>Ga0065704_10070136_pt1 | contig 560402 bp, 484 predicted proteins | sample SwiRhicommuniRL2_FD_59091 | JGI IMG/M metagenome (GOLD analysis project Ga0065704, IMG submission 59091) | Switchgrass rhizosphere bacterial communities from Rose Lake, Michigan, USA - RL2 v2 (version 2) | ecosystem: Host-associated > Plants > Roots > Rhizosphere > Soil | place: East Lansing, MI
AAGTCTGCTTCTATAGGTTTTATCATACAGCCGAGCTATACCTACAGGATAGGCAAGTGCAGCCACCTGCGTATAGGTGCTTACTACATCATGCAGTCGTTCGATAATACGGACAACAATGCAGGCTTCAAGCTTACGGACAAGATAGGCGCTTACAACCCGTTGGTAAACGGTGTGAGCGAAACGAACAACACCAGCTATGGTGCAACCGTTGGTGTTGCATTTGGCTTGTAGTAGATACGTGGTTATACTGACATTACAAAGGCTTCCTGAACAGGGAGCCTTTTTGTTATATACAAACAGCTGTTGCATAAATTTGGAACGGCTAATTTTGAATGCAGATGAAGAAAAGATTGTCATTGGTCGCGGTTATGTTTGTCTTTGCACATTTAACTGCAGTTGCGGCATCCCAGGATACTACTAAACGCCATAGGATATTGATATTGCTGAACGGCTCTGCTACTATGGCTGCCGGTTGGCAGGGCACTATTAAGTATGAAGCGGGTGCTGATTTTATCAAAGGTCTGATAGCTAGTATGTATGACTATAACAATGCTATTGAAGTAGGCCTGGCAGTTTATGGCGCACAGTATACCCAACAGCAGAACCGCTGCAACGACTACCGACTTGAAGTCCCCTTTGAGCGTGATAACAGAACACGCATTGAGCTGAGGATGGAAGATATCAAACCCAAAGGTAAAGCTTCGTTCAACTATGCTATAGCGCAGGCGGTAAGGGAACTGAGAGATACAGCCAGGTATCAATATAGCATCCTTGTGGTGTCCGATAGCAGTACGCAATGCGGTAATGATTACTGCGCAATACAAACCAACATGCCACTGCATAAAATATACTTTGCAGGCGCGGGGCATACACCTAAGTATAGCTGCTATAGCAGGGTGTTTCAATTGATAGATAGGGAGGCTATGGTGCAAGCTATTCAAAAGATATTACCAGATTTTCCGAAGCTGAAACAGGAGGATGAGTATTGGGAAAGTAGTAAAGATGTGCCTGCCACAACTACATTACCCCGACCTACTACTGCTGCAGTGAATATTGTAAGGGGCAACCAGCTGTATGCGATTACGTTGTACAGGCGTGAGAAAGGTGTTTTTGTGAAAATGGAAGAGTTGTTTTTTTATGGTGAGCAAGTGAAGAAGATGAAACTGCCTTTTGGTAACTATAAGGCATCGTATTATATAGGCACAAAAGAAGTAGCGCAGGAGTTTGTAGTGAAAGAAGGCAGTACTGTAGATGTACTGTTGGATTGACCTGTAATTAGTATTAGTGCGTACTTGCATGAGTGCTGTGGTGATATTATATTGGCGGTTTATCAAACATCTATATGAAAAACTTTATCCTTTTAGGCCTTGTTGCCCTATCATTAGCAGCCAGCTCGTGTGGCAAAATGTATACTTGCAAATGCCCTTCTGGCACCAAAGTCAGTGTTGCATCGAAATATGAAGAAGATGCAGCTGCTGAGTGCGAAGCTCAATCAGGCGGACGCTGTACTTATTAGACCATATTTGATTGAGGAAGGGCTGCCTGATGGTGGCCCTTTTTTCGTGCGACAATTGTTGCGTTTTGTTGTGTTTTTTGTCAGATTCCCACTTCTCCCCAGTGTGGTAAGTTTGGGGTGTTTGATTAACCACCCTCACTCCCTCCTTAAATAAGGAGGGATGATAAATGTCCGGCTTTGCGGGGTGTATTGTGCGGAGAGATGATAGGGTTTGCATGGCTATTATTTTCGTGAGGTTGCTTCACTTCATTCGCAATGACGCACTGTTTTTTATAATAGCAAATATACTTTAAATAATTAATTTTAAGAAATTAATTTCGATATTACTTTCCGATACAGAACTTGCTGAAGATATAGTCCAGTTTATCTTCGGTGGTTATTTCTCCTGTTATTTCGCCGAGGTAGTGGAGGCAGCGGCGGATGTCGAGGGCGAGGAGATCGCCGGAGATATTGGCTTCCATAGCGCGATGCACATCGTGTAAGGATTGTAACACTTGTTGCAGGGCTATATGGTGGCGTGCATTGGTGATGATGGTGCCTTCGGCATTGATATCGCCCGATATGGTTTGCTCGTAGAGCATTTGTTTCAGATCGTTGATATAGTCGCCATCTTTGGCTGAGATATATAGTATGCGGCCTTGTGCTGCACCATTGAATTTTTCGTTGGCCACATGCAGGCCTATCGAGTCTACTTTATTGGCTACGAAGACGTAGTTTACTTCTTCGGTTTGCAGGGCAGCTTCCTGTTGTTTGATGTCTTCGGCCGAGTTGGTAGTTACATCAAAAAGGTACAGTACTACATCGGCCTCGCGCATGGTTTTCAGGCTGCGCTCTATGCCTATGTTCTCAATAGTATCGGCACTGTGCTGCCGTATGCCCGCGGTGTCTATCAGGCGGTAAAGTATGCCGTTGATGTTGAGTGTTTCCTCAATAGTATCGCGGGTAGTGCCTGCTATATCGCTTACTATGGCGCGCTCTTCGTTGAGCAATGCATTCAGCAAAGTGCTTTTGCCTGCATTAGGTTTGCCAATGATGGCTACGCTGATGCCATTCTTCACCGCATTACCTAGCTTGAAGGATTGCACCAGCCTTTCAGTAACGCTAGTGAGTTGGTTGAGTAACGAGGTAAGTTGGGTACGGTCGGCAAACTCTACATCTTCTTCGCTGAAGTCGAGCTCCAGTTCTATCAGTGCGCTGAATTTTATCAGTTCTTCACGCATAGCCCTAAGCTCGCCGCTAAAGCCGCCGCGCAGGTTGTGTATGGCAGAGCGGTGTGCAGCACCGCTACGGCTGGCTATGAGGTCGGCTACAGCTTCTGCCTGTGTCAGGTCGAGCTTGCCATTAAGGAATGCTCGTTGGGTGAACTCACCCGGCTTGGCCATGTGCGCACCATTGGCAATGCACAGGTTAATGACCTGTTGCAGCACATAGTTGGAACCATGACAGCTGATCTCAATAGTGTCCTCGCCCGTGTAGCTTTTAGGTGCTTTGTAGATGCTGACTACAGCTTCATCGACAATGGTGTTATCCTCAACGATCTTACCGAAATGTATGGTATGTGAAGCCTGGGCAGCAAGGCGCTTGCCCTTGAATATTTTATCGGCTATTGCAATTGCGTTATCGCCACTCAGCCTGATGATGCCGATGGCGCCCTCACCGGGTGGTGTGGCCAGTGCTACTATCGTTTCGTTGATACCATACATACAGCATCAAAAATAGGAAGAATGCAAGGAACTGAAGTGTTATAAAATGGCCGATAATTCGCAAATTTGCGGGATATGAGGGCGGTAATACAAAGGGTATCCACAGCATCGGTAACTATAGATGGCGAAATGAAGAGTGCCATAGGTATAGGCTTTATGATATTGCTGGGTATAGAGCTGGCAGATACTAAGGTGGATGCGGAATGGTTGGTGGGAAAGATTGCGCAGCTGCGTGTGTTTGGCGATGATGAAGGACTGATGAATCGCGCGATAACTGATGTAGATGGCGAAGTGCTGGTGGTCAGCCAGTTTACCCTGCACGCATCGTATAAAAAAGGTAACAGGCCATCGTTTATAAAAGCGGCAAGGCCGGAGCAGGCCATACCGCTGTATGAATATTTTGTAGCGCAGATGAGTGAGCGGTTGGAAAAACCTGTAGCTACGGGCGAATTTGGTGCGGATATGAAAGTAGCGCTGGTAAATGACGGGCCGGTAACGATACTGATGGACTCTCAAAACAAAGAATAGACAGATGATGTTTGATGATGAATATTTTATGAAGCAGGCCCTGAGGCAGGCACAGCTGGCTTACGATGCCGGGGAGATACCTGTGGGCGCCATAGTGGTATGGGATAATAAGATCATAGCACGTGGCCACAACCAGGTAGAGCAACTAAATGATAGCACAGCACATGCTGAGGTAATAGCGATGACATCGGCATTCAACGAACTGGGCAGTAAATATCTGCCGGAGGCTACGCTGTATATAACACTAGAGCCATGCCTGATGTGCAGTGGCGCTATCTACTGGGCCAAGGTAGGGCGCATTGTATATGGTGCAGATGATGTGAAGAATGGGTATAGAAAAACAACCGGTGAGAACTGGCCGTTTCACCCAAAGGCAGAACTGACGAAAGGTATACTGGCTGAAGAATGCGCACAGATGATGAAAGATTTCTTTGCTGCAAGACGATAACATGTATAACTGGTATAAGACAATAGAACTATCCGCATTGCAGGAAGCAGTGATGCAGGAGGTGAGCGCGGCGGAGAAGCGGATAGGACTGCTGAAGAAAGCAGAGACCGTACATGCATTTGCAGCTACGTGCCCACACCAGAGTGCGCCGCTGTGCGAGGGCTGGCTGGATGCACAGGGCAGGATCGTTTGTCCGCTGCATAAGTTCAGGTTCGATCCCGTGAATGGACGTAATACCAGTGGTGAAGGGTATAAGCTGAAGACATACCCGGTAGAGATCAGAGAAGGTTATATTTACATAGGTTTATTAGCATAGCAATGAAACAACCCCCATACCTGAAGAAAGGCTCGACCATAGGCATTGTATGCCCTGCCAGCCATTTGGCTATTGAGAAGATAGAGTACGCAGCCGGAGTGCTGAAAAGCAAAGGCTATAAAGTGAAGCTGGGCAAGACTGCGGGGGCGCAACTGTTCTACTTCTCGGGCGATGATGCCGCGCGATTGAAAGACCTGCAGGCTATGCTGGACGACCCGAAGATAGATGCGATACTGATGGGTAGGGGAGGCTATGGTATGAGCCGCATAATAGATGATCTGGATTTTACCGCCTTCAAAAAACATCCTAAATGGATATGTGGTTTCAGCGATATAACCGTATTGCATAGCCATGTGCAGGCTAACCTTAAGATACCTGTGTTGCATAGCCCGATGTGTGGCGCATTCAAACCCGAGAGTTTGGATAGCGACCATTTGAAAAGCTTTTATGCTGCGCTGACAGGCGGTGAACTGAAGTATGAAATGCAGCATGGAAAATACTACCGTGCAGGTAAAGCGAAAGCTAAACTGACCGGCGGTAACCTTGCGATACTGGCGCATCTTACCAGCTCACCATCGGAAGTAGATACGGATGGGAAAATACTCTTCATAGAAGATGTAGGCGAATACCTGTATAATACAGACCGTCTGCTGCTGAACCTGAAACGCGCAGGCAAGCTGGAGAAGTTAAAAGGACTAGTGGTAGGTAGCTTTACCGATATGCAGGATACGGAGCGGCCATTTGGTCAATCGCTGGAGGATATTATTTGGGATAAGGTGAAGGAGTATGATTATCCTGTAGCCTTCAATATGCAATGTGGCCACCAGGAAGTGAACTATACACTGTGCCTGGGTATGCAACATAAGCTTACCGTTACTGATGCCGGCGCTACGCTGGAACTAATACGTAAGGACTAAGCCTGCGATTTCCATTCGCTCATACCGCCTTGTAAGTTGTAGAGTTTGTCAAAACCCAAGGCTTCGAGGCGCTGTATGGCAATGACACTGCGGATGCCTTTTTCGCAATATACGATCACAGGCAGCTCATTATCAATCTCTTTTTTGCGGGTAATAATTTCCCCAAGTGGAATGAGCGTGCCGCCGATATTATAGGCTGCATGTTCCCATGCTTCGCGTACATCTATCAGTTTGAATGGTTTATGTTCAGCCAGCCACTGTTTGAGTTCGGCGGGTGTAATTTTTTTCATAAGTTGAGGAAACAATCAAAAAGCAAAAGTACACAACTATGAAAAAATTAATGCTGATCACGGGATTGAGCGTAGTATTATTCTCGTGCAAAGACGCACCTAAAGCCGATGAAGCTGAAGCTACACAAGCACAGGAAGTAGCTGCTACAACAGGTGCTACCTACAATGCTGACCTGCAACAGAGCAAAGTAGAATGGGTAGGTACCAAACCTACAGGCCGCCACCATGGTACTATTGGTATCAAAGAAGGTAACCTGGCTGTAGAGAATGGCGCAATAACCGGAGGTAAGTTTGTAATGGATATGACCACTGTACAAGCGGATGACCAGGATGCTGAAGGCAATACTAAACTGACCGGCCACCTGAAGAGTGATGATTTCTTTATGGTAGATAAACACCCAACCTCAACTTTCGAGATCACTAGCGTAACAGCAGGCGCGCCAGCTGATGCTGTAATGAAAGATGCTACGCATACCATCACCGGCAACCTGACGATGAAGGATATCACCAAGAGCATCACCTTCCCCGCTAAAGTAGCTATGACTGATGCGAATATAGCTGCTGATGCGGAATTCAACATCGACCGTACGCAGTGGAACATCGTGTACCAAAGCGATAAAAGTGTGCAGAACAAGTTCATTAGCCATGAAGTGAACATCAAGCTGCACCTGGTAGCTAACAAGTAGGTTTTCCGAATATCTATATATAAGAAAGGCGTGCAATTTGCACGCCTTTCGTTTTATTCGGTTTCTTCGTTGAGGGCATTCCAGAGGGCATCTTTCAGTTGGGTGATGCCTTTGTTCATTACCGATGATATGAAGAAGTGCTCAATGCCTTCGGGTAATGTTTTGCTTATCTCTTCTTTCAGCTCATCATCCAGCATATCGCTTTTGCTGATGGCTATGAGTATGCGTTTCTGTAAAAGTTCGGGGTTGTATTCTTCCAGTTCGTTCAGCAATATGTTGAACTCTTTGGCATGGTCGTCGCTATCAGCAGGTATCAGGAACAGCAACACGGCGTTGCGCTCAATATGCCTTAGGAAACGATGGCCCAGGCCCTTGCCTTCCGCAGCACCTTCGATGATGCCCGGCAGATCGGCCATGCAGAACGATTTATTATCGCGATAAGGCACCATGCCTAGTTGCGGCACCAGCGTAGTGAACGCATAGTTGGCGATCTTAGGTTTGGCTGCGCTTACTACTGATAGCAGTGTCGATTTACCCGCATTAGGGAAGCCTACCAGGCCTACATCAGCCATTACTTTCAGTTCCAGATATTTCCAGCCTTCAATGGCGGGCTCGCCGGGTTGGGCATATTCAGGTGCCTGGTTGGTTGATGTAGCAAAGTTGCCGTTGCCATTACCCAAGCCACCACGGCCACCACGTACCCATATCACTTCCTGTCCGTCTTCCAGTATCTCGGCTTCTATCTCACCTGTTTCTTCGTCGCGGGCTATAGTACCTAGCGGCACTTCGATGATGATGTCTTTACCATCTTTACCACTAGAGTTGTTCTTGCTGCCGCGCTCACCGTCTTCGGCCAGTATGTTTTTATGATAGCGCAGGTGCAGCAGCGTCCATAGCTGTGCGTTGCCACGCAGTATAATGTGCGCACCACGGCCACCATCGCCACCATCAGGCCCGGCCTGGGGGTTGAACTTGGTGCGCATCATGTGCGAACAGCCCGCGCCACCTTTACCGGAGCGCGTGAATACACGTATATAATCTACAAAATTTCCTTTCTCCACTATGCTGGCTGCAAATATTTCTCGATCTCTTTTGAAAGCAGGTGGAAGGTAGCATCTATCGTACCATCACCTTTCATACGTTCCAGTTTGCCTTGTGCATCGTAGTAGCCGGCAACAGGTTCTGTTTTGGCGTAGTATTCTTTGATGCGTTTGGCGATCACCTCTTCATTATCATCGCTGCGGCCAGAAGACATGCCACGGCCTATGAGGCGTGTTACCAGGTCGGTCTCCGGCACTTCGAGTGCAAGTACAAGGCTGATCTCCGTGTTCTTGAACTCCAGTAGTTTATCCAGCGCTTCGGCCTGAGCCTTAGTGCGTGGAAAACCATCGAAGATGAAACCACGTGCGTGCTGGTTCTCGTCGATCTTAGAGCTGATCATACCGATCACTACTTCATCGGGCACCAGCATACCCTGATCCATAAACTTCTTGGCTTCTACACCAAGTGGTGTCTGGCGTGTTACTTCATCGCGCAGCAAATCGCCTGTAGAGACATGCTGAAGATTGAAGGTTTTAAGGATGTTAGCACTCTGGGTTCCCTTACCGCTGCCCGGAGGGCCGAACAATACTAAATTGAACATACTTGAATACAAATAATATTAACGGTGCAAAAATACGCTTCCCTTTTGAGTTAGTTATTAAAAACTGGTATAAATCAGGATAATAATGGGGCTTAATTGCGTTTTCCGGGTGTTTTCACCAGCAATTGCTGCGCTTGTTGCATGTTTATGGCCGTACAATCGCCGGGTTGCATATCATCGATGGTAATATGGCCGATGCTATAGCGTACCAGTCTTAAGGTAGGAAAGCCGACTGCTGCTGTCATTTTTCTTACCTGCCTGTTCTTGCCTTCGGTGATGGAAAGCTTAAGCCATGATGTAGGTATATTCTTTCGAAAGCGGATAGGTGGATTACGTTCGTGTAAGTTGGGTTCACCATCAACTATGCTGGCAATAGCAGGTAATGTTTTATAAGGGCCATTCACATTTATAGTTACGCCACGTTGTAGTTGTTGTATAGCTTGCGCTGTTATCTCTCCTTCTACCTGCACCAGGTATGTTTTGCTATGTGCAAACTCAGGTGATAGTAAACGATGTGTTAGTTGTTTATCGTTGGTTAATACCAGCAGTCCTTCGCTATCATAATCTAACCTGCCTACGGGGTAAATATTTTTTTCAAGATGGGGTAGATAGTGTGCTAAAGTCTGTTTATCACCTTCGGGTGAAAACTGTGATAATACCTGGTATGGTTTGTAGAAAAGATGGTAGCTAAACATACAGCTTATAACGATCGTTTGAAACAGTTGCCAGTAAAGCGTTTCAGGCAGTGCATAAAAAAAGCCCGGCGAGTTGTGGGGCGCCGGGCTCTATAAAGGATGGGTTAGTAAGTACAATCCTATCACAATATTAAAAATAAATTCTTCGACTAAAAAAAATTATTTCAACTTTTTTTTGAGCAATGTTGAAAAGGTGTGAACAACCTATGTGAAGTGTGGTTAAGCTATAGGTAAAGTAATAAATGGCATAATTGCAGTAATTGCGTATTTATGCTACCAATCTTTTTCGATTTTTACAGGTACACCTTTCTCTTTCTGGTTCTTCTCCTGTAGCTTTCTTTCTTCTTGTTGCAATGCATTCAGCAGTTGCTCCGCCTGCTCTTTTGATAGCTTGCTGGGTTGTGGTTGCGATTTGGATTGATGCTCGCTTTCTTTATCCTTACCTTCCTTGTCTTCGTTCTTATCACCCTCTTTATTCTGGTCTTTGTTCTGCTGGTCTTTATTCTTATCGTCTTTATCGTTGCCTTGCTGTTTCTTATCGTCCTTATCTTTTTTGTCGTCTTTTTTATCATTCTTGCCCCCACCGCCACCTTGCTGTTTCTTCAGCATTTGCAGTGCGTATGACAGGTTGTATTTAGCATCGGCATCCTGTGGATTGTTACGTAGGGCCTGCTTATATGCGTTTACGGCTTCTTCCCATTTCTGCTCCTGCATATAGGTATTGCCTATATTGTAGTTAGCCGCTCCTATACCATCTTTCTCCTTTTCATTCTTAGCTGTTGCCGACATTACCTTGCGTGCGGCATCGTATTGCTTTTGCTGATATAAAGAGTTGCCAAGGTTGAATAGGCCGGGTGATGAATTAGGGTTCTTCATCAGCGCCTGCTGATAAGCTTTAGTGGCTTCGTCATATTTCTTCTGCTCATATAGCTTATTGCCCTCGCGTATCAGTTTACGGTCTTGCGCACCCGCGTGGTACGCTGTTATCATTATTAGTATGCAACAGTATATAATGCGCATCATGCAACCTGTTTTTTGGGTTTAGCAAAAGCGCCGGGAAGTATCCACTCTACCACCAGCAGTATAAATGCTATCAACAGAAAATATTGGAAGTAACTATTGAAGCCTACATAAGAAACCGTACCCATCTTATTCTGCTCCATATTGTCTATCTCGCCAGCCAGTTTGCCGGCAACAGCATCTGTATTTTGCAACAGGCTGTAGCTGCCTTTACCAGCAGCTGCAATATCCTTCAACGCAGCTTCGTTCAGCTTAGTAACTACAGGGTTGCCTTGCTCATCCATTTTAGGTGCCTTAGTTGCTGGGTCTATTAAGGTGGCACCTTGTGGCGAGCCTACGCCTACCGTATGTACTATCACGCCGGTTTCGTTAGCTTCTTTGGTTTTGGCGATGGCTAGTTCGTCATGGTCTTCGCCATCGGATATAATGACCAAGGATTTGTATTTCTTTTCTTTCTGTGAAAAGGACTTCATGGCCAGTGTTACCGCATCACTTATTACCGTGCCTTGCGTAGGTATCAGGTCAGGCTTTACGTTTTGCAGCATCATCTTCATAGCGCCATAGTCGATAGTAAGCGGTACTTGCAGGTATGCACGCCCTGCAAACACGATGAGCGCCACGCGGTCATTCTTCATCTTATCCATCAGCCGCATGATGAGCTGTTTGCTGCGGGTAAGGCGGTCGGGCTGTATATCATTGGCCAGCATACTGCGGCTTACATCCAGTGCTATTACTACATCTACACCTTTACGCTCTATGTTCTCCGTCTTTGCCCCTTTTTGAAGGTTGGCCCAGCCTATAACTATCAGTGCGAAAGCGATGGTAAGCAATACGAACCTTAGGGTACTACGGCCTGGGATAAAGCCTTTTAGCTGATCGTTTATCAGGCGGGCCTCGCCCAGCTTTTGCAGTTTATTCTTACGCCAGTATACCATCCACACAAAAGCGGCTATGAGCAGTGGCAGCAGGCCAAGTGCCAGCAGGTGAGATATGTGTTGAAAACGTAGCATTCAGGAGCTATATAACTATCCGCAAATTTAATTCCGCGGTTTTTTAATAGAAGCCCCAAATTATGATTTTTAATTTCTTTAACAACGCGGGAGGCCGCCCGTTTTTTTGCAGGGCAAAAATGTAGATTTGCAGCATGCATGGATACCTTGAGGGATTAAATGAACAGCAAAGAGAAGCTGTAGAACATATAGATGGCCCACTGATGATAGTGGCAGGAGCAGGTAGCGGAAAAACAAAAGTACTGACCACACGTATAGCCCACCTGATGAATCATGGTGTGGATGCTTTTAATATACTGGCGCTTACGTTTACCAATAAGGCGGCAGCAGAGATGAAGGAAAGGATAGAGCGCATATTGGGCAACTCCGAAGCGCGCAACCTGTATGTAGGTACCTTCCACTCTGTGTTTGCGCGTATACTGCGGGCAGAGGCAAATAAACTGGGCTACCCCAACAACTTTACCATATATGATACCGATGATGCTAAATCGGTGATAAAAGGTGTGATAAACGATATGCAGCTGGATGATAAGCATTATAAGCCTAGCTATATATACAACCGCATATCGGCAGCCAAGAACAGCCTGATAGATTCGGCTGCATACAAGCAGGATAACCATATACAGCAGGAAGATGCCAAAAGCAATCGCCCGCTGATGGGTGATATATATGAGGCATACTCGAAGCGCTGCTTTAAGAATGGCGCTATGGATTTCGATGACCTGCTGTTTAAAATGTATTTGCTGCTCACACATTTCCCTGATGTATTGGCGAAATATCAGCACAGGTTCAAGTATGTATTGATAGACGAGTACCAGGATACCAACCTGGCGCAGTATGCTATTATAAAAATGCTGGGTGCCGTGCATGAGAATATATGTGTGGTGGGCGATGATGCACAGAGTATCTATTCATTCCGCGGTGCAACGGTGCAGAACATCCTGCAATTTCAGGATGACTATGAAGATGTAAAGGTGATAAAGCTGGAACAGAACTACCGCAGTACCCAATCGATACTGAACGTAGCCAACCAGGTAATATCTAATAACAAGAACCAGATACCTAAATCGCTGTGGACGGATAATAGCGAAGGGGAGAAGATAACGCTGGTGCGCACACTTACCGATAATGACGAGGGCCGCTTTATAGCCGATGCCATTACCGAACTGAAGCTACGCAACCATTACCTGAACAAAGACTTCGCGATATTATACCGTACCAACGCGCAGAGCCGCTCTTTCGAGGAAAGCCTGAGGCGTAAGAATATACCATACAAATTGTATGGTGGTATATCATTCTACCAACGTAAAGAGGTGAAGGACTACCTGGCCTACCTGCGCCTTATCGTGAATACGCAGGATGAAGAAAACCTGAAACGCGTTATCAACTATCCTGTGCGTGGTATTGGTAAGACCAGCATAGAGCGCATACTGATAGCAGCTAATGAGCATGATATTACCTTCTGGGAGGTGTTGCAACAACCTGCGCTGACAGGATTGAAGGGCGCAGCCTCATCGGCCATTGAGCAGTTTGTGTATATGATACGTAGCTTTCAGGTAATGCTGGAGAAAGGAAATGCGTATGATGTTGCATTTGCAGTGGGCAAGCATACGGGTCTGGTACAAGAGTTGTTCAATGATAAATCGGTAGAAGGGCTGGCACGCTATGAGAACGTGCAGGAGCTACTGAACTCGATAAAAGAATTTACCGAAACGCCTGATGAAGAGGGTGAGCTGCGTGATAAAAGTCTGGGCAGCTATCTGCAGCAGATAACATTGTTGACAGATACGGATAATGATAATGAAGATCAGGATGCGGTGAAGCTAATGACCATACATGCCGCTAAAGGCCTGGAGTTTCCATGTGTGTTTTCAGTAGGGCTGGAAGAGAACCTCTTCCCCAGTGCGATGAGTATGTATGACCGTGATGACCTTGAAGAAGAGCGCCGGCTGTTTTATGTGGCCATTACCCGTGCTAAGCAAAGGCTCTGGATAACCTATGCCAACAGCCGCTACCGCTTTGGTAACCTGATACAGAATGACCCAAGCAGGTTTATAGACGAAGTGCCTGAGAACTACCTCGACCGCACCTTTACCGGTGCAGGCCACAGGGCACAAGGTTCGCAAGGCGTATTTGGCAATATGCTAAACCAATCGTTCGACAAAGTGCCATCGCTAAAGAAACTGGCCGATAAGCTAAAACAACCCGAGACTGTTGCACACAAAGCATCAGCAGATTTTACTGCCGACGATCCGATGAAAATGGAAGTAGGTATGCATGTGGAACACCTGAAATTTGGATTCGGCAAGATTATAGCGCTGGAAGGCGGTGCGAATAACCGTATCGCTACCATAGATTTTCAGGGTGGACACGGGCAGAAGAAGATCATGCTGAACTATGCCAAGATCAAAATAGTAGGGTAGATAACTGTTAAGAAATAAAAAAGCCTCGCGACAGCGAGGCTTTTTTATTTCTCTATTCTTATTTCCTGTAGCAGGAAGGCAGATTCTTTTAGTTTGAGCAATATATATAGCTGGTAGTTGCCATTGCTTGTTATCAGGTTGCCTATGGCGTACTTGCAGTTGTTGTTAGGGGCGGTACCACTTTGCATAACAACAAAGTCTTTAGGGGCATTTTTCGAAAAGAAATCTCTCAGTACCATTTCAGCCTGTGTTTTGCTATAGGCCGAAGGGGTATTGGTAATAGTGATTGTAACAATATTATCAAAATACTTCGTCATAGCACCCACATTACCGCTACGCAGTTGTGCGGTAACATCTTCCAGCGTTTGTGCTTTTACAGCTACAAACGAGAGAAGGGTAAATATGGAAAGTAAAAATGCTCTTTTGTAAAGTTTTTTCATCAGCGTCCTCCAATCAGATATACAGCAACTTACTGTACATCAAAAAACCTGCCAAAACGTTAAAAATCCATTAAATAGACTTGTAATCTACACAATTTTAGCCATTTTTTTTATTTCGGTGTTATTATTTCGGGAAATTCTTGTTTAAACAACGTTTGTATGCGATTAAAGTGTGATGTGTCAAGCTTTTACACAAGATAACTACTGCGTACCTTTGCGCTTATGTCGAAAAAAGCAATGCTTATAATAATGGATGGCTGGGGACACGGGCAGGTGCAATCATCTGATGCTATCGCCCATGCCCATACGCCGTTTGTAAAGTCTTTATACGCTCAATACCCTAATACAGAGTTGATTACGTGTGGTGAAGCAGTTGGCTTGCCGGATGGCCAGATGGGCAATTCGGAGGTGGGTCACCTCAACCTAGGCGCCGGGCGTATAGTTTATCAAGAGCTGCAGCGCATAAATGTGGCCGTTCGTGATGGTGAGCTGGAAAAAAGCCCTGTGCTGATGGCTGCTTTTAATGAGGCTAAACTGAAAGGAAAGAAACTGCACCTGATGGGCCTCGTGAGCGATGGTGGTGTACACTCGCATACCAACCACCTGAAAGCACTTTGCGACCTGGCTAAGAAATATGACGTACCCGATGTGGCCATACATGCTTTTACCGATGGCCGTGATACCGACCCGAAAGGAGGGCTGGAATATATTGCCGACCTGGAAAACCACCTGCTGACCAGCAGGGGGTATATCGCTACCATCTGCGGGCGCTACTATGCTATGGACCGTGACAAACGCTGGGAGCGTGTGAAGCTGGCCTATGATGCGCTTACCAAAGCTGTAGGCACAAAAATGCTGAGTGCGACAGACGCCATAAGGCAATCGTATGCAGCAGGGGTTACAGATGAATTTATCAAGCCCGTTATTATATGTAATGGGGATTTTACGCCGAAGGCCGTGATACAGAAAGGTGATGTGGTGATCTGTTTCAACTTCCGTACTGATAGGTGCAGGGAGATAACCATAGCGCTTACGCAAATGAATTTCCCCGAGCAGGACATGCATACGCTGCCGCTGCACTATGTAACGATGACCGAGTATGATAAAACATACCAGGGCGTGAATGTAATATTTGATAATGATAACCTGACACGCACACTGGGTGAGGTGCTGGCCGAGAACGGCAAGAAACAGATACGTATAGCCGAAACGGAGAAATACCCGCACGTTACCTTCTTCTTTTCGGGTGGCAGGGAGCAGCCTTTTGATGGCGAGCACCGTATTATGGCACCATCGCCCAAAGATGTGGCTACCTACGACTTGAAACCTGAGATGAGCGCCAATGAGTTGACGGATGCTATACTGCCGGAGATAGACGCACAAACAGCAGATTTCATTTGTATGAACTTTGCAAATGCCGACATGGTAGGCCATACAGGCGTGTGGAGTGCTGCAATAAAAGCTGCTGAAACTGTTGATAATTGTGTGTCGCGCATAGTGCCACTGGCATTGGCGCGTGGTTATGCAGTGTTCCTTACGGCCGACCACGGCAACTCTGACTATTTGGTGAACGAAGATGGCTCGCCCAATACCGCACATACACTGAACCCGGTACCGTTATTCCTTATATCGAACGACTATAAAGGTGTATTGCGCCACGGTAAGCTGGGTGATATAGCGCCTACCATACTGAAATATATGGGTGTGCCGATACCAGCTGAGATGACAGGCAACATCCTGATAGATTAAAGAATAAATGAACAGAAAATAACAAAGGAGGCTACTGGCCTCCTTTGTTATTTTATAGTGTAATGTTTTATCGTGCTATCCATCCGGCAGGGTCCATTTTCTGTCCGCCTTTCCATATCTGGAAGTTGATAACGCCAGCACCATCATCGTTGGTAGCAACCGTACCTACTGCTTGTTTGGTTTTTACCGTTTGCCCTTTCCTTACCGAAGCTGATGCCAGCTTGGCGTAAAGAGTAAAGTAAGCACCGTGTGTTATCAATACATTCCATGTACTACCATCTACAGAAAATACATTGGATACAGTGCCATCGAATACGGCCCGGGCGGTAGCGCCCGCACTGGTTTGTATGTCTACACCCGATTGCTCTACCATTACTTTAGGTGCTTCGGGGTGTGGGTGGCGGCCGAAACTTTCGGATATAAAACCTTTCTCAACAGGCCATGGCAGGCGCCCCCTATTGCTTTCCAGGCTCGATGAAAGGGCAGCTGCCTCGGGAGTAAGTGATAAATTGTAATTAGGTGCTGGTTTTCTGGCCGGTGTAGTGGCTGCTGAAGCCGGTGCATTGGTATTGCCACGCGGTGGGGCCGCTGAGCCTGGTGTAGTGCCGCCGGGGTTGGTTACCGCTATTTTGCTACCCGTAGCTGGTGCATTCGAGCCCATTGCCATCGCGCGCTGTTTTCGTTCTTCTTCGGCCACACGCCTGCGTTCCTCTTCTTCTGCTTTTTTACGTGCCAGTTCTATCTCGCGGCGTATAATGTCTTGCACGGCCTTATCTAGCTGGCGGGCTGTGCGGCGGTTCTTTTCTATTTCGTTCAGCAGTTGTTTTTCCTGGCTTTTCAGGTCTTTAACTACTTTATTAGTTTCGTCTGATTCTTTCTGCAGCACGTTGCGCTGCTGCATTTCTGTAGAAAGCAGGTTATCCTTTTCTAGCTTCTCAGAGTTTAGCACGCCAATTTTTTTAACTATTTGACCCTGGGTGACGCGTATTTTATCGGCCTGCTCCTTGCGGAAGTCGCGGTATTTTTTCAGGTATTTGACACGGCGTAAGGCATCATTAAAATCGCTGCTGGAAAACAGGAAAGCCAGCATATCATACGAGCTGCGGGTTTTGTATGCGTAACGTACCGATTGTGCATAGCGCGCCTTGAGTACTTCAAGGTTGTTCTTCAGCTGCGATACCTCGCGCGATGAGGTTTCGATATTATTATTGATCTGGCCTATCTGGTCGTTTATATTGCGTATCAGCTTTTGGCGTTCGGCAAGTTTGTTTTGCAACGCACGCAACTGGCTCATCGAGGCATTCTTGTTCTTTTTAGTAGCCTCCAGCAGTTCCTCCGTTTCGTTGATGGATTGAAGAATGGCCTGCCTGCGTTTCTCCAGGTCACTACGGTTGGCTTGCGGCTGCCCGAAAACGTTTTGGGTAATTACTAATATGAATATGACGAGTGCTGTGAAGCGCATTGGTATAAAACGTGCTGTAAGCGACAAAAATAACCAAATATCCTCCCCATGCTACAACCAACCATTTTTTAGCAGTTTTTTATCATCTTTTTATCATAAAAGCGTTGATGGCCTTTATAATGCAAGGGGTTTGTTCTTTCTTTGTTTCAAAGATCGTAGTATATGCTGTATTCAATGACGGGTTTTGGCCGTGCTGAGGCACTGGTTAATAAAAGACAGGTAGTGGTTGAGATAAAATCACTGAACGGAAAGCAATTTGATGTTATCACTAAATTGCCGCCTATACTACGTGCCTATGAGCTGGATATACGCAGCCTGCTGAATTCGATATTGATGCGCGGCACTATAGACCTGACCGTGACAGTGAAGCAAGATGGCGCTACCAAACCAATGGCGGTGAATACGGACCTTGCTGTGTTCTACTACAACAGCATGAAGCAGATTGCCAGCCAGCTGGGGCTGGCTGATGAGAATATGCTCTCTACCCTTATGCGTATGCCAGAGGTAGTAGTGGCAGAGCAAGATATGCTGCCCGAAGAAGAGTGGAGAGAAGTGCGCAGGGTAATAGAAGGGGCGGCGCTGCAACTGATGGACCACCGCAAGCACGAAGGCGATGCGCTGCATAAAGACCTGCATGGCCGTATACAAGCTATAGAAAACCTGCAGGAGCAAGTGCTGCCGCTGGAAGGTGCGCGTACACAAAAGCTGCGCAACCGCATTACACAAATGCTGGAAGATAATGCCGGGAAAGACAGCATAGATACCAACCGATTTGAGCAGGAGATGATATACTACCTGGAGCGTATGGATTTTAGCGAAGAGAAGATAAGACTGAAACAACACTGTCAATACTTCCATACATCGGTAGAAAAAGCTGGGGTTGCAAAAGGTAAAGTGCTGGGCTTTATACTGCAGGAAATTGGCAGGGAGATCAATACGCTGGGTTCAAAAGCCAACGATGCAGCTATACAGCAGATAGTGATAGGCATGAAAGACGAGTTGGAAAAAGCTAAAGAGCAAATACTGAATATACTGTAACGTACATTTGCACACTATGCCTAATCGAATTTTAGCGTTCGTAATACTCGTAAGTAGCCTGCTTACATCCTGTGTCTCTTCGCCATACTATCAGAAAGAATATAGTGTGCCTAAGAATGCATGGGACTATCAGTTCAAGCCATCTTTCAAATTTGATATTACAGATACGACGGCCACCTATAACTTATACTTTCTGGTGAGGCATACTGAGGCATACCAGTTCTCAAACATCTGGTTGCAGGTATATAGCAAGCAGCCCGGCGATAGCACATTTATAAAATCGAGGATAGAGGTGCCGCTGGCTGAACCTTCGGGCAAATGGCTAGGCAGGGGTATGGGCGAGATATGGGAGCAGCGTATGCCGATAACCCGTAACGACAACCCGATGGTGTTTAAGAAAACAGGAACTTACGAAATACGTTTTGAACAAAATATGCGCATCAATCCTTTGCCCGAAGTGCTGCAAATAGGCTTGCGGGTAGAGAAAGGTAGCGTGAACCCACAGCCCTGATGCTATGCGTCTTTTTTCAACACTATACCTCCTATTGTTATGCTATGTAATAGCCGCCCTGGTATTCTGGGGCCTTAGCTTGCAAAAACAAAGCGGTACAATATTTCACCAAGAACGTTTATTGCTGCAATCTGTTGTGGACAGCGCGTCGCAACCGCTCTGGTATATGGAGCGCCTGCACGAGCTGGAAGACAAGAAAGACAGGCGAACGAGCCAATACATTGGCGAAGGTTCTACATTTCTGTTAATCATTTTTATAGGTGCGGCTGTCGTTTACTCGTCGCTGCGCAGGAGCATACGCCTATCAAGGCAGCAGAATAATTTTATGCTGGCGGTGACACACGAGCTGAAATCACCCATTGCAGCTATGAAGCTGAACTTGCAAACCCTGGAACGACATCAGAACCTGGATGAGCAAAAAAAGGAGATGCTCATAACCCGTTGCATCAAAGAGTCGGACAGGCTCAACGACCTGTGTAATAATATGCTACTGGCCAGCCAGATAGAGGGAAAGCAATATGTGCCTGCAACAGAGAAGATAGATTTTGCCGAGTTGGCCAATGATAGCTTGAAGGATTACATGGTGCGTTACCCCGGCAGGTTTGAGGAGGGGGTATTCGCAGATACAGCTATGCTGACTGGCGACAGGTTACTTTTGCACATGGCGGTAAACAACCTGTTGGAGAATGCGGTAAAATATACCCCCGCTGATAAAAAAGTAATAGTTAGTCTCACTAATGAGCACAACACAGCTGTATTTTCTGTAAAAGATAATGGCCCCGGTGTGCCCGAAAACGAGAAGCGTAAGATATTTAAGAAGTTCTACCGTTTGGGCAACGAAGAAACACGCAAGAGCAAAGGCACAGGACTCGGCCTATACCTTACTGATAAGATTGTAAGGCAACATAAGGGCAGGATAGCTATTAAAGACAATACACCTAGCGGCGCCGTCTTCGAGATAACACTACCGTTACTCGGATAGTTCTTTGGCAGCAGTTTTATCCCATTTAAAGGTTTTGCGATGATATGCGGACATTCCGTGCTCGCGTAGCTGCTGGCGGTGATAGGCTGTTCCATAACCTTTGTTCTGATCCCAGCCATAATATGGAAACTCAGCATGCAGCTGTTGCATATACTCATCGCGGTGGGTTTTAGCCAGCACACTTGCGGCAGCAATAGATGCATACAGCCCATCGCCACCTACTACGCATTGGTGCAGAATGCCAAAGTAAGGGGTAAAGCGGTTTCCATCAATCAACAACAATTCAGGGCGGGTAGTCAGCTGGTCAACAGCCATGTGCATGGCTTTGAAAGAAGCTTTGAGTATGTTGATTCGGTCTATCTCCTCATGGTCTATCATGGCTACCGCCCATGCTACCGCCTTTGCTTCTATTATAGGCCGTAATTCCTCGCGCTGCTCATGAGTAAGTTGTTTACTATCATTCAGGAACGGATGAGAAAAACCCTTAGGTAGTATAACGGCAGCAGCACACACAGGGCCGGCAAGGCAACCACGCCCGGCCTCATCGCAACCGGCTTCCAGCAACATATTTTGAAATTTCAGCTTCAGCACATCCCTTAGTTTGCATGCAAATAAATGAAAACCACGCAGCAGTACAAATTATGTAACATTTCTGTGTGGCATAATTCTGTTATTCTTGTATATATATGGAAATAAAACTTCCTTTTTATGCCCGTTTGGCCTTAGTGCTGCTTTGTTTGGTACTCATCATATACTTGCTATATATAGGGCAGAGTGTTTTGATCCCGCTATTCTTTGCCATACAGATATCCCTTTTGTTATACCCGTTGGCGTGCATCATGGAGCAGCGCCTCGGGATGAAACGATGGCTGGCATCGCTGGTGAGTGTGACATTATTTGTAGTGGCGTTTGCAGGCTTTGTTTATCTGCTTAGCTACGAGGTTTTATTGTTCTCGCATGATATACCATTGCTGCAAAAAAGCCTGACCAATATGATGGCCGACATTCAGCAATGGACGACTGATAACTATGGTATAGATAGCACACAACAAATGGTATATATGCAGCAGGCAGCAAACAACATTGTGAGCTATGCGGCAGGCACATTTAGCAGCCTGTTTGTAGAGGTAAGCAACCTTATATTCTGGATAGTGATCATCTTTATATACACATACTTCATTCTCAATCACCGCAGATTGCTTGCTAATTTCATAAAGGGTGTTTTTAGGAAAGAATATGAAGACAAAGTAACCCATGTGCTTATTGAAACCCGTGCTATTACTAATTCTTACATGGTTGGGTTGTTGATAGAATTTGTATTTGTTGCCATAGCTTATTGTCTTGGTTTTTTATTGCTGGGTATAAAGTATGCGGTATTGCTGGGGCTTATTGCTGCTGCGCTCAACATTATACCTTACCTGGGATTTATCATTGCATCGGTATTGGTTTTGTTGGTAACGATGATGCACAGCAGTTGGGTGCTGGCCTTGCAGGCATTGGCTCTTTTATTTGTGCTGCATGTTATCGATGCTAATATATTGTTCCCTAAAGTAGTGGGTGATAAAGTGAAGATGAATCCGCTCACAACTATTGTAGGTGTGCTTACCGGTGGTGCATTGTGGGGAGTGGCGGGTATGTTCTTATCTATACCTATTGTAGCGATGCTGAAGTTGATATTTGAGAACGTAGAAAGCCTGGAGCCGTGGGCCCTGCTTATGGGTACAGATGATGACAAAAAAGCTGATAAATAAAAAAAGAACCCTGAAAAGGGTTCTTCTCACATATAAGGGATAAGAGAGAGCGTGTTTGTTTAGACAGGAATGGCTATATGTTAAATATACCGTCCCCTCTGTTTCATAAAGGTTGAGTTTTTCTGTTCACCCACAAAGAATAAAAGATGGTTTAACGAGCGATTTGCATTGCGTTAACCAGTCATTAACAAGCTATGCTCCTGCTAAAAGAACCTGCCACGCCAGTTCAACTTTTTGATTATCAAGCAGTTCTTTAGCATATTGGTGCAGTTCATCTCTGCGTATAGCGGTATTATTTCCGTGCTTCTGAAGAATGTTTGTTAACCGTTCGTCATTTAACGACTCACCTTTTGCCGGTATAGTGGTGCAGTTGCCCAACAGGCCCAGGTCATTGCCGGTAAGTATATTGCTGGTGCGTATGTGTGGCGGCAAACTATCTATACCAATACCCAGTTGCAAATTGGGCTTTGGCACTTCGAAAACGGCGTTTCCTGATGCACGGCAGTAATAATCGCCACCCATACGGGCAACGAGGTCGATCTTGTGCGGGTCTATTTTCTGGTTTTCGTCCAGTATATCATCGTTCACGTGCATGCACACCATCTCGCAAATGATGAGGTTGCCTGCGCCACCTTCCTGCCCGGTTTCAATTACCTGCAGCACTTTACACTCAAGCTGCACAGGCGATTCTTTCACGCGAAAGGGCTTTACCATATCTGATGGCAGTGGCGTAAAGCCGGCTTTCTCAAATTCACTTATGCCCTTGGGATACTCGCAACTGCTCAGGCTCATCTGCTGTACTATGTTGTAGTTAACAACATTGATAACCACCTCTTTGGTGGCATATATATTCTCAAGGGTATGTTTTATGGTATTATCGCGCACGCGCCTGGCAGGCGAAAAAACCAATATCGGCGGCTTACTGCCAAAAACGTTGAAAAAACTAAAAGGCGAGAGATTAGGGTTGCCATCAGCATCGATAGTGCTGGCAAAGCAAATAGGCCTTGGTGCTACCGCGCCTAGTAGGTAGCCATGCAATTGAGCGGTATTGATGCCGCCGGGTACTATTTTCATACTGCAAAGTAAATACTTTACTGTATGAACACCAGTGCAATAAAAAAAGCAGTATGTAAAAACATACTGCTCTTGCCGTTTACCTATGTTTACTCCTATGCTTTACTTTAGAAGCAATACAAATATAGTTGTGCTGACCAGCTATTGAAAAGCCAAAGCAGACGAAGCGGTAAGATAGAAAGATGAAGTACAGGGCTGGCTTATCGCAGTGGTATGGATACGCCGGTGTGGTCCCATTCTATTTTAATATTGCCTTTACTAATGCTGTATGTGAGTTTCTCTTCCTCATCATTTACAGTATAAACAGGCACTGTTATTTCTGCTACGTTCTTAACCTTATATTTCTCATAATCGTATGAGCCCCATTGCCCCGATTGGCTATTGAGAATAACAGTCCATTCTTTTTCTTTGGGGATGACAAACAGGGTGTAAGTGCCTTCATTCACAGGTTTGCCGCCAAAATTTACATCTTTAGTAAAGGTTACCTCCGTAGCTTCATTGGCGCCTGCACGCCACAGTTCATTGTAAGGAACGAGGTCTCCGAAAATAACACGGCCACGTTTTGAAGGCTGGCCATACGATATTTCCACCCCATCACCTTTGGCTTTTACGCGCGGGCTTAGTTGCTCTTGTGCAAAGAGCTGGGTAGTGGCTATTAACAGGGCTAAAAGGGTAATTAACTTTTTCATTGAGGGTATTTGTACTATGTAATATAGCAAACCATGTACCATTTTTATAAGGTTGCAGCGCAGGTATGATAAAATTATACGTTTTTTTCGTCGCTATTTGCGCCCGTCTATTGGTACGCCTTATACAATGTTTATAACATGTGTATTGTGGAGCACAATTATTGATTAGGTAATATAGGGCATCAGTTATATAGCTTATCTTTAAATAACCCAAAACTTTATGCCTATGCTGTGGCGTACGTTCAACGGCGATGCACTGAAATTGCCAGTAAAGAAAGCGGTAGAAGAAGCAATAGTAAGGGAAACAAAAGCAGGCTACCACCTGAAGGTTTGTATCGGCACCGATTCGCAGGTGCGGGGTGGGGAGACTGAGTTTGCTACTGTCATCGTCTTCCTGCGGGAGAAGCGCGGGGGCTTCATGTTCATCCACAACGAAAAAACCAGGCACCAGTACAGTATTAAAGAGCGTATGCTGGTAGAAGTGGCCAAAAGCATAGAAATCGCCTACGAGCTATGCGACCTCTTTAACCAGTATGATGTAGATATGGAGGTGCATGCCGATATTAATACCAGTCCGCAGTTCAAAAGCAATGAAGCGCTGCGCGAGGCAATGGGGTATATCCTGGGTATGGGTTTCGCATTCAAGGCCAAACCCGAGGCTTTTGCAAGTAGCTGCTGCGCCGACAAGATCATCCACTAATCAACGGGTTGATAAGCCATTTTAGACTGGTGCTTTGCTGAATACCGGCAAGGCATCAGATGATATTTTTATTTGTTTCATGCTGCACAAATGGCTATCTTTAAAATCGGGTAAATCCCTTTACTATAGACCTGTAAAAAACATATTAGTCCCTTTATGAAAAGGCATCCTATATTATGCCCTGATGCTTTGTCTTCGCTTGCGTCGGCAGCATCTGCAATAAAATTTGCTGCTATTGCGCTGCTATTGTGCTCGGCTGTAGGCGCTGCGGCGCATAGTCACGATGCAGGCGTTGGCAGTAACGAAAAGCACGACCGTGCGCCGCTTGAGTTTGTAGAGAATAAAGGCCAGTGGAACGCACCATTCCTGTTTAAAGCAAGCACTGCCCATTCTGATTTTTACCTGGAAAAAAAGGGATTTACTGTAGTGCTGGCTGCCAATGATAATCTGCTGAAGATACACGAGATGAAGGAGGGCAAGCTACCCGCACCACAGCAGTTGAAGTTTCATGCCTACAAAGTACATTTTGTAGGTGCGCAGGAAGCGGAGCTTGTAGAAGGCAAAAAGTCGCAACCACATTTTTATAATTATTTTCTGGGCAATAACCCCACCAATTGGAAAACCAATATACATCCCTGTCTTAATGTCGACTATTCAAATGTGTATCAGGGTGTAGACTTGCATGTGGCCTCGGCTGATGCTGATGTGAAATACGATTTTATAGTACAGCCCGGTAGCGATATATCGCAGATAAAGCTACAATACGAAGGGGTAGAAAAATTATCAGTAAAGAACGACAACCTGCTGGTGCAAACTTCTGTGGGTACTGTTGAAGAGATGAAGCCATACGCTTATCAGTATAGGGATGGCAGGCAGATAGAAGTGATGTGCCGATACAAAATATCGGGCGATGTAGTGAGCTTTTCTTTCCCACGTGGTTACGATGAAACGATACCGCTGATTATAGATCCAACTATAAGGTTCGCAACCTTTACAGGCTCTACTTCTGATAACTGGGGCTTTACCGCAACATACGATGCACAGGGCAACCTGTATGCGGGCGGTAACTGTGCCGGTACGGGATATCCTACAACTGTTGGCCCAACGTATCAGGGCGGTGGCCCTGGCGGTGGCAATGGCACTACCTACCTGTCTGATATCAGTATTACAAAGTTTAATGCAGGTGGTACGGGTATAGTATGGTCAACCTACATAGGTGGCAGCGATAACGAGCAGCCGCATAGTATGGTGGTAGATCCATCGGGCAATCTTGTAGTTGCAGGTCGTACTTATTCCAATAACTTTCCTACACATACACAGGCCTACGATGCTACATTCAATACATCGGGCAATGCTGACATGGTAATATTTAAGCTGGGTGCTACAGGCGCAATGGTGAACTCAACTTACTATGGTGGCGAATTGGAAGATGGTGCTAATATTTCATCGGCATGGGGTACCGTTACTTCGCTAAAACATAGCTATGGCGATGATGCCAGGAGTGAAGTGCTGACTGATAATGCTGGTAATGTATACGTGGCTACATGTACACAAAACAGCGGCCTGCCCGGCGTTGCCGGCACATTTGGTGGCGCTCAGGATGGCCTGGTGCTTAAATTCAATTCAGGCCTTAGCACGCTGAATTGGGGCCGCTATATTGGCGGCACTGGCGATGATGCTGCTTATGTGCTGGCCTTCAATAAAGCGCAGACTGTACTTTATGTTGCGGGTGGTGTTACAGGCAGCGCACTTCCGGCGGGTTCTACTACGGGTACTATATACCCTAACCCGCGTGGCGGTATAGATGGGTTTATCGCCCGGTTCGATAATTCAACAAACGCCTTGCTTAATGCCACATACATCGGTAGCCCTGCTTACGATCAATGCTTTGGTATACAGGTAGACACTGATGATGATGTGTATGTGATGGGTAATACCCTGGGTACTGAGGCTAGCTTCCCGTCAACCGCGGGTGTGGCAAGCAATCCGGGCGGTGCACAGTTTATTATGAAGTTGGCTCCGACCTTAGCCGGGCCGGCAATGTATAACCTAAGGTTCGGCACACCCAACGCTTCGGCTGTAAATATATCCCCGGTAGCTTTTCTGGTAGATACTTGTCAGAATGTATATGTGTCGGGATGGGGTGGGCCAACTGCCAGCAATGGTGGTAGCACTGCGGGTATGCCAACCTATTTCCCCGCTACCAATCCGGTAACACCTGGTGGTATACTATCAACCAGCACCGACGGCGGAGATTTCTATTTTTATGTGGTTTCAAAAAATGGTATCAATCTTCAATTCGCAGGGTTCTATGGTGGTGTTAATCTGGGCGAACACGTGGACGGAGGAACCAGTCGTTTTGACAAATATGGTGTTATATACCAGGCTATATGCGGTGGCTGCGGAGGGCTTTCTACATTGCCGACTACCACCGGATCTTACAGCCAGCAGAACCGTAGTAACAATTGTAATCTTGCTGCCATAAAGATCGAGTTTAACCTTGGTGAAGTAAGGGCGCAGGCCGGTGCCGAACCTAATGCTTCTATCTGTTTGGGTGAGGCTGTTACGTTCAGTAATAATTCTTTCAACGCAGCAGCATACGAATGGGACTTTGGTGATGGATCGCCCGGTAGTACATTACAGATACCTGCACCACATACCTATACCAGTGTAGGTATATATACTGTGCGCATGATAGCCATCAACCCTAATGCTTGTAAGGTAAGGGATACCGTATACCTGCAAATAACTGTAGACACTAACAGGCTTGATGCCAATTTTGAAGTGCAAAAGCTGGATAGCTGCACACTCTTCAGAGCAAGTGTAACCAATCTGTCGAGGTATGGTACTGAACCTAATGCGCCGGCCAATACAACATTTCAATGGTTTTGGGGCGATGGTAATTCTGATGTTGGGGTAACACCACCTATACACAGTTATGCAGCTGTTGGTACCTATACTATTACCATGGTGATGATAGATACGTTCACCTGCAACTCGCCCGATACGGTGCAGCGTACAGTGAGTTATAACAACTCCTTCGTAAAGGCTGACTTTACGGTACCTCCCGGTTGCGAGCGTACTGATATATCTTTCTCCAACGTATCTACGCTTGGCGAAACTTATATATGGTACTTTGGTGATGGTGATACGTCGCACAGCGCCACCCCTATGCATAGCTACGATACAGCAGGTACATACCGCATAGTATTATACGCCTTCAACCCCGCTACCTGCAATCAGGTCGATTCTGTAATTAAAGAGATTAAGATCAATCCTTCGCCGGTTGCCGACTTTACGTATGCGCCACTTGTGCCTGAGCGCAACGTGCCTACTACCTTTACTAACAAATCAACAGGCGCTATTTTGTACAATTGGGATTTTGGGGATAAGGTAGGCAGCCAGGAGATCAATCCTTCCCATTTCTATAAGCGCACGGGTAAGTATACCGTTTGCCTGGTGGCCAGCAATACCGAAGGGTGTAGCGATACTATCTGCAAGGTTGTGGAAGCAGATGTAATGCCGCTGGTAGATGTACCAACTGCGTTTACCCCCAATGGCGATGGTAAGAACGATGTATTTTATGTGCGTGGCGCTGCTATTGAAAGTGCCAATCTCGCCGTATACAATCGCTGGGGACAAAAACTGTTTGAAGTGACTAACGTGCCTGCAAATGATCCTGCCTATGGGTGGGATGGTAACTATAAAGGTAAAAAGCAACCACTGGAATCTTATGCATTTGTAATGAGTGGTATATTCATCGACGGTACTACGTTTTATAAGAAAGGAAATGTCACACTGCTAAAGTAATTTATCCATGAGAAGTAAACTCTATACCCTTATATCTTGTTGTGTGGCTTTGCTTGGGCTGCAGCACGGCTATGCGCAGGGCCTGCATTTCTCGCAGTTCTACAACGCGCCTATGTTGCTGAACCCGGCCAACGCCGCGCTGATGAAATCGGAAGACTACAGGCTGGGTATTAATTATCGCACCCAGTGGGCCAGCCTGCCCGCACCGTACAAAACATTTTCGGCCTATGGCGATTGCCAGCTGTTTAAACAAAATGAAACAGGGGAGCTGATGGGCAACTGGCTAGGTATAGGTGGTGGCTTCTTTAGCGATAAAGCTGGCGATGGCGAGCTGAGCATGACCAAATTTCAAGGTGCTATTGCATACCATATTCAGGTGGGCAGTTTTAGTATGCTTTCTGTTGGTCTGTCGGGTGGGTATGCACAAAGAAGCGTGAATTTCAATAAGCTCACCTTTAACGAGCAATGGGATGGCGAGCGTTTTGATATACTGCTGCCTAATGGCGAGATGGATGGTATTGTAAAAACGCAACTATTCGATGTTGGCGCAGGTATCAACTATGCCTTCTTCCCCGATGAGTATACTTACATAAAAATTGGTGTGGGTGTAGATCACCTCAACCAACCCGAAGAAACATTTTTCAATGGTACCCTCATCAACAAAGTAGGTATAAGGCCTACAGGTAGCATAGAGGCATTGTTCAGGCTTTCGGAAACCTTCACGCTCAACCCATCGGCCTATTATACTACACAGAGTGGTGCATCGGAGATACTATTTGGAACAAATTGTAACATTGGCCTGGGTGGAGATGAAAATGCTACATCGCTGATATTAGGAGGGTTTTACAGATATAATGATGCTGCTATAGGTGTGATAGGTATGCAATGGGGCGGCATGAAAATTATGGGTAGCTACGATTATACCATATCTTCACTCACGCCCGACAATAAAGGGAAAGGCGCATTTGAGATGTCAGTGATATTCAGGGGTATGTATGGAGATATGAGTGGCCCGCCGCAAAATGCCGGTTGTCCACGCTTTTAACAAAATATTACGCTTAATGTAATATACCTGAGCATTATTTTTGGTCTAATTATAAAAACCGAGATGGAAAAAGAAAAATTTAAAGTATTACTTGTTGAAGATGATACCAACTTCGGACAAGTATTGAAGAACTACCTGGAGCTGAATGATTTTGTAGTAGAACTGGCGAGAGATGGCATCTTAGGTTTGGCGGCTTTCCGCAGGGAGAAATTTGACATCTGTCTGCTGGATGTGATGATGCCTAATATGGATGGCTTCACACTAGCTGAAGAAATTAGAAACGTTGACCCCGAAGTGCCATTGTTCTTCCTTTCGGCCAAGAGCATGAAGGAAGATATACTGAATGGCTACAAGCTGGGCGCGGATGATTATATCACCAAGCCTTTTGACAGCGAAGTATTGCTGTTGAAAATAAAGGCTGTACTGAAACGCAACCAAGAGTTGCAGGAAAAACAGCACTCTCAGGTTGAATTCACTATCGGTGGCTACCATTTCAATAGCAAACTGCGTACGCTGGAGCATGATGGCCAGTCACAAACGCTTTCTCCTAAAGAGAATGAGCTGTTGCTGATGTTGTGCGAGTATAAAAACGACCTCTTGCCACGTGAGGCTGCGCTGAAGCGTATCTGGGGTAGCGATACCTACTTCAACGGTCGCAGTATGGATGTATATATAGCCAAGCTGCGTAAATACCTGAAAGAAGATAGCTCTGTAGAGATCGTGAACATACATGGTAATGGTTTCAGGCTGGTAGTCCCGGCCTAATATCACGACCATATTTTATATGTAAAATGCCGCATTGTATGCGGCATTTTCTTTTAGCTTATTTCACACATTGCAGTAAGATTGCTACTTTTGAGGCCTCATGAAGCATTTACCTAATCTGCTCACGCTTGGCAATCTTTTTTGTGGTTGCATAGCTATTGCGTTTGCCCTCAATTCGCAGCCATATCTGGCGGGTTTCAATGGCGAAGAGTATTGGGTAAGTGGTACGGAACAAGCGTACTGGAGCAGTATCTTCATAGCTATAGCCGCTATCTGCGATATGCTGGATGGTTGGGTGGCAAGGGCACTCAACGAGTTCTCTCCTATCGGTAAAGACCTCGACTCGCTGGCCGACCTGGTTTCTTTTGGTGTTGCACCATCTATGATACTTTTCAAAATGCTGTGGGCGGCACATATGAGCGCGCCTAATGCTATGGATGTAAGTATGCTGGCTATGGCGCCGGCTTTCCTGGTGGCATGCTTCGGTGCACTCAGGTTGGCAAGGTTCAACATCACCAGCACGCAGCAAACCGGCAGCTTTATGGGTATGCCTATACCTGCTACAGGTATATTGGTAGCCTCTTTCCCACTTATCAACCTATACAACCCACCCATTGGCGCATTTATGCAAAAGACATGGGTGCTTTATATCATTATAGCGCTACTGTGCTGGCTCATGGTATCCAAAGTAAGATTCATGAAGTTTATACCTTCGCGCTTCACTATGGCTCATGCCTGGCCGCAACTGGTAATAGTAATAGCAACCGGTGCCGCTATACCTTTCCTGAAAGCAGGCGCGGTGCTGGTAGCATTTGCACTCTACCTAGCCCTGTCATTCATCCACAAACCACAAGAAGCATAAAATAATATACAATGAAATATACAGCTCATATCAACGTAATGCCTTTGAAAGAACTGCTTGACCCTCAAGGTAAAGCAGTGACTAACAGCCTGCACAACCTGGGCCTCACGCAAATAGGCGATGTAAGGGTTGGCAAGCACATCACCCTGCAGCTGGAAGCTGGCAGTAAAGACGAGGCTGCGCAACTGGCACAGGATGCTTGCAAAAAACTGCTGGCCAACCAGGTGATGGAATCATTTGACGTTACTATAGTAGAAGCATAAGCCATGCGGCTTTACTTGGTACCATCGCCTATAGGCAACCTTGGGGATATCACCTACCGTGCCGTAGAGGTACTGAAAAATGCTGATGTTATACTGTGTGAAGACACCCGCACCAGCTCGGTGCTGTTGAAGCACTATGGCATATCCAAGCCGCTAACCCCATACCACCAGCACAACGAACATAAGGTACTCGCCCACCTGGTTGCCCAGATACAGGATGGTAAAAGCATGGCGCTAATTACCGATGCTGGTACGCCCGGCATTTCCGATCCGGGTTTTTTGCTGGTGCGCGAATGTGCCCGAAACGGTATAGCTGTAGAGTGTCTGCCGGGTGCTACGGCTTTTGTTCCAGCATTAGTACAGTCCGGTATCCCGTCTGATAGTTTTGTATTCGAGGGTTTTCTGCCATTGAAGAAAGGCAGGCAAACAATGATGAAAAAGCTGGCCGAAGAAGAGCGGACGATCGTATTGTACGAATCGCCACACCGGTTGGTTAAGACATTGCAGGAGCTGGCTACCTACCTTGGTACCGACCGCTTTGCTGCTGTGAACCGTGAACTTACCAAGATGTTTGAGGAAGTAAAGCGGGCCCCGCTGGCCGAGTTGGCTGCTTATTACGAGGCTACCCCCCCTAAAGGTGAGATTGTGATAATTATAGCCGGGAAGAGCTGATAATCAATGATATAAAATAACAAAAGCCTCTCAAATGAGAGGCTTTCATTGTTTTGGTTAAACTAAATACTAGTGAGCTTGCTCAGTTGTAGTAGTTGTAGTAGTAGTTGCAGTAGTAGTATCAGCAGCAGGAGCAGCAGTTGTATCAACTGGAGCTGGAGCTGGTTCTGGAGTAACTACAGTTGTAGAATCAGTAGTAGTTTCAGTAGTAGTTTCAGTGTTACCACCGCAAGAAGCTACGAACAGACCCATTGTAAGAGCGAAGATGCTAAGTTTTACGAATTTCATAATCGTTTGTTTTAAAGATTGTTTCACATTTATACCCGAAGCAGAAAAAGGTAACCCAAAACTTTTCATATTTTTTTATATTCAATAAAATGATGTAGTTTTTTCAACTGTATCTTTACTTTTTAAAGCATTTTTAGCAAAAAACAGGGTTACCTTTCGGCAAAATTGAGCATTAATACGTGAACGGTTTCGTACATACAGATCAGGAGCTGCTAAAAAATCTGGCGCTCGGCGAACGTACCGCTACCCAAAAAGTCTATGTTGACAACTACCCGATAGTGACCAACTGGATAAAAATGAACGGTGGCAACGAGGACGATGCGGCGGATATTTATCAGGAGGCTATGGTGGTGTTGTATGAAAAAGCGCAGAATGAGGAGTTCCGGTTGTCGTGCAAAGTAGGTACCTACCTTTTTGCCATCAGCAAAAATCTTTGGTATAAAAAGATACAAAAGCTGCAAAAACAACCCGGGCTGCTGCCGGAAGGAGCAGGTAGTGATGACGATAAGGATTGGGCATACGAAGATGATATCAAAGCCCATCACGAACGTGAACTGCACTACCGCCAGCTGGATACCGCGCTTGATCAGTTGGGAGAGCCCTGCAGATCGATACTAAAAGCTTACTACAACAATGGTAAGAATATGCAGGAGATAGCCAGCGAGTTTGGATATACGAATACCGACAATGCCAAAACCCAAAAATATAAATGCCTTGCCCGGCTGAAAAAGCTTTTCTACGGCGCATAGCATTTAGAGTATAAAAGGAAAATGAGTTTATGTTGATCGACAGTCATATCTGGAAGATGGCCGAAGCATACCAGGAAGGCACTATGCCTGCCGCAGAAGTTGCTACCCTTGAAGCAAGGTTGGCTACGGATGCTGCTTTTGCTGCCCAGTTTCACGAGTGTGTGAATATGCTGCGTGCTCTGCGCGGCAATGGCTCGCAAAAGCGTTTTGCCGCCATGCTGAAGGATATACACAACACCGAGGTGTCACCCAAAATTGAAGTACGTACCATACCATTGCGCGCGCATTACTGGCGTACGGCTGCGGTGGCTGCGGGTATAGCAGTGCTTACCTCGCTCACTACTTTTTGGGCTATTCAACACAACAACAGGAAGATAGCCTCGCAATACAGCCTGCTGCGCCGCGATCTGGAAACCTATAAACGCTCGCACAACCAGCTGGTAACCAACATAAACGAAGAGCGCAGGCAAATGCCGCAAGCAGAGGCCAATTTCTCAGGTACAGGTTTTGCCGTTACTAACAATGGCTACCTGGTTACCAATTACCACGTTACCGAAGGGGCAGATTCTATATATATACAAAACAATGAAGGCAAATACTTCAAAGCATTCGTAGTCAGCTTCGATCAACAAGCAGATGTAGCCTTGCTGAAGGTAGAAGACAATAAATTCCGCTTTGGGAAAGCTGAAGTACCTTATTCTTTTGCTAATGGCAAAAAAGGCCTTGGTGAAAAGATATTTACCCTTGGCTATCCGCAAGATGAGTTGGTGTACAAAGAAGGCTATATCAGTGCTAAAAACGGTTTCGCAGGCGACTCTATGCAGTACCGCCTCGAAATGCCTGCCAGCCCGGGGCAAAGTGGTTCGCCAGTGCTGGATGCTAACGGCAACGTAATAGCAATAGTGACAGGTAAAGAGAGTGAAACGCCCAGCACTACATTTGCAGTAAGCTCTAAGGCCGTTGTGCAACTGGTACAAAACCTCACGAAAGAGAATAACGTACATATAAACAAAACTAATAAGCTAGGTAAGTTGAACCGCCAGCAGCAGATAGAGAAGATGCAGTTGTATACCTGCTCTGTAAAAGTGTACAAACGCTAGATTCTATTATTATATCATATAGATACGCACCAACAGTCATCAACTGCTGGTGCGTTTTTTGTAAGAACTCTTTGCCTGAAACAATCGTATATAAATCGGTTGCTTCAGTTATTAATAAGTAAATTTGCACCCTCGTAAGCACTATAAGTGAGCATCGTAGATAAATTCTTAAGCAAAAGACAGGATCCAGCTTCGCCAGCCGGCGAGATGGCATTTACCGACCATATAGAAGCGCTGCGCTGGCATATTGTGCGCGCAGTGATAGCTATAGCAATTTGCGGTATCGTAGTGTTCTTCAATATCGAATGGATATTTGAAAATGTCATTATGGGCCCTGCCAAGTCCGATTTTCTATCCTATCGCGTACTCTGCAAACTAGGACAAATGACGCATCTCGAAGAAGCGCTTTGCCTGAAGGATATGCAGATCAAGTTCCAGAATACGGAGCTCTCCGGCCAGTTTATGATGAGCTTTTCATCTTCATTTATGATAGGGTTTATCGTAGCTTTCCCTTACATCTTCTGGGAGTTCTGGAAGTTCATTAAACCCGCGCTTACAGAGAATGAATTGCGTAATGCCCGTGGTATTATCTTTTGGGTGTCCATACTGTTCTTCTTTGGTATTGTGTTTGCCTATTACGTAATAGCGCCATTCACTATTAATTTCTTCGCCAACTATAAACTGGCCTCTTCGTTCGAGAATATCATCACCATCAATAGCTATTACGATAGCATGAGCGACCTGATATTGGGTATGGGCCTGGTATTTGAGTTGCCGGTGCTGGCATTCTTCCTGTCGAAAGTGGGGATACTGACACCTAGGCTGATGCGTGAAAAGCGTAACTATGCTATAGTTATCATATTCGTGCTGGCTGCAGTTATTACTCCGCCCGATTGGTTCAGTATATTTCTGGTGGCTATACCGCTTGTAATGTTGTATGAGGTGTCAATACGCATCAGCGCACGTGTGCAGAATAACAAACGCAAGAAGGAACTCGTAAAAAACTACTAATAATAATAATGGAAACAACATTCAATAAACAACTGCCTTTGGCAATAGGTTGCGACCACGCCGGTTTTGAGTATAAAGAGCTGGTGAAGCAAATGCTTGCAGATGCTGGTTGGCAGGTAGATGATAAAGGCACTTATAGCCTCGATAGTACAGATTATCCCCCTTATGCCCACTCTGTAGCCACTATGGTAGCCGATGCTAAAGCAGCGGCAGGTATATTGATATGTGGTAGTGGCAATGGTGTATGCATCACTGCCAACAAACATGCCGGTGTACGTGCAGCACTTTGCTGGAATGACGAACTGGCTGCACTTGCCCGCCAGCACAACAATGCTAATGTACTTTGTCTGCCAGCACGCTTTGTATCTATAGATGATGCAAAGAAAATGGTGGATACTTTCTTGAATACAGCATTTGAAGGTGGCCGCCACCAGCGCAGAGTTGATCAGATAGCACTGTAAGAATATTGATTGCAAAGAGAAAAGGCCCTGAATACTCAGGGCCTTTTCTCTTTTTGATTTTATTACTTAGTCTAAATTTAAACGGATAGATGTAAATATGCTGCGAGGTAGGAAATTCATACTGCTGCCATTGCCGCCGTGTGCCCCGCCTGTTGATGTAGCGCTGCCTCCGGTAGTACGTAGATTTTGAATGTCGAATATGTTTTTAATACCTGCAACAACCTGCAATTTTCTATCAAATAGCTTTTTCTCTACCGATGCGTCACAGGTGTGCATAGATGGCATAGTGCCGGTATAAGTTACATCGCCTGTAATTGTTGGCGATAGGTATGGTTGTGCGGCTGTGTATTTGTAAAATACATTAAGACCCATGCCTATCTTCTTTATGTTATACTGTAATGTTGCAGTACCCTCACTTCCAACAAAACCTGAATAACTAGGTTGGTCAAATGTGTTGTTGACTGAGTATCCAACCTGATAGTGAAAGTCTTTTATTTGCCCGTCTATCTGTAATGTTGTTATCACATTTTGCTGTCGGTCCATGTTGCCGTACATATAGTCAATGCTATTGCTATCCTCAGGTCTTTGATTTACAAGTACAATACCATCACGCACATCGTTGAAATACCCTGTTAGCATTATTTGCAGATAGTCGGCCTGGTTTTCATATACCTGGTACGATCCTGAGAGTTGAATATGTCGGCTGTTTTCTGATCTCAGGTTTGGATTGCCGGTAAGGTTATGGTTGTTATCAATAAAGCTTAGATACATCTCTTTAAGAGCAGGGGCTCTGTAGCCATGTGTGTAAGACCCACGTATCTGTAATTTATTAACCGGGGTATACATAAAGTTGATACTAGGTATCACAGGGGGATTGTATGTTGTATTATATGATGCTCGCAGGCCTACTTGCGCAGTTAACTTATCTTTTATTATCGGGGTGGATACGTTGGCATATACGGCATAGTCCTGTATAGATTTTTTCTCACCGTCAATACGAGTACTGCGTGCAAATTCTAAGTTGAAATCATAACCTGCACTATAGCTTACTTTGCCTAGCTTATTGCTGTAGCTACTGCGTAAATACAAATTTTTGAAGCTAGAGGTATCCTGATCCCCTTTCGCCTCAGTAAGCATCTCTGATAACGATACCAGATCTTTTTTCAGCCTTGTTCGCGTACGGTCATACACAAAAAAACCATTCTGACTTTGCCACCTGCCATTCTTGCCAATTTTTCCTTCAGCACTCAGCCTATTGGTATAGCGTTTGGTTCTGTAAAATTCGTCAAACGCATATGCGTTAAAAGGGTCGTAACCAGCAAGGCTGCCTTTGCTGATTACTTTTTCATCCAGATAATCTGTTGCAAGAGTCAGGTTGAATGATTTAGCAGAACGATATGTATATGCAAAGTTGCCCATGTACTGCTCTACGGGCTTGAATAACATTTCTCGTTTTACATCGGCTGTGTCATAATTATAAATAGCGTTGTTATCAATGTACTTATAGCCTTGAAAGTAATTACGGCCACCACCTATTGTAAATTGGTTGCGCTCAAGGGCTTTAAAAGTAAGTGACCCGTCAATATTATACTTACCTACCGTTTCATAATAAGCATTCACATTTACGCCTAATGGCTTATTATGTTTCTTGGTTATAACGTTTATTACACCCCCAATGGCATCTGTGCCATAAACTACACTCATTGGGCCTTGTACTATCTCAATACGCTCAACATTGTTAAGGTTTATTTGTCCTATATTTAAATTGCCGGCTTCACGTCCGTTCAATGGTATGCCATCAATAAGGATTTTTACTTTATTTCCAGCCATGCCTTGCATGTTCATACTAGAGCCCAAAATATTATCATTGGTAACTCTCATATTGATCTGGTTCTTTAATATGTCGCTAAGGTTTACCGCACCTTGCGCTTGTATAGTAGCTTTAGATATTACCTGATAATTTGATAGCGCATTTTTTAACTTCTCTGGTTCAGCAAGGCCGGTTACCACCACCTCATTCATCGAAGCATATTTTTTTACCAGCCTGATATCCATATTAGGATTTACAGGTGGGTTATTATACTCGCGGCTGTAGCGCTCGTAGCCCGATGCCACAACTTCGATAGTGCATGGATATTCATCCGGTCTAAAAGTTGCAACGCCCATTTCATCCGTCTCGTAGGTGTTTACCAGTCCACCATTTGGTGCATAAATATTGACGTATGCAAAGAATACTGGCTGACGGGTATCTTTTTCCGTAACAGTAACACGGATGGGTTGGGACTGTGCTATCGCTGTCAGGCTGATGAAGAGTGATAATATGGTTACGAAGTAACGCATTGATTTCAGGTTATTAAAAAAGGTTCAGCAGTCTTTGGCAGACAGCTGAACCTTCAGATAAAATTTGTGTATGCTTAATCTTAGTGTTGAACGCTCAGCTTCTCTGCAATCTTCCAGTTTCCGTTAGCTACAGTTACTATATACATGCCATTGCTCAACTCATTTGTGTTCACCTTCAGTGCATTCAGTCCTGCATTCAGGTTTACTTGATTGTGTTTTACAACCTTGCCAGTTACATCTGTTATCAGCACTTGCACATTGCCAGCTTTCTCAGCTGTTATCAGCAGGTTAGTGGCGTTAGTCGCCGGGTTAGGGTAGATATTCAGTTTGTTATTAGTAGTAGCTACATTATTTACCGACAATGGAGGGTTGTTCCAAACTGCCAGCCTTTTGCGGAAGCCTATTTTAGCACCACCGGCACCTGTTGTAGCATACGTGATCTCCATTTCGTAGATGCTGTTGTTCCTTGATTGGATGAACCAGCATACTTTGTTCAGCAGATAATCAGTGCCCACAGGTGCGCCGTTTTGTTTCCAGTCGCGGCCTACAATGTTAGCTTCATCATCCAGCAGGTAATCGTCATGAAAGTTAGCCGTATCCGCATCAATATCCCTCAATTCTGTAATGATAACCTCAGTGTTATTCAGTATGCCGGTATAAGGATACATCATACCAGGTGCAGCCTCATCCATATACCTTGTAAAGAGCAGGTCCCATTGGTGGTTATCTGGCTCTCTGTCAAGTACAGTTTTAGTTTCTATGTTGTAGTAAGCAAACAGCTTGTTGGCATAGCCACCCGATTGGATAAGTATCTGCTCATCTTTACGGTTGCTGCCATCTATATCAGCCACGTGAAACTTCCAACCCATTGCAGGGCCTACATTAGCTATCTGTTCTTCTATCCATACCTGGTAATCGCCGCCTGGTGTAGTTACAAGGTACACTTTATTACCGCTCAGGTTATGGGTCAGTGCATCGTAAACGCCCCAGCCATAGTCAGGGTGTCCTGCGCCATTCGCGTTAAATGCCCCTACTTGCCAGGTTGTAATATCATTATACAGCGGAGTAGATTTTTTGCCAACAGTATCTGCGGTCAGATCGGTGCCAAATTTTGCATTTGCTGCTACGCTCAATACATATACATTAACGCCTGCACCCGCACCATTCCCCAGTACTGCGGCGCTACGGCCACCTGCACCGCCTACGAAGGCGATATGCCAGTTGTCGTTGGGCTCAGTTTTGCGCGCACCGTTGTAGTCCATACGGTAAAACACATCATTTGCAAATGTGGTACCGCCGTTGTTGGCCATAGTAATGGTATCGGCTATCCAGTTGGTATGTTGTGCATTTGCACCAAAAGCAGTAACAGATAGTGCTGCTACGAGTAAAGATTTTAATTTCATCTATATGGGATTGTATTACCCGACAAAGGTACACTAGCCCAAGCCCTGAAAGGCTTATAAATGAAGTCTTTACATTTTTATGACATTATACCTTCGTTAGATCCAGCCCTGGTTATGCAGGTATTTGGCAATCTGCACAGCGTTAGTAGCTGCACCTTTGCGAAGGTTGTCGGCTACTATCCAGCAATTCAGCGTATTCAGCTGAGAGTAATCGCGACGGATACGGCCTACAAATACCTCATCTTTACCGGCAGCATATATAGGCATTGGATATACGTTCTCTTTAGGATTATCGGTAACGATGATGCCTGATGTGTTAGACAGCATTTCCTTTACGTAAGATTCGTCAAAATCATTCAGCATCTCAATGTTCACGCTTTCGCTATGGCCACCCATTACAGGTACGCGCACGGTGGTAGCGGTCACCTTGATGCTCTCATCGCCCATTATTTTACAAGTCTCCAGCACCATTTTCATTTCTTCTTTGGTATAGCCATTGTCCTGAAATACATCGATATGCGGTATCACGTTCAGGTCTATCTGGTGCGGGTATACATTTTTCTCTGTACTGCCCTCGCGCTGCGATGTGAGCTCGTGTATAGCTTTTTGCCCGGTACCTGTTACCGATTGGTAGGTGCTTACAACTACGCGTTTGATGCCGTACCTATCGTGCAGGGGCTTTAGTACCATTACCATCTGTATCGTGCTGCAATTGGGGTTGGCTATGATCATATCATCAGCGGTTAGTGTGTTGCCATTCACCTCAGGCACTATCAGTTTATGTTCAGGGCTCATCCTCCATGCCGATGAATTATCTACTACCCTGCAGCCCGCCGCTGCAAATTTGGGCGCCAGCTCCAGCGAAACTGAGCCGCCCGCAGAGAACAGCGCTACGGCGGGCTTCATAGCTATAGCATCCTCAGCCGATACGACACTGTAGTCCTTACCCTTGAAGCTTATCTTTTTGCCAACCGACTTACCTGATGCAACAGGTATAAGTTCGGTAACAGGAAAATTCCTTTCTTCCAGTATTTGCAAAATGGTGCTGCCTACAAGGCCTGTAGCACCTACGATAGCTACGCGCATGATATATGTTGTTTAAAATTTTTAAGGATTGCGAAATTACCAATAATACAGTGCCTGTAAGCAAGACACATAAAAAATCCCCCGGTTTCGCTTGCCGGGGGATCTTTAGTTCAAAAAACGAGACTAATTTTTAACCGGCAGGTAAGCGTACTTCTTGCTGTATTCCATCATTTGCTTAAAGAAGCTTTCAGGATACTCAACTTTTACGTCGGTTATCTTGTCGCCATCCATTACAGGCACCAGGCGTGGTTGTATAAAGCCACGGTATGGTTTTACATTCAGCTTAGCGAAGCGCTCGAGTATCTCTTTGTGCAATACAGGGTCAACTTTTACGCCGTATTTCTCTACCAGGTTTTTGCCTGCAGCATAGTCACCTTCCGATTTAATACGTTGTATCTCTTTCAGCAGTTGGCCAAACAGGTCGCGCAGTTTGTTATAGTCGTTGATGCGCACGTATGTTTTGCCATCTTTCTTTATCATCTCTACCACGTTGTCTTTCTTGCCCATCTCGTATGCCCAGCGAGCATTCAGCGCGCGGTTACGCATGTGTGCTTCTTCCAGTTGCTCACCTGGTTTCAGGCGCGTAAGCTGTGTCATCAGGCCGTTCAGCATATAGCTGTCATACTCAGCCATACCTACTTCTTTGCTTGGTGCTACACCTATGTCCACCAGTTTCTGGTCCATAGCATAGTACAGGCCCACCAGGTCGGCACGGGCTTCTTCCAGGCAGCTGGCGTAGTTCTTCAGTGTTTTATCAGTAGTCTCCACACCCGGGTTTATCTGGCCCGATGCGTGGCCTATGCACTCGTGCATATCGGTATGCAGGTCGCTGGCCAGGTTGCCATATTTGCGGGCACGTGCTTTTACTGTATCGTTCAGTGCAAACTCATCCAGTGTGCCACCTTTAGCGCTGGCTACGTTATACGAATGTATGATATTGCTGAGGGATACCGATTTAGAGCCGTGCTCTTTACGTATCCAGTCGGCATTGGGCAGGTTTACGCCTATAGGTGTGCTAGGCGCTGCATCGCCGCTTTCTGTAATAACTGTGATGGCCTTAGCCGTAATGCCTTTTACACTTTTCTTCTTATGCTCAGGCATTAGCGGAGAATTATCTTCAAACCACTGTGCGTTTTTGGCTATAGCTTCAATGCGCTTGGTAGCCTCCATGTCTTTCATACTCACTACGCTTTCAAAGCTGCCTTTTTTGCCAATCGCATCCAGGTATACTTCTATGAAGCCGTTCACAACATCTATGCGCGAGTTCACGTCGTTCACCCAGGCAATGCTGTAGTCGTCAAATGTTTTCAGATCGCCACTGCGGTAGTATTGTATCAAAAGCTCCAGTGCTTTTTTCTGTTGGTCGTTCTCAGCAACAGTTACTGCTTTTTCCAGCCAGCCTACTATTTTCTCAATGGCTTGCGAGTACATGCCACCTACTTTCCAAACTTTCTCTACGATCTGGCCATTTTCTTTCATGGTCTTGCTGTTCAAGCCCCACGATGGCGCATTGCCTTTGGTATCGAATTTTGAATAGAATTCTTCAACTTCTTTCTGCGTTACGCCTTCGTAGAAGTTGTTCGATGAGTTCACTACGTTATCTACGTTAGGGCGCAGGTCCACTACTTTAGGTTCTACCTTCATATCATACACCAATGGCTTGATGCGCGTAAGGAAGGCCTCAACAGTTTCGCCCTGCTCTTTAGGCAGGCCAGCTTCGTTGCTGTTCTTTACTACTTCAGCAAAGTATTCATACTTGCACTCGGGTATGAATTTCTCATTGCTATAGTGGTGGTGGTTGCCACTGCTAAACCAGAAACGGCCGCAATACTCTTCAAACTTCTTCCAGTCTTCAGTTGTCTTATCTCCGCTATAAGTTTCGTAGGCATTGTCCAGCGTTTTGCGCAGCAGTATGCCGTATTTGCTTTTCTGATCGTATATAATGTCGCGGCCACACAACGCAGCCTCGCTCAGATAATAGGCCAGTTGCTTTTGTTGCAGGCTCAGTTGGTCGAAGCCCGGTATCTGGTAGCGCAGCAGTTGCAAGTCGCCAAAAGCTTCGGCTTCTACTACGAACGAAGTGTCGTAACTGGCGGTAACAACTGTTGTTGTTTCGGTAGTGGTCGTTTTCTTATCGCCGCCATCTCCGCACGATGCCAGCATGCCCATTGCAGCCATCATAGGCAAGGTCCATTTTTTCATATGATTAAATAAAAAGGATTAAGGCGTTAAAAATAGGGGATTTCATGCGCAAGCCGAAATAAATGGACTGCATTTGCACCTATAGCTTATTTTGGTGCTATGAAACTCTGGCTGTACAGTTTACTGGCTATCTGCATAACCGCTTGTAATTCATCGCAACAAGATGGGCGAATGCCTGAACAAAGCATTAAAGAGGTAGTAAAGCAGCCGGTGGGTACAGTAGTAGCTGTAGATAGTATGGCTATTTTGCCGCAAGATTATTCTGATCTTCAGTTGGCTTCCGGTTCAGAGAAGCCTTCGTTTATAGTTAAAGTAAAAACGACTGAACACACAAGCAAGGGAACTTATGCTGTAGAGGCTACCTGGGGGGCAAACGTTAATGATATGCAGTTTAGTATGCCTCGCGGCGCAGAAGATGCCATACCCGTTTTGCGCCGCCAATCGCAGCCCTATGCTTACATCATTGGCTTTTACTATGGCGATGATACAACCTTCTATGATTACTATTCGGTAAAAGGCAGTAAAGATGGCCTCAATGCAAAGTATGAGAAAGCGTATCTCTTTCAATAAGCTATGATTTTTCATAAAGTATTGCCAAAATGCCTGCTATAGTGCTGAATACCATAGGTGCATAAATTATTTTTACGGTTCAATGAACTACCGCCGCATTTTACTGCTGCTGCTATTATGTATATACGCACCTGCCCTCATGGCACAGGTGTTGAAGGGCGTAGTAGTAGATAAGGTTTCGGGTGAGCCGCTGGTGTCGGTTACGGTTGTTAATACCCTGACGCAGGAAGCAACCTATACCGATGATAAAGGGGAGTTTACGATAAAAGCACGTAGTGGTGAGCCTATAGGTTTTTCACGCATTGGGTACGAGGCACTCAGAAAATCAATGCCGCCTGCACTAGGGGTGGCTAGTATGAGGGTTGAGCTGGAGCCAATGTCGATAATGATGGAAGATGTTATAGTGCGCCCGGGTTACACTCCATACCAGGTCGATTCTATACGCAGGCGCACCACCTATGCCCGTGCTTTGGAACGCCAGAAGGTTAAATCGGTAATGAGCCCGGTATCGCTGATAGCGGACAGGCTATCAAAACGCAGTAAACAGATATATGCTTTTCAGAAAAGCTTCAATCATTGGGAAGGGGAACGTTTTATAGATAGCCGCTATACACCAGAGTTGGTACAGACACTTACTGGCCTCACCGGCGATACACTTGCACATTTTATGAACAGCTATCCTATGCCACACGATTATGCCCGTGCGGCAACAGAGTTGGAGGTGAAAATGTGGGTGCGGCACAATTACCGCCAATGGCAGGCACGCCCTCAGCATGTAGTGGATAGTATGAACAAGCTATGGTATGTGCCACATTAAGCTTGCTTTATTGTTGCTGATAGCTCCTGTTGCTGCACAAGCCCAGGTATTAGGCGATAGTACTAAAACTATCATGATGGAGGAAGTGCGAGTACTTACCGATAAGGAAAAGTATAGCCGCGACTCAGCTTTCGCAGAAGCAGCCTATCACAAAACAATAGCTGACGATAAACGAAAAGTAAATGTATCATTCAGTAACGGCTTAGTATTTAATGGGCTCTTTAGTCAGGCCGCAAGGGTCATCTCTGGTAAGAAAAAACGTGATAGAAAGTTTGTAAATGATTTCAGGTCAATGCAGAGTCAGAAATATGTAGCACTGCGTTATAATATGGATATAGTGAAAAGGGTCACGGGCCTCACCGGCGATACTGCAGCACAATTCATCAATGCCAACCCTATGGAAGAGGCATTTGCACGCCAGGCATCAGAGCTGGAGTTGAAGATGTGGATACGAACAAGGTATCGGCTATGGGCAAATAGACAGGATTAAAGTACATACCCGTGATATTTATGTAACTTTATTCTATGATACCGCAGTGGCAGAAAGGCATTGTACAGCGTATTGAGCAGACGACGCCCAATACAAGGCGCTATTGGATACAATTACCTGAAACTGAGTCGTTCGATTTTAAGCCTGGCCAGTTTGTTACACTCGATCTGCCTATACACGAGCAGCGCAATAAACGTTGGCGCAGCTACAGCATAGCTTCAATGCCCGATGGCACAAATATCATAGAATTGGTGATCGTGCATGTTGAAGATGGGCTGGGCACTACTTATTTTTTCAATGAGATAAAAGAAGGCTCGGAACTAACATTGCGTGGCCCGCAGGGTATTTTTACCATGCCTGCGCAGCTAGATAAAGACCTGATAATGATATGCACAGGCACGGGTATAGCACCTTTCCGCAGTATGCTGCATCATATACATACATACGGTATACCCCATCAGAAATTACACCTCATCTTTGGTACCCGCAAGCAGGAAGACCTGCTGTACGCAGATGAAATGCGTGCGCTTGAGCAAAAAATCGAAGGGTTTACTTACCATCCCACACTATCGCGCGAAGAGTGGAATGGGTGGAATGGTTACGTACATCCCGTGTACGAAGCTTTGTGCTGCGATACGCCACCTGCCCATTTTATGCTATGCGGGTGGCGCGTAATGATTGATGAAGCTAAAGAACGTATACTGAAATTGGGGTACGATAAAAAAGATGTGCATCTTGAGCTGTATGGTTAAGATGGCTTTAATGAACTATGTATAATCTTCTGGCTGATTGACTGATAGGCGTTTGTGCGCCTTTAATAAGCATCTTTACACTTTTTTAGTGTATCTTTGCATCTCAATCATTTCGCGGTACACTACTTTTCGTTTATCTTACTGATAAACAATTTCTTTCCTGTTATTGCTACAGGCGCCTGCTCCGGGCATATTTTTTTTACATTTTGAGTGTCTGCGACTTATAAACTTATGGATACACCATCGAGAATTATCATTGTTTCTAATCGTTTGCCACTTAAGATAGTAGTTAAGGATGGCAAGCCTGCTTTTGTTGAATCGGAAGGCGGCCTGGCTACAGGCCTCAATAGTGTATATAAAACCGGCGATAACTTGTGGATAGGCTGGGCTGGGGGCTGGGTACAAGAGGATGAGCGTGAGCAAGTAGTGAGCGATATGGCAAAGGAAAACCTGCAACCCGTATTTCTTACTGAAACAGAGATAACGGAATTTTACGAAGGGTTTTCTAATGAAACATTGTGGCCGTTGTTTCATTATTTCCCCAGTTACACAACATATAGTCCTACATATTTCGATACCTATTATGCGGTAAATAAAAAATTTGCAGATGCTATTATAGCTAATGCCAATCCCGGCGATGTCATCTGGATTCATGATTATCAACTGCTGTTGGTGCCGCAAATGGTGCGTGAAGTTTTGCCTGATGTGAGCATAGGTTTCTTTCAGCACATACCCTTTCCATCTTATGAAATATTCAGGGCTTTGCCTTGGCGAAAAGAGATACTGAAAGGTATACTGGGCGCCGATGTCATCGGTTTCCATACATACGACGATGTGAGGCATTTTATCAGCGCTGCCAATCGCATCATCAATATAAGTGGCGCTGCCAACGAGCTTATAATAAACAACCGTTCGGTAACGGTTGACGCCTTCCCGATGGGGATCGACTATAAAAAATACAGCCAGCTAACTGAGGATAAATCAGTTCGCCAAAAAGAGAAGCAGCTGCGCAAAATGGTGGATAACAACAAGATCATTCTTTGCATCGACAGGCTGGATTATAGTAAAGGAATCCCGCAGCGGCTTGCTGCATACGACCTGCTTTTGAGCCGCCATCCGGAGCTAAGGGGTAAGATAAATCTCATACAACTAGTAGTACCCTCGCGCGATAAAGTGCCTAAATACAAAGAGCTGAAGGAAGAGATGAATAAGCTGGTTGGCGAAATAAATGGCAAGTATGGCAAGCTTGGCTGGCAGCCCATACAGCATTTCTACCGGGCATTTCCGCTTGCGCTATTGAGTGCGCTGTATAAAGTTGCTGACGTAGCCCTTGTAACACCCATGCGCGACGGTATGAACCTGGTAAGTAAAGAGTACGTAGCTAGCAAGCCCGATCAGAAAGGTGTGCTGGTGCTAAGTGAAACCGCTGGTGCCGCCCGTGAGCTTTCAGACGCGCTCATGGTAAATCCCAATGATATATGGGATTATGCAGAGCAGATATATGTAGCCCTCAACATGCCCGAAGAAGAGCAGAGACGCCGCATGGCACACATGCAGCAAACGGTAGCGCGTTTCGATGTGTTTACCTGGGTAAGTAATTTTTTGGATAAACTGACGGAAGTAAAACAGAAGCAACAGGCATTGCTTACCAGGATTATCAGCGATGTTATCAAACAGAAGATAACTACCAACTATGCACATGCAAACAAGCGGCTAATATTTCTGGACTATGATGGCACGCTCGTGCCGTTTCAGAAACAGGTGAATGCAGCTATGCCTGATGCTGAATTGCTGACGCTGCTAACTCAACTCACAACCGACCCTAAGAATACTGTGGTCATCACCAGTGGCCGTGATTATGCTACCCTCGAGAAATGGCTTGGACATTTGCATATTGATGTAATAGCGGAGCATGGTGCCTGGTATCGTGACTATGGCAGCGTATGGCGCTCACGCAGAGATTTGAACAACGATTGGCGTGATGAGATACGCAGCGTGATGAATTTATATACACGTCGTACACCTGGCGCTTTTGTTGAAGAGAAAAGCTACTCGCTGGTATGGCATTATCGCAGGGTAGAGGAAGGCCTTGGCAGTCTGCGTACGCATGAGCTAATGGAAGACATCAAACATTTTATTGCCGATCGTGGCCTGCAAATGCTGCAAGGCGATAAAGTGCTGGAAGTAAAAAGCCTTTCGGTAAACAAAGGCAAAGCTGCACACCGCTGGCTGGAGCGTGATGATTTTGATTTCATCATGGCCATTGGCGATGACCATACAGATGAGGATACCTTCAAAGCAATGCCAGAAGACGCTATGACCATAAAGGTGGGCAATAATATCTCGGCCGCTAATTACTTCCTTGCATCTCATGTAGAAGTACGAGAGCTACTGAATGCACTCTGCAGCGCCCGTGTAGCGGGGAAGAAGGAAACAGCAAAAGCCTAGAGAAATGATGGCTTATCCAGCTTCTTAGCTATGCGATAGGCCGCATTCATCAGCCCTACATGGCTATATGCCTGAGGGAAGTTGCCCCATTGACTGCCATCGCTGGCATCTACATCTTCGCTTAGTAAGCCCAAGTGATTGGTGAACTGCATCAGTTTGTCGAAATTTTCGATAGCCTCATCCAGCCTGCCCACACAGGCCAGTGCTTCTACATACCAGAATGCGGTGATAAGGAATGTCGTCTTAGGCTTACCAAAATCATCTTTGTGCAGGTAGCGGTAGAACAATCCATTGTCGGCTTTTAACTCAGCCTCCACAGCAGCCAGGTGGTCACGCGCTCTTTCCGATTTCGGTTCCAGGTAGTTCATCATAATAAGCTGCAGCGTACTGGCATCAAGGGCTGCAACACCTATGGCCTGTGTATATACTTTGCGCTCTGCATCGTAGCAGGCTTCTATTTTTTCAATAGCTTTCTTTTGTAGTCTCTCTGCTTCTTCACGCAGTTCTTCATCACCTATATGCACAGCCATTTTCATAGCTGCAGTACAGCCCGCCCACTGAAACAGGTTAGTATAGCAATGGTGTTGTTCTGTATTTCTGAACTCCCATATACCTGCATCCGGCTCGTCTATAGTAAAGGCTATCTTATCCAGTATATTCCTTACCCATTGCGACGAATCGCGTTGCTCTTGTATAATGAAACGATGATCGGTATACAGCGGTAATAGCGATAACAATACTTGCCCATACGTATCATTCTGTATATGCTCTACAGCCTGATTGCCTATCCGCACAGGCTTGTTGCCCAGGTAGCCTTCAAGGTCAGCTTCTACTTCTACAAAGTCTGCTGTACCTGTTATTTTATACAGTGGGTTATACCGGCCATCTTCACGCACCGTCAGGTTGGCTATGTAGTGGAAGTATCGCTCACCCTCTTCAAAGTGGCCAATGTTATTGAACGCATTCAGGATGTAGTAAGCGTCCCTCAACCAGCAATACCTATAATCCCATGTACGCCCGCTACCATCATGTTCGGGCAGGCTGGTAGTGCTGGCAGCTATGATAGCCCCTGTATCTTCGTACTGGTGTATTTTCAGCGCCAGCGACGAGCGTATCACCTGTTGCTGATACATATTGCCGATGCCGGTATTCTTTATCCATTGCCTCCAGTATGCTTTGGTGCGTATCAGAAAATCTTCTGCCGTTGTCAGCAATGGGGCTTCAAGCGGAGCACCATAGGTAAGCACCAGATATTTTGGTTCATCCAGCACAAAAAGCTGGCTATCCATAATATAGTTGACAGATACATTCGCCGTCAATCGCAACGGCCTGTCCAGCCCAATAAAATCAATATGGTTACTGCCCGGGTTGACAGTCAGAGTTGTATTGCCATAGTCGCCTACAGGCTTGCAACTGATCTTTATTTTAGGCGTGCCTACCAGCGGTTCTATTTTACGTATCACCATCAGCGGACGGTAATACCTTTCATACAACAGAAACCTCGGCGCAAAATCCGTTACCCTGTATTTACCCTCATTGCATTCCACATCAGTCGTCAGCACATTGGTGTTTTCCATATAGCGCTGGCTCGATGAAAATTCCCCGTCGGGCAGTATCGAAAACTCACCACCTTTCTTAGTGTCCAGCAATCCACCAAAAACGAAACTGCTGTCGAACCTTGGCCAGCAAAGCCAGGTGATGTTCGTATTCTTATGTACATGGGCTATATACCCGCAATTGCCAATTATGCCCGATTCATAGATGTGTTGTTGCATGCGATTGATTTACAGCTAAATATTCTTTTAGCATAAAAAAAGTGCCAGCAATTTATACAGGCACTTATTATAGTGAGATTAAAATCCAGTTACTGAACTTCAATATACCAACAACTACCATAATGCAGATAGTTATTCACCAGCAATATATTCTTAGCAGATATTTCTTTATGTTGAACCTGCTTCATAATAATGCCTAGCGCGTGTGCTGATGCAGTTGCGTACTCGCCACAATCTTGTTTAAAGTTCACGATTCTTGTAAGGCTGAACTTCTGCTTCAACGTTTCATAAAAAGGTTGGCTACGCTCATCGCTACTTTCACCTAACATCAGTAGTTCTATATTACCTGCAGTACATTCGTTTTGCGTAAGGAAGTCCTGCATTTTTTGCGATGCTACGTTAGCATCTTTAGTTGTAAAGCAGCTGATGTCTTTTATGCATAGGGTACTGCTGTTTGCACTATCGCTTACCACAAAAAAAGCAGCGCCTTCACCGGCAGGATTAGTATTGCTGTACACACCTGCTGTTTCCATCACACGGAGGCTGTTGTCCGTTAGTTCATCTATACCACCAACCAGTACTTGCTCGCCTTTATGCTCATTCAGGTAGAGTTGTGCGTTTAGCATTGCATGCTCAAAAGAGTGGCCACGTTGCACAAAGGTCAGGTTATGACCATGGCAGCCTGCCAGCAATGCTATTTGCCCCGATACTGTATTGTGTGTCGATTGTATAAATGAAGTAGGTGTAAGCATCTGTTCATCCTGCTCCACCATCTTACCAAGGAAGTGCTCCGTATCATTCAGGCAGCCCATAGCGGTACCTACCGATATAGCATCAGGTTTGTCAATACCTGCTTCTTTCATGGCTGCTTTGCTCGCGCCAATGCCCATACGCACCGCTTTACTCATGCGGCGCAGCTGCATCGGTGCTATTAGTCCTGCATAGTCAGGCTCTACAGCTCTACGGTGTACGCTCTCAGTAGAAACTGCACCGCTTATCATCCCCACGCTTTTTATATACAGTTCCATACCTTAGAGTTTTGAGAAGATGAGCGATGAACAATTGCCACCAAAGCCAAATGAATTGGAGAGCACGTGTTTGATGTCAACACCCTGCTGCAATTCCGTCACTGGTTTCCAGCTCACATCTTCCATCTGTGTTTGCCAGCGTAGGTTGGGATATATAATGCCATCTGTTATGCTTAGTATGCTGAACACAGCTTCCACACCAGCTGCTGCACCCAGCGTATGGCCGGTATAGGCTTTGGTTGATGACGCAGGTGGCGGTGTTGCGCCAAATACATCGCTGATGGCCTTGCCTTCAGAACTATCGTTATTGGCAGTGCCCGTGCCGTGCAGGTTAATATAGCTAACTTCAGTAGTGTTTATGCTAGCCTGTTTCATCGCCTGGGTCATGGCCAGTTTATTGCCTATGCCTTCGGGCGATGATGCGGTCTGGTGATATGCATCGTTGGTATTAGCATAGCCACTTACAACGCATAGTGGTTTTGCACTGCATTGCTGCATTGCCTTTTCGCTCATCAGCACCACGTAGCCTGCGCCCTCGCCCAGGTTCAGGCCGTGCCTGTTGTTATCAAAAGGCTGGCATTCCTGCTTGTCCAGTATCATCAGCGTGTTAAACCCGTTCAATGTAAATTTCGAAAGGCTGTCCGCACCACCCGCAACGGCGATATCTATCATGCCATTGCCTATCATCTGTGCTGCCATCATAATGCTGTTGGCTGATGAAGAACATGCAGTGCTAATAGTGGTCACAAAATCACTAAAGCCGAAATGCTCGGCCACGAGTTCCGTTATTGCGCCGCATTCATGGTTGATGTACGCAGGTAATGTCACCTCACCTTTCTTCAACTCACCAAAATATTGCTCGCTGATATCCATACCGCCTACAGTATTGGCCGAGAAGAATCCGGTACGCAATCCTTTAGCATGTTCAGCAAAAGGTTGCCAGGCTTCCTTTACTGCAATGGCGCTCAGCAATGCCGTGCGTGGCCAGTTATCAGGCACACCCACCATTGCTGCCAGTTCTTTGTTCGATTGTTTTATTTCGGCTACAGGTAGTTGCTCCTGCCAGAAGGTTTTTAAATGTTCAGCTTTGCCTACACCGCTACGGCCTGCCAGCAGAGATGCCTTGCACGACTGTGTATCATTGCCAATAGCGGTTATTATGCCGGTGCCAACCACATGGGCGGTTCGGTTCATCGTATAACGGTGTTGTTTACAGATGCGAATATAACATCTGAAACCGGAGCAATAGTTGGCTTTGTATCGGGGGCACGAAAAATAGGGGAGAAACGTCCTTCACTCCATCGCTCGAAAGAGGTATCAAACCGCTCACCGATGGGGCCACTGCAAGGCACTAATCTTATTTCTGTCTCTGGTGCATCGCGTTCTTGCTCTATCCTTAGTCGCACGGCGCGCAATTTCCAGGGCTTTATCAAACACAACTTATCCATCTGCACTTAAAAATATACTATCTCTAATTTCAACTCACTTGCGTAATTTCCACATATCCACATGGCCACTGGTTGTGAACGCTTTGCGCGTTATCCAGTACAGGCACACGTCCGGTTCTCCGTCTTTCACATTCACCCATCCACACAGGCAGGCTTCCATATCACGGTTGCTCAGGTAGTCATTCACCCAAAAGCCCATTTGGTCGGTATCAAACACATCATCCACCAAACAAGCCTGTTCGCCTTTAAACCCATGCCTGATGCATACCTCACCCAGCATAATGTTGGGTAATGTATATACGAACAAAGCCGGGCTGGCGATTTCGGTAATAGTTTCACGGTAGCGCTTATCCACCTCCATGCACCCTTCCGATGTCATCAGCACTACAGCTATCTTGTTCTTGTCGATGCCTTCGTACTGCACGGCATCTGCGGTCAGCAGTTTCTCAGCCGCTAGCCATGCCCATTTGCTGAGCAGGTCCATTTTAAAGAACTTAGGGTAGCTGCAACCCCATACGCGGTACAGGTCTTCCACTGTTTCCCATGGCTCCGTGGGCATGGCATGCTGCATACTACCCGTAATGCTACGGTGCTGTATACAGAGCCATTTACCTATTGGAGTATTCAAAACAGTGGATACTTAACTATATCAAATTGCGTGCCTAAGCGGTCACTTTTTGTGATGCAAGAAAATTGCTCAGGTTACGCACGTTCTTTTCGTGATTTTTAACAAAAGGATTGGTAGTATCCCATACATAGCCCGCTAGTACTGAGCATATCTGCGAGATATACAACGGGTCACGGTTCTCTGCAAAGAAGATGTTGAACAGCGTGCCATCATACCAGCCGTTCACGTACGTGCGGAACACATCAACACCCTGCATCATTTTCTTCATATAGTCGTTCTCCCAATCCAGTTGCTCACCTTTCAGGTGGCGTATCACCATCTTAGACGCCAGCTGTGCCGATACCGATGCCAGTGTTACGCCCGATGAGAATACAGGGTCCAGGAATTCCGTCACGTTACCCGTCAGCACAAAGCCATTGCCATAGAATGTTTCGGTAGTAGCGCTCCAACTTTGCAGGGTGCGTGGCTCCCACAGCATCTCAGCACCGCCAAAGCGTTCCTGCAATTCAGGCTGCGCACTTATCAGCGCTCTGAACTGCTCTTCCGGTGTGCCGGGAAACGCCTCGAAAAACTCAGGGCTTCCTACATAGCCTACCGATGTGTTGCCGTTAGAGAAGGGTATCACCCATATCCAGGTCTTCAGATTGTGCACATACACCGTGATGCGGTTAGGCTCTACTGCCTCGCTGCGCCTCGGGTCGGTCATATGGCAGAAAACGGTTTTCCTCGGGTATTGTGTCGATGGCTTATCCAGCCCAAACAGCTTGGGTATCACACGGCCATAGCCGCTGCCATCTACTATAAATTTTGCTTTTATCGTATGCTCTTTGCCCTCTTTATCTACCACCGTAGTTACAGAATGGCCATTGTCAGCTATTTTAATATCCGTTACTTCGGTTTCGTAGTGCACAGGTATGCCTTTGTTAGCACACTCATCAGCCAGGGTCTTGTCAAACTCCGCACGTGGCACTTGCCATGTCCACTGCCAGCCGGGTGTAAACTGCTGCGAGAAGTTAAAATCGCACACCTTGCCATCCATCACAAACTTAGCCCCGTCCTTCTGCTGAAAATGTTTCGCCTTCACTGCATCCAGCAGCTGGGCTTCTTCCAGCGCTTCCATGCAGCGTGGCAGCAGACTTTCGCCTATCACAAAGCGGGGGAACAATTGTTTCTCTACGATCTGCACCTGCAGCCCCGACTGGTGCATTATAGATGCTGCTATGGTGCCGCTGGGGCCGGCGCCTATTACTAATACGTCAACTTCGTTAAGGATACTCATATATAGTGGGGATATTAACGCGCTCTTGTAGTGGTTTATTATTTTTTCTTCAGTTCCAGTATAGTATGGCTGAGGCCTACGTTATCGGTTTCATGCAATATTTCAAAGCCCGCTTTCTCTATCAGCTTGGTGAACAGTTTCAGCGAGTACATCTGGCTATTGCCATTGGCCATAGTAGTGAAGTACAGTGAGGTCATTTGCAGGCTGAAGGCCGATGCCTCAAAACGCTGCCTATCCCAGAAGGTCTCATTCACGAAGATGCGGCCACCGGGGTTCAGCGCCCTGCCACATTTCTCCAGTATCATTACCACTTCATCTTCGGCAAAGCAGTCGAGGAACTGGCTCATCCATATCACGTCATAGCCCTCCGGCAATTCGCTGCTTGTATCCAGCACGTTGCGCTCGTGGTATTGCACACGGTCGCCAAAGCCTGCGGCTTCTATGTTTTTCTTAGCTACGTTCAGCTGCACCTGTAGGTCTACAAGGCCTACTTCTACCTCGCTGTTATGCTCCAGGCAGGCCAGTGTGAACTTACCCGTATTAGCGCCGATGTCCATCACCTTTTTAGGGTTGCCGGCAAATACCAGCGGCATCGCCTGCGGAAATGCGTTATCAGAATAATAATGGTCGAAATTGAACCAGCTGGTATTAGCAGGCTCCGGCAGTATCGAAAGGCCCTGGTATATCGTTTCCCATGGGCCCAGGTGGCGCAGTCCGCGTGGCTTGCCATCTGTAAGCGCCGCTTTCAGGTCTTGTGCGCCATCGTAGCACACATCGCGCATAAAGTCGGTGTTTATCTTCGTCATCGGGTCGTTCAGGAAGAAGTGCCCCGTTTTTGCCAGCATGTATTTATCGTCCTGGCAGTACACCAGGCCTATGCCCAGACCTGCTTCTAAAAGTACGCGCACGGCATAGGTGCTCATATTTACTTTGCCTTTCAGCTCTTCGATAGTCATGCCCTCGCTGCGGCTGTTTTCTATCTCCTTGAGTATACCGCTGTCGCGCAGTATTACCGATGCTTGGAATACGTAAGGGGCGAAAGCGATGAACTGTGCCTGCGATATAGCATCTACTGCTCGTTTCTTATCTGTTTCGAAAAGCGCTTTTTTATGCGCCGGAGTATCTATCATATATAATTAGCTGAAACGCCAAAAATACAGAAGAATATGCGTTTTTAGAATAGAAATATGACTTAAAATGGCGTTAATATGAGGTTTCAGCCATAAAAAAAGGGTGGAAATTAATCCACCCCTTTGCCAATATATTCCAGTATCTGGTTGATCTCGCCATCGCTCAGGTGCGGCATGGGCGTCATCATGGTCTTGTTCCATTTCTCATATACTTCTATCGCGCGCGGGTCGCCGTCGTCTATCGACTGTTGCGAGTTGCGGATGAATTTATAGATGCGTACCGTATCATTATTCCAGCGGTTCATCACGCCGGCTAGTGCAGGGCCTATGCGGTCTTTGGTCAGGTTATGGCACTGTACGCAGTTGTTGATGAACAGTTTTTTGCCCGGTGGCAGCGGCGCTTCTTCTGGTTCGTTGGTAGCGGTCGATGCTTCTTCCTGCGTGCCACAGGCGGCAAAGCTTAGTGATAAGAGTAGTGCGAATGCAAGTTTTTTTATCATAGCAAGGTAGATCGGTCTTAATATTATTTGCTCAGTGCACCTACGCCACGGAACATGCGGCTCCAGCGTATGCCATCCTCACCACGGCTAAACCATACGAAAGATGCTTTACCTACTACGTGGTCTTCAGGCACAAAGCCCCAGTAGCGGCTATCGGCTGAGTTATGGCGGTTGTCACCCATCATCCAGTAGTAGTCCATAGCAAAGGTGTACGAGGTGGCCGGCTTGCCATCTATCATTATCTGGCCATTGTTCTCTACCAGTTGATGCTTTTCGTAGTTGGCTATAATGCGGCGGTACAGCGCTATGTTCTGCGGTGTCAGCTGCACGGTTGCACCTTTCTTAGGTACTACCAGCGGGCCAAAGTTATCCCTGCTCCATTTGTAGTTAGTGTCTTGAGGGAACACCCATTCAGCCGCGTTGGCCGACATAACGCCACCTTTGCTCACATAAGGCTCCACACCTACTACATTAGGTTGCTGTTTCATAGCCGCTATCTTATCGTTAGGCAGGGTATACAGGTATACGCCGTTGCCTATCATCTGCGGCTGGCCTATACGGTTCTCTTCCAGAAAGTCGAAATTGACAGGCTGGCCATTGGTACGTACCAGGTAGGTTGTTTGCGCATGGGGGAAGAGCTCGGCTGGTTTGTCGTTCACATACACCACACCGTCTACCGATTGTACTTTATCGCCCGCTATACCTATGCAGCGTTTAATGTAGTTTTCTTTTTTGTCCACAGGGCGTGTTATCACGGTATATTGTGCATGCACCTGCTCACGGCCCATGATGCGCACCAAGGTATGGTAGTCTACCTCTTGCTGCACTTCCATAGCCACGGTATCGCCTGCGGGAAAGTTAAACACTACTACGTCGTTGCGCTCTACATTACCCAGCCCCCACCAGCGGTGGTAGTCCCACTGCACAGCTTCGCTGTAGGATTTACCGCCGGTTATCGGCATGGTATTATGCACCAGTGGCACTGCCAGCGGCGTGTTGGGTATGCGCGGGCCATAGGCTACTTTACTCACAAACAGGTAGTCGCCGGTTAGCATACTGCCTTCCATCGATCCTGTAGGTATGGTATAAGCTTCTACCAGAAAAGTACGTATGATAGTAGCTGCAACTATCGCGAAGATGGCTGCGTCAAACCACTCGCGTGCTACAGATTTCTTCTTCTTGTTTTTAGGATCTTCTTTTTTCCAGAATGCTAAGCGCATGTGTCTTTATAATATAATAAGCTTCAAAGTAACAACAAACTGCCCAAATTCGGGCAGTTTCAATTCTATTCACTCAACCAGGCCACAGGGCGCAGCAGGCGGCTCCAGCGTATGCCCTCGTCGCCATGGCTGAAGTATACGAACCCCGCCTTGCCTACTATATGGTCTTCGGGCACAAAGCCCCAGTAGCGGCTGTCCGATGAGTTGTGCCTGTTATCACCCATCATCCAGTAGTAGTCCATAGCAAAGGTGTAGCTCGTAGCAGGCTTATCATTAATATAATATTGACCATTGCATTCTGTCAGCTTATTATGCTCATAGTTTTCTATAGCCCTGTGGTATATGGCCACGTTGGCGGCGTTCAGTGGTATGGCCTGTCCTTTCTTTGGCACCAGTATCGGTCCGTAGTTATCCCTGTTCCAGCTAAAAAGTGCCGCGTTTTGCGGGTACACCAGTTCTGCCGGGTTATCACTCACTGCACCTGCTGTCGCTACATAAGGCGCTACACTCGCTACCTGTGGTTGCTGTTTCAGATAAGCAACCTGGTCACTAGGCAGGGTAAACAGATAGTTATTTGCAGCTACCATCTTCGGTTCGGTTATCTTGTTTTCCTCCAGCATATCGAAGGGTAGGGGCTGGCCGTTGGTGCGCACTATATAGGTGCTTTGCGCATGGGGGAAGTATGGTTCCTTCCGGCCATTTACATACACAGCGCCATCGCGCACCTCCAGTTGGTCGCCTGCAATAGCTACGCAACGTTTTACCAGGTGGGCTCTTTTATCTACGGGTCGGGTAATGATGGTGTAATTATTCCGCACCTGCTCGCGGCCTAGTATGCGGCACAGGCTGTAGTAGTCTATCTGTTCTTCCATTTCCAGCGCTACGGTATCGCCTACCGGTTGGTTAAAGACGACAATATCATTACGCTCCACCTTTCCATATCCCGGCAGGCGGTGATAGTCCAGCTTCACTGCTTCGCTATAGGAGTTACCGCCAATCACAGGCAGGGTGCTATGTATGAGCGGCAGCGCAAGTGGGGTATTGGGTATGCGCGGACCGTACGCCATCTTGTTTACAAACAGGCGGTCGTTGATGAGCATACTACCCTCCATCGATCCCGTGGGTATATTGAAGGCCTGCACGGTAAACACATTGGCCACGCCTATGGTGATGATGGAGAACACAGCGGCATCCAGCCACTCGCGCCACCATACTTTTTTCTGTTTAGGTGCTTTGTTTTTCTTGTTGAAGAAAGGGAGTTTCATATAGCAGTTGGTTGTTTGAGGAGTCAAATGTAGCAGGTGGTTTTGCGCTGTAAAAGCGCGCAGATACACTCTTTAAATTATTTAACATATTTAGCCATCACATTGTTAAATATCCCTGTACGTGTGATATTTCAAGGTCTTCGGCGACGGGCGGTTTATTTTCATTATTTTGCCGTTCCAAATTTTCAATCATGGCACGTTCTGTTACCATATTGGGCGCCGGGCTGGTAGGCTCGCTGCTCGCCATCATCTTACGCAAGCGCGGCTACGAAGTCACTATTTACGAGCGCCGCCCCGATATGCGCAGCAATACCATTGCTGCCGGCCGCTCAATAAATCTTGCCATGAGTACTCGTGGTTGGAACGCTCTTGAACTGGCAGGCCTTAAAGAAGAAATGGAGCAGATAGCCATACCCATGACGGGCCGCTATCTGCACCAGGCCGATGGTACCGCCGCCTTCCAGCAATATGGCAAGAACAACGAGGCCATCTACTCTGTTAGCCGTGGCGAGCTGAATAAGAAATTAATGACCTTGGCAGAGCAGCATGGCGCTACCATACACTTCGAGCACCGCTGCACGGGTGTGGATGTGCCTAACAATACCCTCCACTTCGAGAAACTGGATGGCGAAAAGGTCACTGTACAAGCTAATCTATTGTTCGGCGCTGATGGCGCATTCTCAGCCCTTCGCGCCAGCTATTCGCATATGGATCGCGTAAACGCATCGCACCACTACCTGGAGCATGGGTATAAAGAGCTCAGCATACCGCCCGATGCTACCGGCAAGCTGCAAATGGAGCAGCACGCCCTGCACATCTGGCCACGTAAGAACTTTATGATGATAGCGCTGCCCAATACCGATGGCACCTTCACCTGCACGCTGTTCTTCCCATTCGAGGGCAGCCCTTCATTTGCCGAGCTGCAAACGAAAGAAGAGGTACTATCGTTCTTCAACCAGCAGTTCCCCGATGCAGTGCCTATGATGCCTACTTTGCTCGATGATTTTTTCGGTAACCCCACATCATCACTCATCACCACCCATATCGATCCCTGGTATTATAAAGATAAAAGCGCCCTCATCGGCGATGCCGCGCACGCTATCGTGCCGTTCTACGGTCAGGGCATGAATGCCGGCTTCGAAGATTGCAGCGTCCTCTCCGGCTTGATGGACAAGCACGGCGACGACTGGGCCACCATCCTCAAAGCCTACTACGAGAAAAGAAAACCCAATGGCGACGCCGTGGCGCAACTCGCTTTGCTTAACTTTGTAGAGATGCGCGATAAGGTGGCAGACCCTGCCTTCCTCGAGCGGAAGAAGATAGAAAAAGAGCTGGGCAAGCGCTACCCCAATCAGTTCGTATCGGTATACGAGATGGTGTCCTTCAGCCATACACCTTACAAAACAGCTATGAGTTGCATACAGGCGCAAGACAAGCTCCTATACAACATTATGGCCCAGGGCGATTTCGCTGACAACATCGAACAGAAAGAATTTTGTAACAACTTAGACCAATGGGTCGCCGATTATCACCAGTCGGTACAACAACTTGACTTTGGAAAATAAACCCGCTAAACGCTGGACACTCAAACCCGCCAGCGAGCAACACATACAGCAACTCATCACCGACCTGCGCATTCACCCTGCGCTGTGCCGTGTGCTGGCTGTGCGTGGCATTAGCGATTACGAATCCGCCAGGCTGTTCTTCCGCCCCGAGATCACCCACCTCCATGATCCCTACCTCATGAAGGGCATGGACAAAGCCGTGCAGCGCATCAACGATGCTATGGAATGGCATGAGCGCATCATGGTGTATGGCGATTATGATGTGGACGGCACCACCTCCGTGGCCCTCGTCTACTCGTTCCTCAAAAAGAAATACACCGGCGATATCGCCTACTACATACCGCACCGCTACCGCGAGGGCTACGGCGTGTCCAAGGCCGGCATCGACTATGCCCACGCCAACGGCTACACCCTACTCATCACGCTCGACTGCGGTATAAAATCCTCCGAGCTCATCGCCTACGCACAGTCCCTCGGTATAGATGTCATCGTGTGCGACCACCACACCCCCGATGCCAACCTGCCACCCGCAGTAGCCATCCTCAACCCCAAGCAAAGCGACTGCCCGTACCCCTATAAAGAATTGAGCGGTTGCGGTATAGGCTTCAAGCTGATCTCTGCCCTCGCCATCAGCTGGGGCTGGCCTATGGAAACCGCTTACGACTACCTCGACCTCGTGGCCACCAGCATCGCTGCCGATATTGTGCCCATCGATGGCGAGAACCGCATACTCGCGCACTTCGGCTTGCAGAAGGTGAACGACAACCCTTCCCTCGGCATCAAAACCCTGAAGGAACTCGCCGGCGCGCAGCGCCAGCTCTCCATTGCCGACCTCGTGTTTGTAATAGGCCCACGTGTAAACGCCGCCGGCCGTATGGACGATGCCCGCAAAGCCGTTGACCTGTTTATAGAGCCCGACCCCGAAAAGATAATAGCCCTCGCCGATGCTCTGCAGTCCGACAACTTCGACCGCAAGGAGGTGGATAAGAACACCACCGAAGAGGCCATGGCCATGATACAGAACAACGTAGCCCTGCACACCCGCAAAAGCACTGTGCTCTACCAGAGCCACTGGCACAAAGGCGTGGTAGGCATCGTAGCCTCGCGCCTTATCGATCATTACTACCGCCCCACCATCATACTCACCCTCAGCAACGATAAGGTGACCGGCTCGGCGCGCTCCGTCTCCGGCTTCAACATATACGAGGCCATACACGAGTGCCGCGACCTGCTGGACAATTACGGTGGCCACTTCTACGCCGCCGGCATGACCATGCACCCCGACCGCGTGCCCGCCTTTACCGACCGCTTCGAGCAGATAGTGGCCAGCACCATAGCCCCCGAGCTGCTGATACCCGAGATAGAGATAGATGCCGAAATAGCCATTACCGATATCCGCCCCGCCTTCTACAACATCATACGCCAGTTCGAGCCCTTTGGCCCTACCAACATGCGCCCCGTATTCCTCACCCGCCACGTGTTCGACTACCAGGGCAACTCCCGCATAGTAAAAGACCAGCACCTGAAAGTAGTAGTGCACCAGCACCAGGGCATTATAATAGATGGCATCGGCTTTGGCCTCGCCGACAAATACGACACCGTAGCCAGCGGCGCCCCCTTCGATATGATATACACCATCGAAGAGAACGAATTCAACGGCAACACCAAACTACAAGTAAAAGTCCTCGACATCCGCCCCTGCTAAATAGTATAGGTCGTCACCCCACCAATCAGCGAAGCGCGGCCGTCAACCATGCCCCAATCAAAGCCGTCATTCAAATCAAGGTCGTCATTCCGAGTGCAGCGAGGAATTGCAAATCACCGAGGCAAATAAAAATCATTAAAGACCGAGGTAATCTCCTGAACCTATGCACACAGCTAAATAGAAATCCTAAGCCCAATAAAAAGAAGTTTTTGCAGCCACCTTGGTAGCTACTATTGAACTCTCACGGCGTTGGCACCGTTCATCGTTCGGGATACTATTAACCAAGTAGTTTTTGCACCTCGTCAAACTCGATACTGTCTTTATCCATTGATAACATTATAGCCGTTGAATTGATGCTTTTTAATTTATCGTTTTCTATTACGATGTGGTGTTTATAATTTGTATAAAGAAAATTCGCAGTATGTCTTGATAGTCCTAAGTTTTGTAAGCTGATGACAGTAGAGTTCTGTGTGCCGTATTCCAAGAATGTAGACCAGTTAGACCCAGCATTGTCTTCACCGTAAATTTCAAGAAGCATTGCATAATAATTATTGAAGTATTTTTCTAGAATAAACCGCAATACTTTCTCAATATCATCTATAATATTTCCAATTAGAATATTAACATGCAGCTTGTTATTTCGATTGAAAACTTCGCGCTCATTCGGAGTAAAGCCAATCTTAATCTGTTTTGATTTTTCATGATTATAGGTGATTGACTGAGATATTATTTGACTTAATGGTTGGCCATTAATCCATTGATTCATTAAAGTGGCGTAGTATTTAAGTTGATCTACACTTTTGAAATGGCTCTTCTCTTCAGTTTCCCACTTATAATATCTGTAAAACGCATTCAACCAAGTTAGACATGCCTCATAGTTTATAATATTTGGTAATTTTATTGGTTCAGTCTGTTTGCGCTTTACTAATTCTTTAAATAAGTCATCTTGTACTTTAAGATTAATAGACTGATTTGAGTTTAAAACTGAAATTGGAACATTTAAATTTTCATTACGCTTGCGTGCTAATTCAATGATTTCATTTCTGTTTTCTTCAATTAGCTTTTTTATAATAACACTATTATAAGTAGCGCCATCTATTTCCATTGTGTCAATCCTGATTATATTAGCGATATAAGCGAGTATTGCTTTTAGGTAACCTGCCTCTTTTTGTAAAGGCTCATCGTTGATTAATTTTTCTATTGCCTTTAGTTTTGAATCAATATAAGTTTCAATAGTTGGTTTTAGAACAATACCTTTTGATTTATCAAACAAGGTGTCATGCTTTTTCCAATCTGCGGCATCTTCTCTTATACAAAAAATATTTCCTGATAGTTCATATTTCAATCTGCCAGCCCTACCTGCTAGATTCCAGAAATCAATTGGTTGTAGTTTGTTTCTGCCGTTTTTGTCCTTAATGATGAACACATTTTTGGCTGGTAGATTAACTCCCTCTAACAATGTGGACGTGCAGAATACATAGTTTACGTTTGACTCTTTAAATATCTCCTCAACTTTGTTTCTAATAATTTGAGGCAAGTTTCCAAAATGGTAAGCAATGCCTTTAGAAAGAAATTCCGCTAGATAATAGTCTTTATGGATATAGCTTTTGATATGTGCAATCGCTTTTCGAACTTTCTCAGGTATTTCAAATGGATATTCGTTAATAGTATTATAGAGTTCCATTGCTTTATTTACAGCATCATGTCTTGAACTACAATAAACTATATTGTTTTCACCTCTTCCAATCAATGCAATCAAATCATTCGCATCATTCAAATCCTGCAATGCTGAATTATTGACATCGTGTATTTTGTCATCAATAACATGTGCTATTCTCTTTTCCACTAGGTCGAGATAGAACAAATTTTGTGAAACTGGAGCTTCAACTGTATGGAAGCATTGAGACACGTCTTTATTAAATAATTCTAAAAAAACTTGTGGGTTTGTAACGTTAGGAGAGGAAAAGTATAGATTAATATTGGGGTACTTCTTTAATGTGGCTGAGATAGCGTTATATGAAGTTATACTCCTCAAGTCTTTCTCATTGGCAATTTTATGTGCTTCATCAATAAAGAGGTACCCGATTGGAGGATTCTCTTTTTGAGAAATGTAACTTAGTAACCTTTCAGGTGTTAGTACAAGCACGAAATTGTTATTCTTTATTGTTGTTGTTTCACCAATATTAGAATTGGTTACAACGCTATAATTGTATTCAGCAAAAGCACTTTTAAGTTCCTTATTTAAATCAATTGAAAACTGATTAATAAGCGCTCTAGTCGGCACAATGATTACAATATTTTCAGGAGGAGTATTTTTAATTGCTTCTCGAATGAAGGATTTTATGATGAATGATTTGCCCATTGATGTTGGACCTGAAAAACTATAGGTTTTAGCAACTCTAATTTTTTTATAGAGTTGATATTGTGAATCAGTGAAGTAGAGGCCACTAGCATCAGGCACATTTTGTATGTGCATTTTAAACTCCTTTTCTACCTCACGATCAAATGGTAGCTTTGAATTATTATTGTCTTTTTCAATCAGAAAGTCTAGGCCAGGGAAGTTGCCAATTTTAACTAGTGTTGAATGAGCAACAGTTTTATAATATGGGTCATTTTTGAATGAAGTATTTAGTAATGTAATTATGTGGTATGATTTATTCCTTGCTATAGAATTAGAAGAATTGGATAGTAAATCAGAAAATCGTAGAAGGTCTAAAAGTTCTTTTTCTGTGAATTTATCTTCATAGGTATTTTCAACTCTAAATATTCTGTGGGCAAGTTGTTTATTTGCCTTAAAATAAAGCTTATTAAAATAGTCGTTGACCAGAACATCATCTGCAATTTTATCAATAATCATTTTTTGATAGGATGAGGTTTTCAATTATGCGTTTTCGATTGTCGTCAATTTTGGTAAATGGGAAAGCATAAACATAGAAAGTATACCCTTGAAGGTTGTACTCTTCAATTTTCTTCGTTATGTGACTTATTTTCCCTTCTACTTCACTTTTGATTTTAGTACAAATCATTTCTCTAAAAGCATCGTTGTCAAGAGAAGCTTCTTCTTTACTATGCTGAATTTCAAACCCAGCAAATATTGCAAATGCATTGTCTTTATGAATGGGGTTAGATGAATTAGCTGTGGGAATGAGAATGGTTTTCAAAAATTGATATAGCTCCTCATTAAATGATTCTTTGCAGAGTTGAGAATTTACAAGAGACAACTCCGAATTCAAATTATTTTTCTTACGCTTAATAAATTCTGAAATAGACTTAAATGCATTAGAAATAGAAGTTGTAATATTTGCGTCTAGCTTCGACTCACCGAAGATTAAATGATATTTATTGTCATTTAATTTAAGCAGATGCACACCGTCAGACCCTTTTGCATAATCGTTCGATGACATTTTGATCTCAAGCTTTGTGAGAATTTTCGGCGCTTTCAAATGTGTTTCCAAAAAGCAAAAAAGGAGTAATTCGCCTGCTTCGCCTTCATTTATATTATAATCTCTAAGTTTTTCAACTGCTTTTACATATAATTCTCCATCTCTCTTTGCTAATTTGAAATTATCTATCTCATTTCGTGACACCGAAAATGGAATTACAGCATTAAATAGTTTTTGAACTAAATCATGATAGCAGAATTCATTATTCTCAATTCTAAGAATTCGAAGATTTATAGTCGATTTCGTTGTGCCTATATTTGATTCAAGACAGTTGTAGAATAAATCTAAGAAATCCGTATTAACACTAGGAATTAACATAAGTAGTCCTGTCGAGGGTGAGGTCAAACTAAAACTACAAAATATTAACTACACATATACCGTGTTTTAACGGTATTTAGTTTTCAGAATGTTAAAGAGTTAATTATTATACACACCATAATTAATGGAGATACGATTTATTTTGTTTAATTGTATTTAGTGTGTATATTTGCTATAGTAGTGTAAGCTGCTATAGCTAGCGGCTTACACTATCACTTATCCCTATCACCCATGCGCCCCGCCGCTTACGCAACATATCACCCGCCACTGCATGCAGCATTTCAGGCTGTAGCCCAATACAGCAGCGGCTTCCGCCAATCGGCCCACACTGGGGAGAAGTGGGTATCTGACAAAAAACGCAACAAAACGCAACCATTGTCGCAGCGCCAGCGAGTGGGGCAATATGTTCTAGCCCTTTTCGCCTTTGTTGGTGTTCTTCACCAACAAACCACAACACGTGCAAAGGCTCATCGCGAGTGCCGTTGGTGAAGAACACACAACGGCGGCAATCCACACACGGTCGTTGAGAGGAGGCCCTGCGACGCGGCAATCTAATCCAAACACAAACAAGCCCATCGCGTGGCTAGATTGCTTCGTGCCTCGCAATAACCAGTACTATTTAATTTGTATAATCAGTAATTGTGTGTATATTTGCTATAGTAGTGTAAGTCACCATCACTACCGGCTTACACTATCTTATCCCTATCACCCATGCGCCCCACCGCCTACGCAACAAATCACCCGCCACTGCGTGCAGCATTTCAGGCTGTAGCCCAATACAGCAGCGGCTTCCGCCAATCAGGCCACACTGGGGAGGAGTGGATATCTGACAAAAAACGCAACAAAACGCAACCATTGTCGCACATAGGGCAGGGTGGTCTAGTCCTGCTGCTGGGTACGGCTTATCACACCCATCACAGCACCGGCAGGGTCGGCCAGCACCGCAAACTGGCGCTTGTCCACCATGCGTGGGCCATGCACCACCTGGCCGCCGTTGGCATTGCAGGCATCAATACAGGCCTGCACATCGTCTACCGCTATATACTGTATCCACTGGGCAGGCATGCCGCTGTTGCTGCCACGGGCATGGCATACACCGCCCACGGCCTTGTCGCCCTGCATCATTACATAGTCATCATACTCGCCCATAGATATGGCCATGGTCGTCCAGCCCATTACCTTGCTATAGTAGTCCCTTACATGCTCGGCATCAGCCACCGTCAGGTCTGTCCAGCATACTTCACCCTTATTGTATTCCATGTTGTAGTTGGTTTTGCGGCAATTTACAGGCTAATTACGCACTATTCGCCATTCAGGGGCCGCTATCTGTTATTCACTATTCCCTGTTCATTATTCACTTTTCATTCGCTGCATCGCCGCTTATCACGTGGGTATACTTCGTCTTTCGCCTCAAAAACCAGCTTTCGAAGTAGGTATACGAGAGGCCGGCCAGCACAATGGTCAGCACCACCGGCACCAGAAAGTCGAGCCATACGTTCTCTATGCCCGCCGCTATCAGCAGTTTCAGGCCTATCATCAGGGCTATGTTATGGTACATATACAGCCCGTAAGATATTTTGCCCAGGTAGTTCAGCGGTTTGTTCTCCAGCTTTATAAAGGTGCGCGGGTTGCTGGCCGCGTTCAGTATAATGGTAGCTATGCAGGCGGCATGTATCTCGGTTTGTATCATCAGGTAGTTGGGCACATATATCAGCACCACAAAGCCGGCCAGCGCGGCCACCTGGGTAGCGGGGTGGTACAGCCAGTTCAGCTTGCCGTCTTGCCTGTACAGCCAGGTGGCAAATATGCCACCCATGGCCATTTCATGTATCCTGAAAGAGATCAGGAACTGCTGGAGGTGATGCAGCCCGTCGCTCCAGTAAAATCGTTTCAGCCCATACAGGCCAAACTTCACCACAAGGTAGCCCACCACAATAGTCCACAGCATCAGCTCTACTTTACGCTTCTTGCGTATCAGCCAGGGCCACACCAGGTAAAACTGCTCCTCCACCCCCACCGACCAAGCCTGCGCGGCGTAGGTCACCAGGTCGCACAGCACGTATGCCACATTGGGCATAAAGAAGATGTATAGCCCCAGCTGCATAGGCCCTTCCCCCATATACCACCTCACATCCGACTCGAAGAACGGTATATACGGCAGCACAAAGAAGCTGAGGACGAGTATCAGGTAATACAGGGGCCATATCCTCAGCACCCGCCTCATATAAAACTTGCGGATGGCTATGGTGCCTATCTGCTCCTTCTCGGCCAGCAGCAGGTAGGTTATCAGAAACCCACTCAGCACGAAGAAGATAGATACCCCCAACCCACCCGCCGCCTCCAGAAAGCGCCAGTCGAGCAGGTTAGGTAGGTTCATCTCTTCGCGGTGCTGCTCTGCATGGCGCAGTATCACAAACAGGGCGGCTATAAACCGTATCCCATTCAGCCCGGGGAAGTATATCTTGTCTTTAGTGTTTAGTGCCTTCAAAACAGTTGAAAATGAGTGTTAGTAGAGATTGGACTAAGCTTGGCGGGCATAAAAATAATGAGACAAATGACATTTGGTATCTGTACTTTAAAGTTTCTCCTAATATTTTTGTGTGTAGCGTTGGGTGATATGGTTTTTCCACGTACCTTTGCCCTCCCAAAATGAACCCGGCCTTCTTTCTGTTTCAGTAAGATGTCCACAAGTTGCTGCCGGGTTTGAGGGGTTATTTTTAAACAATTTAATTGCATTATGGCAACAAAAAACCTTCAAGACTATGAGCTGATGGTGATCTTCACGCCGGTATTGGCTGTTGATGACTATAAAGCTGCTCAGAAGAAGTTTGCAGACTTCATTACTGAGAATGGTGGCAAGATCGTCCACCAGGATGCATGGGGCCTTCGTTCCCTCGCTTACCCGATTGCTAAAAAGACTACCGGCCTGTACTGGCTCCTGAGCTATCAGGCACCGTCTGACGTAAATGCGAAACTGGAGATCCAGATGAACCGTGATGAGAACATCATGCGCCACATGGTTACCCGCCTCGATAAATACGCGGTAGAGTACAATGCTAAAAAGCGTAACAAGAACGCTGAACTGCAAACTGCTTAATCTTTTAAAACACTAGCAAAATGGCAAAGCAAAACGATATAAAATTCCTCACATCTACGAGGGTTGAGAAACGCCAGAAGAAATACTGTCGTTTCAAGAAAATGGGTATCAGGTACGTTGATTATAAAGACGCTGAGTTCCTGAAAAAATTTGTGAACGAGCAAGGTAAAATGCTGCCTCGCCGTATCACCGGCAACTCGCTGAAATTCCAACGCAAAGTAGCTCAGGCTGTTAAGAAAGCACGCCAGATGTCACTATTGCCTTATGTAACTGACCTTTTAAAATAGAACAAGATCATGAAAGTAATCCTTATAAAAGAAGTAGACAACCTGGGCGGTGCCCATGAGCTGGTAGAAGTAAGGCCGGGCTATGCTCGCAACTACCTAATACCTCAGAAATTTGCAATTGAAGCGAACCCTTCTAACATGAAAGTGATGGAAGAGCGCCGCAAACAACTGCAAAAACGTGAGGACAAATTACTGGCTGAGATAGCTAAAGTAACCGAAGTATTGAAAGCGACTCCTTTGAAAATAGGCGCTAAGCTGGGTACCAGCGGCAAGATCTTCGGTTCGGTTACCTCTATCCAACTGGCACGCGCTATCCGCGAGCAGAAAGGTTATGAGATCGACCGCCGCCGTATCTCTATCATCGATGAGGTGAAAGAGGCAGGCACGCACAAAGCTCAGATCGACTTCGGTAAAGAAAACGTAGTAGAACTGGAATTTGAGGTAATAGGCGAGTAGTATTACTCCTTATCCGATAGTTAAAACCGCCCTAAAAGGGCGGTTTTATTATGTGCATGCAAGGGTATTATTGCGTTTCAAGATAGCTGCCAGATATAGTATCCGACAGCTAGCGATCATTGTTTGAGAGTTTTGACATTTTTTACTACCACACCAGTGTAAATTGCCCACCGTTTATAACAGTAGTCATATTAGTATTGCAATTCTCGAGTTCAAGAATAAAGTGGTAAGTATCCATAGGTTGTATCACACCATTTACAAATCCATCCCATTCAATTTCTCCATTAGTGAATACAGTGGCTAGCGGGCATGGAGTTTCAACTTTATCCACTATCATATTACCCCATCGGTTAAATATCCTTAACCGATATTTGGAAGCATTATATGCAGGCTTTGTCCATGCTGCTATACCAACGTGATAAACCCGAAATGGATGATGAATAGGTTGCATGCCAGTAGAATACCATAATGTTGGAAATGCACCAGTAGGCTCAGGATATATTGTTATTGACTGTGTTACAGTTGTACAGGGTGTGCTATAGGTACAAGTGTATGTTGAAATGCCAGCTTGTGTATTAATATCCTGGCTGCTTTCACCGGTACTCCATTGATATTGGATAGCCTCTTTCCATAGTGCTTCATATTCCGGGCTGTTATCAATATTATTATTGTCGCAAATAAACGGTTTAATATGATGTCTTAAAAGAGTAGTGCCACATGCACTTCCATTCAGGCATTCTTGCCTTATAGGTGCACTAATCACCGGCATAGCAACAGCATAAACCCACTTATAATTTTTACAGCCATTCCAGTCTGTATACATTGCAATGAATCGGGAATAGGATGAGGTGTGAACTACAATTGAACTTTGGACAGTTGTAATACCTCCTGAGGTATTAATAGCACTAGTGCCGGGTCCAAGATTTGTCCAATTTTCGTCAAACCATGTAATGGTAGCTCCAGATACAGCAGGCACACTTACTGACGCTGATAATGTAACGTTTGCCCCTTGTCCATTACAACATCCATAAAACTTTTCTGGTCCTGTTATGTCGGGTAGGTCTACCTGAACATAATAATCCTTACGAATAGTGCCAAAGCAATTGGTGAGAAAAAATTGAATATGGTATAAGCCATCCTGTAAAATGTGCCCCTGATCGGTGAAGAATGTACCCAGGTTAAATGATGTAGTAATTGGATCACTATTTACTGGCGTTGTTGCAGATATACCTGAGCTTACTTGCCTTATTTTCCAATAATGGCTATCATAATTCTGAGATGCCGTAGCATTTACAACTAAGCCATCAAAACTACAAATATTGGTAGGTAGTGTAACCGCAGGTATTGCGTAATTTGATTTGCATAAGCCATCGATATATGCATAACCTCCATGCCCAATGGCATTACAATCGGCTGTAGCAAAATAAATAGTGACTGTTTGGCCGTCCATGTCTTCAGGTATGTTCACACATTCTGTTTGCCAAGGTTTATATTTCCAGCCATCTGACGGCTGGCCTTCTATACCTTGATACCAGGTATTAGTGGGATCAATTTGAAATTTATTTCCTGATATAAGGTTACCTGGGTCTTTACTGGTGGCGAGATTGTTAGTAGTACTTATCCAATACTCAAAAAAACCATTGTCAGTAGGGCTGGGATGAAATCCTTCTAGTACCAGTGCGTAACGGAAGGACATTTTATTCTTTTTATCAAATGTAAAGGTGTAGGATAAAATTTCAGCTTCGCTACCTGCTGTAGAGTTACCCAACTTTATAGCAAAGTTGCCTTCAGCGACAGTTTCCAGCAGGTTTCCTACAACTATTGGATCATAAGTACCGGCATTTGTAATGTCGTGCCTGCCTGGAATGATGGCTGGAGTAAAAGTTGTGAGATCAAGCGTGCCAGGTATAGGGCCATTGTTCAACCCGATGAATCCATTCCAGTTTGTGAAATTTCCAAATTCTGCATCACCATTAGCACATTGGGCATATGATGTGCTGTATTGCAAGCAAAGCAATGCTGCAATAAGCGATAATATTTTTTTCATAGTGTGTGGTTTTATTGGTTGATGATAAGTTGAATTGATGTATTGCCCTGAGTGGTTTGCAGGTTAATACGGTAAATTCCTGGCATTACCCCATTCAGACTATGCTGATAATTATACTCGCCTTTTTTAAGTTCCTGATTATTCAGGATGGCGGCCACAATTTTGCCCTTATTATCGATGATGGTGAGATTAGCTTTCGTATCGGCAGTGATGGAAACTGAAACTGTAACCATCGTTGATGCCGGATTTGGTGATGCAACCAACTTATTGATATTGTTACTGTTGGCATTAACGTTTCTATCTAGCAGTTTATGCTGAGACATCAGAAATTTACTGTTGCCCTTTATATACAATATCCGTGCTATGTAATTATTGTTATTATCATATATGTAGCCGTACATATTATCATAGTTAAAATCGTTACGACTCCAGTGCGCACGTAGGGTGAATATCTCATGTATCCAAATGCATTTTGCATTTTTGTATATTTCGCCACAGATGTCTACATCATTCATAGCGTAACTTCTCATTATGGCTTGCCCACTCTTTGTGTAGTTCTTTCCCGCTTGCTGAAAATCCCCAGAAGTATTTGCTAAGATTTCTTTACCTACGGTTTCCAGCATATGGTTTTCTTCAATTGCCAGTAATGCCTGTGATAAAGGCCAGTAATTGGTCGTTTGCTGTACATCTGCTGTGGTGCTAAGATTACTGCATTGAATGAGTAGCTGTAAGCCAGTGACCTGCTTTTCATATGCATCTCTATCCTTAGCCACCAGGCTGGTATAGGGTGGCGGTGCTGTTTCGGCAATTTGAGCCAAGGCACCATAACTGAATAGCATGAAGCATGCTATTAACTGAAGCTTGTTTTGTCTCATGGTGAAAAAGTTTTTGTAATATAAATTTAATATGTTAATGTCGTTTAACAAGTAGATATTTATAAAAAATTATAATTGACAGATTGTAATCCAGTTAACTTGTGATTTTTGTACTTTGGTGTGTTAAATTGTAATTATTGGCATTTTCTTTGCATCTAATCCCGAAGTACTTAATATTTTTGCAATCATATAAAAACCAAAACAAGATGAAAAAACAAGCATTACTAGTGGTAGCGGGCAGCATGCTGGCTTTCGCCTCTTGCCAACAAGAAGCAGGTATGGATAGCGCTGCTATGCAGGCCACAATAGACTCAACCGTAAATGCACGTGTAGAAGAGATCAGGCTGCAAATGATGGCTTCGAACGACTCTATGATAAACGCACTGGCACAGTGGAAAGCTGACTCTATGATAGCTGCTATGAAAGGTGGTACAGTAAAAACTACTAAACCAACTACTACTGCTAAACCAAAGCCATCTTTGAATAATACTCCTTCAACCGGCTCTAATACCAGCACGCCTAGCAACCCTAAGGATGACAGGTTTAACGGTGGTAGCTCTAACACTACCAAGAAAGACGCACGTTTTGATAAAAACGCAGCTGACCAGCAAAAAGCTAACGACGCGAATAAGAAAGCTGACAGGTTCAAATAATTGAACTGGTAATAAATAATAAAGGCCGCTATTAGCGGCCTTTATTATTTATGGTAAAACCTGAAAAATTAGTTCCAGGTACCTTTGTAAGATTTAGTCACACCCAGTGGGTTTGTGATAGTGTATGTAGCAGTGATAGTTTTATCGGTGCTGTTGTAAGACAGTGTACCTTCAACTTTATAGTTGTCGTTATCAGGAGTTTGAGAAGGGATAGTAACTGTAGTGCCAGTTATTGTACCTTTTACATCCTTAGTAAAGTAGCTATCAGACAGTTTGCTAATAAGCACATCTGTAACGCCAGTACCTTTAGAGATGATAGCTGAGTAAGTAGGTAGGCTGCTGTTATCAGATACATCTGTATCTTTTGCTGTCCATGTTTTCAGAACTTTAGCACGTACTTCTTCTCCACAGGTAGTGCCTTCGTAGCCTGTAGCGCAAGCGCAATTACCGTCGTTACAAGTACCACCGTTTTGGCATACTACATCTTTACACTCGTCTTTGTTGCAAGATGTGTAGGTTACTGCGCTGAAAGCGCCAATCGTCATGATCGCTGCAAATGCAATGTTGCGGATTGATTTCATAAATGGTTGATTTTTGGTTAAAATAATGGTTTCAAATGTTGTGCCAAAATTAACTGTTTCATTCAATTAATTATCGATTTCTCAATGTATTAAGGTCAATTTTTTATGAATGTATATGTACAGGTAATTCTGTGATGCTACTATAAAAGTCGTACCAGCAAAGAACTGTTGTTGCTAATGCCTTATTTTGCAGGCATAAGCACCATGTAGCGATGATTAAGAAAGCCTTTCTGTATATACTGTTCACCCTATTGCTTTCGCAAGGCGTTTTTGCCCAAAAATATCACTACAACTATAACGCCAACTGCCATGCTGCTTATCAGGCCTATATGTCGCTGCACATGGCCGAAGGCCACGCTGCATTAGTTAAGGAAATCAAGGCCGACCCATACAACCTGATGGCTGTATACCTTGCCGACTATGAAGATTGCCTTCTGCTTTTGTTTAATGGCGATGCTAAAGAGCTGCAGCAATTGCGCGGCCATCAGGATGAACGATTGGCCTTGCTGGATCGTGGCGATAAACGATCGCCCTGGAATAAGCTGTGCAGGGCGGGTATATACCTGCACTGGGCCCTGGTGCATGTGCGCTTTGGCGAAAACCTGAAAGCGGGCCTGGCCTTTAGGCGCTCTTACTTGCTGCTGAAGGAAAACAGGGACATGTTTCCCCAGTTTGAGTATAATAATATCTTCTTAAGCATGGAGCAGGTGGTGGTAGGCTCCATACCCGATAACTATCAATGGCTGGCATCTTCGTTTGGACTGAAAGGGGGTAACATCAATAAAGGCATAGCTGGGCTGGCACAATTCGTCAATAAGCATAATTACCAATCGCCGCTGTACAACGAGGCTGTCATCTATTATTGCTACCTGAAATTTTATATGCAATCTAAGAAAGAAGAGGTGTGGATGTTTTTAGATAGCGACAGGTTTGAAACTGATAATAATTTGATGAACACGTTTGTGAAGGTAAATATTGCAGTGAACCACAGAAAAGCGGATGAAGCATTGCGATTGCTGGAGCAGGCCAGAAAAGATAATGCCTACCACCGCTTTCCTATACTCGATTATGAGTTGGCTACCGCTTATTACCTAAAGCTGGAGCCGGAAGCAATAACCTATTTTCAAAAATTTGCCAATAGGTTTACAGGTAAGATGTTTGTAAAAGATGCCTGGCAGAAGATGGCGCTCAGCTATTATCTGAAAGGGGATATGAAACAAGCGCAGGCCTGTCGTACTAAAATACTACAAACAGGCTCGGAACAAACTGATGCGGATAAACAGGCGCAGCGCTTTGCTGAAGGTAGTGAATGGCCTAACGCGCAACTGCTACAAGTAAGATTGCTAATAGATGGAGGGTATTATAGTGCAGCGCTAAAAAAAATAAGCGCTGTAAATGAAAATAGTTTCAATAGTATATCGGATAAATTGGAGTATAACTTCAGATTGGGGCGTATATACGATGAGTTGGGCGACGAAGCAAAAGCACTTGCATATTACCGCAATACTACTGCCAAAGGCACTGGCCGTAAAGAACAATTTGCTGCACGCGCCGCATTACAAATAGGTTTTCTATATGAACGTATGAATATGAGGCAGGAAGCTTTGGCTGCATACAGGCAATGCCTTAGCATGAAGAATCACGATTTCCAAAATTCAATAGATCAACAGGCCAAATCGGGTATTAATAGGTTATCTGGTGAATGATTATAATTTTCACTACGTATTGAGCTGGTATTAATGCCTATTCAAGTGGCGTTTTTCTACCTGTATTTCTTTAATCTTAGTTTAATGGCAGGTTAACTTCAGTTTAATTTTAAAAGGGGTTTTGTTAATATCATTTTAATTGTTGTTTAAGTGTTTTTTAATGTTATTAAAATCGCTTAAAACTAACTTTACAAGTGATGTTTTTTATAGCTAAATCTTAACATATAGCTATTAAAATGTCACTAAGTATTTAAGTTAAGTAACAATTTTAAAACCTCTATGATGAAGCATCTTCACAATTTTGTTCGTCTGTTGGCAGTGCCTGCTATACTGGCGTTTTGTGGTGCGGAGGCTATAGCCCAACCCTTAAATGGTACGTATACAGTAGGTGGTACAACACCGAACTATGCAACGCCGTCGGACGCTATAACCGATCTGAATGCAAAGGGCGTTTCAGGCCCCGTTACATTTAATATACGCACGGGCACTTACACCATGGTAAGCGCGCAGCGTATTATAAATGCGGTAACAGGTAGCAGCGCCGCAAACAGGGTTACCTTCCAGTCGGAAACAGGCGATCCTACAAATGTGAAACTACAGTTTAATGGCAATGCAGCAGCCGACAACTATGTGCTGAGGCTGAATAATGCTTCTAACATCAGCGTTAAAAACATATCGCTGGAGAATACAGCAACAGCAACTTATGCAACTGCGCTGAGTATAGCAGGTACTTCCTCATCAGATTCTGTAGTTAACTGTAATTTCTCAACAGCACTTACTACTATATCTACAAGTAATAATCTCGCATTGATATTTGCAAATAGTGTTACAGGTAGTAACAACGTGTTTGTGGATAACGATTTTACCCTGGGTACATTTGGTATATATTTGTCGGGCTCATCAACTACTGCTGTGGCAAACGGCTGGGTGATGGCCAGCAACACATTTACCAATCAAAAGTATCGTGCTGTGTTTGCGCAATATGCCGATAATGCAAAGTTCATCAACAACACATTTGTAAGCAACGGTAGCTTAACAAGTGGCTATACCGGTATATACAGCACTGCTAACGACCTGCGTACTGAATATGTAGGTAATAGTATAACAGTAAACTGTACATCATCTGGCACAATGTATGGTATGTATGTTACAGGTTGCGTGGCTACAGCTACAGAACCCGCCAGGATGGTAGGCAATACAGTAACTATGACCAATACCAGCTCTGCAACAGCGTATGGTATATATCAAAGTTCATCGCCTTACGATTCGATACTGAACAATAATGTTACTGTTACCACAACGAGTTCGGGTGCATCGTACTCATTATATAATACATCATCTGCCAATTCGTACATCAAAGACAATACGCTTTTTGCTGAAGCTACCGGTACAGGTTCGGTATATCTGTATTCATTAAACAGCTCTGCAAACAGCTATCTGATAGATAATACCATCACGCTGAAAGGTGCTAATAGTACTGTATATCACTATGGCGCATACTCGGGCTCTACAGGCTCTGAGATAACAGGTAATACTATGACGCTGAGTAACACCAGTACCAGCAAATATGTATATAACTACCTGAGCTATAGCTCTAACCAAACGGTGCTCAGGCAGAATGATATTGAGATCGATGGTCTTTACTACATTGAGAACTACATGTCGTATAGCGGAACGGGTACTGTTGTTGATGATAATGATATCGACATGTATACTTCAGGCTCAGGTTATGTAAGAAACTACATGTGCTATACGTCTACTAATGCTACTATCACCGATAACAGAATGGTGCTTACGAAAGCGGGTACTACCAGCGGTTATATATACAACTATATGTATTATGGTAGTTCAAGCACTACATTGTATGGCGGTGCTACTATTACAGGTAATACGGTTACTGCTACGGCCTCATATTATAGCTATCCGTTTTACCTGTATTATTTCAGGGCATCAGAAGCGAGCAATAACACATTGAATTCAACAGCGTATTATAACTATGGCTTTTACATGGCCAATGGTACAAATTCTGAGCTTCATAAAAATAAGATAACCTGTAAAGGTACAGCCAGCACCACTTACGGTCTATATGTGCCATCAGCCAATAACTGTAAATTCACCAACAACTCAGTATATGCCTCAGGTACCAGCACCACTTATGCTTTGTACTTCTCAGCAAATAATGACTGTGACTATATAGGTAATACAATAGTATCTACCAGCACCAGTTCAAACTATGCAGGCTACATGAGTACAAGTGCTACCAGCAATCTTAAAATCTACAACAACATATTTGCGAAAGTGGGTGGTTCTGGTTATATGTTCTATCACTATAACAATTATCTGCCAACAGATATGGATCATAACCTGTTTTACTCAACAGGTACTTATTTCTATAATGCTTATAGTGGTCTGCAATCGAATAGCATACCTGCTATACGTGCTATCAACGGTGCAAACCAAAACTCTCTGCTGTATGATGTAACTCCCGCATTTAACGATATGAGTACTGGCGATCTGAGCATCGATCCTTCTCATGTTGCATCGTGGGCTGTTAACGGACGTGCAACGCACTATGCAAATTTCGTTGATGATCTAGCTGGTACCCCTCGCCCTACAACAAGGCCTGTGGGCGTGCCGGATATAGGTGCATATGAGGTAGTACCTGCTGTTACGCCTCCTAACTGTTTTGCTGTTCCTACCAATCCTAATGCCAACGGTACACAGTATTTCTATTTTGGTGAGGATACTGTAGCTAGTATCAAATGGGGGCCTACCGTGCCTGCTACACTTGTAGCAAAACAATATCCTGGTGTTATGCCTCCAGCATATACAGGTGCTACAAAAATGTACAACTTCATTGATTTCATCACCACTGCACTTCCTGATAACTATGTGCATGAGTTGAAGTTTTATTATAAAGATCCGCAATTGGGTACTATAGCTGCCGAAGCTGGTATGAGGCTGATACAGGATAGCCTCAGGAATGGTACATGGTATGGTTATACACCATCGCCTACAGGTTCAAGCAGCCTTACTGATGCTGTTTTAAATACAATAACCACTACGGCCAAAAAAGGTTTCGGCTATCATTCAGGTTCAGACATGTCGAACAATGCCTCGGTAACGCGCCTTGCTGAGCCTGACCCATTCTGCTCACCAAGTTCTAAAGCTATCAAGGTTACTATCAAAAACCACGGTAATAACACGATCAATAACGTGCAGATAGGCTATACTATAAATGGTGGCCCTGCTACTACCATCAACCATACTACGCCACTGCAAACTTCTTTGGTGCAGCCTGATTCGGCGGTAGTAACACTTACCAATTACAACTTCACAACTTCGCAGCCAATTAACCTGGTGGCATATACTTTCTCGCCAAACGGCCAGCCCGATGCCAACCGAATGGATGATACGTTGAGAGTAACTATATGGCCCGGTCTTAACGGAGTGTATTATGTAGGTACTGCACCTGCGCCTGCACCACCGGCAGATTTCCCTGATGTAAAAACAGCTATAGATGTAATGAACCGCTGGGGTATCTGCGGCCCTGTAACCTTCAAAATACGTGATGGGGTGTATACAGGTGGTGGCGTTATTGCTGGTCCTATTACGGGCAGTAGCGCTGTGAATCGTGTTACTTTTGAATCTGAGAATGGTGTGGCTGCTAATGTTACCATCAACAACAACTTTGCTAATGCAGTATTTGGTATGGACGATGTTTCTTATGTCACACTACGTAACCTTACTATCACCAGTACCAGCCTTACTGCAATAACAATGAGCGGTGCTCCGTCTTACGATACTATTGTTGGTTGTAATATAAGTGCAGGTTTATCTACAAATACCGCTGCTGCTAATGCCGTTATCTCAGGTATGAATACCAGCTTTGCAGGTAACTACAATACTTTCCTAAAAAACAAGATCACGGGTTCTACTACAGGTATCTATCTGTACTCACCTAGTACCGCCTCTATGGGCCGTGGGAACGTGATAGACAGCAATGAGTTTAGCGGACAGTACTATTACGGTGGTGTTTACCTGTATTACCAAAAGAGCCCTAAAGTGAGGGGCAACTCATCGGTAAGCGGCCAGTACAACATGTATATGTACCAGATACTGACGGATGGTAATAATCCGATAGAGATCATTGGCAATACCATCACAAAAACTACTGCCGGTTATGCAGCGTACTTCTATTACATTACAGGTACAGCAAATACCAGGGCACAGGTAGCGTATAATAAGGTAAATGCTACGCCAGGTAATACTTATACATATACTTACCTCGGCTACTATGCAAGGTATGCTGATATACACCACAATACAGTAGTTACTAATGCTACCTATGGTTATGGTATAGCTGCTTATTATTCTAACTATACCAATATATTCAACAATACTGTTGATATGACCACTTCGTCGTCTACTACGTATGGTATTTATGCATACAACATGACGCAGGATTCTATCTACAATAATACCGTGAGGGTAAATGGCGTATTCTCAGGATCTACGCCTATCTATTATTATTCAAGCTCTACTACTTATTCTAACAGCAGGGTGTTCAATAATATCTTCCTGAATACGGGTACAGGTGGTTATGGTTTCAACTATAGCAGTTCAGGTAATAATAACCTGTCGGACTATAACACTATATTCTCTGCAAATAATAACCATTTCTATGGAGGAACAGCAGATACGTCGCTACACAACTGGCGTGCAACGAAGGGACTGGAAGCACACTCAATAGTGTACAATCCGGGATTGCAGTTGGATATGCGCCCTGACCCGGGCAACCCCGGTGTGTGGGCTATCAATGGCCGTGCAGTACACCTGGCTGGCAATACGATTGATAAAGATGGCAACCCACGTGTAGGTAAACGTGCTGACGGTGTACCTGATGTAGGAGCATTTGAGGTAGAACCAACAGTGGTGCCACCTGTAGCTGATGCTAGCCCTGCCGACCCGCTGGCTGCTACAACGCAGATATTCAGGTTCGGTCAGGATACGGTAGCAAGGATAACATGGAACCCGGGTATGATTGTGCCTACATACGTAAATGTAAGGTGCTACAGTGGCCGTAAAGCTCCTAACAATTTCCCTGTTACTGCTAACTACATGTATTTCTATACTGATTTTGATGCACAGCCTATTACTTACGACTTCAACCCTGAAGTGAACTACAAGGATATATGGCTGGGTACAATAGCCAACGAAAGCAACCTGCGTATTGCTAAGCAAATAGGCACAAGCCCTTGGATAGCTTACAACACACCTCTAAGCTCTGTGAATACTGCTACAAGCGTGTTGACAGGTAACAATTTTACCAGCACTGGTAATTTTACAGGTATTGAAGATGGTGTATTGTTCTCGGCTATCATAGTACCCAATGGTTCTACCGTATTCTGCCCCGGTGGCTCTGTACAGTTGGATGCGGCTAACACGGGTGTAGGTTATACATACCAGTGGTATCGCAATGGCACAACGCCAACAGAAGCTATACCGGGCGCCAACGGTCCATCATATATAGCTACACAAACTGGTGATTACTATGTGACCATATCTAACGGTACCACTACGGCCACTTCAAACAAAGTTGCTGTAACGATAGTTGCGCCACCGTCTGCAAATATTGCACCTAGCGGTCCGCTTACCTATTGCCCTGGTGGCCAGCTCAGCCTTACAGCAAATGCTGGTCTGGGTCTTACTTACCAATGGCAGTTCAATGGTAACGACCTTCCGGCTCCGGATGGTACCAGCCAGACACTTGCAGTAACAGCAGCAGGTAATTATACAGTTACAGTTCGCAACATTGGTTGTGCTACTACATCGTCTATATTACCAATAGTATCTGGCCCGCTTGTTGTTAGCCTTGGCCGCGATACATCATTCTGCGAATCAAAACCGCTGCTGCTGGATGCCGGCTACCCAGGTGCTAAATATACATGGAGCACAGGCGATACAACGCAAATGATAACAGTATACAATTACTCAGGCGATATTACCGTATTTGTAGATGCTGGTGTTAACTGTCAGGATAGGGATACGATCAACGTACATACCGATCCTCTGCCATCGGTACAGGGCATATCTTCTACCTATCTTAACGGTAGCACGTTTACAATGACGCCTAGTGGCGAACAAAATGTATCGAGCTATATGTGGATACACGGTAATGGAGGCGTTGACTTTACCAGGACTGTTACTCATACTTACAATCCTAATACTCCTGGCGAATGGAATGTATTACTTGTAGTGTTCAACGATTGTGGTTCTGATACAACCTTCCTCGATCTGCGCACCCTGGTAGGTGTTAACGATATAGATGAGCAGGCTGAATTTACACTATATCCAAACCCCGCAACCGATCATGTAACGTTGAGCGTTGTTGGTAAGCTTACGCTGAGTGAGGTAACAGTTATCAACCATCTTGGCCAGGTGCTGTACCGCGGCTCAACTGAAGCTGTAAAAGCTGAGCAGATAGACGTGAGCTCATATGCGAATGGCCACTATATCATCCGTGCCAATACATCTGATGGTAAGATCATCAGCAAGCCTTTCGATGTGGTGAGATAGATAGTTTGGTTTTCCTTGAATATAAAAGGCCCGGTTAATATCGGGCCTTTATCGTTTTTATATGCAATGTCAGATATGTGTTATCCTGTGATTTACTAACCGTTGCATATTGTCTCATATAATAAGACAATTTCATCAGTTGTTATTCCCATTTCGTCTTTTTTGAGATGTGACCATGCCCGGGATTAACCTATTTTTAGGTATCCTACACCCTTGATTAACTATAAGTTAATGATTTGCAATGGTTTTTCCTGTATTCAGGAAAAAACTAACCGGAAAAAAGAAAAATTGGAGAAAGTTATTAACTTTAAAGACTTGTGAAAGCTTAGTTAAAAATAATTTGGCCGGTAACACAGTATTGTTGATACAGTAATGCTCACTTTTTTTGATATAAAAAAACGGTAAAGCAAGCGGCAGATCAGGCAGCGCAAATTATGACGCAACTATGGTAATGTGCACAGTCTGAAACATAGGTGAATACTGGGTAAAAGTACTGAAGTACGTTGGTTTGGTAAATTAAAACATAGTTAAATTGATATTAAACCAACGTTAAAGAAACGGAAGAATTGATAGTAACAAAAACACGATAAACTTTATAAACAAGCACGCAGAATGAAACACTTTAACAAACTAAAGAGATGGTTGTTGATACCCGCCCTGTTGGTATTGGCAACTGTAGCAGCTGTAGCCCAGCCGCTAAGCGGTACCTACACCGTCGGTGGGGCCGCGCCCAATTACCCTACTCTTAATGCTGCGGTAGCAGACCTTAACTCTAGAGGTGTTTCGGGCCCTGTAAGATTTAATATACGTGACGGTGCGTATACCGAGCAGGTATGGATAGGTAACTATCCCGGTGCCAGCAATGCCAATCGTGTTACCATCCAATCGGAAAGTGGTATCGCGCAAAATGTGGTTATAAGCTTTACCGGTACCGGTACAGCCGATAACTATGTAATTACCCTGGGTGGTAGCTACGTAACAGTTAAAAACCTTACCCTGCGCAACCTGGGTGCTACCTATGGTACGGCCGTTAGTTTCGTGTCTAACGCCTCGCACGATAGTGTGCACGCTTGTACTATGGGTAACCCTACTGCTGCTACAACTACTTCACAATACAACTCGGTAGTATATGCATACAACCTGGGCGGTATTAATAATACTGTTTCTAACGACAGTATCATAAATGGTGGTTATGGTTTATACGTGTATGGTTACAATCAATACAACTATGTAAATGAATTCAATATCGTTGGTAACAAGATCAGGTCTCCATACTACATGGGTATGTATCTGTACAATACCAGCAACATAAAAGTAAAGGATAATATATTCCACGGCGCAAGTGCTTATACAAGTACCAACTATGGTATTTATATGTACTATTCTTACAACGCTTACGAGATATCTGGTAATACATTTAATGTGACCGCCCTGGGTGCGCACACAACCATCCAGGCTTACTATGGCTATGGCGATGCGAATAATACCGCACTGAGAGGTAAGATCATTAATAATACGATGAACCTTTCGTCTACTACAGTAGCGCTTACGCCTATCAACTGTAGTATTCAGAACTACCTCACTATTTCGGGCAACATAATAAATGCCACTACTACTTCAGGTGCCATCAACAACTATTTCATCAACGGTTCCAGCAACGGCTTTACCGTTACCAATAACACTGTGAATGCAGCAAGCAGCACTTCCGGTAGTGTATATGGTATGTATATAGTTCCTTCATCAGGTTTCTATCTGGGTTCTATACGCAACAACAAAATATCTGCTACCAGCGGTAGCGGTTCTGTATGGGGCCTGTACACTCAATACCTGTTTAATGTAGATGTTGTAAACAATACTGCGGTGGTAGCTACCAGCGGTACCAATAACGGTGCCCTTGCTGCATGGTACAATACTAACAGTAATTTTTACAACAATACTTTCCATAGTAACGCAACCGGCGCTACCAACTATGCCGGTTATATATATAACAGTGCAGCACCTAACATGAGTAACGTTTATAACAACGTTTTCTCAAAAACCGCTACTACCGGCGCAGCGTTCTACAATTATAATTCAAACTTTACAAGGTGCGACTATAACAACTACTATACCGCAGCCGGTACTGGCGTTGTGCAAAGGGGTACTCCTGCAATAGCTGCAAATGCTAACCTGCAAACATGGCGCACCAGCACCCTGCAGGATATGAACTCGCTGAACTACGATCCGGGTTTCACCAGCACTACAAACCTGGTGCCTGACGCTGCAAATGCTTCTTCATGGTCGCTCAACGGCCGTGGCGTACATGTTGCCGGCAACAATCTGGATATAAATGGTAATACTCGTAGTGTATCCCCAACAACAGGCGTGCCTGATATTGGTGCCTACGAATTTACACCTTCGGCTACACCACCTGCTGCAACTGCAACTCCTGCTGCACCGGCATTGAATGGTACACAGGTGTTCACTTTTGGTCAGGATACTGTAGCTACATTTGTATGGCCTAACGCCGCACCAATACCTGCATCGGTAACAGTAAGGCAATATACAGGTACAGTACCTCCTACTATCAACACGCTGAGCAGCACCAATATGTATTTTTATACAGATGTGAGTGTGCCTGCAGGTACTTATGCGCATACATCTAACATCTATTATAAAGATCCCTGGGTAGGTAATACAGCTACTGAAGCTGGCCTGAGGCTGGCAAGTAAAGATGGTGCTAACCCATGGGTTGCAACAGCGCCTCCTGCCAGCACTACCAATGCTACAAGGAATATCATTACTACTACAGGCCTCAATACGCTTGGCCTGTTCACAGGTATCGATGGCTCGCTGAACGCGGGTGTGGTTGCTATCACCAACCCAACTACTCCTTTCTGCCAGGGTACAGTACCTGTTACAGTTACAGTTAAAAACTTTGGTAGCACTGCTATTAATAATGTAACAATAAACTGGTCTCTGGATGGCACTGCGCAAGCATCTGTGCCTTATGCTACTACTATAGCTCCAGGCGGCACTGCAAGTGTTGTGCTGGGCAACGTAATTTTCGGTACTACAGCACGCACCATCCGTACATGGACGAGCTTACCAAACGGCACAGCTGATGCTGTAGCTGGTGATGACAGTACTAATGCTACATTCCGTGCATCGCTGAATGGTATTTATACCGTTGGCGGCACCACACCTAGCTACGCTACACTACAAGCCGCGGTAACAGACCTGAATACACTTGGTGTTTGCGGTCCTGTTACTTTCAATGTTCGCACCGGTACTTATGCTGCTACGCAGGTGATCGTGAACAGGGTAAAAGGTGGTAGCGCTGTAAACCGTGTTACCTTCCAGTCAGAAACCGGTAACCCTGCTGATGTAACTATCAGCTTTACAGGTACGTCGGTAAACCCTGGTGGTAACAACTACGTATTCAAGCTGGATAGCGCGTCTTACATATCTATAAAAAATATGACGCTGCATAATACAGCTACAGCTACTTATGCAGGTAAGATCGTAATGACTTGGGATGCTTCGTATGACTCAGTTGTAAACTGTAGGTTTACTACTGCGGTTACAGCCGTAGGTACTACAGCTACCAGCGCAGCCTCAATTTATGCCAGCCCATTTGTAGGTACCGATAACGTATTCCAGGGCAATACCTTCACCAACGGTGGCTATGGTATATATATATATGGTGTAAACCAGGGTATTGTTCACAACAGGAACATCATCCAGAATAATACCTTCACTACACAGACATACATGTCGGTGTACAACTACTTCGGTGATAACATCAAGATTCGTAACAACACGTTTACTGCATCGGGTGCGCTTACCAGTGGTTATTATGGTATCTACAACCTGTATGCTAATGGTGATGTAGATGTGTCATCAAACAACATGACCATCACTACCACGTCTACAGGTACATTATATGGTGTTTACTCTCTGTATACATTTGGTGCTCCGGGCAACCCTAACCTGTCGCCTAAATTCAACCGCAACAGGTTGACAATGACCAATGCTAATACTGCTACTATGTACGGCCTGCTGGTGAACAACAGTGCCTACGATAGCATAGTTGGCAACAACATTACCGCAACATCTACATCTACAGGTGCGCTGTATCCGCTGGTAAATACCAGCAACAGTAACTGTTATGTGGCGTACGATACGGTAAATGCTACCACTAACGGTAGTGCTTATACTTCTACACTGAACACCTGCGCCAACAGTAGGGCTGAATACCTGAACATCAGGCAGTCTACAGGTAGCACAGGTTCTAACTACCACTATGGTGTATACTATGCAAATGGTTCAAGCCTTACCAACAGCTCGTTCAGGTTCCTTACCAACACTACGAGCTCGGCTTATCCGCTGTATAACTATGGTCTGGCTTATTGCAATGGTGGTACTTACCAGAACAATAATGTATGGATTACAGGTAGTGCATATTACCACTACAACTATACTGGCTATAGCTGTGCTGACGGTTTGATTGATAATAACGTGATCAATGATACCAACACCTACACTACAGGTTATGTTTATGGTTTGATGGCTTATGGCGGCGGTACTGCGAACAGGAGCCTGGCCAACATGACAATATCTAACAATAAGATCACGACTAACTCTTATTTCGTTAACTATGGTCTGTACTACTATTATCCGTACAGGGCAAAAATCTTCAACAACGTAGTTAAAGCACGTTCTTCAAATAGTGATTGCTATGGTATGTATTGCTATTATCCTGTTGGTAACAACTTGATATACAATAATGCCGTAAGTGCAAGGGGTAGCTATACTATGGGCTTGTATTACATATACGATGCTGACGGACAGTCGAATTTATTGAACAATACCTTCAATATAGCATCTACTGGTACAGGCTATTGCTTATATGCACCTGGTACTACTACTTATTCAGGTAAAGCGTATTTCTACAACAACGTGTTCTCTTGCCAGTCTATGTCATCAGGCTACCTGCTGTACCTGGCTTCAAATCCTAACTATTTCTTCGATCATAACGCATACTATACTGCGGGTGGTTCTTTTGTCTACTATCCTACCGTTGCAGGTAATGGTCTTGGTGTACGTAGGGCTTATGGACAGGATATGAACTCTGTATATTATGACATGACTACAGCGTATACAGATGCGGTAAATGGTAACCTGGCTCCTAATACATCAAACGCTGGTGTATGGGCTATGAATGGTCGCGGTAACCACTTCCCTACAATTATCAATAGTGATGTTGTGGGTAATACCCGTCCAACTGTACGTCAGCAAGGTGTGGTAGATATAGGTGCATACCAATTCCAGCCAGCGGTTAACCCGCCAAACTGTACTGCAACCCCTGCTGCTCCTGCTGCTGGTGGTACTCAGGTATTCACTTTTGGTGAAGATACTGTGGCTAGTATCAAATGGGATGCTACCAACTTCCCTCCTTCTATTCAGGTAAGGCAATGGCCTGGTGAGGCGCCTCCATCATATTTCAACCCTCAGTTCATGTTCACGCATACTGATTTCATAGTACCACCACCTGCTGCCAACTATCCGCACGAGGTGAACCTGTACTATAAAGATCCACAGCGTGGTACTACCGGTGGTGAAACCAGCCTTAGGATGATACAGGATTCAAACCGTAACGGTAACTGGTATTCATTCAACCCACCTACTACGCCTCCCGGCCCTGTAGGTAGCTCTACCGATCCTGTGCGCAACATCATCAATGCTTATGGTGTTAAAGGCTTTGGCTACCACTCGGCTACCGATGTGTCTAACAACGCCGGTGTTACACGCCTGGTTGAGCCAAGTGAATACTTCTGCGCTCCTGCTACTAGAGACATAAAAATCAAAGTGCAGAACCTGGGTAATAATACCATCAACAATATACGTATAGGCTATACCATAAATGGTGGCCCGGCTACAGTTATCAACTACACTGCGCCTCCTGCTATCGGTACAGCGGTTAATCCTCCTGATTCAATAATAGTTACATTAACTAACTACAACTTTGCTACATCGCAGCCTGTAAGGATTGTTGCTTACACCTTCCTGCCAAACGGCTTAGCCGATCCTGTAACAGCAGATGATACGCTGAAAGCTACTATCTACCCTGGCTTGAGCGGTACCTACTATGTGGGTAATGCTCCTTTGCCTGCACCTCCTGCCGATTTTGCTACCGTACAGGAAGCAATCGACGTGGTGAACGCTTGGGGTATCTGTGGTCCTGTTACCTTTAAAGTGCGCGACGGTGTATACAACAATACTGCAGGTGTTATCAATGCGCCTATCCGCGGTGGTAGCGTAGTGAACCGTGTAACCTTTGAAGGTGAAAGCGGCGTTGCTAATGCTGTAGTGGTAAACGCAGTGGGTACTAACCCTGCTCTTACGCTTAATAACGTTACAGATGTTACTTTCCGTAGCATGAGGATAGTTTCACCTGGTACTACTACTATTAGCCTCGGCGGCGCACCTAACAGGGATAGCTTCCTGAAATGTAACATAGTAGCTGGTACTACTACATCTACTACCACTACACTTGCTGTTATCAGTGGTCTTAACACCACTTGGGATGGTAATAATATAGTGTTTATGAATGATAGTATATCGGGTGCTACAGCGGCATTCTACTTGTATTCTCGTAACGTTGCTACTTCGGGTGTTGGTATCGTTATCGATAGCAATGTGTTTACTGGTTCTTACTACTATGGCGTGGGCTATCTGTACAATCTGCGTAGCTTGAAATTCAGGCGCAATACTACACGCCTGCAGAACAATACTGTTTATCATACCTATATATACAATGCAATGACGCAAGGCACTGATCCTATTGAGATCACTGGCAATACATTCAACCTTGCTTCAGGCTCTATGTATACATATATGAGCAATATCATTGGTACTGCTGCAACTCCAGCTAAAGTTGAAAACAACAAATGGTTGGTAGCAGGTACAAGTACTACCTCTTACCTGAATACGTACATTGGTTATTACTATACTTATTGCAATGTCCGTAATAATGAGGTTATTGGTACAACAGGTTATGGATATGCGATGTATCCGTATTACGCAAACAACACTAAGTTCTACAACAACGTTGTGAATATGGACTTTACCTATGCTTCACTTTACGGCTACGGTATCTACAACTATTATCCACAAGCTTGCTCTGTATACAACAATACCTATACTATCAAGAGTGCTTATTCAACATCATACTGTGCATACTTCAATGCTCCTTCTGGTTACAACAACAACGTAACTTACAACAACATATTCCTGAATCTGGGTACTTCTGGTCAGGCATATTACTGGAGCAATGCCGGTACTAATAACAATTCTGATTACAATACTATATTCTCAGCCAACGGGCAACACTTCACAACTGGTACTGTAGATACTTCTCTGCATAACTGGCGTTTGAACCGTGGAATTGAAAAGAATTCTATAGTATACAATCCGGGTCTTGGTACCGATAGTCGTCCTGATGGTACAAACCCTGGCGTTTGGGCTATCAATGGCCGTGCGCTGCAAATGCTGGGCAACAATGTGGATAAAGATGGTAATCCTCGTATCGAAGACCGCACACTGGGTGTTCCTGACGTAGGTGCGTACGAAGTTGAGCCTTCATCTGTACCACCACTGGCTAAAGCTAACCCGGCTGTATCACTTGCTTCTACTACGCAAACCTTCACTTTCGGTCAGGATACTGTGGCTACTATTACCTGGAACCCGGGTAGGTTAGTGCCAACCTATACTGAAGTAAGATGTTATAGTGGTCGCAAGGCGCCTAATAACTTCCCGTCTACTGCCAACTATATGTATTTCTATAGTGATATAAATACGCAGAACATTTCTTACGATTTCAATCCTACCATCTACTACAAAAACATATGGCTGGGTACTATCGCTAATGAAAACAACCTGCGTATAGCTAAACAACTGAATCCTGGTCCTTGGGTAGCTTATAACACACCACTTAGCTCTGTAAGTGCAGTAAATGATAAACTGACAGGTAGCAACTTCACCAGCACAGGTTACTTCACCGGTATCGAAGATGGTGTACTGTTCTCAGCTATCATTACCCCTTCAGGTTCTACAGTATTCTGCCCTGGTGGTAGCGTGCAGCTGAATGCTAATACTGGTGTAGGTTATACTTACCAATGGTTCCGCAACGGTACGGCTCCTGGCGATGCAATACCTAGTGCTACTGGCCCGTCTTACATTGCTACACAAACAGGCGACTATTATGTAGTGATCACTTCAGGCCCTACTACTGCTACATCAGGCAAAGTAGCTGTTACTATCGTGGCTCCGCCATCTGCTAACATTACTGCAAGTGGCCCGCTTACATACTGTACTGGTGGTCAGCTTTCGCTGATGGCAAATACAGGTCTTGGCCTTACTTACCAATGGCAGTTCAATGGTAATGATATACCAGCACCTACGGGTACTATGCAAACACTACCTGTAACTGGTGCCGGTAACTATACTGTTTCTGTTCGCAACATAGGTTGTGCTACTACTTCATCTATAGTACCTGTTACTTCTGGTCCGCTTACGGTTAGCCTTGGCAACGATACTTCGTTCTGCCAGTCTACTCCGCTGATACTGGATGCAGGCTACCCTGGTGCTAAATACACATGGAGCACAGGCGATACTACGCAAAGCATCACGCTGTACAACTATACTGGTGATATAAGCGTATTCGTAGATGCAGGCGTTAACTGTCAGGATAGGGATACTATTGCTATCCATACCGATCCTCTGCCAACTGTACTGGGTATCTCATCTACATTTGTAAACGGTTCTACCTTCACAATGACACCAAGCGGAGATCAGAATGCATCAAGCTACATGTGGATACATGGCGATGGTGGTGTTGACTTCACGAAGAATGTTACCCATACCTACAATCCTGGTGCACCGTCTGCATGGACTGTATTGCTGGTAGTGTTCAACGATTGTGGTACGGATACTACTTTCCTTGATCTGCGCACCACTATCAACGTAAAAGATGTGGATGAGAATGCACAGTTCACACTGTATCCTAACCCTGCTACCGATCATGTAACACTGAGCGTAGCTGGTAAACTTACACTGAGCGAGGTTACAGTTATCAACCACTTAGGTCAGGTACTGTACCGTGGTACATCAGAAGGTGTAAAAGCAGAGAAGATTGACGTGAGCACATTCGCAAATGGCCACTACATCATCCGCGCCAACACATCCGATGGTAAGATCATCAGCAAACCGTTCGATATCGTGAGATAATAAAACGATAAGTTTATACAAACAACAAAGCCACCCATTTGGGTGGCTTTGTTGTTTTAGCAAAACAAAAGATACTGACTATCTGGATATAGGAAGGACAGCAAGGAAACACGCGTCATGTTGAGCGGTAGCGAAACATCTGTCAAATCATCGAGCCGAAGCCCATTATTAATCAGATGGTTCATTTCGCTTTGCTACACTCAACATGACGCGTGTTTCCTCGTTGTGCCGACTTTCCTATATCCAGATAGTCAGTCAATTTTTTGCATATTTTGCCTTTTATTTGTATATTTGTTATTAATAAACTCCCGTATTGCGAATAACCACGAGCAGAAATGAACCACTATCAACAACACATAGTCCCGGAGAAGCCGGACATTGATCATCTCTCCTTATTTAAGGAGGGAGCGGGGGTGGTTAAACTGCGTAATAAAGGCGTTGACCATGCGCGTAAGAAAAACACCCCAACTGGGGAGAAGTGGGAATCTGACAAAAACCGCAACAAAACACAACAATTGTCGCACACGGGCAAAACATACCGCAATACACAAAAAAATGAGGGCAACCCGAAAGTTGCCCTCATCATACAAGTTTGGTACTGTTATATATGCTGTTTAAAGTACTCCAGCGTACGCTTAAGGCCTTCATGGCGGTCTACCTTAGGCTCCCAGCCCAGTATCTCTTTGGCTTTGGTTATATCTGGCTGGCGCTGTTTAGGGTCATCCTGTGGCAGCGGCTCATATACGATCTTTGAGCCCGAGTTGGTAAGCTTTATCACCTCTTCGGCAAACTGCAGCAGTGTTATCTCAGATGGGTTGCCAATGTTCACAGGCCTTGCATAGTCGCTCATCAGCAGTCGGTAGATACCTTCCACAAGGTCATCCACATAGCAGAAAGAGCGGGTTTGCGAGCCATCGCCATATACGGTTACGTCTTCGCCACGCAGCGCCTGGCTCATAAATGTTGGCAGCGCACGGCCATCATCGAGGCGCATACGGGGGCCATAGGTATTAAAGATACGGATGATGCGTGTCTCCAGTCCGTGGTAGGTATGGTAGGCCATGGTCATGCTTTCCATAAAGCGCTTGGCCTCGTCATACACGCCACGTGGGCCTACAGGGTTCACATTGCCCCAGTATTCTTCCCTTTGCGGGTGCACCAGGGGGTCACCATATACCTCCGAGGTAGAAGATACCAGTATACGTGCACCTTTCGATTTTGCTAGGCCCAACAGATTGTGCGTACCTAGCGAGCTCACCTTCAATGTCTGTATAGGCATTTTCAGGTAGTCTATCGGGCTAGCAGGCGATGCGAAATGTAGGATATAATCGATCTTGCCCGGTACGTGTACGTATTTACTTACATCGTGGTGGTAAAACTGAAAGTCCTTTTCAGGAAACAGGTGCTCGATGTTCTGGATATTGCCTGTCAGCAGGTTGTCCATACCGATCACTTCATAGCCCTCGGCCAGGAAGCGGTCGCAAAGATGAGAACCGAGAAAGCCGGCAGCGCCGGTAATGAGGATACGTTTTTTAGCCATAATAGCCTTATATGCGTGTATGTTTGAAAAATATGGTTTAGTCTAGTGTGCCGCGCTCGCGTACTACAGTGCCCGATGGTACCTCCAATTTCTGGCGCAGATTTTCGTGCACTGTTTTACGGCCTATGCTTTCGTAGTAGAAGCCAAGCTCCTGCATCTTCTCCAGCGTATATACGTTGCGGCCATCAAATATCATAGGCTGTTTCAGCATGTTCTGTACGCGGGCAAAGTCCGGATTGCGGAATTCGCTCCATTCGGTTACGATCACCAGTGCATCTGCGCCTTCCAGTGCATCGTACTGGCTCTTGGCAAAGTTTATCTTTTCGCCAAATATGCGTTTCACGTTATCCATTGCCTCAGGGTCGAAGGTGGTAACCGTAGCCCCTGCATCCAGTAGCTCGTTTATCAGCTCCAAAGCCGGTGCTTCGCGTATATCATCTGTTTCGGGCTTAAAGGCCAGGCCCCATACAGCAAAGTGGCGGCCAGAGAGGTCGTTGCCAAAGCATTCTTTGATCTTCCTGCCAAGGCGCAGCTTTTGCCTGTCGTTCACCTTCATTACTGTATTCACAATAGCAAAATCGTAATCCATTTCACGGGCAGTTTGTGCCAGTGCCTGCACATCTTTAGGGAAGCAGCTACCGCCATAACCCACACCAGGGAAAAGGAAGCGCTTACCAATACGGCTATCGCTACCCATACCTACACGCACCATATCTACGTTGGCGCCTGCTTTTTCGCAGAGGTTGGCCATTTCGTTCATAAAGGAGATACGCATAGCCAGGTAAGAGTTGGCAGCGTACTTAGTCATTTCCGACGAGCGCTCGTCCATAAAATAGATTGGGTTGCCCTGGCGTACGAATGGCTGGTACAACTCATCCATCAGCTTGCGAGCCCTTTCCGATGATGTGCCTATCACTACGCGATCAGGTTTCAGGAAGTCATCGACAGCAACGCCCTCGCGCAGAAACTCAGGGTTAGATACTACATCGTACAGGTCTTTATCCAGCTTTTTAGCCAGTACCGCGCTCACTTTCTCGGCGGTGCCTACCGGTACGGTGCTCTTATTTACTATTACTTTATACTCAGTTATTATCTCGCTCAGGTCTGCAGCTACATTCAGCACGAATTGCAGGTCGGCAGAGCCATCTTTACCAGGAGGAGTAGGTAGCGCCAGAAATATGATCTGCGCGTTTTTGATACCCTCGGCTATAGAAGTGGTAAAATGCAGGCGGCCTTCTTTTATGTTACGTTCCAGCAGCACATCCAGCCCGGGCTCGTATATTGGCGATTCGCCATTTTGTAGTTTCTTTACTTTCTCTTCATTTATATCTATACAGATAACATTGTTGCCTGTTTCGGCAAAACAGGTGCCGCTAACAAGACCTACATATCCCGTACCAATGATCGCTACTTGCATGGTTGCTTGATTAAAAATATTTAGGTGACAAAAATAATGTTTATTCGCTCTGATAGTGAGCGTTAACAATAGAATAGTAACCTACAAATTAAACTTTTATTTTATTGCAGACAGCTAAGAATGATATTACATGCCTTCTCTACCTCATCTTCAGAGATGGTGAGTGGGGGAGCAATGCGAATGCATTGAGGTGCAAACAGGAACCAATCTGAGAAAATACCTTTATCCAGGCAGCGTTGAAGCGTACTAATTACCTGTTCCGGGCTTCCCAATTCAATAGCCATCAGCAGGCCTTTGCTGCGCACAGCTTTGATGGAAGGGTGCTTTAACAGCTTGTGGAACAGCTGGCTTTTTTCTTCTACTCCGGCTATCATTTGTTCATCCAGCAACACCTGCATGCCAGCCATACCGGCTGCACAGCATACCGGGTGGCCGCCAAAAGTGGTAATATGCCCTAAAACGGGGTTAGCGGTTAAAGTTTGCATACGTTTGTGCGAGGAAATGAACGCACCTAGCGGCATGCCGCCACCTAAGGCCTTGCCTAGCAACAATATATCAGGTATAATATTGTAGTGTTCAAAACCCCAGAGCTTGCCAGTACGTCCGAAACCGCATTGGATCTCATCAAATACTAATAATGTGCCGGTCTGATCGCATTTTTCGCGTAGTTGCGTTAGCCAGTCTATTTTGGGTTCATTAATGCCCGCTTCGGCCTGTACAGTCTCTATTATTACGCAGGCAGTTTGTTCATTTATTGCATCAATGAGCTCGCGGCTGTTATAATCATAATGCCATACTCCTGGCATAAGTGGCCTGAAGGCATTGCGCCAGTATTCGTCACCCATTACGCTCAGAGCGCCTAGCGTATTGCCATGATAGCTATTGTTACAGGCTATGATGTCGGTACGGCCTGTAGCCCTACGTGCCAATTTTAGCGCCCCCTCAGTAGCCTCTGCGCCCGAATTGGTGAAATACACACAATTAAGCTGCTCCGGGAGGTGCTGTGTGAGCAATTCAGCATACTGAACCTGAGGACTTTGTATCAGCTCGCCATATACCATTACATGTAGGTATCTGTCTGCCTGATTTTTAATAGCCTCTACTACCCGCGGGTGTTTGTGCCCCACATTGCATACACTAATGCCACCTATCAGGTCGAGATAAGCATTGTGTTTGTCATCATATAGATAATTGCCACAGGCGGAGGTAATGTGAATGCCCACCGGGGCTGGGGAGGTTTGCGCTACATGCTGCTGAAAAAGCTGCCTGATATTCATGAAGCAAAATTAAAGTTTCCTGCTTAACGCAAATGTGAAGTAGTGCGCTGGTGTTAATATTGGCTTAACATTGAGTTTACACAGGCGTAACGTTGGCGTAAAATGGTGGTAACATGAGCTAGCGACTTTTGCAAGCAAATTGGTTTTACTATGCGTTTTGTTACAATGTTAGTTACGTTGCTATTCCTCTCTATTAGTAGTTGGGCAGCGGGCACTATTTCCGGTAAGGTGGTTGATGAAAAAACTGGCGACCCAGTTATCGGAGCAACTGTATCTCTTAAAGGTACATCAAAAGGTACGGCTACTGACGTAGACGGAAACTTTACACTACAGGCAGATGCCGGTACTTACATACTTGTAGTGAACTATGTAGGCTACCAGGCTAAGGAAGTAGATGAAGTAGTGGTAGCAGACAACAAAGAACTTCCGGTAAATGTAACTATTGCCGAAGCTAATTCTACACAACTGAAAGAAGTAGTAGTAAGGTCATCGCTGAAAAAAGAAAATATCAGCGCGATGATCATCTACCAGAAAAATACTAATACAGTAGCCCAGGTGGTTTCTGCCGAAGCTATCCGTAAATCTCCGGACAGAAATACCGGTGAGGTACTGAAGCGTGTATCTGCAGCATCGGTACAAGAGGGTAAATACCTGGTAGTGCGTGGCCTGGCAGACAGGTACAACCAGGCTATGCTGAACGGTAGCATGCTATCGAGCACAGAGCCTGACCGTAAAACTTTCTCTTTCGACCTGTTTCCCGCAGGTATGATAGATAATATAGTAGTGAATAAAGCCGCTACTCCTGATCTTCCCGGTGAGTTTGCCGGTGGCCTGATACAAGTAAATACTAAAGACATTCCTTCTGAGAATTTCTTTAACGTACAAGTAGGTACTGGTATCAACTCGCAAGTAATGGGCAAAGACTTCGCTTATTACGAAGGTGGTAAAACGGATTTTCTGGGTGTTGATGATGGTACTCGTGCATTGCCTTCGAACATACCCGGTAAAGATGAATTCCGTAAGCTGACAGAAGCGCAGCGCCTGGAGCTGGCTAAAGAAATGCCTAACGATTGGGGATACAAAACTAAATCGGGCCCGCTGAATGCTAACCTGCAGGTAGCTGGTGGTTTTACCTCAAAAGTGTTTGACAAAAAACTGGGTGGCATATTTGCGCTGAACTATAACAAGCAGAACAGGCGTAACGAGCTTACCCGTACTTTCTTCAACCAGGCGGGTGAAACACAAAGGACACTGGACTATAAAGAGACTTCTTACAATGAAGAGGTACTGGTAGGTGCTCTTGCCAACCTTACCTATGAGCTGAACACTAATAATAAAATATCGTTCAAAAGCCTGTACAACATTAGCAGCAATGATAACACTCTGTTGCGTGAAGGCCGCGATTTTGACTATGGTGCTGATGTAAGGTCTTACCAGCTTGGTTTTAAATCGAACCGCTATGCAACTGCGCAACTTATGGGCTCGCACTTCCTGCCTTCGGCCAAAGTGAAACTGGACTGGGGTGGCAGCTATGTGAACCTGAACCAGGACCAACCTAACCTGCGCCGTATGGAATACCGTAAGTCTGATGGTGATTCTCAATACGTAGCTACTATACAAAACTTCCTGCCATCACTGCGCTCTGCCAGCAAATTCTACTCGAACCTCGTAGATAACATCGTGATGGGTAATGCAGATGCATCGCGCCAGTTTGAAATTGGTGGTAAACAACAAACCGTGAAAGCGGGATACATGATGCAGATGAAAGACAGGGTGTTCAACTCTCGCCCATTTGGCTTTGTGGGTAGTTCATCTGATCTGATAGGCTTGCCTACAGAGCAAATATTTGCACCTGCAAATATGAATGCCAGTGGCTTTAACATAGCTGAATTGAGTGACAAAGACTATGACTACACTGCAAGCAGCATGCTGAATGCCGGATACGCGATGATGGATAATAATATTGGTGAGAAATTCCGCCTGGTATGGGGTGTGCGTTACGAGAACTTCAGCCAACAGCTGAATGGCTTCCGCAGCAACCAACCTGTAGAAGTGAATACGCTGGTAGGTGACTTCCTGCCTTCGTTGAACCTGACATACAAATACAGCCCTAAAGTAAACCTCCGCTTCAGTGCATCGCAAACTGTGGTTCGCCCTGAGTTCCGTGAGCTGTCGCCATTCACTTTCTATGATTTTGAACTACTGGCTGCCGTCCAAGGTAACCCTGATCTGAAACGTACTAAGATACTGAACCTGGATGCCCGCTGGGAAATATACCCTCGTGGTGGTGAACTGATAACTGCAGGTGTATTCTTTAAGCATTTCACTAATCCTATTGAGCAGTTCTTCAATGAGTCAGGTGTTAATACGATATCATTTACTTATGGCAATGCGGAAAGCGCTACCAGCTATGGTGCAGAAGTTGAGTTCCGTAAAAAACTGGATGTAATTGGTGGCCCATACCTGAAGAACTTCACAGTGTTTGCTAACGGTACATATATATACAACCAGGTTAAGTTTGATATTAAAGACCTGAACGGTAACGTAGTAGATGCCAACAGGCCAATGCAAGGTCAGTCGCCTTATGTTATCAACAGCGGTCTGCAATACGAGTCTGAGAAAACAGGTACCAGCATTACAGGTCTGTTCAACATCATTGGCCGCCGTATATTCCTGGTAGGTAACGACCAGAACCCGAATATATGGGAAGCGCCACGTCCGCTGCTCGATTTCCAGATCACGCAAAAAGTACTGAACAAAAAAGCTGATATTAAACTGTCGGTATCGGATATACTGAACAAACAAGCCAACTTCTACCAGGATAAAAATACCAATGGTAAATATGACGAAGCTGGCGGTGACTTCCTGAGGATATCGAGGAAGACGGGTACCAACATTTCACTGTCTTTCCTGTATAACTTTTAGGTCATAAAGCATCACCTATTGTTCATATTCCCTTAATCATTTGATAACATAAGAACATCAATTTGCACTCAAATTCAAACAAGATAAAATGAAAAAAATCTTATTCGCACTTTCAGCACTGAGCATCCTGGCGATAGCTTCATGTAAGAAAGATTCTACTGAGCCGGAAACACCTACAGAAGATCCAAATGGTTACACACTGTCTGCTGACATTACCAGCAACAGGACGCTGCTGTCAGGTAAAACTTATACTATGACCAACATGGTATACGTGAAAAATGGCGCTACACTTACTATTGAAGCAGGTGCTATCATTAAAGTATCGAAAGGTAAGAATGCACTGGTGATCACCCGTGGTTCTAAAATAATGGCTGAAGGTACTGCTACATCACCTGTAGTATTCACTTCTGCTGAAGGTACTCCTTCTTATGGTGACTGGGGTGGTATCGTAATGCTGGGTAAAGCATCTACTAACTCTGCTTTTAATGGTACTCCGGGTACTGGTGAGATCGAAGGTGGTGTGAACAACTCTAACGGTGATGGCTTGTATGGTGGTAGCGATGATAATGATAACTCAGGTAAACTGAAATATGTACGTATCGAGTATGGTGGATATCCTTTCCAACCTGATAAAGAGCTGAACTCTCTGACAATGGGTGGCGTAGGCCGTGGTACTGAGATCGATTATGTAGAGTGTGCTTATGGTTATGATGATGCGTTTGAGTGGTTTGGTGGTACAGTAAATGCTAAACACCTGATCTCTTACAAAACTCTGGATGACGATTTCGATTGCGATAACGGTTTCCGTGGTACAATACAGTGGGCTATAGCTGTCCGCGATAAAGATCGCGCTGATATCTCTGGTTCTAACAGCTTTGAGCAAGATAACGATGCAAGTGGTTCTACTACTACGCCTCAAACGTCTCCTATCTTCGCCAACGTTACTATAATTGGCCCAAGGCAGGATGCTAACACTACTATCAATAAAGATTTCAAACGTGCTGCTCACCTGCGCAGGAACTCTGCTACGAACATCTACAACTCTATCCTGATGGGCTACCCTACAGGTATACTGATAGACGGTTCTAAAACAATAGCTAACCTGCAAGGTGGTACTATGGATCTGAAAGGTATCATACTGGCTGGTATGGGCAAAGCGCTGGATACTGCCGGTGCTGCAAGCTCTAACTTCACTCGCGAGATGCTGACTGATATCTTCAACACATCTGGCTGGAACAACGAGATAAAAGATAATACAAGCGATGCTGGCCTGGCTAACCCATATGGTGTTGGTGCAGCTTTCGATCCTACTCCTTCTTCTGGCTCAATAGCTACAGGTGGCGGTGTTGCCCCTAAAGGTGCTAGTGCTACAACTACCGTTTACCGTGGTGCTGTTGCTCCTGGCGATACATGGTGGAAAGGTTGGTCACGTTTCTAATGTTAAAGACAAGTCTGATTTCATAAAGAGAAGGCCTCCGTTTTCGGAGGCCTTTATTTTTTTATGCCAAGTTCAGCGGCTTTTTCAATCACATACTGGTAGGCTGCGTCGTAGTCATTGGGAATGATACCATCGAGTATCGCATCGCGTACGGCTGTTTTTAGTGTGCCTACATCGCGCGATGGTTGCAGGTTGAATATCTGCATGATCTCTTCACCACCTATAGGTGGTTGCCAATTGCGTATGCGGTCGCTTTCTTCTACTTCCTTCAGCCGCTCGCGAACGAGGGTGAAATTTTCGAGGTAGCGTTTTACCTTCTGCCGGTTTTTGGATGTGATGTCGCTTTCGCAGAGTATCATCAGGTCGTCTATATCCTCACCGGCATCAAACAGCAAGCGGCGCATGGCAGAGTCGGTTATGTCTTCTTTGCTGAGGCTGATGGGGCGCAGGTGAAGGCCTACCAGTTTGGCTACATACTTCATCTTCTCGCTCTGCGGCAGGCGCAGGTTTTTGAAGATGCGTGGCACCATCTTGGCGCCTACGGCATCGTGGCCATGAAACGTCCAGCCATGGCCTTCTTCAAAGCGTTTGGTAGGTGGCTTGGCTATATCGTGCAGCAGGGCTGCCCATCGCAGCCAGAGGTCGCTACTGCGGTCTGCCACATTATCTAATACCTGTAGTGTGTGGTAAAAATTGTCCTTGTGTCCTTTGCCTTCTAGTATCTCAACGCCTGCCAGGTCTACCAGTTGGGGGAATATCAGCTTCAATAGTCCGCAGCGGTATAATAAGTCAAAACCAATAGATGGCTTTGGCGACAGCATGATCTTGTTCAGCTCATCGGTTATCCGCTCCTGCGATATTATTTTGATGCGCTCAGCATTTGCGGCTATTGCGGCAAAGGTTTCGGGTAGTATGGCAAAGTTTAGTTGCGTAGCGAAGCGTATGGCACGCATCATGCGCAATGGGTCGTCGGAGAAGGTGATACCTGGTTCCAGTGGCGTGCGTATCAGCTTGTTTTCAAGATCTTGCAAGCCTTCAAAGGGGTCGTTCAGCTTGCCAAAATCAGCCTTATTAAGGCTGACAGCCAGTGCGTTGATGGTGAAATCCCGGCGTTTCTGGTCATCTTCAAGCGTGCCTTTTTCTACATCGGGCTTGCGGGAGTCGCTGCGGTATGATTCCTTTCGGGCACCTACAAACTCCATGTCAAACCCATCGACCCTAAACTGGGCTGTACCAAATGTTTTGAAAAAATTGACATGCGGGTTGTGCGGCAGCAATGAAGCAACGGCCTGCGCCAACGCTATACCATCGCCATCAGTTACTATGTCGGCATCTTTGGTAGGGCGGCCCAGCAACTTATCGCGCACAAAGCCGCCTATCAGAAAAGCATTGACACCCAGCTTAGCTGCTGCTTGCGAAACTTTATGAAATAAGTCCAGTTCTTCCTGTGTACACAATATATCCATCCAGCCGCAAAACTAAAGATTACAGCGCATCAGCCACGTAAAATTTCAAGGCTGCCGTCATCCATTATGCGTACAAGGCGGGATGCGGGCTTTACACCGGTATCATCTCGGCGGTGCTGCACAGTATAGCCGGCGCTATTTACTATGTCATTATCAATATCGGGGAAGGTGGGCGCGGATGGCATACCGCTTTTGTTGGCCGAGGTAGAGATAATAGGGCGGCGGAACCTTTTTATCAGCGCTTTGCAAAATGGATCGGTAGTAATACGTATGGCAATGCTGCCATCAGCAGCCGTTACGTTTTCAGGAAAGCCAAGTGCATTTTCGTATATCACCGTTGTAGGCCGTTCAAACTGCTCTATTATATCTATTATGTCAGGGTGGGGTGCAGCTACGTATTGCAGCACATCGCGCGCATCTGCCAGCAGCACTATCAGGCTTTTCTCCCTGGGCCTGTTTTTAAGTTCAAAAACCTTTTCAACCGCCTGTTCGTCAAGCGCGTCGCAACCTATACCCCATATAGTATCTGTGGGGTATACTATAGTGCCACCTTGCTGCAATACCTGTATGCATTTTGCTATATCGTCTTCAAAACCAGTCATGACTGCAAATTTCTTAGTTTATTTAATAAAAAATATATTTTTGGCAACCGATTAACAAACCACAGCACCTTTGTTGGTGTCTAATTAGTAAATTTGTAAACCTCAAAGCTAAATGCTGAAAATCAATTGTAATATGAAAAAAATAGTCCTTTCATTAGGTATTGTATTAATGGGCGCAGGCGCTGTAATGGCTCAATCTAAAAAAACGCCTCCAACACCACCGGCACCGGTTACTGGCACTACTGCTGCTGCACCAGCGACGCCGGCTGCACCAAAACCTCCTACCACTCTGAAGGCGGAGAATATGTCGTTTAAAGCTGAAGTGCATGATTTCGGTACTATACCTGAAGGTCCTGCTGCTGAGCACGAATTCGTATTCACCAACACAGGTAAAGAGCCTATTAATATAGAAAGCGTACACGCATCTTGCGGTTGTACTACGCCTTCTTACTCAAAAGAGCCTATACTGCCTGGTAAAGCAGGTAAGATCAAAGCTTCTTACAATACTGTAGGCAGGCCAAACTCTTTCACAAAAACTATTACTGTTACCTCTAACGCCGGTACTAAAGTGCTGACGATAACTGGTAATGTAGAGAAAGCTCCTGAAAGCTCGGTGCCTGAAAACTCATCGATGCTGAAAACGCACTAATAACCCTTTTTTTAAATCAAAAGCATAGATAGGATAGATTATGAAACAAATGTTTGTAACCCTGATGCTGCTGGCTGTGAGCACTTTTGGTGCAATGGCGCAGGATAAGACCGGTGGCCCTGAATTTAAGTTCAAAGGTGGTGATACGCATGATTTTGGCACTATTAAAGAGGGTCCTGTAGTATCGCATATATTTGAGTTTACCAATGTAGGTAACGAACCCCTGATAGTATATGGTGCTTCAGCATCGTGCGGCTGTACCACTCCTGAGTGGCCTAAAGAGCCCGTACTGCCGGGTAAAAAAGGTAAGATCACTGTAAACTACAACACTGTAGGCCGTGTAGCTCCGTTCAATAAAGATGTATTCATCCAGTCGAACGCGAAAAAAGTAGACGGTAAAGAGCGCTACGAACTGCACATAAAAGGCACTGTAGTAGCTGCTGAAGATCCTGCTAAAAAAGGATAGTTAAAAACGATTTCGAAATAAGGCCCTGCTCATGTAGCAGGGCTTTTTTATTCAGGTAGTTTATTATCAATGCCGTTTGCTAATTTTGCGGCATGCCAGTAATATCACACCGTGGCTCGCTGATGCCACCTTCGCCCATACGCAAATTGGTGCCTTATGCTGAAAAAGCCAAAAAAGCAGGTACTAAAGTATACCACCTTAATATAGGCCAGCCCGATATAGAGACACCTAAAAGCATACTGGATGCTGTAAGGCATACCGATATGAAGGTGCTGGAATATAGCCATAGCGCCGGTTTTGAAAGCTACCGTAAGAAATTGGTTGAGTACTACAAGCGCAACGATATAAATGTGAACCACAACCAGATCATCGTTACCACAGGTGGCTCTGAGGCGATCTCTTTCGCCATAATGAGCTGCATGGATCCCGGTGATGAGATCATAATACCCGAGCCTTTCTATGCCAACTATAATGGCTTTGGAACTGGCGCCGGCATCAAAATAGTGCCTATCCCATCGGGCATCGAAGACGGTTTCAAATTGCCATCTATCGAAGCTTTTGAGAAAGCGGTAACAACTCGTACAAAAGCCATTATGATATGCAACCCCAACAACCCTACGGGCTATTTGTATAGCCGCGAAGAGCTGGAGGTGCTGAAACAGATATGCCTGAAGCATGACCTGTTCCTTTTTAGTGATGAAGCCTACAGGGAGTTTTGCTATGACGATCAGAAGCATATCTCAGCACTGTCGCTCGAAGGATTGGAGGAGCATGCCATACTGATGGATACCATCTCGAAACGCTATAGCGCATGTGGTGGGCGTATAGGTGCTTTTGTAACCCGCAACCAACAGGTGCTTGACGCTGCTATGAAATTTGCACAAGCCCGACTGAGCCCCCCATCATTCGCACAAATACTGGGCGAGGCTGCGGTAGACCTGCCTGCAAACTATTTTGATGAGGTGCATGAAGAGTATAACAAGCGCAGGGATATATTGGTGAAACGCCTGAATGCTATGGAAGGTGTAATGTGCCCTAATCCGGGTGGTGCATTCTATGCCATGGCTAAACTGCCTGTGGCAGATAGCGAAAAATTCTGCCAGTGGCTGCTTGAAGAGTTTTCGTACAACGGTGCTACTGTAATGATGGCCCCTGCAGCAGGCTTTTATGCAACACCGGGCAAAGGCAAGAATGAAGTAAGGCTGGCCTACGTATTGAACCAGGATGATATAAACGGCGCAATGGACTGCCTGGAAGCTGCACTGAAAGTGTATAAGAACTAAATGATAGGATGATATAGTAAAAGCCCCGCATAGAGCGGGGCTTTTATATTTTAACTAAGATTGGAAATTAGTTCCAACCACCACCCAGCGCCTGGTATATGTTTACCAAGGCATTCATACGTTGTTTCCTGATCTCTATTAACTCAAATCTGGATTCTAAGGCATCGCGTTGGGTCATCAGTACTTCCATATAGTCGGCACGGGCCGATTTGAAGAGGTCATTCGATATCTCAACAGATCTCTTAAGTACCTCTACTTCGTCTGTCCTCAACCCTCTGCTCTTTTCGAGGTTGCCGATGCGGGCAAGCTGGTTCACTACTTCAATATGTGCGTTCAGTATAGCACGCTCATAGTTGTAAATAGCCTGTACTTGTCTGGCATTAGCAGCGTAGTAATTAGCTTTTATAGCATTCCTGTTGATAAGTGGGGCTACCAGGTCACCGGCAAGCGAATACAATATTGACTCTGGTGCTTTTACCAGATAGCTGGGGTTAAAAGCCTGCAAGCCTGCTGATGCAGTTATGCGAACAGAAGGGTAAAAATCAGCTTTGGCAATTTTTACATCCAGCTTGGCTGCAGCCATTTCTATTTCAGCCTTTCTTACATCCGGCCTGTTGCTCAATAGTTGAGATGGTATGCCAGAACTGATATCGCCAGGCAGTGTTTCATCAAACCCGTTTGCATTGCGCGCAATAGGTTGTGGAAACCTGCCCAGCAGAAAGTTGATCCTATTCTCAGTTTCTGTTATCTGCTGCTTAATATTGTATTCCAGGCTTTTTGTCTTCAGCAGCTGACCTTCAAATCTTTTTACAGCAAGCTCTGTAACACGTGCAGCTGTTTTTTGCAGTTTTACTACCTCAAATGCGTTGCTTTGTATCTCTATATTCTGCTGTAGTATCCTCAATTGGTTGTCGAGGGCTACCAGTTCGTAATAAGAGTTGGCAACTTCAGCAATGAGGCTGGTTACTACAAAGTTTCTGCCCTCAACACTAGCCAGGTATTTGTTGACCGCAGATTTTTTAGCGTTCCTTAGTTTTTTCCATACATCAACTTCCCAGCTGGCATACGCACCAAGCACATAATCGGGTACAGGCTCAGGCATTTCTTTGCCGGGCTCTATTTCGGTAGTGGCTTCCATAGCGCCTATGTTGGTATAGCGTGCAGCCTTATCTAGGCCTGCGGCTCCCCTTAAGCCTACAAATGGAAGATATTCACCTTTGCGGACTTTCACCTCACTACGGCTGATCGCTATTTCCTGCAAGGTGATATTCAGCTCCTGGTTATTCTTTAGGGCTGTATCTATCAGGTCTTTCAGGTACGGATCTTTAAAGAACTCATGCCATTTCAGCCTGGCTGTGTTGGTAGAGTCCTGCGAGCTGTTGTAGCTCGCAGGGGTAGTTCTGTTCTCTATCTTTCTGGACGCTGTTGGCATATTGCATGCTGCGAAAGCCAGCGAGCAACATGCTGCAACGGTGCTTATATACTTTATGTTCTTAAACATCATCGTTTTTTTATTGTTACTCGAAAGGGTTGTCATCGCGCAGTTTGAAGATTTTGAATTTCCTTTTCTTCTTTGCTTTTTTGCCTGCAAACTCCTCGGTTAGTGGCACCTCGTCTTCATCACGTATCAGCTTGCGGCCATCAGCCATCTTGCCAAATACATAGTAAAGTCCCGGTACTACTATTACCCCGAAGATTGTACCCAATAGCATACCCCCGGCAGATGAAGAACCGATAGTACGGTTGCCTATAGCGCCCGGGCCTGTTGCAAATAGCAATGGTATAAGGCCGGCTATAAAGGCAAATGAAGTCATCAGGATTGGGCGGAAACGAACCTTCGCACCTTCAATAGCTGCATCAATCAGTGATGAGCCTTGCTGTCGTTTCTGTACGGCAAACTCCACGATCAGTACGGCATTCTTACCCAACAGGCCCACAAGCATTACAAGGCCTACCTGTGCATATATATCGTTTGCAAGCCCCATCACTTTAATGAACAGCAGTGCGCCAAACACACCCACGGGTAAAGAGAGGATAACGGCAAGCGGTAGTATGAAGCTCTCGTATTGCGCGGCAAGTACCAGGTAAACAAATAGTAGTACGATAGCGAAAATGTATAGGGCTTCATTGCCACGTGCTACCTCGTCTTTCGAAAGGCCTAGCCAGTCGATGCCATAGCCGCGCGGCAGCGTTTGTTCAGCAACCTCTTGTATGGCTTTGATGGCCTCACCACTACTATAGCCTGCTGCAGGCGCACCGTTTATGGCAGATGAAGTGTACATGTTGTAACGTGTGATCTCATTTGGCCCTTGTGTCTTCCTGATCTTCATGAAGGATGAATAGGGTACCATTTCGTCCTTATCGTTCTTTACATATAGCTTCAGTACGTCTTCGGGTAGTTGCCTGTACTCTGGCGATGCCTGCACATATACTTTGAAGAAGTTACCAAAACGGATGAAGCCCTGCTCGTAGGTACTACCTATCATGATAGATAGGTTGTCCATTGCTTTACCGATAGATACGCCTTTCTGCATCGCAGCTTTATTGTCTATTTCCAGTTCATATTGTGGATAGTTGGCCGCGAAGAAGGTGAACAAGCCTGTTAACTCTTTACGCTTTTTAAGCGCTGCCATAAACTCGTTGTTCACTTTATCGAAAGACTTGTAGTCGCCGGAGTTGGTCTTATCGAGCAGGCGTAGCGAGAAACCACCCGCGGCGCCATAGCCCGGCACAGCCGGTGGCTGGAAGAACTCAATAACCGCACCGGGTATCTCCTTGCTTTTCTCTTCCAGCTCTTCGATGATTTCTTGCGCAGAATGCTTACGGTCCGACCAGTCTTTCAGGTTGATAAGACAAGTGCCTGCGTTAGAGCCACGGCCCTCTGTCAATACCTCGTAACCCGCTAGGGATGATACGGATTGCACACCTTCTATTCCCTTGGCCAGTTTCTGCAACTCACGTGTTACATCGTTGGTACGTTCCAACGTAGAGCCGGGAGGCGTTTGTATGATGGCATATACCATGCCCTGATCTTCCGCAGGGATAAAACCCGCAGGCAGGGTTTCAGACGTTATCCATATACCGGCACAGAATGCGATAAGCAAACCAAAGGTTACTGTCTGGCGGTTAGCTATCACTTTCAACAGGCCGGTATAGCGCCCGGTTACTTTCTCAAACCAGTTGTTGAAAGCATCGATGATCCTGTTGATCGGCGTTTTCTTACGTGGCTGGCCATGCGTATTCTTCAATATCATAGCACAGAGCACAGGCGTAAGTGTAAGTGCAACCACACCTGATATTACAATAGACGTAGCCATTGTAATAGAGAACTGCCTGTAGAAGATACCCACAGGTCCGGTCATGAATGCTACGGGTACGAACACTGCTGTCATCAGCAGGGTGATGGCAATGATGGCACCGCTGATCTCACCCAGTACTTTCTTCACTGCTTTGTAGGGCGATATATCTTCTTCGGCCATCTTGGTATGCACGGCCTCCACCACTACTATGGCATTATCCACCACAATGCCTATCGCAAGCACGAGCGCAAATAGTGTGATGAGGTTAATCGTTAACCCGAACATCTGCATGAAAGCGAACGCACCAATGAGCGATACCGGTACGGCAAGCGTAGGTATCAGTGTTGATCGCCAGTCGCCCAGGAAGAGAAATACCACCAGCGCCACAAGTATGAACGCTTCGGCAAGTGTATGTATTACTTTTTCGATTGAGGCATCAAGGAAGCTGGATACGTCATAGCTGATCTGGTAATCCATACCCGGAGGGAATGAACTCTTTTTGATCTCTTCCAGTTTCTCTTTTACTTCCTTAATTACATCGCTGGCATTACTGCCATAGGTTTGTTTAAGCGTAAGGGCTGCTGAAGGATGTCCATCCATATTGGAGTAGATATCATAAAACTCACTACCCAGTTCTACATCGGCTACATCTTTCAGGTGTAGTATCTCACCATCGGGGTTGGAGCGCACGATGATATTTTGGTATTGCTCAGGTGTATTATATCGCCCTTGATAGGTTAATACATACTCCAGCGATTGTGAGCGCTTACCAGAGCTTTGGCCTATACGGCCCGGTGAGCCTATCACGCTTTGCTCTGCAAGCGCATCCATTACCTCGTCGGTCGATACGTTGTAGGCGCGCATCCTGTCAGGCTTCAGCCATACGCGCATAGCGTACTGTCGGCTACCAAGGATCTTCGCACTACCCACACCTTTTAGCCTCGCTACCTCGGGTATGATGTTTACGCTGGCAAAGTTGTACAGGAATTTTTCATCGGCCTTCGGGTCTTTACTATACAGGTTCACATACATCAGCATGTTGGGCGATGTATAGCTGATGATAAGGCCCTCACGCTGCACTAGTGGTGGCAGGCGGTTCGTTACCTGCTCCACACGGTTCTTTACATTTACTACGGCCTGGTTGGGGTCGGTGCCCAGGTCAAATACAACTTGTATGGTTGCTTCGCCGGCGCTGGTAGCGTCCGATGTCATGTACTTCATGCCCGGCGTACCATTGATGGCTTTCTCAAGCGGGATGAGTACGGAGTTAACCAGTACATCGGCACTGGCGCCGGGATAGTCTATATTCACCACTACCATTGGCGGAGCGATGGACGGGAACTGTGAAACCGGTAAGGTTTTGATGGCGAGCACTCCCATAAACATTATGACGAGCGATAACACTATAGCGAGTACCGGCCTTTGAATGAATTTATTGAACATTGCTTATGCTTTAAGTGTTATTATTCGGCAGGTAATTTCAGCCTTGCTATTACTGATCTTGGCTCTTTGTATTCATAGGTTATCTTATCGTCTTCCTTTACCTTACGCAGCCCCTCCAATAGTATCTTGTCATTGGCGGCAAGGCCGCTGGTAACAACAAACAGATCTTCCATATCAGCACCTATCGTTATCTCTCTGGTTTTCACCTGATTGTTCTTATCTATCACGTACACATATTTTTTATCCAGCACCTCGAAAGTGGCTTTCTGCGGTATGATAACACCATTTTTTATCGGTTCATTCATGTGCACGTTACCTGTTTCTCCATGCCTCAGCAGGCCATCGGGGTTGGGGAATGTGGCCCTGAAGGAGATGTTACCGGTTTGGTTATCAAAATCGGCCTCTATGGTTTCTACAACACCTATATAGGGGAACATTTTGTTGTTCGCCATCATCAGTTTTACAGTCGCCTTATCGGTTTTTGCGCTGCTTTTGTAATCCAGGTATTCAGATTCAGGCACGTTGAAGTACACCCACATCTTGCTGTTGTCAGAGAGGGTAGTGAGCAGGTCGCCTTCATCCAGCAGGCTTCCCAGCCTGGCCTGAAAGCGGTCGATATACCCATCAAATGGTGCCCTGATCTCGGTGAAACCAAGATGCACCTGTGCCAGCGAGAGCTCACTTTTTGCTTTGTCCAGCCTCGCTTTGGCCATAGCCAGTTCGTTAGGCGATACCACATCCCTGTCGGTTAGTGATTTTGTATTCTGATATTCGATCTCTGCCAGCTTTACCTCAGCCTGTGCTTTTTGCACCTCTGCCTCGTATAGCTTGGGCATAATGCGAAACAGCAACTGCCCTTTATGTACATACTGACCTTCGTCTACATATATGTTTTGCAGGTAGCCTTTTTCCAGCGCCCGTAGTTCTATATGGCTAATGGAGCGTACCTGGCATACATACTCTTTGGTTATGGATGTATCCAGCTTCAATGGGCTGGTAACCAAAAATTTTGTTTTTACTTCTTTTTCTTCTTTTTTGGATGAGCAACTGGCTAGGCACAGCATAGCGCACAGGCCTGCCAGCAGGAACATATTCTTCATAAAAATTTGACTTGAAAACGGTGTGATCATCCGCAGCGGCTGATGAAGTATGCTACGCACAGCAAAGGGTCATCAGGTAATGATAGCAGCGGTATTTAAAAAAGGTAGCAGGCAATTATACAATTGCCTCGGGTATCTAAGATCAGATACGGAACACCTGGTACAATATATGTTTGTCAGGCGGGGAGTAAGAATAAGGTTTGCTTAAAGCTAAGCTGCGTGTATATCTTTTGTCAATTGCAGCCGGCAAAGGTGCGTATATGAAAGAAAGGAGATGGTCGCCGGCAATTGAATGTTTCTTGATGGAGGTTACCTCATCCTGGTCTTCAACACTAGGCTCTACGGCTTTGAGTTTGAAACTTTCGTGATGCTCAGGATGGGCTGGCGTAATGATTGCTACAATACTCTCGTCATCGGTACCGGCATAGCTTATTGTTTGCTTGCCCAGCACCAAGAATGATAGTAATAGAAGAAACCGAAGGCCTAACCTCATTTGAGCGCCAAAGTTATATAACTCAGATTATATTAAACTGTTAATATGTGCAAATTGCGATTTAAATCAGTTTATTCTTTGGATGTGTACCATTTGCAGGGTACTATTCCCACTTTCAGTAATATTCATGATATATAAGCCTGCAGCTATATGGGTTACATCTATATAGTACACGCTCCCTACAAGGGATGCTACAATAGGGATAGATCTACCCGTTATATTAGTTAATGAGAAAGCTAATTCTGTGGTAGCTTCTATGTGTAGTACTGATTGTGCAGGGTTGGGGTATATATTGTATTGGCGGGTTGAAGGTGTTTGCGATACGCCAAGGTATGCAATGGGCGTTGAAATGCTATCGCTACAGCCTGTTGCAATGTCAGTTGCTACCAATGTTACGTTGTAGGTTCCCGTAGTCGAAAAGCTATGTGTTACATCTGTAGTATACTCATCTGGAGAGCCGTCATCAAATCGCCATACATACGAGGAGCCGGATAGTGGGGCAGTAGTATTAGTAAATGTGTATGTATTGCCGATATTGCTGTGTGTATAGCTGGGCGTTGGCGGGCTATAAAAGTTTACAGTGACAATGTTTGAAGCCGAATCTACACCACATCTGTTGGCAACTACTTTATAGTTTCCCGGTGTTGTAACTTTCAACGTGTCGGTTGTTGCACCAGGTATTAGTGTTAGCCCGTCCAGCCATTGAAGTGTTGCGCCGGGTTGTGGTTGTGTATATAGAACGCTAGTGTCACCAAAACATGATGTGGAATTAATGGATGTAATGATAGGTATTGAGGGGTAGCTGCATCCTGTCACGAAGAATTGTGCGTCCATGCCAGAATGATATGTACATGTATATTTATAGAGCCCGCTTATTGTTGGGGTAAAATCAAATGTATTGGTCATGTGGTCCATGTCACTATACCATGCTGTTGCTCCCGCCGGAATTGAATAAGTAGAGGTATTATGATGCCCTGCAACCCATATCCACCTTACGGTGTCTCCCGGTGCAATAGTGAAGTTCGAGGGACTGAAGAAGTTGCCCCCGTTACCAACAGATACCACTACCATGTGCGCGCAAGCCGGACGATATATAGCGCATAGCAAAAACAGCAACACAAATAGTAGTCTTGACATAAGAACATTCTTTCGTTCAATATCGGGAAGCTGTGTTAATAAATCATGACTTTAAGGTTAACAAGGTGAGAAGTGTTTTGGCTAAGAAGTAGTTAATATAAACTTTACGTTTTCGTAATGCAGCTGTAACAATATGGAAATATCATCAGGATACTTTCGCCGTATAAAACTAAACTATGCGAAAATTTTTAACTTCTACTCTGTTATTGGCAGGGGTTGCCGTGTCTGTCACGGATGCCCAGGCTCAGATAGCGAAGGGAACAGACTACACAAACAAAACGTCTGCTACCATCGGCACCTACAAGGGTGTTTCGTTCAGAGAAGCAGGTTTTTCAGGTCTTTACGCCATCCCCGGCACAAATGGTAAAGAATTCTGGACTTGCTCTGATCGTGGTGTAAACGTAGACTGTGCTAATGCAAACCCTGCGGGTTGCAAGCCGACTTACGATAAGCTCTTCTGCTTCCCAAGCTATGCACCAAAGCTGCACAGGGTGAAAGTGCAGGGAGATTCTATACAGATCATCCAGACACTGACTGTTAAGCGCCCGGGTGGTAGCAATGCTGTAGGTTATCTGCTGCCAACTGGTTTTGGTAGCACGGCTACCGAAGAGGCTTCTACCGATACGGTACAAGATTGCGCAAACTTCACCTTGTCTACCAAACGTGCTCCTAAAGATGCATGGAGTATTGATGCTGAAGCTATCGCCCTCGATCAGCAAGGCAATTTCTGGCTGGCTGAAGAAAATGGTCCTTCTATCTGGAAGCTGAACAAGAATGGTGTTGCAATCAACAGGTATTCTCCTTATGCCAACCTGCCTGGTGCGCAAGCTCAGGATATATTGATAGATACATGTTTTAAATACCGCAAAAACAACCGCGGTTTCGAGAACATGACCATCGCACCTAACGGTAAAATATATGCCATTATCCAAAGCCCGCTGCTGTATCCTACTAAAGCGATAGGTGAAGCTACAGGTGTACACAGGATGATAGAGATAGATCCTGCTACCAACACGCAAAGGATGTTTGTATACCTGAATGATGGTGTTATTGGCACTGGTAGCAACCAGATACGCCTGCAAGACTGGAAACTTGGTGATATGACTGCTATCAACGATAGCACCTTCCTGGTACTGGAAGCTGCTGCACGTGGTACAACCGATATCAAACGCATGTATATGATCAACATCAACCAGGCTACTGTCGTTAACTCTGGTTTGTATAATGGTCAAACACTGGAGGCTTTGGTAGACTCTACCACGCTGGCTGGTGTAAACGTGAAAGCCGTAAAGAAAACATTGGTAATGGACCTGCTGGCAAACAGCTGGGATGCCATGCTTGACAAAGCTGAAGGTATCACCATCATCAACGATAGTACTATCGCTATATGCAATGATAACGACTACGCGCAAACCTGTCCGTTGGCAGATGGTATCCCTGTACCAACTACCAACCAAAGTCACATCGTGATATACAACCTGAAAGGTGCTAATAAACTCCAGAACTATGTACAACAAGCTCCTGCTTTGTTACAAGGTCTTACTGGCCCCAGCTCTTCAAAAGATCCTTATCAAAGGGGTACTAAACCTGGTGTAACCTTCACTTCATTGCTTACTGCTGGTGATGGCATAGGCGGATATAGAATGTGTGGTCTGCCTGATGGTCTCGGTGCGTATGATAATGGCAATGGAACGTTTACTGTTCTAATGAACCATGAAATTGGTAACGGAGGCGGTATCGCACGTGCACATGGTCAAGCTGGTACTTTCGTTTCTAAATGGGTATTTAATAAGTCAGATCTTTCAGTTGTAAGTGGTGCTGATCTGATGCAAAGGGTAAATCTATGGAATCCTGTAACATCAAGCTACACTACTTACACTAGTACTTTCCCTGCTACTGCGGCTGCTATGGGCCGTTTTTGCTCTGGCGATCTGGCTCCTGTATCTGCTTATTACAACAGCGCAACAGGTAAAGGTACGCAAGAGCGTATCTATCTGAACGGTGAGGAAACAGGTAGCGAAGGACGTGTAATGGCACACATCGCTACTGGCCCTAACGCTGGTAACAGCTATGAAGTGCCTGCTTTGGGTAAGGCATCGTGGGAGAACTATGTAGCCAGCCCGCTGCGCAGCGATACTACAGTAATGATAGGTATGGATGATGCTACTCCCGGTCAGGTGTATGTATATGTAGGTACTAAAACTAACTCAGGTACCGAAGTCGAAAAAGCAGGTATGACCAACGGTCGTCTGTATGGTGTAACTGTTACCGGTATGCTGAATGAATCTAGCTCTAGCCTGCCTGCTGCTAATACTGCTTTTGCACTTACAAGCCTTGGCGATGTAAGGAATACTACAGGTTCGGCTATAGATGCTGCGAGTAATACTGCTGGTATCACACGTTTCCTGCGCCCTGAAGATGGTGGTTGGGATCCGTCAAGCCCTAATGATTTTTACTTTGTAACTACCAATGCTTTCAATAGCCCTAGTCGTTTGTGGAGGCTCCGTTTTAGCAATGCTGCTAACCCTGTGCAAGGCGGTACGATAACGGCTGTTTTGGATGGTACTGAAGGCCAGCAAATGCTGGATAACATAGGGTTGAACAGCTATGGTCAAATCATACTTCAAGAGGATGTGGGTGGTAATGTGCATAATGGTAAAACATGGATGTATGATATAGCCACAGATCAATTGGCTCAGATCGCGCACCATGATTCTACACGTTTCATTAGCGGCGGTGCTAATTACCTGACACAAGATGAAGAAGCTTCAGGCGCTATAGATGTACAAGAGATACTGGGCCCTGGTAAGTTCCTTGTAGCAGATCAGGCGCACTATGGTATCTCGGGCGAGCTTGTTGAAGGCGGCCAGCTGCAGCTTATGTTCAATCCTGATTCTTATAACGCTAGCCCTGAGATTAACGTTCAAGGTAATACTATCACTATCAACAGTGGTGATGTAACTCCGTCAGCTACTGATAATACAGATTTCGGTAACGTGAAGAAAGGTGTACTGGTTACTAAAACGTTTACTATCCAGAATAATGCACCGGGCGCACTGAAAATAAATGGTATCAACATGACAGGTGCTTTCGCCGGTGAGTATGCGCTGGTAAGCCCTCAAGTGTTCCCAGTAACAGTTGCTGCTAATGGCACACAAAATATTGTTATCAGCTTTATGCCTCAGTCGGTTGGTCTGCATGGTGCTGCAGTTAATATCAGGAGCAATGACTTTGACGAAAAGACGTATACATATAACGTACAAGGTACTGGCGTAACACCTGAAATCAACGTACAGGGTAATAGCATTTCTATTACTGATGGTGACGTGACTGCAGGTGCTGCAAACCATACCGACTTTGGTAGCGTAAACGTAGGTGGTACACAAACACGTTCATTCAACATCCAAAACAATGGTTCAGGTGAGCTGGTTGTAAGCAACGTTACATTCGCTGGTGCTAATGCTGGTGAGTATACTTTGGTAAGCGCTCCGGTTTTCCCTGCTACAATCGCTACGTCTGGTGCGCTGGCTCTTACTGTACAGTTTGCCCCAACTGCTGTAGGTATGCGCAATGCAACTATCAGCATCATGAACGATGATACAGATGAAGGTACTTACGATTTTGCACTGCAAGGTATGGGTACTGATCCTGCCAGCGTTACTTCTCCTGATGCTTCTTCACTTATCAATCTGTATCCTAACCCATCTAGCGACAAAGCTACACTGGCTATGACGCTGAGGAAAGATGAGCAGGTAGTGATAAGCGTGATAGATATGCAAGGCAGGCAGGTAATGAAATCTATCACGAAAAACTTCAAAGCAGGTTTGCAAACTGTTGATATCAACACTAGCCAACTGCAAGCAGGTTTCTACTTCGTGAAGATAGCTGCAGGTGCTGCATCTACCAATGTTAAAATGGCAGTAATTCACTAATGATTCCAAGAAGCTAAATATGACTCAAGAAGGAGTGCACATCATCGTGCACTCCCTTTGAGTTTTTTTATGTTGTTAAGAGAAGTCCTTGCTCATGAAAAGAAGATTTACTTATTCGATATTATTTATTGTTTTCATACTCGTTCTTATATCATTTAAAGAAACGGGTAAGTCAGATGTTTACCGCTCAAACTATTATACCCATTTCGATGAATTTAAAACGCAGCAAATAAAACTGCTGGCATTGATCAAGAGCAGTGATATTACTGCTGAGGCAGATATAGAGAAGATAAGGCAGGAGATAAACATCACACGCAGGTCTATGAAAGGCATGGACTTCTGGATGCGTTATCTGGAGCCCACCATCTATAAAAGGATAAATGGTCCATTGCCTGTGGAGTGGGAAACGGAAGTGTTTGAGAAGTTTGAAAAACCATATAAAAGAGAAGGAACAGGCTTAACCCTTGCTGCGTTGTATCTCGATGAGGAAAATCCTGATAAAGATTCGCTGGCTAAGCTGATAGAATATTCTATCATTGCATTCGATGCCTACCGTGCCGATTCTATTGTTTCGGAGCTTGATGCGCCTGGTCATTTCTTCTTTTGCAACAGGCTATACCTTTTAAATCTCGCAGCCATATATACTACAGGCTTCGAGTGCCCCGACCCGGAGCAGGTAATACCTGAACTGCAACAGATGATGGCTGATGTACGCAATACCTATAATGCGTTTAATGAAAGCTATCCCAACACACTGGTTACAGAAGAGTATTTGCATTTGTACGATAAAACAATGCTTTTTGTAGCCCAACAACCTAAAGATTATAACGAGTTCGATCATTTCAGCTTTATCAAAGATTATATCAATCCACTTTTTGCACTCAATCAGCAATTGGTATTGAATTATAAGCTTGCCACACGTAGTATGGTCGACTACTCACTCAACAAACAAAGCACATCCATTTTTAGCAAAACGCTCTACAGGGGGCAAAATCCCAAAGGAGTATATCTGCGCGTAAGGGATGAGGCTGCACTGGCTGAAATAGACAGGTTGGGTAAACTCCTGTTTTACGATCCGATTTTATCCGGCAACAATATGCGCAGCTGTGCGTCTTGCCACAAGCCTACCGAGTATTTTACTGATACGCTTACACCTACATCTTTCAAGTTCGATCATAAAGGTTTCCTGGCACGCAATACACCGTCGCTCCTCAACGCGCAGTACAACCACCTGATAATGGCCGATGGTAAATACATCACCTTGCAGGATCAAACAAAGGCTGTAATTACTGATGCTAATGAGATGGGCGCTACAGAGCAGGAGATCATGAAAAAAGTGTTGAGCTGCAATGAATATAAAACAGCTTTCACCAAACTACTGCAATACACCCCCGAGGCGCCGGAACTCACCTTCGGGCACATCACTTCAGCTATTACTTATTACTATAGCAAGTTCAGCCAGGGTACTGCGCCGTTTGATGATGCTATGAACAATATAGCTTCAGTAGATGCAAGCGTAAAAGAAGGCTTCAATATTTTTATGAGTAAAGCACAATGTGCAACATGCCATTTTGCCCCTCAGTTCAATGGTGTTAAGCCACCATATATCGGTTCTGAGTTTGAGGTGCTTGGCGTGCCTGCCGACACAGGTTATCAAATGCTGGATAAGGATAAAGGCCGCTACGAGGTGAACCCGGCAAAAGAAACCATGAATGCATTTCGTACCGGTACTGTGCGCAATGCGGCTTATACAAAGCCATACATGCACAATGGAGTATTCAATACGCTGGATGAGGTGATTGAATTCTACAACACTGGTGGTGGTGCTGGTCACGGCTTAGCTGTGCACAACCAAACCCTCAGTGCCGACTCGCTGCACCTCACTGCTATTGAAAAGAATAAGCTCATCAGCTTTATAGCTTCATTGAATGAGAAAGTAACGTTTGAGCAGCCACCTGCTAGCTTGCCGCTATCAAAGATCAAGACGCTGAAAACAAGGAAGGTTGGTGGAGAATATTAAACATTATACATGATGAAACAGTCAATTCTACTTACATTATTTATTGCAGCAAGTGCTTTTCAGGTAAATGCACAGAAAAAGGTGCCTTATGTTTTTCCTAAAGAGATGGCGCCTGCTATAAAGGCGGAGTTTCAGAAACAGTGCGACAAGGGGCAGATGCTATATAATATCAACTGTGCCAAATGTCATAACACCATTGAGAATGGTAAAACGATAGTTCCCGACTTTACCCCCGATCAGCTAAAAGGCTATGAGATCAGGGTGCAAAACCCTAAGCATGAAAATAGCTTGCCCGATGAGCAGGTGACAACCGAAGAACTGGGAGATATCATGACATTTCTTCTGTACAAGAAAAAGAATAAATAGACAATCGTTGCTATGATACATTTTGAAGCACGCCTCACGAAGGCGTGCTTTTCTGTTAATATTCCGGTAATGATAAATTAATCTTGTCGCAATGTTTTGTTAACTCAGTATGAGCGCGTAGGATAAATACCAATAATACTTTTGCAGCCTAATAAAGTACTATGCGTAATAAGTTTATTCTTGCCCTTTTATTCTTATTTATTTCTTTTCAAACGTTTGCTGCAAAGATATCCGGAGTTGTTATAGATGCAGATTCTACCCCTGTAATTGGTGCTGTTGTCGCAATTAAAGAACTGGGTAAAGGTACTCAAACCGATGAGAATGGTGCTTTTGAGTTTACTGGTGTGGAAAGCGGTACCTACGAACTGGTATTCTCTATGGTTGCATACAAGAAAATGCTACAGACAGTTACCGTATTTAATAATAAGGATATAGTTGTAAATGTTTCGTTGAAGTCTGAAGCTAATAAGCTGAGCGATGTAGTGGTAAGAACCAATAAGGTGACCAATACAGAGAATGCCGTGATGATGGAGATCAGGAAGGCCAACGTTACCGTGAGTGGTATAAGTGCTGCGCAGATAGGCAAAACAACAGATAGAAATGCGGCGGATGTTGTAAAGCGTATACCGGGTGTTTCTATAACAGAAGATAGGTTTATAGTTGTTAGGGGCTTACCTGAACGCTATAACACTGTTTGGCTGAATGATGGTTCAGCACCAAGTAGTGAGGTAGACAAAAAATCATTTTCTTTTGATATTGTACCGAGTGGATTGATAGATAGGGTAATGGTGTATAAAACACCATCGCCTGAATTGCCTGGTGATTTTGCCGGAGGTATGGTTAAGATATATACCACTTCTATACCCGATAAGAATCAGATCACAGTAAGTGTGGAAGGATCTCATAGGCAGAGGTCAACCGGCAGCGATTTTACCTATGCTCCGGTATCTTCTACCGATTGGTTAGGTTATGATGATGGTTCACGTGGGCTGCCTGGATTTGCAGGTCATCGGGTAAGTCGTAATGATTCGAACAATAGCCAGGTTACTAAAGCCTGGGGTAATGACTGGATATTGAAGCAGAAGAAGCAAGGCCCAGACGGCAGGTTCAATTTGTCGGCATCGGGTATCTGGAAATTGGGTAAAGTGCGTATTGGTAATACATTCGGCGCATCCTACTCAAATGTATCTACCAATTACGAGGGTACGCAGCATAGCTGGGACTCTACAGATATGACCTATTCTGGTGTGGATAACCAATCGGTAAACAACATTAATGTTGGATTGATGAACAATCTGGGCTTTGCATTTGGTAATTCGAAGATAGAATTCCGGAATCTATATAACCAGTTAGGTAAATCATACGTGTTTGTTAGGAGTACGGTGCGCGATACCGCTATTGAATCTCAGGTAGATGAAATGTCTTATGCATTGGGCTACGAGAGCAGGGCAATATATACCAGCCAGCTTTCTGGTGTGCACAAAACAAAGAATGATAAGACAAAATATAACTGGACCTTGGGCTATACAGATGTGTTTAAAAATATCCCCAATCTTAAGCGCATTAAATATTCAAGGCCATACCCCACAGGTGTTGAAGATACTACTACCTATGTATACATGGCTGGTACTAATGCAAATAGTACACCTGATGCTATAAATGGTGGTGGTAGATATTTTGCCGAACTGTATGAGCATACTTACAGTTTTAACCACCACTTCAATCAGAAGTTTAACGTCATGGGGTATGAGTTTGAAGCTAACGTGGGTAATTTTATAGAATACAAGAATCGTAACTTCTGGCAGAGAAACCTGGGGCATTCTATACAAACCGGCCCTTTTGCAAATGCTTTGAAAAGCTTGCCTATCAATGAAATTTTTGCTGATTCTAATCTTGGTTACAAAGACAGGTTTAGGCTGGGTGAAGGAACTGACTCTAGCGACAAGTATAAGGTTGAAAATACATTGATAGCGAGTTTTATTTCAGTGAAATTACCCATAGGTAAGTTCACAGTGCTTGGCGGTGTGCGGTATGAGTATAACGATCTTTTTTTGAGAGGTTTCGTAAATCTTGATTCTGTAGGGCCTAAAGTGAATACAAAGTTCTGGCTGCCTTCAGTTAACGTGTCTTATGATATCAATGATAAGAGTCTCGTAAGGGTCGCTTACGGTAAAACATTGAACAGGCCTGAGTTCAGGGAGTTCTCACCACTATTCTTCTATGATTTTGAGACCAGGACCAATATGTATGGCGCCATGTTCCCAACTAAGTTTGCCGATACGCTGGATGTAGCGCAGGTGCAAAATTTTGATCTTCGTTGGGAGTGGTATCCTTCCAGCGGCGAGATGGTGCATGCAGGTGTATTTTATAAACTATTTAAGTCGCCAATACAAACTGTGATGGAGTATGATGATCCGGAAAGAAGGGCGATCACATATATGAATGCTAAAGAAGCATATAGCCGCGGTATAGAAATTGATATAAGGAAGGATTTCAGGTTTTTGGATAATATTTTCAATACTAAATTCTTCAGGAATGCATCTATTGTAGGTAATGCAGCCTTCATTCAGAGTGAGCTTACGAACGATACGAGTGTGAAGAGTAACCAATTGGCAAACCTGCCGTTGCAGGGGCAATCTCCTTATATGTTCAATATTGGCTTATTCTACCAGGGTAATACAGGGTTTCAGAGCTCTTTATTATATAATGTATGTGGTCCAAGATTGTTTTTGCTGGGTACTCAGGATACTCCTCCTATCGGTGAGCTTCCTTTTGATATGCTGGATTTTAAATTCTCTAAGACCTTTTATAAGCACTACACGCTGAATTTCTCTGTACAGAATATTCTTGATTCAAAAGTGCGTCGTGTACAGGATGTCGACCAGAATGGAGAATTCGAAAAGAAAGACTATGAGGTGCTGAGTTACAAACCTGGCAGATACGTTTCAGTGGGTGTGAAAGTCAGGTTTTAAACTTTCATATATACATAATATTCGGGTAACCTTGCGGTAATGCCTTAACAATACTTTCGTGTCAAATTTTTAATAAAACATAATTATGAAAAAAATTATCCTCTCGGCTTTGTTGTCACTTTCAGTAGCTAGCGCTATCGCTGCTGTTACTAAAGTGCCTGTGCAAGGTGAAATTACCTCTAACACTACATGGACGAACGATAAGCAATATGTGCTTAACGGTTTCGTTTATGTAACCTCTGGCAACACACTTACTATCGATCCCGGTACTATCATCAGGGGCGATAAAAATACAAAAGGTACACTCATCATCGAGCGTGGTGCTAAAATAGTAGCCAATGGTTCTGATGCTCAGCCAATCATCTTTACTTCTAACGAAGAGCAAGGTTCCAGGTCTTATGGCGACTGGGGTGGTATCATCATCTGCGGTAACGCACCTACCAACTGGACTGCTGGTGAAGCACAGGTTGAAGGTGGCCCTCGTTCAAAATATGGCGGATCTGATGCTGCTGACAACAGTGGTAAACTAAGCTATGTACGTATCGAGTTTGGTGGTATCGCATTCTCTCCTAACAACGAGGTAAACGGTCTTACACTTGCTGGTGTTGGTAGCGGTACTCAGCTTGATCACATACAGGTTTCTTTCTCTGGCGATGATGCCTATGAGTGGTTTGGTGGTACCGTAAACGCAAAATACCTGATCGCTTTCCGTAGCTGGGATGATGATTTTGATGCAGATGTTCAATATGATGGCAAGAACCAATTTTGTTTCGTGCAAAGGGCTCCATATTCAGCTGATGTGAGTGGATCTAAGGCTTTTGAAACGGATAGTTATCTTTCTGGTACAGCTTCTGGTCTGCCTAACGATTGGCAGAAAGCTACGAAAACAGTTTTCTCGAACGTAACCCTGGTAGGCCCTGTTGAAACTCCAACATCTACTAACTACGATGCCCTGCAGCATACTGCTGGTGTTCACATCCGTCGCGGCAGCTCACTGAGCCTGCTGAACAGCGTTATCATTGGTTTCCCTGCTGGTATCCTTATCGATGAGTCTTCTTCAGCTTACGGTTCTACAGTTTACAACCTGCAGAATGATCATGCACAACTGCGCAACAACATCATCGCTGGTATCCCTACCAACGGCTCAATGAAAAAAGAGATCGTTTATGTAAAAGATGGCGCAAGGAACCTGACTCCTACCAACACTTTTGCTGATACTACTTCAGGTGCTCCTTTCGCTCCATTCGCTGGTCCTATATCTTGGTTAACTAACTCAGCCTGGGGTAACAGGATATATGCAACTGCACAAAATGGTGTAAGGTTGCAAGATGCGTTCAACCCAACTAACCCTAACCCCGTTCCTACCAGCACTTCTCCTATCAACTACAACAGCAAGGCGCTACCTGCTTACATACCTGCAGGTACTTTCCCTGGCAATGTTTATCCGTTCAACCCGGCTAAACCTATCAATACCGATACGTCAGGCCTGTTTGCTAACTATAATGCTCCTGACGTTGCTCCTGATTTCACAAACTCGAAAGCCAACGACGGTTTCTTTGATAAAGTGAATTATGTAGGTGCGTTCGCGGGTACTGGTAATACTTCTGACAACTGGATGAAAGGCTGGGCTAACTTCGATCCTAACAACACTTTTTATGAGTATACACTGAGTGTTGAAGATGTAAACGTGAACAATGCTAACGCGCTCACTGTTTACCCTAACCCTGCTCAAAGCACTGCAACTATCGTTTATAGCCCTGTAAAAGCTGCTGATTTGAATGTAACTATAGTTGACATGGCTGGCCGTGTTGTGAAAAATGTTTTCAATGGTAAAAACATAAGCACTGCTCAATCTTTCAATGTTGATGTTAACGACCTGAACAATGGTCTGTACCTGGTGGTTGTTACTGCTGGTAACACTAAACAAACAGCTCGTTTGTCAATAGCTAAATAAAAAAGCGAATAAGTAGAATCCAATCATGGGCCGGCCGCTTGTCTAAGTGGCCGGTTTTTTTCAACCTTCACAAAACTGTTAGTATGTCCGGCAAGTTAGTATTAGGAGTTTTATGCTTGATCTACGTCTATTTTCTTGTATCGTGCATCTGATGTTTTCTGCGTTGAAATAGTATGATCTACCTCAACTTATTGAAAAGCAACCTCTCTAAAACGGGGTTGCTTTTTGCGTTACACTTCTTAATGTTTTCTTTATAATCAATTCACATAAGCTTAATACCCCGCGTATACTTTTGCCGCAACTCCTAAAAGCGGTATATGAATATATCTAAACGACTACAAACACTTGCGTTGTTGCTCCTGCTTACGGCAAATACAAGCTTTGCTCAGCAGTTGATCCATTACTGGAATTTCAACACCAACACTACGGTGACCACACTCTTAACGCCTAACACCTCCATAGTGTCTGGTGCTTCTATCACCCATATTACAGGTGGTATCAGTGCTATAGATCCTGCAGGTGGTACAGGCCAGAACTTCAACGTAGCCAATGTAAACGCGCGCAATAGCGATGCGTCTGGCACTCACCTCCGTTTCAATGATCCTATTGGTGGCCAGTTGGTATTTGCACTGCCTACTACTGGTTATCAGGATGCAGTTGTGAAGTTTGCCACCCGCAGGTCAGGTTCAGGTGCAGGCACGCAAACTTGGGAGTACTCAGTAGATGGCACTAACTACCTTCCGTTTACTACGGTTACACCTCTCGATGCTGACCCTCAACTGGCTACTTTAGATTTCAGCACATTACCGGCAACAGATAACAACCCTAATTTCAAGCTACGTGTTAGCTTTGCTCAGGGCGCTGGCGGTCTGGTAGGTAACAACCGTTTCGATAACTTTACTGTTGATGCTGTTTCAATGGGTGGTCTCGATGTTGTACCTCCTACAGCTACATTCAGTCCTGCAACCGCTTCTGTTAACGTAGCCGTTAACACAACCCCAACCATCACATTCAATGAGAATGTTCGACTGATAAACAACAGTCCGATAACAAATGCTAACGCCGCATCGCTGGTGCAGCTGCGCTTAGGTAATGCCTCAGGTGCTATTGTTCCTTTCACTGCAACTTTCGCTGCCAATGTTATCACTATCATTCCTACAGCTACGCTCAACAACAATCAGCAATACTACGTATCACTACTGGCCAATACAGTTGAAGATGTGAGTGATAACGCTATTGCCAGCGTGCAATCTGCTACATTTACTACTATCCCGGTGCAAACCACTTTTGCTGCTGGCGATATGGTGTTTGTCGCTTATCGCATGAATGCAACCAATACCGATGATGAAATTGCCCTCCTTACGTTTAAAGACATACTTCCGGGTACATTCATCAATCTCACAGACGCTAAGTTTACTTCTAATGCCCAGGCGCAGTGTGCTGGTGGTATTACATGGACCGCTCCTGCTAACGAATGCATCACTGCAGGTACTGTCATTACCATAAAAACTGATGGGCTTACTGCCAACAAAGGTACTGTTACAGGTGCAGGATTTGGCCTAAGCTCCGGCGGCGATCAGGTAATTGTGTATACTGGTACTCCAGCAGCCCCTAACTATATCACCGCACTTAGTTCTAATGGTTGGGTAACTACCAACACATCTTGCAGCGGCAGCAGCTCCATGAGGCCGGCAACACTTGTTGATGGCACAAGCTCAGTTAACCTGAGTACAGCGCCGGGCAATACTTCCGGCAATAGTGTGAACGCTTATTACGGCGGTCTGCAAACAGGCACGCCGGCTCAGTTAAAAGCTGCTATTCTTAACCCGGCCAACTGGGTAGCTGTCGCTGGTGGCACGCCTCCGCAAACATGGCCTGGATACAATTTCCCTGCTACACCTACAGTTACAATGGCTACTGTTACAAGCAGCAATACCATCAGGTTGATATTCAATAATGATCTTGATGTTGTTACTGCCGGCAATATCGGCAACTATACGGGTATCCCTGGCCTTACTTCAGCTACAGTTACCAATAATGGCGCACTGATAGATACAGTAATGCTCACCTACAGCAGCAACTTCGCAAATGGTAACGCTTATACACTTACCATAAGCAATATCACCAACGCCGCTGCACAGGTAATGGTTTGCCCTTACGTGTATGCTTTCACTTATTCTACCCGCGTTGCATTTGCTTCTAATTTTGTTGTTACTGACGAGGCTGCGGGTACTTTGAATTTTGTGCTGAACGTGACTAACCCCGGTGCTGCCAGTGTCGATCTTCAGGTGCTCGGCGCACCTTACAGTGCTGCAACTGCTGCAGATTTTACCCTGGCATCACAAACATTAAGTATAACAGGTACTACAACAGCTGTCAATGTCGCTATACCTATCATTAATGATAACGTTGCTGAGCAGGATGCCGAGTACTTTACTGTTGTACTTAAAAATCCTGTTGGTGCTATTATCACTGGCGATACCCTGGCTACTATTTATATCAAAGACAACGATCAGCCTTCTTTCGATACTGGAGATATTAAGCTGCAATATGTGGGTAGCTTCGATCCTTCTGGTACAGGTAACAGTACATGCGAAGTAGTAGCTTACGATTCTGTCTCAAAACGTTTGTTTACAACCAGTGCTATAGCGGGTTATCTCGATATCATTGACTTTAGCAACCCTCTCGCACTCAATAAGCTCACTTCTGTTAATATGAATCCTTATGGTGGTGTCACCAGTGTAGCTGTTAAAAATGGTATTGTAGCGGTCGCTTCTCCAAACGATAATGAGCAGTTGGATGGTACTGTTGTGTTCCTCGATATCAATGGGGTATTTCAGAAGCAGGTGAAAGTAGGCGCACTGCCCGATATGGTGACGTTTACGCCCGATGGTACAAAAGTGCTCGTAGCCAACGAAGGCCAGCCCAACGATGCATATACAGTTGATCCGGAAGGTTCAGTAAGTGTTATCGATATGTCAGGTGGTGTTAATAGCCTTACCCAGGCAAATGTGAATACGATCTATTTCACATCGCTCAACTCTGTTGAGTCGGCTTATAAAGCTATTGGTGTGCGCAAGCTGAAAGCTACCAGCACACTTTCTCAGGATTTTGAACCTGAGTATATTACTGTTAGCGCCAACTCGCAAACTGCATGGGTTACCTTGCAGGAGAATAATGCGATGGCTGAGATCGATCTGATATCGGGTACGCTTACCAGCGTATGGCCGCTGGGTACAAAAGATTATAACCAGCCGGGCAATGGTTTTGATGCAAGCGATAATAATAACAATATACTGATTGCCAACTGGCCGGTTAAAGCATATTATATACCTGATGCGGTCGCCAACTTCTCAGTAAATGGTAATACTTATCTGGTAACTGCCAACGAAGGTGATGAGAAGGAATATGCTGGTCTTACTGAGCGTACTACTGTAGGCGCAGCTACTTACAAGCTCGATCCCACAGTGTTCCCTAATGCTACTGCGCTGAAACTGAGCTACAACCTGGGCAGGATGCGCGTTACCAACCTGAATGGTGATACCGATGGCGATGGTGACTTTGATGAGATACGTTGCGTAGGCACAAGGTCGTTCTCTATTTGGAATGCTGGTACGCGTTCGTTGGTGTACGATAGCGGCGATGATTTTGAGCGCTATACTTCTTCAGCGCCTTCTATATCGCCATTGTTCAATTCCGATCATGAAGACAACTCATTGAAATCGCGCAGCCGTGCTAAGGGCCCAGAGCCTGAAGGTGTTACTGTGGCTACAATTGCAGGTAAGATATATGCCTTTATTTCGCTCGAGCGTGTAGGTGGTGTAATGGTGTACGATGTAACCGACCCTGCTAACGCTAAGTTTGTAGACTATAAGAACAGCCGCAGCGTATCGGCCTATGCGGGCGATCATGGTCCTGAGACGCTGGTGTACATACCTTCGGACAATGGTGGCAAAAACTATCTGGTAGTAGCCAATGAGATAAGCGGTACATTAAGTGTGTTTGAGGTAGAGGGCAGTACTACAAGCGTAAGCACTCAGGTAGCTAAAACCCAAACGTTCAATGTATTTCCCAACCCTGCTACGCAAAATGTCGTTTATTTCAACAGAATGGCCGACGTACAGGTGACCAATATAGCCGGTAAGGTTGTATTTCAGGGTGCACAAGTGCTTAAGCTGGATATTTCAGCTTATGCACCCGGCATCTATATGGTGCAAACAGCTGATGGCGCATCTGCCAAGCTGGTAGTTACAAAGTAATTTTGCTTTTTGAATAATTGTAAAAGCCCCGGATTCTTCCGGGGCTTTTTTATGTGCTTCAGAAACAGAAAACACGTGTCATATTAGCCAATCTGTTAGACAGATGCTTCATCTCGCTTCGTTACACTCAGCATCACACACATTTCCCTGTTGTGTCGACTTTACTACATTCAGACACTCAATTTATTATTTTGTTTATTTAATAAAAATAACTAAATTTGCTATAGTTAAACATCTGCTTATGAAACCTTATCCTATCTTGTTGCGTCATATTCTATCCAAAATCTTAATTTCCTGTCCCACAATTATTTACGTTTGGGGAGGAGTGGAACTCTGACAAAAAGAGCAACAAAACGCAACAATTGATGCACCGGCCCGTGAATTAGACAAGCGTGTATAGTTCAGTCAGAAAAACGTATAATAATTTCTTATTTCAGGTTTTTCTCTCAACTTTTGCTCATATATGATACTTAACTGCATGAAAAAGCTGCCCTTTTGCCTGCTGTTTGCAGCTAGCCTGCTTGTATGTGGTAGTGCCTACAGTCAGGAGAACGATACCAAAGCCGAAACTGAAGATGCAGAGGATGAGGCGCCGGCACCGGTGGTGAAACCCACCAGCCCATGGAAGACAGAATTCATGCTGTCAGCCAACCTTCTGGGCGTAGCGGTATTCAACTGGGTGGGTGCAGAGCCTAATAAGAACTTTAACGCTACTACCCGCTTAAAGCTTACTTACGCTAAAAAGAAGGACAGGTTCATCAGCGAAACCATCTATTCGGTAGGCTTTGCCACTCAGGACGATTCCAGTTGGCAGAAGAATGTTGACTTGTTCTATACACGTAATACTTACCTGCACTTTATCAAAGGTAAATGGGCCCTGGCAGGTATTATGGACTTTACTACCCAGTTCTTCAATGGCTATCTCGATAAAGAGGTGGCTGGCAAAGAATATAAGTTTAAGATATCATCGTTCATGTCTCCCGGCTTCCTTATGTACGGCGCCGGTGCTGCTTATGTCGATGATCACTTTTACGCAGGTTTAGCTCCATTGGGTATGTCGCATTTCTTCATACTCGATAAAGAGATATCACCCGCTATGTACGGTGTTGAGGCTGATAGATCTAACGAAGACTTTGGCGCCTTGGTACGTGCGGGCTATAATAACACTTTCTTTAAGAAGAAACTGTTTGTAAATCTGCAAACCTCGGTATTCAAGCACTATACTTCCGATTATGTATACTTCTCGATGAATAACATGGTTGGGGTAAAGTTGCTGAAATGGCTGTCGCTGAATGCCGATTGCGCGCTACTATATAATAACCAGAGCACCTCGCTGAACCTGGTATCTAATAACTCTACGGGCATACCAACAGGTATTAGCACTGGTTCTCCGAAATTACAGACGTATATTAGCTATGGTGCAGGTGTTATGCTTATGCTGCCTGCATCCAAAGGCAAAACTAAGTAGAACGTATGCTAAACTGGCTAAAAAAGGAAAAGACAAAAGCGATATTCAGAGATCTGTCTATAGCGTTGCTCATCATCTTGTTCTTGTTGATATTGTTGGGCAAGAGGATGTTCATAAGAGTAAAGTCGGGCGAGGTAGGGGTGTTGTATGAACTGACAACTGGTACCCGCCTGGATAAGGTATATGGTGAGGGGCTTCATGTGATTAGCCCGCTGAGTAAGATGTATGTATATAGCATTAGGACGCAAAAAGTAGAGCGTGAGCAGGAGGTGCTTTCATTCAATGGTCTGCGCATACAGATAAAATATTCTGTGCTTTTCAGGCCCGATATCGAACGCCTCACGTATCTGCACCAGCAATTAGGGCCCGATTATGCTAACACTGTAGTGATACCTGCAGCTGAATCATGGACACGAAAGCTGATAGCCGACCTGCAGCCCGACGAGATATATCTTATGGATAAAGGTGTGAGCGAAACCAGCGGTGTGAGTGATGATAGCCTCGCCAATTTGTTGAAGAAGGAGGACATTATCATGGATAAATACCTGATAAGTTCCATTAAGCTTCCGGATACTGTAGCCTATGCTATCGAGCGTAAGTATTCTGAACAGCAATTGGTAATGGAATATGACTATAAGCTGCAGGTTGAAGAAAAAGAAAGGGCGCGTAAGAATGTAGAAGCAAAGGGATTGCAGGAGTTCAAAGCCCTGTCTGGCGTATCAGCCGAAACATGGAAGGCTTTGGATGTAACAAAAGCTATAGGTACATCGCCCAATTCAAAGGTTATACTGATGGGCAATACCACACAGCAATTGCCTGTATTGCTTAACGATAAAGTTTTTGAGTCGAAAAAATAACAATCATCATTTTAAAAATTAAAAAAATGGGAAAGCAAATTGTTGCCACTGAGAGCAATCTTTCAAAACCTGAAAAGATCATCAAAAATCACATGTACGTATCAATGGGCTTTGGTGCTATACCTCTGCCAATGGTAGACATGGCTGGTATTACCGGAACACAATTGTCTATGATCAGCAAACTGGCTGCTCACTACGATGTGCCTTTTTCTAACGACCTGGGTAAAAGTGTATTGACATCTCTGCTGGGTGCAGTAGGTAGCCAGTCGCTTGCTACTGGTACGCTGGGCAGCGCTATCAAATTGATACCTGGTGTGGGTTCAATCCTGGGTGCAATTACATACCCTGCTATAGCTGGTGCTACTACCTATGCTGTAGGCAATGTATTCGCAAGGCATTTTTCGGATGGTGGCACATTGGCCGATTTCAAAGCAAACGATATGAAAACATATTTCAAAGACGAGCTAGAGAAAGGTAAGAGCGTAGTAAAAACAGTGAAAAAGCCTTTTACAAAGAAATCAGATTCTGAAGCAGAAGAAGCTTAATTTGATATAATGGTTAGCATATTATTAAGTCCCGTATTTATAGCAGGCTGGATCATCTTCAGTATTATCTGCGGTATAATAGGCAGTACAAGGCGCACCGGTTTTTGGGGTTCGTTCTTTCTGGCTATGATATTGTCGCCACTATTGGTGTTGATATTTCTGAGGATATTCCGGCCTGCTAATAAAATCAGCGCTGGTAACTGATAGCTGCACATAGAGCATGTCGTTGTTGAAGCAGCTTTTCATATTTCCGCATGCTGGCGGTAGCGAGATATCTTATGTATCTCTTCAAAAACAGCTGTCACCTTTTTTTGAGGTGGTAATAATAAGTTATCCCGGCAGGGGAAGGCTTATTGCAGAGCCGCATAAAAATAGTGTTGAGGAGCTGGCTCAGTATTGTACTGGCCAGATCAAGGCAAATTTGAAGGCCCGCGATTACTTTTTTTTAGGTCATAGTTTTGGCAGCCTGGTTGCTTTCGAGGTATTAAGGTTGTTAAATAGACAAGGGGAAAAACTACCACTCGCCGCATTCATGTCAGGGCGCGAGGCGCCGTCAACCCCCCGAAAAATGCCGCTTAAGCATTTGCTAAGTGATGCCGGGTTGGTGGCTTATATAGATAGTATAGGTGGTATACCTGCCGAGCTAATAGATAATGCCGATTTTCTCTCGTTCTTTTTGCCAATCATTCGCAACGATTTAAAAATGAATGAGATATATGAATATGCTGAAGATGATAAAATATCCGTTCCATTCGTACTGCTGAATGGAAAAGTGGATGAAGGCGTGACAAAAGAAGGACTGGCAAACTGGCAAAATGAAACCATTCATCCCATCAAACAGCGTTTTTTAGACGGGGGCCATTTTTATCTACTTACTAACCCTGAATTTGTAGATAACATAATTTACACTTATAATAATATATAAATGTAATTCATTTACACTGTGCTGAACAATGTATTATAGATTACTTTTTGGTTACTGATGTTGCATAATATGCTTATTTATTCTATTTTGTCAAAACTAGAGTAAATAATCACCATGCATGAACAATTCAATCACAACCAAATTAACCCCGCTACAACAAGCGTTTCTTGTTATCCGGGATCTCGAAAACCGCCTGAAAGAATCTCAGCGTAAGCAAGATGCCGAAGATGAAATAGCCATAATAGGTATAGCATGTCATCTGCCGGGCAATATTCATTCCGCAAATGATATCTGGGAAGCCCTGATAGCTGAAAAGCAACTAATATCTGACAATGGGCTGGCTGAGCGATGGAATGTATTGCCCGAAAATGATGACAGGGTAGTATACCATGCAGGCCTGTTGGATGACATTGCCGGCTTTGATAATGAGTTTTTTCATATATCGCCTGGAGAGGCTAAATATATGGATCCCCAGCATCGCCAGATGTTGATGGTGGGCTATAAAGCTTTTGAAGATGCAGCTATACCAGTACATACACTAAAAGGCTCAACTACAGGTGTGTTTATTGGCATAGGTGCTATGGACTATAGCATGCACATCACCAGGCAGCAAGGCGATGTTGCAGCCAATCCCTATCTGGGTAGTGGCAACTCGCTAAGTGGCGCAAGCGGCCGACTGTCCTATTATTTCGGGTTGAACGGTCCATCGTTGAGTATAGATACGGCCTGCTCTTCATCACTAATTGCAGTACATCAGGCGTGCAGTAGCCTAAGGAACAATGAATGTAACCTTGCCCTGGTAGGAGGGGTAAACCTCCTGTTATCGAAAGAGCTGCAGCAAAGCCTTACTGAAGCCGGAATGCTGGCAAAAGATGGCAGGTGTAAAACATTTAATGATGATGCGAATGGGTATGTGCGTTCTGAAGGCTGCATAGCTGTTGTGTTGAAACGCCTGAAAGATGCAAAGCAGGATGGCGACAGGATATATGCTTGTATAAAAGGCTCGGCGATTGCGCAGGATGGCGCAAGCGGCGGCCTCACCGTACCCAACCCTGAAGCACAGGGTAAAATGATATTGAATGCATTGAAGGCCGCCGGCGCAAGTGTAGATGATATTGATTTTATAGAAGCGCATGGCACCGGCACATCTCTTGGGGATCCGGTAGAAATGCAAGGGCTTAAAATTGCTTTTGAGAAAAGGGAGCGGGCTGATAAGATAGCTATAAGCTCTATTAAAACTAACCTCGGCCATCTTGAAGCAGCAGCGGGCATTGCAGGCTTTGTCAAGGCTACGCTAAGCTTATATCATAGAATGCTCCCTGGGCATCTGCATTATAGCCAGCCCAATACACATATTGAATGGAATAGCTTGCCGCTGACAATTAATGCCGCAAGCCGTAAGCTGACAATAGCTGAGAAGAGGTTGTTGGCCGGTGTTAGCTCATTTGGTTTTACAGGTGCTATAGCGCATTGTGTATTAGCGGAGAGGCCAACGGAAATATCTGCCGTAGATGGTGCAGTATTTGCTGAGCCTGAACTGATCATTTCAGCGCCTGATATAGTAGGGCTGAAAAGAATGAGATTAGCATATATTGACTACCTCGCTACTACAGCGCATACTCTGGAAGATATATGCTACACTGCTGCAAAAGGACGGAGTAGATATAAATATTTACTTACGGCAAAAGCTAATACTAAGGCAGCACTTGCAGAAGTATTGAAAGCAGCTGAGCCGTTTGAATATGAAGCCGCAAGCCTGTCAAGATTTACCATAATGAAAGGCAGGACGGTAGACATACCGGGTTATGCGTTCAATATGGAGCAACACTGGGTAGGGCAATTGCCGGGACGAAAGAAAGAGCACGCAGCGTTTGCGGTTGGATGGAAGCAACTGGAGAATAGCATATCACAAACGGGCAAACATGCTGCATGCCTGTTCATTAACCCGAATATGGCAGCCAGTGTGCTAAAAAGCCATCTGGAAAATAAAGGTGAGAAACTGATTACTATCAACTGTGGTATGTTGATGAATGAGTTGACCCAACAGCTAGTTGAGGTGTGTGATAGCCTTGGTGGTAATACCCTTAGAATAGTATACGATATAACACATGTTACAGATAGCCCATTATATGCAGATGCGTATGCTAATGCGCTGACGTTATTGAATGCAGTACAAGCGGCAGCTCCAAATTCGCTGCTGATAATAGTAGCAGAAAATGTATCGGATGTATATGGCGGGGTGAGCAAAATGAATGCCCTGCAGTATAGCTTGGTTACATTCTTTAAATCGGTAGCATTGGAAATGGGCAGTGTGATTGTGCAGGTGGCAGACCTTGGTACACAACCAAGTGAAGCCGACCTTGAGCAAGTGAATTTCGCTAATGCATTAAACAATACCGAATATCAGCATCTTGTAGTTTGCGACGGTTATATATGGTATCCTGCGCTGCAACATGCGAGCATGGCTAATGAAGCAGTAGAGATAAAGACCGGAGCTACATATCTGATAACGGGCGGTAATGGTAGCTTGGGCAGTCATGCAGCAAAATGGCTGGCAGAGAACGGAGCCGGAAAGATAATAATAACCGGCAGGAGTGCTACTGCAGATACTCAGAATATTGCATGCGCTATATATAGGCAAGTAGACATAGCAGATAGTAAGTCTGTAAATAAACTCAAGGATTGGCTACAGCAAGAAGGTATTGTGCTGAATGGTATTATACATGCAGCGGGTATTTCGCAGCGCAAGCATGTAGGCGAACTGTCGATGGATGATATAGATGCAGTATTTGCATCGAAGGTATCGGGGCTGGATAATATAGCGTCGATACTGCCGGTAGAAGACCTCGATTTTCTGATCGCATATTCATCAATAGCATCGGTGTGGGGCTCTGCAATGTTATCTAACTACGCCGCTGCTAATGCATATATGGATGCCTGTGTGGTGAACCTGCGGGCTAAAGGGGTAAGAGCTACAAGTATAAACTGGGGGCCCTGGGCCGATAGTAGTATGATGACAAAAGATGCAGACAGCGTGAGTATACTGGAAGCTACAGGTGTGTTTGCCCATACTTCAGATATGGTTGCGTCGCAGTATGGCTACATGTTGAACCCCAATGCTGCTCAGTTGGTATATGTCCATCTTAATCTACCGAAGTTTATTCCTTTAATGGAAATAAGGCATAAGTCAGCATTCTGGAATGAATTGAGGCCTGTAGAAAAACAACACCAAAATAAACTATCGACTAGCACCCCTAACGGTACAAGGCCGGAACTGAATGAGACAGAGATAAATAACATACTGGAGCAGGAATTGCGTGCTGTGCTGGATATGGATAGCAAGAAGAAAGTATCGTGGGCCCGTAGCTTTAGTGAGATGGGCATAGACTCGATATTGCTGATGCGATTGGTGAAAAGGCTCAATGAGCGCATGCAGCTGGAGATAACAACGAACATGATATTTAACTACCCTACACCGGAGTTATTATCGAAACATATAAGGAAACAGTTTTTCAATAACGATATATCGCCAAGCCAGGAAATGGCTGATGGAATAAGCAAAAAGATTGCACTGGAGATTGAATGCCTTGATGATGAAAGTCTGATTGAGCTTATCCAAGCTGATGTACAAAAATACATGTAAGCAGTGATGGAATCTTATCCTGAGTTAGTCAAAAAACTGTACACTGCTTTAAAGATAGCGGAGGCGCAGTTTGAAGATGTAAAAGCGAAACAAAATGAACCGATAGCGGTAGTGGGGATGGCATGCCGATTTCCCGGTGCTGCTAGTGTTGAAGCGTTTTGGGCAAAGCTGTGCAATAACTATGATGCCGTAACAAAAGTACCTGCAGATAGGTGGGATGCCGATTACTTCTACGATGAGCGATATGATGTGCCCGGTAAGACTTATTGCAGCTATGGCTCTTTTTTGGATGATGTGAAAGGGTTTGATGCAGCTTTCTTTGGCATCACCCCGGCAGAGGCCCGTCAAATGGATCCCCAGCAGCGGATATTGCTGGAAACTACGTGGCAGGCATTAGAGGCAGCCAATGTAAGGCCCACTTCGCTTGCCGGCTCTAATACATCTGTTTTTCTGGGTGTTTCGGACGACAACTATAGCTACCTGACAGCAGGTGAGTTGGGCGAAACGATTAATTCTCATTTCGTAACAGGCAATGCCCTGTCAACTGCCAGTGGGAGGTTATCTTACTACCTGGGGTTGCAAGGAGTTAACCTCGTGATAAATACGGCTTGCTCATCATCGCTAACAGCTGTAGACCTAGGTGTGCGTGAGTTGAGGGCCGGCAAAACCAATATGGTAATAGCAGGTGGTGTGAACCTGATGCTTTTGCCATTTGGCCACATATCATTATCTGCCACACGCGCGCTTTCGCCCGATGGCAGGTGTAAGCCATTTGCAGATAATGCAGATGGATATGGACGGGGGGAAGGTTGCGGCATTGTTGTGCTGAAGAGATATAGCGATGCGCAAAGAGATGGCGACAATATATTGGCTGTAATAAAAAGCTCGGCAATAAATCAGGATGGGGCAAGTAATGGAATGACTGCGCCAAACGGTATTGCACAGGAAGCGCTAATCAATACGGCACTGATATCTGCCGGGGTGGCACCACATGATGTACATTATGTAGAGGCACATGGTACCGGTACTAAATTGGGCGATCCAATAGAGATAGAAGTATTGCAAAATGTATATGGTAAGGGTCGTAGTGCAGCAAGTCCGCTGTATGTGGGTGCGGTGAAATCAAATATCGGGCATCTTGAATCGGCGGCAGGTATCGCATCGTTTATCAAATCCGTATTAGTTCTTCAACACAGGCAGCTGCCTGCAAACCTGCACGCGGATAAGCTGAATACTGCCATAAAATGGAATGAGCAAATTGCTATACCAACATCACGTGTCGGCTTTCCCCAAGCAGGTGTGGTAATAGCCGGTATCAGCTCATTTGGTTTTAGCGGTACCAATGTGCATATGATATTACAGTCGGCTGAAGTTGCTGATAACAGCGTAGCAGAAGATATGCCGGCGATATTGTTGCTCTCAGCTAAAGATAAAGCTGCCCTGCAACAAATGGTGGCAGCTTATGTCGGCTATTTATCCAGCACCGGAAATTCCCTTCAGGATATATGCTATACCGCAGCTGTAAAAAGAGAGCATTTCTCATACAGGCTGGCAGTGGTGGCAAATAACAAAGCTGCAACAGTACAATTGCTAAGCAAATACAACGGTGACAACAAGATATTATACCAAGGCCAGCATGACGAATTTGTTGCCTTTGCTGAAAGATATGTACGCTCCGGTAATGCGATTGTGGGTGGCTTGCCGTTTGTTGGGAATGTTGTTTCTATACCATCGTACCAGTTTCATCATATCTCCTATTGGGTAGATTCTGACAGGTATAATGCTATGTGCCATCCATCAGCAAAGAAGATGGCAACCAGTATTATGCAGTATATAGGGACAAGTCATGAAACAAATGCTTACTATCTGAAACGCATAGTAGCTGAAATAACAGAACTGCCTGATGAGCAAATAGACGTTCAGGAAGACCTGTTTACTATCGGTATGGATTCCATCATGATAGTGCAGTTGAAAGAGCGAATACTTGCAGATAAAGGGATTAACTGCGAAGTGTCAGCTTTTTACAATACGTTAAATTCAATTGAGCGTATTGAGCAACATTTGTCTGCATTGCTAAAAGATGTTGTAGTGGAATTTATATCTACTGCGCCAGTTGGCCAGGTAGTAAATACTCCTGTTGTCAAAAAAGCTGAGGCGTTTGTTCCCTTCAAGTCAATCAGTCATCAAGAAGAAGAACCAGTAAATGGTAGAGATGATGCTTTGCAGCGATTGATACAGGATATAAATAAAGTCACGAGTGCCGGCGATGAGCGTACATTCAGATTATCGTATCCACAGCAAAATATATGGTGGGCTGAGAAACTCAACCCTAATACGCCTGATTATAACCTTGCCGAAACCTTTTATATAGAAGGGGTGTTTGACCTGAAATTGTTCGGCGAGGCTTGTAGTTTGCTTGTCGCAAGGCATGAGATACTCAGAACCGCTTTTTTTGAGAGAAATGGTTTGCCATATCAGAAAGTGTTGGACAATGTGCATTTTCAAATTGATGAAAAGCACCTTTCCGGTAAGGCCGAATTAGCTTCAGTTGTTAGGGAATATATTAATAAGTGTTTTGACTTGTCAAATCCGCCGCTATTGCGCGTGCTTGGCGGTTCCATTGATACCGGTCATTATTTGTGCATTGTGATACACCATATAGCTTGTGATGGTTGGGCGCTTGAAGTGCTGTTTGATGAACTACAGGATATATATGGCAAGCTGTTGAGGAATACCGCTGTAGATATTGAGATGCTAAAGATGCAGTATAGTGACTACTTGAGCTATGAAGATAAAATGCTGAGTGATGTAGTGCTAAAATCGTTTTGGGATAATCAGGTTCATAATATAAAGGCTACCAAAATAGAAGCAGATAATACTAGTCCGGTGTTGGCAAGCCAGGGATTTGCGTATGCTGTGATATCAGGTAATTCTTATGCAGGCGTAAAAGCTATAGCTGCGAAATGGAATACCACAAATTTTGTGGTATTACTGGCGCTTACCAAGATGCTGATTGGCAAGTATGCGGCTGCTAACGAAATAATAATAGGCACACCTGCACCGGGTAGAAATAAGCCCGGACTTGCCAAACTGATTGGCCACTGCCTCAATATGCTGGTGCTTAGAAATACTATCGATTCTAATGAACAATTTAAAACATTTGTTGACAGGTTGCACTGCAATGTGCTTGAAGCGTATGAAAAGCAAGACTACCCGTTTGAGTTGTTGAAGAACGACAACTGGAAAGACAGGGATACAAATAAATGGCCATTCTTTGAAGTAGAAGTCGCAATGCAAAACTTCAGGATGCGGAGAAGCAGCCAGCAGCTTGGTGTGGACGGACTGAGCATTAACGCTATTGCTGAACTCTCATTAGATAATAGGAAGTATCCCCTGGAGTTTAGGTTTGATGAAGGGCAAAACGATATTGAATTGAAACTGGCTTTTGATCCTTCTATGTATTCAAAGGGTTTCATAGATAATCTTATAAAAAACTGGCAGATATTGTTGGAGGCTATATGCAATGAGCCTACACTAACTATAGCATCGTTGCTGCAGCTTGTTGATGATAGGAAGAACGATGAGGCTAAAGATGCTATTAATACAATAAGAAAGGGAGGATTATCAAAATTACTATCACCAAAACAAAAAATATAAGAGATATGACACTTCAACGCCCGGGTTTCTCTTTAAAGAATATACAACCCAAATCAGTTGATACTACATCGGAGCTTGTAAAGAAAGCGCCAATGGGTAGTAAGTCATTCCCAATAGTGTATACGCCATCTATGGAAGGGGTGATGCTGAAAAATTGGGTGAAAGACCATTTGGCAGATGTGGAGAGTGATCTGCTTAAGTATGGCGCGATCCTGTTTAGAGGATTTGATGTGCCGACAAGAGAAGAGTTTCAGGAAGTGATGAAGCAATTTGGGCACGAGTTTCTTTCTTATAAAGACAGGTCATCTCCACGTTCGGAGGTTAAGGAGAATATCTATAATTCTACCGAACACCCATCCGACCAGGTGATCAATATGCACAATGAGCTTTCGTATTCCCATACCTGGCCACAGAAGATTGCGTTTTACTGTTTCATTGAGCCATCAGAGGGGGGCGAAACACCCATAGCCGATGTGCGTAAAGTGTTAGGCCGCCTTAACGAAGCAACACGTAAGCCGTTTTATGATAAAGGGGTTATGTATCGCCGTTTGCTACAACAAGGTATTGGCCTTGCATGGCAAGAAGTGTATCAAACATCAGATAGGTTAGTGGTAGAAGAGTACTGCAAACAACACCAATTGCAGTATACCTGGTTGGATGGTGATAAGTTGGAAATAAAATGGCACAGACCTGCGATACGCAAGCATCCTGAGACAGGTGAAGAGGCATGGTTTAATCATGGTTACTTTTTCAATTTCGCGGCACTGCCTGCTGATATTAAAACAGCTTTTGAGACTGCTGATGAGCTACCATTTAATACCTATTATGGAGACGGTACAGCGATAGAAGATGTAAGCTTACAGGCCATACGCCAGGCGTACGATGAGGAATGTGTTTATTTTTCCTGGAAACAAGGTGATATACTCTTGCTGGATAATATGCTGGCTGCACATGGTCGCAATTCGTATAAAGGGAAAAGGGAAATAAATGTAGTGATGATACAGGCACGTAGTTAATAGAAAATATCACACACACTTTGAAAACAGATTTGTTAATAGAAATGACCGGGCAGCAAAAAATGCTGCTTGAGCGCAACAGTCACGGGCAACCTTCATTATCAATATATTGGAGGTGCCAAAATGTTGTTGTTACTGATGGGCATATAAGCAAGATCAGACAGTTTTTAGACTGGCATGAGAATTTTAAGGTTAGGCTCGAAGCTGTACAAGGCATTTCATATCCTCTACAACGTATAGCTGCAAATGCATACGTTACTATCGTTAAGGATGATTTCGTTGACTACAATTTTGATGCATTATATAATAAATATGCTAACTGTTTTGCAGATACCGTACTGCTTGCTATAGGCAATAACGAGGGGGAAGGAAATGGCTTCTATTTGCAGGTGCCCTATTATATGGCCGATATGTATAGTCTTGTAAAACTTTCGAGTATAATACAGAGTATAGTTTGCGCGGATACATTGATGGAAGAACCTCCTATTTCATATACACAGTACGTAGGATGGCAGCAGGAGTTGCATGCCGAAGTGCCGCCAGAAATAAAAGATTGGCAGGCAAAACAGCTTGTTGAAACATTCCAGCAAGCTGTTTTGCCAGTGCAGCAGGAATCGTATGATGCGGGCAATGGCTATGGTTTTACAGAAAATAAATATATAGATAGTGCTATTGTTGATAAGATAAAGGCGCTTTCTGTAAAATGTAATGTTGATGTTTCAATAGTATGGCAGACGATATTTGCCCTTGTTCTCAAGCATGTCACCGATTCTGATAACGTTTCTTATCAAGCGTTATTAAAGGGCCGTGTGTACGATGAGTTGTTGGGTACATTCGGGGCTATCGATCAGTATGCACCTTTTACAGTAAGGTGTGATGAGGCTGATACGCTTGAGGGTTTGTTAGCCCTTGTTCATAAAACAAATGAGAACCTACATTCGGTAGCAGAATATTTTGATTACGATTTTGCTAAGAGATTTGATGTTGGTAGCAATAGGTATGCACTTCAATATATCGAATTGCCCGATTTTTCCTTGAGCTATGCGGCGCATATTGCAGTAGCATCGGGTAGTCAGCTTCAGCTTGATGTTGTAGATATGGATGGCGGCACTGGTCTGAAGTGGGTTTATGCAAAACGCTATTTTGATACTGCTGCTGTACAACTAATAGATGATGTATTGCAGCGCATGCTTATGGTTTTCGTGCAGAATGGGGAGGGTATTTTAGATAAGAATAATCTCACGCGCGATGTGCACAGCAACAATAGTATTGTTGCCGATGTGCAACTGCCAGATTTTATTGAGTTGTTTAAGCATAATTGTAAGGTAAATGCTGATAAAGTTGCTGTTGTAGATGGTAATGTTAGCATTACATACGACCAGCTCAATCAAGCATCTACAAAAATTGCCGGCAGTTTAATTACAGAGTATGGTATTGGGACTAATGATATTGTGGCTATATGTTGCGATCGCAGTGCAAACGTGGTGGTACTGATATTAGCCGTGTTGAAAGCTGGTGGTGCATTTTTACCAATTGACAACTCATTGCCTCGGAAACGGATAACCGCAATTTTGGAAAATGCAAAGCCAAAGTTGTTGGTGGAAGATACTATTTCACAGGAAGATGTGAAAACTGTTAGTATTAACCAATTGTTCAAATCGACTGATATAGTTAGCCCCGTAGTGTTGCCGGCAATACAAGAAGGGCAGCTTGCGTATGTCATATATACATCAGGCACTACTGGTGTGCCTAAAGGATGTATGCTTAGTCGCAGAAATCTTGCGCATTACATTGCCTGGTGCAAGTCTTCTTATTTTGCTGATGGTATTAGTGGCAATATTGGATGGTTCACGCCTTTGTCTTTTGATCTTACTATAACCAGCATATTTTCTCCCCTGGCGTTAGGTAAATCTCTTACTGTGCTTGACGGTACGCTGAGTATTGACGAAATACTTGTACAATGTTTTACAGGCAATTGGAGCATAGATACTGTTAAGCTGACACCTTCTCATATAAATCTTTTGACGACCCTGCCTATCGCTGCTGCTACTCTCAGGTCTGCAATTGTTGGCGGTGAGGCATTGTTGCCACATCATGTCGATATATTGAAAGCGATATGCCCGGATATTTTGATATATAATGAGTACGGGCCAACAGAGGCAACAGTTGGTTGCGTGGTTAAAACAATAAAAGACAAACACGAGCGAATAACAATTGGTAGGCCGATTGATAGGATGGATGCTTTTGTTTGCAATAATACCGGCATCCCTTTATTGCCTGGTGTAAGTGGAGAATTGTATTTGTTGGGCGATGGAATTGCTCAAGGTTATTTAACTGATAAAACACTTACTGACAAGAGATTTGTCAGGCATGATGTATTAGGCCCAGGTGTAGCGTATAGAACTGGCGATATAGTGAGGGTTCTACCTAATGGTGAGTTTGATTATATAGGTAGGGTAGATGAGCAAGTCAAGATCCGAGGGTATCGCATCGAGCTGCAAGAGGTAATGCAGAGCCTGAAAATGATAAATGGAATAACAGATGCGTATGTATGTACTTTAGGTAGTGACGGTAATAAAGAGTTAGCTGCATTTTATGTCTGTTCTAATAATATTACCGAACAGGCAATCGTGGATGAGCTGAAGCTTCAGTTACCTCAGTATATGATACCAGCAAGTTTTTACAAGGTATCTTCCATTCCCTTAACTGTAAATGGCAAAGTTGATCAGGTAAAACTGTTGTCTCATGAATTGACCATAACATTAAATGAGGTAAAGCATGAGCCGCCTGCAAACGATACGGAAAAAGCCATTGCCGGATATTGGAGTGAATTATTGGATGTAGAGAATATTGGGAGGAATGATGATTTTTTCAAGCTAGGTGGGCAGAGTATCAAGGCAGCCCAGCTGGCCGCACGTTTGCGGAAAGAGTTTTCAGGAAACATAACGCTGAAGGATATTTTTGACAATAGCGTATTGTGTAAACTGGCAGATGTTGTGGCTAAATCACAGACTGTTCTTTTTGAAGATCCTGCTTTGCTGGGTATGCAAACTGATTATGAAGTTTCGCCTGCGCAATGGCAGATATGGACGGCGCATAGTATGCGTCAGTCATCAACGGCATACAATATGCCTGCGGCATATAAGATCACTGGAGCGCTAAGCCTTCAGTTTTTTAAAGAATCATTTAGGTTGCTTATAGCTGAGTTTGAAATATTGCGTACAAGCTTTCAGCTTAAAGAAGATGGATTAGGGCAAGTGGTGCATAGTGACGTTGACTTTGCTTGCAATTACCTGGATATTAGTTTGACTGATGTTACAGATGCTGATGTGCAAAAGCTATGCAATGATCATGCACAGTTACACATTGATTTATCTGGTTACCCGCTTTATAGGGCTAGTTTGATTAAAACAGGTGAACAGAGTTATCTTTTCTTGTTTAATATTCATCATATACTTATTGACGGATTATCGGAGCAGGTGTTGATGGAACGTGTGTTAAGTAATTATCAGCTGTTATGCGGCAACCGTTCGATTGATAATGGGAAAGCTATCTATCAATACAAGGAGTATGCTGCATGGCAAAATAAGCTACATAGAAACGAGGCTTATGCCGGTGCAAAAAAATACTGGCTGGAGCAATTGGTTGGCCCCCTGCCTAAATTGCAATTAACCTCACCAGGTAAGTCTTATGCCCAAAGGAAATATGCTTCAGATAGTTTGAAATGCACATTGCCTGTTGCATTGACAAAAGGTTTGACGGGATACGCGTTAGAGAAGAATGTTAGCCTGTTTAGTGTGCTGATCTCCTTAATAAATGTTCTATTGTACCGATATACAGGGGCTGATGATATTATCATTGGCGTACCGGTGAATAACAGGCAACATGGCTTTTTCGAAAAACAAATTGGTATTTTTCTCAATACAATATTGATTAGAAGCAATGTGAATCCTGGTGCTACCATCGATGAATTTGTAGCTGATGTGCGTGGGCGGCTTGTATCGGGTATTGATAACAGTAGCTACCCCTATGAGCTGCTTGCTAAGGAGATATATGACCGTGATGCTGAAAGCGCAGCCACTCCATTATTTAATGTGCTTGTTAATCTTCAGGAACGTGAGTATGGATCTGCGTTTGAATTTGATGGTGTCAGGTTCGAGAAATTGCAGGGTAAGAATATTGAATCAAAAGTAGATCTGGCTTTTAATTTTTCATTAGTGAAGGATGAGCTACAGCTCGAGATTGATTACTGTGTCGATTTGTATACACAAGTTTTTGTAGAGCGAATGTTTGGGCATATTGAATCCCTTGCATCACATTTTATAGTTGCTGAACGCTATATGGTAGGAAATGTACCCATGCTGAACACAAGCGAAATCGTCCAGTTAAATACGCTTGGTGCAGGTCCAGTCAAGCATAGCTCGGATGAGACGATTTATTCAATGTTCAAAAAAGTCGTTCAAGTTAATGGAGATAAAATTTCAGTAGTTGGCAATGGTGCAAAAGTTAGCTATCGTGAACTTGATTTGAAGGCTCAGGCACTTGCACATTATCTTATAACACATCACAATGTAGAAGCAGGGCAAGCAATACCCGTATTGGCTAAAAGGAATATAGAAACTATTGAAGCATTATTAGCCTTGCAACTGTGTAATGCTATATACATACCTATTGATGCATCATATCCTGAACAAAGGGTCAGGTCTATTATTGCAGAAGCAGAATCTTCCATTGTACTAAATGCTACCGGAGATTCAATCAATATTGATGGTCTGGATAATATTAGTATCGCAGGTTTACAATTGAATATTGGCGAAAGCTTTGAAAGCAGGTGTATGCCGGATAGCGCAGCATACAGAATATATACTTCGGGCTCAACAGGCAAGCCTAAAGGAGTGACAATATCTCACAGGGGATTTGTGAATATGATACTTGCGCAGATAGGCGGTTTCGGAGTGTCGCCATCTGATAATTGTTTATGGTTTTCTTCTCCTTCTTTTGATGCCTCTCTGTCAGAGATATTTCTAGCATTGCATGGCGGTAGTACATTGTTTCTGGCGGATACTGAAACAATCCAAAATCAGTACAGTTTTGTTAGCTGGTTGTCTCAATGCAATATAAACGTGGCGACTATCCCGCCAGCCTATCTTACAACCATACCTGTCGTCCCAATAGGTATGAGGGTTTTAATATCTGCCGGCGAAGAAATGAGCCAGACTGTTTTATCCAGGTTTCATAATGTGCGCAAGCTGTTTAATGCATATGGCCCGTCGGAGAATGCTGTTTGCACTACTTATTATGAAGTGAAAGATGAGACTATGCCAGTGCCGGTTGGCAAGCCGATAGATAATGTAGTAGTACGTGTAGTGGATAGAAATGGGATAGTTGTGCCACGTGGTGTTGCTGGTGAATTACACATATCAGGGCCGGGTCTTACAGCCGGGTATCATAACCTGCCCGATATAACTGCTACATTGTTTTACGAGGAAGACGGGAAAAGGTGGTATCGCTCGGGTGACTGGGTGAGGTGGAACGATAATGGCAATCTTGAATTTATTGGCAGAAAGGATCATCAACTTAAGATAAATGGCAACCGGGTTGAGCTTGGTGATATCAGGGCGTTTTTGCAAGCCCAGCCTAATGTGCTGAATGCAGTTGTAGTCTATGATGATTTTGGCAAAGATGGCAAAAAGACATTAGTTGCCTATTTGGTACTTTCAGCCCCCGATACGTTTAGCGCTGAAGATGTTAGGCGTATATGCAGAAATGGACTCCCGGCATATATGGTGCCTGATCATTTCTTGTTTGTAAATGAAATACCACTGAATGCAAATGGTAAAGTAGATACGCGTCTTTTACCTGCTCCCAATGAATTGCCATCTATAATTGTAGTCCCAATCACTAAAGAAGAACAGTTATTGGCCCGGTTATATGTGGAGTGTCTGCAAGTAGAAGAATTGGGTAGGAATGCCAATTTCTTCTTGATGGGTGGTAATAGTTTATCGGTTATTAAACTCATCTCTGCTATATATCGCGAAACTAACAGGAACCTTTCTTTTAGTGACGTTTATCAATTTCCCGTTCTTCAGGATATGGCACAGTTGCTTACTGGAATGGTTGAAGCAGAGACCTGGAATATCTCCTCAGAATTGAATGGCTGGATACAGGCAACTCCCATGCAGCAGAAAATATGGGCTGATATGGAAGTTCTTAATAGTGAAAGCTATTTGATGACGGGAATATATAAGCTGGATGGCATTATAGATACAAATAGGTTTTTAGACGCAATGCAAGCAGCATGCGAAGCGCATGAGGCATTGCACTATCGTTTTCGTGTAGGTGATCAAGGCCTGGAGTTCGCAAAGACAGGCCGTAAGCCATCAATTGCTGTTCGCGATCTTTCGAAAGACACAGATGGTAAGAGTCCTGATTCCTTCCTTCATGAGATATTACTGCAGCCGGTAGATGCGTTAGAGGACGCACTATATAAGCTTGTGTTGGTAAAAGAGAGCGAGCATGTATGCTATTTCGCCTTTATGCTCCACCATTTAATCGCTGATGGTTGGTCGGTGCAAGTTTTGTTGAAGTCGGTTTTTAGGAATTATGGACAGGCAAATGCTGTTGAGCAGAATCCCGGTTACAGTAATTATGCTATTGAGTTAGCTGAAGTAAAAGCATCATCGGTTGATAAAAAGAGTATTGCTGATAGGCAGTTGATAAAACCTGAAGCTAAAACTAGTAATTCATCCGCCTGCTTGAAAATGCATTTCGCCGCTGAGACATATACGCGATTGAAAAGCCTTGCCGATGTATATGGCGTTTCCTTGCTATCAATTATATCCGGCATTCAAATGCTTAGCGTAATGCAGGTATCTGGGCAGGATAAGTTGGTTGTATTTACTCCATTGCATGGTAGGTACAATGCCCGCTGGCAAGATGTGATTGGGTTGTTTATGAACGTTGTGCCATTGGAAATAGAAACAGGGGAAGGTAGTATGTTGCATATATTCCAGCATATTCAAAAGCAGTATTTGCATTTTACTGATTCAGGTAACATAAATGATTACGCTACCAATTGGGTGCCATCGCCAGGTGATATGGATGTGCGTAAAGCTACTATGGAGATTCATGTTGACGATTACGCTATGCACGTAGAAGATGAGGTGAGAAGATTATCGGGTATGGATGTGACAGCTTTATATAATGAAACTACAGCAATGGTCAGAAAGTTTGATATTGAGTTTCATTATAGAGTAGGTAGTGATGCAATTACTGTTGAATGTCTCTATGATGCTGCTGCTTTCCCTGAGCATACTGTTTCTGCTTATGTCTGTAGGGTTGAGCAGTTATGCTCATGGCTTTCAAGCAATATTCGGGCATCTGTTGATGATATGATAAATAGTATGAATGCTCATGGTAAGGACAAAATGCAACAGAACCAATCAAAAAAATTAAAAGAGTTTTTTAAACAGAAGTAGTTAAAATGAGTATGTATAATATTTCATCGGTACAGAAAGCTATATTCAGTGACCCTGTTTGTGCTAAATTATCGAACTATGCTTTTTTTCATATTGAGTCAGATTTTTCTGCTCAGCAGTTATCTGTCCGTTGGGAGTATATAGTTGCCAATCATGCTATTCTCAGAAGTGCGCTTGTTTATAAGGATAATCTGAAGTTTCCTTTACTGGCAGTGGCTGAGAAAGGCGTTGGACAAGTTGTGGTGTTAGATGCAGGGGGTATGGATAATACAGGTATGCAGAAGGCTGCAAAAGATATTTGTTTTAAACAAGAAGGGAGCATATCGCTTGTTTTACTTGAGGTTGAAGGTGTGGTCCGCTATTTTGCACTTGCAGCACCTGTATACTTATTGGACAGCTATTCCATCCAACTACTCGCACATCAGCTCACGGTGCCAGATCTTGACCTGTATGATAGCTTGCAGTATGCGCAATATGTAGAATGGCAGGAGTCGTTAGAGGCAGAGCAACCTCAGTTGCCAGCTGAACTTACACGCGTATGGCAACCTGTAAATGATGGTAAACGTTTCCCATTACAGGTTGGGTCGGCAATAAATAGTATTCAGGAGTATAATGTAGCCGAGATCGATATAAGTGCTGTTAGGTCGGCCTTAACTGGTCTGGCACGTACTACAGGTATAGCTATGCCTCATTTGTTTTGGGCTATCTGGAACTCTGTGTTGGACTACTATAACAACAGCGAAGCATGGTCTTGTGATTTTACTTCTTTAGGCCGTGATTTTGATGAGTTCAAAAAAATTCCAGGACCTTTTTCAAGAATGATGCCTATTCGTTGTACTGATAATGAAACTATTGATTCAGTAAAGGAGAAGATTGAACTTGTAGAATCATACAGGGAGTACTATAGTTCGGTTGATAATTATCAGAACTTGTCAATAGCCTTTGAATATCTTGACATAGCTCAGCTACCTGCAGAGTTGGCCAATAAACACTTAACATGCCTTGATTATTTATCTCATGGCCAGCGCGTTGGTCTGTTGTTGAGTGTGATGGATAACAACGGTGATCTCTCTGTTATAAGGTTGCAGTATGATAAATCCGTATTTAATGAAGCGGGTATATCAGCCATGTCCGATCTTTTTATTTATACTGTTAAGCAGGTATGTGCAGATAAACAGGTTGGTATTTCAAAGCGTAGTATAGTATTAGATACTGCCGGCATAGATAGCTTGCTGACAGATAGCAAAGGTGGTGATACGACCTATCCGTTTGTTCCTTTGCACGAAGCTTTTATGGCCGTTGCCCAGCAACATCCCGATAATATTGCCCTGAAAATTGGGGATAGGTCTGTTTTATATAGCGACTTGCTCGTTCGGTCAAGGTCTATTGCCGAGGTGTTGATGACGAAGTATGGAGTGCTGCCTGGCGATAGGATAGTATTGAATGTTGCAAGAAGTGAGCATTTCATTGCAGCCTTGCTTGGTACAATGATGGCTGGTGCTGTGTACGTGCCTATTGACACAAGGTATCCGAAAGAACTTGTTACATACATTGTAGACAACGCTCAAGCTAAAATAGTGATAATGGATGGAGGGGCAGATGCTCTGACATCGATTGTGCAGTCAAAGCTTTTATCATTAGATAATCTGGTACGCGAAGCTGTTGCTGTTAATATAGAGAAAGATTTACCCCGTTGGTCTGCAGATCAGTTGGCATACATTATTTATACCTCAGGTACTACAGGCAAACCCAAGGGCTGCGCTATTTCATTAAGCAATCTGCAGCACTATATTGGTTGGGCTTGTAGCTATTATTTCAAAGAGCCAATCCGTGGCAATTTCCCGCTTTTTACCTCTATTGCTTTCGACCTCACTGTTACTTGTATTTTCACCACACTCACAAAGGGAGCATGTTTACATGTGTTTCATGATGATGAGCCTGTGGATGAAAGCCTGCGTACAATATTTAATGGGCAAAACGATATTGATATTGTAAAACTTACACCTTCACATATCCGTATGTTGCCACATTTGGGTGTGGTGCGTTCGCATGTAAAGGCTTGTATCGTTGGTGGAGAAATGTTGCTACAAGATGATATTGCAATATTGAGAAGCCTGAATTCGGATATCGCTATATATAATGAATATGGGCCTACGGAGTGTACTGTTGGTTGCACAGTATGGGATGTTCCCGCACTTCCGTGCAATATCACTATCGGTAAGCCCATTGATAATACTGCAGCATATATATTGGATACAAACATGCAGCCCTGCCTTCCCGGAGTTGAGGGTGAGCTGTATATAGCTGGTAGAACAGTTGGCATGGGATATTACAACAATGCCGAGCAAACGAGTAGTAGTTTCATTAAGGCTGCATTTTGCGAAGGTAGATTGTATAAAACAGGTGATCTGGCTTATCGCGATGCTAATGGGGATATTGTATATGTGGGCAGAAACGATGATATGGTAAAAGTGAATGGGTACAGGGTAGAAACTCAGGGCATTACCGATACTGTAAAAAAACTTGAGCATATAAAAGAAGCGTATACCACAAAAAGAGATAAGAATAGTATTGTAGAGCTTATAACTTATTATACTGCTGATAAAAAGGTGACGGATGTAGCGATAAAGGAGTTTCTTGAAAAAAAACTGCCGGCATACATGGTACCTAATTATCTCATACAGGTACCCAAGTTTGAGTTGACGGCAAACGGAAAGTTCAATAAAGCTGAATTACCAATGCCCGAAGATGTGGGTAGTGGATCAGCTTCTTCATACATTGCACCCACATCTGAGATTGAAAAGATACTTGCATCTATATGGGAGCAGGTGTTACATTATGCTCCTGTTGGTATCAAAGATCATTTTCTTGCCGTTGGTGGCGATTCCATTAAAGCTATCCAGGTAACGGGCAAGCTTCGTGAACTTGGATGGAAGATTACGGTAAAAGATGTTTTACAATTTCCTACTGTTGAGCAGCTCTCAGAAAAGATAACACCACTCAAAGCGGTGCTTACCAATGAGCGCGGCCCAGAGGTGACCTCTATTCCGCTTACACCATTGCAGATAAAATTCTTTGAGGAAAATACTAAAGATATACACCATTACAATCAATCTGTTTTGCTGAAATCATCGGAAAGGATAGACGTGGCAAAATTGGAACAAGTTGTAACTGATATATGGAAGAGCCATCTTATGCTTCGTGCTGTGTTCAGCAAGGTAGGGCAAGCGTGGCAGCAGAATATTATGCCAGCTACAGAAGGGCAAGGCTACTTTATAGTAAATGAAGCGGAAGGAGGAATGGACGATGAGGAATGGATACGGCAGCAGACGGCCCTATACCAGAGCGCGTTCTCACTTCAGCACGGTCCGTTATTCAAATGTATAGTACTAAAAACCAGCGATGAGGACGCTATTTTCATCCTTGCACACCATCTTATTATCGATGGCGTTTCGTGGAGGGTGCTGCTGGATGAAGTACATACCCGTTATGCTGGGTTAGGTGCAGTACAAAAAATGAATGTCGAGCGATACTCGTATTACGATTGGTCAATACAGTTGAAAGATAGCGCTTCTACTATAACTGATAGTGAGCGTAAGTACTGGAAACAGATTGAAGATGGTGAAAGAAAGAAGAATGTGCTGATCGATAAAGCTAGTGAACAAGTATATAGTCGTTACAAGTATCTGAATCTACCTTTGTCAAAGGAAAGAACAGCTAAACTTACTGCCATAGACTTATCGGAATGGAATACAAATATTCAGGAGATACTGTTAGCCGCTCTTTCGAAGGCACTGTATGATTGGAGGGGTGATAATAAGAATACAATATATCTGGAATCGCATGGACGCAATAGTACAGGGAATGCTGACATGTATGCTTCTGCTATAGGCTGGTTTACTGTAAAATACCCTTTCTTGCTGAGCTATGAAAAAGACAGTAACTCATTGCATGCCATACAGTCAATCAAAAATGCACTAAATGCGGTGCCGGGTGAAGGAGAGGGTTATTTTCTTTTGAAATATCTCACAGACAAATCCGGTTTATCAACATCTTTCGAGCCCGAGTTCAGTTTTAATTATCTGGGACATATAGAGACACCGGAAACAGGTATCCTTTCAATTCACCCATTGTCTGATAAGCAGGTAAATATAGGCGACAACATATACATGGCAGGCACTGTATTGTTTACTCTGGTTATTAATTCTGGTAGTTTACAGGTAGGGGTTACATATCATACTTCTCTTTACGAGGAGGTTGAGATAAGCCGATTGCAAAAGTCTTACATTGATAATATAGAAGCTATTATAGACGCGTTGCATGGTGAGCCGGAATTGAAACAAACTCAGATACAGGCAAATGCACATGGATTGGACGCTGTTGATATGGAGGAGCTTTTAAACTCTTTACAGTCATGAGCAAAATAAGTAGCATACAAATACTAACGCCGCTACAGGAAGGTATGCTCTTTCACGCGTTGAAGGGGGAGGATAATACAGCCTATTTCGAGCAATATAGTTTCACTGTTAGCGAACATATAGATAAGGATTGTTTTTTGCAGGCATTGGAGCTAGTCATTGAGAGGCATGATGTGCTGCGCGCTCGTTATATTGCAGATAAAGGTGCTCGTCCTGTTCAGGTTATCCTGGCGGGTCAAACACCGGATTTGCAAATATTTGAGTATGGCGATATAGATGATATACTCATCTCCGATAGAAAGCGCTCGTTTGATCTCGCAACAGACAATCTATTTAGAGCCATACTATTATATACCCAGCAGGGCACCAGGGTAGTCTTATCATACCATCATATCATTCTCGACGGATGGAGTTTTGCTATCGTGCTCAAGGAGCTTTTCCTGGTATACTCCGCAATTAAAAATAAACAGCGGCTGGTATTACCAAAGTCATCTTCGTTTGTGCATTTCTTAAAGTGGCTTGAGGATAGTGATGAAACATCATGTGCAGTTTTTTGGAAGAACCATCTGGCAACAGAAACCGACTTTGAAATTGCTGGATTCTACAGCGGCAGTGCGGTTGTAAATGCAGGTATGCCACAGGTTTCATTAAGTATGGCAATTGATGAGATGCTAACTGCCAGACTTGTAGAGATGGCAAGATCACTTAAGCTTAGCATCAATACAGTTGTCTATTCTATTTGGGGGGCATTGCTGGCTCGGTACAATCAAAAGCAGACTGTAGTATCAGGGTTGACTGTGTCAGGTAGAAATGCGCCAATAGACTGGATAGTCGACATGGTTGGCCTTTGTGTGAATACTGTGCCTTTCCGGTTTAATGTTGACGATACACTATCTGTTGAGGAGTATCTTAAGAATGTATCTAGCGATTTTACAGAGAGTATTCCTTATCAGCACTACTCTCTTGCTGACATACAGAAGTCAGCTAATAGTTCCGGTAGCCTGTTCGATCATATACTTGTTATCGAAGACTATCCGTATGAAGATATGGCTGGTAGCGCTGCGATGAAGGGTATTGACCTTTCTGGGCTCGATGTTTTTGAGGAGACACACTATCCTCTTTCCGTGCATGTTTCCGTTGGCCCGGAGATGAGGTGGCGTTTGTCTTTCGATCCTTCACGATATGGCTCTGAATTGATGCAGCAGGTGCTGCAACATATTTTATTGGTGGCGGAGAAGATCATTGACGGAGTTGTGTTTGGGAGAAGGCTGGCATCTGTTTCAATTATTGAGGATAAGTATAAAGACGATGTTCTTTTGATCAATGCTGAGGCAGTTGGATACTATCCTGAACATAAAACATTGCTTTCTCAGTACTATGAGCGTCTGGTAGAATCAGCACACACACAATTACTACATGATGTAGATAATGTACTATCTCCGGAAGATGTTGAGCGTTATAGTAATAACCTGCAATCTTTGTTGCACGATGCTGGTGTCAGAAAAGGAGATAAACTAGGCATTTGTAGCGACAGGTCTGTATGGCTAATGGTTGCTATAATCGCATGTTATAAGCAAGGTACCGTTTATGTGCCTATTGATGCAACACAGCCGGCCGAACGCCTTAGTTTTTTGCTGGAGGATAGTGGTGTAAAGGTGCTGATTGGCACGGTGGGTAAACTGCCCCATGTAGATAGTGTGACATTAATTGGGCTTGATCGGCAACTGCTTGAGGAGCCAAGACCAGCTATTCCTACAGCAGAATTATCGCCATCTGATACAGCATATATTATTTATACATCAGGCTCTACAGGCAAACCCAAAGGCGTAATGGTATCGCATACCTCCGCTGTTAATAGGGTGTATTGGATGCAGCAAGATTATCCGTTAGCCGGTGGTGACTGTATCATGCAGAAAACGCCGATCACGTTTGATGTATCGGTATGGGAGTTGTTTCATTGGTTGTTTTCAGGATGTAACACCTTTTTCCTGGCTAATGGTAAAGAAAAAGAGCCGGATGAAATCATCACTGTTATTAAACGGCAGAATATTACAGTGATGCACTTTGTGCCATCTATGCTGTCTGTGTTTATCGATTATGTGCGAGATAATACGTCTGAGGTCTCATCTCTAAAGTATTTATTCGCAAGTGGAGAAGAACTTTCGTTTTCAACGGTAGTTGATTTTAATACGAACATGTACGAAACGAATGCTACTAAGCTTATTAATCTATATGGCCCTACTGAAGCCACTGTAGATTGTACTGGTTTTGTATGTTCACCTTTGCCTGTAGGTTATAACTATATCCCAATAGGTAAGCCACTCCTTAACTATGGGGCCTATGTGCTAAATGAGAAAATGCAGGTGCTCCCGCCATGGGTGGCCGGAGAGTTGTATATATCCGGGGTTGGTATAGCCCAGGGTTATATCAACCGTGCGCAACTTACAAGCGAGCGGTTTCTTAACAACCCCTACAGTGATGGCCGTATTTATAAGACCGGAGATGCAGTATTGAGGACTGCTAAAGGAGAGATAGTTTATTTGGGTAGATTAGATAACCAGGTAAAGCTCAACGGCCAGCGTATAGAGTGTGGTGAGATAGAAGCTGCTATGATGAGGGTGCAAGGCATTGATGAAGCGGCTGTGATATTACATAAAAAAAATGACTTGTCTGTGCTGGTTGGGTTTTACAGTGGCCTCAAAGGCATTAAAGATGATATCAGCGCTATACTTGTAAGTAAGCTGCCAGCTGCTATGGTACCGGCATATTTAGTTCATGTAGATGATATGCCTAAGCTAGGTAGCGGAAAGATTGACCGCAACAGTTTGAAACGCATGGCTGCTGAAGGTATTTTTAACACGGCGCTGCATAGCGATCATTTGCAAAACGATGCCGTTCAACTACAGCTTCTGGAATTATGGAAGCGTGTACTTGGTAAGCCTGTAGATGTATCGAAAGACTTTTTTGCAAACGGCGGACATAGCTTAACTGCTATTCGTTTAATTGCATCAATCAGGAAAAAATTCAATGTTTCTGTTTCGTTGCCCGCATTGTTTCTCAATGCTACTATATCAAAGTTGGCAACACATATCAGGTCGTTGAATCAGGATGTTTATCAAACTATTTCCACGGCACCAGAGAAAGATTTGTATGACTTGTTGCCCGCACAGCAGAGCTTGTATGCTTTGCAGCAAATGCCCGGTATAGGCTGTGCGTATCAGGTACCTGCTATTATGATGTTGCAGCAGCATGTTACATCGTTACATATTCAGGCGGCTATAGGCCAGCTTATATCCCGGCATGCTAGCTTACGTACATGCTTTGTTGAGGTAGATGGTAGTATCTATCAAAAGGTGCAATTGGCAGATTGGGCTATTGCTGAATTTAGTAAGCTTGTTGGTTTTATTGAGATTGCTGCCGGGCAAGATATGGTTGCTGATTGGCAGAAGGTTAGGGAAGAGATAGATATAAGCCGGGCACCACTGTTGAGAGTCTATTTTATTACTCAGGATGCTGGGTTTAACTATGTGGTGTTGGACATTCATCATTTAGTGACTGACGAACACTCCAATAATATTTTCGTTAGCGATCTGTTGGCGATACTGGAGGGGACTGAGTTGGCAAAGTTGAAATACAGTCATATTGATTTTGCTTATTGGTACAACGAGAAATATCTTAAAGAAGCGCAGTATAAGCTTGATAAAGAATGGTGGGGTAAGTATCTACATGAGCATCCCGCCACATTAGATCTGTCTTTAAAAACAAGGCCTCCACAGCTTTCTTTTGGTGGGGCTATGATCGATAAGCAACTGGATGGGGATATTTCACGTTTTATAATAAAGCTGTCGAATGAACTTAGCGTAACATCATTTTCGGTAATACTGGCAGCATTTACTGCAATTATCTCACGATGCTCGTTACAAGATGATTTTTTGCTAGGCATACCATTCTCTTTGCAGCAAGCCGGAGATATGGTATCCGCAACAGGTATGTTTGTTAATACATTGCCATTCCGTGCCCGTGTTGGGCATAGTATGTCATTTCAAGAGCATATACAACAAACTGGGGGCGATCTGGTTGAGCTAATGCAGCGTAGCTCATACCCATTGCTGCATCTGGCACAGGATGTTAATGCCGCAAGATCGGCAGACACTCACCTGTTATTTTCAGTACTGTTCAATTATGTTTCATTAGCAGGCAAGCCGGATCTTAGCCATGTTGATCAACTCATTCCTGCTGAGTCAAAATTTGATCTTAGTGTTGAAACGAAAGAGTTTCAAGGAGATTTTATAATATCATTCACCTATTGTACAGATCTTTTTGAAAGGCATTTTGTTGATGCGCTGTTTATCCATTTTTGTGAATTTTTGAAAAATGCACAAAGTGATTTTAGCATGTTGATCGGCGACATAGATATAGTGACAGCCGAAGAGAAACAAGAGTTAATTGCAATGGGTGCTGGTAGAAAAGTTGAAAACCCCTACACCAGTCTGCAAGCGATCCTCAAAAATGCATATACAAATTATACTACGAATACGGCCATAAAAACAGCCGATGGAGATATTAGCTACGCAGCCCTCAAACTAAAGATAGATGCAATAGCGGGGGAGATATTGAAAAAAGTTTCTGTAAAAAAAGATGATGTAATAGCAGTGTATATGCACCGTAGCGAAACAGCCATAGCAGCTATTCACGCTATTGTGCTATTAGGGGCAGCATATCTGCCTATCGATTCGGCGTTGCCGGAAGAGCGTATCAGATTTATGCTTCAGGATAGCGCTGCTGTACTCGTTTTGAGCGACCGCCACTTCCCTTATACGATAGATGTTGATGCTGTTATAGTGAATGATTTTGCTACAGGGAATGTTATTGATTATGAAGATCGCGATGGTGATTATCTGGCATATATTATTTACACATCAGGCTCAACTGGACAGCCTAAGGGTGTAATGGTTGAAACAGGTTCTGTTGCTAATAGGCTGTGTTGGCTGCAACGGGATTACCCCTCTGCTCCCGATGATACATGGGTGTGGAAAACCTCAATGTCATTAGATGTTTCAGTCGGCGAGATATTCGGCTGGACATTGTCAGGCTCGTCTCTGGCTATTTTAAATAATGCCGATGAAAAAGATCCTGTTATTATATGTCAGGCAATTTCCAGGTATGCAGTTACGCGGGTGCATTTTGTACCATCTATGTTGCAGGCGTTTTTAGAGTATGTTGCCACATTTCAGCAAAAGCCACTGCTTGAGTCTTTACGGTTAGTGCTTTCCAGCGGAGAATCGGTAACCCCTGCACTCATTAATGATTATAAGAATACCGGACTTGTGGCTACTTTCCTGGTGTTGTATGGCCCTACCGAAACTACTGTAGAAGTAACCTCCATTGTTGCCGATCCTCATTCAGAGTCTGTAAGCATAGGCTACCCTGTAGATAATGTGAATATATATATTGTGCATCCTGTTACCGGTACTATTCAGCCATTAAACACTCCCGGCGAATTGTGGGTGGAAGGTGTTCAGGTAGCAAGAGGGTACAAGGATAGGCCTGCGGTGCAATACAAACATTTTATTCCTAGTCCGTTTTCGCAAGGCGAAAGGATTTACAAAACAGGCGATATCGCCTTATTTACTGCTGATGGGCAGATATTGTTTAGAGGTAGGCAGGATAGCCAGGTAAAGGTTAATGGTTATCGCATTGATTTAGGCGAGATCGTACATGCCGTTGAACAGCATCCCGGAGTGTCAAAGTGTATATGTATTGTAGTAGAGCAAGCTGGGGTAAAAAAGATACATGCTTATTATAAGTTAAGCACACAGGTCGCATTAGAAGAACTACGTGAATATATACGGTTGAAGTTACCGCCGTATTGCATGCCGGAACTATTTCAGGCAGCAGAATTTCCTGTGAATAATAGTGAAAAAGTAGATGTTAAAGAATTGAAAGTGCTGAATACAGTTAGTCTCCCTGAGATTGAATCTGTAACCGATGAAGTTGAAGTAGCGCTTATTGGGATATTTGAAGATGTGCTGGCCAGGAATGGCTTATCTGTCGATAGCGATTTCTTTAGTTATGGTGGGCATAGCATACTGGCGTTGAAACTGATAAATAGGATACAGAAACAGCTACGGGTTAAGCTTTCTTTAAAAGATATTTTCCAATATCAATCTCCGCGTAGCCTTGCCCGGTATATAAGAAAGGCAGATAAGAATGATATTGCGATCATACCATATCTGGGTGAAAAGGATGTGTATGATGTTGCTCCGGCTCAGCGCCGCTTATGGTTTTTGCAATCAAAAGATCTGTTAAGTGTGGCCTATAATATGACCTACACGTTTAAGGTTGCTGAGCCGCTGGCTTTTGATGCCCTAAAGGAAACATTGGCTCTGTTGGTAACAATGCATGATCAGCTAAGGGCATCGTTTTCTATGCAAAATGAGCAATTAGTAACTGTATTGCACAACACACCTGATACTGCTGACTATTTATCTGTAGTTGATGCCGGTGCTGATGAAAATAAGGCCAGGGAATTGATCAATACATTTTCAAACACTCCATTTTCGCTGGATAGGTTTCCGTTATTCAGAGTGATGGTTGTCAATATTGACGGCGGTTTTTACCTGTCGTTAAGTATACACCATGCCATTACAGATGGTTGGGCGATGACTTTATTACTCAATCAGCTACAGCATATATACCGTCTTAAACAGAAGGGGGAATATGTTGAGGGTAAAGAAAATCGATCTGCCCTGAGGTATGTAGATATAGCGAGTTGGATGATAGAAAGATTGGCTTCACAGAAAGATACTGTCAGGAAGTATTGGGGTAGTAAGATAGCTGGTGATATACAGCCCGCTGTTCTTCCTCATAGTGGGCACGGCACTAATGTGGCCCGGCAAGGTGCAACCAGTCATTTTGTATTAGATAAGGAGTTGTCTGAAGCTATAAAGAAAACAGCACTATCGTGGAAGTGTAGTGAATACCAGCTCATGCTGTTTGGTTTTGGCATGTTGATTGTAAAGCTGTCAGGGCAAAGCTATTTTGTATTCGGCTCTTCAGTGGCCGGGAGGTCGCACCCTGCTACAGAGCATATATTCGGCTTTTTCGTCAACATGCTGCCTGTTATTATGAAGCTGGAAATGGATGCTAAGGTAAAAGATAGTGTTGCAGATTTTGCCGCAGCACTCCTCGATGATATGAATTATGAAGCCCTGCCGTTTGATGAATTGAATAGTGTTGTTCGCGAAGAGACCGGGGTGTCTTTGGCTGATCATATCCGAATGAGGTTCGTTTATAATAATTTCTCAAATAGTTCATTGGAGCATCTTGGTAGTGTTGAAGAAGTGAATACCGATATGTCAGGTACCAAATTCGATATGAGCTTTACTGTTCAACCAAACAATGATGATTTTACCCTGAATGTTGAATATGCAACTGCGCACTACGATAAGCCGACTATAGCTTTTTATGTGCAACAGTGGCAGTCGGTCATGAAAGATATTTGTAATGACCGGGAGCAAACGATCGCCGACCTGTTAAGAAAGAAAATTGACGCCGCGCAGACGACAAAAACGCAATCTTATCAATTACTTAAAAGTTTAAAGTCAATATCAAAATCCTGATTTTATGGATACTAAATCACAATTGCTCAACTCATTAAAATCAGCTGTTTCTAAACCAGTGGTAAGAGTAGGCGCGGTAAAAGAGCAGGAAGTAGTAGGCAATGATCTTGGTTCAATATATTATCTGATCACGGCTCAGGACGATGGGATAGACCTGATCACATGGGCATCGCAGGAGTCTAAACGTCTCGAGGGATTGTATCAAAAGTATGGTGCAGTTCTGTTCAGGGGGTTTGCCTTAAAAGACAATAACGCTTTTCAATCCCTTTGTGAGTCTTTCGCCACTCAGTTACTCGATTATACAGAGCCGTCTACTCCTCGCACAAAAGTGAATGATAAAGTGTATACCTCCACAGAATACCCCAAGGATAGGTCTATACCGCAGCACAACGAACATTCCTACACACGTAGCTGGCCACAGAAAATATGGTTCTATTGCCAGGTGCCGTCACCATCTGGTGGCGAAACGCCAATAGCAGATTCTGGTTTGGTATACGATATCTTACCTCAACAACTACGTAGCAGGTTTGTTGATAAAGGGGTAATGTACAAACGTAATTATGATCAGAATCTTGATTTGCCATGGCAGCATGTTTTTGGTACTGAGGATAAGAATGTATTGGAAGCGTATTGCAGAAAGCACGATATCAATTTTAAATGGCTGGATAATGGCGGCTTACAAACCTGGTATACTGCCCAAGCCGTGGCTAAGCACCCATCCACAGGTAAGGATCTATGGTTCAATCAGGCACACCTTTTCAATTTGCTGAGCTTGCCAGATGCTGTGCAGGAGTATATGACGGAGACTATTGGTGTAGACCATATGCCAAGGAATAGCTATCTGGGTGATGGGACAACAATCTCCAAAGAAGAGTATGATGCAATTAATGATGCTTATCAGAAGGCTAAAATCACTTTCAAATGGCATGCTGGCGATGTGCTTTGGCTCGATAATATGAGATATACCCACGGTCGCAACCCTTTTGAGGGAGATAGGAAAGTACTGGTAGCTATGTCAGATCCGTACACAATGCCACAGCATCACGATGTTTCCGAAGCGTCGGTAAGACAACAAACGGCATCGTTTTTTGTAAAGCAGGAAAGACCACAAACTATTGAATGGTTACGATACCGTCTGGCGGGTATCTACCGTATTTTAGCCATGGAGGGGTTGGATGAAGGTATTAGTGGTCACGTCTCCCTGAAGATACCAGGTGATAAAGAATTGTTCTTGGTTAATCCTTTTGGTTATCTGTTTGAAGAGGTAACTCCTGAAAATTTGATAACGGTAGATTTCGAGGGTAATGTTGTATCCGGCAACCATCCGATAAATGTTGCTGGTTTTTTTATCCACGCTGCATTGCACAAAGCACGTCCTGAGATCAATTGCATAGTGCATACACACTCTCCATTAGGCACGGTCTTCACCTCTCTCGGCCAGCCTATAGAGGCCATAGACCAAACCTCCTGTATGTTCTTTGAGAAACATGCGCTTTATGATGACTATAACGGCCCTGTGCTGGATGAGCATGAAGGGGAGAGTCTGGCTAAGGCTGCTGCGGGTAATCACACTATACTGTTGAAAAATCATGGCACCATCACCATGGGCGAGGAACTGGAAACAGCAGCTATGCTTATGATAAACGCAGAGCATGCTTTTCATGTCAATCTTCATGCAAAGCAGGTTGGCATCCCCATAAAAGTAGAGCCGGATGTGGCGCGTATGGCGCAGCAATGGATAGCCAATCCTATTGGTATGCAAATCGAATTTGATGCTTATCTGCGTAAGGCAGAGCGTCATTTCCCTGACTTCGCGGTATTTAAGCCCAAAAATTAATCACCATGAGTACAATCGCATATAAGTTATCTCCACAGCAAAATACTTTACTGGCAACAGGCAATGAAAACACCTCTTGCTTCCTCCGCTTTTTTGTCGATCGTGTTACCGATGTTGAGTTGATAAAAAGCACAATTGTTGATATCGCAGCTAAGTATCTGGCGTTTAAGTTGAGCTTCGTTAAAGAGAATAATGAACTGCTACAATCAGTCAACTACCAGCCTCAATTGAAATTTCATGATACCGGTATGTATGTTGGATTTTTAGAGGCAGTTAGTGTTTCAGCCCCGGTTATACAAGTATATATTCATAAGGAAGCTAGTGGTTGCAATATTGCTTTTGTAGGAAATCCAGTATGCGTTGATATTTCAAGCCTGTTGTTGTTGCAGCATCAGGTTGTGTTGAGCCTGAATGGTGATGATACTGCATTTGAAGAAGAGATTGACTACGCGCAGTTTTCGGCATGGCAGCATCAGTTGCTCGATGAAGACGTGGCTATAGAGGCTCGCCATTTCTGGCTGCAACAAGCAAATACTACTGCGGTTGTTACAAGGCTAGAGCATCTTAGTAGCGGTGAGCGTTCGTATAAGTCTGCGTCTAAACTTATTTCTCAGGATATAAGTAAGGCAATTGCAGAGAAAGCCTCATTGCTCAATATTAGTGCTGAAACTATGTTGCTGTCAGCATATATCAGATGCATTACTAAGATTTCCACTGTCGATGATTTTAATATTGGATTGGAGTGTCATGGCCGGGAATTTGATGAGCTGAGTAATACAATGGGTATGTTGAGCAAGCTTGTTCCATTCCTTGTTAATAGCGAAAACTCTTCAGATGTTTTAGCGGTAGCAGAGTTGGTAGAGCATGCAAAGTCTTACCAGTTCCATTATCTGAAATCAGATCACAAATTCGACTATCACTTTTCTTTTCTAAAGGCTAACGGCAATTTCACTGAGGCAGCACAAATGTTACAGCCATTTAAGCTGAAATGCCAAATTGTAGGCATGGGGGATAGCTTCAGATTGTCATTTATATATGATGAGCGTTCCTTTTCTGCAGATACGGTTAATTATCTGCTTGATTCTTTTCTGCATAATGTATGCGAACAGTTAAAACTGCCTGCACAGCATACGCGTTATTTAGCTGGAATTATTTACGAAGGCAAGCAGGCTAACATGGTTGATGTGGATATTGTGAATAGCTTCAAGAATATTGTAAAGGCTTATCCCGCTAATATTGCTATTAAGACACTGGCCAATACCTATACATACCAACAGCTCGATCAGCTGTCTGATAATATCGCTAAGCAACTAAGAGCGGATTATAATGTAGCTGAGGGCGACTTTGTAGGCCTGTTAACAGAGAGTACGGAATGGATGGTAATTGGTATGTTGGCTATTCTTAAAGCTGGCGGCGCATATTTGCCGCTAGATGTCGATATGCCTTCAAATAGACTGTCAGGTATCATTGATGATGCAAAGCCCGCATGTATTCTGACTAATGCTGCTTTTGTTGCTCAGTTACAGGACTCTGGTGCACGGGTGGCAATTGTTGAGGTGTTGCAAAACACGTTTGCAGGTGAGCTTGAAGCATTGCAACTATCCGCCGATGCTCCTGTCTACTTGATTTACACCTCGGGTACCACAGGAAAGCCTAAAGGCATGGTAGTGACAGCGCGGAATTTGCTTAATTATGTCGGCTGGTTAAAGGCGGAGTTTGATATTAATGCAAAAGACAGCAGCATACTGCAGTCTTCTTATGCTTACGATCTTGGTTATACCAGCCTATGGGGTTGCTTGCTTTCAGGTGCCACATTGCACGTTGTATCTCCTGAGCAAAGAAGTGATGCTGATTGGATGGTTAACTATATCGTTGATAATAATCTTACTTATCTCAAGCTCACTCCTTCTGTTTTCTATTTGCTGTTGCAAGCCTCTAATTTATCGCACTTTAGTAAGTCTGAGCTTCATTATATATTCCTCGGTGGCGAGAAGATAAATGTGAAAATGCTTCAACAGTTTGTATCGCTCAAACCTGATACGGTATTTGTAAATCACTATGGCCCTACTGAAACCACAATAGGAACTATCTTCCATAAGATCCCTTCAGATAGCCTGGAATCATTTTCAAGAAAGCCCGTTATCGGTACTCCTATTTCTGGCAATAAAGTGTTGATTAGAAATGTGGATGGTGAGATATGCTTGCCCGGAGAATTGGGCGAGATATGTATTGGAGGTATAGGCGTTGCTAAGGGTTATTATAATAGGGACGAACTGAATGTTGAAAAATTTGTTGAGTACGCCGATCCTGTACAGTCTTTCAGGTTGTATAAAACAGGCGATCTTGGTTATAGCCTGCCTGATGGGCGTATTGTTATTGAAGGTAGGAATGATAATCAGGTGAAAGTAAGGGGGCACAGGATAGAACTTGGTGAGCTACAGAATGCTTTGCATAAAACTGGTCTGGATCATCTGGTATTGAAATTGGTAGAGTCATCTGGTTTCGGACAGGAGTTGGTTTGTTATTACAAAGCCGACCAGGAAATTGATGTTAGCCAGTTACGCACCGCTCTTATGGCCCTGGTGCCCGAATACATGATACCTTCATTCTTTGTCAGGATAAAAAACATACCACTTACGGCCAACGGTAAAGTAGATATGTCTGCTCTGCCAGATCCATATAGTGTATCGGCTACTATCAATGATAGGCCAATGAATGCTGCAGAACAACAGATAGCTGATATATGGAGTTCGGTATTGAAGCTGCAGGTGGGTGCTACTACTGATTTTTTTGTTGCTGGTGGCGATTCAATTAAGGCTATACAAATTATATCTAAGATGAATAAACAGGGCTTGAAATGCCAGCTGGCTGATATATTTAATCACACAACAGTGCAAGGCTTGGCTGCGCATATCACGGGTATAGAAGTAGATGCTGTTCAGTTGCCGGTTGCCAATGTTCCTGAATCAACGGTGTTGTACCGCTTAACACCGATGCAGGAGTTGATGCTGTTTCATGCAAGAGTGTATCCCGATTCAAAAGCAAACAACATTGTCCGCCAGTTTGATATATCAGGTACCGTTAATGTTGACGCGCTCAAATATTCAGTGGGGCAAGCCTTCGGCTATTACGATATGCTCAAGGTTCAGTTTGTATCAGTAGAAGACGGTGAAAGGCTTAAAATACGCTCTTCAATAGAAATTGACAGAGTGTTTATATTGGTTGACTTGTCAACAAGTGATTCTGCTGAATTGGAGGTGGCTCATCATAAAACTGAATGGGTAAATCAGGGTTTCGATCTGGATGCTGATGTTTTGTTTAGGGTAAAACTGCTCAGGCTAAAGGATAAGCACATATTGTTGCTAAACTACCACCATATTATCATGGATGGCTGGTGCCTGAATATCGTATTGAAGGAGATAATGTCATGTTATGCGTCCAGATGCACCGGTAGTAGCTATGAGTTTTCACCATATACCTCATTTGTTAAATATCTTGATTGGATAGATGCCCTGTCTTCAAGCGACGCTCAGGCTTTTTGGAAAGATTATCTCAAAGACTATGCTTCAATTGCTACAGTTCCGGTGGTATACGATACTGTTGATGAATATAAGCCGGAAGTATCCACATATTTTCTTGATGAGGAAATGTCTGCAAAATTGCAGGATTTCTGTAGTGCAAAAAGGATTACCGTCAATCAGTTTTTGCAGACGGCGTGGGCTGTAGTACTTGGCAAGTATAATGATGTTAATGATGTTGTTTACGGCATTACTGTATCTGGCCGCCCTGCTGAGATCGATGGCTTTGAAACAATGTTGGGGCTGTTCATTAATACCATACCGCTTAGGGTAAACTGGAGTGATACCACCACGGTAGATGATCTGGTACTGAGCGTACGTAATAGCTTTTATAATGTTCAGTCGCATCAGTATTTGTCTTTACCGGAGATACAGGCTTGTTCGGAGTTGAAAAAGGATTTATTGGATCACGTCTTTGTTTTCGAAAACTATCCGTTCACATCCGTTGCCGAGGAATCGCAGCAGGCGGGAGTTGCAATAGCCGCTGCTGATAGCTTTGGTCAGGTCAATTACGATCTGGCAGTGCTTGCTTACCCGGGGTCAAATATTTGCCTGTCGTTCATGCACAATAGCAATAAATATCCTGCTGCCCAGATCAATAGCATTCAAGGCCATTTAATGCAAGCTATCAAAGCAATGATTGGTGCGCCCGACAGGCTAGTTGCTGAAATTGATATACTCACTGATGGTGAGCGTAGTGAACTTATGAGTTGGAGCGTACAGCCCGGTGATTTTGATAAAGAAAAAAACATAGTTGATTACTTCCACGAAATTTGCCACAAGTTCAGCGGTCGTAAAGCTATCGAAGATGAAGCCGGTAGTTTATCATACGGTGATTTGCTACAAAAGGTTGACAGAATAGCCGGTGTGCTTTTAGATAGCGGTATTGCGCCCGGTGATAATATAGCCTTATTGCTATCTCCCGGTCAGGAAGCTATTATAGCTATAATGGCCGTATTGAAGTCAAGTTGTGCGTATGTGCCCGTAGATATTGAATATCCCGCCGAGCGTATCTCTTTTATGATTGCCAATAGCGACAGTAAAGCAGTCATTACATCAAAAGAGCATGTAGCTGTCGTGAGCAGCGTGTCCATTCCGGTGTTATGTATCGAAGACATGCAGGCAACTACTACACGTGATTTGCCTCATATAAGCCCGGACAGTCTGGCATATATTATATACACTTCAGGCACTACTGGTCAACCCAAAGGCTGCCTCCTTACACATCAGAACCTCGTTAAGATCATCAAACAGAAGAAGGACTGGATAAGCTTCAATGAAAACGATGTTTGGGTTCTGGCTCATTCTTATACGTTCGACTTTTCCGTATGGGAGATATTTGGGTGTCTGCTTTCGGGCGGTAAGCTCATCATCCCTCCAAGAATTAAAGTGAAGGATGTCTCCGAATTCTCTGGACTATTAAAGCAGAAAGGTGTAACGGTACTCAATCAAACACCACTCGCTTTTTATCAGTTGATAGAGCAGATTGATAATGGGAATGATATTGCTGAGTATAGCATAAGGCTTGTCATCTTTGGTGGCGAGAAACTGGATTTTGTCAAACTCCTCCGTTGGACCGAGATAGACAAGAATGAAAGGGTAAGCCTGTATAACCTATACGGTATTACTGAAACAACTATCCATACTACCTGGCACCATGTTTCGCATAGAGAAATAAAAAGTTCTCACGGTCGTTCGGTAATAGGCCTGCCAATACCGTCTACCAATGTGTTTGTCGTTAACAAACAAACGCAGCTATCACCTGTTGGTGTTTGGGGCGAGTTGTTGGTAGGTGGTGAGGGTGTGTGTAGCGGTTACTATAAGCTTAATGAACTCACTGCGCAGAAGTTTATCACAGATCCTGTATTGGGTATGGGTACAGTATACCGCAGTGGCGATATTGGCCGCTGGCTACCCGATGGCACACTGGAGTATTCGGAGCGTAGGGATAACCAGGTGCAGATACGTGGTTATAGAGTTGAGATCGGTGAGATATTATATTGGTTGCAAAAAACGGATGGTGTAAAACAGGCGCATATTATATCCGCCGTGCTGGATGGCAATACTTCGCTGGTGGCCTATGTAGTGGCCGATCAGGCACTAGATGCAAAGGCTATTCGTAGTTATATGAAGCAATACTTGCCGTTGCATTTCATTCCACAATATTTTGTATTCTTAGATCATCTGCCATTAACGCATACTGGCAAGGTAGATGTAAGGAAGCTACCTTTGCCAGAGAAAAATATCGGAACAAATAGTACAGCCTACACAAGTGTCATTGAACAAAAAATAATAGATATATGGGAGCAGGAGCTTGGCTGTAAAGTAGCTGTTGCTGATGATTTCTTCGATCTCGGCGGCCATAGCCTGAAGGTGATGCGCATAATCGGTGCTGTTCAAAAAGAGTTTGGTATCACTATTCCAATATTTGCGATATATGAACAACCTGTATTGAGGGATTTTGCTGAGTTTGTTAAGCTGGCTATCGGAGGTGGTTCTGATGTTGTAGAATCAGATCATATCTTATTACGAAAAGACGACGCTGCTAATGTCGCATTCTTCTTGCCACCCGCTATAGGTTATGCGTTCGGTTTTGAGCCACTCGCCAGGCAGCTTACTTCGTGGAAGGTTTTTGGCTTGAATTTTATCGAGAACAATACTTTCGAAGAAATGGCCAGGGTCATTAATTATCTGCAGCCTGAAGGCCCGGTTGTGTTGTGTGGTTTCTCCGCCAGCGGTAGTATGTGTTTTCATGTTAGCAAAATACTGGAGGCACAAGGTCGGGTAGTGAAGGCTGTTGTGTTGCTCGACTCCCGCCGCTTCTTACAGCCTGAGCCGCTCTCTGCTGATGAAGTTCAAAGAATAGTTGCTGAGTATATGAACGACCCAAGAGCACAGACCTATCTGACGCATTCTGTATTAAAGGAGTCTATGCGCAGGCGTATTGAAGCTTCAATAACATTCATACATCAGCTGCAGGATGATGGCGTCATCAATGCGGATATCTATTACATCCGTTCTGAGACTAATAGGGGCAATGATGCCCGTGTCAACGACTGGAAGGGTATAACCAATGGTAGCGTGATACTGCACGAAGGTGCTGGCCCCCATATTGCTATGTTAGAGGAGCCATACCTTCAGCAGAATGCAGATGTGTATAAGATGATAATGGATGAAATAGCCCAATAGCTATTTTTCTATCATGTAGTCGTTTATTACCAGCACGTCTATACCGGTGGTGTAGAATATGCCTATTGCATCTTCTACTGAGTGCAGTATTGGCTTGCCCATTATATTCAAGCTTGTGTTCAACACTATGGGTACGCCCGTCTGGTCGTAGAATGCTTTGATGAGTTTGTAATACGAAGGGTTCCACTCCTTCTTTACCGTTTGCAGGCGCCCTGTTTGGTTGGCATGCACTACAGCCGGTACTTTTTCTTTTACTTCGTCTTTAAAGATGAGGGTACGCTCCATATACGGCGTTTCCTGGTAGTCTTCAAAATACTCCTCGCCATACTCATGCAGTATCGATGGTGCAAATGGCCTGAACTCTTCTCTGAATTTCACTCTTGCGTTTATAGCGTCTTTCATGTCGGCTGGTCGCGGATCAGCAAGTATACTCCTGTTGCCCAGCGATCGTGGCCCAAACTCAGCTCTGCCCTGTATCCATGCTATTATTTTACCCTCGGCTATACGTGCTGCTGTTTCTTTGTGTATGGTTAGCGGCAGGTGGCGTACATTTTTTATCCCTCCAAACTTTACAAGTCTTTTCAGTGTTTCGTCAGATAGCGTAGCACCCAGGTAGGGAGTGAAGAAAGGTTTGCCGCCAAGTGTCTTGTGTTTGTTCTCTTCTTTAAACGCCAGCATTGCCGCGCCTATCGCATTGCCATCATCTGCTGGTGCCGATGGTACAAATAGGTTTTCAAATCCCGTCTTTGCTACTACAGTGCCATTGAACGAGGAGTTAAGGCCACAACCACCGCCTATCACCAGGTTTTTCGATAGGTTTAGTGCCTCTACATCTTTTAATATTTCCAGCATCAGTTCCGAGAAGATGACCTGCCCGGTATAGGCAAGGTCGGCGGCATCCCATGGGCTGCTGTCAGCTGGCCGCTTAAATCTTTCAAGCTCCAGCATTATAGCCTGTATGCGGTCTTCCGCAGGGTATTTCAGGTGCTTGTTCTTGTATTGGCAAAGTTCTTTCAGCAGGTTGTAGCAGTCAGGTATTATTTTGCCGTATGGTGCCAGGCCCATTACTTTCCACTCCTCTCCGGTAAACCAATCGAAGCCGCAGAGTGTAGTTACCAGTTCGTAGAGCCAGCCCAAACTCTCCGGCCCTCTATGAAACCATAGTTGCTTCACTTCATCATGCACATAATGATACAGGGATAAAGAGCCGCCTTCTCCATAGCCATCTACTACCAGGCATACTGCATCTTCGTATGGGCTGGTATAGCATGCATAAGCAGCGTGCGCCAGGTGGTGTTTATAGCTTTTGTTGGTTACGCTCGAGTGGTTGAAGTGGCGCTGTGCATTTAAAAGTACGCCCGTTCCTGCTGTCTTTATGTATTGGTGCTGCAGTTTTAGTATGGTGTATATTGAGCTTTTGGAGAACAAGTAGCGGGATGGTAATGTGAGCACCGGGTTTTTCAGTGCTTCATCACTAAAGAACTTCATCCGCTCCAGCCTGTTGAGGAATTGCAGGTATTCATCGCTCCACGATGTAGCTACTACAAATTCGGCATCTGCATCGCAATATTTTTTCAGGATGCGCCCTATGTCAAAATTATCGGCAGGGCAATTAAGTGCTCTTTTGTATTGAAGCCTTCTTTCTGTTGCTTCTGCAAAAATAGTTTCGCCGTCTTCGTTAATGATGGCAATAGCTGAGTCGTGAAAGGTACTGGCGAGGCCCAGGTAATACTTTTTCATGTGTTAGCGTTAGTATCTGTTTAATAGTTTGGTGATTTCTTCATCTGATAGCATTTCTACTTCTCTGTGTAGTTCGGCAGAGATGTGTGCAGTCGAAAGGTTGATGGGTTCATTGCTCAGGCTGCTATCGTTTTTAGCTCCCGATGTTTCGTATAGGTATTTGCCTAAAGCCGATAGGGTGGTATGCTGAAAGAAATAGGCAATAGGAATATTGATACCTGTTTCTTTTTGTATCTGCCCTTTCAACATGTTCAGCATCAGTGAGTCAAATCCTATTTCAAAATATGGCCGGTGAACGTTTAGCGTATCATGCTCGCCGAGTTTCAGTATGTTTTTGCCCATACGCGCCAGCATGGCTATTGTGTCATCTGTGTTGCTTAACTCCATAGTAGGGGCTGTGTTTGCAACAGGTGCATGCCATGCCGCCGGCATCATAGGTCTCAGCCATGCCGGGCAGTTGGCCATAAAAATATCCGGCTTTACATCTATAGCTACTAACGTGCCTGTGCCCGCCGTATTCAGTGTTTGTTCAAACAGGCCTGCTGCCATTTTTTTGGTGATCAGATGCACGCCCATCTGCTCAAACGATCGGTTGAGGCCTTTGGTCATGCGCGAGTCTTCCCATGGTCCCCAGCATATACTTACTGCAGGCAGCCCATCATGTATGCGTTGCGCTGCCAACCTGTTGAGGAAGTAGTTGGCTGCGCCATAGTTGGTCTGCCCCCTGTTGCCAAATAGGGACACAGTTGATGAGAACAACGCAAAATGGTCAAGTTTCCAGTCTTTGCTTATCTCATGCAGGTTGCTGGCAGCTTCAATTTTCACAGGGAATACCGATTGAAAACTCTCCGCGTCATGGGCATTTATCAATCTGTCGTTTATGATGCCTGCAACGTGGAATATGCCTTTTACGTTTGCAGTGTCTATGTCCTTCAGGTCGTTCCTTAACGTATGTATGTTGCTGATGTCGGTAACGATCACATGGGTACTGCACTGTTTGGCATTCCATTGCGCTACCTGTTCCTGTTCACTCGCGGTTGGCTGGCGCCTGTTCAGTAGTGTGATGTTCTTCGCCCCTTTACTGATAAGCCAATCTATCAATAACTTGCCAATACTTCCAAGCCCTCCTGTTACAAGGTAATGCCCGTCAGATTTTAGTTTTAGTCGTTTTCTGTTTGTGTCAGCTACAATAGCCATTTTGGGGGCCAGCCATTTGTTGCCTTTTATCAGCAGTTGTACAGGCAGGCTTTTATATCGTTGTATAATATCAATGCAATTAGCAATGGTATCGTCAGTATCTACTACCGATATATCAAGTTCCTGCATTTCAGCCTTCACACTTATCCCGAAACCCCATAGCAAGCTGCCATGCAGGTTTAAGACATTACTATTGTTGCTATGTACATTTGATGTAAGTACAATGAGTTTGCTGTCCGGGCTCTTTGCAAATTGCTTTACTACTGCAAGCAGTTTTGCCAATTCAGTGGTGTCTGTTGCGGCACTTGTGCCTATATCATCTGCCAGGTATATTGTTGTTGCTGCTGTATTTTTTCGCTGGTATTCATCTATATGCTGCGTTGTATAGTTGGCATTGGCCAGGGCAAGTTGGTTGCTCAGTGCTTTTGCAGCGCTCAGGTTCTTGTTGTATATTATATCTATATGTGCTGCAATACCTGTTGCCGCTGGCTGTGGTATGGTTTCAAATTCATAACTGTATAGTGGTGTGGTAGCCTCGGGTACGGCTTCGCTACTGCTATGTTTGCCTACTACTACATGCTTCCAATGCCTTTTTTTCTGGAAGGTATAGTCGGGTAATTGTACGTAGTTGTATTTGTTATCATGTTCTTCGCCTTGCTTCCAGTTTATAGGTATCCCTGCATGCTGTATACTTGCCAGGCATAGTAAGAATTGTTTTGTAGCAGAAACGCCTTTTCTCAGGCTGGGTATCCAGTTTTCGATTTCTGGCTGGTTCTGTTTGCCGAGATTGGTGAGTACCGGCTGTGGCCCAAGCTCAATACATATCTGGTAGCCTAATTGCTTCAAAGTGTTTAATGATGCTGCATATCTTACAGGGCTTAGCAAATGTTGCGACCAATAGCTAGTATCATCCAGTTGCCTTTGTGTATAGTTTTTACCTGTTATGTTTGATATGATAGGGATAGATGGTACAAAAAACTGTATTTGTTCCACTGTATCTGTTAGTTTATCAGCTGCGGGCTTCATCAGTGGCGAGTGGAAAGCATGTGATACCGTAAGTGGTACTGCTATGATATTTTTCTCGCTCAGCACTGTACGCAGTTTTTCTATCTCCGTCAGCAGGCCGGAGACTACAGTCTGTGTGCCGCTATTGATGCCGGCTATCGATAGGTTGATATTTGATGCTTGAATGAGTGCTATTACATCATGCTCAGGTGCTATTACCGATATCATACCACCACCTGTCGGTTGCTCTTGCATAAGTGCTGCCCGTGCAGATATCAGCTTTATAGCATCTTGCATGGTAACGGCTCCTGCTATACAGGCTGCTGTTATTTCTCCTAAGCTGTGACCCAGCACAATGCCGGGCTGTATACCGTAGCTTTCCAGTAGCTTGGCCAGTGCATAGCCTGTGCAGAATAATGTAGGCTGTGCATAGCGTGTTTGGTTGATGATGCCTTTTGGGTCTTCAAACAATATCTCTTTAAGTGATATCCCATTATTATACAGGCCATATATAGCTGAACATTCATCAATAGCAGCTCTATATACTTCAAAGTCTTCGTACAGTTCCTTGCCCATGCCTGCATATTGCGAGCCTTGCCCTGTAAACTGGAATGCGATAAGTTGGTTTGATTCTGATTTTTCTATTATGCCGTCGCAGCTATCTGCCAGTTGCTGCAATTGATCCAGCAGCTCCGCTTTAGTATCGCAGGTAGCTTGCCAGCCAAAGCGTAACAGGTTGTTTCTTCTGTTGGTGTTGTAGCAGATATCTCCTATCGTATGGTCGCTATTCTGTATGAATGTTGAGAGTGCCTTTGCCTGTTGCTGTAGCGCCTCGCTGGTATGTGCCGATAAGCTACAGATATGTGTAGCCCTCTTATAAGTTGTAGCTGTTTTCTTGGCCGGCCCTTCGAGTATAAGATGGGCATTTGTGCCGCTAAAGCCAAATGAGCTGATGCCGGCCAGCATCTCTTTGTCTTGCTGCCAGGGTATATTGGTGTCCGCTATTTTTATATTTAGCTTGTCCCAGGGCACAATGCCATTAGGTGTTTTGAAATGCAGGTTGCCAGGTATGCTGCCGTGTCTGAAGGAAAGCAATATCTTGGTAAGCCCTGCAATGCCGGCTGCTGATTCCAGGTGCCCGATGTTCGATTTTATACTACCCGTTAAAAGTGTCCGCTGTGCCGATCCGTATACCGAATACATAGCCTGCAACTCCAGCGGGTCGCCCAATGGCGTGCCTGTGCCATGAGCTTCTACATAAGCAATACGCTCAGCCGCTATGCCGGCTATATCTATTGCTTTTTGCAAAAGCTTTTGCTGGGCTATACCGTTGGGCGCTGTTAGGCCATTGCTCTTCCCATCTTGATTTATCGCGGATGCACGAAGTATGCCTAGTATATTGTCGTTATCTCGTTCTGCATCGCTCAGCCGCTTCAATACTATAATACCGCAGCCCTCGCCACGGCCGTAGCCATTAGCCGTTTCGTCAAACGTCTTACACCTGCCGTCAGGCGATAGCGCTTGTATCTTAGTGAGTGATATAAATGGCTCCGGTGCCAGTATAGCATTTACGCCACCTGCTATAGCCATATCGCAGTCCCCTGCCTGTAAACTCCTTGCCGCATAATGCACTGCTACCAGCGATGAGGAGCAGGCAGTATCTATGATCAAAGCCGGCCCCGACAGGTTGAAATAATAAGACAACCTCCCCGCCGCGGTACTATTGATCGTGCCGGTGAGTGAATAAGCATCTATTGTATCGGGCTGGCCCGAGTGTATGTGCGCCTGTGTATAGTCGCTATGGCTTAGGCCTATAAACACTCCCGTATTACTATTTTGCAGCGATGGAAGGTTATAGCCTGCATTTTGCAAAGCATTGAAGCTTACTTCCAGCAGCATTCTCTGCTGCGGGTCAAGCGAGGCTGCCTCCCTGGGCGATATGCCAAAGAACTCAGCATCAAACATGTCTATGCCATCTATAAGGCTGGCGTATTTAGTGTTGGTTTTGCCAAGTGCGTCTTGTTGCTCGCTATAGAAGTCGTCGTTATCCCAACGGCTTTCCGGTATTTCCACTACCGTGTCTGTGCCTTTTGTCAATAGCTCCCACAGTTCCTCAGGGTTTGCTGCGCCACCGGGAAATATACCCGACATGCCCACAATAGCTATAGGCTCGTATGTTGAGTGCTGTTTTTGTTGCACGTTTTGTGTGCCGTGTTCTTCAACGCCGGTGCTCGACAGATATTTTGCCAGCTGTGTTATGGTTGGGTATTCATATACTATGGTAGGTGTTATGCGGATGTTGAGCTTTTTGTTCAGCGCATTCACCAATTCCGTTCCTCTCAGCGAGTCAAATCCTTGTTCTGTAAAGGTTTGCGTAGTGCTTACATGCGTCAGGCCAAACAGGTTGGTTATTTCCTGTTTTATCAGCTCTATGAAAGATTGTTCCTGCACAGGCAAGGTGTTGCTTGTCCCCTCCATTGCTTTCTCCTGTAGCGATGCCAGGTAGTCGTCAGCCAGTTTTCGTCTCTGCAGTTTGCCGCTGGTGGTTTTGGGTATTCGCTTTACCGGCACTACATCATGCACTACCAGTCCCAATTGTTTCAGTATGGTTTTGCGTACTTGTTCGGCATGGGTTAGAAATGTTTCGCCACTGCCACGCCACAGCACAAATACTATCAGCCTCTCCTCGCCACCATCTGCTATTATCGATGCCGCAGCGGTCCTTGTAAGTGCGAACACTTGCGCATCCGCGTCTTCCAGCAGTTTTTCAATATCATAAGGATAGAAGTTCATGCCGTTGATGATGATCATCTCCTTCTGCCTGCCGGTTATATACAGCTTACCATCGCTGAAGAAGCCAAGGTCGCCTGTCTGTAGCCACCCGTCGTGGGCATATAGCGGGTATTCCGGCTGCCCATAGTAGCCGCTGGTTATGCTTTGCCCTTCCAGCTGCACCAGTCCTATCCGGCCTTCCTCCAGCACGTTATGTTGCACATCGCATATACGTATCCTCGTATCGTTTATCGATCTGCCGCATGATACGTATGCTATAGTGTCGTCGCTGCTTTCGTTGTGCAGTGTTATTTTGTCTCCGATTGCAGTTTGTGCCCTGTCTATATAGCTTACCTCTACCGCTGCCCCCGGCTCGTGTATCGATACCGTTAGTGTAGCCTCTGCCAGCCCATAGCCGGTTAGTATACAGTTGTTGCGTAAACCATATTTACCTAGCATTTGCAGAAAGTTGTTGATGATACTATAAGATATCTGCTCTGCACCATTATATATGATCCTCAGGCTGTCCAGTTTCCATTCGCCCGATGGTTGTCTGTTTTGCAATTCCTGCAAAAAGTATTTATAGCCAAAATTGGGCGAGAACGAGATATTACCCCTGTGTTCGTGCATCTTATCCATCCATACGAATGGCTTTTTGATAAATAGCGATGTTGGAATGATCACAGTTTTCAGGTTGCCACATATCCCGCAGAGGAAGCAGCCTACAAGGCCCATGTCATGCGTCAGCGGTAGCCAGCTTATTATGGTTTCGTCTGCCGTGCTTTTTGATGCGTTCAGCATGCCATCGGTATTGCACAGCACATTCAGGTTAGATACCCGTACGCCTTTCGGGTCGCCCGTTGAGCCCGATGAGAATTGAATATATGCTACATCATCAGGGTGTGCATCCGTCTGTATCTCGCCTTGTGCCTCCGGCACTACCTGAGGCATTAGTAGTACACCTTCCTGTATCTGTTGCCACCATGCTGCATCTGCTGCGCTGTGGCCGGTAAAGAAGTTATCGAGCCGGTTCTTTATTTTTTCATGGGTATATAGGTGCGGATGGTTCATTTTGTCCCATACCTTCCGCACCTTCTTTACGTGTTCTTCCTGCGATCCCGTGGCCAGTGGCACGGCAATGATGCTGCCCAGCAGGCATGCGGTAAACACCGTAAGGTAGGCGCGCTCATCTTCTATCTGTATGATGAGTTCATGGCCTTTTTTTATCCCTTGTGTGTTAAGGTAGGCCAGTATGCCCTGCGCCTCGGTTATCAATTGCCCGTATGCTACATGCTCTTCAGTACGCGAATCTTTTACAAATACTATATGCTTATCCGTTTCGCCAAGCCTGCTTTGTAGTACCGAAACAATATTGGCATGTTGTGTATGATTGTTAAACATGGTGCTGCTTGCTATTGTGATAAGATCTTCCCGTATTCCATTTTTATTACGCGGTCAAACTGCTCAAAATATTTGTCGTCGTGCGAAACCATGATTACGGTCTTGCCTTTTTCCTTCAGCCCCGGTAATACTTCCTGGTAGAAGAAACGCTTGAATTCAGGGTCCTGATCTGCTGTTACTTCATCCAATATCATAAAAGGCTTGTCTTCAAGCAAGGTGCATATGAGCGCCAGCCTTTTCCTCTGCCCTGTCGATAGTTTTACATTTGTAAAGTTCTCACCGTCAAACGTGGTTTTATTTTCCAGCTTCATCAGCCGTATATATTCCATCACTTTCTCTTTATCTACACCCTGTATGCCATATATTTTGGGGAAGAGGTGGAAGTCGGTGAATATCACAGAGAATTGTGAGCGGAATTGTTGCAGCCCTATATTTTTTATTGGTTTGCCATTATAGGTTATTAAGCCCGAGTCGGCAGAGTAAAGAGATGTCAGCACTTTCAGGAAGGTCGATTTACCACTGCCGTTACCGCCTACTATGCACAGCAGTTCTCCTTTTTTTATTTTGAAGTTGATAGGCCCCAGCATGAAGGTGGATTGCTTCTCTTCATCCAGGTATTGGTAGGTTACGTTCTCCAGGTTTATTTCTTCCAGCGGGGTAATAGGGACATGCACAGTAGTTTCTTCTGTCACTTTAGCATGCTCTATTTTTTCTTCCAGCCCCAGTATGTTTTGCGTGGCTACGTTGGCTTTTATAAATAGGGGTATGGTAGTCACTATGTTTTCAAGCGGGCCTATTATAAAGAGTATGGCGGCGGTAATACGTGTCAGGTCGCCGGCAAACATCGTGTCAAATTGCGGCAGCACAAAAACGATACTTGCCAGTAGCATGTAGAATACCATTTCCGAAAACATAAAGCCAACAGCAAACCTTAGCCCGCTGCTTATCTTCAGTTTCTTGCCTTCGGCAGCTGTAAGGGTAAGGTCGTTGAAAAACTCTGTGTTTTTATTGCCGCTTATTTTCAGCTCTTTAAAACCGTCTATCAGGTTTTCAATATGCTCATATAGTTCGGTTTCGTTTTGGGTAGCTTCATGCAACTCTTTGTTTATCTCTTTTTGCCTGCGCATATAGTAGGCAATGGCTATGTATAGCACGCCTATAGTAATGCCGAATGCCCATATCGATAGCAGGGCAATATAGAATAGTGTAAATAGCACCAGCACCAGTGCCTGAAAAGCGTTTACGATAACTGCCGCCGATTGCGATATAAAGTTGGCATCGTGCGATATACGGGTAAATATCTCCCCCTTACCTATCGACTCCATCGACGAAAGCTCGCAGGCGCGCAATTTACCCAGCACACGTAGCCTTATATTGTATATCGAGTTCTCTACTATCTGTACCGATCTCTTCAGTATATATTTCTTGGTGATGAAGAATACCAGCAGGGCTACACCAAACATCAGAAGGTATTTCAGGTTCACCGAGCCTTCTCCGGCAGAATTGGCCGCGCTGTTGAATACTGATAGTATCACGGCGTTGGCTATGCCCGATATTATGGTATATACTATCAGCGTGCGCACAGGAGTGTCGCCGTTTTTCAATATCATTTGCAGGAAGCCCGAATAGGCTTTCGCTGTTATTTTTTGTTCTGGCATTTTGGTGTGGTTGGTTATACGGTTGCAAGTTTCTGGCTCAGGGTGCTGTGCACAGTATTGCAGGGGCCGTCGTTATAGTTTGTTTCGTAGCTGCTATAGGCTGTTGTCGTTAGCAGCCGCAGGCAGTCGCGTACAAAATCTTCTTCTTCAAAATAATCTTCCTGAGATAGGGTTACCTGTTGTTCATTATAATGAAAGGTTATAGACCGCAGCGCATTACTACGCAAAGCCTCTGCTGTCTTCACCAGCGGCTCGGGTATTATCTTCAATTTTTCAATGATGCGGATGTTGATGCTCTGCAGAAATTTCAGATATATCTCCGATAGCGATAGGCATACATAGTTGATGTACGGGGTGATGTGCATACCCGTGCTGCCGTTAATAGGGGTGTTCAGGTATAATACATATAACGTACCATCCGTTTTGTACAGGATGGAGATATGGTCCCTGGCGCTTACCAGCTCGGCGGCTATATTGGTAAGGAAGCTTGGATTGCGGTCTTTGGGTTGCACCAGGTGCTCTTTGCGGGTTATAGTTTTCAGCACATCATTGGGCACCGGCGATGTCAGCAGGTCTTTTATCTTCTGTATGGTTTCTGTTGCAAAGCCAAACTCGCGCAGATTTTGCACTATATTGATCCAGAGGTAGTCTATAAAGCTGAATTTGCGCCAGCTTTTCTCGGTTTTCCTTTGGCTGAGTAGTAGCTGGCTTTTGTCCCAGTAGTTTACGGTGCGGTAAGAAATGTTGAGGTCGTTAACCGTCAGCTGTGGCTGGTATATGGTGTCACATATGCCAAATGTGGCATACATGTGCTCAACACTTTGCTTGGTGTGAAAGTGATCTAATGGCAACATATGGTGTAGTAGTGGTGATTAAGTTTATCTCCCTTGCTGTTTACCAAGATAGAAAAAAATAATATCTTTTTTACTGAACCATATTAAATTGTTGTAAAAAATAGGCTGGTAAAGCTTGCTCTGAAGCAACAGTACAAATATAGGAGGGGTCGATTTTTACCTCCTCTGTTTGCCATATAGATGAATTTAATAGATAATTTTTATCATCTATTTTCTTAATCTGTTTAAAATCAATATATAACCCTTCTCCTTTGCCCTTACTCACAGCTTCCTTGGCGGTCCATAGTTGGTAAAATGTCCGGTAGCTGGGGTCGCTAATAATGCGGTCATATTCCGCTTCATTAAATTGATTTTTAAAATCGCCGGTGTCTATTTTTTTTACCAATTCTATATCAATACCCGGTTTTATGGTGTCGGATAGCGCACATACGGCTATGCTGCCGGCATGAGATATGTTGAATTGCCAGGGGCTATCTGCTATCATTGGCTGCTTATGTGCCGATAGTATCAGGTGTATGCCGGCGGTATCTATACCTTTTAGATGTAGCAATTGCCACAGTACATACCTGCCCAGCAGCGATTGCGCCAGCGATACTATTTCCTTCTGCATATGGATATGCGACAGCAGCGCGGCAGGCACACTTGCCTGGAGCCGTGCTATCGTATCTCCGGTTATATGCTCCGGCAGTCGTGCATATCCTATCAGCATACCAGTTTTTTTAGCAGATGCAACAATATAGCAATAAACCGTAGGATAACAGTGATGCCAGGTATCTATGTTTAGCATCACCAGCAAAGCCGGCACATTTTACATGGTGTCAGGTGTTCGTACCTGACACCCATTTAAAATATTAATTGTATAATTTAGTTTATTTACGTAGATTTGTTATTGTAAATATACTGTCATGATATAATATCATCATTATTGTTGCGCACTACAACCGCCATGTTTTCAATACGCTCATTGCCAATTTGTTATGTTCGGGGAGAAGTGGGGCTCTAACAAAAAACACAACATAACGCAACAATCGTCGCGTCTGCCATTTCAATAAGCTTGCTACCAGTTGGCGATGGCAGCGGTGTACATTTCTATTATTTTGTCATTACATAGATTGCCAATGCTGCCTTCATGTGTGTGTTGTAGCTTGTCAGCTGAATACGAAAAATGCCCTGACTGCACTTCATCTGCCACTTGCCTGTATGCATCACGGAATGCCACATTCTGATTGACGATCTCATTGATCTTTTCTACAGTAAATATGTATTTGTAATGCTCATCTTCAAGAATGTTGTCTTTTACTTGTATTTCCCTTAGCATGAGGCATGCCATATCAATGCACGACTTTAATGCTTCAATAGCTGGGAATAATATCTCTTTTGTCAATTGCATCTCGCGATGATAACCTGCTGGCAGGTTGGTGCACAAAAGGGCAAGCTCGTTGGGTATGGATTGGATGCGATTACACTTCCCTCTGATCAATTCAAAAACATCGGGGTTCTTTTTATGTGGCATAATGCTGCTCCCCGTCGTCAGGTTGTCCGGGAAACTGAAGAACTTAAAATTCTGGCCCATGTAAAGGCAAACATCCATGCTTAGCTTACTGAGTGTTGCGGATATAGCTGCCAACGCTGTTGCTACAAATTTTTCAGTCTTCCCTCGGCTCATTTGCGCATATATACTGTTGTAGTGCATGCTGTTGAAGCCCATGAGCTCTGTTGTCATTTGCCTGTTTAACGGAAATGAGGACCCATAGCCTGCTCCGCTACCCAAAGGGTTCTTGTTGGCAATAGTATAGGAAGTCTTAAGCATGTGTATGTCATCCACAAGGCTCTCGGCATAAGCGCCAAACCATAAACCGAAGGATGATGGCATTGCAACCTGTAAATGCGTGTAGCCGGGCATCAAGGTATGCTGATGGGTTTCGCTTAGTGCTATTAGTAGGTTGAATAACTCCGTAGTCTTTTGCCTGATATCCAGAATTTCATCCTTTAGGTATAGCTTGATGTCAAGTGCAACCTGATCATTCCGGCTGCGCCCTGTGTGTACCTTTTTACCGATATTACCCAGCCGTGCGGTGAGCATCATTTCTATCTGGGAGTGTATGTCTTCGCAAGATGGATCTATCGTGAAGTCTCCGGCTTCAATATCACGCTGTATGCTTAGTAGTTCCTTATTCAGTAATTGCAGCTCTTCATCAGATAATATGCCGATAGACTGCAGCATTGTAATATGGGCCTGAGTGCCAATAATGTCATATCGGGAAAGCAGCATATCAAACGTTCTGTCGTCGCCAATAGTGAACGATTCTATCTTATCAAGCGTGCCTACACCGTCTTTCTTCCACAATTTCATATTACAGCATTTAATAGTTCTATGTATGTTACGATTCCTTGTTTGATTTCCTCTGTGTATATATACTCATCTGCAGTATGGCTTCGGGTTGAGTCGCCCGGCCCCATTTTAAGAGCAGGGAATGGCATAAGTGCTTTGTCTGATAGTGTTGATGAGCCGAAAATTTGCTTGCCAAGACCAATGCCTCCTAATACTACCGGATGTTCAGCTGATATAGCGGTTGATCTCAATCTTGTGCTTCTGGGTACTATTTCGCAGTTGGTGTTGTGGTGGATGATATCTATGATCTCCTGGTGGGTATAGCAATCGTTGATGCGTACGTCAACAGTAAACTGGCAGGTATCGGGTATTACATTGTGTTGTGTGCCGGCGTCAATAGTTGTTACGCTCATTTTCACAGTGCCAAGCGTGTCAGATACTTTTGGGAAACTATATTCTTTAAACCATAGAATGTCTTTCATGCATTTATAGATCGCATTGTCTCCTTCGTCATGCGCCACGTGCCCGGATTTGCCTTTTACTGTACAATCGAGTACCATCAGTCCTTTCTCTGCTATTGCCATTTGCATTAGTGTTGGCTCGCCTACGATGGCCCAGTCTATTTTACCTAATTTAGGTAGCAATGCTTCAATACCATTCATGCCTGATATCTCTTCTTCAGCGGTAGCGGCAAAGACAATATTGTGCGACAGGTTCTGCTTATCGTAGAAATGCAGAAATGTAGAGAGCAATGAAACCAGGCAACCACCAGCGTCGTTACTTCCCAAGCCATATAATTTGCCATCAACTTCTACAGGCACAAAGGGATTATTGGTATAAGACGGATTGGGCTTTACAGTATCGTGATGGGAATTGAGCAGTAATGTGGGCTTGCGCTTGTCATAATATTTGTTTGTGGCCCAGATATTATTTACCAGCCTGTGTGCAACTATATCCTGCGATTGAAGAAAGCTATGTATATAATGTGCTGTGCCATGCTCTTCTTTGCTAACGGAAGGTATGGCTATCAACTGCTTTAGCATTTGTACTGCTGTGTCGTACAAATATGGTGTATCGTTTTTCATTTTATCAATGTTCCTTTTGTGCCCGACAACAATGCTTGTACATCTTCTGCCTGACCTATTATTACATGCTCAACGCCATGGGCAATAGCTCTGAAAGCATTGTCAAGTTTGGGTATCATGCCGCCTGAAATAACTTCTATTGTTTTTAAGTGATGGTAGTTGGTAGCTGTGATTACAGGTATTACTGTTGCGGTATCTGAAATATCCCTAAGTACGCCTACCTGCTCAAAACAGTATACAAGCTTCACTTGCATTATGGTTGACATTGCTATAGCTATTTCATTGGCTATTGTATCGGCATTAGTGTTAAGTAACCCTGTACCTTGCTCATAGCTTAGGGGGGATATAACGGGTGTCATTCTTGAATGTAGCAGGGTGCTTAATAAAGCTGTATTAATGCCATCTGCTGCAATATCACCTACATAGCCATAATCAATGGTGCCTACAGGGCGTTTTGTTGCCCTGATAAGGCATCCATCGGCACCGGTAAGCCCAATGGCGTTTGTGCCGGCATTTTGCAGAAGACTGACTATGTTTTTGTTCACCAGTCCACCGTATACCATAGTTACTAGCTCAAGTGTTGCTGCATCTGTAATGCGTCTACCATCTACATAGTTTGCCTCAATGCCTAATTTTTTACCGGTTTCTGTAGCAATTTTTCCGCCACCATGCACCAGTATTTTATATCCTTCAATAGCGGAAAGCTGCATAAGAAACATCTTAAGCCTACTGCTATCATCTATAATATTCCCTCCGATCTTTACAATAATCAGTTGCTCCATTACATAGCCTTTATTATGGTTGATAAAACCGCCTGAGCCGCCCATACCCTGTTAGCGGCTTGTTGTGTAACAATAGAATTAGAGCTATCAAGCACTTCGGATGATAGCTCAACATTTCTCCTTACAGGCAGGCAGTGCATCAGCTTTGCATTGTTTGTTATAGCCATGTGGTTTGGTGCGATCATCCATGCGGGGTCGGTATACAGTATTTTTCCATAATCTTCGTACGATGACCAGTTCTTTACATACACAAAATCTGCGCCTTCCAATGCCTCTTTCTGATCGTGCGTGATATAGGCGCCTTTTGTATAGTCGGCTTTCAAGTTATATCCTTCAGGGTGTGCAATTACCAAATCTGTTTCACCCCATGCAGTTAGCCATTGTGCAAATGAGTTGGGAACGCACTGCGGTAAAGGTTTTATATGTGGTGCCCATGTGAGCACTACTTTTGGTTTCTTGATGGCTGAGCTATGTTCTTGAATGGTTACTACATCCGCCAGGCTTTGCAGCGGGTGCAGCGTGGTACTCTCGAGGCTTATCACTGGTATGCCTGTATGTGTTATCAATTGCATGAGCAATTGTTCGCTGTAGTCTTCTTGGCGATTGTAAAGTGCCGGGAAGGTACGAACGCAAAGAATGTCAAAGTATTGCCCTAAGACAGGAGCTGCATCTTTTATATGCTCTACGCTGCTTCCGTTCATCACCACATGTTCTTCAAGTTCCAGGTTCCAGCCCTCTTTGTCTATATTGAAGACTATACTATCCATGCCAAGGTTCTTAGCTGCTATTTGCGTGCTTATTCTTGTGCGCAGGCTCGGGTTAAGGAATATCAAACCAATTCTTTTATGTTTGCCGAGGTGGATATCCTTCAGTGGCTCGGATTTATAATGTAGTGCAGCTTGCACTAATGCATCAATATCACTCACATCGTGAACGGAAGTAAACTGTTTCATAGTTGTGCGATTCGCTTTGTCAGATGTTGTTTAATTCAGTGTTTATGGCTGTCAGTAGCAGATCAATCTCTTTCTGCTCAATATTTAATGCTGGTAACAGCCTTACAGTATTAGGTTTGGCCTCGCCGGTAAATATGTGGTGCTTATACAGTAGGTTTTTGCGCAGCTTGGCATGTTCTACCGGCACATCAAAACCTATCATCAGTCCATATCCTCTTACATTTAGTAACTGGGGTATTGCAGCCAGTTCTTTTAAGAGATATTCTCCTGTCTCAGCGGCTTTGTTTACCAAGTCTTCATTTTTCATTATATCCAGCACTGCTATAGCGGCAGCACAGGCAAGGTGGTTGCCGCCAAATGTTGTACCCAGCATGCCATGCTTTGCCTGTATGTGCGGGGCAATTATTATTGCTCCTATTGGAAAGCCATTACCCATGCCTTTAGCCATTGTATATATGTCAGCATTCACGCCTGCATAGTCGTGCGAAAAGAATTTTCCGCTTCTGCCATAGCCGCACTGTATACTATCGGCAATGTAAACTGCGCCATAGGTATCACACAGCGTTCTTATCGATTTTAAAAAATCTGCGCTTGCAACATTAATGCCGCCAACGCCCTGTATGCCCTCTGTGATTACTCCTGCAATTGTATTGCCATGTTCGGCGAAGTATGCTTCAAGTGCATTGATATCATTGAATGGCAGGAATACGATATTATCGGTTGCGTTTACCGGTGCTACAATGTTGCGGTTATCTGTTGCGGCAATCGCAAGGGATGTTCTGCCATGAAAAGCTTTTGAAAAAGCTACGATCTTTTTTCTGCCTGTATGGAAGGAGGCGAGCTTCATGGCGTTTTCGTTAGCCTCAGCTCCTGAGTTGCAAAGAAATAGTTGATAGTCAGTTTTGCCCGACATAGCCCCAAGCTTATCTGCCAACTCTTGTTGTTGTGGTATTTTTATAGAGTTGGAATAGAAGCCGATATTTTGCAACTGTTCAGTAATACTTTTTACATAGTATGGATGGCTATGCCCTATGGATATAACGGCATGGCCACCATAGAAATCGAGATACTGCTGGTTATTATCATCCCATACATAAGAGCCATTGCCACGCGCAATGGTAATGTCATTCAAAGGATATACATCAAATAGTTTCATTGCTTTGTTTTTTAGAATGCGGTGGCTTTAAGCCTTAATCCTGTTTCTTGTGGTAAGCCAAACATAATGTTCATGTTTTGCACGGCCTGTCCCGAGGCACCTTTCAGCAGATTGTCGATGGCGGCATGTACAATAAGTTTATCGCCTTCTTTCTCTAAGCATATCACGCACTTATTAGTGTTTATAACCTGCTTCAGGTCTATTGGCTTTTTGCTCACGTATGTGAATGCTGCATTATGATAGTAATCATTATACAGTGTGTAGGCTTCTTCTATTGACTGAGTTGTTCGCGTATAGGCCGATATGTATATGCCACGTGCAAAATCACCACGCCAGGGTATGAAGTTTATTTCCGGCAATGTAGCCTGGCAGGAAGACAGTGTTTGTCTTATCTCATTTATATGCTGATGGCTTAGTGCTTTGTATGCCTGTATATTGTTAGCCCTCCATGCAAAATGCGAGCTTGCCTGTAATTTTTGACCTGCACCTGTAGCTCCTGTAATGCCGGTGACATGCACTTCGTTTAGCAGGCTACTTTGTGCCATAGGTAATAAGGCCAATTGTATTGCGGTAGCAAAACATCCGGGGTTGGCAATGCTGTCGGCATTTTCTATTGCAGGAGTGTTGTATTCAGGTAGGGCATACAGGAATGATCTGCCATTATTGCTGGCGTTATCCTGCAGCCTGAAATCCTGCGATAAATCAATGATCCTGGTATTCTTGTCTATCGTATTGGACGAAAGGAAAGAGATAGCTTCGCCATGGCCAACACATAGAAACAGTACATCAATATCATTGCTGAGCTTGTCTGTAAAGTATAGCCCGGTTTCGCCTAGCAGGTCTGTATGCACGTCATACACAGGGGCACCGCTATGGCTGCGGCTGTGCACAAATTTGATAGCTACATTCGGATGCCTGAGCAGTATACGTATCAACTCGCCACCTGTATATCCTGCACTGCCTACAATGCCCGCATTTATTGTCTTATTCTGCATGTTCTGCTATTTCGGTTGGTGAGGTGTGCTTGTGATTGAGTGGTAAATAGCTATCTGGTTGCCAAATATTTTTGCAAATCCTTTTACATCATCTCCGCTCCAGCTATTGTTCTTCTCGCCATACGATCCGAATTTATTGCTCATCAGGTCGTAATCACTTTCAATACCTGTAACTATAAACCTATGCGGCATCAGGCTTACGAATACTTTTCCTGTTACATTCGTTTGTGTGTCCTGCATAAAACGCTCAACATTCCTCATGGTTGGGTCCAACATCATGCCTTCGTGCAGCCAGTTGCCATACCAGGTGCTCAGTTGATCTTTCCAATACATCTGCCACTTGGTGAGGGTATGTTTTTCCAGCAAATGGTGGGCTTTTATTATAATGACGGGAGCAGCTGCTTCAAAACCAACACGGCCTTTTATACCTATTATAGTATCGCCCACATGTATGTCGCGGCCAATACCATAAGGTTGTGCTAATGCCTGCAACTTCTGGATGGCTAGTACAGGATTGGCATACACCTCATCGTTTATGCCAGTCAATTCTCCTTTTTCAAAATGCAGGATTATATCAATTGGTTCAATAGCGGTAAGTGGTGTAGGCCAGGCATCTTCCGGCAGATATTGTCTGCTGTTCAATGTTTCTTTGCCGCCTACAGATGTGCCCCAGAGCCCTTTGTTGATACTGTATTGCGCTTTGGCAAAATCCATATCAACACCATTAGCTTTCAAAAATTCGATTTCCTGTTCACGGCTAAGAGATTGATCGCGTATTGGTGTCAGTATCTTTATTTCAGGTATCATACTCTGAAAGACCATGTCAAAACGTACCTGGTCATTTCCCGCGCCAGTACTGCCATGTGCTACATAAGTAGCTCCTATCTTCTTAGCATAATCAGCCACTGCTATGGCCTGCACCATTCGTTCAGCACTTACGCTTAGTGGATAAGTATTGTTCTTCAGTACGTTGCCATACACCAGGTATTTTATGCAGCTAGCATAGTAGATGTCTGTTACGTCGGCTATTTCGAACGATGCAATGCCAAGCCTACCTGCTTTTTCGGCTATAGTTTGTAATTCAGCATCTGTAAAGCCACCTGTTTGCACCAGTAGTGCATGCACGTCTAAGCCTAGTTCTTTGTTTAGGTATATAGCGCAGTAAGTTGTGTCGAGCCCACCGCTGAAGGCGAGTACCAATTTTTTGTTCTTGCTCATAGTACAACTGATTTTATACGGTTAACGATTTTGGGTAGATATTTTAAAAAGCCTATACGCTTTATACTCAGCAAGCGTTCAAAGGCTTTTGATTTTTCTTTGAAAGCTTGCGCTGTCACCTGTGTATTGCTTTTCTGTGCCGGATCATAAAGCATAGCAGTGCAGAGGCAGTTCTTACGCTCTTTACTCATGAGTATCTGGTAGTTGACACAGCTAGTGCATCCTTTCCAGAAAGCGTTGTCCTGTGTTAGCTCCGAATAGGTGACAGGCTCATAGCCTAAGTCGCTATTGATTTTCATAACAGCAAGCCCGGTAGTAAGCCCAAATATTTTTGCCTCAGGATATAGTGTACGGCTTAGCTCAAATATTTTGCTTTTTATCAGTTTAGCTAGTCCGCTCTTCCTGAAGTTTGGAGAGACAATTAACCCTGAGTTAGCTACATACTCTCCATGGCTCCAGCTTTCTATGTAGCAAAATCCTGCCCAATCGCCTTCTTTCGAGAATGCGATCACAGCTTTGCCTTCCTGTATCTTTTCGGCTATGTATTCGGGTGTGCGCTTGGCTATGCCCGTGCCCCTGGCCTGTGCTGATGCTGCCATTTCTTCGCATATAACGGCAGCATAGGGTATATGGCGACTCTCTGCCACCAATACACTAAAGTTCGGCGTCATTTTTACAAAAATTAAAAACGTGCAAATGAATTGCCCCACACGCGGAAACGCATGATAGCATATAGTATTTTTTGAAAGCTTTATGCTAAAGCTTCATCAACAGCGGTATGTGTTGGAATAGTAAGTATCAACGTCGCAACCTGTAGGTGGTAGCGCGGCTATAAAAAACTGAGCTCGTTAATGAGTCAGCAAAAAACCCACGTCCGGCGCCTATCTCAACGATAGTTTGCAGCTCAGACGAAAAGAAGAAGGTTTTTTTCATTCTTAATGAATCTGTATTTGGATAAGTTTTTAACGGTGCAAATGTATATGTTTTTTGAAACCACAATGATATTTTTTTGAAATAGGCTATAGTTTAACTGCAGATTAAATAATGACAATAATACTGCAAGCTTATCGTTTTGCTGTATTGTGAATGCTATATAGGCCTGTTCAATAAGCTGACATCAAAGAAAAAGCGTTGTACATTTTTTTGTACAACGCTTTCATTTTTAGTCAGATTGATGGTTGTTGTCATGCCTATTGCGGCAATAGTGTTTGCAATGCTATCCCTTCTCTAACACCAGCACTACTTTGTTGAAATCCGCCGCGGCATTGATCACTTTTTTGAAGATCTCTATGTCGCTGGCAGGGTAGTGTACCTGGTTATAAAATTCTTTTACTGTGATGAGCATTTTTTTGCCGTCCATTTTATAGTCAGATATAAATGCCATTGTTTGCTCTCCTGAAGGCGATTTGTGTTCAACCATCATCTTAATACTTTCAGGGTTAGATACTTTATAGCCATCAGGTATATTCAGTGTAATGGTGCGATACAGTGTGTGCGGGTATGCTATGTCTATCGGGAGTTTACGTTCTTTTTCCTGATACATCTCTACCTGGCGGCCTATTACATCTCCCAGCTTAAAGAGATATTTCGGGCCGGCTTTTTCCATTAGTTGTGGTGCGTTAATGGTAGCTTTTACGCTTAGCGGCTTATTGTCGTAATAGTTGGAAAATGCACTGTGCTCAACTTTGTATGTTTTGACATCCTCTGGTTTTGTAGCAATATTCACAAGGGCTTGTACCAGTTCTTTTTCCTTGTCCTTTGGTATGTAAATGAAACTCTCACGCATACCGTTGGCGCTATAGCCCTGAAATACCATTTCCATATCCACATTAGGTGACATCTCAGCGTCAAACTTTACATCAGCATCAATATTATGGTTAGAAGCCTCAAGTGGCATAAATGGTATTTTGCGCACAGAAGCTATGGCCGATGTTGTATTGCCAAGTGATGTGATCTTCAGGAAGATGCCTTTATTGCCGGCTGCCGCAGGAGGGATGAATGGCATACGGTAGAATATGCCGGTTACAGAAAGATACTTCTTTAGTTTAGGGAAATAAACTACAGGAAGGCTCAGTGTGTTCCAGTTTTCAAACTTATCATCCAGCGGAGTGAAGAACCGGTTAGAAGTAAGTCCATATTCATGATCGATCTTTGCTACCTGAAGGCAGGCGAGGAAGAATGCCGTAAAGCCTGACTCTGTAGTGAGTTTCTTCTCTACAATTTTGTCGAACTTCAGGTATGATTCATCGGCAATATCTTCGCTCATATTGATATTGCTCTTAACTGCATCTTCTATTTTCCTGATTTTCTGCTCCTCGCTGTCATTTTCTGCAACGCCTATCGATACCAGGTATTTGTCTATTACTTTCCTGTCCTTGTCTGTTATCTGGTAGTTGTTGTTATACAATCTCTTGGCAAGGTCATTCCAGGTAAATAGCCTTACGTCCGGGTTCTCATTGTCAAGATAGCTCATCCGGTAAGACATCTTCATAAGGTTAGGCTCCCAGTCGCTATATTGTTCTTCTTCAAGAGCAGGTATGTTGCTGGCGGTAGCATAATAAAAATGATTATTGTCTATCATGCTGTCTGTAGCCGTTGGGAAACCATTATAGCCTTTAGTTTCAAAGCGCACACCATTGGGTATTACCAACATGAATTCTGCCTTTACTGTTGGTATGCCAAACTGCATTTGCTCGCTGCCAAATGTTGAGAACTCTTTTTTCTCAGTATACATAAGCTCCACCTCCGCATTTTTCTCCACGCCTTCCATCGCAAATATGTAAGATTCCTTTCCATCTTCATTCTTGCTCAGTTTCATCTTGTCGCGGGGTACTTCCTTTATGGTGCCGTTTGCAAGTATGGTTCTGGCCTGAAGGTGCTCAATTTTGTTTTCACCTATGGCTATCTCCATTTTGTTGAAGCTCTCAATGCCTTTATCGTCCAGTACTTTTATTATACGGTGTACTGTGCGGTACATTACCGTATTGTCACCTTCAAGTTTGCAGAGTATATGCCTGTTGTCCAGGATGAATACTGCTGATTCATTTGTGAATTTTTCAGGTGTCTTGTGAAGCTTTGGGCTAACTGCCCATACTACGGTAGTGTTGTATTGTGCCCTTGCCGGGAGCATTATAGCACATGCAAGCGCAAGGCTTAATAGTATTTTTTTCATAATAGTGTTTAATCAGCAGTAAGTATGATGGATTCTTTGTATTGTTTCCTTAAGTCTTCTACCAGCTTGTTGTTTTCTTCAAATTGTTCCGGCTCTATGTAAAGTGTATTCATCTCAAATTCCTTTATCAGTCGCACGGCTTTACCTGCGTTCTCATATCGGAGGCTGTACTTCCACAGTTTGTTCGATCCTTTTTCAAAAGCAGGTGGCAGATAACTGACATGGTACCCTTTAGGTATTTCAAGGGTTACTATTTGCCTTGTTATATTTTTATAACTATTTTCTTGCGATACCATCCTTTCCTTCATGTTTATCCACTGGTTGTCGTAGCTGCGCTGCAGGTTCAGGTTTATATACCATTCTTTACCTACTTGCTGCACATAGTCCTGTATCTCAAAGCTGGATTTTGCGCGCACCGTTCTATCGGGTAGTACCTGGAAGTCAAATGCTTTCTGGATATATTTATTAGAACCGCGTGCTGTTATCGATTTTATTGCGTCCTCTTTTTCTTTATCATTTTTGTACAGCATTATTTGTTCCAGTGTCCATGCACCATATCCTTGTATGTTTTGCACTACAGATCCTGCCAGTCCTTTCCCTGATAGTGTCACTTTTGTAGAGTCTACTGTTACATTATCCGAGCCCGGCATTACGGGTACATTCAGTACTTTGTAATGGTCTTTGTCAATATGTATCAAAGCTTCTTTGCCTTGCAGGTTGTATGGTGGTATGCCAAATGGGATGATAGGGTCGGTACCATCCATAAATATGTATTGACCATTAAGCTCTATGGTACATATCATGTGGTCATCTACAACTGGCAATGGCGTTACTTCATATCTGTATGGCTTTTTGCGTGTGCCTATCCATGTGTAGTAAGATTTTAGCCCTGCTTCTTTACACATAGTAACCAGCAAGCTAGCCATGTCTTTACAGTCGCCATATTTTCTTTGGCAAACCATGTGGGCTTCACGTGGTATGAATCCACCCATGCCATCTTCAAAAGCGACATACTTTACGTTTTTTTGCACCCATTCGTAGATGTTTCTCGCTTTGTCTTTTTCAGTTGCTGCATCTTTGATGATGCCCATTACTAATTTTTTCAGATGCTCGTTTGGCTTTGTATTTACATCTTTTATTAAGCTGTAGTAGAAATTGTGCAGGTCATCAACAGTGCCAAACATCCTCTTGGGGTTTTCGTCCTTGTCGGTTTTGTAGCTATCTATATACAGTAATAGGTGTGGCAGGTAATATGGGGCGCTTGGTGCATCATCATATATGTTGTATTTACTCAGGTTTTCTGCGCTCCAGGTATATGTGGTCTTATTTTTACCTTCCTCTACTGTTTGCTTTACAAGGTTGGTATTCTTGCCACTTAGTTGCCATTTCAGCTTTACATCTTTAGGTACAGTAACACTAAACTCTGATCGGATAATCGGGATAAAGGTCTGGAAATAATGCGATGGCATAAAGTGCAGATCTGTGTGTTCTATCTCATACTTCAATACAGTCTTTGCGCCTTTTGCCAGTGCAGGGTATGATAATATTGTTTCGTGGTTGTCGTCGTAAAAGATGTCTGCTGATGTCGATTTTACTTCTTTGAAATCTTTTACTTTTACTTTGCTATAGCCGTTCTTCCCGGATATCAGCGAATATCCCTCCACGGTTTTCAGCTTACCAAAGCTGTTGTGGGCAACATTTTCAGTTCGAAACAGTCCCGGGGCTATATCGGTAAGTAGCAATACTTCTTTTTCTACCGCCATCAATCCCTTCATTCCTCCATCTTCCATTTTTACCTCCAGGTGCTGCTTATAGTTGGTCACTACAGCATTTTCATCCTTGTATTTTTCGGCCCATATCGCTTCTTGCTGCTGGCCATTGGCGCCATGTGCTGTAGTTGCCAGCAGTAGGGTTATTAGTTTTCTCACTCTTTACTTATTTTCTATAGTTAGCAGCCTTCCGTAATCGTAGTTGAGCTTATAGTTTTTGCCTGTTTTAGCGTCGTTATATATATGCAGTCCATGGCGTTCACCCATTACATAATTTCCCTGTACTAGTGGTTTGCCTTGTTCATCATATATTTTCTCAGTGCCGTTCAGTACATCATCTTTATACGTTGCTTCATAAGACGGTTTACCATTCAAGTGAAAACGGTTATAAGCACCATTTAAGTCCGTACTTGTATATGTTTTCTCTTCAGCTATGTTGCCATTGCTGTAGTAGGTGGTTATTTTGCCATCGTACATATTCTCAATAATGGAGGCTTCTATGGCTTTTTTACCGTTGGGGTAGTAAGATGCTATTTTGACTGTGCCATTCTTTATGGGTATTAATGGTTTTAGTTTGCCATCAGTGCCTTCATAGGTGTATCCTGCGAGGTCGTAGTTTTTGTAGTTATATACTGCGGCTAGTTTTTTATCCTCACCATAAAATAGCTGGTCGCCTTCCATAGCGTTGTCTTCCATGTTATATTCATTACGCAATTCACCATACTGGTATACTTTATCTTTTCCTTGTTGTTCGCCATTTACAAAGTCTATCTCGCGCTCCAGTTTTCCATCATACCTGTAGTATGTCCACTTACCATTCTTTCTGCCATTGCGGAAAGATCCTCTGGTGCTTTCCTGCCCACCAGGGAAGTAGTTGATGGTAAGGCTGTCTTTCTTGCCATTTTTGTAATAGCCTTTTTCTTTCAGGGTTTTATCGGGGTAGTAGTAAGTATAAGCTCCTTCATAAAATCCGTTTTTCAGTTGCGCTTCAAATGATGTATTGCCATTTGGGGAAATAAAACGGTATTTGCCGGTACCCAGAGGAAACGATTGCTCGAGAATGATCTTGCCTGTGTTGTCATATTGTTCCATGCGCATTATCATGCCATTGTCGTAGTAGTCCATATACTCCGCTTTTCCATTGCCATCGTAGTGTTTTACAGGGCCGTATTCATCACCACTTCTATAGTAGGCTTCGCTTTCAATCTTGCCTGCCACACTATAAAATTTCCATTGCCCTTCTTTATTATCATCTGTCAGCCATCCTTCTGCTCTCAGTCTCCCGTTTGTATGGTATTCTTTATACCATCCTGTGCGCTCGCCTTTTATATAGTTTGCTACTATGTAGGGTTTGCCATTTTTATAATACTCTGTACATACGCCATGTCGTACATCATTTTCAAAGTTCACATCTTCCCTCAGCCCCCCTGTTTGGAAATAGTATTTAGCCAATCCCGTTGCCAGCCCGTCTTTCAAAGGCAGGTTGCCTTTCAGGTTTCCATTGGGGTGATACAATTTTAAAGTTGTCAGCTTTTTCGATGCTTCTTTTACTTCAACCCCATCATACCCTCTGTAGGTATAGCTCACCGGTATGCCATTCCTGTATTCTAAGCTGTAGTATTCTTTTCCGTCCCTTAGTTGCGTTTCTACGCTATTCAACTCACCATTGCTATAGTTTGTTTTACTCGTTATCTGTCCTTTTTCGTTGTAAGATATGCGCTCACCATCGGCTTTGCCCTGGTTGTAGTTAAGCTCCGATTTTTTGTTGCCATTCTCATAGTATGTCGTAAACATGCCGTGGCGGTCTCCTTTACGGAAGTTGGCCAATACCGATAGTTTGCCATTCTCATAATACTCTTTGTATACACCATTTCTTTTACCGTCCAGTATTTCCATTTCTTCTTCTGTGCTGCCATTGCTATACTGCGAGCGGTATTGACCATTTACCAGCGATTTGTTTTTTATTTTGAATGTCTTACGCTTTTTTCCGTCCGGGTGGTAAACAATGTATTCGCTTTCCTCGCCTTTGCTAATGGTGGTAGTGCTCAGTATACCATTGTAGGTATACTCTTGTGTCTCTGTTTGCTCGCCTGCGCTATTGTATTTGCGCACTTCCTTTAAAAAACCATTGCTGCGGTATTGCCTGGCTTCGCCTTGTATTACCCCGTTTTTATAGGTTTCGGTAAGGCGGGGAAGGCCTGTAGAATAATAATAGCGCCATGCGCCTTCTTTCTTGCCGTTGTTGTTGAAGTTGCCTTCGGCAGCCAGGTATCCATCTTCATATATCGATGCTTTCCCTTCCTTGAATACCACTTTACCTTCTTCCATAGCCAGGTTGCCGGCTACATACAGGTTGTTTGCCTGTTCGTAAGAGTAGAGCATTGGGGCTTTGGTACGCTTGCTGTAGTCTAGCATACGTGTGGCTATTATGCGGTCCCAGTAAGAGAATACGGTTGTCTTTACTTCCGATATATCCCTTTTTTGTTTCTTGGCATATTGCTCTACCGACTCTATGCCATAGTTGGAAAACAGTAGCAGTATGAAAGGGTCAAACATATTCTTTTCATACACTTCACGGAAGATGGGAACATAGTATTGCATGGCAAAGTTCTTCGAGTTCTTGTCATAAGATAACTTTTCCATGATGGCGTATACAACCTTCACTATCTGTTCATCGCCTATTGCCGAGGGCACTTTATAACTCGTGTTCAGCGCTAGTTTTGCATGTATTATTTCGTCTATGTCTTCATATAGTTCATTTCCCTCCTTCCGTTGCGTATAGTAGTCCGATGCTTCTGTAGTTTGCTTAGCAATAGCGCTCAGTGTGGTTATAGCACTTCTGGCCATATTCATGTCATTGGTAAAGAGTAGCGCTGCAGTAGTAGCAAGGTATGCTTCTGTCAGCCTGCCCTGTTGCAGGTAGATATTGCCCAGCACCGCATGAGATCTGTAGTGGTATGGGTTCATCATTAGTGCCTGCTCCAGTTGTTGCGTAGCCTTCGCGAAATCATCTTTATGAAAATAGATAATGGATTTCTCGTAATGAGCGAGATTATCAGTTGGGTAGGTGTGTGCTATACTATCGTAATAGAATGCAGCGCTATCTGCCTTACCAAGGTAGTCGTATGCATGCGCTGCCAGGTATAGCATTTTGCGCCTGTCAATATGAGGTACCTTCATGCCTTCAAAAGCCACCTGTTTTGCTTTTTCAAAAGCGCTGTCGGCCAGGTAGCTGAGGGCTATTTCATATTTAGCTGTCGAGTAGTTGGTATCGCCGTCAGGCACTTGCAAAAAATAGCCGAGAGCTCCTTTGAAATTATCTTTATCAAATTGCTCTATCCCTTTCTGTATCAGTTCGCCTGAGTTGTGCAGGGTGTTTTGGGCATTGGCTTTTGGTGCGGATATAGTAAGAGCTGTGAGGATGATGCTGGTACATCCGATTAGGGTAAATCTAGGCATTTTATATATTTAAATATCAATTACCCAAAATAGCTTATTTTCTTACATGTTGGTTATTGTAGCCATGTGTTTATCTTATTATGACTATGGGGAAGGAGTACCAAATATCGCAGATGACATATCCTTAAACTCAGTTTCCATTCGGGTAGGTCAAATTCGCACTACCTATTTATGTAAAATGTACAAGTAATCATTTTTAAAATTTTATTATTAATAAAATGAGTGAAATTGTTGTAATTAAAATATTTATAAGTCTTTTTGTCTTATTTATAGTGCAGGAGAATTGTTTTTTTTTAAGAATATTGGTAGCAGGTAGTAAGACTAAGACAAGGGTGGAGGTGTGAGTCTGACATAATCCTCAACAGCGAAGCGAAATGCAACAACAGGAGTGCAATACATTTAGCTAATATAAAACAGGCCTTCAACCTGTGTAGGTTAAAGGCCTGTCAAATACATCAAATTATGAGTAGCTATGCTATCCTTCCTGTAATAATGTCTTGCACTACATTTGGGTCAAGCAATGTACTTGTGTCACCTATATTGCTTACTTCGTTCTCGGCAATCTTCCTCAATATGCGGCGCATGATCTTGCCGCTCCTTGTTTTAGGTAGCCCGGTAACGAACTGTATCTTGTCGGGTTTGGCTATAGGCCCTATAATGCGCGATACCGTTTGCATAATATCCAGCCTCGATAGGTTTTCATCTCCATGCGAATTGCTATGCACTATATAAGCATATATACCCTGCCCTTTAATATCGTGCGGATAGCCTACGACAGCACTTTCTATTACACCTGCATGCATGTTAATGGCGTTCTCCACTTCAGCTGTGCCAATGCGGTGCCCGCTTACATTCAGCACATCATCTACACGGCCTGTTATGCGATACAGTCCCTCTACATCACGGTAGCAGCCGTCGCCGGTGAAATAGTAGCCCGGATAAGTGGCGAAGTAGTTGGTACGGCATCGCTCATGGTCGCCATAGGTTGTGCGTATAATGCCCGGCCACGGAAATTTGATACACAGATTGCCACTTACATCATTGCCTTCCAGTTCTTTACCGTTTTCATCCAGCAATACAGGTTGCACACCTGGCAGCGGCAACGTTGCATACGATGGTTTAGCTTTAGTAATACCTGCCATGTTTGATATCAATATACCACCGGTTTCTGTTTGCCACCAGGTATCTACTATCGGGCAGTTGCGTTTGCCTATGTGCTCGTCATACCAATTCCATGCTTCTTCGTTTATGGGTTCGCCCACTGTGCCCAGCACCTTGAGGCTACTCAGGTCGTGCCCCTGCAAAGGCCCCAAGCCAAAGCCCATAAGGCTACGTATAGCCGTAGGTGCGGTATATAGAATGTTGACTTTGTATTTGTCTACTATATCCCAGAAGCGGCCTGCATCGGGCCATGTTGGTACCCCTTCAAAAATAAGTGTTGTTGCCCCTGCGCTCAGTGGCCCATATACTATATAGCTATGGCCAGTTATCCAACCAATATCTGCTGTGCAGAAATGAATATCATCAGGTTTGTATTGAAACACATTGATAAAAGAATAAGTACTATATACCATGTATCCACCGCAAGTATGCACCACACCTTTCGGCTTTCCTGTAGAGCCCGAAGTATACAAAATGAAAAGTGGATCTTCAGCATCCATCTCTTTTGCCGGGCAATCGGGGTTGCCCATTGTTTCTACTTTCTTTATCTCATCTTCCCACCACACGTCACGGCCTTTTATCATGCTCACAGGTGTGCGGGTGCGGGTAAGTACTATAACGCGTTCAACAAACTTGCAGCCTATAAGCGCGTCATCTATAACGCTCTTCAATGGAATCTCTTTGTTGCCACGATAAGCACCATTGCAAGTAACGATGAATGCAGCCTGGGCATCATGCAGCCTATCGGCAATGCTTTGCGCACTGAACCCACCAAATATTACAGAATGTATAGCACCTATACGTGCGCAAGCCAGCACGGCCACAGCCAGTTCGGGCACCATGCCCATGTATATGCATACGCGGTCGCCTTTTTTTACACCATTGTTTTTCAGTACGTTGGCAAACTGTACTACTTTAAAATGCAGATCGCGATACGTGATCACCCGATGGTGCTCTTCGGGGTCGTTGGGCTCCCAGATGATTGCGGGGCGGCTGCCCAGTGTACCCAGGTGCCTGTCTATACAGTTCTCTGTTATATTCAGTTTACCGCCGGCAAACCATTTGATATCCGGCTGCTCAAAATTCCAGTCCAGCACTTTATCCCATTTGCGACGCCAGTAGAATGTCTCCGCTACATCAGCCCAAAAACCTTCTGGGTCCACAACACTTTTCTGGTACTGCTGATGATATTCTTCCTCTGAACAGATTTGAAATGGATATGCCATGTTTTGCGTTTTTATTTCCACTACATAGTTAGCAATAAGTTTTGCTCGCGCAGTATATTTCTTACTAAAATTCGGTTTCCGCTAACAGTATCTGTCTTATCGGCACAGTGTACAATTGAAAGAAGGTCTATTGCGAGTGGCAGTGCGGCCAAAACAAAAAGCGCTGTACATAATGTACGGCGCTTTGATTTTCTGTGCTCCCCCTTCAGGACTTGAACCTGAGACCCCCTGATTAACAGTCAGGTGCTCTAACCAACTGAGCTAAGGAGGAATGCTGTTGGGATTGCAAAAATAGACAACAATTTCATTTGGCAAAATATTTTTCTGCTAATTGCCCAGATATTTTAAATTCTTAAGCATCAGCCCAATGTCAAGGCTGGCATTGTATTGCCTGGCATAGTTCTCATCTTGTTGCATTGTTATTTCTGCATCAGGCATGTAGCCGGGTAAAATATTATAAGTAGGTAGTACAGCAGGCTTCAGTTTGGGCAGCTGCGCGTGGCTATTGCTTGCTGTATAGCCCACCCAGGTGCGCTTGGCTGTCAACACAAGCAATATATTCTTCAGCAGGCCACCGGGCTTTTTTACCCATAGCAATAGTATTGGTGACAAAACCATTATCAGCATGCTTGCGAATATATCGAGCATACGCTTATTGCGCTGGTGGTGGAAACTAGCCAGGTTGTGGCTGCGGTCTATTGTATATAGGTCGCCGGAGGTGTGGCTGGAATTACTGCCTACAAAACTGTTGCTGCCGGGCAAGTGTATTTTATAGTCGTACGACTTGCCGCATTGCTCCATCTGTGCAAATATCTCCTGGTAGGTAAGCCCATTTACGCAAAAGATCACCTCGTCTATATCAGCGGTGTACAGTAATTCTTTCATGTGGTGTAGGGTAGCCAGCGCACCATGCTTCTCCTGTGTAGGGCTTACACGGCCCAGCAGTTCAGGTGCATAGTGCACATTGCGAAGGGTAGCTGCGGTTTGCTGATAAGCGTTTTGTTCGCCTGCTATCACAGCTTTGCGAGGCAGCTCATCGTAGGGTATGAACTTGAAGATGCCCATACGGTATAGCAGTGCATGCAGGCCCAGCATCAGCACTGTACCTATAAAACCACTAAAGATGATCATCGCCCTTGAGTAACGCAACTCGGGTGGTAGCAGGCCATAATAGGCTAGTATAGCTATAGTGCCTATAGCCATCCCTCGTATTACACGCAGCGGGCGGTATGGCTGGTCGTATGCACCATTGAGGTACATACATATACCCCACAACACTATATAGACGGGGAAGGTGGCAATAACAGATTCAAAAGGTATCACGTCAATGCTCTTCACATGTATCACCCAAAACTCTTTCATGAATAGCAGGGTGGTGAGCAATACTATAGCATCAAACAAGGGCATCCTCAATACTTTTAATACCTGCTTTACTACACCTGATATTGCGCGTAGCACTATGCCTATATTGATGAACAAAATGAACATAGCTGCATTCTGCTTGCTATAGTGTTTACGCACAAAGGTGGACAGCGCCTCATTGAATATCCGCACATATGATAGGGTAGCCTTCCGTGTACTTTCTCCCTTGTAGTGTATCAGGTTAACCTCCGGGTAGTAGATGTTCTTAAAACCAGCCTGCTTGATGCGGTAAGAAAGGTCTACATCTTCGCAGTACATAAAATAATCTTCGTCAAAAGCCCCGCCGGCTGTGCGCATAGCGCTGGTGCGTACCAGCATGCAGCAGCCTGAAAGCACATCCACTTCAGCCAACTCATGCTCGCCAATATGCACAGCATAGTATTTATTGAAGAATGGCGACTTGCTGAATATCTTATTGATTCCTGTTGTTTTAAACAAGGCTACCGATACTGAAGGGAATGATTTCTTACTATCGGGGGCAAACTGCCCTTTACCGTCTATCAGCCTGGGGCCTAAAGACCCGGCCTCAGGGTGAGCATCCATATAGGCTACCGTTTTGACGAAGAAGTCTTCGGGCATTACCGTATCAGGATTCAGGAAGAGTATGTACTCGCCTCTGGCTATTGCTACCCCCTGGTTGTTGGCCTTCGAAAAACCTTTGTTATCGGTATTGCGTACCAGCACCACTTGCGGAAACTTTTGCGCCACCATATCGCAACTGCCATCTTTAGAGTTATTATCTACTACAATTACCTCTACCTCCATACCGTCAGCTGCCCTCAATACAGAGTGCAGGCATACTTCCAGGAAGTATTTTACATTATAGTTTACAATAATTACAGATACCTTCAATGCCTTGGGGGATCGTTGCTTAGTTTGCGAATATAAGTGGCTGCTTTGTAATAACGAAAAAAGCTGCACACGCATTGCGTATGCAGCTTTTATATGAATCTTTTTTTAGTTAGCTACAGGAGGTGGTGTAGCAGTAGTAGTATCAGTAACTGTAGTAGGAGCAGGTAGTGGTGCTGGCATGCTTTCTACTATTTTTTTCAGGTTGGTCATGCCTGTGCTGAAATCTTTACCCAGCATTTCTTCCATATTCATGAACAGCCCCATAGCATTGAAGGGATACGGAGTGATAGCATGGTAGGTCCATGTCATTTTAGTACCGGCACCATCATCTTCTGCTTTCAAGTAGCCATTGGCTTTACTCTCCCACGGCATGCCTTTAAATTCAAGGTCGTAGTTCATGGTAGTTCCATCTACGCCGGCATTTTTCATGGTGCCTTGCATTACTTTTTTCCCATCCCAGTTATATCCGCTGCCAGCTTCGCCATCAGTACCAAAATATTCAAGTTTGGCTTCAGGGTCCATCTGAAGCCATGCGCTCCAGGCTGGCCATGTTTTAAAATGGCTAAATTCATTAAAAACGACATCCTTAGGGGCATTCATGCTCATGCTACGCTCTATGTTTAGCTCTTTTGGCGCAAACAAGCCGGCAATAAGCACAAAGCCTACTATAACCAGTATGATGATGCCTAAAATTTTGAAGAATTTTTTCATAACAGGTGATTTGCGCTTAAAAATATATAAAAATTATAACAAGTCATAATAGCTATCTATGTATGCATCCGCAAAACTGGCGTACCTTTGCATGCTATGAAAAATATTCGCCATTGCAGCCTCGAGGAGTTGGAAGCGTTGATGAAAGAATGGGGTGAGCCAAAATTCCGCGCCAAGCAGGTATATGAATGGTTGTGGAAGAAATTTGCCGGCAGCATTGATGAAATGAGCAATCTGCCTAAAGGCCTGCGTGAGAAAATGGCTGAAAAGTTTACAATACCTAAAGTAAAAGTGCACCATAGCCAGTTTAGCAGCGATGGTACCATTAAAAACCGCCTGCAACTGCACGACGGACATTTTGTGGAAAGCGTAATAATACCTACCGAAAAACGCCTCACGGTTTGTGTATCGTCGCAGGTGGGTTGTTCCCTGTCATGCAAGTTTTGCGCTACAGGTTTTCTGGATCGCAAGCGCAATATGGATTTCGACGAAATTGTAGATGAAGTAGTATTGGCGAATGAGCAGGCATTGCAGCACTACGGTAAGCCCCTCACTAATATCGTTTTTATGGGTATGGGTGAGCCTTTGCTGAATTATAAGAACGTACTGAAGTCGATAGACAAGATAAGCTCACCGGATAGCCTGGGCATGAGTCCGCGCCGTATTACGGTATCAACAGCGGGTATAGCTAAAATGATACGCCAGTTAGGCGATGATAAGGTTCGTTTTAAGCTGGCACTATCACTGCACGCTGCCAACGACCGCAAGCGTGATCAGATCATGCCGATAAACGAGACCAACTCGCTGGAGCAGCTGATAGATGCGCTCAACTATTTCTACCAGCAAACGAAGAACGAGATCACTTTCGAATACATCCTGTTCAAAGACCTGAATGATGGTGTGAAGGATGCTGATGAGTTAGTGAAAATTTACCGCCAGGTGCCTGCCGATCTTGTGAACATCATTGAATACAACGCGATAGAGAAAGCACATTTCATGAAGCCCGATGATGAGGTCGTAAAACAGTTTATGGATTACCTGGAATCGAAACGGGTGAACGCGCGCCTGCGCCGTAGCCGCGGTAAAGATATAGATGCTGCCTGTGGCCAGCTGGCCAACGTAGATACGGCCAAAGCATCGTAAACGAAAATGAGTGTAAAAAGAAAGGCAGGTGTTCAACCCGCCTTTTGTTATTTAGTATCGTAAGCCCATTTGATGTAGGTGGCACCCCAGGTGAACCCTCCTCCAAATGCGGCCAGCACTATGTTGTCGCCTTTTTTCATTTTGCTTTCCCACTCCCACAGGCACAGTGGTAGTGTACCGTTGGTGGTATTACCATAGCGATCGATATTGATAGCAACTTTCTCCTCGGGCAGGCCCATACGGTCAGATGTGGCAGCTATGATGCGCTTATTGGCCTGATGAGGTATCAGCAAGTCCACTGATTCAGGCGTAAGGTTGTTGCGCTCCATTATTTCGGCAGCTACATCAGCCATATTCTTCACCGCAAATTTGAAAACCGTCTGTCCTTCCTGGTAAACAAAATGTTCTTTATTCATCACGGTCTCAACAGTAGCCGGCTTTACCGAGCCTCCTGCTTTCTGGTGCAGGTATGCGCGGCCGGCACCATCGCTTTTCAATACGCTGTCTATCAGGCCATACCCCTCGGTATTAGGCTCCAGTAACACAGCGCCGCCTCCATCACCAAATATGATACAGGTTGCACGGTCTTCGTAGTTCAGGATAGAACTCATTTTGTCGGCACCTATTACTATTACTTTTTTATGCTTGCCGGTTTCTATAAACTGCGCACCTGTAGTAAGCGCATATAGAAAACCACTGCAGGCAGCACTCACATCATAGCCAAAGGCATTCTTCATGCCTGCTTTATCACATATTACATTAGCCGTAGCCGGAAATGTGAAATCTGGTGTAGTTGTAGCACATATCACCAGTTCTATCTCCAATGGGTCGATGCCCGTTTTTTCGAATATTTGTTTTACTGCTTCTACCGCTATGTCAGAGGTACCTTTGCCTTCCCCTTTCAGTATGCGCCTTTCTTTTATACCCGTTCGGGTCTGTATCCATTCGTCTGTAGTGTCAACTATCTTTTCCAACTCTGCGTTGGTCATTATATAGTCGGGGACGTAGCCGCCCACCGCCGTAATAGCAGCATGAATTTTCTGCATCTATTCTTATTTAATAAGCAAAATTAGGTGTTTCTGTTATGCGTGTGCGTTAAAGCTTTTCTATAAGCGTATGATAGTTATCATGTATTCATACCGCCGCAGGCACTGATTACCTGACCGGTAACATATTTGCTCATATCGCATGCCAGGAACAGGGCTACATCTGCTATTTCTTCGGGCTTGCCGAAGCGCTGCAGGGGTATTTTTTTGAACCATTCTTCCGCACCGCCATCTTTCAGGTAGTGGGTCATGTCAGTTTCGATAAAACCCGGTGCTATGGCGTTGCAACGGATGTTGCGGCTGCCTATCTCCTGCGCTATCGATTTTGTGAAGCCTATGATACCTGCTTTAGAAGCCGCATAGCTACTCTGGCCGGGGTTGCCTTTTACACCTACTATCGAGCTCAGGTTGATGATGCTGCCGCTGCGGGCCTTCATCATAGGTTTTATTACCTGGCGGGTAAGGTTATATACTGATTTCAGGTTGGCCTGCATTACTTCATCCCATTGCTCCGGGGTGAGGCGTAGCAGCAGGTTATCGCGCGAGATACCTGCGTTATTCACGCATATATCTATACCACCAAAATCTTTAATTACATCGTTGGCAAGCTGTTCGCTGGCGGCATAGTCGCCTGCGTCCGACTTGTAGGCTTTGGCTTTTACACCTAGTGCAGCCAGCTTTTCTTCCTGTGCTTTGGCACGCTCTTCCGATGAAAGATAGGTGAAGGCGATGTTAGCGCCATGCTGTGCAAATTTCAATGCGATAGCCTCGCCTATACCACGGCTGGCACCGGTGATGAGGGCTACTTTATTTTCAAGCAGTTTCATTTGTAAAATGTGGATAGATTTCGGCTGCTAAAGTACTCAATTGGCTGAACTTTCAACTGTATTTTCAGCGCATATTACGTCGGTTAACTTAAAATCAGCGCCGTTAAATAGCCCTTTGTCGCTCAGCTTCAGGGCCGGTATTACCAGTAGTGCCATGAATGACAGTGTCATAAACGGTGCTTTCATAGGTGTGCCCAGCGCTTTGGCCTGCGCATCCAACACTGCATATTCCTTGGCTACCTCATAGCCATCCCCTGTTGACATCAATCCTGCTACCGGCAGCGCCATATATTGTACATGTTTAGCATCAGCGGCCACAGCAATACCACCTTTGCAGGCAATGAGCTTATTTACTGCTGCTGCCATGCTCTCGTCATCTACGCCTACTACTATTATATTATGGCAGTCGTGCGCTACTGTAGAGGCTATTGCTCCTTTGCGCAGCCCGAAGTTCTTCACAAATGCTACGGCTACTTCAGCAGCAGGGTCATATCTGTTCACAACGGCTATCTTTAATATATCTCTATTGGTATCCGATAAGATACTGCCATCCTTCACTTTCGCAGGCAATTGCAGTTCGTTGGTGATAAGCTGACCTTCAATGGCCTCTATTACCCTTATGGTATGTGTGTCAGCCGTAGCTTTTACCTGAAATACTTCCGGCTTTTTAGGCTGGGTGTTGAAATTATTGATAGGATTGGCGATCATTTTAGGTAATCTCGTTTCGCCATGCTCAGCTACTACTTGCCCGTTTATATATGTCTCCAGTATTTTAAACTCCTGAAGGTTGTTGACGATGATAAAATCGGCAGGATCATTTTCTCTCAGCAGGCCTACGGGTAGTTTATAATGCTCCACAGGGTGCACGCTGGCTGCACGCAGTACATCATATACATCATAGCCCTTGGCTACGGCACGCCTTACCAACTGGTCAATATGGTGTAGTACCAGCTCGTCGGGATGTTTATCATCACTGCAAAACATCACCTTATCTGGGTGCAGGCGCAGCAGATCCGCCAGCGCCTCGAAATTCTTAGCAGCACTGCCTTCACGAATGATGATATGCATGCCCGCTTTCACTTTATCCAGTGCTTCCTCTAGCGTAAAACATTCATGATCGGTAGTGATGCCTGCTGATGCATATTTTGCTGCCAGCTCACCTTTCAAGCCCGGCGCATGGCCATCTATAGGTTTGCCTGCTTTTTTAGCGGCGGCTATCTTCTTCATTACCTCCGCATCGTTATACAGCACCCCAGGGTAGTTCATCATTTCCGATAAGTACCAGATATCATCGCTGTTGAGCAGGGTGGCTACATCAGTAGCATCCAACGTAGCGCCTGCTGTTTCAAACCCCGTAGCCGGCACGCAAGATGGCGCACCGAAATGGCATTTGAACGGTGTAAGGCGGCTGTTATCTATCATATACTGCACGCCCTGCATGCCGCATACATTGGCTATCTCGTGCGGGTCGGACACCGTGGCTACCGTACCATGCGTTACGGCTATGCGTGCAAAAGCAGCAGGTACCAGCATCGAGCTTTCGATATGTACATGCGCATCTACAAAGCCCGGGAGGATATAGCGCTGCGGTGCAGCATCCGTTTCTTCAATAGCCGTAATAATGCCGTTGGTTACGAATACCGTGGCGGGATATGTTTTTCTTTCAAACAGGTCTACAACCTGGCCGGAAATGCTAAAGGAATACATGTTTAAATGTACTGAACAATATGCGAATTCCGCATCTGCAGCTTGCTAAGCATTCACATAGAAGCAATACACCTCGCCAGGGCCGTGCACGCCTACTACCAGTGTTTTTTCAATATCGGCTGTGCGGCTGGGGCCAGTATTCAGGTTGATCATAGAGGGTAGGGCATTGCCGTATTTCTTGCGCAGTAAGTCCAATCCATCCTGAATATCATCAGCTATCTGCCCAACGAATGCTACTATAATATGTGCAGGGTAAAATACAGTAGACGTACGTCCTAAATTCTGCTTGCTGCTGAGCAATACCGAGCCTGTGCGGGCTACCAGATATTCGCATCCGGTAATGCAGGCATCGGCCGATGGGTTGGTTACATCGGCAGGCAATACTATATCAGCCATGTTGTTTTGCTGAAACAGCCTCAACAGGCGCTCATCGCTACAGTATAGCTCGTTCCAGCCCTGGTTGTCGTACAGCATGTGCATGTTATGCAGCAATTCCTGCGTGTTATCGCAGTATATGAACTTGCCCCCCAACTTGGTAAAGCTGTCTGCAAACACTTCGTCCGGCGATTGCTCGCTGTGGGCGAATACATCGTGCGGTTTATGCTGCTCCGCTTCGGGGAAAGGCATGGGTACGGGCTCTTCGTTCAGGGCCTTGCGTATTTTGCCTAGTATGTTCTCCTTAGCCTTCGATGTTTTGAAAGTTTGCATGGGTACAAATTTCTATAGAGTATAGCTAGCGACCAAATAAAAAATGCAACCCATCGGGTTGCATTTTTGTTACATATTGATACAATTCGGTTGGTAACTATGCCGGAGTGGTCTGCGTTTCTACCGTGCCGATAGGTGGCGGCGGCGGATCCATGGGAGGTGCGGTTTCTTCAAACGGCCTTTTGCCTATCAGGTTTTCCAGGTCGTCTTTGAACAGCACTTCTTTTTTCAGCAATTGCTCGGCTATGGTTTTCACCGCTTCCATTTTATCAGAAAGCAATGCTTTTGTTTTTTGATATACCTGGTCTACCAGCTTACGTACCTCGTCGTCAATGATTTTGCCGGTCTCCTCAGAGTATGGCTTGGTCATAGCCTGGTCGTTCTGCGGATCGTAGAAGGATATGTTACCGATCTTATCGTTCATACCGTATACCGATACCATAGCATATGCCATACGGGTAACGTGTTGCAGATCGCTCAACGCGCCGGTAGATATTTTACCGAACACCAGTTCTTCAACAGCCCTGCCGCCCAGCGACATGCACATGTCGTCTATCAGGTGGTCGGTATTGCGTATGTACATTTCTTTTGGCAGGTATTGTGCGTAGCCCAGCGCAGCAACGCCACGTGGTACTATGGTCACCTTCACCAACGGGTGGGCATGCTCCAGGAACCAGCCCGATACGGCGTGGCCGGCCTCATGGTAAGCGATCACTTTTTTCTCCTCGGGCAGTATGATCTTGTTCTTCTTTTCAAGGCCACCTATCACGCGGTCTATAGCGTCGTTGAAATCACTCATATCCACCTCTGTCTTGCCTTTACGGGCAGCTATCAGTGCGGCTTCGTTGCAAATGTTAGCTATATCGGCACCGGCGAAACCAGGTGTTTGCACTGCTAGTTTCTCAATATTCAGGTCAGAAGCTTTTTTGATGTTTTTCAAGTGAACTTCAAATATTTTCTGACGGCCTTTCACATCAGGGATGTCAATAGATATCTGCCTGTCGAAACGGCCCGGGCGCAGCAGGGCAGTATCCAGCACGTCGGGCCTGTTGGTAGCCGCCAGTACTATAATGCCTGTGTCGCCGCTAAAGCCATCCATTTCTACCAGCAGTTGGTTCAGGGTGTTCTCACGCTCATCGTTGCTCATCATCACATTCTTGCCACGGGCACGGCCTATAGCATCTATCTCATCTATAAACACGATACAAGGAGCTTTCTCCCTTGCTTGCTTAAACAGGTCGCGCACACGGCTGGCACCCACACCTACGAACAGCTCTACGAAATCAGAGCCCGACATAGAGAAGAAAGGTACTTGCGCCTCACCTGCTACGGCTTTCGCCAACAGGGTTTTACCCGTACCGGGAGGGCCTACCAGCAATGCGCCTTTAGGTATCTTACCACCCAGCGCGGTATATTTTTTTGGATTTTTCAGGAAGTCAACGATCTCCATTACCTCTACTTTGGCTTCGTCGAGGCCGGCTACATCGTTGAAGGTTATCGTTACACGCGTACCTTTTTCAAAAAGCTGCGCTTTTGACTTGCCAATGTTGAAGATGCCACCTGCACCTGCGCCACCGCCGGCACCACCGCCCATCTTGCGCATAAACAGGAACCATACGGCCACCATCAGTATGATAGGCAGCAGGATAGACTCCAGCAGCGAGTTCAGTATGCTGCCGCGAGGTTCATATATTACCCTTACACGTTGTGCTTCAGGCAGTGTTTCCTGTGCGTCTTTCAGGTTCTGCTCAAACTGGTCTACCGTACCTATACGGAATGTGATAACCGGGCTATTTGCAGAATTACTGCTAAACGGCGATTTGCTGTCGGGCGTTACAGATGCTTTTTTGGTGTAAACCTCTACTTCGCTATTGTTAACCACCACCAGTTTGTCTACAATGCCTTTATCCAGGTATTGCCTTTTAAAATCCTGGAAGCTCATCTCGGTAGCTTTGTTGGCCATGTTGCCACCAAAGAACTGCAACCCGATCACCAGCAACAGTATAGTACCATATACCCAGTATATATTGAAGCGCGGTCCTTTCTTGGGAGCTTTATTGTCCTTACCCGGCATGCCCGGGTGCTGTTTATTCTCTTCCATCTACTTGATTAAAACGTTGCCGTTCTGTGTTGTTGTGTTATCAATTGTGTTCTTCCCTTTGTGCATCGGCCCAAAGGTTCTCAAGGTCGTAAAACTTGCGGTATTCGCGGTCAAAAACATGCACTACTATGTTCACGTAGTCTACCAGTGTCCATTGCTGCCCGTTCTCTACATGGTAGGGGCTCTCATCGCACTCATCTTTTACCATCTTCGCTATCGAGTCGGCTATCGCTTTCACTTGTATATGCGATTGCGCTTCGCATACGATAAAGAAATCAGCCACCGCTTCATCAATTTTCTTCAGATCAAGCGATACTATGTTTTCTCCCTTCTTCTCTTTGATGGCATTCAGTATGGTTTTGAAAAGCTTGCTGCTGCGCGTAAGGCGGGTAGCAGATTTTTTTCTCCCTTGCAGTGCGGTAATTATTTTATCCAAATTGTGTTCCTCTGTTTTTTGTTTAGGCGTGTATCTTTACACAGCTTTCAAAATTAACTAATCTTTGCCAGTAAACTCACAAGCCCTTATAGATGCTCCTATAATTGAGCTTGATACGATTGATAGCACCAATAACTATGCCATGCGCCTGGTAGATGCCGATACGGCACAGCCCGGCCTGACAGTAGTGAGCGCTGTGCAAACGGGTGGCAAAGGCCAACGGGGCAGGGTTTGGCAGGCAGCCCCTGGCGAAAGCCTGCTGATGAGTATAGTAAGCACCCCAAACTACACACTGGAGCAACAATTTCCCTTCAGCGCTATGGTGGCTGTGGCAATTGCTAAAGCTTTGCAAAATTTGAATGAGGAGTGGCAGGTAGCGGTGAAGTGGCCTAATGACATCATAATCAATGACAAAAAGGCAGGGGGCATACTCATTGAAAATATAATACGAGGACAAAAATGGAGTTATGCCATAATTGGACTTGGGCTGAATGTCAGGCAAAAAATGTTTCCTGCAGAGCTGCCACTGGCTACTTCTCTTTCCATCGCGTCACCTGGCAAAACATTTCAGGTAAATGAAGTGCGGGATATATTACGCAAAAGCATATTGGAACATATTACAGAACCCCCGGATGCCACAATGGTAATGGCGGAGTATAATAGCTGGCTGTATAAAAAAGGTGAATGGCAGGCCTTTACCCAAAACGATAGCAGTTGGGATGCGCTGGTGAAACACGTAACACCCGATGGTAACCTGCACGTATCGCTGCCGGGCGGAGCAATAGATGCCTACACGCATGGCCATGTAAACTGGAAATGGTAATGACAACCGAGCAAAAAGACTTACATAAGAGCAACTGGCTGCATATAGCCATACTTATAATTGCCACGCTGCTGGCCTATAGCAAGATATTCAATGCTGGTTTCATCACCTGGGACGATCCGCTGTATGTTATCAATAACAAAGATATACAAGGGCTAGGGGTTGAGCAGATGAGCAAATGGTTCTCACAATATTATGTGGGCAACTACCATCCACTCACCATGCTGTCTTATGCTATCGATTTTATGCTGGGCAAAACAGCGCCTTTCATTTACCATCTTACCAATATCCTTTTTCATATAGCCAATGCCCTGCTTGTATATGTATTTGCCAAACGCGTGACCTCACATATATGGGTAGCGCTGTTCGTAGCCCTGCTGTTTGCCATGCACCCTACGCAAACAGAAAGTGTATCGTGGATAGCAGAGCGTAAGAATGTACTGTATGGTTTTTTCTTCCTTTCGGCAATGAACGTATATACCGGCTACGCAAAAGACGAGAAAAACGTAAAGCTACTTTGGGTAGTGCTACTGGGCATAGCATCTATGCTATCGAAAGCCGCTGCCATTAGCTTGCCTTTTGCCTTGTTTGCTATAGATATATGGATGCAGCGCCCGCTAGGCAAAGCAAAGGTTTGGCTAGAGAAGCTGCCGCTGTTTATACTGGCAGGTATCGTAGTGTATGTAGGCATCAATGCTCAGAGCGAGGGCGAATTCCTTAACCTGCACCCTGAATACACCGCAAAGCACACTATAATATTTGCAGGTTATGCCTATGTGCAATACATCATTCAGCTCCTGCTGCCGGTAAAGCTTTCGGTACTCTATCCTTATCCTGAATCTATAGGCGCGTTGCATGTTATTTTTCTTGTGTTGGCTATTGGTATCGTTGCGCTTGGGGTTATCGCTTACCGTAAAAAATGGTGGCTGCTGGCGGGGGGGGGCGTTTTCTATACCGCCAACATTGCTATCGTATTGCAGTTCGTGCAGTTTGGTGAGGTGTTGATGGCCGATAGGTATCTATACATCGCCTGCCTGGGTATTTGGATACCAGCAGTAGCTTACCTGTATCAATGGAGTGAAAAGAAATCGATGCGCACGGCTGCGCTGGCTGCTTGCAGCATTATCTCGCTATCATTTCTCGCCATTACCTACCAGCGCAACGAAATATGGATGTCGGAGCTCAACTTCTGGAAAGCCATTGTAGAGACATTCCCCAATTCATCGGTAGCACAGAGCAGCCTTGGTGGTGTGTACCTGCAAGAAGGCAACTATGCCGAAGCCGATGCCCACCTGAATAACGCCATACAAGCCGATCCCAACAACTACAAAGCATGGTACAATCGTGGTGTCATTTATCTGCGCCAGCGCAAACCCAACGAATCATTACAGGCGCTGGATAAAGCCATCGCCATCAAAGAATATCCTAAAGCATTGTTCACACGCGCATTACTATTCCAACAGGCAGGTGAGCCTATGAGGGCGCTGGTAGACATTGAAAAAGTATTGGAGAAAGAACCTGAGAACGGCCGCGCCCATTTTATAAAAGGAGACTGCCTGGAAAAACAAGGCAACCTGCAAAACGCACTTAATAGTTATACGCAGGCAATAGCGTTTGATAATGATCCTTTGTTTTATATGCGCCGCGGTATTATAAATGCGAAGCTCTCGCAAAATGCCGCTGCCATCAGCGATCTTGAAACTGCCATACAGCTAAAGCCCGGAAGTGGTGAGGGCTGGTACTGGTTGGGTATGGCACGCCATAATGCCGGCCAGTCGCCATGCAAAGACTTGGGTGAAGCCGCAAAGCGCGGCTATCAGGAAGCGCAAGCCGCCATGGCAAGTCTGTGTAAATAATATTAACGGTACATTGCCGCCCAGTTGTTCAGCATCTGCTGCCCATCAGTGGTGCCAATCGATTCAGGATGGAATTGTATGCCTATGCAGGGATATATCTTGTGCGCCAATGCCATAATGGTATTGTCATCTTTTGAATAAGCAAGCGGGATGAGTGGCCCTCCTACTGGCATTTTTAGCGCCAGCGAGTGGTAGCGCATAACTGTAAATGGATTGGGCACATTCGCGAACAAGGCATGGCCATTATGGTTCACTTCGCTGGTTTTGCCATGCATAGGGTAGGGAGCATGCACCAGCTCAGCACCAAAGTGCATACCAATCGCCTGGTGGCCCAGGCATACACCCAGTATCGGTATACGGTTGTGAAACTCTTTGATCGCATCCATGCAAATGCCTGCCTGTAGCGGTGTTTCAGGCCCCGGTGATATGATAAGGCGCTCCGGGTTCAATGCTTCCAACTTATCGATACTAATCTCATCATTGCGATACACTTTGCATTCATTACCCGTTTGCAGTAGGTAGTGGTGAAGTATATAGGTAAATGAATCGTAGTTATCAAGGAGTATCCACATGGGTAGGAGCGGTTGGGTTTACACTATCGAAATATGTTTGCAGGTTGCTGAATACGTTCTTTACGTCGGGCCATATCTTCCCCACTTTATCAAACAGCCAGGGCGCTATAGGTTGCGCATAGCTATAGGTCTTCGATTCTTTGATAGTGGCTTCTGATATCAGGCTCATCTCGTTGCCCAGCCACAGAAAGGAGCTCCAAATAACAGCTGCAAGAAAAGCATATAGAAAGCCACCAATACTGCTGTTCACCCAGCCCATCATCATGGCCTTGGCCGATGATTCGAAAGCCTTAGCAATGAGGCGAACCAGTATTACAACAATGATGAACAATACTACATAAGCTATTAGCGGGGCCCAGCCTGTGGATGCATAACCTTTCTCCAGCAGGTAGCTGGCCAGCGCCTGCGATAGTTTGAGCGAGCATATCACCCCCAGCAGTATAGCCAATACCGAAAAAACGGCTACAATGATGCCTTTCATGTAGCCGCGTATAAAAAATATGATAACAAGCGTGATGCCTATAATATCCAGCACCATAGTGTATGCTTAGCCTTGTGCAAGTAGTTGCTTTACAGTTTCCGAGATGGCTTTTCCATCTGCTTTGCCAGCCAGTTGCTTGCTGGCTATGCCCATTACTTTACCCATATCGGCAGGCGATGTAGCGCCCACTTGTGCAATGATGGCTTTCACCTCAGCCTGTAGCTCTTCAGCCGACATTTGCTTAGGCAGGAATTTCTCAATGATGTCCAGCTCTTCCTGCTCTTTCTGCGCCAGGTCAGCACGGTTTTGGGTAGTGAATATCTCCAGCGAATCGCGGCGTTGCTTAGCCAGCTTTTGCAGCATCTTCATTTCATCAGCCTCGGTTATCTCTCCGCTGCCGCCCGATGTTTTTTCTATCAGTATAGCGGCTTTTATAGCACGCAGGGTACGCAATCCGGCCTCATCTTTAGCACGCATTGCGGTTTTCATTTCTTCCATTACTTTTTGTTCCAGCGACATATCGTAAACGGTTTTAGTAGTTAGGTGTTATTTGTTCTCTTCAGCCTCCAGCGCATCGCTGGCTTTCTTCAGAAAGTCTTTGGCAAACTGTTTCAGCTCATTCGCCAGTGCTGCATTCTTGGTAGCGCGCATGTAGGTATCTGCCATGCCGTATATGGTTTGGTAGAAGAAATCGTTCATCTCATCCACCATCATTTTCCGGGTCCACAGGTCTATCCTCATGGCCGATTTTTCTTCACCATCCCACAGGCCCAGCAGCACCGCTTTTGCTTTTTGTAGTTCTTCTACGCCGCCATCGGGTGCGTTCCATTGTATGCTCTCAGGCATTTTTTCTTCGTCCAGCTCTACCTGTATGTTTATTGTCGATTGATGTGACATTATATAGTGTTGTTGTATAGTTTAGGTGGCAAATGTAGGTATTCTGTCATTAGCTGACTTTCGCCCATTTGTTCAGCTGTGCTACGCAGGCTTTTATGTCTTTGGGTAGCGGTGCTTCTACCGATATTTCTTCGCCATTCATTTTTTTGAAGGTGAGCTTATGGGCATGCAGTGCGAGCCTGTTCAGCAGCGGCCGCTCAGCTTCTTCGTTGTCTGACAGGCGGTATTTCTTTTTGATGTCCGACAGGTAAAACCCCTTGCCATCGCCATATAGCACATCGGCGACTATCGGGTGGCCTACCGATTGCGTATGCACACGTATCTGGTGGGTACGGCCTGTATGTATCTGAAACTCAACCAGCGAGTAAAGCGGCCATTGCTCCAGCACTTTATAGTCGGTTATCGATGCCTTACCTTTTTTGGCTACCGTCATCTTGCCTTTTACGTAAGGGTGCTCTACTATGGCTTTCTCAATACGGCCTTGTTCGGGTATCATCCTACCATTCACCAGGCCTATATAATATTTGCCTATTTCATGCTCCTGAAACACTTTCGACAAGTATTTGTGCGATTCCTCGTTCTTGGCAAAGCATATCACCCCGCTGGTGTCGCGGTCTATGCGGTGCACCACCCATATCTTCTGCCCGGTCTTTTGCTCCAGTAGCTTGTTTAGCGATGCGGCGTTGCTGTCAAACCTGTCGGGTATCACCAGTAGTCCCGATGGTTTGTTCACGATCACCATGTCATCGTCTTCGTATAGTATATCTATCGTCATTGTATTTATTTCAGGTATTGTTGCAGGCATATATCTTCCTGCCTGGTCATTTCTTTTTTATCTGCCGGCTTTTTGTCTTTAAACCCGCACAGGTGCAGTGCCCCGTGAAAGATCACGCGGTGCAGCTCGTGATTGTAGCTGGTCTCAAATTTTGCGGCATTGTCTGCCACCCTGTCGGTGCTGATGTATATTTCACCAACCAGTTGCTTTTCTTCCTCACTCATGTCAAAGGTCACAATATCGGTAAACGTATCATGGTCCAGGAACTGCTTGTTGATGTCCAGCAGGTAGGCATCATCGCAAAAGATATAGTTCAGCGTCGCTTTCTTTACGGCAGGGCGGTGTTGCTGCACCAGGGCATCCAGAAAAGCCGAAAGTGCTTTTTTGTCCTTCAGTTTGGCTCGTACATCCTGTTCGTAAAACTTGGCGGGCATTGTTAAATGTTTGCGCGAAGTTCGTAAAGATTTGCGAGGTCTTTTTTATTTGGCCTATTTTTGTGGGCAATGAACGTGACAGAAGAGCAAGTGTTACCCCTTTCCAAGCTGCCTGCCGGCAAGCGAGCCGTTATCAGGCACCATGAGCAGAGCGAATTCCAGCTTACCTTGATGGAGATGGGCTGTATACCAGGTGAGCCCGTGTGGATTGAGATGGTAGCACCTATGGGCGACCCACTGGCCATACAGATAGCAGGATATCACCTCAGCATCCGCCGGCAGGATGCCAATAAGATAATGGTAGCCATTCAAGGATAGTTATTAGCTTTATCTTAATTCATTTTTCCCTGCCCCCCACCATCTGTTTTTCTGCTACATTTGCGCCATGCATATCGGCTTGTATTTCGGCAGTTTTAATCCTATACATATTGGTCATTTAGTTATTGCCAACCATGTGGTAGAGCATAGCGATGTTGATAAGATATGGTTTGTAGTGTCTCCGCACAATCCACTCAAAGACGCACATTCGCTACTGAATGAATACGACCGCATGCATCTGGTAGAACTGGCCATACAGGATAACAATAAGTTCCGCGCCAGCAATGTAGAGTTTCACTTGCCCAAGCCTTCTTTTACTGTCGATACTCTGGCCTATCTTTCCGAGCGTTTTCCGTTGGAGCAATTCTCGATAGTAATGGGCTCAGATAGCTTTCAAAACCTGCCCCGCTGGAAGAATTATGAACACTTGGTAAAGCACTATTCCTTTATTGTATACAATCGCCCCGGTTTTGCGGTGGAGGATACGCTGGGTGCGAAAGTGCAGGTATTGGATGCGCCGTTGCTTGATATCTCGTCTACCTTCATCCGCAAGCTGATAAAAGAAGGCAAGTCTACCCGCTACATATTGCCCGATGCCGTGTGGAAGTATATTGAAGAGAACAGGTATTATAAATAAAGCAAAAATTAAAAAGCAAAAACTGGTTTCAACCATGTTTAGGTAATAGTCCTAGTATCATTTTTGCTTTAATCTTTTTTAGTTTTTCTTTTTACACTCCATTGCTACGTGTGGAAAATTCTACACGGTATATCTTGATGAGCAGCAGCAGGTAGCTCAATAGCAACGGCCCGAATATAAAGCCCATAAAACCGAATATAGGCACACCTACTATAATGCCCAGCGCGGTAATGATTGGGTGCACATCCCCCAACTTCTTCAGTATAGTAAAGCGCAGGATATTATCTACACTGCCTGTTATCAGCAGTGAGTAGAAAACCAAACCAGTTCCTTCTCCCGAATGCCCTGTGGCATATAAATAGATGCACAGCGGTACCCATACCACCGCTGTACCCACAATTGGTACCAGCGAGAACACGCCGGTCAATATACCCCATAGTACATACGATTCTACGCCAAAGAAATAATAGCCCACTATAGCCACCAATGCCTGGCAGGCTGCCAGCACGGGTATGCCTATGGCATTAGACACTACCATAGTGCGGGTAGCGCTCCATATCTCATCTATATTGGTGTCTTTCAGCGGCATGTATTTCTGTATGGTCAGTTCCATTTTTCGACCATCTACCAGCATAAAGTACAGCAGGAAAAAAGCCAGCAGCGCATTGGTCAGCATATTCATGGTAGCTCCCAGCATGGTAGGTAGCGATGAGGTGATCTTTTCTGAAAAGCCTTGTATCTGCTGTTCGCTGATGTTAAGCATAGGCACTACCGATTTCAACTGCCTGGTAAATGTGGCTAGTATGGTGTTTAGCTTATTCGTATCGCTGAAAAACTCCGTAAACCTGGGCAGCAACACCTGTATCAGCCCTATAAATGGCAGCACAAAAACAATAATGGCACCGAGGATGAACAGTAGTGCCGTTACCCATTTCTTCCAGCTTTTGATGACGGTTAGCTTAAAGAATTTTTCGCGCATCAGTATATATAAGGTAAGGGCGCCCAGCATACCCGGAAAGAATGCAAATAGCTGTTTGCCTAATACAATGCCTAATGCAATGATTAACCCGATGAGTACGTATTGCTTAAGATTGTCAGAATTTAAAATGTTCATTTTCCAGTTGTTGAGGCTGATATGCACTCAGAATATCATTGTATTAAAAATCCTGCCAATCAGTTTTTACCGCAAATTCTGGCACGATATTTATTAACTTTGTAGTGATACTCTTTCATCTAACAACAATAAAACACAAATACTTATGGCAAACACTGGCAAAACCGTTGCTACACTGCTGATAGGTGCTGCAATAGGCGCAGCAGTAGGCTACATCCTGGCAACCGATAAAGAAAAGCGTGCTGAGAATATGGATAAGATCAAAGACCGCCTGGCTAACCTTAAAGAGAAATTCAGCAAAACAACGGCTGATATCGAAGAGGACATCTATAGCGCTTAATCTTATTTATTTATACTAGCCGATGAATTTCATCAGTAACTGGAAAGACAAAATCACAGACTTTGCCGAGGCAAAGGTAGAGCAGGTGAAACTCAACATCATTGAGCAGGTAAGCGGTATTGGCAGCTTCCTGCTTTATGCTTTTATGTTACTGCTTATGTTGCTCATGGTATTCCTTTTGTTAGGTTTGTCCATCAGCGAGTTCTTCGGTAAGGTTTTCGATTCTTATGCTTTAGGCTATCTTACTACGGCAGGTATATATCTGGTATTTGCCGGGTTGCTTATAGCTGCCCGCAAGCCTATTACTACTGCTTTTGGCGATATATTCGTTCGCATCCTCACCAAAAATAATGGTGATGACGACGACGATGATGACGATAATTAATAGTATCCACACAGCATGAAGTTTTATAAAAAACGCCTCAACAGCCTCGAAGACCTGCGCCGCGAAAAACGTGCGTTGAAGAAAGCTGTGAAAGAAAATGGTAATGGGATACTGCACCCCTTTTCGGGTGGCAATGATGAGCCTGCTCAACCTAGAAAGAAAAAATCAACTCAAAGCGATGACACTGAGCAAACCTCAGGGTCTATCGACTTTATAGGTTTGGCTACCAACTTTATCAGCACCAACCCAATGATAAGCGCCATACTGCTTCCAGTGGTAAAAAAATATGGTTTTCAGGCGGGTAAGGCCAGTGCCAAGGTCGGTTATAAGATCCTCAAAGAAGTGGTTGTCGGCTACCTGAAATGGAAGGCTATCGAGTTGAGCGTAAAAGGCGCCACTCAATTGGTGAAAAACCAAAAGGAGAAGAAAAAGCGCAAGCGCGCCCAGGCGCAATAAATACTTAATATTGTTAATAAAACAAGCCTGTAGTGCCCACTGCAGGCTTGTTTATATGTGTACGCAAGCTGAAATACAAGCCGGATTGGGAGTTTGAAAAATAAATTTATTTGAACCGAATAAAGTTTTATATTTGCAAACTTTTTAGACAAAGCCAAACTTAAATTTATTAAATAGAACAAAAATGGCAAAAGAGACCTTTAAGCGGGAGAAACCCCACGTAAACATCGGTACCATCGGCCACGTTGACCATGGTAAAACCACGCTGACTGCAGCTATCACAACTATCCTCGCCAACAAAGGTTTGGCTGAAAAGAGGGGATACGATGAGATCGATGCAGCTCCTGAAGAGAAAGAGCGCGGTATCACAATCAATACGGCACACGTTGAGTATCAGACAGCTAACCGCCACTATGCGCACGTTGACTGCCCAGGCCACGCTGACTATGTAAAAAACATGATCACTGGTGCTGCACAAATGGATGGTGCTATCCTGGTAGTTGCTGCTACGGATGGTCCTATGCCACAAACTAAAGAGCACATCCTGCTGGCTCGCCAGGTAGGTGTTCCTCGTATCGTAGTTTTCATGAACAAAGTTGACCTGGTTGATGATCCTGAGATCCTTGAGCTGGTTGAACTGGAAATTCGTGAGCTGCTGAGCAAATACGAATATGATGGTGATAACACTCCGATCATCAAAGGTTCTGCAACTGGTGCCCTGGCTGGCGAAGCTCAGTGGGTAGCTGCTGTAGACGAACTGATGGAAGCTGTTGATACATACATCCCTCTGCCTCCTCGCGCTGTAGATCAGGCGTTCCTGATGTCAGTTGAGGACGTATTCACTATCACTGGTCGTGGTACTGTGGCTACAGGCCGTATCGAGCGTGGTATCATCAAAGTTGGTGAGAACGTTGAGATCGTTGGCTTCAACGATACTCCAATGACTTCAACTTGTACTGGTGTTGAGATGTTCAAAAAACTTCTTGACCAAGGCCAAGCTGGTGACAACGCTGGTATCCTGCTGCGTGGTATCGATAAGAAAGATATCCGTCGTGGTATGGTTATCTGCGCTCCTAAGAGCATCACTCCGCACACCGAATTCAAAGGCGAAGTATACGTACTGAGCAAAGAAGAAGGTGGTCGTCACACTCCATTCTTCAACAAATACCGTCCTCAGTTCTACTTCCGTACTACTGACGTAACAGGTGAGTGCGAACTGCCTGCTGGTGTTGAAATGGTTATGCCTGGCGATAACGTAAACCTGCACGTAAAACTTATCGCGCCTATCGCGATGGAGAAAGGTCTGAAATTCGCTATCCGCGAAGGTGGCCGTACAGTAGGTGCTGGTCAGGTTACTGAGATCATCAAATAATCCTACGCAGTAGCAATACTGCATAGTAATACAAGCTTAACAGCCATCGGTTTTCCGGTGGCTGTTTTGTTTTCTTATCTTTATGGCCCATGAAACCCACCATCTACCTCAACACCGCATCGGCAGGCCTGCTCGATGAGCAAACCCTGCACGCTACCAATACCCTATATCAGCAAATGCTCACCCAAAGCAGCACAGCTGTAGAGTACCTGCGCGATCATGGCCTGCAGCGCATACGCGAAACTGTAGGCAAATTCATACACGCACCCGCAGCCAATATCGCTCTGGTACCCAACTTCTCATATGCCCTCAATGCTATCGTGCATGCCCTCGATGGCAACGAGCGTGTGATGCTCTACCGCAACGATTACCCTTCAGTATATGAGCCTTTCCGCATCAATGGTTTCGATATTAAATGGTTAGAACACGGAGACGATGGTTTTACTATGAATATAGCAGCTATGAAAGCCCTGCTGTTGGCTAACAATATTGATATCCTCGTCATCAGCCATGTGCAGTGGATGTCGGGTTATACGCTCGACCTTAAGGAAATTGGTGAATTCTGTGCAGCCAATCATATCCGTTTTATTGTAGATGCTACCCAGAGCCTGGGCGCGCAACCTATCTATATCGATGAGTTGAAACTGGATGTGCTCATCGCTAGCAATTACAAATGGATGAATGCGGGCTTTGGTCACGGTATTATGTATATGAGCGATGATTTTCTGAAGCGTTATACGCCTGTTGTGTGCGGCAATGCCAGCTATGGTATGTATGCCGGCCAGTGGAAGTATGAGCCTTCTATCCGCAGCTACGAGCCCGGGCATCTCAATTTTCACGGCTTGCTCATTGCAGAAGCTGCCATCAATCAGAAGCTGGAAAAAGGCATTGAGCATATAGCTGCCCATAACCTGCGCCTGACAGCACAATTGGTTGAAGGTGTCCACAAACTGAAGTTTCCATTGCTTGGCCCTCCTACTATGGATAATCGCAGCGCTATAGTATTGCTAAAAGCGGGCGAAGACCTGCAAAAGCATTTACAGCAGCACAATATCATAGTCATTCACCGCAATGGCTTTGTCCGTATCAGTATCCATCAGCACAATACCGAGGCCGATATAGCTGCAATATTGGCAGCCTTAGCAACATTCAAACCACAATTCAACATATAATTTTCCGTTATCCAAATATCCTGCAGCAAGTATCCGGAATCCGGCATCAAAAAGTTGTTTTTCACAAAAAGATTTCATTATCTTTGCCATCCCAAGCGGGAAAGTCAAAAGTTAAGTCTTTTGGCTTTTTAGTTTGAGCGAAGCGACCTGAAGGGTCATTTTTGAAATACGGGCATAGTACAACGGTTAGTATAGAGGTCTCCAAAACCTTTGATCTGGGTTCGAATCCTAGTGCCCGTGCTAAATAACAAGATTAGCTGCATGCTAATTGGCTGGTAAACAATACATCAGCTAATTAGCATGTTTGCTAGTCGATAACTGATTTTTATGGCAAAATTTGGCACATACATACAGGAAGCCTACGACGAGCTGCTGCATAAAGTAAGCTGGCCTACCTGGGATGAGCTGCAACAAACCACTATTATTGTACTGGTATCGCTCATCATCGTTACCCTGGTTATCCTGGGTATGGATTTCGCGTCAGAAAAAGTAATGACGTTGCTGTACAACATCATAGGTAAGTAAAACAAAACTAGCAGCCATGACTGAAGCTACAACAAACCCGGAAGCGGGCACTACTCCGCAGCAGGATACCAAATGGTATGTACTGCGCGTGATAAGTGGCAAAGAGAAGAAAGTAAAGGAATATCTGGATAAAGAGGTGAAGATAAGCGGCTGGACCAATGCCATTTTTCAGGTATTGTGCCCGCACGAAAAGGTGTTCAAAGTACAGGCTGGTAAAAAAGTACTGCGCGAAAAAATACTGTTCCCTGGTTACCTCATGCTGGAAGCTGCCGATGGCAAGCTGAATGATGATATGATCCAGACCATCAAAAACATCACCGGTGTTATACACTTCCTTGGTAAAGACCAGCCAACAGCCTTGCGTAAGTCTGAGGTGAATAAGATGTTCGGTAAGATGGACGAGGTAAGCGAAGCAGGCATTGGCTATGCAGAGCCTTACATCGTTGGCGAAACTGTGAAGATTATCGATGGTCCATTCAACGACTTTAACGGTACTGTTGAAGAAGTGAACGAAGAGAAGAAGAAACTGAAAGTGGTAGTAAAGATCTTTGGCCGCGCTACGCCGGTAGAGCTCAACTACTCTCAGGTTGAAAAGATCGCTTAGTAATATTCTAAAGATATAACAGCAAAAGCACTCCTTATGGAGTGCTTTTGTTTTTTTGCAGTTATGCGTTGTGTTACGGTTTGGGCTTGTAGTTCTTTAGCATCGTATAAAATGCTTCATCAGTCACATTTCGGTTGTTCATCACTACATCGTAGGCCTGCGGTATCTTAGCCCCGGCTTTCAATACATCTACAAATCTTTGCCTGTACCATTCGGGCACTGCCGGCAATACATGCAGCCATCTTTTCCCTGGTGCCACCTCCATCACAACAGCCTTAAAATCCTCAAAATTCATATTCACTATTTGGGTGATATTGACATATACGGTGTGTGTTACGGGATGGTTGTTATTGATTTGTAAAAACCCCTTGAGGAAGTAGCCTACACACTAATTTTGCTACTCGCAAATACCCATGAAATATTATTGGCTGATATGGCTTTTGTTTATTGTTTCACCAGCTATAGCTCAAACTAAAGCTGGCAAAACCGTGTCTGCGAAACCCGATACAGTCAAAAAGAATCGCATTATCAGCTACGGTAAAAATTGCAACTTCAGGCAGCATTGGTACGAAGTAGCATTGCCTGATAAAAAAATGGCTGACAGTGTCAACCAACATATCAGACGCATTTTCACCAAAGATTATTACACACCGAGCAAGGAATATTGCGATGAAGGGGTGGAATACACCTACGAGTGTTACGTGAGCTTTTTTAATCCTAATCTATTAAGTGTCCATGTCAATCTCCATACCTTTTTTCCAGGGGCAGGGCATGGGTACGACAATTTCAATACGGTAAATTTTAACCTTGTTACAGGGCGAAGGCTAAGCTTTTCAGGAAATATAAAGCCTGAGAAAAAAGAAGAGCTGCTTGCGATAGTATTGAGGCGTCTGGCTATGCATTATGGATGTACATTAGAGAATTTACCCCCCGGCACATTGGAGCAGCTCGATGGGCTTGATTTTGAGTTATCGCAAACAGGGATAGTTATCCTGTTTCACGATTCCGTATATGGTATACCTGTTCCCCAGCCCTGGACGTTTAAGGAACTGGAGACCTACATGTACCCATCATTTTTAGGATTTGAATAACATTATTTTATAATTACAATTAATTGTTGTATTTTTGCTTATTATGTTTATGAGTTGCAAACTTTCATATTGGCGGAATTTAGAATGCCGGGAGTTGTCTTCGGGCACTCTTTACTCCAACTGCGGAGAGGTGGGGAAACCCGGAAAAACGCAACAAAACGCAACAAATGAAGCATGTAGCTTTAAAAACACATTAAAGAATAATGATGGCTTTAATGCGTTGTTTTAGCTATGTTTGTAATACCGAATATTGTACATGTTGTTGATATAGAATGGCTATTGTGCGCACTGTAATACAATCCTTATTGCTCACTTGCCTTGTATTGGGTAATGTGGCTGCTTTGGCAGGCGATCGTATAGATAGCTTGCAGAAGGTATTGGCAGCCCATAGGCAAGAGGATACCACCCGTGTAAAGCTATACATGACACTTGCCAACCAGTACGAGCAGGTAAGTGGCGATTCGGTAATGAAGTACAGCACCCTGGCCCATACTCTTGCCACTAATATACAGTACGGTGCTGGTATAGCCGATGGGTTGGAAATGATAGGTGCAGCACATTCTATATATGGCAAGTATGATACTGCTTTGTCGTATTACCATCGTTCTGTAAACTATTGTAAGCAGCATGGCCTGCAAAAGATCCTGGCCTCTAAATACAGCCATATTGGTAATGTCCATTTTCTTACCAACCACTTTAGCGATGCACGTGCTTATTACGATAGCGCTATCAGCTTTTCGACAAAGTATGGCTATCCCGAAATAAGGGGGAAGGCTACCAGTAATCTGGCAAGTGTATACTATAAAATGGGTAACTATACCCGCGCACTCAATCTCTATCTCGAAGGGCTGAAGACACAAGAGAGTCTCGGCAACCCTGCCACTATTGCTTCCGACCTTGCCAATATAGCCAATGTATACTATCGCCTGGGTGTATATGAAAAAGCTATTGAGTATAACAATCGTGTGTTGGAGATCAACCGCAAGCAGGGTATTAAAGAGCGTATCATAGGTACTTATACCACCTTCGCCATGATATATAGCGATAAGAAGATGTACGACTCTTCAGAGTTATATCTCAACAACGCGCTGCAATTGGCCATCGAGATGCGCAGCCCTTACCTGCAGAATATAGTAATGGGTAACCTAGCGGAGTGTTACCTGAAAAAGGCTGATCTGGGCAAAGCACTTGATTTGTATACCAAGTCGCTGGAAATGTCTGAAAAACTTGGTGATGCAGAAGGGCTGGCCATTGCTAAGAGCGGTATAGGACAAGTGCAATTGGCGCAAGGACAGATAAATGCAGGCCGCAACCATCTCGAAGATGCCTATAGAATGATGATGGAGCTGGGTATTAAGGAGCAGGCATTGGATATTGCCTCAAGGCTTTCTGCAAGCTATGCAGCTACCGGGCAGCATAAGCAAGCCTATCATTTCCTTACCGAGAAGATGCAATTGGCAGATAGCATTGCCCGGCAAAAAGCCAAGCAGGATATAGAGTACGCCTTATTCGATTACGAGCTGGAGAAAAAAGAACAGCAGATAAAGCTACTGGAAGCTGCTAATACACTACAGCTGCAGCGTAACCGGCACCAGCACATGATCACATGGTTTGCACTATGTGGTGTGGTGTTGATTACCACTATTGCGTACATCATTTATCGTAATGCAAGAGCTGTTAGGAAAAGCAGGCAGGTGGTAATACAGCAAAAAGAAGAGCTGATGCTACAGTCTGCTAGGCTCAGTGAGCTAAACGATTTTAAAGATGCTACATTCTCGCTGTTGGCGCACGATCTGCGTAGTCCTGTAAACGCATTAGCCGGCACCATGCTAATGCTGGAAGAGAACCTGGTAACCCCTGAAGAGTTTGCTCATTATCAAACTGAGTTGAATAACAAACTGCAATCAGTTTCTATACTTATTGATAATATGCTGTACTGGGCGCAAAACCAGATGAAAGGTGAGTATATGCTTAATATTGAGCAGGTAAGCGTAAAGCGCAAGGTGGTGCGCGCTTTATCGGTATTGCAGAGTGCAGCTATTCAAAAGGGTGTTGAGCTGGTCGATCATGTGCAGGAAAACATACACGCCCTTGCCGATAAAGATCATCTGGATATAGTTATACGCAACCTCGTATCCAATGCCATTAAGTTCACTCGCCCAGGTGGTCATATCACTTTAGATGCCGAACAGCGTGGTAACAAAACTGCCATTATCATTACCGATACAGGTGTAGGTATGACTGCAGAGCAAATCGGCCACCTGCACACTGAAAAAACACAGATAAGCACCAAAGGCACCGACGGGGAGAAGGGTACCGGCCTTGGGTTGCGTTTATGCTATCAGTTGGTGCAAAAAAACAATGGTGAACTACAGGTAGCCAGCGTTACAGGTAAAGGCACAACGTTTACAATACTCTTACCATCTGCATAAGTAATGCCCCACTTGTCATAACCGCGTCAGTACAGGTTCATTTATCTGTCATATCTCATTTAAGCTATTGTAGAAGATTTTTGTGATAGATAACTTTAGGATTAGGAAGCCTATTATTAAACCTAAACCTATATTTCTTTATGAAACCTCTAATCTTAACTCTCGTATTGCTTTGCAGTATGTATACTGCATTTTCGCAGGCCCCCTTCACAACAAGCGAATATGTTGATATGAATAAAATAAAAGCATCAGTATCCGTACATGGTGATTTTGGCGTGAACTATGCAACAGGGATGCCTGGGTGCGAATTCCCTAAAGGTAGTGGAAACCACATCAGCTATGGTGGTGGCATCTGGATGGCAGCATACGATGCACAGGGCTCGCTACATGCATCTGCGCAAACCTACCGCCAAAATGGTAATGACTACTGGCCCGGCCCTTTGAATAACACTGGTGCACTCAACTATGCTACATCTACCGATTGGGCACGTATCTGGAAAGTTAATAAGACCGATATAAGTACTTTCTTGTCTACCACACCTCATACACCTGCCAATACGCCTGCGGCTATATTGGAGTGGCCGGCTAAAGGAAACCCTAATGCTAAAGGCAATAATGGTGCTTCGCTCACCATCAACAGTAATATGGCCCCGTTTGTAGATGTGAATGGCGACCAGAAATACAATGCGCTGGATGGTGACTATCCTGTAATAAAAGGCGACCAGTTTTTGTGGTGGGTCTTCAGCGATAACGGGCCAACGCATAATGCTAGCGGTTTTAGTGCAATGCCTTTGCAAGTAGAAGTGCATGCCTGCTCGTACGCTTTCTCTAATGGCCAAACGCAGGATAATATTGTGTATTACGAATATGATATCATCAATAAATCAGGTAGGGATCTTGACTCTATGTGCTTCGGCTATTTTAATGATATTTCAATTGGTGATGACAATGATGATTATGCCGGTTTCGATTCATCGAGAAGACTGGGAATTGGATATAATGCAAACAGCATTGATAGCAAGTACGGTAGCAACATACCTGTATCAGGCATTACCTTTTTGAAAGTACCCGGCGATGGCAATGGTAATTACGAGCCATTGGGCAGTTTCCTGGCCTACTACAATCAAGGTTCATCTTTCCCAACAGGTAATCCGGAAGCAGCGAATGATTATAACAATTACATGCGTGCTACCTGGAAAGATGGGATGCACTTGAAGAACGATTATACGCCTGGTATAGTGTCTTATGGGCGTAGTGGTACCGATGCGAACTATATGTTTGATGGAGATCCTTCGATAATGACCCAATGGAGCGAATGTGGGGCACGTAATCCTATAGGTGACAGGCGCTATGCGATCAGTACTGGAGATTTTAAACTAGCTGCAAATGCTACCACACGCATAGCTTATGCATTGGTAGCTGCAGACCCTGCTCCGTCAGGCTGCCCTAATACCAACTTTGCCGAGATAAAGCGCGTGGCAGATACTGCGTGGGACGTATATAATACATTGCCACCACTTGCTGTTAATAGTGTTGCTGCGAGCAAGCGGTTTAGGGCTTATCCTAATCCTGCAACTCAAGTATTTTATCTGGAATCAGATGCACCGTTTCAAACATCAATACAGGTATACGATGCGATAGGCAGGAAGATGGATGTAAAACAAAATGTGCGCAATGGCAAAATAGAACTGGATATACAAACCCTACCCAGTGGTATGTACTATGCTAATTGCAGACTAGATAGGATGAATGAAACAGTCAGGTTTATGAAACAATAGCGATAAAGAAAAACGGAAGGCAGCTGCCTTCCGTTTTTAATAAGTTTAGTCGAGATTAGCTCTTGAAGGGTCAGGCTCTTGTAGCTTCACTTTCTTGGTTGATGATTTACGAAGCTTCATATTCAGCAACTCAACCGCGAATGAAAAAGCCATAGCGAAGTATACATAACCTTTGGGTATGTGCTGGTGGTGTACAGGTTCAAGGCCTTCGAAGAACAGCGTAAAGCCCACCATCACAAGGAAGGATAGGGCCAGCATCTTTAGTGTTGGGTGCTTGTGTATAAAAGCTGCTATGTTCTTACTAAACACAAACATGATGATCATAGCTATGATAACGGCTATGATCATTACCTCTACATGTTGCGCAAGGCCTACAGCAGTTATCATACTGTCAAAGGAGAATACGAGGTCGATAAGAATGATCTGCACTACGGCGTTTGCAAGCGTGGTGCCTACTTTCTGGGTAGTAGTTTGTTCCAGCTCTTCTTCATCACCCTCCAGTTTATGGTGTATCTCCATTACGGTTTTGATGATGAGGAACAAGCCGCCGGCCAGCATTACGAAATTGCCCAGTTCAAAGGTGTAGCCTGATACCTGAAATTCGAGAGGGTTCTTCACCAGCCAGCCGAGGCCCAGCAGCAGCGCTATCCGTACACCAATACCGGTAAACATCCATATGCGCCTTGCCGTTACCTGTTTGGCTTCGGGTAGCCTACCCATCACTATCGATACGAATATTACGTTGTCGATACCCAGCACTATCTCCAGCAGGCTGAGGGTAATAAGGCTGACGATTGCATCAGCCGTTAATAAATGTTCCATTGTTGGTTATGATGATTTTAATATGCCGTTGCAGATGTTCTTTACTATAGCAGGGCCTTCGTAAATAAAACCGGTATATACTTGCACCAGCGATGCGCCTGCGTTCAGTTTCTCTATAGCATCGGTAGCGGTAAAGATGCCGCCTACAGCAATAATGGGTATAGTGCCGCCGCTATGCTTGTGTATATAGCTAATTACTTCTGTGGCACGTTTGCGTACCGGCAAGCCGCTTAGCCCGCCAGCGCCAATAGTGTCAACTTCGGTAGCCGGTGTTTGTAGCCCATCGCGGCTAATGGTCGTGTTAGTCGCTACCAGTCCATCAATAGCAGTTTCTTTTACAATACTGATGATGTCATCCAGCTGGCCATCTGTAAGGTCGGGGGCAATCTTCAGCAGCAGGGGTTTGGGCTTGCCCATCTCTTTGTTCAGCTGCATCAGTTTGTTGAGTATCTCCATCAGCGGGCCTTTATCTTGTAAAGCACGCAGGCCGGGGGTATTAGGGCTACTCACATTCACTACAAAGTAATCAACTACCTCGTACAGTTCCCTGAAGCTGGCAATATAGTCGTTGATGGCATCTTCGTTGGTGGTGTCTTTGTTTTTGCCAATATTGCCACCTATTATAATATTTTCTTTGCGGTACTTGAGCCTTGTAGCCGCCGGGCCGCTGCCTTCGTTGTTAAAGCCCATGCGGTTAATAATGGCTTTATCGGCCGGCAGGCGGAAAAGCCTTGGCTTCGGGTTGCCGGGCTGGGGGCGTGGGGTTACCGTACCTACCTCTACAAAGCCAAAGCCCAGGGTAGCCAGTGCATCGCTGAATTTAGCATCTTTATCGAAACCGGCAGCAAGGCCAACAGGGTTAGGAAATGTCAATCCCCAGAGCTTGCGCTTGAGTTTGGAGTGCTTTACGGTATACATCGAGCGGATAATGCCACGTAACGGCGCGATGGAATAAGCGAAGCGGAGGCGTTTCATCACCCAATAGTGTACCGCTTCAGGATCGAAATTGAAAAGGATCTTTCGTATAAGTGCGTACATCGAGGGGCAAAGATACGTACGGGCATTATATCTTTTTTAACAAAATGAAATAACCTCTAAATGCCTTAACCACTTATCTTTAGCGAAGATTATGCGCGGATACTTTTGCCTGGTTAACATGCTGCTGCTATGCATGGTGCAATCCTTTGCACTAGCCCAAACCATACAGGGGCAGATAACCGATGTGAATGGAGGTAAGCCAATGGCCAATGTGAAGGTGCAGAATATGTATACCCAGGAGGCTGTATTGAGCGATGCGGATGGTAAGTTTTCAATAGAAATTACCAAAGGCCAGCTGGTGTCTTTTGCACAGGAAGGCTATAAGATGCTGCGTGTGCGTATACCGCAAGGCAACCTGCCTGCTTTTTTCAAGGTAGTGATGGAGCGGTTGAAGGTGCATGAAGAGCCTGCCATCGCTTATGGTGAGGAGGCTTATAAAGCAGATAGTGCCAAGTATTATAGCTTGTATAAAAAGGAATTGGAATTTCAGGAGATTACCGGGTTGGATGTAATAAGGCATCCATTTTCGGCTATGAGCAAACACAATCAGCAGGTGTGGGCTTTCCAGAAAGAATATCAGTTTTACCAAAGGCAGAAGTATATCGATTTCCTGTTTAACGACCAGCAGATCACTAAGGTGACAGGGCTAAAAGGCGATAGCCTGCAGGTATACAAGCAAATTTTCAGGCCTACATACGAGCAATTGCGTGCGATGGGAGAGTATGGTTTTTATTCTTATATAAAACGTACCGCAACCGCTTACAGAAAGCGTGGCATAAGAGCTAAATCATCGCCTGCAAGAGGTACTAACTAGGCCAGGCGCCTAAATTACCCGGGGTATTCTTACTGTTATTATATTGATCAGGGCGCTTCCTATCAAAAAAGTCTTGCTGGTATTTCATTGCATCGTAAAACTCCTCTGCGCTGGTATATAACCCCCAGCGGTTCGAGAGGCTGTATATCTCATCCTTGATAATGAAATACGCAATAGCTGTATTAGGATTATCGAAATAATGTTGGTTCTGCTCAATATGGTATCCATCTGCTATGATAGATATATTGCCTAGCACTAGTCTTGTGTTGCCGGGTCCTTCGGGTGTTATTTGAAAGGGATACATATACGCTTCATTTTCTTTGTCCATCTCACAATATCTTCTTATTCAATAGGATATTAAAAAAACATAGCCATTGATAAGAGCAAAGATGTTCAAGCGCTGATTATGACGCTCTAAAGACAATGCATCGCAGTTAGTATACTGATAGTCAACTCCTTTCAGACTGAAGCGTGAAAATGTTAAAACTTTGAAAAACTATGAGATATGAATGGTATTGTGCTGATTAGTGTGGAATACAATGCACATCTATAGCAGGTTATCTTCTTTAGATGCATCATGTTCCTCATCGCCGTGTTCATTGGCTTTGGCATCGGGTGCAGTTGGCGCAATAGCGGCAGTATTGGTAAAACCGCTAATTACGTCGTAAGCTGTAAGTGTAATGTTGTGCTTTATTTCGTTAAGACTTATGTTGCCGCTTAGGGGGTGTGCGAGGTGGTAGCTGATGATGACCTGGAATACATTTTCTCCGAAATTGTCTATAGTTACCTCAACCGGCTGTACTACCTCGGGCATGGATGCCACCCTTTGGGTAATATCTGTCAGCATTTTTTGCAGGTCGGTATACGACATGCCGTATTTGATACTCACGGGTAGCTTTACCCTGCGCATATTGCGGAAGCTCAGGTTCTCGAGGTTTTCATTCACCAGCTTTTTGTTGGGGATGATATAGGCTGATCCATCAGCATTACGTAGTCGTGTGCTGCGGAAGCCGATACGCTCTACTGTACCTTCCAGGCTGCCGAGCTTTATGCTATCCCCGGCATGGAAGGGTTTATCGGTAAGTATAGTGAATGCTGCGAAGAAGTTCTCAACACTTTCTTTGGCAGCTAATGCTATGGCCACACCGCCTATACCCAAACCGGTAATAAGCGCAGGTATATTGACATGGAACACTGTGCCTAATACCCAGAATACACCAATGGTCCACAACAGGAGTTTAGCCATCTCTTTGACGAGCGGCAGTAATTGCTGGCGCTCACGGTTGCCTTCCTCTATAGCGTTGTCTTGCTGCACGCGGTATATGAAATCGATAACGCGTGATAGCAGTAGCGTACTGAATAGTATGGTGCAGAACAAAAAGATATGATCGGTAACATCGCCTATGCGTATGGCTAGGGTATCGCTTTTGCCTTTGTAGCGATGCAGGGCAAACTGGTTGAGTAGGATGCCCAGTTGGTTGACCGCCACATAAAACAGAATGGTTTGTATGAGCGACTCGAGGGGGCTATGTACCAGTTCGCAAAATAGCTTGCTATGGCTCTTATCGGTAAAGCGATTGGAGATAGCAGCAATCATTTTTGCTATAAGTCGGGTAAGTGGCTTTTTGAGGACAAGAGTTGCTAATATAATGCCTACACACCATAGCAGATTGGCTACACGCTCGCCGCCCACACGGGTTTCGAGCGTGCTCCAATCAATAGCTAGTATGTTCAGTATTATTTGCACCTACTCAATTATACAGAAACATTAAAATCACGAAGTGCATCGTTCAGGCTCGTTTTCAGATCTGTACTAGCCTTACGCTGACCTATGATAAGGGCGCAGCTTACCTGGTATTCTCCTGCAGGGAATTTTTTGGTATAGCTACCCGGTATCACTACGCTGCGTGCAGGTACGCGGCCTTTATATTCTATCGGTTCGGCACCGCTTACGTCTATTATCTTGGTGCTTTGTGTCAGCACAACATTGGCGCCCAGTACGGCTTCTTTTTCAACTATCACACCTTCTACCACTATGCAGCGAGAGCCGATAAAGCAACCATCTTCAATAACCACCGGCGAAGCTTGTAACGGCTCCAGTACGCCGCCAATACCTACACCACCACTCAGGTGCACACCTTTGCCTATCTGCGCGCAAGAGCCTACAGTGGCCCAGGTATCTACCATGGTACCTTCATCTACAAAAGCACCTATGTTTACATAAGATGGCATCAGCACTACGTTAGGAGCTATGTAAGCGCCGTAGCGTGCTATCGCATGAGGCACTGCTCGCACGCCCAGCGTTGCGTAGTCTTTCTTCAGCAGCATTTTATCATAAAACTCAAATGGCTCCAGTGTCCATGTCTGCATAGTTTGTATGCCGAAGTACAACAGTATGGCTTGCTTTACCCATTGCTGTACTTCCCAGTTGCCATCTACCGGCATAGCAACACGCAGCCTGCCCTTGTCTACCTCTTCTATCACTGCGCGCACGGCATCTTTATAGCTTTCGTCTTTCAGCAGTTCGCGGTTTTGGTAGGCGGCTTCTATCATCTGTTGCCAGTTCTGTTGCATACGTTGTTGGTGTTTTAGTGTTGCGAAAATAAGGCTTTGATAGCTTATGATAAATTGGCTTTATTTTTGATGTGTTTTATCAAAACCTATTTATGAGCCGTGTAAAACTTATATCACTTACGGTTGCCTGTATACTAGCTTGCTTTTCACTCACTTTATATTCTTGCCTGAAGAAGCCAGGAGGCAATGGTACTTATGTCATTCAAGGCTATGTATACACCGATTGCAACTATATACCTGTGAGTGGCGCTAAAGTGGCGCTTGAGTTCAGGTCGCACAGGGCTAAATGTGATATGCCTGTATTAGATCCTGTAGTAACGGACGATAATGGTTTTTTCAAAATGCAGTATAATAATGACTGTATGTTTGGCCTGTATGCGCCCGATGGATATTTTACCGTAGATGGTAAAGAGCTATATAGTATTGCGGTTGATAAGAATTACTACCTGAGCATATTTTATAAAGACACGTCGGCGTATTATGTGAAGATTACACCAAAGCGGAAGTTTGCTGCAGGAGATACATTGTTTTATGGCCGCAGCGAAACAGACTATGCAACGCTGAACCCTATAACAAATTATGGAGCTGTAGTAGGCATAGCCAATAAGAATACCGTGTATGAGGGTAATGATGTCGACAAGTCGCATCACCAATTGAGTTTTGCATGGCGTTTGGGCCGTAAAGAGTATATGGATTCTGTAAGATGGGGAACAAGCACGCACAGGTCTTATGTATCGCTGTATAAGTGCACAGAGCAGATGGATACGCTTTATATAGACGCTGAATAAATACGGGGTTTTTTGAAAATTTTTGAAAAAGGATTTGGTGGAATGAAAACTGCGCGTATCTTTGCAATCCATTTACGAACAATGGAAGCATAGCTCAGCTGGTTCAGAGCATCTGCCTTACAAGCAGAGGGTCCGCGGTTCGAATCCGTGTGCTTCCACAGACAAAGGGTTTCAACATTGTTGAAACCCTTTTTTGTTGATGTACAAAGTGTGTTTTTACTACTTAATTATTGCTGGCAGGTAGTGCGAAAAATACCTTAGTCCCCTCGCCCGGCTTGCTTTCTATCCAAAGCCTGCCATTGTTGTTTTCTATAAATTCTTTGCAGAATATTAGCCCGAGGCCAGTGCCTTTTTCACGAGTTGTGCCCTCGGTGCTAAACCGGGTATTTACCTTAAAAAGTGAATCTATCATCTCGGGTGTCATGCCTACACCTTCGTCGCAGATGGATACGATTATTTCATTGCCCACCTTGCTGGTTTCAAAAGCTATTGTCTTGCCTATATGGCTGAATTTAACGGCATTACTTGTAATGTTGCGGAATACAAAAGATATCTGCTCTTTATCGGCATTCACGAATATATCCGTGTCCGAGTTGTTTGCAAACACTATGTGTTTAGCGGCAGCAATTGGATTCAAAAAGGCTGTTGTATTGCTAACAAGTTCGTGCACACGCAATGTTTCCATCTTCGTTTTAGCATTCACTATAGAGCCATAGTAGCCTTGTGATGCCCAGCCAAGTATATTATCAAGTGTTTGTAATGATGTGGCTATGCTGCTCCTTAATTCTTGTAGTGATGCAGTACGTTCTTCTGGTGTCAGCAGGTCTGCCTCCAGCGCACTGATTAAGCCCAGTGTACTGTTAAAGGGTGAGCGCATATCGTGCCCGATGATGGAGAATACTTTGTCTTTAAACTGGTTTGACTCTTCAAGCTGCTTGCGCTGCTGCTCTATTAGTGATTGTGATGCGATAGCATCTTTCAATACTCGCTGGCACATGATGGCTATAATAGCCAATGGTGTAACGACATTTACTACAAACAAAAAATCGACAGCTGCGGGTGCAGGGAAAATAGCTGGATAATACCGTTGATAGAGGTTTAACACTGCGGCAAAAACTATGAGTAGTATTATAGCTATGGTTCTGTATGTTACTTTGTTTGAGAATATAGCAAGTGCTACGAGGGCTATAATGAGATAATTCTGCTCGCCCAGTGCTACAGGAAAAGCAATGCACATGAATATGATCCAGGCTGTAGTAGAAATTGTTACAAAGTATTCCGTTATAGACACACTTTTAACTACATTGTTGATGATCAATGTGATACCGAAAATACCTGATAGTGCTATTAAGCTATACATATATGGCTCTGAATCGCTGCCTATGTAAGCAGATAATAAGGCTAGCGAGACACTGATGATACAAACAATGTTCATCATCCTGCCCCGCAGCGCATTTGCAAATCCCGAACTATTGAATGTGATGCCTTGTTGCTCGTTCAACATGTAAAGTGTAATAAGAGACTATATTAAGTAGAGTGCCACGATAGCACCTTTATTTGACTAAAATAGGTTTTTTTCTATTTTATAAAACCCATCTGTCATAAAAACAAGTATGTATTGACTTGTTAAGGTAGGTGGAACAGATTTAGTTAAATTTTATGTAAACCTTATGAGAAGGTTATGTGCTGGGAATGAGTTGCTGTAGTTTTAGAATAGCAATTTATCCTACACATTTCTAAAAGGCATACCTTATGAAGCATGTTTTTTTTACTTCTGTTATATTATTGTCGGCGCTGGGAGCACATGCGCAGCATACTGTTTCAGGTATTGTAAAAGATAATGCAGGCGCTGTGTCTGCAGTTACTATTTCGTTGCTACATGCTGCTGATTCATCGTGGGTGCAATCGGAGCTGAGCGATGAGCAGGGTGGTTTTAGCTTCCAAGATGTAAAAGATGGCAAATACTTACTGGATGCAAGACTGTTGGGGTATGAACGCTACCTGATGCCGCTTGAGAAATGGAAAGGGATCGAGATAATTCTTACACGCAGCTTATCGCAGCTGAAAGAAGTTGTAGTGAAAAGCAAAGCGCCTGTGATACAAACTGAGATGGGCAAGATGACGGTCAACTTCGAGCAGGCAAATATATCTGCAGGTAGCAACGTGCTGGAGCTGCTACGCAAAGCACCGGGTGTAGCTGTAGATGGTAACGGCAATGTATCGATGGGCGGTAAAGGCGTGCTCATTACTATAGATGATAAACAAACCTACATGGCAGGCGAAGATCTGGTGAATTATCTGAAAGCCCTCCCAGCCGAACAAGTAGCCCAGCTCGACCTGATGAGCCAGCCATCGGCAAAATATGATGCTGAAGGCAATACCGGCATCATCAATATAAAAACCCGGAAAAGCAAGAAAGCAGGCCTAAGTGGTAATGTCGCGCTTTCGGGCGGTATGGGCGAATATCCAAGCACACATAACTCTGCCAATATCACTTATCGCAAAGACAAGCTGACCCTGCAAGCGAATGCAGGGTATCTGTTGGGTAATGGCTTCCTTAGGCATAGGCAGCAGCGTAGTTTCAAAGATGTAAATACAAATGCCATCACCGGGACGCTTGACCAAAAAAGCTTTCAGCAAGAGACGTTTGAAGATTATAACCTGAGACTGGCAGCTGACTATGCTGCTAATCATAAACTAACTTTTGGTGGAAGCGTACAAGGCATTTATCACCCCAACAACCAGCTAGACCGCTCTGAAGCAACGATAACTGATCGTACAACGGGAGACATCACCTATAACAGATCTGATAACGATAGGGGCTTTGTACGCTATAATACCAATACTACAGCCTATACGAAGTACGTGCCTGCAAAAGACCAAACCATAACAGGCGAACTCACCTACCGTACCAGCGACCAGCAAGATGGGCAACTACTACAGAGCCGCAATTACAATAAGTATATGATGTCGCAGCCGGATGGTTTGACTTTAAGATCAAAATACCCGTTGACTATGGATGTGTATGTGGGCAATGTAGACTACGCCGGAACAGTAGGCAAAGACATGAAACTGGAAGGAGGTGTGAAAAGTGTATATCTCGCAAATGAGATCGGCTCAATAAACGATATACAACACAATGGTGTTTGGGAATATGATAGTCTCCGCTCTAATAATTATCTGTATAACGAGAACATCAACGCTGCTTATATAAGTGCAAGCAAAAGCCTTTCTGAAAAATGGCAGGCACAACTGGGCCTGCGGGTAGAGAACACCAATATATATGGCCTGCAAGAGGCCAGCGGTGCTGAGCTTGATCGTTCTTTCACATCCTGTTTCCCTACGGCATTTGTAAGCTATAAGGCCAATGAGAAAAATACACTGGAAATGAACGCAGGCAGGCGCATCAGCCGCCCATCTTATCGCGATCTTAATCCATTTGTGTTCTATCTTTCGCAATACAACAGCAGTGGCGGTAATCCCAACCTGCTGCCATCGTACAGGTATAGGGTTGAACTAACGCATAACTATGACAACAAACTGATTTCCTCTATTGCATGCTCGCGCGCTTACGATCTTATCAATGATGCTACACTATACGATGCTGTTACAAAAGCCGTACACTTCACCAAGCAGAACAATGCTAATAAATGGGTAGCTACATTCTCAGTATCCTACAATCAACAGATAGTGCCTTGGTGGACGCTGATGACCTCATACAACTGGTATTATAACGATTATGAAGACTACAATGGCAATTCCATTGCACATTCCCACGGCCATAGCTTTGCCATTGGCAACCAGTTCAACTACAAAGGCTGGAGTGTAGATACCTTCTATGCGTTCAACAGCGGAGATCTGCAAAGCTCTATTGAGCGCAATGGTCCCAGCCACTGGATGAACGCCAGCGTGGGCAAAAAAATATGGAAAGACACAGCTACCATCAAGTTGTCCGCAGACGATCCTTTTGCTGTATATAGATACACTACCACACAAGAATTACAGGCAGTGAACATAAAAGGCAAAGGCCAGTTTGCCACGCAAGGTTTCTCGCTGGGTTTTACCTACAACATTGGCAAAAAGATGGATAACATCAGGGAGCAAAACAGCAATAGCGAAGAAGCCCGCAGGATGTGATCGCAGCCTTTATTAGAAATTGGGAGTATCGAATGGCCTGCCTGGGTTAGGCCAGCCTTTTGTACGTTTGGGGTTGTGGCTTACAGCTGGTACAGCCTTACGTACCTCGATGCCGAAAAGTTTCAATACAGAAATCAATACACTCTGAATGCGCGTCATAATCTCCAACACAGTTTAATATGATATACCCAAAAATAAGGATTAGCGGGCAACTAAAACAATGATCTTTCTCAATGTTTTCTTAAACGTGTGCTAAATGAATTTATTGTCTTTTGCAGTTTTTATAGCATCGGCTTTGGAGTGCACATTCAGTTTGTGGTATATATTTTTGATGTGCGATTTCACAGTTTCCAGGTCTATGAAAAGCTCTTCAGCTATGCGTTTGCGGCTTTTGCCTGTCGATATCTGCTCCAGTATCTCGGTTTCGCGGCGGGTGAGGGGAGATGCCTCGTTGCGCTGAAACGATTGTATCACCATGCGTGCTATATGTGCGCTCATTGGGCCGCCGCCTTCCATCACCTCGTGTATCGATGCGATGATCTTTTCGTGCGGTGTATTTTTAGTAAGATACCCTGATGCACCGTTGCCCAGTGCGCGGAAGATCAGCAGATCTTGCTCATATACCGTTAGTATCAGTACGTAAGCTTCCGGTAATAGTTTTTTCAGCTTAGGTATGGCATCAATACCCGATATGCCCGGTAGTTCCACATCCAGCAATACCACATCGGGGTCGTCGTGCACTATTTTCTTCGCTGCTTCCTCGTAAGAGGGATATGCATTTACCACTTTATACCCAGGCGTCTGCCCTATCAGGTAGGCATAACCCTCTCGTATGGTTTGGTCGTCTTCTATTATGCAAACCCTTATATCAAGATCGCGGCTCATGGAGGTATGTTTTAATTAAAGTTCCAACAGATAGTGCAATATCGTATCCCCCCAAAGAGGTTATTTTCAATTGTTATATGTTTTTTGGCATTTCTTTAAGATATACCACCAACATAGTTCTTTGGTAGTTTGAAGTTCAAATTGATGATAGTGCCTTTGCCAGGTCGAGAGTCAATATATAACTTACCATGTATCCTCTTGGCCCGTACATTCATATTGTCTATCCCGTGTCCTTTCTTATAATCTGCGGTATTAAAGCCCACACCGTCATCTGTCAGTATCATCTGCAATACATCACCTTCTTTTAACACAGCCTCTAGTGTCACATGCTTCGGTTTGGCATATTTCAGGCTATTGTTCAGTGCTTCTTTAAATATCATAATAATGTTGCGGCTCATATCCATCGGTAGGCGATGGTTTTGCCACATATCAGTGGTGCCTTTAAAGTTGAATTCTATATCTGTATCCTGAAAAAGATCATTACCAAAATCACGTATCCTGTGTAAGATCTCATATAGGTTGTCATTCGATGGTTTTAGCGACCATAATATATCCCTTGTACCGCCATAGAGTTGGCCAGTGTTATCTTGTATCTGGTCCAGCAGCCGTTTTGTGTCGGGCGACATGAGTCCTATCTTATTGCGCAGCACATCAGTCAGTACATTGATACGGGTAAGCTTATTGCCTACCTCATCATGAAAGTCCTCTGCTGTACGCTCACGTACTTTGTTCTGCTCCTCACGGCGCAGGCGTTGCATCAGTGCCAGCCTGTTCAGCTTGCGGCGGTTGCTGATGTATTGTATAGTAACACCCAGCAAAACACAGCCAAATATGATGAGCACTTTAAACCACCCCGTTTTATGAAATGGCGCGATGATCTCGAAAGGGTAGCGCATCTCCGACACTTCATCCGTATTGCCCGATATGCACTCTACACGAAACACATACTTGCCGGGAGGTAAAGCCGAATAGGTCACAGTGTTAATATTCGACCAGTCTGACCACGGCGCATCCACACCGTCCAACCTGTAGCGGTATTTTATCTGTTCAATACTGGTAAGCGATATTGCCTGAAAGTTGAGCGTGATATTGTTCTTTTTGTAGGGCAGCTTAAGACCATAGGGTATCTTATACCAAACCTCTGTGCTATCATAGTAGGTTGTATCACTCACACTCTCGCCAAATACTTTCACCGATTGCAATACAATCGCATTAGGCTTTGCGCTCACTGTCTTGGAGCGTGGCTGGTAATGCACTGCGCCATTCGTAGTGCCAAACCATAGGCTGCCGTCAGGCATTTTCAATGCCGCGTTATGATTGCTCTCCATACCTGTAATGCCTTGCTCTTTTCCGTAAAATGTAACTACTGATTTCCCGTTTATACTACTGATCTTATGTATGCCATAGCCAGTACCCACCCATATGTTGCCATCGTTATCATCTATAATGTTGTATACAAAGTCTGACTGTAGCCCGTTGTTCTTATTGACCACAAAGCTCTTTTTTGTGGATAGGTTGTAGCATATCACGCCATTGTCGCTGGTACCTATCCATAGCTCATTCCCCTTCTTGGCAAAGCACTGGGCAAAAGCGCTATCTGCAGCAGTGCCCGTAGTGAAAGGCTGTATGACATTGTTGCTATACAGCATAATACCTTGCATGCCTTCATCTATGGCTATCAGCACACTGTCTTCGCCTATGCGTATAAAGTCAAAAACGGCAGTCGGTTTCAGGGGTATCTTTTTGAAGCTATCATTTTCATATATCATAGCCCCGTTAGTGAAGCCTATCCAAAGCTTATTGCCATCCTGATAAAATGAACTGATGTAATTTGATTGAATGCTTGGGTAAGTATAAGATTTGAAGCTGGCACCACCAGAGTATTTGAGTATGCCACTGCCGCGTGTGCCTAGCCATACGTCGTAGCCATTGCGTATAGCTATGCCTGTAATAGCTTGTTTATAACCTTTAGGTAAGGGTATTGCATACACATTACCGCTCTCGTAAGAGAAAAGCCCGGCTTCATAAGTCCCTAAATATAGCCTGCCATGAGCCGATGCAATGCTCATTACCTGCGCGCTGGGTAAACCCATGCTTTCATCCAGCACAGTAAACTGTGCGCCCGAATACCTGAATACGCCTTGCCCGTCAGTAGCAAACCATACATTGCCTTCTGCATCAGCCAGTATACTATATATAGGGTTGTCGGTAAAGCCATTCTTCTTGTTATAAAACTGTATTGAGCTATCACGTAGTTTTATGGCGCCGTTGGATGTGCCCAACCATATAGCGCCATCTCTATCTTCGGCCAGCGTGGTAGTATGTGGTAGTCTGTAGTTTCTTGGTTTTATGGGTACTAAAGCTTTGCCCGATACGGTATATAGCCCTGCCGATGTGGCTAGCAATATTCTTTGTTTATTGTCTTTTATAAGGTCATATATAATAACATTGGCTTGTTCGCCATCAACAATAGTAAGGCTGTCCCAGATTTTATTGTGATAGCGGTACAATACACCGCTATTATGCGCTACCCATACATCGTCACCATCTGGTAATATAGCCGTCGCTTTGCCGCTGCTTGCGGGTATGGCAATGCGATTGCTTTTGCCCCCGCTGATATTGTATAGTTGTCCCCCTGCTATGCACCATACACGGTTATCCTTCGCTATCATGATCTGCATTACCGAGTTAGCGGTGGGGTTCTCTGCACTCTCGAAAGCGTAATGCTTAAAGTTCTTACCGTCAAACTGCGATATGCCTTTTGGGCCGCCTATCCATACGCTGCCGTCTTTTGCTGCTGCAACCGCACTCACGTTGTTGTTCAGCATTTTGTCGCGCACAGTGTAGTTCGTAAAGTTCTTACCATCATAGCGTGATAGCCCTCCTAGTGTGCCTATCCATAGATGGCCAAACTTATCCTGCGCCAGGCTGGTTGCCTGCGATTGTATCAGCCCTTTTTCAACGTTCAGATTATAGAACGCGTAACGCTGTGCCTGTGCCGATTGCATGTAGCTGAGAGCTACGCATAGCCATGCTATAAAACTATAAACTTGATATGCTTGTATCCTTATCCTCATTTCAATAGTGAAGTTAGCCAATTTGCAGCCTTGCGGGAATAGTATGAATAAATCCCCCGGTACGGGTGATGCCTTTTGGGGCAAATCCCCCGCAATGGGTGAAGGTGCAGATGAGTGCTTCAAATAGTTTTGAACGGTAAACGTATTACCATGAACCGGAGCTTAGTCCTTACGATCGTCTTTTTGCTTATTAGCTATTGGGTAGATGCTGCAAATATTACCGGCATAGTAAAGGATGGCGAGGGTAAAGCGATCGCTGGTGCCAATGTGGTATTGTTGAAAGAGGACGGTAAAACGCTTGCAGCGGCAGAGCTGAGTGATGATAATGGAGCCTTCATGTTTGCTCAGATAGCTGATGGGAGCTATTTCGTAAAAGTTGTTTTCATGGGCTTTGAAGATCATTTGTCGGAGAAGATCACTATTGCTGGCACTGATGTCAACTTGCCAACTATTGAACTAATATCGAAGCAGCATGCCTTAGGTGAAGTGTCTGTACGCGCACAAAAGCCTTTTATAGAAGTGCAGGCCGATAAGATAGTAGTGAACGTCGATAATAGTATTGTAAGTGCTGGCTCATCTGCATTGGAAGTGTTAGGTCGCTCACCCGGTGTGCGTGTCGATCAGAACGATAATATCAGTCTGAAAGGCAAACCAGGTGTTACTATAATGATAGACGGTAAGATAACGCCTATGTCTGGTGCTGACCTGGCTAATATGCTGAAGAGCATGCCTGTCAGTACTATCGACAGGATAGAACTAATCAGTAACCCCGGCTCCCGATATGATGCTGCGGGCACAGCAGGTATCATCAACATCCGCACGAAGAAAGACCAGCGCATAGGCCTGAACGGTAGCTACAATATAGCTTATGGACAAGGGGTTTACCCCAAGTTAAATACAGGTATCAATCTCAACTACCGCAATAAGAAACTGAATGTGTACCTGAACTATAGCTACGCCTATCGCCTCTGGTTCAATCACCTGATGCTGAACAGGAGGTTCTATAATACTACTACAAATAGCCTGCTTTTCGTATACGATCAGGATAACTATGCAGTGTATGATTTCAAGAATCATATTGCATCCACTGGTTTAGACTATAGCTTTACCAAACGTACTACAGCAGGCGCGTCAGTTGCCTATGCCATCAACAACTTTGATCCTAAAGCTGATAATGCTTCAAAAGCACTTGGCCCTAATCAAGAGACGCTATACCTTTTCAATACGCAGGGCAGACATAAGAACTCTTTTTACAACATGGCTGTCAATACCTACCTGCGGCATACCTTCGATAGTACTGGTAAGGAACTAAGTGTTGATCTGGATTATGCAGGCTTTGGAAACAGCTCTAACCAGAACTTCATAACTACATACACCAAGCCCGAAGGTGGCCAGTATCTGCCTGATTATTACATGAACAGTGACCTCGATGGCCTTACACAGATACGCTCAGTAAGAGCCGATTATACCAATCCTATCAACAGCACAGCGAAGTTCGATATTGGTATCAAATCCAGCTTTGTAACTGCTGATAGGAATTCTTTGTTTTACGAAACCATCAACGGTGAAAAGGTGCTGGATACCAAGCGCAGCAATCATTTTGTATATAATGAGAACATCAATGCTGGTTACATCAACTTCGGTAAGGAATGGGAGAAATGGGGAACACAGGTAGGCTTGCGGGTTGAAAATACTAATGTTATTGCCGATCAGAAAACATTGGATTCTACTTTTGAACGTAGCTATACACAGCTATTCCCAAGCTTTGCTGTGCAGCGCCATCTTAGCGATAAGCATGATCTCGGCATCACCCTTAGCCGCCGCATAGAACGCCCTAACTATGAACAACTCAATCCTTTCAAGTTCTTCATCGATAGAACCACATATAAAGCAGGCTATCCTTATATCAATCCCGCTCTTGCACACATGGTTGAGCTCTCGCATACCTACAAGCAGAAGTTCATTACAACGGTTACATTCGCTATCACCAATGGTATTATTGTAGAGGTGATACAGCCTAGTGATGAGGAAGATTCTGTAACAGTGCAGACCAATAAGAATCTTACACGAATGACCTTCTACGGTATTAGCGGTGCTTATCCCTTCCAAATCACGAAGTGGTGGAATAACGTCACCAACTTCAATATTTACACTGCTATCTATGAGGGCAACGTGGCTAATACTAATCTCAACAGCGGCGCTCCTACTTTCGATCTCAATACCAACAATACATTCATACTGCCTAAAGATATGTCTGCTGAAGTTGGACTGTTCTACCAGGCGCGCCAGCTATACGGCTATATGGATGTAAACCCCAACTGGATGTTCAACCTGGGTTTGCAAAAGAATTTCTTTGAGAAGAAAGCAACCGTCCGCCTGAATGTACAAGATCTTTTCTGGCGCGGCTACCCAAGTGCCACATCTACTTATACTGGCTATCAGGAAGACTTTATAGCCATACGCGATACACGCCAGTTCACTATCGCATTCACTTACCGCTTTGGGCAGAAGCCAGCTGGACCTATGCGCCGCCGTACCGGTGGCGCTGAGGATGAGAAGCGCAGGGCTAACACAGGATAGTATGTCACCAATCTCCTCACTATATCAGCATTAAAACCAAATGATTTAAGAGAGGCTCCGGGATTGCCCCGGAGCTTTATTATTTCAGTTCGCAGCTACCGGCAAATGCGCTAGCATTGTTGTTTATTACCCTGTTGCAAGAATCTTCTGCTTTGGCCCTGTCCAGCATCGTCATGTTAAACTCTTTCTTATCGCCGCTAAGGTATTTGCAGTAGCATATACCTGATTTTTTCTTCTTACAACCTGTTGCGGCAATACCTGCAAACAATATCATAAATAGTACTTTCCTAATGCTCATGATCTTCGATTTGTTACAGATAGCATGAATAAACATTCGTGCCAGTCCATAACAAAAGATGTAGCTACAGCAGCCGCTAATGGAAGTGGCTGGCCTTCAGGTCCATCCAGTTGAGCGCATTCTCGAACAGCATTTTATTTTTCAGCTCTGTTGAGAAATCAGTCATGCTTTCTATAAGCTTGCCCGGGTGGTGCTCACCCAAAGGGAAGGGGTAATCGCTACCCATGCATATTTTATCCTGGCCTATTACTTCAGTTACATAGCGTAGCGCCATTGGGTCATGCACCAGTGCATCTATCCAAAATTTGCCGAGGTAATCGCGAGGGTTGTTCTTATTGTCGATAGCGCAGAGATCGGGGCGCACGTTGAAGCCATGCTCAATGCGGCCTATGGTGAATGGGAAGCTACCACCACCATGGGCGAATGCTACACGCAGCTTAGGGTAACGCTCCAGTACACCGCCAAATATCATGGAGCTGATGGCGCGGGCTGTTTCAGCAGGCATACCTACCAACCATGGCAGCCAGTATTTCTGCATATCGTTCTCGCCCATCATCTCCCATGGATGCACAAACAGGCAGCAGCCTAACTCCTCTGCCGCTTCCCAAAACGGGTTGAAGTAAGGATCGCTGAGGTTCTTGCCATTGATGTTTGACCCTATCTCCAGCCCCGGCATTTTCAGTTCCTTGACGCAGCGCTCCATTTCTTTTATAGAGAGGTCGATATCCTGAAGTGGTACGGTGCCTATCCCTATGAAACGCTTAGGATGCAGCGTAACGCACTGCGCGATATGATCGTTGAAGAAGCGGGCGGTCTCAATACCATGCTCCGGCTTTGCCCAATAGTTGAACAATACAGGGATAGTTGACAACACCTGCACGCTTACCTCGGTCATATCCATTTCCTTAGTGCGCACGTGCGGGTCCCAGCAGTTCTGCTCTACCTCGCGGAAAACCTTATCCCCTTTTATCATCCTTGCGCAGCAAGGCTTATGGTGCTGCAGATGTATGAACTCACCATACCCGAACTTCTGAAACCAGTTCGGTATATGCTCGGGCATGATGTGGGTGTGTATGTCGATCTTCATTGTGTGTGCTTAGTTTATACTGCTTCGTAAATGATGGCTGCGCCCTGACCTACGCCTATGCACATAGTAGCAAGGCCGTATTTGCCGCCACGGCGTTTCAGCTCGTGCAGCAGGGTAGTAGAGATGCGTACGCCGCTGCAGCCCAGTGGGTGGCCTATGGCGATAGCACCGCCGTTCACGTTCACTTTATTTTCATCGAGGCCAAGCTCGCGCATGCAAGGGATACCCTGTGCCGCAAAGGCTTCATTCAGTTCTATCAGGTCAAGTTCTTTAGCTTCGATACCTGCGCGTTTCAATGCTTTTTGTGTAGCTGGTATCGGGCCTATGCCCATTACCGATGGGTCGACACCGGCGATGGCCATGCTTTTTATTTTAGCAATGGGCTTGAGGTTGTATTTCTTTACGGCTTCTTCCGATGCCAGAAGTAATGCTGCAGCACCATCATTTATACCACTTGAGTTACCTGCTGTTACCGTGCCACCTTTTTTGAAAGCAGGCTTCAGCTCTGCCAGCTTCTCCATAGGGCTCAGGCGTGGGTGCTCGTCTTTATCAAATACCATCGTCTTGCCTTTGCCGAGGTTAACGGTGTAAGGCACGATCTCGTCGTTGAACTTACCGGCAGCATGTGCGGCTGCATATTTCTCCTGGCTGCTTACCGCAAATTTATCCTGCTCTTCGCGGCTTACATTGTATTGCTCGGCCACGTTCTCGGCAGTCTCGCCCATAGTATAGGGGTGATACATCTCCGCTAGCTTAGGGTTGGTAAAGCGCCAGCCCAGTGTAGTGTCAAATATCTCCGGGCTGCGGGCGAAAGCACCTTCTGCCTTGCCCATTACAAACGGCGCACGCGTCATGCTTTCCACACCTCCGGCAATGTATATATCACCATCGCCGCACATAATGGCGCGCGATGCATCCATAATAGCCTGCAGGCCTGATGCGCAGAGACGGTTGACCGTATTGCCACCTACGGTAGTAGGCAAACCAGCCAGTAGTGCAGCCATACGAGCTACATCTCTGTTGTCCTCACCGCTCTGGTTGGCAGCGCCGGCTATCACATCCTCAATAGCATTTACATCCACATTAGGGTTGCGGGCTACCAGTTCGCGGATCACGTGGGCCAGCAGGTCGTCGGGGCGCACTGTAGCCAGGCTGCCGCCGTATTTGCCTATTGGTGTCCTTACCGCATCTATTACATATACCGTTTGCATGCTATAATGTTTTATTGTTTTCTTGTTGTATTAGATATTTTCTTATTGTTCCAATTTGTTCCAGTTTGCTACCCTGTATTAACTCCTATATTTCACCTCCCTCGGTCCCTCCTTAGCAAGGAGGGATGATTGATGTCCGGCTTCGCCGCTGTAGTGTGCCCATTTTGTTCCACCCTGCATGTGCGTTAACCACCCTCGTTCCCTCCTTAAATAAGGAGGGATGATCGAATGTCCTGCCTGTCGGCAGGTAAGTTATATCACATTTGTTATCTACTTTCATTTTGTGAGATTGCTTCGCTGCGCTCGCAATGACGGTTTGTTTTATTATGACAAATTTACAAAATAACAACCAAATGTAAATTTATTTATTGTAATGCGTTATCGATATCGCTGATGATGTCTTGCAGGGTTTCTATACCTACACTCATACGGATGAGGCCATCGGTAATGCCGAACTCGATACGTTTATCGCGCGGCACGCCTACATGGGTAGTTGATGCCGGATGGGATACCAGTGTATCGCAGGTGCCTAGCGATACTGCGTTGGTGCATACCTTCAGCTTGTTGATGAACTGCACACCTGCATCAAAGCCACCCTTTAGCTCGAAGCTGAGCATGGCGCCGGGGTGCTTCATTTGCTTTTTACTTGTGGCATGGTCGGGGTGCGATGCCAGGCCCAGGTAGTTGACCCTGCCAACAGCGGGGTGATGCTCCAGGTACTCTGCAACTTTTTCGGCATTGCTGCAATGGCGGTCCATACGCAGGCTGAGGGTGCGCAGGCCGTTGTTCAGCAGATAGGCTTCAAACGCATTGCTGTTGCCACCCAGCAGGCGGTGTGTTTTGGTGATCACACCATTCATCTTTTCCAGGTCGCGACCGATAACGATGCCACCTACCGCTGTACCATGACCGTTCAGGTATTTGGTGGTAGAGTGCATCACGAAATCGACACCGTACTTGAACGGCTGCTGCAGATAAGGTGTAGCAAATGTATTATCGGCACAAACAATCAAGTTGTGCTGCTTGCATATGTTGGTAAGAGCTTCGAGATCGATGCATTGCAGGGTAGGGTTGGCTGGCGTCTCCAGGTACATCAACTTAATGGTGTTATTGCCCTGTATCGCCTTTGCCACCTCATCATGTTGGTGAAAATCGACAATGATAGCGTTGATACCGAGGTTGGGTAGTATTTTATCTATCATCTCCTGCGTGCCACCGTATAGCGACTTGTGGGTGATGATAGTATCACCAGCCTTCAGGTTGCCCAGCAGCATTGTAGTGATAGCCGCCATGCCCGAGGCATGGAGGATGGCTTTCAACCGTAGCGGCTGCCCCCCATCATCCTTCAGGCCAAAGGCTTCCATCAAGGCTATTTTCTCTTCCGCCTCGTTGGTATTGGGGTTGCCGAAGCGGCCGTATATATAGCCTTCTTCTTTTTGCTGAAAGATATCAATTGCCTGCTCGGTGCTATCGAAGGTATACGTGCTGGTAGCGTAGATAGGGGTGAGGTGGGAGCGTTTGTTCTCGCGTTTGATGCCGCCATGTATGCTCAGCGTCTCAAAGCCTTTGTTCAGTTCATCCATCGAAGAAAAACTTAATTTAGCAGGCAAAGTTACAAGATAGTATGAAGGAAACCTTGCTATTATATGCCCGCTACAATATATGGGCTAATAAGAAAGTGAATGACGTGCTGTTGGCGCAAAGCGATGTGGTGCTGGATATGGAGATACCCAGCAGCTTTCCATCGCTACGACAGACGGTATACCATATGTGGGGTGCGGAAAATATATGGCTACAACGCATACAGCTGGCAGAGAAAGCGGTATGGAAACCTGCAGGGTTTGAAGGTAGCTTTGCTGAGGCTATAAAACAGTGGGATAATACATCGGCACAGTTGCTGGCATTTGTTGAGAGGCAGCGCAACGATGAGGCATTGAAGCATGTAATAGAATATTATAACCTGAAAGGTGAGTATAGTAAGATACAAGTGGTGCATGTGCTGCTGCATGGCTTCAACCACGCTACCTACCACCGTGGCCAACTCATTACTATGATGCGGCAGGCGGGTATCACTAAAATACCTAATACGGATCTGTTCAACTTTGCGAATGGTAAGAAATAAATAAAGCGGGCATTGCGCCCGCTTTATTTTGTGTTGGTTTTCAGAAAAATTATTCTTCGTTGTCCAGGTCCAGGTCGCGACGCCCCGTTTTCTTAGCAGCACCCGTGCGGTTGGTTTCCTTATCGTTATTATCGTCTTCGCTATAGCCCACTTCTTTGCGAGAGCGGCTATCCATATCATCCCTTATCTCAGGGCGTTTTGCATTGGTGCCTTTTGTGTCGGGCTTTGTTTGCTTGCTGTGCGTTTGTCCCGGAGCGTTTCTTTTTGTGTTTTTCATGGTTCTTAACGTTTATAAAAGCAGTAAAAAAACCATGCACAGAGCTGTTAAAAAAAAGAAGTGGCGAACCGTGAGGCCCGCCACTTTGTGATCGTTCTAAATCCTATCTATTGTTCCTAATTGTTATTCAATATTTTGAAGTTTATTTTACTTCTTCATACTCGGCATCAGCTATGTTGCCATCGTTACCACCCGCGTTTTCCTGCTGTGGCTGTCCTTGCCCAGGTTGTTGCTGATCGGCATACATGTGCTGGCTGGCGGCCTGCCATGCGTTGTTCAGCTCTTCGCTTGCGGCGTCGATACCGGCCATATCCTCAGCTTTGTGTGCTTCCTTCAGTTTGGCAGCAGCAGCTTCGATAGTAGCTTTTTGCTCGGCAGGTATTTTATCGCCGTATTCTTTCAGCTGTTTCTCGGTGTTGAATACCAGGCCATCAGCCATATTCAGTTTTTCTACACGCTCACGCACTTGCTTATCAGCTTCTTCGTTGGCTTTCGCTTCGTTCTTCATGCGTTCGATCTCGTCTTTGCTCAGGCCGCTACCCGCTTCTATACGGATGTTTTGCTGTTTACCCGTGCCTTTATCCTTAGCCGTTACATGCAGGATACCGTTGGCATCTATATCGAAGATCACTTCAACCTGAGGAACACCACGTGGTGCAGGCGGGATACCATCGAGTATGAAGCGGCCCAGCGATTTGTTGTCTTTCGCCATCGGGCGCTCACCTTGTATTACGTTGATCTCAACGCTAGGCTGATTGTCCGTAGCGGTAGAGAAGGTCTCGCTTTTCTTGGTAGGGATAGTAGTGTTCGACTCTATCAGTTTGGTCATTACACCACCCATAGTTTCAATACCCAGGCTCAGCGGGGTTACGTCCAGCAGCAGTACATCTTTTACATCGCCCGACAGTACACCACCTTGTATAGCAGCGCCTATAGCTACCACTTCATCAGGGTTCACACCTTTGTGTGGTTTTTTGCCGAAGAATTTCTCTACTACTTCCTGTACTTTAGGTATACGGGTGCTACCACCTACCAGTATGATCTCGTCGATATCGCCGGTGCTCATACCTGCATCTTTCAGCGCTTTGCGGCAAGGCTCCAGTGTGCGCTCTACGAGGCTGTCCGACAGTTGCTCGAATTTTGCACGGCTCAGCTTGCGCACCAGGTGTTTAGGCACACCGTCAACCGCTGTGATGTATGGCAGGTTAATTTCAGTTTCCTGAGAAGAAGACAGCTCTATTTTAGCTTTCTCAGCGGCTTCTTTCAGGCGCTGCCAGCTCATAGGGTCTTTATGCAGGTCGATAGCTTCATCTTTTTTGAACTCATCGGCCAGCCAGTCCATGATCACTTTATCAAAGTCATCACCACCCAGGTGGGTATCACCGTTAGTTGATTTTACTTCGAATACGCCATCACCCAGCTCCAGGATAGAGATATCGAATGTACCACCACCAAGGTCGAACACGGCGATCTTGCTATCAGCATGTTGCTTATCAAGGCCGTAAGCCAGGGCAGCAGCCGTAGGCTCGTTGATGATACGGCGAACGTTGAGGCCCGCGATCTCGCCGGCTTCTTTAGTAGCCTGGCGCTGTGCATCGTTAAAGTACGCAGGCACGGTTACAACTGCTTCTGTTACTTCATGGCCCAGAAACTCCTCAGCCGTTTTCTTCATTTTCTGCAGTACCATCGCAGATATCTCCTGCGGGGTATACATACGGCCATCTATATCTACACGTGGCGTGTTGTTATCACCTTTTACTATTTTGTAGGTATTGTGCGACATTTCACCACCTACCTCGTCGAAACGACGGCCCATAAAGCGCTTTATAGACATGATGGTGTTGATAGGATTGGTAATTGCCTGGCGTTTAGCAGGATCGCCCACTTTACGCTCACCATTCTTCAAAAATGCTATTACCGAAGGCGTGGTGCGGCGGCCCTCGTCGTTAGCGATCACTACCGGCTCGTTACCTTCCATTACGGCAACGCAAGAGTTGGTAGTACCTAAGTCGATTCCAATGATTTTTCCCATAGTTAGTTTATTATTCTTTGTAGTTGATTTATTTGTTAGCTGTCTTCATTATGGCAAAGAGCATACCATTGCATTTATGTCGGCAATATTGTCAGAGATACTGCCAAACCTGAAAGAAAAATGCCTTAATGTGGTACATTAAGGCATTTTAAATATAATCTGTGTGTTAATTTGTCAAATCCTAGTGGTCAGAGCGGCCTTTGATGTTGAGGCCGGCTGTGATGGGATTGGTACGCAGTGAATCTATCGTGTAATTGGCAGGGTAGTTGCCACTACCGCCCGATGAAGCCTCGCGGCCCAGAGGTACGTTCTTAGCCATTACATAGGTGCGTGATGCAACCAGGCCCAATACGTTTTTACTACCTGTCAGGTTGGTATAGTTAGGTTTTATCTGGTCGCCGGTGATACCGCTGCCTTGTGCCAGGTTTATCTGTTGATACTTAGCCAGTTCGCTGCTGCCAGCCCATACTATTATGTCGCAGCTATCCATATAACGCTCGATATTGGCAGGTGCGGGGCCAATGGCATCGGCCAGGAAGCTATATACATTCACGTTAGGAATAGATAATATGAAGTTTTCACCCGGTACGGCTGTAGTATCAGAAAAATGATAATCTACTGATTTATCAACCTGAGCACCTGTAACCGTGTTTTTATCCACCCAGCGGAAGCGGAGTATACCTTCCAGCAGTACACCGTTGGCAGGTGTGCGGCCCAGTATGATGTATTTGGATGATGCAGTAGTGCGCTCGAAATTCAGGAAATAGTCGGCATTGAAGAAATCCCTGATCCAGAATGAAGTAGGGTCGCCCTGAGCTTCTGATGTGGTAACGATGCCAATACCTTTGCTGTTTGCAGAGCTTGGGGTGGTTTCTATTGTTTCGCCAGAAATCTTATTGACAACTTTTACATTGTATTTATAAGCGCTGTTCAGCGTTTGTTTTGTTTTGTAGGCGTAGTGCGGGGTTGTAAAAAAGCCTTGCTCGCCACTGGCAGCATCTTTCATATATCCCTCCTGTTCCATGTTTACACGGGTGAGGGAGTATGCTGTGCTTTGGCCATTGGGGCGTATCTCTTCCAGCAGCACATCTATCTGTCCATCTTTATAAAAGCTGGAGTCAGATACTTTGGCCATATCTATCGCGCTTTTATTTTCATCGAGGAAAGCTTTCTGTACACGCACATAGTGGGCAGTATCTTTAGGGTTCAGCATGGCATATACCACGGTTACCTGTTTGTAGGGCGCAGCTACTTCAAAATCTTCTGAGCAGCCGGTCATGCCTATCATTCCTGCAAGGGCAAGTGGGAAAAGGAATTTCTTCATAAATAAACGCCTCAAAAAAGGCTACGCAAAGATAATTGTTTAGGCAATAGAATATATCCCCCTTTTGCACCCCTGAGAATTATGATAAAATGTTGACAAATAGCCCGGTTGAAACTTTTTGCAAAGGGCGGCTATTGCTAACTTGCAGGGTATAAATGGGACAGTATAGCATAGGTGAGGCCATCAGCCTGCTGATGGAACGCTCGAAATGGAAGCCAAAGGTGCAGGAGCTGCGCCTGCGCGATGAGTGGGAGACCATCGTGGGCAAGACCATTGCCAAATATACCCGCCAGCTGACCCTGCACGAAGGCATACTGACCATACACACTGATATAGCCGCCCTGAAACAGGAACTATCGCTGGGCCGCGAACAACTGGCCGCCCGCATCAATGAGCATTTTGGCGAGCATTGCGTGAATCAGGTGGTGGTGAAGTAAGCTTTTACCCTATCACGAAATGTTTTTCTACAACTATATCTTTTACAAAGGTTGCCAGATAGCAAGGAAGTCACGTAACTATAGAAGAACCCCAGCAATGATCGGCACTAGTATAGTGTGGTTTTGCCTGTATTTCCATTTATATTCCCTTGCATTTATATTCGATGGGGCTGGCCTTATATCGCTTACGATTTCAGATAACGGCATGAATAAAATTGTAGCATTATGCACTGCTCTGTTGTTATATATATACTACACGTATAAAAAAAGACATATTCGCATCATAGATAGATGGAAGTTAAAAGAACCCAAACTCTTGCGTAAAATTCACCCTGTAGTAACATTTTGCATGATTTTTTTGATAAGTTTTATCATTTTCTTCATGTCAGCATTCTATATGAATAAGGATTGGATATTTGCTGAATAGCGGCAGTTATAAAATCTGCAGCAGCTCTTGCAGGCAATGCACCTCGTAGGTAGGCTTCCTGTCGTGTGTGTTTTTGGCGGGGTTGTAATATACCTGGTCCCAGCCGGCATTGTGCGCGCCCAGTATATCTATATCCAGCGCATCGCCTATCATAATGCTATGTTCGGCGACGGCGCCTGTGGTTTTTAGTGCATAGGCAAATATATCGGCATGTGGTTTCATGCTATTGCTTTTCTCGCTGGTGATCACCTCTTTGAAATAGCTATCGATGCCGGAATGTTTCATCTTCATCCACTGGGTAGCCTCGAAGCCGTTAGTGATCATGTGTATATCGTACTGCTTTGTACGGCAATGTTCCAATACCTCTACAGCATAGGGCATCAGTATGGTTTGGGTAGGCAGTATATCCAGGTAGGTAGTGCTCATGCGGTGCGATAGCTCGGTATTGCCTACCTTAAAGTCGAGCAGGGTGAGCCAGAACCTCTTCCAGCGCAGCTCTTCGCGCTTTATAAAGCCTTTGCGGAAACGCGCCCAAAGCTTTTCGTTGTGTATGTTATAAGCAGTGAGAAATGGCTCGAATGGCGTATTGCATACGGTGGCTATGTTGTATTCATCAAACACGCAGCGTAGTGTATACTCCGAGTTGCGCTCAAAATCCCACAGGGTGTGGTCGAGGTCAAAGAACAGGTGCTTGTATGTTTTGGCCATTGCCATGCAAAGATACTAAAAGCAAAAGCCGTTGCATGTAAGGTGCAACAGCTTTCACAGTTATTTTACAGAAGGATAATTATTTCTTCCTGTGGTAGATCTTGTCATCGAGGAACTCGGTCATTGATTGCAGGGCAGGGTTTGCCATGCGCTCGTATATGCGCGAGATTTCTATCTGCTCTTTGTTCTCGTGTATCTCTTCCAGGTTATCGCCATGCACGCTAAACTCATCGAGCTTGCGGTGCAGCTCTTCCTTCATAGTAACGGCTATCTGGTTGGCACGTTTCGAGATCACTGCGATCGACTCGTACAGGTTGCCGGTCCTCTCTTTAATGTCAACCACATCGCGTGTTTCCACCAGTGGATTAACGGCTGCCATTGCTTTCTTATTTGTGCTCATTGCGTAACTTTTTTAAGTTATTGTCTGCTAAAGTATAATATTTTTCCGCTTCGCGGGTGTATTTCGATTTTGGATAGGTATCCACGAAGTGCATATATGCCGAAATAGCCTCTGCATAACGCTCTTCCTGCTTGGTGTTTACACTCATTTGGGCAAACTTGTACCACGCGCGCACTATCATATATTGGTAGTAGTCGCTATTGGCCGACTCCGGGTATTCCCTGATGAGCGATTTATAAGCTACTGCCGATGCCCTGTAGCTATCGGCCCTGTAGCTGCCCAAGTTGTAGTATAACTTGGCTGCGTCAGCAGTTTTTTCTTCCATTTTGCTGCGCGTTTCGTCTACTATCTTATTCGCCTCGGCCAACCTGGTAGAGTTGGGGTGGGTATTGATATAAGACTGCATGGCCTCCATAGCCTTCATGGTGTTGGTTGGGTCCAGTGAAGGTTTAGGTGACTCGCGGTACAGCGCCAGGGCACTCATAAATTCAGCCTCTTCCACATCCTTGCTGGTAGGGAAGAAGTCAACGAAGTTTTTGAAATGGTAAGATGCTGAAAGGTAATCGTTCATATACCAGAAGCTGTAGGCATAGCGCCAGTAAAGGGGCTCGTAGTTTTTGGTATTCTTCATTACCGGTATCAGATCGTAATACAGCTGGTTGGCCTGCTGGTATTTTTTCTTGTCGTAATACTCGTTGGCCTTGGTGTATTTATAGTTTACATCATTGCTCTTTTTCACTTTTTCGTAGCTATTGCAAGCGGCGAAAAGCGAAATGGTGATGGCAATAAATAAGAGTTGTATCTGCCTGATGCGCATAATAATGGGGTGCAAAGATAGCTAAAATACAGATATCGCCCTAATGGCCTACCCAAAGCTCTGTTAAAACCTTACTGTTCACACCTGATTTTGAGTTATCCACATTAATCCCGCGTTATCCACACAAGATTTTAAATATATGTTGAAAACTAGCCTTTGCCTCAGCATGAAAACTGGAGCAAATGCTTTTATTTTGTGGGTGAAAGTGGAGCAAAATCCCAAAATCGCCCAAAATGAACAATCTCTTTAAGGAATACGAAGCAGCAATAGACGGCAAAGGCCGTATGGTGCTGCCTGCGGGCTTCCGTAAGAGCCTGGCAGAAGGTGCGACTAAGTTCGTAATAAACAGGGGGATAGAAAAATGTTTGACCATGTATATGGAAGAAACATGGACCAAGCTTTCGGGCAAGATCAGCCGCATGAACGACCTGGACCCTAAGGTGCGCAGCTTTAAAAGGATGTTCATCAATGGCGCCAGCGATGTAGAGGCTGATAATGCAGGCCGTATCCTCATCAACAAAACTTTGCAGGAGTATGCAGGCATCAGCAAAGATGTGGTGTTCTCGGTGCAGGGCATTAAGGTTGAGATCTGGGATAGGGATACCTTTTACAAATATGTTGAGATCAATTCGGCAAACTATAGCCAGCTGGCTGAAGAAGTGTCGAAAGAATATGCTATAAACCTTTTCGAAGACCTGTAAAATGGAGGGATCTGCATTTTACCACACCACAGTTCTTTTAAACGAAGCAGTAGATGGCCTTGCCATTAAGCCCGACGGTATCTATGTAGATGGAACGTTTGGCGGTGGTGGACACAGCAGGCTGATACTATCGAAGCTGGGGCCTGAGGGCAGGCTGATCGCCTTTGACCATGATATGGATGCATGGCGCAACAAGCCCGAAGACGACAGGCTGGTACAGGTGACGGAGAACTTCAGGTATATGAAGCGTTTCCTGAAGCTGCATGGCCACCCGAAGGTAGATGGTGTGCTGGCTGACCTGGGTGTAAGCTCTTACCAGTTCGATACCGGGGCGCGTGGTTTTTCCATACGCTTCGACGGGCCGCTGGATATGCGCATGGACAAGCGCATAGAACTGACGGCAGCAGATGTGCTGAAGACCTACACCGAGCAGAAGCTGCACAGCATATTTGAGATGTATGGCGAGGTGCGCAACGCAAGGCAGCTGGCGAAATATATAGTGCAGGAGCGTGGCAAGGCAAAGCTGGATACGATAGACTCGCTAAAGGCCATGATAGCCCCGGTGATGAAAGGCAACCCGAACCGCTACCTGGCGCAACTGTTCCAGGCGCTGAGGATAGAGGTGAACGATGAGATGGGTGCGCTGAAGGAATTATTAGAACAGGCAGCAGCTTGTTTGAAACCGGGAGGCAGGCTGAGTGTCATCACCTTCCACTCGATAGAAGACCGGATAGTGAAGCAGTATATAAAGAACGGTGGATGGGAAGCAGCAGAAGTGGATGTGTTTGGAAGGACGACGCAGAAGAGCACGCTGAAGGCTGTAAACAATAAGCCCATTGAACCGACGGAAGAAGAAACAGACAATAATCCCCGTGCACGCAGTGCGCGGCTACGCATAGCAGAGAAGATAGATGAGTAAAAAGGAGACAATACCACAACAAGAGCAGGAGCCGCAACAAGCCCCTGCACAGCGCATCCGCAACGACTGGAAGACGCTGGTGGAAAAGGTCTCGTATAAGGCCATCGTGCAAAATGTGCCTTATCTCGCGTTTGTGGCGGTGCTGTGTATGTTTTATATAAACAATACACAACGTGCGGTAGAAATGCAGCGGGAGCTGACGAAACAGAATAAAGTATTGAAAGAGTTGCGCTGGAAGTATATGGATATAAAAACACAGGTGATGTACGTGAAGATGGAAACGCAGGTGATAAAGCGTGCGTCTTACCTGGGCTTGAAACCACTTATGCTGCCGGCCTATACGATCAGCACCGATACTGCAAATACCAAACAATAAGTAACACGCGAGGGTAGTGAATATTAAAAGAGACATACGGTTCAGGGTGTATGTAGCCTTTACCTGCATTTGCCTTATGGGTATAGCCATTATTATAAAGGCTGCGCTCATACAGGTAAACGACGGGCCAAGGCTTCGCCGTTTGTCGGATGATATGCATACGCGTACCATTAAGATACCTGCCGAGCGTGGTAACATATATAATGAAGAAGGACAATTGCTGTGCTCTTCCATTCCCCAGTTCGATGTGCATGTAGATTTCAGTGTGATCAAGCCTGAGCTTTTCCGCGATAAGGTAGATAGCCTGGCAACCAGCATGTCTAAGCTGTTCAACGATGCGCCTGCATCGCACTACAAAAAGCTATTGTCGGAAGGATATAAAAAGCAATCACGCTATTTTCTGCTGCGCAAAAACCTGCCTTACTATCAGTACCAGGAGTTGAGGCATTTTGCCATCTTCAACAAAGGACAAAGGCGCGGTGGCTTTATCGAAGATCCACGCATCAAGCGTATCAATCCGTATGGTATGCTGGCTTACCGTACCATAGGCCTGTGGCGTGCCAACAGCCAGGCGATAGGTATGGAGGCTACTTACGACAGCCTGCTGAATGGTGAGCAGGGCACGCGCCTGGAGCAAAAAACTACCGGCGGTGTATGGATGCCTGTACCTGGTGGCGAAGTGGAAGCACAGAATGGCAGGGATATAGTGACCACGCTGGATATGGGCATACAAAACGTTGCTGAGCACTCACTGATGAGCGTGCTGCAACAATACCAATGCCTGTATGGTACTTGCATAGTAATGGAAGTGCAAACGGGTAAGATACGCGCGCTGGTGAACCTGGGCCGCCAGAAGGATGGCAGCTATTGGGAAGATTTCAACTATGCGATGCTGCCCACAGAGCCGGGTTCAACGTTCAAACTGGTAACGCTGATATCGCTGCTGAACGACAAGTATATAAATGTAGAGGATAAGGTGAACTGCGAAGGTGGTGCAATACGCTTCGGCAACCGCACCATGCGCGACTCTCACCTGGGCCTGGGTGTACTCACCATCCGCGATGCTTTTGCACATTCATCAAATGCTGCAATGGCTAAGCTGGCTTACCAGCATTATTATAAAGAGCCGCAGAAGTTCATTGATAATCTGAAAAAACTGCACCTGAACGAGCGTACAGGTATAGACATAGCAGGTGAGCGCAGGCCGCTGGTAAAATCACCCGCCAGCAAAAGCTGGAGTGCTACATCGCTGCCGTGGATGGCTACTGGCTACGAGGTTCTGGTATCGCCACTGCATACGGCTATGGTGTATAATGCTGTTGCCAACAATGGCCGTATGATGCGCCCCTACCTGATAAGCGCTGTGCGTGAGTATGGTAAAGATGTGCAGACCTTCAAGCCGCAGGTGGTGGTAGAGGCTATCGGTGACACAAGCACCGTCCGCCAGTTACAGGCGTGCACGCGTGAGGTTGCGGTAACTGGTACTGCAAAGCACATACAAGGTCCATACTATCCTATAGCCGGCAAAACAGGTACGGCACAGGTAGCAGATAAAGGTATCAAGTATAGCGATGGAGTGTACCAGGGCTCGTTCGTGGGGTACTTCCCTGCCGATAAGCCACGCTACACGGTAGCGGTGGTGATACGCACCAAGCCGCACTCAGGTGCATACTATGGTGGTACTATCGCAGCGCCTGTATTCCGTATGGTGGCCGACAGGATATTTGCCCATAACAAAGGTAGTTGGGATGGCCCGCTCGATAGTATATCGAAACTAAAGCAAGCGCCTATGTATGCCAAGCAGGCTACAGCCGCAAGCTATAGTGTGCTGCTGGGCGCGCTTGGTAAAAAATATAATGGTGAGCGTGATGCTTACATAGCACAACTCACAACAGATACTGTAAAGAAAACCTTGGGCCTTAAGCCTGCTAATGCCTACGCAGGCATGGTGCCCGATGTGAGCGGTATGGGATTGAAAGATGCTGTGTACCTGCTGGAAAAACAAGGACTGAACGTACAGATACAGGGTAGGGGTAAAGTGCAACTGCAATCTATCGCACCCGGTACCAAAGCAACTAAAGGACAAACTATAATACTGCAACTGAGCTAATGCGCCTGCTGAAAGACATATTACTACCATTGCAACCCACACAAGTGCTGGGCGATACGGGTGTTGAGATCAACAACATCTGCATCGACTCACGCAAGGTGGCGCCGGGCGCTGTATTCATAGCGCTGCGCGGTACTGCGGTTGATGGCCACAACTATATTGCGAAAGCAGTAGCTGATGGTGCAGTAGCGATAGTGTGTGAAGAACTGCCTGCTGAGCGCAATGATAATGTGACGTATATAAAAGTAAAAGACAGCAGTGCTGTAGCAGGCCTGATGGCGGATGCTTTCTACGATAATCCATCGCAAAGCATGAAGGTGGTAGGTGTAACGGGTACGAATGGTAAGACTACCGTGGCTACGTTGTTATTCAACTTATTTACAGCACTGGGTTATAAATGCGGTTTGATATCAACGGTTCAGAATCATATAGGCGATACAGTAGAAGTTTCTACACACACCACGCCCGATGCTATATCGGTGCAGGCGTTGCTCTCTAAAATGGCTGATGCGGATTGTTCGCATGTATTCATGGAAGTAAGCTCTCACGCTGTACACCAGAGCCGCATTGCGGGTATCAGGTTTGCAGGTGGTGTGTTCACCAATATCACGCACGATCACCTCGACTATCATAAAACCTTTGATGAATACATCAAGGTAAAGAAGAAGTTCTTTGACGACTTGCCTGCAAAGGCTTTCGCACTTACCAATAGCGATGATAAACGCGGTGCGGTAATGCTGCAAAATACCAAAGCTGAAAAATGCAGCTACAGCTTGCGCAGCCCGGCTACCTACAAAGGCAAGGTGCTGGAGAATAACCTTACAGGGTTGGTGATGGACGTGAATGGTGTGGAAGCACACTTCCGCATGATAGGTACGTTCAATGCATACAACCTGCTGGCTGTATATGGCGTAGCGGTGCAGCTGGGCGAGGATAAAATGAATGTGCTGTCGGTGCTTAGCAACCTGCACGGTGCTCCGGGCAGGTTCGAGACCTATATGTCGGTGAACGATAAAGTGCTGGGTATTGTTGATTATGCACATACGCCAGATGCATTGATAAATGTACTGGCTACCATCAACCAACTGCGCACCGGCAAGCAGCAGGTGATAACAGTAATAGGCTGTGGTGGCGACAGGGATACGACTAAACGCCCCATAATGGCAGAGGTAGCTTGCGAGCACAGCGATAAAGCGATACTGACTGCCGACAACCCGCGTAGCGAAGAAGTAGATGCGATACTTAACGATATGGAAGCGGGCCTGGGCATAGCACACAAAAGAAAAGCGCTGCGCATTGCTGACAGGAAAGAAGCAATAAAAACTGCCTGCATGTTATCGAATGCAGGTGATATAATACTGGTGGCAGGTAAAGGCCACGAAACGTACCAGGAGATAAAGGGTGTAAAATATCCTTTTGATGACAGGGAGGTATTAATGGACTCATTTAAAATGCTCAATAAATAACAAGGGATGCTGTACTATCTGTTTACATATCTGCGTGAGAACTTCGGTCTGTTCGGAGCGGGTGTATTCTATTACATCACCTTCCGTGCGGCTATGGCTATCATTCTTTCGCTCATCATCACTACGGTGCTGGGTAAAGGGTTGATACGCTTTCTGCAACGCAAGCAGATAGGCGAAACCATCCGCGACCTTGGCCTGCAAGGCGAAACACAGAAGAAAGGTACACCTACCATGGGCGGCCTTATTATCATAGCCGCTATACTTATTCCTACACTGTTGTTTGCACGTGTGCTGAATGTATACATCATGCTGATGCTGGTGTCTACTATCTGGCTGGGTCTTGTTGGTTTTATTGATGATTATATCAAAGTATTCAGGAAGAATAAAGAAGGCCTTGCAGGCCGCTTCAAGATAATGGGCCAGGTAGGCCTGGGCATCATAGTAGGTACTACTATGTATTACAACCAGCATGTGGTGACTGCCCGTGAGGTAGTGCCCGGCCAGCCTGTCATACAGAACGCAGCCGAGCAGCAGGTAGGCCAGCCATACCAAAGGAAAGATGAAAAAGGTGAGACGCGTACTTATGTATCTGTAAAGAACCCAACGACAACTATACCATTCATTAAAAGCCATGAAATGAGCTATGCTGTTATTGCATCGTGGTTTGGTGAAAATGCGGTGAAGACAGTTACGCCAATCATTTACATACTCTTCGTGATATTCATTATTACTGCGGTATCAAATGGTGCCAACATAACAGATGGTGTAGATGGATTGGCAACGGGTGTCTCCGCCATCATAGGTATATGCCTTGGCGTATTCGCCTATACTTCGGGCAACTATGTATTTGCCGATTACTTGAACATTATGTACATCCCCAACTTGGGTGAGCTATCCATATTCATTGGTGCGTTCGTGGGGGCGTGTGTGGGCTTCCTCTGGTACAATGCTTATCCCGCACAGGTATTCATGGGCGATACCGGTAGCCTTGCATTAGGAGGTATCATAGCATCGCTGGCTATCATTGTAAGGAAGGAGCTATTGATACCTATCATCTGCGGCATCTTCCTGGTAGAGTTGCTGTCGGTAATGATACAGGTTACGTACTTCAAGCATACAAAAAAGAAATATGGTGAGGGCCGCAGGATATTCCTGATGTCGCCACTGCACCACCACTATCAGAAATTAGGTTATCACGAAAGTAAAATAGTTGTAAGGTTCTGGATCATCGGCATCGTGCTGGCGGTAATGAGCATCGTAACACTGAAACTGCAATAATGCAAACGAACACACATAAGAAACTGGTAGTGCTGGGTGCTGGCGAAAGCGGCATCGGTGCGGCTGTGCTCGGCGCGCAGCAAGGCTGGGATGTGTTTGTAAGCGACGGCGGCAACATAAAAGATATTTATAAAAAAGAGCTGCAGGCAAAAGGTATAGCGTTTGAGGAAGGCAGCCACGATATGCAGCGTATACTGGCAGCTGATTGTATAGTAAAAAGCCCCGGCATACCCGAGAAGGTAGCGCTGATGAAGCAGATACGTGCGGCGGGTATAGAAGTGTGCAGCGAGATAGAGTTTGGCTTCCGCTACAAAGGCGATAGCAAGATAATAGCTATTACAGGTAGCAATGGTAAAAGCACCACTACGATGCTCACCTACCACCTGCTGAAAGAGGCTGGCTATGATGTGGCGCTGGTAGGTAATATAGGCTACAGCTTTGCCGGGCAGATAGCGAAGAGACCTGTTGAGTGGTATGTGATGGAGATCAGCAGCTTTCAGCTGGATGATATCCACCAGTTCCGCCCCGAGGTAGGCGTGATACTGAACATCACCCCAGACCATCTCGACAGGTACGATTATAAATTCGAAAACTATGTAGCATCAAAATTCCGCATAACAGAGAATCAGACAGCAAAGGACTACTTAATCATAAACAAGGACGACGAAGCGATCACTAACCACATTACAACCCAACCAATTCATTCCCAACTAATCTACTTTACGATGAGCGAGCAACACAATACGAACGAAGGAGGACACATAGAGAACGATCATATCAATATTCAGTTCGGTGGCGAAGACCTGAACATGTCTATTCACGATCTATCAATAAAAGGCAGGCATAACCAATACAACAGCATGGCAGCAGGCATATCAGCACGTATCGCGGGCATCCGTAAGGAGAAGATAAGGGAAAGCTTCACTACTTTCGAAGGGTTGGAGCACAGGCTGGAGCCGGTGGCTACCGTACGTGGCGTAGAGTTCATCAACGATAGTAAGGCTACCAATGTAAACTCTGTATGGTTTGCGCTCGAGAGCATGACCAAACCAACGGTACTGATACTGGGTGGACAGGATAAGGGTAATGACTACAACGAGATCATGGAGCTGGTGCAGGAGAAAGTAAAGGCCATCGTATGCATGGGCATCGACAATGCACCTATACATGCTGCGTTTGATAACGTAGTGGCTAACGTGGTAGATACACAAAGCGCAATGGCGGCTGTACAGGCTGCTTATGCGTTGTCGGAAAAAGGCGATGTGGTGTTGCTATCACCCGCATGTGCCAGCTTCGATCTGTTCAAGAATTACGAAGACCGTGGCCGCCAGTTCAAAGAAGCGGTACACACACTATAAATAAAAAGAGAAGAAAGCGATTATATGCAACAGTTGTTCAGCAAAACGAAGGGTGACCAGGTATTATGGGCGGTAGTTATCATACTATCGTTCGTGAGCTTGCTGGCTGTGTATAGCTCAACAGGCACGCTTGCATACCGTATGGAAAAGAATCCGTCTTACTACCTCATCAAGCAATTGATGGTGCTGGCTTTGGGCGTGATGATCATCTATTGGGTGCATAAGGTGAACTATACCAAGTTTGCCAAAGTAGCCGTGCTGCTGTATATGATCAGCGTACCGCTCTTGCTGTACACACTATTCTTCGGTGCTAAGATCAACGAAGGCTCGCGCTGGATAAAGCTCCCGGTTATTAACCTGACGTTCCAGAGTTCTGACCTTGCCAAGCTGGCGCTGTTCATGTTCCTGGCGCGCTTGCTGAGTATGAAGCAGAACGTGATCAAAGATTTTAAGAAAGGCTTTTTGCCTGTGCTAGTTCCTGTGTTCGTTACATGTGCACTTATCGCACCTGCCAACCTTTCTACAGCTATGATGCTTGGCTTCACCTGCTGCATTCTATTCTTCATAGGTCGTGTGCAGGTAAAGCATATCGTTATGCTGGCAATAGCAGGTATGATAAGTGTAGTGGGATTGTTCCTGGTGTCAAAGGCTACAGGCATAGGCCGTGCTGCTACCTGGGAGCAGCGTATCACAGACTTTATGGGCTCTGACAAACCCGGTGAAGAGAAAGAAGAAGTATACCAGGTATTACAAGCCAAGATAGCTATCGCTAATGGTGGTGTTACAGGTCGTGGCCCGGGCAACAGCCTGCAGCGCAACTATCTGCCTGAGGCATTTTCGGATTTCATCTTCTCGAGCATCATAGAAGAGTATGGTTTGATAGGCGCATCGGTACTGGTGTTTCTCTATCTGCTGTTCTTATGGAGGAGCATATTAATATTCAAGCGTTGCCCTTACGCATTCGGAGCATTCCTAGCTGTGGGCTTAAGTATAACATTGGTCTTCCAGGCCATGCTGAATATGGCGGTGAACGTGAACCTCGTACCCGTAACAGGTCTTACGCTACCGTTGGTGAGCATGGGTGGGTCGTCTATTTGGTTCACCAGTATAGCCATAGGTGTGATACTGAGCGTGAGCAGGTATGTGGATGAGATGGAAGGTAAAAAGAAAGGAAAATCGAAACCCGTTGTTGAAGCTGAAGAAGCTGATGCAACAGAAATAAAACCGGCATTGGGATGAGCAACAAGCGTATCATAATAGCAGGCGGCGGCACAGGCGGGCATATCTTCCCGGCAGTGGCGATAGCGAATGCTTTGCAGCGCTTGAGCCCCGGTGTGCAGCTACTGTTTGTAGGTGCCAAGGGCAAGATGGAAATGGAGAAGGTGCCGCAGGAAGGTTTTGAGATAAGGGGATTGGATATAGCAGGGCTGAATCGCAGCAATATGCTGAAGAACATACTGCTGCCATTCAAAATATTCCGTGCGCACCTGCAGGCCAAAGCGGTGCTGAATGAGTTTCAGCCCGATGCGGTAGTAGGCGTTGGTGGCTATGCAAGCTTCCCTGTACTGAATGCCGCGCAAGGCATGGGCATACCTACGCTGATACAGGAGCAGAACTCTTATGCGGGTAAGAGCAACAAAATACTGGGCAAGAAAGCCAAAGCGGTTTGTGTGGCTTACGAGCATATGGATAAGTTCTTCCCGAAAGAGAAGATCATGATGACGGGCAACCCCGTGCGCGCCGTTATAGCAAACGCAAATATCTCCAGGCAGGAAGCACATGCGACTTTCAACCTCGATGAGCGTAAGCGTACGATACTGGTGGTAGGAGGTAGCCTTGGTGCTAAATCGATAAACGAAGCGATAGATGCACACCTCGATACCTTGCTGAAGGAAGATGTGCAGCTTGTCTGGCAAACGGGAAAACCCTACTACCAGCAGGCGCTGACGCGTGCGGCTAATATGACGAAGAATGTGCGTGTATTCGATTTTATCCGCATTATGGACCATGCCTATGCTGCGGCCGATGTGGTGATATCAAGGGCAGGTGCGCTATCAATAGCTGAGCTGTGTATAGCTGCCAGGCCGGTGATATTCGTGCCTTATCCATTTGCGGCTGAGGATCATCAGACCACCAATGCTATGGCGCTGGTATCGCACAACGCGGCAATGATGATAAAGAACAGTGATGTAAAAGAAGAGTTGATAGGTAAGCTGGAGAAAATATTGAATAACGAATCGTTGCAAGACCTGATGACCGAAAATCTGAAGAAGATGGCCATCAAAGATGCAGATGAGAGGATAGCAAAAAAAATACTTGAAATAGCCAACGGATAACAATGGACGTGCAACAACTGAAACGGGTTTATTTTATAGGTATCGGTGGTATCGGTATGAGTGCCCTTGCGCGCTTCTTTAATGCTAAAGGAGCGGTGGTGAGTGGCTACGACCGTACGGAAACGCCACTTACCCGTAAGCTGGTGGCAGAAGGTATGCGTGTGCATTACGATGATAGTGTTGAGGCGATAGATAAAGAGGCTGAACTAATTGTATACACACCTGCCATACCCAAAGACCATGCTGGCCTCAACTGGTGCAGGGATAACAACTACCCGGTATACAAGCGTAGCGATGTGCTGCAATGGATCACGCAAGCGCTGTTCTCTGTTACAGTAGCGGGCACGCATGGTAAAACAACCATCTCTACCATGATAGCCTACCTGCTGCGCGAAACAGGCTACGGTTGCAACGCCTTCCTCGGTGGTGTAGCGGTAAACTATGACAGCAACTATTGGAGCAGCGATAACGATGTAGCAGTGATAGAAGCCGACGAATACGATCGCAGCTTCCTGAAACTGCACCCCGATATAGCGGTACTTACTGCTATGGATGCTGATCACCTGGATATATACGGTACGGTTGAAGAGCTGGAAAAAGCATTCATACAGTATTCGAAAAATATAAAACCACGCGGCTTACTGCTGGCCAAACATGGCCTGCCCAAAGCGTCGGAGCTGAAAGCACCTAATACGCTTACGTATAGTGTGCAGAATGATGCGGCTGATGTATATGGCAGCAACATCATGCAGAAAGATGGCGAATACATTTTTGATGTGATGGTGAATGGCAAGCTAATAGAAGGTTTCCACTTGCCGCTGGGTGGTATGCACAATGTAGAAAATGCTATCGCTGCTATAGCTGTAACACAACAACTGGAAATAGATCCTGAGAAAGTGAAACAGGCGCTGAAAGGCTTCCGTGGCATTAAAAGGCGTTTCGAATATATAGTGAAGAGTGAGCGTGTGGTATATATAGATGACTATGCACACCACCCCGAAGAGCTGGCTGCATTGATAGGTGGTGCTAAGAGGTTGTTCCCCGGCAGGCGCTGTGTGGTGGCTTTCCAGCCGCACCTGTTTAGCCGCACGCGCGATTTTGCTGATGGCTTTGCACACAGCCTGGATATGGCTGATGAGGTGATACTGCTGGACATATATCCTGCGCGCGAATTGCCCATGGAAGGTGTGACCAGCAAGATGATAGCGGACAGGATGGGCAATCCTAACCACACTATACTATCGAAGGAAGGTTTAGTAGAATATGTGAAAGCAGCTACGCTGGATCTTTTTATAACAGCAGGCGCGGGAGATATAGATAAACTGGTGAACCCTATTAAAGAGATACTGCAAAACAAGTAATGGACCGTAAACGCAAAATATCAGCAATTAAAATACTGCAACTGGTAGTAACAGTGGTGGTGGTGACTGCTTGTGTGGTTGCGATAACAGCGTCGTCTAATGTTCAAGTAGATAAAAAAGTTAAAGGTGTAAAGATCAACATTACCAATGCACGTTACCATTTTATAGATGAGCAGCAGGTGAAGGATATTTTGCTGAACGACAGGCATATCAATATCAATGCCCTCAGCATTAACAAGATCGATCTGAACAAGATGGAGCGCATCATCATCTCAAACCCTTGGGTAGAGCGTGCGCAGGTGTATATAGATAATAAGCGTGTGATGCATGTAAATGTATCGCAGCGCGTGCCAGTGGCAAGGTTGTTTGAAACAGATGGCAACAGCTATTATTTAGACGAGACCTTGAAGACTATGCCGCTATCGGATAAGTATAGCCACTATGCTACTGTGGTTACCAATGTGCCTTCGTTGCAGAACGATAGCTTGGGTACTTCCATCAAAGCGCAGATAGTAGCTATGGTAAAACATATCGATAAGGATACTTTCTGGCGTGCGCAGGTATCGCAGTTGATATGGGCTGGTGTTGACAATTTTGAAATAGAGCCGGTGCTGGGCAACCAAAGGATACTGATAGGCGATACATCGAGGCTGGATGAGAAATTCAATAATCTGTTCGCCTTTTACAAAAAAGTATTGAACCGTATTGGCTGGGATAAATACGAGATGCTGGATGTGCGTTATGCAGGGCAGGTAGTAGCGTCGCCGGCACTGGCATGGAACAAGCCAAAGGACAATTCGATGAGCAACCTCAACTGGGTGAAAACGATCATTGGCGAGGACAAGGTAACGGAATCAGATACGCCTACCATTCGCATGGTGACTCCGGTTACCATTGCTACACCGGGCATCACCAGTGTCAACAAACAGGTGGTGATACCAACTACGCAGGCAACTGCAACAACGATAGTAACGAACACGACACAACAGCAGAAGACGAACAATAACAAAGAGAAAGCCAAAACTAACCATCATTAAAAAGCTTAAAACCTGAACGCAATATGAGTAAGAAAGAAAACCCCATTATTGTCGGCCTCGATATAGGCACTACCAAGGTAGTAGCCATTGCCGGCCGTAAAAACGAATTTGGCAAACTTGAAGTGCTGGGCTTCGGTAAGGTGGAGTCGGCCGGGGTAAGCCATGGTGTAGTCATGAATATAGAGCAGTGCATCCGCTCTATAGAGCAAGCTATTGATAAGTGCATCCAAAGCAATCCCCACCTTGAGATAAAAGAGGTGTACGTAGGTATTGCGGGGCAGCACATCAAGAGCCTGCAAACCCGTGGCGACAGGGTGCGCAGCAAAGTAGAGGACGAGATCAATAAAGAAGATATAGACCTGCTGGTGCGCGACCAGCATAAAACATACATCCCTGCCGGCGATCAGATCATCGATATCATCCCGCAGGAATTTACGGTAGATAACACCACTAATGTGCTCGACCCTATCGGTATGAGCGGCGTTAAGATCGGTGCTAACTTCCACATCATCACCGGCGACCGCAATGCTATCCGCAACATCAAGCGTTGTGTCGATAAGTCGAACCTGATAACGCGCGACCTCGTGTTGCAGCCACTGGCTTCAGCTGCTGCCGTAATGAACGACGAAGACCTGGAAGCAGGTGTAGCGATAGTAGATATAGGTGGCGGTACTACAGATATGGCTGTTTTCTATGATGGTATATTGAAGCACACAGCTGTAATACCTTACGCAGGTGTCAACATCACCAACGATATCCGCAATGGTCTGGGTGTATTGCGTGCACAGGCCGAGCAGATGAAAGTACAGTTTGGCGTAGCGCTGGCTGATGAAGCGAAAGCGAATGCTTACATCACTATACCTGGCCTGCGTGGCCTGCCTGCTAAAGAGATCTCGATGAAGAACCTCGCGCACATCATTCAGGCACGTATGCACGAGATACTGGATTACGTAGTATACCACCTGAAACAAATAGGATTGGAGAATCGCCTGCACGGTGGTATCATCCTTACAGGTGGTGGTGCGCAACTGAAGCACCTGATACAGCTTACCGAATATGTTACAGGCCTTGGTGCACGCATAGGCTATCCTAACGAGCACCTGGCTGGTGGCCACAACGAGTCGATGATGAACCCGATGTACTCAACCTGTATAGGTTTGATACTGCGTGGCTATCACGATGTGGAGAACGGACGTATGCGTTTTATGGGAGAGGGTGGCAACTACCTGCACCTGAGCGAAGAGGAAATGAAGCCCGTAATGGCCGAGGCTGCTGCAATAGCTGCACCAACCGAAGAAGAATTGCTGGAAGAACAAACAGAAGCATCGAAGCAAAAACAAGCTAAGAAAAATGAAAACCTGAAGCGCCTGTTCGATGGCCTGAAAGGTAAATTCATGAGCTTTTTCGAAGAAGTAGAAGATCAGGAAATGGAATAGGTTTTTTATAGCGAACAAAATATTATTTTAACACAGTTTACTAACCCACAACATAAGCAGTATGATACATTTTGAAATCCCCAAAAACCAGTCGTCTATCATCAAAGTGATAGGCGTAGGTGGTGGCGGTAGCAATGCCGTTAACTACATGCACAACCTCAATATCGAGTCAGTTGATTTTGTGGTGTGCAATACAGACTCACAGGCCCTCGCCCTGAGTCCTGTAGCCAACAAAATTCAGCTTGGTCCACACCTTACTTCAGGTCTGGGTGCAGGTGCTAACCCCGAAGTTGGCAAGCAAGCCAGCGAAGAGAGCATCGAAGACATCTCTAAAATACTGAAGGTAAATACCCGTATGGCTTTCATCACTGCCGGTATGGGTGGTGGCACCGGTACCGGTGGCGCGCCTGTAATGGCTAAGATCTGCCGCGATCTCGGTATCCTTACTGTAGGTATCGTTACTACGCCTTTCACTTACGAGGGCCGCAAACGTATGAAACAAGCACAGGAAGGTATCGAGCGCATGCGCGAGCATGTGGATACTATCCTTATAATATCTAATGATAAACTGCGTCAGCAATTTGGCAACCTGCCATTCACGCAGGCTTTCGCCAAGGCTGATGATATACTGGCAACGGCTACTAAATGTATCACCGATGTCATCAATACTACCGGCCAGATCAACGTTGACTTTGCCGATGTGTGCACTGTAATGAAAAATGGTGGTGTTGCTATACTGGGTGCATCTCAGGTAGCTGGCGAAGACCGCGCACTGCACGCTGTTGAAGAAGCGCTGAACTCTCCGCTGCTGAATGATAGCGACATCCGCGGCGCTAAATGGATACTGCTGAACATCACTTCATCTGCAGGTGAGTTTGAGCATACTATGGACGAGGCCGAAGCAATACAGGCTTATGTACAGCAGCAAGCTGGTGAAAATTGCGATGTTATTCTTGGTATGGGTCACGATCCTAACCTGGGCGAGAAAATAGCGGTTACGGTTATCGCTACCGGCTTCAACCACAAAGAAGTAGTGATAGACATGCCCGCTGCAAAAAGCAACGAGCCTGAGAAAATAGTAGTAAAGCTGAATGACGGTGTGAATAATATAACACCTTCAGCAGCTCCGGCTACACCTGCACAGGCTGCACCCGAAGCGCCGAAGGCTTCGCTTGAGCCAACGCTGGTAGAAATGAAAGCGCCATCTTCTCTGTTCGATCCTAAGCCGGCCTTCCCTGCGCAAGCTGAAGAGAAAGAAACCTTCAGCCTGGAGTTGAAGGAAGATGAAGCTGCCCCCGTTGCTACCACCACTACATCTACACCGGCTCCTGTAGCGGCTGCACCACAGGTTACCCCGGTAGCGCCTGCTGCACCCGTTGCCGAGCAACCTGCTAACGAGATACCTATGCAGGTAGTTATCAAAGAAGAGCCTGTAGCGCAAGCACCGGTAATGACTCCCGGTGGCCGTATGCTTACAGAGTTTGAGCTGGAGGAGAAACGCCGCTTCGAAGAGCAGAAAAAAGCACTCGAAGAGCGTGCTGACCGCCTGCGTATGATGAGCTTCAACATCAAAGGTGGCGAGAATAAAGATGATATCGAGAACGTACCCGCATACATGCGCCGCAATCTGAACGTAGATGATAATACTACTGCATCTACCGACACACACTACAGTGGCTACAGCGTTGGTACCAACGACGATCAGAACGCCGGAAACGGCAAGGGCTTCCTGCAAACGATCAACACGTTCCTGCACGGCAAAAAGCCCGATTAATCCTTAGTCTCTTTTGTTATATTTTCATATTGCGTGCCCCCGTTGTCTAACGGGGGCTTTTGTTTTTATTAACATTAGCCTGTTAAACCAAATACTTTGCCTGCGGTCTATTATTGAAACAAACACTTTAAAAAAACTACAGGCATATGAAACAGATGATTTTCGCCGCAACACTACTGGTAGCCCTGTTCGCTACCACCATAGCCGAAGCGCACGGCCGCTACAACAACACCAGGCAAAAACAACGTACGCAGCATCACCGCATACAGCAAGGTGTGCGCAGCGGGCAACTTACGCACCACGAAGCGCGACAGCTACGCAACCAGCAGGCCAAAGTGGTGCACTACAAACGCATGGCGATGGCCGATGGCAGGGTAACGCGCGACGAGCGTATGCTCATCAACCGCACACAACACAATGCCAGCCAAAATATTTATCGCCAGAAACACGACGGACAAACAAGGTATAGAAGGTAATAGGAATGTTGTAGGATTTCATAAAAGCAGAATTGACAGATAAGCTGGGGATGGTCTCATCCCTGGCTTTTTAATGTTATGCCGGCAAATATTTATTCAATAAAAAATTATGTGTATGCGGATTTACATCTATTCCTATTGCTGGGCGGGCATTGCAGGCTGTTGGATAGAGACGGCGTATTAAAAAAAGATGAAACTATCACCAACCTTTCTTATTCTTGCAACGTCTTTATTTTCACCGCTATACGAAAATGAACACCCCAAACGGATGACAATTGGAATTATTGCGGTAAAATTTGGCTCGGAAATTGTTTTAACTTTTTTTGAAGATTTACATACTAAAGGGAAATAACGCAACGTTAACTCTCTTTGCACAATAAAAAACGAACTCGCTTATAGACGGACACTTCTACATTAAAACAAAATTACTGAATGGCGTAACCTGTACGTTATCTCTAAAATTGGTAGAAGTATATGCAACCAACCCGTCAAGTTTCAGACGCAGAACTTATTCATTCGTTCCTTCAGGGGAATGAGCAATCTTTGGAGGTTTTGATAAACCGCTACAAAGACAAGATATATACGTCTATCTATATGCTGGTGAAGGACAAATTCATTGCTGAAGATATTTTTCAGGATGCATTTATAAAGATGATCCGCACCATGCAAGACGGCCGCTATTCAGAGCAGGGCAAGTTTTTGCCCTGGGCTATACGGGTAGCACACAATCTATGTATGGACCACTTCCGTAAAGTGCGCCATAATATACCCGTCACCTTGCCCGATGGCACCGATCTTGCTCATATCATCGGCTCGGCCGAGTGCGCTACAGATATTATTGAACGCAGGCAAACTCATGCCAGTGTGCGCCAGCTGATAGAGGAGCTGCCCGAAGAGCAGCGTGAGGTGATAGTGATGCGTATGTATGGCGATCTTAGCTTTAAGGAAATAGCCGATATCACATCCGTAAGCATCAATACTGCGCTGGGGCGCATGCGCTATGGCCTGCTCAACCTCCGGCGCATGATACAAGACAGGCAGTTGGTGATGCGCTGATAGTTTTTTGGCTATCTTGCCCTATGGTTTCGTTACCGGTATTTTTTCACGATGGTGTTTTAGCACAAGGCGCGCAGCTATGGCTGGCCGAAGATACAGCCCGCCATGTAGTGCAGGTGCTGCGCATGCAGCAGGGCGCGCAACTGAAGCTCACTGATGGCAAAGGGCATGAGGCCGTTTGCAGCATTGCCGATGCAGGCAAAAAAAAATGCGCTGTTACTATTGTTTCTGTTCAATATCATGAGGCTACTCCTGTAGCGCTGCACCTTGCCGTAGCCTTCACAAAAAATACGGCCCGCAACGAGTGGCTGCTCGAAAAAGCTACAGAGTTGGGTGCCCGTAGTATTATACCATTGCTGGCCACCCGTACCGAGCGCGAGAAGACACGTCACGATCGTTGGCGTAATATCCTCATCTCGGCCATGCTCCAATCACAGCAATACCACCTGCCCGATTTGCCCGAGCCGCTACAGCTCGATAAAATGCTGACTAAGTATAACAGTGTACAGCAAAAGTTAGTAGCACATTGCATGGATGGGAAGGAAAAGCAACCGCTGACAACTGCGATGCAGCCTGGCAAAGAAACGTTAATACTCATAGGCCCTGAGGGCGATTTCACTGCCGATGAAGTAAATTTATGCGAGGCGCAGGGTTGTGTAGCTATATCGCTGGGTACGCAAAGGCTGCGCACCGAAACAGCGGCCATGTCAGTTTGTGCTTATTTTAATAGTATCAATAATGGGTAGATATATTGTTGTATTGTTTTCGGCTTTTTTGATGTCTTTCGCCACACAGGCGCAGAATATGAAACTCGCTTTGCTGAAATACGGTGGGGGCGGCGATTGGTACGCTAATCCTACATCACTAAAGAACCTCGCTATCTTCTGCAATCAGCGCCTGGGCACTAGGCTGGATATTGCTGAGGCGCAGGTAGAGGTGGGCAGCCCCGATATCTACAATTATCCCTTCATACACATGACCGGTCACGGCCGCTGGGTGGTAAATGACGCTGAAGCGCAGAACCTGCGCAAATACCTGGAGTCGGGCGGTTTTTTGCATATAGATGATAACTATGGCCTTGATGAATATGTGCGCCCCGCGCTCAAAAAAATATTCCCTGAGTTGGATCTGGTTGAGTTGCCGTTTACGCATCCTGTCTATCACCAGAAGTTCAATTTCAATAATGGCCTGCCCAAGATACACGAGCACGATAAAAAGCCACCCAAAGGCTACGGCCTGATATGGAAAGGGAAATTAATATGCTTTTATAGTGTAGAGACAGACTTAGGCGATGGCTGGGAAGACCCCGAAGTGCACCACGAAAGTGCCGAGAAACATGCGCAGGCATTGCAGATGGGTGCCAACCTGGTGCAGTACGCCTTTAATGGTGGCAATTAGGCCTTCAATACGTTCAATACTTTTTCGGCTACATGCCCCCAGTAGTATAGCTGGTAAAATGCTTCCGGTATATCGCTCTGCTGGTGCATTACACGCACTACTTCTTGTGTAAAGCTATCCCAGTCGTGGTCGGCAGCTACATGCAGGTTGCCACCACATACGCTGCGCTCTATACCTGCAGCCCCGTTATACGTGCTCACCACCTGTTTGCTGTATGCCAGTGCTTCTATGGCTTTGGTCTTCACCCCACCACCTTGCAGCATAGGGTTTACCATTACATCGCAGGCCATCAAAAACTGGTCAAGGTCGTCGATAAAACCGGTATACTGCACATTGTCTGTACCCGCTATGCGCATCTGCAATTCTTCAGGCAGGCCTTTACCGCCTATCAGCATCTGGTAAGGCTCGCCGGTTTTATCCAGCCGGGGTATGATTTCATCCAGTATAAATTCTACAGCCTGTATATTGGGCCTATAGTCAAGCGCGCCAAGAAAATACAGCCAGGGCTTATCGGCATCTACATACATTCTTTCTGCCAGCTTTTGCTTGATGCCCGGCTGTGGCTTAGGCCTTTCACTAAAATGCGTGCCGAAAGGCAGGTGGTGGCATTTGCCCGCAGGTATGCTGTAGTGCTGCACCGCCCAGTCCATATCTTCTGTAGTTACAAACAGGGTGCCGTTAGCCTGGCGCATCGCAAACCGCTCAAAATGATACATGCCCTTCCACCATTTCTTGCCAATGTCTTTAAACCGCATCGACTCAATATTGTGGCTGCGCAAATACCAGCCGATGTTCAGCTTGCGGGCTATCAGCATCGCCAGCGGCGCCATATACGGGTGGTCGCAAATGATGTGCGTGCAATCGTATTTCTTGGCTATCGATAGCACCTCCATATAATTCATGAAAGGCACATACCGTGTTGGCGAGCTGGAGAACACCTTATGCATCTCAAAATTATAAGCCGATGCATCGGAGTTGTCGGAGGTGGTCACCACATGGTCGGGGCACAGCTTGCCGAGGTAGTGGTGAAACTGCATAATAGAAAGCTGCCCCCCTGTTTTGGGTGGCAGTATCTTATACGATACCAGGCTCAGTATGCTGCACGTCCGCATTGCCATGAGGGCACAAAATAATGTATTTGCGCCTAATAATAAGATATATGCGCCAGCTATAGAAATACCAAAGGCCGCAAAATGAGCGGCCTTTTGGTGGTGGTAAAATATTGTGTTATCAATTCATGATAGCCAGGAATTTTATCTTCATCGTAAGCCCGAAGAAACCCGCTGCGGCGCCATCGTTCCAGTCATAAGAGTCTGTTAGGTAATAATATTCTGGGCTAATGGTCAGGAAGTTGGATACGCCTATGTTCAGCGAGTATTTGAATATATCATTGTTGAATACCGGGTGATCCTGGTTGGCCACCTTATACCCCACCGATAGCGATACCTGGTCTATAGGTATCAGCTTGTCTTTGTTCTGAAACACTATGCCATAGCTCAGGTTGGCAAAATATACATCATGCAGTTTCAGGTTGCTCATCGGCATTTCCGGAAAGCTGATCGCATCCATCGATGCTACAATGTGGTTATACCTGTTGGCATTTGTGGTCTTCCATCGGTAGCCCAGCCCTATGCCCACGTTGGCACCTATGTTATTGGGTATTGCTGTTAGTCCTATACTCACATTCAGGTCAAACGCACTGAAGGCGCTGCTGGTCACTTCTTTCTTAAAGCGTTTCTTCATATCCTTTTCTCCCGGTGTATACTCTGCCCGCATCGCATGAAACCATGCGTTATCAGCCACCCATTGTTTGCGCTTGCATTGCACCAGGCTATCCAGTTGCTCTTCTACATCTGTTATCAGTGTGTTGTTGCTGCTCAGGTTATAGATGTCTTTCAGGTCTTTTAGTATTATCGTATACTTCACCTGCGCCAGCTCCGTGCTGTTCTTCCGTTTATCCTCGCGATAGGTCTTTAGTATGGTAATGGTATCCATGCCTACTTTCAGCGGTCCTTGCACACCATTGCTCAGGTATATGATGTGCCTGTTGTCGGTATGTTCATTTATTCGCACACTCAGCGGTGCACCCGATATAGGCACGTGTATCTCCAGTTTTTTGCTGGCTGTAGCATGCTTGAAGGAGTCCAGCATTGCGCCCACGGTATTAGCCGCCGTACCAAATATCTCTTTCAGAGCACCATTGGCCTGCCAGTGGCTTATCTTGCTAAATTCAGCAATGAAGAAGGTATTGTCTTGAAGGTTGGCTCTGAAGTAGTAGTTAGCATCGTCTTGCTCCAGGTTAAAGAGCCTGTGTTTTATCTTGTCTTCCGCCACTACGGGCGTTTTCGATATCTCATACTCTTTGTCCTCCTCAAATGGTGCCGACTGGGCTTGGCTGTTGTAGCAAGGCATTAGTAATGCTACCGCATAAAGCAGTATGTATTTGATGTTCATAAAAATGTTGTTTGCGTGTACGGTTAGTTTTTTAATGATACTCCTATTACAGAGTTTTTAGTTGTTGGCCTGCTGCCTGCATCTATCCGCGATGACAGCACGGATACCACAGCAGCGTGTTGCGGTTGCGCTGGCGATGATAACACCATCTTTTTGTCTTCATTCTCTACATCCATCAGGTGTATCACGCGTGGCTTGGGTTTAGGCATGGCTACAGCGGTCTCTTCATGTTGTGGTGCTGTTGATTGGCCTATTGGTGTTTCTTGTTGTTGCACCTCAGGGGCAGGGGCAATTTGTTGTGGGGCGGGTTTAGATATCCGCCGTGTTGGTGTTGTTTTTACTACTGTTATCACTCGTGGCTGCGAAGGCGCGGCGGTATATACTGTATCGTGCACGGCTACAGTTTCTTTTACTACCTGTGTAGGGTTCTTCACTACCGTTACCGATGTTGTAGCATTGCCTGTCCACAGGCGCATTACAGCGGCGCCAATCAGCAAGCCTACTAGCATAGCAGCAGCAAATAGCTGCCATTTTACCGGTTGCTTCTTAGCTATGCGTGGCTGTAGCTTTTGCCAGGTGGCTTGCGCGTCAAAGCCGGGCACAATGTCTTGCGCGTCTTCGTCTTCCAGTCTGTCTTTCCAGTGTTCAAATCCTTCACGCATAGCTTAGCGGTTTTGGTTGTTAGTAATATCTCGCTGCAGTTGTGCCTTTGCCTTATGCAGCTGTGTTTTCGATGTGCTTTCGGATATGCCCAGCATTTCGCTTATCTCTTTATGGCTCTTGCCTTCAAACAGGTATAGGTTAAAAACCATCCTGTATCCCGCAGGCAGGCCCTGCACCAGCCGCATTATTTCCTTTGCCGATAAGGTGTCCAGTATACCGTCCGGTGCAGGTATGGGTAGCTCTGCCATATCGGTGTTGTCTGCAAAAACAGGTTTCTTCTTACGTAGCTGCATCAGGCATTGGTTCACTACTATTTTCTTCAGCCATGCCCGCAGGCTGCCCTCACCTGCATAGGTAAAACTGTCGATGTTTTTGTAGCAGTTATAAAAAGCGTCCATCAGCGCTTCTTCAGCATCCTCACGCAAGGGCAGGTACCGGCTGCATACAAGCATCATCGGCCCGGCATACTGGTCGTACAGCAGTCGCTGGGCAAACGCGTTGCCTGCTGCACATTGTGCCGATAATTGTATTTCGTCGGTTACTGCCACTTAATATATAGGTTGCTTCCATCGCCTCAAACGCTATTCATCGCTGCTCCTGTATATATAAATGCAGGTGGAGCGCAAAAGGTTGCCTGGAATGATGGATTTATTTTTTCACTCGAAATATAGAGCATATTTCCATGTGTGCTGCAATCCTGCCTTGTGGTATCTTTAGGCTGTAGTAAAGGAGAAATGCAAATAGCGTTACCATTCACCATTTGCATTACGTCCGTATTTCACACCGCTTTGATATGAAGAAGTTTTTTACAACCAGAATTGGCAGGCTGAGGCTTGTAGGCCTGTTGGAAGGTATTTCGCTGCTGGTACTGCTGGGTATTGCCATGCCTAAGAAATACATCTGGGGCGATCCCACTTGGGTAGAGTTTGTAGGCACTGCGCATGGCTTTCTCTTCCTGCTGTTCGTCATCAATACCATGAGCGTGGCCATCCAGTACCGCTGGAAATTCATGCAGACTACCTGGAAGGTGCTGCTGGCCTGCGTAGTACCCTTTGGTACGTTTTATATCGATGCCGTTTTGCTCAGTAAGGTGCAGAAAGGGGAGCGTGTATAATCCGGCTATTCGTCTTTAGCATCGTTAGCCTTATCATTCACCTCTTTGTCCCGCTTGTCTTCCAGCGTATGCTTTATGCGATACATGCGGTTGCTAGCAGGGCTCAGGTTAGGGCGGGCGTCGCCAAGCAATACACCCCACTGGCGCAGGTGTGCCGATCGGTCGAAAATGATCTTCAGCAGTGCCATTACGGGTATCGATAAGAACATGCCCGATATACCTGCCATAGTGCCGCCTATTACTATACCTACAATGCTTGCCAGCGCATTCACTTTCACTTTCGAGCCCACTATTCTGGGCATCAGTATATTGTTGTCCAGAAACTGTACGAAGGCTATCGTACCCAAAACGGCCCATATCTGCCACATCTCCTGCGATGTCGTCAGCGTCAGCAGCACGCCTATCAGGTTACCTATCAGCGCACCCAGGTAAGGTATCAGGTTCAGTATCGCAAACGTAATGCCTATCAGTATGGCATGCTTTACACCAAACAGCAACAGTATGGCGCTCAGCAATACCGTCAGGTAAGCGATCTGTATCAGCAGCCCAAACAGGTAATACTTTACCATTACCCTCGTCTCCTGCAATACGTCCGCTACTTTTTCGTGCTCCGCTTCCTCAAACCACATGTATACGAAGCGCAGCAAGAGGTTTCTGTAAAACAGTATCAGGAAGATATAGATGGGCAGCAGGCCAACGAATATGAAGATGCCGCTCAGTGAGGCCATAGCGCCTTGTAGCTGCCCGGTGACGTTTGAACCCAGGCTAGAACCTTGTTTCTTTAGCAGGGCCAGCTGCTGCTCTACACTATAGTGTGTCTTGCTGGTTATCCAACTGCTCAGCTTGTCCCAGTGTATCAGCAGGTTTTCCTGTATCTTATCTATATCGCTCAAAAATCCCCCTATCTGCCACGAAAGCAATACCGCAATACCGGCTATTACCAAGAAAAAGGCCAAAATGCACAGCACGATAGCAAATGCCTCCGGCACCTTATGCTTCATCAGCCACCTCAACATGGGCAACATCAGTATAGCTACGAAAAATGCCATCAGCAATGGCATAATAACGCTTTGGCCCAGCACTATCACAACGCCTGCGGCGCAAAGGCCCAGTAGCTCTATCGAGCGGCGCACGGTCAATGGCATATTTCTCATAGTAATATCAGTTGTGTTAAGCGGCAACTGCCGCATAAAGTTAAACATACCTATAAAAAACTATACCATGTTCATTTACTGTTGGTTATCCGAAGCTATACATAACACCTCCCCTCCTTGCCAAGGAGGGGTCGGGGGAGGTGATACTCGCACAGGATACACAGCAAGTTTACACAACATCTCCCCTCCTTGCTAAGGAGGGGCCGGGAGGTGACACTCGCGCTGTGCTACTCGCTATCAAAACATTCGCGTATCGATCTCAACACATCCTCACGCTCATTGATCACCTGAAAGTTTTCGAATCTCAATTCCCTGATTCCACATTCTTTCAAGTAAGCTGTCCGTTCTGTATCATATGCTTTCCCTTCCTCCGTAAAATGTCCTTCACCGTCTAGTTCAATAGATAGCTTCTCTGAAACGCAATAAAAATCAAGAATATAACCGCCGATACTATGTTGTCTTCTAAACTTACGGCCATCCAATGCACCATTTCGCAGCAACTGCCATAGTACCTGCTCTGCTTCAGTCGCATCCTTTCTCAGGTCCTTTCGGAACTGTTTTAAATGCGGGAGATTATAAAGTTTATTGGGCACACATAAATATAACCATTGTGTTGCGTATCACCTCCCTCGTTCCCTCCTTAGCAAGGAGGGATGACATGTTTTTTTGCTGCCAGAATATACACATAACACCTCCCCTCCTTGCCAAGGAGGGGTCAGGGGAGGTGACACTCGCTTCGGATAGGTAGCACCAGCACGAACTAAGTATGCTTTTTCTTAATTAAAAACGCGTATATTTGCTATGATAAAACCTATCTACATGAAACCCGAATATCTCATCTTCATTCAGGGCATGATCCTGCATGGCGATAAAACCAAAGCATACAAACAAGCCTACCCCGGTGTAAACGATGAAAGCGCCCGCACCGCAGCCAACAGGCTACTGCGGCAGCCTGATATCTGGCAGCGCATTCACGACATCACCACGCGTGCACAACAAAAAGCAATGGAAGAGCTGGAGCTGGAAGCTACTGGCATGGTTAAGCAGCAATTGCTTACTCAGCAGCGCAAGCGCGAAGTGCTTGCAGCAATGGTAAATGGTGAAGTGAAATGCAAACGCTACATCAAGCTGCGCGATAAGGTAGAACTGGTATTTGATGACCTCAACCCTTTTGCTATACTACGCGCTATAGAGCTGGATAGCAAGCTGGCTGGCGAACTGAAAAAAGAAACACCCAAAAGCAAACATGAGGAATGGATTGCAGGCTTTGAAGGCTATAAGATAATGATAGGTGACACAGAGTTCGATGCAGGTGTAAAGCCACCCGCAACCACTCAAAAGCAAGCTTACAAAGCCCCCGATATCATATCGTTCGACTGGCGCAAAGCCGATGACGAAATACTCACCACTCGCCCACACCTCAATTGGCCGAAGCATGATGTTGAAGACACCATCGCCCAAATGAAGCAGGACTACCAGCTCACCCGTCTCGATGACGAAACCTTTCTGAAATGGCTCATCAAGTCACCCAAAGACAAGCACATCCAACCCCTCGACAATGAAATGGCCACCTCTCTTCTTGCTACTATCTACATAAATGAAATAACACCACCTCAGCCCGCATCCGTCATTGCGAGCGTAGCGAAGCAACCTCACGAAATAACTGCTGATAATAAAAACAACACAACAAACCCTGCCGACAGGCAGGACATCGATCATCCCTCCTTTCTAAAGCCGGGAACGAGGGTGGTGGTTCCGGAACAAAATGGAACAATTACACCTAAAACCCGTTCCAAATCCCCACCAAATAAGATAGTTTTGCCCTTTGTAGTAAAACGATGAAAATATTGATGGTCTGCCTCGGTAATATCTGCCGCTCGCCAATAGCTGAGGGGCTCATGAGGTACAAGATAAAACAGCACGGGCTCGATTGGGAAGTTGCATCTGCCGGCACCGAAAACTATCATATAGGCGAGGCACCGCACCGCTTCTCTCAAAAGGTATGCAGTTGCAATGGCGTAGATATATCAGCCCAGCGCGCGCAAAAATTTACTGCGAAGCATTTTGGCGAGTACGATAAGATATATGCAATGGCTGGCGATGTATACCGCGAGATACAAAGGATAGGGGGCAGCAAAGCCGATATGAGTAAAGTGGAATACTTTCTCAACGAGCTGGAAGAAGGCAGCAACGGCAGCGTGCCCGATCCCTGGTATGGCGATGAGGCCGGCTACACACCCGTATACGAATTGATAGACCGCACCTGCGATGCGATAATAGAAAAATACAAGTAAGAGAAAATGTCAACAAAACCATCTATACCACAAGGCACACGCGATTTTTCACCTGCAGAGGTGCGCAGGCGCCAGTATATACTCAATGCCATCCGTGGCGTGTTCGAGCAGTATGGCTTTCAGCCGCTGGAGACACCCGCTATGGAAAACCTCGTTACCCTCACAGGCAAGTATGGCGAGGAGGGAGACAGGCTGATCTTCAAAATACTGAACAACGGCCTGCACGAGAAGAAAGATGCTGATAAAGAAAAGTTGAATGAAGAGTGGGGCAAGCTGCTGGCTAAACCTTACAGCACGCCGGCAGTTACCGAGCGAGCCCTCCGTTACGACCTTACCATTCCATTTGCCCGCTATGTAGTGATGCACCAGAACGAGCTGGCATTCCCCTTCCGCCGCTACCAGATGCAGCCCGTGTGGCGTGCCGACAGGCCGCAGAAAGGCCGCTACCGCGAGTTTTGGCAGTGCGATGCCGATGTAGTAGGCAGCACATCGTTGATAAACGAGGCTGAACTGCTCTGCATCTATCAAAGCGCATTTCATCTGCTGAAGATGCCGCAGATAAGCATTAAGATAAACAGTCGTAAGCTGCTGGCAGGTCTTGCTGAGATATGCGGTATGCCCGAACTGATGATGGATATAACCATTGCGCTCGATAAGCTGGATAAGATAGGCTGGGATGGCGTTACAAAAGAACTGGAGCAGCGTGGCATTAGTGCCGATGGCATAGCCAGAATAGGGCAGGTAATAAATGTAAGCGGCAGCAATGATGAGAAACTGGTTGCACTGAAAGATATCATGCAAAGCAGCGAAACAGGCCTCAAGGGCATTGAAGAATTGCAACAAACATTAGCCTATCATAGTACACTTGCCGATGCCGCGTGGGATTCTGAAATTATAGTAGATATCAGCCTGGCACGTGGCCTTAACTACTATACTGGTGTGATAGTTGAGGTTACAACCGGCGCAGTAAAAATGGGCAGCATTGGTGGCGGTGGCCGCTACGACGATCTTACTGGTTTGTTTGGCCTCAAAGGCCTCTCAGGTGTAGGTGTTTCTTTCGGTATCGATAGAATATATGATGTAATAGAAGAGCTGGGCATTTTCCCCGAAGCATTGGCTACGGGCACTAAAGTCATGCTGCTCAATTTCGGTGGCGATAACGAGATCTATGCGCTACAGGTATTGCAGCAATTACGCAATGCGGGCATAGCGGCAGAGGTTTATCCCGATGCTGCAAAATTTGATAAACAGATGAAATACGCCAACAAGCGCGGCATTGCATATGTAATACTGCCCGGCGATGAAGAGCGTGAGAAGAAAATGGTGAGCCTGAAAGACTTTACCACCGGCCAGCAAGAGCTACTGAGCGTTGCTGATTGTATAAAGAAGCTAAGCTAAATAAGAAAAAAGGGCTCGCAGTATGCGGGCCCTTCGCTCTATTATTCCTTATAGATAGTTCTTTGAAATATTGTTTTTATCTGCGGAAGAATGCAGGGCAATGTGCTTGCCAGTAGTCTTTTACGTTACCAAACGCGTTCAGGTAAATACCTACCGATACGTTGGCGAACATATACCAGTCGTTCGATTTGCTATCGCCGCGCTGATACCTGTAGTCAGGGTAGTTGCCATCCCAGGTATTACGCTCATCACCACGGAAAGACAGGTCAACAGACTGTTTGCCACGGTAAGCCATCAGCGTATCCAGGTTTGCGTAAGATTTGCTTACGTCATCCAGGTAGTCTGTATTAGTATAGCGGAAACCAACCTCAGCGCTCATCATAAGTGTCTTACCTACAAAGAATTTCATACCACCACCTATTGGGAATGATACGTTGGTCAGTTTATACTCTTTACGATCAGGATATACGGGGATGCTCTGGCCTTCTGTACTCAGCTCGCGCAGGTATACTTTTTCACCTTTCATACCATCCGTATAGGGGTTGAAATGGAAGAGCGCGATACCACCGAACACATATGGAGAGATCTTCATCAGGTCTTTCTCTATAGGCAAAAAGTTCAGCTCCAGGCCTACGTGTGCTTCAAAAACATTAGAGGCAAAGCGAAGGTTGCGGTTCTGTCTTACTACAGTACTCGCAAGGCTGTCAGCCGCTGTGAGGCGGGTGTAAGCTACCCCGGCACGTATGCCCAGGTGCGGGTTCATGAAGTATTTGTAGGTAATGCCAGCCATAGGCATGTTAGTACGGCTATCAAAAACCTTATCCTGCAGGTCGCCATAGTAGTTGGCAACGCCTGTAGTAAGAGCTATCTCGTGGTGAGGCATTTGTGCTTTCACGCACAGGGGCGCCAGCAGAGCTAAGGATAGTATAATACGTTTCAAGGCCTAATTTTTTGTTAATACTGATACCGAAAGATAAAAACAATTTTCGAAAAACAAAACATTCAATACAAAAGCGCAATACGTTATTGCTGATATTATTCTATAATATGATTGTCATATTCTGATGCTCAACCTTAAAAATGTATTTTTGCCGCACTTCAGATAACAATATAATGAACCTCATACAAGAATTCAAGGAGCGTGGACTGATACAGGACATAATGCCGGGTACGGAAGAACAACTAGGTAAGGAAATGACTTCAGGCTACATCGGTTTCGACCCTACGGCCGATAGCCTGCACGTGGGCAGTATGCTGCAAATAACCCTGCTGATGCGCCTGCAAAGGGCTGGTCACAAGCCATATGCACTGGTAGGTGGTGCTACCGGTATGATCGGCGATCCTTCGGGTAAATCGGCAGAGCGCAACCTGCTGGATATGGATACGCTGAGGCACAACTGTGAGGGTATCCGCAAACAGCTGGAAAAATTCCTTGATTTTGACGAGAGCAAGCCCAACGCGGCTGCCATGGTGAATAACTATGATTGGTTCAAAGATTATTCTTTCCTCGATTTTATACGTGAGGTGGGCAAGCACATTACAGTGAACTATATGATGGCCAAAGACTCGGTGAAAAAACGCCTGAGCTCGGAGGTAGGCCTGTCTTTTACGGAATTTACCTATCAACTGATACAAGGCTACGATTTCTACTACCTGAATAAGGAGAAGAACGTAAAACTGCAAATGGGCGGTGCCGACCAATGGGGTAATATCGTAACAGGTACCGAACTGGTACGCCGCAAAGGTGGTGGTGAGGCTTTCGCCATGACCACACCGCTTATTACTAAAAGCGATGGTACTAAATTCGGTAAATCGGAAGGTGGTAATATATGGCTGGATGCTGAGCGCACATCGCCTTATCAGTTCTACCAGTTTTGGCTGAAGATGGCTGATGCTGATGTAGAAAAGATGGCATTGATATTCTCCTTCCGCCCTGTGGCTGAGATAAAAGAGATGATAGCCGAACACCAGGCAGCACCGCATCTGCGCAAGCTGCAAAAAGCACTGGCTGAAGAAATGACCACGTTGGTGCATAGCGCTGAAGATCTTGCCTTCGCCCAAAAAGCATCAGAGATATTGTTTAGCCAAACAGCTGTTGAAGAGCTACGTTCATTAAACGAAAAGCAACTGCTGGAAGTAATGGATGGTGTACCGCAGGTAACGGGCAGTATAGATGCATTGAATGAAGGCATTGAACTGCTGGGCTTCCTGGCTGATAATAAGATAGTACCATCGAAAGGTGAAGCCCGCAAGATGGTGCAGGCCAACGGCATCAGCGTGAACAAAGAGAAAGTAGGCGCTATAGACTTTAAACTAAGCAAAGAGCACCTGCTGAACGACCGCTATATGCTGATACAAAAAGGCAAATCGAACTATACACTGGCTATATTCAACTAAGGTTGTGCAGCCATTGTGTTATCTTTAATAGTGTATGCCTGCTCGCATTATACGTACCATATTATTGTTGCTGGCAGCGGTAGTTGTAACCCTGCCTGCTTTTTTCTGCAATAGCCCCGAAAGGAATGAGAAGGCTACTGCTGAAGGCTCACCCTGGCGCAATGTGTACGATACCAGCGTGCAGTACGTAGGCATGGGCGAATGTCGCACCTGCCACGAGAGCATTTACCAAACATACATACAGACAGGCATGGGGCAGTCGTTCGGTCATGCTACGAGACAGAAGTCGGCAGCTGATTTTGATGCACATGCATTGGTGTATGATAAGGACCTTGACTACTATTACAAACCTTACTGGCAAAACGATTCGCTATACATCATGGAGTTTCGTACTGAGGGCAAGGATACCGTACACAAGAAAACGCAGAAAATAGACTATATCATTGGCTCAGGGCAGCATACCAATTCACATATCTTTAGCAATAACGGCTATTTCTACCAGGCACCTATTACCTTCTATACACAAAAGCGTAAGTGGGATTTAGCACCTGGTTTTGAGAACGGTACTAATACGCGCTTCAGCAGGTTGATAGAGTTGGAATGTATGAGCTGCCACAATGGCTATCCTGATTTTGTGCGCAACAGCCAGAACAAATACCTAACGGTAAAGACAGGTATAGATTGTGAACGCTGCCATGGGCCGGGCGGCTTGCACGTAGCAGAGAAACGTGCAGGCAATATAGTGGATACCTCTAAAGGGCCAGACTATAGTATTGTGAACCCTCGCAGGCTTTCAACAGAATTGCAGAATAATATTTGCCAGCGTTGTCACTTGCAGGGTATAGCCGTGCTGAACGATGGTAAGAGTTTTTACGACTTTCATCCCGGTATGAAGCTATCGGAAGTGATGAACGTATTTATGCCGCAGTACGAAGGCGCAAGGGATAAGATGATCATGGCATCGCATGTGGAGCGGATGAAGAAAAGCGATTGTTTTGTTACCTCTGGCAAGATGAGCTGCATTACCTGCCACAACCCGCACGTAAGTGTGAAGATGACCCCAAGAGCGCAGTACATTAATGCCTGCCAGGGCTGCCACGGTGGCGCGCAGCAAATGCATTGCACAGAAGATATGAAGCTGCGCACAGCGAAGGGTGATGACTGTGTAACCTGCCACATGCCACGCAATGGTAGTATAGATATACCACACGTGGCGGTAACTGACCACTATATACGTAAGCGCCCCGGTAACGATACGTTGGAGAAAAAGATAACAGCCTTCCTTGGTTTAAAATGCTTTAATAATGATAATGTAGATGGCATAACTACCGCCCGTGCCTACATGGAGTTCTTTGAGCGTTACAATCCGAATAAAGGACTTATAGATTCGGCACTGTATTATCTTGCCAAGCAGCCCGATGTTGAAGCCTCACAAAAGCAGAACAGGGATTATATACGTGCTTATTTTCTGCTGAGTGACTTTGCCAAAGTAGCACAATATGCCACACAATTGAAGCCTGAGGATATGCGGGATGCGTGGACGGCATATCGCATAGGTGAAAGCTGTTACCAATTGCAACAGGCAACCAGTGCAGTGCCCTGGTATAAACGTGCCGTAGAGTTGCTGCCTTATGCATTGGATTTTCAAAGCAAATATGCCACCAGCCTGCTGGCTACAGGTAACGTGCCCGATGCACAAAAAGTATTGAATTTTGTGGTGAATGAAAGGAACGATTATCAGGCCGCAAATAATAATCTTGGATACATCTACCTGCAACAAGGCAATATGACTATGGCTTATGACCATCTGTTAAAAGCCAATAATGCCGATCCAGATCATGAACTTACACTCACTAACCTGGCCGTATGGTACCACGCTAGCGGGCAAGATGATATGGCTAAAAAATGCCTGCAGCACCTGCTGAAAAAGCATCCACGTAATGAGCGGGCAAAAGCCATGCTGATGGATATACAATAGTATACGCTGCGTTTGCATTAGTAAAAATGTCAAACTATCTTGGCGGCTCAAATTCAACCTATTATGAAGAAATTTGCCATCACCATACTATTGGCAACCGGTATTATCACTACTGCATCTGCACAAAGACAAGGACAGAATGATTGTGCAAAAGTGTATATGGGCGTAACCACAGGTATAGACAACCCTGCTGGTGTCCTCGGATTTACTGTAGATGTACCTATTGTTCCATCTGCATCTTTAAATGGCGGTTTTGGCCTGAGTGGCTGGGGATATAAGAGCTATATCGAAGGCCGTTATTATTTTAAAGAGTGCCACCGCGGCTGGGCATTAGGCGCAGGTTTAAGTCATAATACGGGATTATCTCAGTTTGACTTGGAAGCTGTGGACGCAGCTAATAATAATATTAACGCTAAAATAGATCTGCTGCCCGTTACCAATGTATTCTTTGCCGGTTATCATTTCTTCAATCTCGGGCGCGGAGGTAACAGGTTCCATTTGTCACTTGGTTATTCTTATTGTCTGGATGGTACCGGCAACTATAGGATAACCACCCAGAATACAACCATCAGTCCTGACGGCAGAACAGTATTAGATATCATACAGCCGGGCGGAGTGATGTTAGGTCTTGGTTTCACCTTTGCTATAGGTAGGTAAGCAGCATTTGTATATTACAGCAGAGCGGGAGCAACATGTTGCTCCCGCTCTGCTGTAAGTGTTTTTAAAAACGGTAATGAATAAAGATCCGCTGTTTGAGATCTCCCATATTAAAGTCGGAAGAAGAGGTTTGTAGGCCGCTGGTATTGGTGAAGGTTACAGACATCTCGGCCGGGAATATTTCAGCGCCAATTACCAGTCGGTTCCATTGAAGTTTGGCACCTATAGATGGAGAAAAGCCTAAATAGGTCATGTTGACATTAGGGGTGCCAGAGCGGATATCGAGTATGTCTTTTGTGTAAGTTGAATGTCCTGACTCTTTGTATTGTTTTTCATAAAGTGTATCTGTGTACCCGCTGCCATAGCCACCTTTCAATTCTAGTCCGGCAAACAGGTATACACGCTTGTAGAAATGACGCTGAGCTTCGATACCCCCACCCAGAAATACCATATTTACACGTGTTCTCAGGTTTTCGTTGATGATGGTATCGCCGGAAATACTGATGTTAGTTGGCGTATGTAGCGAGGAGTAATAGTTGCCATGTGCCAGTATAGCGCGTATACCTGTATTAGGCCTTAGCCATTTTTTATATTGCACACCGGCAATTGATAGTGCACTATTGTATCCGCCGGTAGCTACAGCCTGGCCAAACAAACCTATTTCGTTTGCTCGTTGTTTGGGCTGGATGTCGGTAGTGGTGAATGTGCTTGCGTTATCTGTAGATTGTGCATACAGTTGCGGTGCTAATACGCTGAGCGATAGGGCAAACAGTATTTTTTTCATAAAGGATGATTTGTAAGTATAACGGCAGCACCTAAAAGATATTGCGCACTACAGCTATATAATGAGAAAGGGTTCTGCATTGTGCAGAACCCTTTGTATTTACTTGTCTGAGTTGAATTATTGCAAAGCAGCTTTGTAGCGCATTTCAACCTCAGCCCAGTTGATCACGTTCCATATAGCTGAAAGATAATCAGGGCGTTTGTTTTGATATTTCAGGTAGTAAGCGTGCTCCCAAACATCAATACCCAGTATTGGCGTGCCTTTTACTTCGGCGATATCCATAAGTGGGTTGTCCTGGTTAGGTGTAGATGTTACATCCAGTTTGCCATCCTTTACTATCAGCCAAGCCCAGCCGCTACCAAAGCGGGTAGCGCCTGCTGCATTCATTTTTTCCTTCAACGCATCCAGCGAGCCGAAAGCTTCGTTGATGGCAGCTGCAAGGTCGCCAGATGGTGCGCCGCCGTTTGCGCCAAGTATCGTCCAGAACAAGGTATGGTTGTAATGGCCGCCACCATTGTTGCGCACAGCAGCAGGATATGCAGAGATGTTAGCCATCAGTTCTTCAAGCGTTTTGCCTTCGCCATCAGTACCCGCCAGTGCTTTGTTCAGGTTGTCAACATAAGCCTGGTGGTGTTTGTCGTGGTGTATTTGCATGGTTTGCGCATCGATATGCGGCTCAAGAGCATTAAAGTCGTAGCCTAATGCCGGAAGTAAATGTGCCATAGTTTATAAAATTTGTGTTTTAGTATTTAATGATGGTCAAAGTTAGCTTTAGCACCCGAAAGCCCAAAAAAGCCGTGCCTTAGTTATAATAATTTAAGATAGGGCTATAAACCACGTCATTGGCTATTAGGATTATATCGCTTGCATTAAGTATTATTAATCAACACTGTTGATACAATGGTGCTATTTATCTTCTTGTTTTTCAATGTGTTTATTAGCATTAAATAGGGGTTAACATGCGTTGGCGCATATTGGGTTGGCATCATTTTAACATACTGCCTGTGTATATTTGAGCCGTTTTAAGTCTAAAGGCATTGCATGAGTTTACCTTCGTTATCGCTACGCCGCCCTGTACTCGCTATAGTACTTAATATTATTATAGTACTGTTTGGCGTTATCGGGTTCACCTTTCTAGGCATACGCGATTATCCATCTATCGACCCGCCCATCATAAATGTACGCACATCTTATGCCGGCGCTAACCCTGATATTATTGAATCGCAGATAACGGAACCATTGGAGAAATCCATCAACGGTATTGCCGGTATCAAAACGATCTCGTCGACAAGTGCGCAGGGTAATAGTAATATCACTGTAGAATTTGACTTGGGTATAGACCTGGAGGCTGCGGCCAATGATGTGCGCGATAAGGTATCGCAAGCCATACGCAACCTGCCGCAGGATATTGATGCCCCGCCGGTGGTATCTAAGGCTGATGCCAACTCGCAGCCCATCCTTTCGATGACGGTGCAGAGCGATACCAAGAACCAACTGGAACTGACTGAATATGCGGAGAACGTACTTGTAGAAAGATTGCAAACTATACCTGGCGTAAGTAGCATACGTATATGGGGCGAAAAGCGATATGCTATGCGCCTGTGGCTAGACCCCGTGAAGATGGCAGGTTACGGTATTACATTTCAGGATGTACAGGCAGCGTTGGAAAAGCAGAACGTAGAGTTGCCGTCGGGTAAGATAGCGGGTAGCAATACCGAATTGTCAGTACGTACATTCGGCCGCCTGTTTAGCGAAGAGGATTTCAACAACCTCATCATCAAAAACATAAACGGCAGTGATATATTCCTGAAGAATGTGGGTGAGGCAGTGCTGGGGCCGGAGAATGAGGAGAGCATACTAAAGGAGAGTGCCATACCGATGATAGCCCTTGCGGTTACTCCGCAGCCGGGCTCTAACTATGTAGCTATTGCCGATGAGTTTTATAAACGCTACGAGGCGCTGAAAAAAGACATACCTGCAGATTTTAAAGTAGCGATAGCGTTGGATACAACGGCTTATATCAAAAAGTCGATATCGGAAGTGGAGGAGACATTGTTTATCTCCTTTGCGCTGGTAATACTTATTATATATCTCTTCTTCCGCGACTGGCTCATCGCCTTCCGCCCACTGATAGATATACCCGTGAGTTTGATAGGCGCGTTCTTTATTATGTATGTCATGGGCTTTACCATCAACATACTTACGCTGCTGGCCATAGTACTGGCCACGGGCCTGGTGGTGGATGATGGTATCGTCGTCACGGAAAATATATTTAAGAAGATAGAAGCCGGGATGGATAAGCATCGGGCTGCCAGGGAGGGTAGCGAGGAGATCTACTTCGCGGTTATCTCTACTTCTATTACGCTGGCAGTAGTGTTCTTACCTATTGTCTTTCTTGAAGGTTTTACCGGGCGCTTATTTCGCGAGTTTGGTATAGTGGTAGCGGGTGCGGTGCTGATCTCTGCATTTGTATCTCTATCGCTCACTCCTGTGCTGAATGTGATCATGACACGGAAGGTGCATAAGCCATCTAAATTCTACGTGAAATCTGAACCATTCTTTCAGGGAATGGAGAATGGCTATAAGCGCGGCCTTATATGGATGATGCGCCATAAATGGGTACCCATCACGGGTATGGCGGTAAGCCTGGCTTTGATTTTTATCATCGGTAGCACACTTCAAAGTGAGCTTGCGCCTATCGAAGACCGCAGCCGTTTCCGTGCGCAGGTATCGGCACCGGAAGGCACCGCGTATGATGCGATGGATAACTATATGGATGAACTGGTGGGTGTAGTGCTGGATTCGGTACCTGAGAAGGAAGTGGTACTTTCTGTTACTGCTCCCGGCTTTACGGGTTCGGGTGCGGTTAATACGGGCTTCCTGAATGTAAGGCTGACGGAGCCAAACGAACGTACACGCACGCAAGAAGAAATAGTGCAGCAGGTAAACCGCAACCTTGCTAAGAAAAACTTTGGCCGCGCCTTTGCGATACAGGAGCAAACGATATCGGTACAGCGTGGTGGTAGCGCATACCCTGTTGTATATGTATTGCAGAATATCAACTTCGAGAAGCTGACCAAAGTGTTGCCGGTATTTATGGATGAGGTAAACCAGAACCCGGTGTTTCAGGGTGCTGATGTGGACCTGAAATTCAACAAGCCGGAACTTACGGTATCTATCGACCGTGCGAAGGCATCGCAGATAGGTGTATCCATAGCTGATGTGTCGCAAACGCTACAGCTGGCTTTGAGCGGTGGCCGCTTGGGTTATTTTACAAAGAACGGTAAGCAATACCAGGTAATGGGGCAGGTGTTCCGCAAAGACAGGGACGCGCCTGTAGCACTCAATTCCTATTTTGTAAAGAATGCCAGCGGTGAATTTATATCGCTGGATAACCTGGTGACCGTAGAAGAAACGACCAGTCCCTCGCAGATATATCACTACAACCGTTACAAATCAGCTACCATATCGGCAGGCCTCGCACCGGGTAAGACTATTGGTGATGGTATAGCTGAGATGGAGAAGATATACAACGATCTGACACAGAAAAAAGTGATTGATGAGAGTTTCTCTACCTCTCTGGGTGGTGCATCTAAAGACTATGTGGAGAGTGCATCAAATACATTGTTTGCCTTCCTGCTGGCGCTCGTGCTGATATATCTGATACTTGCGGCGCAGTTCGAAAGCTTTATGGATCCGCTCATCATCATGTTCACCGTGCCACTGGCTATCGCTGGTGCGGTATTATCGCTGGGCATATTTGGGCATACGCTTAATATCTTCTCTCAGATAGGCATGATTATGCTGATAGGGCTGGTAACCAAAAATGGTATCCTGATTGTAGAATATGCCAACCATATACGCGATAAGGGTACAGCGAAGGTACAGGCAGCTATCGAAGCAGCCACTATGCGTCTCCGCCCGATATTGATGACCAGCCTGGCCATGATATTTGGCGCGCTGCCGTTGGCATTATCATTAGGCGCGGCATCTACTAGCCGTATACCTCTGGGCATTGTGATAGTAGGTGGTGTATTATTCTCTTTGATACTTTCATTGTTCATACTGCCGGTTATATACAGCATGATGTCGCGCAGGAAACCTGCACCGGCTACTGCTATTGATAAACTGACTGAGTAATATTTTTAGAAAAGACATTATTTTTAACGTACGCTATAATATGAGTTTTGTTCACAAGGCGCTGATAGTACTGATGCTGCTAGCTGCTAACGCGGCCAACGCGCAAGAGCGTCTTACCCTGCAGGATGCGATTGCACGTGCGTTGCAGCACAATTATGATATACGGATAGCACAAAATGTTGCGCGCCAAACGGAAGTAAATAATACGGCAGGCAATGCGGGCATGCTACCTAATGTAAATGTGGTAGGTGGGGTAACTACAGGTAGTGCAAATACGCATATTGAATTTGCCGACGGCCGTGTGCAGGATGTGAATAATGCCGCTTCGCTACAGGTAAACGGTTCAGCTCAACTAGATTGGACCATATTTGACGGTGGTAAAATGTTCATTGTGAAAAAGCAGCTGAACGTGCTGGAAGAAGCAGGCAAAGCACAATTGAAAGCACAGGTGCAGGCTACGGTGTCGCAAGTGATACAGGCTTATGCACAGGTGGTGTTGCAGCAGCAGCAGGGTATAGCAATAGATACTGCGCTTGTGCTTGCACAAACGCGCATGGTATTGTCGCAGATGAAGTTTGAGACAGGTATCTCAGCTAAAACAGATTACCTGCAGGCGCTTACCGACTATAATGCCCGCCAGTCTGATTCTATGTACCGTGAGAGCTCACTGAATGCAGCTTTTGCCAATCTGAATATGCTGATGGGGGTAGATGATTTCAGTACGTATATTGTAGACGACAGCCTTGATCTGGATGTTGCATTAACGCCTACGGATAAAGAAAGGCTGGAAGATGTGAACCTTACTCTTGAATATGCCCGCCGCACTGCCGAGGCATCTCGCCTGAATGCCCGCGCATTAAAGGCAGATATGTTACCTAAACTGGCATTGAATGGCGCATACAACTATAATTATACACGTAGCCAGTCAGGTTTTGCATTGTTCAACAGAAGTTACGGCCCTACCGGCGGCCTTGTGCTGAATGCACCCATATTTAATGGAGGTAACATCAGGCGCCAGGCTAAAGTAGCATCACTGCAAGCTATGCGTGATGACTTGCTGTATCAAAAGCAAAATACTGAGCTTGCCCGCCAGTACCGCACCGCATGGCGCAACTACGAAGTAGCTGTATCAGCCTACAGGCTGGAGCAAAAGAATATCAACAACGCAAAAGAGAACAAGGATATCCAGGCTGCACGGTTCCGTGTAGGTGTAGCCACTACGCTCGAGATACGCGAGGCTGAGAATAGCTATGTGCAAGCGCTATTGCGCGTATATACAGCCGCCTACAACCTGAAGGTGAATGAAACCCAGGTGCTGGAGCTGGAGAATGAGCTTGTAAAATAATTTCCCCAGGTTAGCTATTGTTATTTGCCATGCTGGTGTAGCGATACCAGCGGTATATGGCTCATGCGGGCCATGGCTTTGGTGTGGCTATGGTGCAGCAGCCTGTCAAAAAAGCTATGCTTGTGCGGCATTACCACCAGCCAATCCATATCCTGCTCTACCACAAAATGCTGTATGCCTTCATCTATCTCGCTGCTGCTGATGAAATGGTATTGAGGTGCTGCCTCTGCCAGCATACTACGTAGCGTTGCAGCTTCTGGTGGTGCTTCGGTGCCAAAGTCGCGGTCGCTTTTATGCACGTTCAGTACATGTAGCTGGGCATCTGTGTTTTTGGCAAGGGCTACAAGGTCGCTTGCAGGTAGTAGTTCCGATACATTTTTATAGTCGCAGGCAAAGCATATTTTCTTCACAGGTCGGTACCTGGCTTCTAATGGCACAGCTACTACCGGGTGCGATAATTCTTTCAATGCGTTCATCAGGTTGCTGCCCGGCCAGAATGCCGTATCCTCACTACTGCTATTACCCACTACGGTTAGCCATGGGGCTGCCTGTTCGGCATATTCCTGCAGGCTATCGGTAATGTCGCCATAGCTTATATGGGTCTGTACCTGAAGATTAGGGTATTGTGTTTTCAATTGGCGAATCAGTCCATTCATACCTTCCTCCGCAATCTCCTTCGCTTCGTCTATCGACATTACCGGCATAGGCGTATCGTTGAAAGCTACCGGTATAAAATAGGAATGTAATACTGTAATGCTGGCATTATGTGCTATGGCCAGGTTGCAGGCATAATGCACTGCATTGGTAGCTACATCGGTGAAGTCGGTTGCGGTGAGTATGGTAGGCATGAAAAAATAGTTCTCTTTATGTGCTAAAAGTTAGCATAAAAAAGAGAACTAAAAAAGTTATGCCCTTAGGGCGTGCCGGTTGCTAATCTTTCTTCTTGAAGATACCTTCAAACGCTTTTACAAATACCTGTGCGAATGTTGTAACGATGATCTTCATTTCCAGCCATATACTACGGTTTTTCAGGTAGTATATATCCCACTGTACGCGTTTGCGCAGCTCACGCTCTATGTTTATCTCGCCTATATAACCTTTTATCTGTGCCATGCCGGTCATACCAGGGGTAGCTTCGTGGCGCAGGTTGTAGTAGGGGATGAACTGAGAATAGTATTGGGTATGGTACAGCATGTGCGGGCGTGGGCCTACAATGCTCATATCGCCCAGCAGTACGTTGAAGAACTGCGCGGTTTCATCTATGTGTGTTGCACGCAGAAATTTGCCTATCCAGGTAATGCGTTTGTCATTAGATGTTGCCTGTTTAGTGTCAGCATCATCGTTCACATACATGGTGCGGAATTTAAAACAGTCAAATTCCTGGCCTTTATAACCTGTACGCTTCTGAATGAAGAATACCGGGCCTTTTGAGGTAAGTTTAATAAGCAGCGCTACTATCGGGTACAGCCACGACATTACCGATATGATGAATACCATTGATACTATGATGTCCATCGTTCTTTTGATGGATGCATAGTATGCAGGTGGCTGGTAAACCATGTAACGATGGTTTATTTCCCTGAACATCTCACGTATCTCCGCAACATCAGATTGCGGGGCCGTGGTGCGCAAGGGCTGCACTGCGGGTATCTTTATTACAAACGGTTGTTCCATTATAAGTTTAGTAGAATCGCCTTATTCAGGCTTCCATTATTACATCAAAAATCGTGTCAAACTTTACGATTGTCATATATTTTTTTATAAAAATTTGAAATTAGCTGTTTTTCAAACTTTTAAATGAATTATTTGTATAATAATAACTCCACCATAGTAGCGCAAACAACGCATAAAATACTACTCCGGCCTGAGATTGGAGGCCGGCTTCCTGCATCATAAATAGAAAAGAAACAATATGAAAGACAAAGAATACCAGGTTATTCTTTAAAAAATCCATGTAAAAAAATGGTGATAAGAGCATCATGACCAATAAGATCAATCCCGGCAGGCCTACCATCACCAGTGTTTGCATGAACATGTTATGCAGGTTCAGGTTGTAAAAGCCTGATTTATAATCGTGTTCTCCTCCTGTCAGGTGGCGTATACCCAGTTCGCGCATCTTATTATTCTGCACGTCTTTTACATCGCCGTTACCTACACCGGTCAGCCAGCCATTATTGTCTTTCAGGTTCTGAAAGCCAACGCGCCAGGCAAATACCCTTACCGTCAGGTTGCTGAAGCGGCTTTCATCTACATTGCTATAATCGTTCAGCCATGCATTCTGTATGTCGTTATGCACTATACTGTCGTACCGGCTTTTTATGGGGTTGTCGGTAGCAAACAAGCCTACAACCAGCGTCATAAAAACAACAATTGAAGATACTATAGCTGCCTTCGGCAGCCTTTTAATGTTCCTGAAAAGGTATAGTGGTGCTACGAAGAACAGCATGACCAATATAAGCGTGCGCGAAGACAGCAGCAGGAAAAGCACAAAATCGATAAGCAGCAAGGCGATACCCACCCATTTCCATTTTTTGGTGAAGTATTGCTTTAGCGGCATGAATAGCAATGCACTGATGGCAAGCATGGTATATAGTGCCATGTATACAGCATGGGCGTCAAAGCCTTCTACTAGGTTGTGGTAGAAAAAATGGCTGGTGTCGCCGGTATTCATCCAGCGCAGGCATGCGCGGCATAGGTAGAAAATGCCAATTACATTAACACCGGCTATAAATGACATAAAAACCCGGTCTACTAGCCGGCGCGATGTATTGAAGGTGCCAATGATAAGCGGCAAAACCAACAGGCTAAGTTTTACCTGGAGGTCGAACAGGGACTGCTCTTTGTTGGTGCTATAGAAATAACTGAGTGCGTGGACAAGATAGTACGCCAGCCACACCCACAGTATTTTACGTTCTTTCAGGTTGCTAACGAAAGACCGGCCATCAAGCTGTAGCAGCCAGACCAACGCAAGCAGTACTATGGCAGCAGAGGAGTAGATGAAAGGAAAGGGTATGAAAAATGCCAAAGCGCATATTATATAACCCGGCAAAAGTTTCAACCAGCCCGCTTTTAACATGGTGCAAAAGTAGCTGATTATATAGTATTTTTACCGCTTGCTTAGCTAATTATATATAACGCCCGGTGAAAAATAACCTCTTAAAGAAAATATTCTCGTCTGGGTTGCAGGCTATAGGGGTACAGGTGCTGGGTTTGTTATTCTTCTACATTGTTTCCAAGGCTATGTCGAAGAATGATTTCGGTATTATCAACTGGGCTACAGCTGCTTCTGTCATCATTACTACGTTGCTTAGCTTTGGTATGGAGCAGGTAGTTTTCCGCCGTATAGCTGCCTCGCAGCGGTCCGACTGGGCAGCCGCTGCCTATATGATACATGCGCTGGTAGGCTCGGTAGTAGGGTTTGTAGTGCTATTGCTGCTGGCTGCGGTATTGAAAAAGGAAGAGATCGGCTACCTGCCTTATTTCTTCCTGTCGCAGGCGTTTATATATATGGCCACACCGCTCAAGCAGCTGCTTAATGCCAAGCAGCGGTTTACGCCATACGGTATTGTTGCGCTCATCAGCAATGGGCTGAAGGTGCTGATGGCCTGGTGGTATATACGCTCAGGCAGCATAGGTATAGCACAGGTATATATCACACTTATTGTTTGCGGGGCAGTTGAGTTTTTCTCATTGTTTTATTATGTGAAAAAACATGCGGGCTTCACTATCAGTTTCCGCACATCGGCCTACACCAAGCTGCTGAAGGAATCACTGCCGCAGTATATATCTGTCATATTCGATTCCAGCCTCTCCCGGCTCGACTGGTTTTTGATAGGTCTTATTGGCACCAATACCATGACGGCTGAGTATGGTGTGGCCTATAAAGCTTTCGAGATGCAGCGCCTGCCCGTTACTATAATTGCCCCGGTAATATTGGCCAAGTTTGCAAAACTGATGGGTAGCGGCACTGTGCTTGATGAAAATAAGAAGTCGGTCATCAATAGCATATTCAAGCTCGATTTTTTTCTGGCGGGGCTCATACCGCTCATCTCGGTTATGCTATGGGTGCCTGCGCTGGAGTTGATTTATGATGGCAAATACGGTGCTGACAATCTTACTGAGTTTACCATCTTATCTGCCAATATACCACTACTGTTTGCCGTCAACCTTTTATGGACCATTAGCTTTACAGGTAAGTCTTATCGTAAGATCGCCAACATCACCATTGGTAGCGCGGTCATCAACCTATTGCTTAATCTTATACTGATACCTTTTTATGGCGGGGTAGGAGCAGCTTCGGCATTTTTGCTCACCACTATTATTCAGCTGGCAGGTTATCTCAGGCTGATAAAAAAGGAATTTTTTAGCCTCCCGGTGCAGGCTGTGGTGCTGTGTTTATTGATAGGTGTTGGTGCATATCTTATTGCCAAAACCACAACTCATACATGGTGGTTGCAACTATTGATAGCACCTGCGATATATATAGCAGGCACCGTGCTGCTCAGGCAGGTAACGATGAATGATGTGAAAACCCTGAAACAATTTTTTAAATAATGAATATCCTCTACCTCTGCGACGAGTACCCGCCAGGCAGGCATGGTGGCATAGGCACTGTAGTGCAGCTGCTGGCCAGGCAAATGGTGCTGCAGGGGCACAAGGTGGTGGTTGCAGGGTTTTACGACTGGGGCTATGGTGGCGAAGATAGTTTTGATGATGAAGGCGTACAGGTATATCGTTTCCGCAGGGGGCTCAATTCATCATTCTTCGGCAAGCAAGATAGCCTGCCTGTAAGGGCTATGTATAAATTGCTGAAGGTGTCAGGCGTATTTCAGCGCGATGTAAAGCGCAGCCTGCAACGTTATAAACCGTTTTTGGAGGGGCTGATACAGGAGTACAGTATTGATATTGTGGAGATGCCCGACTATAACGACTATATTCGGCATATCAATGCGTATATAGCGTTCCCGAAATTGTCGGTGCCGGTTGTGGTAAAATGCCATGGATCGATGACCTATATCGCCAAGGGCAACAAACTGCCATTGCCGCAACATATATGGCAAATGGAACATGACCTGCTACAACAAGCTACCGCCGTATGTGCGGTGAGCAGCTATACCGCCAATACTACGGCAGAATATCTGCAGTATAAAAAGCCGGTAGCTGTAATGCACAATGGTATAGACATGGCGCAGATACCACCGCCTGCAATGCAGAAAGATGATAACATGGTGGTATATGCGGGTGCGCTGGCACCCTATAAAGGAGTATATCAATTGCTGAAGGCATGGAACCTGGTACATAAAGCAATGCCGCAAGCACGGCTGCAGATGTATGGCAAAGGGCCTATAGAAAAGATGAGACCTTTGCTGGAGCAAGGGGCAGCGACAACCGTAACCTTTAACGGCCATACCGCCAAAAAGCAATTGTTTGAAAAGCTTGCTCAGGCGGCGGTAGGTATATACCCATCCTATGCCGAAACCTTTGGCTTGATAGCGGTAGAAACTATGGCTTGCCATACGGCTACTATATATACGTCTCGCACGGCCGGGCCCGAGATCATTGAGCATGGAAAGGATGGCTTGCTGGTAGATCCCGCCAGCGAGCAACAAATAGCAGATGCTATAACGTATATATTGAAGAACAAGGAGGAGCGACAGAAGTTTGAGGAGAACGGTTACAGAAAAGTCATCGACAATTTTGACATACGCAAGATAGCTTTGCAACATATAGTATATTACAACGAAGTGCTCAGTTCACTAAACAGATAAATGATCAACGAGAATAACGAACGAAAAGGAAAGGTAGATTGGTTGTTGCTGATCTTTTTATTTCTATTTACCAACCAGGCGGTACTTACGTACAAGTTGGTAGGGTTGGTACTTATTTATCTGTTCAGGTTCAATTTTAAGTTCGGCATGTTCAAAGGCAGGTTGCCTAAGTTCTATTTCTTTATACTACTGCTCGCTCTGTTCAGCTTCGTATTCATTGTTAAAGAGTTTAGTTCCGATTATATTACTGCATTCATAGTAGGTAATCTCTTCTGGGTGTTTTCGCTGATGGCTGCTCATCAGGTAAAGCTGAGTGTAGAGCGTTATGGACATAAGTCGGTATACGAAACGATGAAGGTGTTCACTTTTGTCAATTTCATCTTTTGCATCTACCAGTTGGTGTCCATTATGCAGATAACAGGTACGATCAATCCATATAATGAATACATACCATTTCCGTATGGCATGTCTACCGGAGATAATATTTACGGTGCGTTTCTGCAAAACTCTTACTATAATAATATGGTGAGTGCCATACTTGCAGTGTATTTTATCTTCAAGCGCAACGCTACGTTTACCATACTTTCCGTTATCTGCCTGGTGCTCATTTTCGGCAATTTCGGCACTATACTTTTTGTGAGCCTGCTGGCGGGTCTTTTACTGGCGGGTATATTCGCCGGAGCTGCGCAATATAGCAAAGGCAGTCTTGCTACATGGATAAAACAGGTGGCACCCAAGGGCGCTTTCTACCTGTACCTGCCCGGGCTGGTGTTGCTTATCGGGCTTATGTACTATATCGCTTCGCCCAAAAACCTGGGGTATATTGTTGATAAAGTGAAGGATAAGATATTCTCGGTGAAGAGCAATGATGAGCATAATTATGCTACCATGATCTCCAACCAGGAGCCGGAAGAAAAAGCGTTCGATCCGTTCTCTGATTATCTGGAAGAGAAAGAAAAAAAGCTTGTTGGCAATACACAGCTGAAAAGCTTTGACGCCAAGGCGGGATTGACAGACAAGAACCTAAACGCAAAAGAGGAACTGACAAAAACATACATCGAAAAATTACAAGGCAAAAATCTTGCAGTGTTGGAGACTACCGCATTCCTGAAGGCATCGACTACAAATCTGCTGTTTGGTGCAGGTACAACCCGCTTTTCATCACTCATAGCGCAAAAAATGTCCGGTTATGATTCCAGCCGTTTGTTTATGAATGTGCTGCCCAAATACATAGCCAAGCCTTATGCCGAAAACCACATGCTGCTCATAAAAGTGAGAGCGGAGTCGAAGGATAAAGCATTGTACTCAACTGCTAACTGGCCCGATAGCTTATACAACCAGTTGTTTGGCGAGTACGGTGTGATAGGTATGCTGTTGTTCATGTTTTTTTATGTGGGCTATTTTGTCAGGTATATTGGCCGCTGGTCGTATGGCTTGTGGATACTGGCTATCTTACTTCCTTTCGCGCATCTCAACTATGTATTTGATACGCTTTGCGTAATACCTTTTTTTGAACTGCTGATGTTTGCAGATATAGATGAACATAGCGAAAGTATACCCGTAAATGACTGACCAACACCCCCCTTTAGTAACCGTACTGCTGCCCGCCTATAATGCCGGGCCTTACCTGCGCGAGTCTATCGACAGTGTATTGGCACAGACGTTTACCGATTTCGAATTGCTGGTTATCAATGATGGCTCTAAAGACTATACGGCTGATATACTGGCCACCTATACTGACCCACGCATGACGGTAGTGCATCAGCAGAACATGGGTCTAATCAAAACACTAAACAAAGGGCTGCAACTGGCCAAAGGCAAATGGATAGCCCGATTTGATGCTGACGATGTGTGCTATCCGGAACGTCTACAGGTGCAGGTCGATTTTCTGAAGAACAATTCCGACCATGTGCTCACCGGTGGTGAGGCCGACTATATGGATGAGGATGGCAATTTCATCTTCACCTTCCACTTTCGCAACTACGATGATGCAGCCATCCGCGCTGATAACTTCAGGCTATGCCCGGTGATACATGCTGCGGTGATGTTTCATAAAGATGCAGTGATAGCAGCCGGAGGTTATGACGATCACGCCATTACATTCGAAGATCATCTGCTGTGGCGCAATCTGGCAAAGCACGGCAAGTTGATGAATATGCACAAGCCGCTTATCAAAGTTCGTTTCAACGCAGCATCGGTAACGATAGATGAAAAATGGCGTGGTCAGGAGTTTATTGACTTAAAGATGCGCTCGATACAACAAGGTTTTGTAACGCCTGAAGATTTTGAGCTGCTGAAAAAAATATTAAAAGCACAGGATTTTGCGGAGTATAAGAAGGCATCTTACCATGCTATGCTCGGCAAAAAATATCTCTGGAACAATCCCGACAGCAAAGAGGCGCGCAGGCATTTGCGTATAGCCATGAGCTATTATAAAAAGAACCTAGCTACCTACGCGTTATATGCGTTCTCTTACCTGCCTGCATCGTTCCGCCAATGGATATATACAACCTTTAAAAAATAAGCCCAATGAAACTAGCCTATATTTCGAGGGCCACATTATATACATCGCCCGGTGGCGATACTACACAACTGGATGAAACGGCTGCCAACCTGCGCGAGATGGGTGTTGAAGTAGACATCTACCTTGCCAGCGATACGATAGACTACAGTAAGTACGACCTGCTGCATTTCTTCAATATCATTCGCCCGGCCGATGTCATCAAGCACATCAAGCTATCGCGCAAGCCGTATCTGGTCTCTACCATTTTTGTAGAGTATGGTGCTGTAAAAGAAAAGCCTACCGGCATAAAAGGTATCGTGCAAAGCCTGGTGTCAGAATCGATGCTCGACTATATAAAAGTGATTGCCCGTGCAGTGAAGAATGGCGAACGCATAGTGAGCAAAGAATACCTGTGGATGGGGCAGGTGGGTAGCATACGCTATGTAGCCAACAATGCTGCCATGCTGCTGCCCAACTCCGAAAGTGAATATAGGCGTTTTTCCAACAAATACAATATCAATAAGCCGTATCATGTAATACCCAACGGTATCAATATCGATATGGTGAGCCGCTCGTACCCAGCAGATGAAAAGCATAAAGATGCCATCCTTTGCATGGGCCGTATCGAAACACGTAAGAACCAACTGGCTCTTATCCGTGCGTTGAATAATACTCAGTATAAACTCTTCATCTACGGCAAGCCATCACCCAACAACATGGCCTATTATGAGCAATGCAAAGCAGAGGCTGGTCCTAATGTATTTATCCCCGGTGAGCTAAAAGGCGATGCACTATACACCGCTTATGCCAATGCTAAAGTGCATGTGCTGCCCAGCTATTTCGAGACAACAGGTTTATCGTCATTAGAAGCAGCTGCAATGGGCTGCAATATTGTGGTGACGGATAAAGGCGATACACGCGACTATTTTAAAAATGATGCGTGGTATTGTGAGCCTGATGATGTGGCGTCGATAAAGCAAGCTGTTGACGATGCGTTTAATGCGCCATACGATACAGGCTTCCGCCAACGCATCATGGATAACTATACCTGGAAGCGCGCTGCTGAAGAAACTTTAGCAGCATATAAGCAAGTGTTGAAAGTTTAATGTTCTTTTGTATTCCCAATGGCACCACTACTCAAAATAGGCATTCTAGGCACTCGCGGCATCCCCAACCGCTATGGCGGCTTTGAGCAGTGTGCCGAGTATTTGGCCGCAGGGTTGGTAGCAAAGGGGCATAGGGTATGGGTATACAACTCCCACGACCATGAGTATAAGGACAAGGTATGGAATGGTATCAACATCATTCACTGTTACGATCCTGAATATAAAATAGGCACCCCTGGTCAGTTCATATACGATCTCAATTGCATCAACGATGCCCGCAAGCGCGATTTTGATGTGCTGCTGCAACTGGGCTATACCAGCAATAGTATTTGGTATTGGCGCTGGCCTAAGTACTGCCCCAATGTGGTGAACATGGATGGGCTGGAGTGGAAGCGCAGCAAGTACAGCAAGAAGGCGCAGAAGTTTCTGAAACATGCTGAACGCTGGGCAGCCGTACACGGCGATCTGCTAATAGCTGATTCAATGGGTATTCAACAATACCTAAAAGAGACATACAATAAAGAGTCCGACTTTATCGCCTACGGCTCAGATATTTTCGATCAGCCGGATGTTTCGGTGCTCAATGCATACAGTCTCAATCCATACAGCTACTATATGCTGATGGCGCGCATGGAGCCGGAGAACAATATCGAAACCATCATAAAAGGCTACCTGCAAAGCGGCAGTACTAAGCCGCTGGTAGTAGTAGGGAAGACGTCAAATGGCTTTGGCACGTACTTAGTGAATACATACGGACATAACTCCGGTATCAAATTCGTAGGTGCTATATACGATGCCCGTATCGTGAACAACCTGCGTTATCATGCGCACCTGTATTTTCACGGGCATTCTGTGGGCGGCACCAATCCATCACTGCTCGAGGCCATGGGTAGCAATACGCTCATCGTAGCACATGGCAATGTGTTCAACAGAACCGTGCTGGGCGATGATGCTATGTACTTTATGAATGAAGATGAGATTGCGGGTATAATAACCAATGCAAAAGACAAGCAGCAGTACAACAACTGGCTGCAGAACAATACCAATAAGATACAGCACCAATATAGCTGGCCGCATATAGTTGACCTGTACGAGGAATCGCTACAGAAAGCGGTACGGCAGTGGAAAAAATAAAGGGCTGAAATTTCAGCCCTTATTTTTTGTATTACTTAGCAGCTTTCGCTTTGAATTTGCTGATCGCGTTGCGGGTAAAATCGCTCAGTACCAGGCGGCCACTGATGGCAGCACGCTCGGCCAGCAAAGTATCCCAATGCTCAGTGCCATGCCAGAAGATCTTTTTCAACTGTGCCATAGCCTCAGGGCTGCTATGTGCCAGCTTGTCTGCAAGCGCTTTTACTGCATCGTCTACTTCTTCTATGGTATTGTACACTTCCGAGTATAAACCATGTTTCTTAGCCCACTCAGCACTGCGCCATTCTGTAGCATCTATCGCCAGCTGCGAGAAGCAAGACAGGCCTACTTTGCGCTCAACTGCAGGGCCTACTACAAATGGGCCAATGCCTACTGCCAGTTCACTCAGTTTTACTGAGGCCTCCTCTGTTGCTATTGCATAATCGCATGCCGAAGCGATACCTACACCACCACCTACAGCTTTACCCTGTATGCGTGCAATGATGAACTTATGGCATTTGCGCATAGCGTTGATAACGTTAGCGAAACCGCTGAAGAACTTTTTACCATCAGCTTCGTTGCTGATAGCTACTAACTCATCAAAAGATGCGCCGGCGCAGAATGCCCTGTCGCCACCGCTTTTAATGATAATCACTTTCACACGCTCATCAATGCCAATGTCGTTGATGGTTTTGGCAAGGTCGTTCAGTATAGCCGCTGGCAAAGAGTTGCTCGACGGGTGATAAAATTCTATAGTAGCAATGCCATGCTCTATATGGCTCTGTACATAGCCTTCGGGGTGTTGCATAGTTTCCGGTTTGTGCTGCAAATATAGGGGCAATCTTATTAACCCTCAGTTATTACAGTGGTATTAGGTGTTGTGTTTAGTCTTGGTTACGTTTTTTTACCATGGTAAGGATAGTGGCAATGGCAACGGTCTCCCCGGTTTCATCATACACATCTACCAGCCATTTTACTATGCCTTTAGCTATATCCGTCTCATCGCGTTTCTCCTGGTCTACACGCTCTTTCACGGTCAGCTTTACGCCTATGGTCATGCCGGGGTATACAGGTTTGGTAAACCTTGCCTCGTCAATACCATAGTTCAGCAGTACCGGCCCTTTCTTCGCATCTACAAACAGGCCCGCCGCTTTCGATAGCACGAAGTAGCCGTGTGCCACCCTGCCGGTGAAGATGGTGCCCTCCAGCGAAGTAGCATCCATGTGCGCGTAGAAGTTATCACCGCTCACGTTGGCGAAGTTGGTAATGTCTGTTTCTGACACCGTATGCTTAGCAGTGATAACCGTATCGCCTACTTTCAGGTCTTCAAAATATTTACGGAACGGGTGCACCTCTGTCTCAGTTTGCTTAGCGCCTTGCTGGTATACATTGGTGATGCGTGTAATGGTAGTAGGCGAACCTTGTATTGCCGTGCGTTGCAGGTAGTGCAGCACACCACGTTTACCGCCCATCTCTTCACCACCACCAGCCCGGCCCGGGCCACCGTGCACCAGCAGCGGCATTGGCGAGCCGTGGCCTGTGCTTTCTTTAGCGCAGTCAGTGTTCAGCACCAGTATGCGGCCGTGCATGGTTGCAGTGCCCAGTACAAATTCTTTCGCTACATCGTCATCCGCCGTCACTATCGAGCATACCAGCGAGCCCTTACCCATTCTGGCCAGTTCTATAGCCTCATCTATATTGTTATAAGGCATTATAGTTGATACCGGGCCGAACGCCTCGATATTATGGCAGTCAAGATTCTTGAACGGATCTGTATTCAGGAAGATCAGTGCGGGTAAGAACGCCCCTTTATTTTTATCAGCGCCGGTCACTTCAAATTTCTCCAGGTCGCCTATTACTATCTGTTGTGTTTTAGCCAGCTGCTGCACTTTTTCGCGCACTTCTTCACGCTGTGCCAGGCCGGCCAGTGGGCCCATGCGCACACCTTCTACGCTCGGGTCGCCAATGGTAGTGCCTTGCAGGCGCTTGCCCAGTGCTATCTGCACATCTTCTACACGGTCGGCAGGCACCATGATGCGGCGTATGGCCGTACATTTCTGTCCTGCTTTGGTAGTGATCTCACGGGTTACTTCTTTTATGAACAGGTCGAACTCCGCAGAACCCGGTTGTACATCAGGCCCCAGTACGCAGCAGTTCAGCGAGTCAGCCTCCAGGTTGAAGGATACCGCCTCCGATAAAATGCGTGGGTGCGATTTCAGCTTGCGGCCTGTTTCTGCCGAGCCTGTAAAGGTGACCACATCCTGCGTTTCCACGGTATCCAGTATACCCCTGGCCGAGCCACAAATCAGTTGCAGCGAGCCCTCAGGCAGTATGTTCGATTTGATGATCTCTTCAAATACAGCTTCCGTCAGGTAAGATGTCAGCGTAGCGGGCTTAACTATTGCGGGCACACCTGCCAGCAGGTTCACCGCTATTTTCTCCAGCATACCCCATACCGGGAAGTTGAAGGCGTTGATATGGATCGCCACACCCTCGCGCGGCACCATGATGTGGTGACCTATGAACGTGCCGTTTTTCGACAGCTTGGCAGCCTCACCATCCACATAAAAACGCTCGTCAGGAAACTGGCGGCGCAGGCTGGCGTTAGCAAACAGGTTGCCGATACCACCTTCTATATCCACCCAAGAGTCAACGCGCGTTGCACCAGTGTTTGCGCTCACCTTGTAGAAATATTCTTTGCGCTCCAGCAGGTAAAAGGCCAGCGCTTTCAGCATCCTGCCACGCTGGTGAAAGGTAAGTTTGCGCAGTGCCGGGCCGCCCACTTTACGGGCATAGTCCATCATAGCGCCAAAATCCAGCCCTTCGCTGCTGGCGGTATATATGGCATCGCCGGTTATCGCATTATATAAAGTATCGCCATCGTTTTTGGCAGTAACCCACTTGCCTTCGGCGTAGTTTTTCAGCTGTGTTACAGGCATAATTCCTATTGTGTTTTTAAGCAGGCTGCAAGTTATCAATTTTAATGCTAATAAGGTCTTAAAGCCGCCGCTTTACCATTCGGCAATGTTTCACCATATTTACAGTACTATATCCGTTTCATGCAGGCAAATAAAACATCATTTGAACAAAGGCTGGAAGCCATAGCACAGGTATTACTATGGGTTATCATTGTAATTGGCATCGGCCTCCGCATCAGTGTTTACCTGCAAAACCGCGACCTCATTATCGATGAGGTGAACATAGCCCGCAACCTCTACGAGCGCAGCTACCTGGGTCTGCTCCAGCCACTCGATTACGAGCAGTACGCCCCACCGGTATTTCTATGGATAGAGGAGCTTTCCACCCGCATCTTTGGCTTTGGCGAAATGGGCATGAAGCTCTACCCGCTTATCACAGGCATCGTAGCGCTGTTCGTAATGCGCAAGGTATTGCTGAAACTAATGCCCGCCCGTGCCGCCTGGCTGCCATTGCTCATGATGTCGGTTACATATTGGTACATCAACTATTCCACCTGCATCAAGCAATACATGCCCGATACCATGATAGCCCTCATACTCGTATGGCTGGCGCTGAGTTACGATATGGATAAAACCCCGCGCAAGAAATTTATTGCCATCTGGGGCGGGGTAGGTACGCTGGTCATCTGGTCGTCCATGCCATCTGTATTTGTGCTGGCTGGCGTGGGCTGCTACTATGGCCTGCATAGCATCAGGAACAAATGGAAAGGTTTCGGTGCGCTGGCGCTTATCGCCCTTATATGGCTGGCCAACTTCGGCCTGTTCTACGAACTGATGCTGAAAGCCCAGGTGGGCCTGCCATACCTGCAGAATTATCACAAAAACTACTTCCTCATTGCAAACCCGCAAAAATTCCAGGACTGGCAGCACAACTGGTCGCGCCTGAAGGAGATACTGATGAACATGGGCGGTTTCCACTATTACGCCTGGCTGGTGAGTGTATTATTTGTAGCGGTTGGTGGTTTTGCTCTACTGTTCAGAAGGCCGCAATGGTTCATCCTTATCCTGTTCCCGGTTATGTTCACCTTCATGGCTGCTGCTATGAAACAATTCTCCCTCATCGAGCGGGTGATACTTTTCATGATGCCGCTGCTGCTCATCACGTTGGGCTATGGCGTATGGCAATTCATGCAGCTGAGGTTCAAAGCCGTACAGTTGCTGGCTATTATCGGCGGTATCTATATCATTTCGCACTACAACGAGTTCCAGTTCTTCTACAAACCGTTGATAACCCCCGAGTTCACCAAAGGCATGGAATACCTGGATAAAAAAGGCGTTCAGGGCAACCAGGTATATGTGCATGATGCCACGCGCCCTACGTATCTATATTACACGCAAATACACCCCAACAAGAAAAAATGGGCGCACCTGCAAGGGGCCAACCTGCTGAACTGGGACGACCACTACGCATTTGTCATGCGCGGGCAACCATCAGATACAGGGTATTTCTTCTTTACCGGCGGCATGGGCGAGGTAGAGACCGCCCGCCGCGATAATGAACTGAGCCACGGCACCACGGCTATTGACAGCTTTATGGCCAATATATGCAAGGTGAAAGTATGTGTCCGCAAGCCCGATGAATAACTATCCACACCCTGTGCAAAGCTCCTAATGATTTTTAGCCACAGCCCGTTATTTTTGCACACATGATATATCATATAGTAGTAGGAGACATGGCCGCTGGCCCATTGCAGGAAGCCATCATGAACGAGCCCACCATGCAGGGCGAGGTAGTGGTAATGAAAGATATATTGCACGTAGGCCCACTGAAGAAAGAAGAAGGCAACAGCTTCAGCCAGCAACGCAGCGCGTTTTGGCAGCAGGTTGCCCCCAATGATAAAAACCCGGTTGTGGTGGACGATATGGAGCGCCTGCTCGAAATATCGAACGCCATGTATAAAGACGAAGGCATCAAAGTATGGTTCTGGATGGCGCCATGGCCAGCCGATGTAATGGCCTACTACTGGATGTTGCCCTACCTGTCAAAGCACAAAGGCCGCTTCTTCCTCGTCAGTATAGCCAACCTGCCCTTCCTCGACGAGGCGGGCAAGGTGTTCTACCCTAAAAACATTAGCGAGATACTGCCTAAAGAACTCATCAAAGCCCGCCGCCTGGCGCGCGAGGTCACCTTTGCTGAAATAGAGGTAGATGGCGAAGAATGGCGCAAACTGGTGAGCGATAACACAGGCATCCGCACACATGGCGGTGGCAAGAAGATAGCATCTCAAAGTGATGATTTTTACGATGCGCAACTGCTCAGCTTTTGCTCGCACCAATTTCAAAAAGGACAGCGTATTGTTACACAGGCGCTCAGTAAACTGAATATACCTACAGGCGACATATACCTTGGTTGGCGCCTACGCCGTATGGCCGAAGATGGTACTTTGGTGATACAGGGTGACCCCACCAAAACGCTGAAAGACTTTGAGGTGAAGCTGCCCGGTGGCAATGTAGCCGAAGGCGCTGCACCTGCCGAAGCGGAGCAAACAGCCTAAAATTTACTAAAAGCCTTATTTAACGTACCTTTGCGCCCTGTATGAGGTACGAATTGCCTATTGTTGAGCAGCGGGTGAAGCCCCACCAGGTAACCGCCCTGCACATGATGGCCGCACTGGCTTTTGTGGGCGCGGGTGCTATCCTGTCGCTATTGTATGAGCCTGCCAAGGTATGGGGCACTGCGCTATGGATAGTAGGCGTGCTGCTGATGATAGTGGCCATGGGTCGCAATAAATGGCTGGTAAAACCCGCCAATAACCGCATCCTTCGTGTTATTGAACTATTGATACTTTTAGCGCTGGCTATATTTACCGCTTTACAAAAATGGCCGCCACCGGCTATTATGTTTGGCGTATTAACCATTGCTGTAGGCTTTGCCCTGTGGTGGGAGAGCCAGCCCGAAGGCGGCGTGCAGGTAGTGCTGGATGATGCAGGCATCAAGCTGCCCGTTACATCGCGCCGCCGCTTTATAGAATGGCGCGATGCCGACCAGGTCATCATCCGCTTCGGTATACTCACTATCGATTGCGAGGACAACCGCCTGTATCAATACAGCATCGCTAATACACAGCTAGATAAAGAAGCTTTTGAAGAATACTGCCGTGTGCAGATAGCCGCAGGCAAACTGAAAAAAGATAAGAACGACTGGTAGTATCGTCAACTGCTATCATCCAAACTAACAAACAAAAGAACATGACGCCGTATTTATTGTACTCTGACGGGAAGGGAAATATTTTTGAGGATACATCGCTGTACGTAGTAGGGCGCTCGGGTTGGGATGCTATGCCTATACCCGAGGAAGACTGGATAGAACTGCCCGATGGCGGCTCGCTATACGAGCTGCCCGACAGGCGCGGTATAGGTATAGATGTAAAGACCGGCGAGATGCGCCTTTGCGAGAAGGGCTGGGCGGTTGCCGCATTCATACCACCCGCACACACAGGTTTTTATATAGCTGCATTCGAGGCCACGCCCGATGCAACTACGCTGCCGCTATTCTGCTATACCGCAGTGGGCTGGTACGATAACAAGTTTTATGTATCTGCTACACGTATAGAGCAAGACATACGCCAGGAGTGCAGTGGCTACAACGATGAGACTGTAAAGAGCGGGGTAGAGTACATGCTGGAGGCATACCCGCACAACAGGCTGGTACAGCACCTTGCAGATAACTGCGCACTTACTTACCATTGCCCCGCTGCCCGCAACTATTTTATGGGCCGTTGGGAATGCCCTATACCTTCATCACCGGCATGTAATGCCAATTGCATAGGCTGTATATCATTCCAGCCGCAGGATGAGATCATTACTTCTTCGCAAGACAGGCTGATGTTCAAGCCTACTGCTGCGGAGATCGTAGAGTTTACAGTACCGCACCTTGAGACCGCACCTTATCCAATAGTTAGCTTCGGCCAGGGTTGCGAAGGTGAGCCACTACTAATGTGGGAGACCATCCGCGAATCTATCATCGAGATACGCAAGCATACTCAGAAGGGCAGCATCAACATCAACACCAATGGCAGCAAGCCCGATGCAGTGGAGAAACTGATGCAGGCTGGCCTTAACAGTATCCGTGTCAGCCTCAACTCTGTGCGCCCCGAGATATATACCAAGTACTATCTGCCCAACAACTATAAGTTCGAAGACATCCGCGAAAGCGCGCGCATCGTGCGCCAGCATGGCGGCTGGGCATCTATCAACTATTTCGTGTTTCCAGGCATGACGGATAGCGTGGAGGAATATGAGGCTATGCGCGATTTCATCAAGTACACCGATATTAACATGATTCAGTGGCGCAATTTCAATATCGATCCTGACTGGTACTTGGGTAAACTGGGTATCACCGATACGGGTGAATGTCTCGGCATCCGCCAGATGATGGACTTGTTGAAAGAAGAGTTTCCGAACCTGAAATTTGGCTACTACAACCCGCCTAGCGAACGCATGAAGAATTACGATGTGGATTTCGCACATTAACGTATTCCTTGCAATTGTTTCGGTATTTTTAATGCTATGACCAACCTGGTAGAACTGTATAGCCAGCAAACAGATAAGACCAAGGCCTGGGTGTGGACCATCACGGTTCATATCCTGCTGCTTTGCCTGTTCTTGCTATTCAGCTACTCCATACCTGCCAGCGAGACTATGGTGCCCGATATGGGCATGGAAGTGAACCTGGGTACTAGTGATGATGGCAGTGGAGATAGTCAGCCGATGGACGAGGACGACCCCGCCCCCAACAGGGCAGCATCGGCCCGTAAAGTTGCAACTGCCGAGCATGCCGCTACCAAAGAAATGGAGCATACCGACGAGGCAGATGCACCTGCGGTAGCCCACCAGCAGAAAAAAAATACGGATACCCGTAACCGCACCCAAACGGAAACAAAGAAGAGCAATAACAGGCAAACCAACGCTACTGCCAATAGCAGTACACCCGCGCAAAGCCCCCGCTATGTATACCAGGGTGGTACAGGTAAAGGCGGTAACAGTGCTGGTGCGAACGCACCCGGCACAGGCGAAGGTAACACCACAGGCCCCGGCGACCGCGGTGTACCCGGCGGCACACCCGGTGCCAGCAATTATACCGGCAATCCCGGCACGGGCAATGGCGGTATCAGCCACAACCTCGATAAACGCAGCATAGTAGCATTCCCGCCACCCGATGCCGATTTTAAAGAAGGTGGCAGGGTTGTGGTGCGTATCACGGTCAACAGGCAGGGTAATATTGTAGGTAAGCAAGTGGTATCTGCCAGCAATGGCGAGTTGCGTGGTATCGCGCTCCGCAAGCTGGATAAAGTACGTTTCAATAAAAAAGATGATGCGCCTGAAGAACAATTCGGTAATATTACCTTTGTGTTCAAAACACGCTCCTGATCCGTTGTATGGATACGCATCATCACTACCAGCAAACCGTTAACTATTTATACGAGCGCCTGCCGATATTCTCGCGCATAGGTGCCGCTGCTATCAAGAAGGATCTTGACAATACGATCGCGCTGTGCACTGCGCTCGGTCATCCTGAGCAGAAATTCAAAAGCATACATATAGCCGGGACCAACGGCAAGGGCAGCACCAGCCACATGCTGGCGGCTATCTTGCAAGAGGCCGGTTACAAAGTAGGTTTGTACACCTCACCACACCTTACCGATTTTCGTGAACGCATCCGCATCAACGGCCGCCCGGTTGAAAAACAATGGGTGGTAGATTTTGTAGCGCAAAACAAAGGATTAATAGAAAGCGTTGAGCCTTCTTTCTTTGAGATAACGGTAGCGATGGCGTTCGCTGCGTTTGCTGAGCAGGAGGTGGATTATGCGGTGATAGAAACAGGCCTCGGCGGCAGGCTCGATAGCACCAATGTCATCACGCCCATTCTTTCTATCATCACCAATATCAGTCTCGATCATACCGATCTGTTAGGAAAAACATTGCCGGAGATAGCCGGCGAAAAAGCGGGTATCATCAAGCAAGGTATACCTGTAGTAATAGGTCAGCAGCATGCTGAAACCAACAGCGTGTTTTTTGAGACAGCCGTACACAAACAGAGTACAGTCTTCTATGCCGATGCCCTTTGGGATCTCGTGCGTACGAAGCAAGAAAACGGCTTGCAATATTATAAGGCCATACACCGCGCGCGCCGCGAGATGCACGACCTTGTTTGCGACCTTACAGGCAACTATCAATACCACAATATACGCACCGTATTGGCTGCTTATGAGGTGCTGACAAAAAACATAGGCATATCTATACCATTCGATACGGCATTCCGTGCCTTAAGCAAGGTGCGCAAGCTCACGGGCTTGCGTGGCCGCTGGGAAGTAGTGCAGCAAAAGCCCCTGATAGTAGCCGATGTAGCGCATAACCCTGCCGGGCTTACCGAAGTATTATCGCAATGGCAACAGGTAAAGGCGACTACAAAACACATAGTGGTTGGCTTTGTGAAAGATAAGGACGTGAACGAGGCTTTGTCGTTATTTCCTAAAGACAACGTTTATTATTTCTGTGCTGCCGATATGCCACGTGCATTGCCGGCGCTTGAGCTAAAACAGATGGCGCTCACGCATCAGCTACACGGCAATATCTATAAAGATGTAGACGATGCTGTAAAAGCCGCGCGCGATGGCATGGCTATGGATGATGCTCTGTTGATAGTAGGAAGTTTCTTTATTGTAGGCGAAGCTATCAGCTACCTGAATGTGAACAACGGCCTGTTATTTCCCACGGCCCTGGAATAGTACGTTCAGCGTATACAGCATGATTTTCAGGTCAAGTGCCAGGCTGCAGTTCTCTATATACAGCAGGTCATACTTCATGCGCTCGCGCATTTCATCTACGTTCTCCGCATAGCCATACTGCACCATGCCCCACGATGTAAGGCCCGGCTTTACTTTGTGCAGGTATTTATAGTGCGGGTGCGTTTCGCTGATGATGCCTATAAAATGGCTACGCTCCGGCCTTGGCCCTACCAGCGACATGTCGCCAATCAAAATGTTATAAAACTGCGGCAGTTCATCTATCCTCCACTTGCGCATAAAGCGGCCCCATGGGGTAATACGCGCATCCGTTTTGCTTGACAGCGCTGGCCCGTTCACTTCAGCATCTACATACATCGAGCGGAACTTGTAGATGTAAAACTCTTTGCCATACAGTCCTACACGCTTCTGTTTGTATATAATTGGCCCTTTCGATGACAGCAACACCTTTATAGCGCTGAACAGATATACGGGGGAAAGTATCAGCATAGCCGATACCGAAGCAATGATGTCTATCGTGCGTTTGCACACACGCTGCCAGTCGGGCATCAGGTCGGGGTGTATATGTATCAGTACTGCATCATACACATTGCTGGTCTTTACCGATCCCGATATGATATCATACATATCCGGCAATACTTTTATCACCACGGGGCGGTAGCTTAGGCGTGTCAATATGTTTTCCAGCAGATGATGTTCAGATGAATCCACAGCTACGATTACTTCCTCAATAGCATGCCTGTCTATGATCTCCTCCAGTTCCGATAACGCACCCAACTCCGATAAGTAGTGGCTCATGCCATTGCCCAACTCTTTATTGCTGTAGATAAAACCTTTAAAGATATTACCCAGGGCCTTAGGGCTCTCGGTTACAGTTTTGTATACTTCTATGGCTTTGGTACTGCCACCTATTATCAGCGTATTGAAGCCTGTCTTGCCTTTTATCAGGTTCCGCTTCACTCTGTTCAGCAGCAGCAGGCGCACCACCAGTGTAAAGCCGGTATGTATCAGCAGGTAGCGACCCGTCATGCGTATGAAGTAGGCGTAGTCCTGCGCATCGTTGGCAAAGATCAGCAGCGATACCAATATACTACCCAGTATGCACGATATCAGCGTACGGTTTATTTCATTCAACCTCGATTTGCGGTAAAGGTCGAAATAAGTGCCCGATAGAAGGTACAGCAGCATCCAGCCAAGAGGCACGGCTATCAGCCCCAGCACAAAATCGCGGGGCAGCATATTCTCCATCGTGTCAAAATAGCTATCGGTACCTCCAAGCTTCTGGTGGCGGTATGCCCAGAATACCATCCAGGCAACTACTGCCGAGAGGTAGTCGAACACCGCAAACTGGCGGATAGCTGCTATTTTCTCTTTACTGAGGCGCATCCCGCTATTAGTACGATATTACTTTTATGTTGTCGATCAATACATAGCCATTGCTCACGCCTTCATCCAGTCCAGTCTTTATCATGATCCGGTATGTTGCGCCCTGGTAGGTACCCGTAAACTCGGATATGCCGATGTACACCTTGTTCCAGCTATCTTTTGCCCTCAGGCCGCCCAGGTATTCATAGAATATTGTGCCCTGCTTGCTGGTCTGCAAACCTACCTGGAACGATGTATTGCATTTATAGTTCAGCTCAATGAAAGCCTGTCCTGTTTTTATCGGGAAGTCATCGTTCGATATGTTTTCTGATGTAGGGTGATTGGCGTCTACATATATCACGCCGCTACCACCGCCTTCATACACGGTTCCCGGTGCGTTGGTGCGCACAAGGCTGGTATCTGTGGTATTATCAATATTGGTTTTGATGAATGAATTACCCGTTTCAAAATCTTCTTTGAAGTTGAACACGGCTGCATCTACATACCTGATGGTAGGTTTTTTCTCCGTGATTATACCCGGAGCCGGGTTCAGGGAAAAAGTATCGCTGGTAAAGAAAGGGTAGAGTGAGGCGTAGCCCAGGCCGGAGTAGGCAACACCCGGAGATATGGTTACCTGTCCCGGTGCATCGGCAATGATGGGTACTGTAGCCGGCAGCTCAAAAACACCTACCGGGTTGTTGTTGAAATACACCCATGCACTGGTTATATTTTGTGAAGTGCTGCCCTCTTTGGTAGCGCTGGTATTCACAAAGTTCATGGTGTCGATATGTATATACGTAGGTGTTTTTTCTTCGGGGTTGATGGTGTTGCAACCGCTACCATATATACCTGCACCTATTACAAATAGTAGAAAACTATATTTCATTGCTCTGATAATAAAAGACAAACAGCACCGTTATAACGCAATAACTATGCTAAACATTGTGTAGTTCGTTGTGTAAACTCATTTTTTTTAAGATTTGGTGTGCTACATCCATAGCCTGGTAGCCATCGTACACCGAAACCCGGGTTGGGGTATCTTTCAAAATCGCATCGGCAAATTCCGAAAGCTCCATTCTTATTGCGTTAGACTGTTGAACATCAGGTAGTTGTACCGATATTGTTTTTTGCTCGCCATTTGCCATCTCCAGCGGAAATTCCATCATACCCTTTGGCGCGCCATCTTCTTTCAATTGTATTATTTCTGTCTTTTTTTCCAGAAAGTCGATACCGATGTAGGCATCGCGCTGGAAAAGCCTCATTTTCCGCATTTTTTTCAGCGATATGCGGCTGCTGGTCAGGTTGGCTACGCAGCCATTGTCAAACTCGATACGGGCGTTGGCAATATCCGCCGTCTCGCTCAGTACCGACACCCCGCTGGCCGATATCCGGCGCACGGGCGATTTCACCAGGTGCATGATGATATCTATGTCATGTATCATCAGGTCCAGTATTACCGATACGTCAGTCCCCCTGGGGTTAAACTGTGCCAGCCTGTGCGTTTCTATGAACATTGGTGTCAGTGTTTGCCCGTTCAGCGCCAGAAATGCGGGGTTGTAGCGCTCCACATGGCCTACCTGGCATTTCACATTGGCTTCCTTCACCAGTTGCACCAGTTCGGCGGCCTGTTCCAGCGTGTGCGCCAGTGGCTTTTCTATAAATATATGCTTGCCTTTTTTCAGGCAAGCCTTGGCTATATCGTAGTGGGTGGTAGTGATGGAAACAATATCCAGTGCGTCGCAGGCGCTCACCAGTTCTTCAATGCTATCATAGCGTCGTATGCCGTATTGCTCGGTAACGGCCGCTGCCTGCTTATCATTAGGGTCAAAAAAACCAACGAGGTCAACGCCTGGTATTTCCTTCCATTGTTGTATGTGTATCTTGCCCAGATGGCCTGCACCAAAAACGCCTACCTTCAGCATAAATGCCTATGTATATTGATATTGTTTGATATAATGTATTGCGGACAGCGCAATATAAGTAATAATAGCTAAATCAAGCCCTCATCGGCAAGGCTGGTATACCCGCTTCCCGCAATTATCAAATGGTCCAGCAGTTGTATATCCATCAGGGCTGCGGCTTCTTTCATTTTGCGGGTCAGTTCTTTATCTGCACCGCTGGGTTGTGGATTGCCCGACGGATGGTTGTGCGCTACTATCAGCTTATTGGCATTATGCAGCAGGGCGTTCTTCAGTATGATCCGTATATCGGCCACCGTGCCGGTAATGCCGCCTGTGCTCACCAGCTCATGGCGCAGCACGCGGTTGGCGTGGTTCAGGTACACCACGCAAAACGCCTCGTGGTTCAGGTCTTGCAGCAGCGGGGTAATGATGGCGGCGGCATCTTCACTACTGCCAATAGTAGGCCGTTGCAATCCTTCGGCGGTCTGCCTTCTCCTGCCCAGCTCCAATGCTGCGGCTATGGTTATAGCCCTTGCCTCGCCAATGCCTTTGGGTTTTTGTAATTCCTTTACGCCCAGCCGGCCTAGTTCCTGTAGGTTATTATTTGCAAGCGCCAGTATTTCCCTGGCAAGGTCAAGCGCTGATTTTTCTTTTGTGCCGCTCGATATCAATATAGCCAGCAGTTCGGCATCGCTCAGCGCAGCAGGGCTTTTCAATAAAAGCTTCTCCCTCGGGCGCTCGTCCTCAGCCCAGTTCTTTATGCTGTTCGATGTGTTCATTAGGTATCATAAAAATATGCAAAAACGACTTTCCTATTAACTTTAGTTATGTCATTATAACACCACTATCAAAACCTTCCCCTTAACTTCGTACCCGTTAACCAACACAACACCAGGTGCCGTCCGACTGTACTTACCTGCCATATAGCGATACCGGATATTTCTCGCAGCTTGTGCTCGATTATCTGGCCGGCGATAAAAAGCTGGATGGCTTCTATACCTACGCTACAAATGCAAAAGGCTATGCCGATGCAATAGCCGCCCGCAGCAAATACCCCATAGATAGAAAAGCGCTGGTAGGTACCTTGCAAAAGCAGTACGCCAACCTGCCACAACACGAGGCGGTAACAAACAACATTGCTGCGCTGGCCAATGAAAATACCTTTACCGTTTGCACGGCGCACCAGCCCAACCTGCTTACAGGTTATCTCTACTTTATATACAAGATAGCACACGCCATTAAGCTGGCTGAAGAACTGAAAGCCGCACACCCGGGTAAGAATTTCGTGCCTGTATATTATATAGGTAGCGAGGATAACGACCTCGATGAGCTGGGCACCTTCCGCTACGAGGGTAAGAAGTATGTATGGGATGCCGCAGGACAAACAGGCGCTGTAGGCCGCATGAAGACCACCAGCCTAAAGCCGCTGCTCGAAGACTTATTCAAAGTGCTTGGCCCCCCCGGCAAAAATCTCGATCAGCTAAAGAAACTGCTGACCGAGGCCTACCTGAAACACGATAATATAGCTGACGCTACCCAATATTTAGTGAACGACCTCTTTGGTAAATATGGCCTCATCGTCATCAACCCCGACGAGGCTATCTTTAAAAAAGGTATAGCGCATATTATTAAAGACGATCTGCTGCATCAATCTGCACACCCGCTGGTAGTAGCGCAGATGGAAAAGCTGGAGCAACATTATAAGGCACAGGCTTATCCTCGTCCTATCAACCTGTTCTATTTAATAGATGGCCTGCGCGAGCGTATAGAGCAGCAAGGCGATAAATGGGTAGTGGTGAACAGTGATATCAGCTTCACTAAAGATGAACTGCTGGCGGAGTTGGATAATCACCCGGAGCGCTTTAGCCCCAATGTAATAACACGTGGTCTGCTACAGGAAACCATGCTGCCCGATGTAGCTTTTATAGGTGGTGGGGCAGAGGTAGCCTACTGGTTACAGCTAAAGCCTGTGTTCGATCATTATAAAGTGTTTTACCCTGTTATTGTTTTGCGTCAATCAGCCTTGTGGCTAAATGAAGCACAGCAAAAACAATTGCAGCAATTGAACCTTGGCATTGCCGATGCCTTTAAGCCCGAGCTGGAACTGGTGAAGGCATATATAGATACGCATACAGGCAAGCAATACCAAACCTCGCAGGAGACAACAGAGATAGAAAAGGTATTTGCTTCGCTAAAGCAGAAAGCGGTCTCGCTCGATCCTACATTGCGCTCATCGGCCGAGGCGGCGCTTACCAAAATGAAGTATCAGCTGGAAGTGCTGGAAAAGAAAATGCTGCGTGCCGAAAAGCGCAAAATGCAGACAGAATTGCAGCGCCTGAGCCGTATGAAGAGCAGCATATTCCCCAATAATAGTTTACAGGAGCGTACCGATAATTTTATGGCCTGGTTCCTGCAATATGGATATGATTATATTGGCATACTGAAAGATGCCATACAGTCAGACAAGCAACAATTCCTCGTTATCAACGATTAATTCTGAGGCTTAGGCATATTTTTTGTTGCTACAGTTACATACCATCTTTATTCACATATAGTTAAACCAAAACAATACGAACATGAAAAAATTATTCTTTACCGCACTCACTTTGTGCATCCCTTATTTAATGCAGGCGCAGGTTACAGCTGCTGCTCAGTCGGTATTGCCTGTAAAACTTGATCTTGGCCTGAAAGTAGGTGCCAACTTCGCCCAGTTGAATGGTGGCACATGGTCTGAAGCATACCAGCCCGGCCTGATGGGCGGCGCATTCTTTGGTATCACCCGCAACAAAGTAGGCGGCCAGATCGAAGCCCTGTTTAGCCAAACAAAATATTCTGTAGAGTCAAAACTGCCTTACGCGTCTAAAACTGGCCTGCTTAACCCAACTACTACTGCTATGTCGGGCGATGTAAATGTCAGCTACCTCACCATCCCTGTATTGTTCCAATACAAAGTGCTGCCATTCACATGGCTGCAACTCGGCCCTCAGTTTAGCGGCGTGGTTTCTGTAAATGATAAAGACGAACTGTTTAGCGATGCTAAAAGCTTGTTCAAAAGCGACTTCGCCGGTGTAGCAGGTATCCAGGTTAAGCTCCCTGTTAAGCTTGTAGTGAGCGGCCGTTATATCCTTGGCCTTACCGATAATAACAACAGTGGCGTTGGCGATGCATGGAAAAACCGCACCATCCAACTGAGCGTAGGTTACTCATTCCTGTAACAAATTGATTGTTACATATCAAAAGGACGGCAATCGCCGTCCTTTTTTATTTAGTTAAAATTATGTATATTTGTAGTAGTTAAAATGCCCGTTATTGCGAGAAGGCCACGCAGTGGCCGACGAAGCAATCTCGCGAAATGAGAGTTAATAACATGACCCCCATCAACTCACGTACAACCCCGGCGAAGCCAAACATCGATCATCCCTCCTTATTTAAGGAGGGACCGAGGGTGGTTAACACGCGCCGGGTGGAACAAAAAACAAGGGGTCTACACAACTGGAACAAATTGGAACATCCCCTGCCGACAGGCAGAAATCAATCATCCCTCCTTGCCAAACAGGGACAGAGGGAGGTGATACGTGGTACACAACTGGAACAATTACAAAACACTATCAATTGATGCACGACAAGTAATAATTTTACACACTCATCACTACACCACATGAACCGCATCGACAGGCTATTGGGCATACTCACCTTACTGCAATCAAAGAAATTTGTACCTGCTGAAAAGATCGCGGAGAAATTCAAGATCAGCATCCGCACCGTATACCGCGATGTGAAAGCACTGGGTGAGCAGGGTGTGCCGGTAAGCTTCGAGCAGAGCCGTGGTTATTTTATTGTCGATACGTTCTTTCTACCACCCGTATCCTTCAGCTCTGATGAAGCTAATGCGCTGCTACTGATGGAGTCGATGGTGGCCCTGATGGCTGATAGGTCGATACAGAAACACTATACCACTGCGCTCGATAAGATAAAAGCAGTGCTTAAAGATTCGCAGAAGGAAAAACTGGAGCACCTGCAAAACAATATCCGTCTGCAGTTCCCTGACTTTATCAAGCACGATTACGAATATCTTTCCACTATACAGGAAGCCATCTCAGGCTCACACATCATAGAGTTTGAGTACAAGAACAGCAAGGAAGAAGCCAGCAAGCGCAAGGCTGAGCCTATAGGCCTGATATACTACGGCTTCAACTGGCACCTCATCGGTTGGTGCCACCTACGCAGCGATTATCGCGATTTCCGCGTATCAAGAATTCTCAAGGCAAAAAACACCGGGCTGCCATTTACCAAAACTGACCACATGCCTTTGAACGATTATATGAAGCAGTTGCCTGTGAGTTATTGAGTTATGGAGTGAATAAAAAAATATTTAAAAACAGCATTTTCAGACTGCCATAGGGTTGTCAGTGGGCCATCGGAACTTTGTATCAACAAAACAAAAACAAACTGTTATGCAAATCATTCCGATCCTACTGAAAGAAATGGAGCAAGAAGCTCAGACAACACGTAAAATGCTGGCACTTGTTCCCATAGAGCAAGCCGACTGGGCACCACATGCGAAAAGTATGAAAATGGGCCATCTGGCCATGCACATCGCCGAGCTGCCGGGCTGGGTATCTATGGCGCTCAATACCGATGAGCTGGATTTCGCTAGCTTCCCTTACGAGCAGCCAGTATTAAGCTCTGCCCAAGCCGCGCTCGATATGTTTGAGAAAGGATTGGCAGCCGGCAAAGCCGACCTGGAGAAAACAAATGATGATGTATTGGCTGAAACATGGACACTCCGCACAGGCGATAATATTCATGCTAAAATGACGAAAGCTGAAATGGTGCGCGTAGCCTACAGCCAGATGGTACACCACCGCGCTCAGTTGGGCGTATACCTGAGGTTGCTAAACATACCTATACCCGGCAGCTATGGCCCCAGTGCAGATGAAATGGGTATGTAAGATTTTAATAAAAGCTTCTTCAGTTATTTTGAAGAAGCTTTTATTGCCACTTCTGCTGAAGTTGGGAAAAGGAGTTGGGTATATGTTATCGATGTAAAAGTGAGTTATGGAAAAACTTGATCTCAGTAAAAAGTATAAAAGCTACTACACTGCTAAGCCCAAGCCTGAAATAGTGGAGATAGAAGATGCACAGTATTTATCGGTTACCGGTAAGGGAGATCCATCTGGTGCTGACTTTGCTACCGATATCGAAGCGCTCTATTCTACTGCCTATAATATCAAGTTCGCTTTTAAAGAGCAGGGAAATGATTTTGTTGTAGCCAAACTGGAAGGCCTCTGGTGGTATGATGAGGGTAAGTACGGCAAGCCATCGATGGATGATGCGCCAAAGAAGATACCACGCAGTGAATGGGAATATCGCCTGCTGGTACGTTTGCCGGAGTATATTACAGAGCAGGACGTACTTCGCTCGAAAGAGAATGTGATATTGATAAAGAAACTGCAGGCTGCGCATAAAATAGAATACTATACAATGCCGGCTCATAAAGCAGTGCAAATGATGCACGTAGGCCCGTTTGATACTGAACCTCAAACGCTGAAACAGATAGCGGTGTTTATGGATGAGCATAGTATGAGGCAAGGTGGGCTGCACCACGAAATATATTTATCAGATTTCAGAAAGACGGCTCCGGGAAAACTGAAAACCATACTCAGGGAGCCCATAGGATGACGTTTAGAAAATACTGAAAGGTAAATTGTAGGTTTGCGCATATGCACCACAACGCGCTGGCGATATTTATACTGCAGCTTATCATTATCATTATAGCATCCAGGCTATGTGCTTTCCTGTTCAAAAGGCTTGGTCAGCCACCTGTGATGGGTGAGATCGTGGCGGGTATAGCTTTAGGCCCATCTCTATTTGGGAGTTTGTTGCCTGAGTTGAGTTCGTTTGTATTTCCGCCTACATCGTTTGGCAACCTGCAATTACTTAGCCAGATAGGTTTGATACTTTTTATGTTCGTGATAGGCATGGAGCTAGATCTGAATATCATTAAACAAAAAGCAAAGTCGGCAGTAACGATCAGCATTATAAGTATCATTGTGCCTTTTGTTTTGGGTTTAGGCTTATCGTATTATATGTATAGTAGTTATGCGCCATTGGGTATACCCTACCACGCATTCGCCCTGTTTATGGGTATAGCTATGAGTATAACAGCTTTCCCTGTACTAGCCCGTATTATTCGCGAGCGGAATATTACACACACACGAGTAGGGGCTGTATCGTTAACCAGTGCTGCCATAGGCGACGTAGCAGGCTGGTGTATACTGGCTTTTGTAGTGGCTATAGCCAGGGCCGAAGATTTGAGTGCTTCATTTTATACCATACTTGGCGCTGTAGCATATATACTTGTAATGCTATTTGCAGTAAGGCCATTGCTGAAGAAACTTTCCGTACAGAAATCGGACAATAAATTGGTTCGCCAGTCTACTATGGCTGTCATCTTTGTAGTGTTGCTGCTAAGTGCTTATTGCTGCGAGGTGATTGGTATACACGCATTGTTTGGCGCTTTCATGGCTGGTATCATTATGCCACTTGAATGGGATTTCCGTAATATCATCATCAACAAAATAGAAGATATCTCTATGGTGATGCTACTACCTATCTTCTTTGTACTAACAGGCTTGCGTACTCAAATTGGCTTGCTGAATGACAGCAGCCTGCTGGGTATCTGTCTGCTGATCATCCTGCTTGCCATTGTTGGCAAATTTGCCGGTAGTGCCATTGCAGCCCGTATAAGCGGCGAAAGCACTTACGAAAGCCTGTGCATTGGTGCGCTGATGAATACGCGCGGATTGATGGAGCTGATTATATTGAATATCGGCTATGACCTTGGCATATTGAATGCTCAGGTCTTTACCATGATGGTCATTATGGCGCTGGTCACTACATTTATGACGAGTCCATTGCTTAGCTTGTTCAACAGGTTATATAAGCAGCCCTAAACTACCATTCGCCTTTTTGGTCTTCGCCAACGCTCACGCGTATCATGCCTGATGGTTTGATGCCAATACGCACGCCCAGTGCAGATTGGTTCATACTGTTCCACGAATGCACTACATCTACACGCAGAAAGCGCATCCATTTATATCCAAGATTATCAATGCCGGCAAATGCTTCTGAGTAGTAGTTCTTTTCGCTGGCATAAAAGCTGTTTGTACCCAATACGAAATACCATTGCGCCTGGCGCAGTAATGGTATCTTATTGGTGAGGAGCCCTTTCAGGTAGTATTCCAGGTGCAGTTCACCATACAGGAATTCAGTATTGCTATAGCTGAAGTATGGCATCATCTGGAAGCTCTGCAGGTAAGGCGCCGCCAGTATGTATTGGTTGTCGCCAAAATGCTTCATGTCGGGTATAGCCACAGCTTTGTCATTTATGAAGCCACCTGCTGCTATATTGTATGATAAGATACCCGCCATCTTAAGGTTCAGGTCATCAGTAATGTCAAAACGCCATTTGTCATAGTCTACACTGCTGTTCAGCAGGTTGGGTATACCCTTGTTGTATGCTAAGCTAAATACCGGCCATTTACTGCGGTTAGGGTCGCGGTAGTCGGGGTACATAGTATAGGTATAGCCCGGCTGATAAGACAATGACAAACCAACGATCGCGGCACTGTGCGCTGTCCAGCCCAGAGTGGTGGGCACTATAGGATTATTGGCAGTAAGTTTCGTTTCAGCATCATTAGCCCATGAATAGCCAGTTGTATTTACCAATGGCTGGCGATCCTGGTAGCTGAGGTTCACCTTCCAGCTAAAGCCATTACCGTGGTCGCGGGTAAAGAATAGCGAACCATCTAAACGCTCATACAGTTTCATATAGTTTTGCCCATACACCAGTGTAGAGAATGTATTGTACAGCGGGAAGATGGTGCTCTGCGGGTTCAGCTGAAATATATATCTGCCACCTTGTACGCCAAGTTCCCAATGCTTATTTCTCCATGCTCTGTCGTCTTTGCGATAGGCTATTTTGCCAATAGCATTAAATCGTTCGTTACTGAAGCCGTAGCGGGCGGCCAGAGTTGTATTGACGTGAGCGTAGCTATCTACCTCATGGCTCCACCATAGCTTAGGTGCTACAACCAGCCCTTCCACACTGTTGAAACTTACCAATGGGTTGTACAGGCTCAGCAATGCATTGCTGCGATACCTGTTCTTATACATTTTGCTACTATAGCGCACGCCACCGGTAAATATGTTCATTAGCTTGAACTTATTATATACCCTGCGCATCGAGTCGACATAGGCCGGGCTGTTGAGATATTCGTTCAAGCTGTCTTTTACCACATAGTCTTTTACCTCATCGACCTCAAGTGGCACAGGTCGGTTCTCCTGCCAATAGCTAGTGTCTTTTTTATTGGCGCCTTTATCATACTCACTCGTTATTTTTTTATTCTCAAAAATGCTATCTGCTATAGGTTCATTTATTTTCTGGTCGTTATACACCGTCATGAAATAACCTGAGATGTCAAAGCCTAATAAGCTGATAGTAGGATATAGTAATTGGTTCTTGATCACCCATGTATCCGCTTTCAGCGGCAGGTGTGTTTGCTGGATGCGCAATGTGTCCAGCGTTTCCAGGTTAGCCTTTTTAGTGATGAGTAAGTTCAGGCTGTGTATAGCCCAGTCTTTCTCGGCTATGTATATCACGCCTGTAAACAGCGGCTCATATAACCTGCGGGGCGTTACTTCTATTTTATCTATGGTATATCCGTTCTCCTGGTAGTCGCCGAGGTACTTGAATTTATAATACAGCAGTGCATTGTCGCTTACCGGTGATATAAAGCCACGTGAGGATGAGCCACGGAAAGGGTTTACATTGTTATCGTAGAAAGTAATGACAGGTGGCATACGCTCCATGCCCATGCCATTAGGTTCACCACTTTGCCTTACCGAACGAATGATGGTGCGCTCTTTATTAGGCTCTTGTGAGTAATAGTCGGCCTCTTCTTCACAAAGGTATAGTATGCCCCTGCCGGCGCTGTCCAGCCCCATTTCTTTTTTAGCCAGTTGGCTTTCTTCTTCTTTCATTAGTCCGAATATGGAATTGGGCATTATCCTGTTACGGAATACGCCTTTCAGATATATCGATGACTGGAATGATTTTACCTGTTGCAGGTGAAACTTGCGGCGGGCAATTACCTTACGCATAATACCATAAGCGGGGTCTTCGCCGGCTTTTACTGTCACCGTTTTCAATTCAAGATTTTGCTCTGCCAACTTAAAGTTGTGGGTGATGGTCTCATCGCCCTTGATAGTGATACTATAGCTGGCTTGCGTAAAGCCGATGATCTGGCATACTATTTTGTAGCTGCCCGGCTGTAGCGATAAAGTATAGTCTGCATCTGCATTGGCGTTGGTGCCATTGGTAGTGCCCTGTACATACACAATAGCAAAAGGTAGTTCTTCGCCTTTGGTATCGGTTACTTTACCTTTCAGTATTCCTGCAAACGAAATAGCAGGTATCAGCAAGCACATAGCCGCCAGCAATAAGTAGCGTTTATTCATCGGGGGTGGTATTTTAACAATGCCCTGTGTTGTTAGTACAGGGCATTTAAATTATATCGTTGTAGACTATTAAAAGTTACACTTGGTTTAAAATAAACCGTTGATCTGTGCATCTATCCGGCTCACTACATCCGCAAAGTCTTCTTCACGCTCAGCAAAGTTGGTCTTGTCCACATCTATCACCAGCAATGGGCCATCGGTATATTTATCTATCCATTTATTATAGAACTCGTTCAGGCGCTTCAGATAATCGAGACGTATATTCTCTTCGTAATCCCTGCCGCGTTTCTGTATTTGGTCTACCAGTGTAGGTATTGAGCCTTTCAGGTAAATGAGCAGGTCGGGTGGGTTCAGCATTTGTTTCACCGTGTCGAAGAAAGAAGCATAATTCTCAAAATCACGTTTGGTCATCAGCCCCATCTCATACAGGTTGGGTGCAAAGATGTTGGCATCTTCGTATATGGTACGGTCCTGTATCACGCTGGTTTTGCTATTGCGTATCTCCAGCAGGCTTTTCAGGCGATTGTTCAAAAAGTATATCTGCAGGTTGAACGACCAGCGGTGCATATCCTCATAGAAATCTACCAGATATGGGTTGTGCTCCACATTCTCATAATGCGGCGTCCATTTGAAATGCTTCGACAGCATTTCTGTGAGCGTGGTTTTACCGGAGCCTATATTGCCGGCTACGGCTATATGTTTTGGTGCGCGTTTCTGAGGCATGTAATTGGAGAACCCTTAATAATAATACAAGATAATACTGTAAATGGAAAAAGCTGCAGGACTTGCGTTAATAATAGTTAATGCCAATTTTCTTCCTGGCCTCGGCTATGGTTTTGCTTGCGCTTTCCCTTGCTTTTGCTGCACCATCCTTCAATATCCGGGCTATTGCAGTTTCGTCGGCTTCCAGTTCAGCAGCTTTCTGGCGTATAGGCGCTATAAAGGCAACCATGTCTTCAGCCAGTTGCTTTTTCATATCGCCATAGCGTATGGTGCAGCCATTATAGGCACTACGGTATGTATCGGTTATCTCTGGTTTTGATACCAGGTGCATCAGTTGGAAGATGTTCTGGATATAGTCGGGCATTTCGCTGTTATGCTCAGTAGGGCCGGCATCAGTTTTAGCCTTCATTACTTTTTTACGTATCGTATCATCATCATCTACCAAGTAGAGGGTAGAGTTGCCATGCTCACTTTTGCTCATTTTACCTGTGCCATCAAGGCTGGGTACTTTTACCAGTTTGTCGGTATAGTTGAAGGCCTGTGGCTCGGGGAACAGGTCGCCACCATAGCGGCTGTTAAACCTGTTAGCGAAGTTCCTTGCCATCTCCACGTGCTGCTCCTGGTCTTTACCCACAGGTACTTTCACGCCGCGGTGTATCAGTATGTCGGCAGTCATGAGCACAGGGTAGGTCAGCAGGCCGGCGTTCACGTTATCGGGCTGGGTGCGCACTTTGTCTTTGAATGTAGGTACTTTCTCCAGTTCACCTTTGTAGGCCAGCATGTTCAGCATCAGGTATAGTTCCGGTATCTCGGGCAGGTCGCTCTGTGCATACAGGGCTACTTTCTCCGGGTCGAGGCCACTGGCTACATTCTCGGCCACTACGCGGTATACGTTGGCACGAAGGTCTTTAGGGTCGGGGTGCGTAGTAAGTGAGTGATAATCTGCTACGAAAAAATAACAGTTAAACTCATCCTGCATGCGCACATAATTGCGCATAGCGCCAAAATAATTGCCCAGGTGAAGGTTGCCTGTAGAGCGTATGCCGCTCACTACGATCTCTTTGCTCATAACGGCGGCAAGATACGAAAAGGCGCTGCAAGCTGGGTTATGAAAAAGAAAAGAAGAGAAAGGCAGTATGTAATTATCATCCTTTTTTAATCTTAATAATGATTTGGATATTTTATTTTAGATTTGTCTAAATTTTATTTTAGGTACTAACCTCATGGCTGCTGTACATAATAACGACCGATCATTAAGCGATGTGCATGAAAGCATTGACCCATCCAGCAGGAAGGGGAAGCTGCGCAAGATCGTAGCGTTCTTTGGGCCGGCATACCTGGTGAGCGTAGGGTATATGGATCCCGGCAACTGGGCTACAGACCTGGCAGGTGGTAGCCAGTTTGGATACAAGCTGCTATGGGTACTGCTGATGAGCAACCTGATGGCGCTGCTGCTGCAATCGCTGAGTGCGAGGCTGGGTATTGTGCAGGGCCGCGACCTGGCGCAGTGCAACAGGGAGATATATCCGAAGGGTGTCAACTTTATACTATACATACTGGCAGAGCTGGCCATAGCCGCTTGCGACCTGGCAGAAGTACTGGGTATGGCTGTGGGTTTGAATCTATTATTAGGCATACCGTTGATCTGGGGTGTGAGTATAACATTCCTGGATACCTTGCTGCTGCTGTACCTGCAAAGGCTGGGTATGCGCAAGATGGAGGCATTTATCATAACGCTGGTGGCTATTATCGGTGCCTGTTTCCTGATAGAGATGATATATGCCAAGCCGGATGGAGGTGAGATATTGAAAGGATTGGTGCCCAGCATACCTAATAGCACAGCCTTGTACATTGCCATAGGTATTATAGGCGCTACGGTGATGCCGCATAACCTTTACCTGCACTCGGCGCTGGTGCAGACGAGGAAGGTGAACAGGGATGATGCATCTATTAAAAGGGCCATAAAGCTGAATGTATTTGATAGCGCTATAGCCTTGAATATGGCGCTGTTTGTGAATGCAGCCATATTGATACTGGCTGCCGCTACATTTTATAAAACAGGTAATCAGCATGTGGCATCTTTGAATGAAGCACATAAATTGCTGGAGGGACTGCTTGGTAGCAAATGGGCGCCACATCTGTTTGCCATAGCACTGATAGCTGCGGGACAAAGCTCTACGGTAACAGGTACGCTGGCCGGGCAGATAGTGATGGAAGGATACCTGCGCCTGCGCATCAACCCTTGGATGAGGCGCCTGCTGACGAGGATGCTGGCGATAGTGCCTGCGGTGCTGGTGATACTGATAATGGGTGACAGTATGGTGGATAGCATGCTCATCTTCAGCCAGGTGCTGCTGAGTATGCAGCTGGCTTTTGCGGTGATACCACTGCTGCACTTTGTAAGTGATAAGAAGCGGATGGGCAACTTTACCATAAAGCCAGCTACGCAGATAGCCGGCTGGGTGATAGCGGGTATAATAGTAGTGCTGAACCTGAAACTGGTGTACGAAGAGGCTAACGGTTGGATAGCAGCCACGGACAGCACCATTGCACACATGCTGATATATGCCGGGGAACTGGGGCTGGTAGCGTTGCTTGTCATCACCATCATACACCCATTTGTGCTGAAACGGAGGGAAGGAGCTAGTATCAATATACATAAAGACATTTCCATGGAGGGGTTACATAGTACAGTGTCGGTGCCGTTTAGGCGGATAGCCCTTGCGTTGGACTATAGCGATAAGGACATCAAGGTGATCCAATATGCTTTTCAGCTAGGTGGGCCTGATACAGAGTATGTGCTGATGCATGTGGTAGAGAGCGCACAGGCGCGTATGGTGCAGGAGCAAGCCCAGGACTATGAGACCATCAAGGATAAGGAGCTACTGCATAGGTATGTAGGCATATTTACTGATAAGGGTTTTAAGGCTGAAGGTGTGCTTGGCTTTAAACATCGTGTAAAAGAGATAGCACGCATAATAGAAGACCATGACTGCGACCTGCTGATAGTGGGCAGCCACGGCCATAAGAGCATTGGAGACCTGGTGTTTGGCGAGACGATAAACTCGGTGCGGCATATGGTGGATGTACCTGTTTTCATAGCTAAGTAGGTGGTGCTACAATTGTTGCTTTTTGTTGCGTTTTTTGTCAGATTCCTACTTCTCCCCGTAGTGGAGTAACCTGTCGCGAGTAGTCACCTCCCCCGGCCCCTCCTTAGCAAGGAGGGGTGGTAATATTGGGATGATATTTTTTAGTTCCATGTTTATTCTATTTCGTGAGATTGCTTCACTTCGTTCGCAATGACGATGTTTTTATTATAGCAAATATACGCTAAATAGAATTAATTATCAATTTTATATTTCATAGATGCCAGGCCTGTTTCATAGGTTTTGCTTTCGATGAGGGTGAGGGGGATGCGGTGGTCTTGTCCACGGAACAGGAGCTTGCCAGAGCCCAGCAGTATAGGGTGAACAGATAGCCAAAGCTCATCGATAAGGCTAGCCTGCATCATGGCATCGGTAAGGGCTGCGCCGCCATAGAGCCATATGTCTTTGCCGGGTTGCTGTTTTATTGCTCTTGCCTGTTCAATGGTATCATCGCCCGATATGAGTACTGCACCTTCTTTTACTTTCTTAATAGTGTTGGAGAATACGTACTCAGTAAGCTTTGGCATGCCGGGTATGCCTTCGCCATTATTGCTATCGGCATATTGCTGGGCTATCTCATAGCTTTTGCGGCCAATGAACATAGCGTCTATCCGTTTGAAGAACTCGTTCAGTCCATAGTCTTGATCTGTAAAGCACCAGTCGTATTCGCCATTTGGCCCTTCAATATATCCATCGAGGCTCACTGCAAGGCCCAGAATTAGTTTTCGCATGTGGTATAAGTTTTTAATACTGCAAAACTGAACATAACTGCTGTGACCGGATTGTATAAAACGGACATCAGTATAAAATGTTGGTAGCCTGCGCCAACTCGCCCGGGGTGTGCCCCGTAAAATCCTTACAATCGTGTATGTAATGTGCCTGATCGTAATAGCCGCTTTCGTAGGCTATTTGGGTGAGTGAAAGTTGCGGGCGCTTTTTTAAGTGCTGCAATGAGGCTATGAACCTGTTGACGCGCAGGTATTCTTTGGGCGACAAACCCACCAATTGCTGAAACTTGCGGGAGAGGTGGCGCTGGGTAATGCCGGTATCATTGGTGAGCTGTCTGACCGATAAGACATTAGATGCCTGTGCCCGGGCTATGCAATACGCTACCTGCTTATCATCCTTGCTTTTTGATAGTTGCTGTAACAAATATTGCTGGGCTATGGCTACACGTGCATCATTATCTTTTGCACTAGCCAGCTTGTCTTCTATTTCTGCCGCCATATTTTTCCATACATCAGTGAGGGCGGTTGTAGTATCAGATAATACATGCATGGGCATATGGAAGAATTTGTATGCCATGCCCGGGTGAAAGCAGATGGCCATACAACCTGAACCTTTGCGCATCTGCACATCCATAGGGCGGCTCATGCGGAAGGTGATGATGCTGCGCTGGTGCAGCTCGCTGCCAATGATGGCAACAGGTGTGTTGGTATAGTTGATGAACAGCTCGACACAGGTATCGGGCAGCACACGTATGTGGCGGGTATCTGCATCATCATCACACTCCATAGTGCATACCAGCTTTATATAAGGCTGCAGTTGCGGGGCAATATCGTACAGTTGCATGCGCATGTAGCAAAGATACGTGCTGCAATAATTCTACCTTAGCTGCGTTAATATGCTGATACCTAAACAAACTATATGAGGATCTTACTCGTTTTAATGCTGGCCGTTGCAGGCAGCTACACCGTACAGGCGCAAGAAACAGACAATGATGAGCCGCTAGTTGTGCATGACTTGCTGTTGAAAGAGAACAGGCATTACAATAAATTTTCGCTTAAACTGTATAATGTTTCTACGTTCAATCCTGAAAGAGTGACTAATGATTCGTTATTCACTATGACGAACAAGATGAATAGGTTTATTTCTCCCGCTGCAGCGCTTAGTATAAGAACAAAACGTGGCAATCAGCATGAGATAGAAGTATCGGACATACGCTACGAAGTGAATGAGCAAACCGTAAGACCCAAAGGGTTTCCCGGTGTGTATAGCGACAAGCGCCATAATATTGGTATGGCATTGCGGTATGAATATATATTGGTATTTGCTAAGAAAAAGGACTGGAAACTGCAGCCTTCGGTAGGGTTTTCAGGTCAGCCATATTTTAATATCGACAAGCTGACATCGGGTAATACTTCTGTATTCCCTACGTCCTATTCAGAAGCAGGTATGAGGGGTTATGTGATACCACGCATCAATGCGGACATCTGCAAGCGTGTTTTCCTTGACGTTAATGTACCTATATGTATGATGGAAATGAAATATACCAGCCGCAAACAAATGTCACCCAGTATGCCTGCTGCTCAGCAAAATGTAAGTCTGTTCGACTTTGAGGCTATGCCTTCGTATTTCTCTTTCAGGGTAGGCTTAGGTGTGCGGCTGTAGATCAGCCCCGAGCATTGGCGAATTGCTCAGCAGTTATCTGCCAGCGTTTAACAGGTTGCTCGAAAGCAAGTGAATGTGGCGTGGTGGTATACTCCTTTATGAATTCGAAGCCAGCCTTCTCCAGCGTTTTGTTAGGGCCATCATTTAGCGCATAAGGCTCGCAAATGATGGTCTTCAAACGCATATTGCGGAAGAAGAGTGGCAATGACAATTTTACTAATTGCGCACCATAGCCCAGCTTGCGGTGTTCCGGCTTCCAGATATGCAGGTGCATGCCAGCTTCATTGCCATATTCGATAGGGAACAAGTTGCAATGGCCAATGGGTTGTCCTTCTATCTGCCATATGGTAGCGTAGGCTTTCTTCTGATTGTAATCGTCAGCTAGCTGTTGCGCCAACGCAGTGAACCAATAGTCGCGCGGTGGTAGTTTTTCGATCTCGGCACCCATAGCCAGTAGGTATTCTTTGCTGGCATTGGTCCAATAGTCGGCTATTAGCGGTATATCGTTTTCTTCCAGTTCGCGGGCAGATAGTACGGGTTGCATATCGGTTTATTTTGAAACAGCTTGTTTCACCAAAGGTGCAACTTTAGTACCTAAAAGTTGTATGCCGTGCAGCACTTTATCGTGCGGTATATCGCCTGCTACCGAGTGCAGCAGGTAGCGGCTGTTGCCAAATAGCTTGTGCTGCGCTATGATCTTATCGGCTACCTCTTGAGGACTACCCACCAGTAGCGGGCCTTCGGGTGAGCGCAGCATTTCGTAGTACTGCCTTGTGATGGGCGACCAGCCACGCTCGCGGCCTATGCGGTTCATCATTTTCTCGTAAGTAGGCCAGTGCTCATCGGCTGCCTGCTGCGAATCGTCGGCGATATGGAAATGGGCGTTCATGGCTAACGGCAGGTTGTCGTATCCATTCTTGGCAGCGCTGCTACGGTATAAGTCTACCAGTGGTTTGAACTGCGAAGGGCTGCCACCCAGCATGGCGATAGTGAGCGGCAAGCCGAGACTGCCAGCGCGTACTACCGAAGCAGGTGTGCCACCAACAGCTATCCATATAGGCAGCTTGGCCTGGTAGGGACGTGGGAACACCCCCAAGCCGTTGATGCCGGCACGGTGTACGCCTTTCCAGTTGATCTTCTCATTGTTGTTGATGTGTATGAGCATATCAAGCTTTTCGGTAAACAGTTCATCGTAATCGTTGAGGTCGTAACCGAATAGGGGAAAGGACTCTATGAAAGAACCCCGGCCTGCCATGATCTCGGCACGTCCGTTCGATATAAGATCAAGTGTTGCAAAATTTTGATAGGTACGTACAGGGTCAGCAGAGCTAAGTACGGTTACTGCGCTAGACAGGCGAATGTTTTTAGTGACAGGTGCTATAGCTGCCAGTGCCACCTCGGGCGATGATATCATAAAATCGGGGCGGTGATGCTCGCCAAGTGCATATACATCCAACCCTATCTCATCGGCCAGTTTAGCTTCGGCTATCAACTGATGCATACGCCTGTGGGCGTTTGTAGCATTGCCAATACCTTTATCGGCGTGTATTTCTCCAAAGGTGCTGATTCCTATTTCCATGGTGCAAAATTAATGAGGGCAATAATAAATGTACCTACATGAATATTTATATCCGTATTAAGAATATTGTGTTAAAGTTTTTTTAACCACTATTATTTCTTAAATTGGTAGAAGTTTTTTAAACAAAAATTACAAAACACAATTTTTTATGCAACTTCAAAAGCATCTGTTTAGCTTTAGGAAGAGGCTTCAGCCGATGACTCCTTTCGCTAAAAAGTGCGTGATGGCGCCAGACGACATCTGCACTCAGGAACATTGTACAGCGCATGTGAACGGAACAATTCTTTCAAAAATCACTACAAGCGCTGCTCAAATCATTTCCACTCTAAAACGTCGTATCCTGACAAAGAGCAGCGGGAAAAATATCAGAAATTTCATAGCAGAAACCAAGGCGCATTACGCCCTGATGACTGTGTACTTTGTTCGCGCGGGCTCCGCCACGCTTCGTGAGCAACATGTTTTAATACCTGCGAAGGCATATATAAAGATATAGCCCGACACTATAGGGGGCGTATTGGGCATTTGCCTGTATGCCAGAGAGCCAAGTGTCAGCCGTATCGTGCACGCATGCATTGCTACGCCATACACATAACACAACCTTCAACCTGTCGTGTTAGCATGTGTAAGCACAATGAAAAAACATAACAAAGTATCACAACAAAAAACAATTGACTATGAATTTCGGTTTCGCAATAAAAACAGTACGCCAGAGCCAGGGCTATAATCAAAAATCATTCAGCGAAATATGCGGCATATCGCAAACGGCGTTATCGCAAATAGAAACGGGCCTGAAAAAGCCCAAGCTGAGGACCATAAAAAAGATAAGCCAGGTAACTAACGTACCTGAAATAGTACTGTACATAATAGGTATGGAGCAGGATGCAGTGCCGCAGCGTTGTAAAGACATGCATGGCATGATCTATCCATCGCTAAGGAATATGCTGCTACAACTGGTGATGACCGACCAGGAAGAACTGATACGCAGTATAGAGAGCAGCGGCCTGGCAGAGGTAGCTTAAGCTATAATAGAAGCGGCCAGACAAGGTATGAAAGGCAAAGGCACATACGTTTTGTATTGCCTGCAAGGTTTGCTTTCATTATACCTGAGGGCGTGCTATGCACTACAAAAAGGCAAGGTAAGCCAACTGTCATTTTAAAGGTAAATAACCTGCTGATATGCAAATGTTGGCAAAGTATTTGCATTGGTTATAGTGTATAAAAACCTGTAGCTATGATAGTGTTGTGTATGGTGATTGTATTGGTATATTTTGTGGTAGAAAGGGTTTACGAAACAGGATTTAAAGACCGGAATTAGACCGGGTATTTATATGTCTTTTCAGGGACTAGAATCCCTGTTGGGTGGTGAAGGGGTGCATATGTGTACCCCTTCGCTGTTTATTGTTGATGCAGTGCTGCGAGTACAGCTTCTTTATAGCTGCGGCCAATAGGTATAACATAGCCCTTTATCTCTACCTGGGTGGTGTTAAAAGAGCCAACCATGTTGCGGGCAATGATGAATGACCGGTGTACCCGTAGCAGATGCTCGCCGAAATGGGCGGCAATATCATTTATCTGCAGTTTGGTAGTGTAGCTGCCAGTGGTGGTTACGATCTTCAGGTATTCCTTCTGGCTTTCGGCATAGCATATCTCATCGGCATACAGCCTTATCCGTTTTTTGTTTACGTTGATGAGGATGTGCAGTTTTTCCATGCTATTGGGTATAGGCGCTGTTGCTACGGCTGTATGCTCGGTAAGCTTATTGACGGCTTTAAGAAAACGGGTAAACCCAAAGGGCTTTAGCAGGTAATCTACCACATTCAACTCAAAGCCATCCAATGCATACTCGCGATAGGCCGATGTGATGATGATCTTGTATGGGGTATTGAGTGTTTTGATGAAATCAAGTCCTTTTAGCTTTGGCATGTGTATGTCGAGGAAGATGACATCGATACTATGCTTCTGCAGAAAGTCGAGTGCGTATAGTGCATCGCTACATGTGCCCGCAAGATTGAGGAACGGGATACGGTTGATATAGTCTTGCAATACCTCAGCCGCTAATGGCTCGTCTTCTACTATTATACAGTTAAGCTTTTCCATAGCTATCGAGGTTTATGTGCAGTGATACGTGGAATATACCGTTGGTTGAGCTGATGTCAAGACTGTGATCCTGATATAGCAGTTGCAATTGCCTGCGCAGGTTTTGCAAGCCTATACCTGTGTTGCCCGCAGATTGTACTGTGTCGAAATTGTTTTTTACTGAGAAACTAAAGTCGCTGCCTTGCTGTAGCAGTGAGATATGTATGAACGCTTCGTTACGCGTTTCGCTGGCACCATGCTTAAAGGCATTCTCAACCACGGGCAGTAGCATGAATGGGGTAATATGTCGTGTCTCATCTTCAATATGCTTATCGAGACTGAGAGTGAGGCGGTTGCTGTAGCGTACTTTTTCCAGGGCAATATAATCTTCGATAAAGTTTACTTCTTTGTCAATTGGTATCGTGTCTTCTTTTGTTTCGTAGAGCATTGAGCGCAACAGGCCTGATAACTTAAGTATAGCATCCGGTGCATCGTCAGATTTTTTGCGGGCAAGTGCATATATGTTGTTGAGTGTATTGAACAGGAAGTGTGGGTGCAACTGACTACGAAGCAGTTTTAGTTCGGCACTCAGCTTTTCTTCTGCCAGAAGATGCTCGCGCTCTTTGGCAGCCAGTTGCTTGCGAAATAGACGTATGGATAAGGCCGGGCCTGCCGAGAACCCCAGGTAGATAAGATAGCGTAGTATCAGCCCGGTATCGAAAAGTTTTTCGCCGGCCAGTTTTCTGTCGTAAACAACATAGTTGTGTATATAAAATGAAATATAACGCCCCAATACTATGGTGCAGGCTAGCGCCAGCAATATTTGTAAGATAGCTATGATGCGCGACTTGCTCTTGTCTATCAGATTTTCGTAGCCAATGTACATGATGTAATAAGCAAACAATATCTCGACAGAAGCTGAGGCAAAGTTGGATAAGAATAGATGGCCAAGCAACTCCAGGGTAGTGTACCCGGGCATCGCAGTGCTCACCCAGAGATATTCAATGGATACATTGAGCAGCATGTAAGATAGCCAGAAAGCAATATGTAGCAGCGTGCGCTTCATGCAATAAAAGTCGGGCAAAAAAAACAATTGGTAAAAGAAAACCAACAAAGCACCATTAGTTATGTACGAACGACAGAAAAATATGTACTAACGACTTGTTGTGCATGTACGGGAACGTTAGCGATACCATATACGGCAGCTTTCTGCGGATGGAGGGAATTGGCTGTGAGCAGTAGTGCAGGTAGTTTTGGTATGTAAAATAATTTATCAAAAAGAGAGCGCTATCAACAATTAAATTATAACAATCATGAAACGTACAGTATTATTTGGCTTGCTAATAGCGGGTGTATTATCGCTTGGTGCCACATCGTGCAAAAAGGACAACGAGCCGGCCCCTGCAACCCCTACACCATCTACTCCAACCCCTACACCTAAAAGTAGAGATGTGAAGTATACTTTGACCGGAAACTACACAGGCCGTCCGCTTGAAGTTACGTATTACCAAGCGGGTGGAGGTATAGTTACCGTACCGCCTGCTGAATCACTACCCTGGGAGAAGGCAATTACCTATGAGCCTTCCGTGCAGGGCATCACATTTCAATGTAGTGGCAATAACGGCACACCGGGACAAACAGTGACTGCAAAAATATTTGTAGGCGGTAAGGAGGTGAAAACAGCTACGGGAACAGTAGGCAGCAATGGTATAATTGTAGTGAATGCCGGAACTCATATTTTTTAGCTATAGCAATAGCATGCATAGGCAACGATCATACATATAAGGTTGACTCTAAGAAAAGCGGGCATTTTTGCCCGCTTTTTGTTGCCGGGTGGTGACGCAATACACCGCTAAGAATGTCGGATATACGGGCGAATAGTGTAAGCGTGATGTGGTTATTTTGAAATTGATAATAATGTCAATTTTTAAAAAAAATACGATGACCAATACCAAACTGAAAACGGAAATGAAACAAGCATTTGATGATGCGATGGCCGTGCTTGCAACATACAGCTACGAAGAACTGAACGCACCACAAGGTGCAGGCAGATGGACCAAAGCGCAACTAGGGCAGCATCTGGTGATAGCCACAGGCACAGGCTTTGATATGCATACGAAACCTGCTGAAAGACCATACGACAAATGGGCAGAAGATATAGAAAAAGTATTCTCAGACCACAGCAAGAAGTACAATGCCCCTGAGCTTACAAAGCCTGAGCAAACTACCTATACCAGCGAGCAACTCATAGCGGCACTAAAGAAAAACCTGACTGATATAGAACAGATGATAGGCACTACAGATCTTACAGAACAATGCACTGATATTGAACTGCCGGGATGGGGAAACCTAACCCGATATGAATGGCTGGTGCTGATACTGTTTCACCTGAAAAGACATACAAAGCAATTGAGGGAGGGCTAAAGAAAACAAAAAGGATGCATGAGTGCATCCTTTTGTTTTAGTGGCCTCGCCAGGAATCGAACCTGGATCTGGAGCTTCGGAAACTCTTGTACTATCCATTGTACTACGAGGCCGCAGGTGGGCAAAGTTATAAAGTTGCAAGCATAAAAAAAGAGCAGCTTTTCAGCTGCTCTTCGTACCACGTACGGGAATCGAACCCGTGATTCCTCCGTGAAAGGGAGGCGTCTTAACCCCTTGACCAACGCGGCGTTTCCCTTTTGGGACTGCAAAGATAAGAGGTGTTTTGCTTTCCACAAAATTTTGGGAAGAAAAATTTTTACATCGCTGAAATAATGCCCAAAAATTCTTCGGCTTTCAGGGCGGCACCGCCAATCAGGCCACCATCTACATCCGGGCAGGCAAACAACTCAGCAGCGTTTGATGGCTTGCAGCTACCGCCATAGAGTATGCTCGTGTCATCAGCTACCTGCGCGCCATACTGTACCGCTATTACGCTGCGTATGTGTGCATGCATATCCTGTGCTTGCTGGCTGCTGGCTGTACGGCCAGTGCCTATAGCCCATATTGGCTCGTATGCTATAGTTATATTGCTTAGTTGCTCTGCACTCAGGTGAAACAAGCCAGCTTTTATCTGTGCTTCTACAAAGCTGTTCTGCGTATCAGCATCGCGTACTGCCAGCGCCTCGCCACAGCAGAAGATCACGTGCAGGCCATTAGCCAGTGCTATATCCGTTTTCTTCGCCAGCATAGCATCTGTTTCGTTAAAGTATTCGCGGCGCTCGGAGTGGCCCAGTATCACATGGCTTACGCCTGCGTTCTTCAGCATAGGTGCCGATACTTCGCCTGTATATGCGCCTGAAGCCTCTGTGTAGCAGTTTTGTGCGCCGGTATGTATATACGCTTTGCCTTGCAGCTGTGCCGCCGTTTGTGTGATGTGTATGAAAGGTGAAGCGATCACAACTTGTTTCGTTTCGTCGAGAGCTGGCAGGCCAGCCAGTATGCCATCTACCAGTTGTTTGCCTTCTTCAAGCGTCAGGTTCATTTTCCAGTTAGCGGCTACAATTTTTTTACGCATGTATATGTGTTTGATTGATTTTGTATGTGATTATCCATTAGCGAACAGATCGCGCTGGTATTGTGTTTTCTCGTAGATGAACTGGTGCATCTGCAACTCGGCAGGTGAGAGTTGCTTGTTGCGCCTGCCCATCATGCGGTTGGCTGTTTCCATGGCGCGCTCCATTTTATAGGTCACCATGCCCTCGCTGCCGCCCCAGCAAAATGAAGGAACGAATTTTTCAGGGAAACCACCACCGTATATGTTGCACGAAACGCCCACTACAGTGCCTGTATTGAACATGGTATTGATGCCGCACTTAGAATGATCACCCATAAGCAGTCCGCAGAAAGTGAGGCCAGTCTTAACGGACTTGTTCGCATGCTCGTTCCAGATCTTTATTTCGTCGTAGTTGTTCTTCAGGTTTGAGCAGTTGGTATCGGCACCCAGGTTGCACCATTCGCCTATTACGGCATTGCCCAGGTAGCCATCGTGCGCTTTGTTGCTATTGGCGAAGAATACAACGTTGTTGATCTCGCCACCTACTTTGCTGCCGGGGCCTATGGTGGTAGCGCCATATATCTTGCTGCCCATCTTCAGCACGCCATGCTCGCACAGCGCCAACGGGCCGCGTATCATGGTGCCTTCCAGCACTTCGGTGTCTTTGGCTATGTATACAGGGCCTGCTTTGGTATTGATGATAGTGCCCGCGCATATATTAGCGCCTTCTTCAATGAAGAGATCATCACCTACTACAGTTACCCCTTCGGGCACCGCAGCGCTCTGGCGGCCTGCGGTGAGCAGGGTATAGTCGGCACGGATGGCATGGTCGTTCATCGAGAAGATATCCCAAACATTATCGAGATGGCGGAGGGTGCCTTCGAGGTGCTTCTCGGTAAAGCCTTCGATGGCATGTGCCATGTCGTTGTAGTCTATCTTGAAGTTGGCAGCGCGAAAGGCCACCAGCATATCGTGGTGCACCAGCTTTTCGTTATCCTGCAGGTGCAGCAGTATATCCCACAGCTCCTGCGTGGCAAAGATGCTACCGTTGATATACAGGCCGTCATCGGTATGTGTAGGCGCTGTATATACGTTTTGCAGGTAGTTTTCGGTAAGGGTGGCCGTATGCTCTTTGGTGAAATGCTCCCAACGCTCGCGCATGGTAAGGATACCGCAGCGTATATCGGCTATAGGGCGGGTGTGCGTAAATGGCAGCAAGCGGGTGCGTGCCTCGCTATCAAAAAGTATATAATTCATTAGTGGATGACCATAAAAAAATCCCGACAAAAGTCGGGATTTTTAATGCCTAAAGCAAGTATAGTATTACTAAAGTGCTTATGATTTCTGTCCGTAACGCTTGCGGAACTTATCGATACGACCGGCAGTATCAACAAACATTGATTTACCAGTGTAGAAAGGGTGCGAAGTGTTAGAGATCTCCACTTTTACCAGTGGGTACTCTTTACCGTCTTCCCAAACGATAGTTTCTTTAGTGTTAGCTGTAGAGCGTGTAAGGAAAGTGTGGTCGTTAGTCATGTCTTTGAAAACAACTAAGCGGTAGCTTTCCGGATGAATACCTTTTCTCATATTGATTGCCTTTTGTGCATGGATTGGGCCATGCGGATAAAATTGAGGTGCAAAGCTATGTATTTTCCTGATACCTATCAAAAAAATATGCTTTTGTCACCGGTTGTTTACTCTTTTACCAGTTTTTGCAGGTCGGCCTCGGCTTGCTCTGCCATTTGGTAAGCAGCTATCAGCTTGCCATCAGCATCTATCAGGAAAGCCTGTGGAATGTATTGGATACCATACAGCTCCGCTGCTTTTGAGTTCCACGAACCCAGATCGCTCATGTGGTGTGGCCATGCCAGGTTATCTTTGGCAATAGCGTCTATCCAGCGTTGCTTATCCTGATCGAGCGATACACTTACCACGGTAAAGCCTTTCTTAGCGTTTTTGTATTTTTTGTCTTTATATTCCTCATACAGCTTTACCAGGCGAGGATTGGCCATGCGGCAAGGGCGGCACCAAGATGCCCAGAAGTCTATGAGCACAATGCGGCCTTTGTTGATCTCGGAAAGCTTTATAGTCTCGCCGGCAGGGTTTGAGAATGCCAGTTCGGGCACTTTTTCACCGGGTTTGAATTTTTGATTAGGGCCAGACTGGGCCATGACAGCCGCACAAGTGCCAAAAGCAACCAGCAGGGTAGCGAAGATTTTTTTCATTTAAAAGTTTATTTCTGAGTTTGTATTAGACCGTAGTAACCTATCGAAGGTTAGGTACGCAAAATATAAAATTATCACAAATCGAGCGTCAAACCATCGTAGGCCAGGTGCATGCCGGCAGGCAAATGGCTGTCTATTTCAGCATGCAGCCCCAGTTGGTGGCTGATGTGTGTGAAGTAGGTATGGTCGGCATTTACCTCTCCGGCCACGGCAATAGCTTGCTCCAGCGTATAGTGCGAGATATGCTCCTGATGGCGCAGGGCATTTAGCACAAGTGCTTTGCTGCCTTTGAGTTTCGCCAGTTCTTCGGGTGCAATATAGTTGGCATCGGTTATATAGGTGAAATCGCCTATGCGAAAGCCAAGCACTTCCAGTTTATAGTGCAGCACACGTATCGGGATGATCTTAATGCCAAATACATCAAACGGCTCGTGGCTGATGGTGTGCATATTGATCTGCGGTACACCGGGGTAGCCCAGGCTCTCGAATACATATTTGAATTCGCGGTGTAGTATGTCCTGCGTATGGTTGTTGGCGAAAATATCTATAGCCTTGCCCGTGTGGAAGTTGAAGGCGCGCACGTCATCCAGCCCGGCCACATGGTCTTTATGACCGTGGGTATAAATAATAGCATCCAGCTTGCGCACTCCAGCGCGCAGCATCTGGTAGCGGAAATCGGGGCCGCTGTCGATAACAATGCTCACTCCATCCACCTCAACCCAAACTGACGTGCGCAGCCTGTTGTCGCGCTTGTCGGGCGAGGTGCATACTGCGCAATCGCAGCCTATGAATGGCACACCCTGCGAAGTGCCTGTGCCCAGGAAGGTGACTTTCACGGCTAGAGGTCCATTTCGGTTTGTACGGAAGTATTGCCGCCTGCGCTTTGCTCGCTAAGCTGCTTATACCATTTCTGCATTTCGCCGCTCAATTCTCCCTCAACTACGCTAATATTAGGTAGTATCTCTACAAGTGCGTTGATGCGACCTTCGATGCTGAGGAATTTGTTGATGACCACTACACGCCTTTCTTCCAGTATGCAGTAGCCGGAGTTGAAGTTGCCCTTCTCATAGCGTATGATGTAGCGGGCTTCTTCAAAAAGCTGCTCCAGTTTCTTAAGCGTGTTTGGCGTATATTTGAAGCTCATTTGTATTTTTTCCTCTTTCGAATGGCTAAAATTAGAAAATTCACTGCATTTATAGCCTTTACATTTTGCCTGCTACTGGTTTCTGCTGTTAAAATATATGCACAAGGCTACTATGTTGAGGAGCCCCGGTTGTTTTATGGTGGGCTTGTGGCTGGTGGCAACTTCACCCAGGTAGATGGTGACAGGTATGCGGGGTATCACAAGGTTGGTGTTAATGTAGGTGCTATTGTGTATGCACATATAGCGCCTAAGCTGGCTGCGAGTATGGAGATACTGTTCTCTCAAAAAGGCAGCCGCGACAACGGCGCGCAGTTTACTGTGAGCAACAACTATGTTATTACTGATTATAATATAGACCTGAACTATGCCGAAGTGCCGATAATGATCAATTACTTCGACAAGCGCAAAAGCAATTTTGGGGTGGGCCTGTCCTACGCACAGCTCATATCATCGACCGAAAAGGTGGAGACAATAGAGCCGCTATCGGGTGTGGTAACGCCTATACCTGATTTCAACCAGGATAACCACCCTTTTAAGAAAATGGACCTGAACGTGCTGGTAGGTGGAAATATAAAACTGACAGGTGGCCTGTTCCTGAATGTGCGTTTCCAGTATTCGATAGTGCCTATACGTAAGGATATGCACCCCGAACTATCGCGAGCACCGCAGCATAATAATATGTATGTGCTGCGCCTGATGTACCTGTTCAATAAATAGCTACTGATGTATAACTATCCCGTAAAACTGAATCTTAGGCTTGACTGGAGCGAGATGGATATGTTCGGGCATATCAATAATGTATCGTACTTCAAATTTGTACAGGCATCGAGGGTGAACTATTGGGAGGCGATAGGGCTGACACAGCTACATAATAATATGCAGATAGGGCCAATGCTGGCGTCAACTGTATGCAATTTTAAGCAACCATTATTCTACCCCGGCAATATTGTGGTAGAGGCCAGCGTTAGCTTTATAAAAAATACCAGCTTCGGTATAGAACACAGGATACTGAACGCGAATGGCGAAGTAGCGGCAACGGCGCAGGACGTAGTAGTGCTGTTTAACTTTCAAACTAACCAAAAGCAGCCCATGCCCGATAGTATAAGGAAACAAATAGAAGCTCTGGAAGGCAGGCAGCTATAAAAAATGTAACTTTCGTATACAGCGAACTATATAAACCATGACCAGACTGATATTTGTTTTGTGCGCAATAATAATGGCAGGCAGCCTGCAGGCGCAGAGCTACTATGTAGAGGATGAGCGCACGTTTTATGGCGGCCCGATAGTAGGTGCCAACTTTACGCAGGTAGATGGTGATAACTTTGCCGGCTATGCAAAAGTAGGCATGAATATGGGCGCTACAGTATATATAAAAATGGGATCAGGCTTTGCGGCTAATATGGAAATATTGTATGTGCAAAAGGGGTGTAAAGGAAAGCCAAAGCAATCGGGTCTGCCTGGCATCAACCTGGTAGACTATGATAGCAAGCTGAACTATGCCGAGGTGCCTTTTCAGCTTTTTTATGTAGATGAACATGGTCACCATTTTGGGGTGGGTGCATCATATGCACAATTGATAAGTGGAACAGAAACGGTAACAACTAATCCTACTTACGATTTTAAGCTTGATGAGCATCCGTTCAAAAAGTTTGATATTAACTTCCTCCTCAGCGCCAATCTGCGTATTAAGAAAGGATTGTTCCTGAATGCGAGGTTTGCCTACTCAGTATTGCCTATACGTACTGATGTGCCTGGGGGATTGGGACGAACTGAGCAGTATAACAATGGTGTGGCATTGCGCCTGCTGTATCTGTTTGGCGGCTTCTAAACTTATTTTTTCTTTTTCTTGCTGCTGCCGAAGATGACGAAGCCGGGAGGATCTTTCATGGTTTCCTTTATGCTGGTATCCATGTTTTTAAGGTTGGACGATATGCTGTTGTAGCTGTTTTTGTCGGTAAGGGATTGACTCTTATTCATGTTGACCCAGCTATCACCTAGGCCTTTGATCGACGCCTGTAGTTTCTTTACGTCTTCACCAAGCTGCCTGTTTGCTAATTTCCTTGTGTTGCTATCAGCGCTTTTGATAGTGGCATTTATATCGCTATTCTTTGCTTGCAACTCTCGTGTAGATTGGGCAGCACTGTTGATGCTGTTAACAATGCCATCTATGTTGTGATTGACACTTGCGGAGAGCTTAGCATAGCTTTGAAGTTCTTCATCCAGATAGATAAGTGTAGATGCCGTAGAACCGATGAGTTTTGCATTCAATAGGTAATTGAAGGCGGTAAGGGAAGAATCGGTACTGCGTAGCATAAACTTCGCCATGTTGAGCATGGGAGTGATACGCACAGAAAGCGGCAGCAAGGCAGTGTCTAGCTTTGTGATAAGTGTAGACTGGTCGGGTAACATCTCAGGCCCTTTACCTGGAATAAGGTTTACGATCTTATCGCCGGTCATGCCGCCGGAGGCCAGCTCGGCAACTGTGCCGGTGGGGATATCAATACCTTTCTTTGTGGTGATGGTCACCTTCAGCCTATCTTCCAGTAGTTCAATGCCAGCTATCTTACCAACTCTTACCCCGTTTATCTGCACGGGCGAGGATGGCTGGAGGCCTTTTACGTCGTAGAAATAAGCGAAATAGTCATGCTCTTTCGCCATTTTGTTCTTTTTAACAAAATAGAATACGACCGCACCTGCAATAATGAGGAGGGCTGTGGTTATAATGCGCGTTTTGAGATCAGACTTTTGCATGTACGGTTGCGACGTAAAGTTAACTAAACCAACTATATAATACCGTGCCCGATAAAACCGGATAAAAGCAGGTGTTGGTTGGCACAGTATTTTAATGCTATACTATGAACCAAAAAAACTTTTTTTATGAGATCCCTACTATATCTGATAGCAATAATTCTGGTGATAGGCTGGTTGCTTGGCGCTTTTGTTTGGAACGTAGGCAGCATAATACACGTATTACTTGTGATAGCGATCATATCGTTGCTGCTCGGCTTTATCAGGCGCGGCAGTGTCGACTAGGAAAGAGCATTGTTTTGTTATGTTTTAAAGGCAAAAAAGTCATTGCGAAAAGCAATGGCTTTTTTGTTACCAGTTGCCTTCCCAGCCTGCTGAAAATGGCAGTATCAGTAGTGCGATATTAAAGCCATAGCTGCCTTTTACATTCACATGCAAACGGTCGGTATTGATGGCATCGAAGTAGGTTTTGTCTCTGTATTCATCGCTGCCGAAGTAGACCATGCCACGTAGCTTGAAAGCCAGTCCTGCATAAAAACCCACATCAGCCTTCACGAAAGGGATTGCACGTATAGGCAGGCCATTCAGATTGGGCATAGACTCGAAACGGGTAAAGCTGAGGCCTGCACCTAAAGTGAACATAGTGCTGTTGCGCTCAAGCGGTACATCGCCACCCCATTTATAATCGAGGCTCAGCTGTAGCCCTCCGCTTACTATTTTTTCCCTCTTCTTATATACCACCTTGGGTGCAAATTCCACAGAATCGAAATCGAGGGTGGCCATGCTGAACATTACTTCGGTATTGAAGGCAAGCATACTATTATCGGTAATGAGCGTAATAGGAAAGAATGTACCCAGGTAGAATACATAATTATCCTTCGAGCGGTATTTTTTAGTAAGGGTGTCGGATATCGCTTTGCCCAGTGTGTCCTGCCCATTGTAGGCAAAAGTGTAATTGCCAGACATGAATGTAAGGCCGCCGCCAATGGTGATACGCTGATATATACGCTCGTTGCCAACAGCAAGCTTTGTATAATAATCGTTGAACTGCAAGTGCTGCTTATACTGCGCAAATGAGGCGAAAGCTACACAAACAGTTATCAGCGTAAGCAGCCATTTTTTTAGGGGCATAGTGTGTGATTGACAGGTAATAGCTTAAAAATAATAGAAATATCCGTGGTATTAAAGCGTGTGCCTTAGAGACAGGATGATTGATACTGCATAATGACAGAGATGGAATTTACCTGCTTGCTACAATATGACAGGCGCTAAATAATATAATGCTAGAGATCGAATAAAGCCGGCCTGCGCCGTATCATTTCACCAACTATGGCTTCAGCTCCGTAGTCATTCTCTTTTTCAAGATGGGCTACGATGTTCTTGTAGCTTTCATCGCTGCGGTTTTGGCTGAGTTTGAAAATGGGGTGCAGCTCGTCTAACACGATCTCAAAACCTACTATAGCTTTTACCATGCCGGCAACGTATTCGGCTGCAAGATCGCCCAGCAATTGCGGGTGTGGTTGTGTTTGTTCATATTTGGCTGTAAGGTCGTCGAGTAACTGTATGGTGGCTGTGGCATCTGTGAACTGCATTTTGCCGCGTGCCTGCACAGTCATGTAGTTCCATGTAGAACCTATACCGCGCTCTTTGTACCAGCTTGCGCTTACGAAACAATGCGGACCCGAGAACAGTACCAAAGCATTGTCGTTTTGTTCGAATGCAAGGTGATGGTCGGTTTTGCGCATGATATGGCCACGCAGCACGATCTTACCGTCACGTTCATCAAACAATACCGGCACTTGTGTGGCAACAGGCATATCAGCTTTATTGCCTATGAGTGTAATGAAATTATGTGCTTTGATGAACGCTATTACTGCATCCATATCGGTTTCGGTAAATTCGGGTAGCTTGTACATATTAAAACGTTACATCTCAAATTTCGTAAGAAAAGGCAAGTCTGCTTTATTTATTTTTGCTGCATGGTATATAATGTAATCGGCCTGATGTCGGGCAGCTCGCTGGATGGATTGGATATTGTTTTTGTAACGCTGGACGAAACACGAGGGCAATGGAAATTTGATATAGTAGAGGCCGAGTGCATAGCCTATACCCCGCAGATGGCCAGCGACCTGCGCACTGCCAATAAAATGTCTGTACCCGATTTTCTGAAGCTGAATACAGCCTATGGCAGATATATAGGTGAGCAGGTAAATGCGTTTATTGACAGGCACAGCATACATCATAAAGTACATTTTATAGCCTCACACGGGCATACCGTGTTTCACGATCCTGCTAACCACACGAGCACACAAATAGGTGACGGTGCCAGCATAGCAGCTATTACTGGCTTGCCTGTAATTACAGACCTGCGCAATATGGATGTTGCCCTTGGCGGACAAGGTGCGCCTATAGTACCTATTGGCGAAAGACTGCTGTTCAGCAATTTCGACTACTGGCTGAATATTGGTGGTATAGCCAATATAACCGCGAGGGATGGCGATAACTATATAGCATTTGATATATGCCCTGCCAACCAGGTGATGAATACACTGGCGCAACGTGAAGGCAAAGAGTTTGACTACGAAGGGTTCATAGCAATGAAAGGTAATGTGCTGAATGATGCTTTGGCGAAGGTGAATGCAAATGACTACTATACCAAACCAGCGCCAAAATCGCTGAGTAATGAACTGGCGATGGAGATAGCTGCGCCATTGCTGGATGCATCACAAACCTCCCCCGACCTGCTGCGTACTACTGTAGCCCATATAGCCGAGCAGATAGCAAACGCTGTAAGGAAATACCCCCACAATAAAGAGACCGCGCAAATGCTGGCAACTGGTGGTGGCGCACTCAACAACTTTCTGGCTGAAAGCATACGTGAAGCACTTGCGCCATTAAATGTAAATTTCGTTGTGCCTTATGAGCAGGTAGCGAACTATAAAGAAGCATTGGTTATGGCTTTGATAGGCACGCTGCGCTGGAGAGAAGAAACAAATACGCTAGCTTCAGTAACCGGAGCCAGCCGCGATAGCGTAGGCGGTGCTATATGGATGGGGCAGAGCTATAGCGGGGAGTAAGACATAGCATAATGAGATAAAAAAGAAGCGGCTTGTGAATAACAAGCCGCTTTCTTCTTAGGTAATATTAAATCTAGTATTGTCCTGTGCTCAGCATCACCAGCGTGCAGGCTTCCGTAGGGTTGATACCATGTTGCATCAGTTTGCGTTCCAGTTCATCGTTCTCGGTGCCGGGGTTAAATATCACCCTGCGTGGTTTTAGCGATACAATATAATCATAGTATGGTTTCTGATTAGCGGGGTTCAGGTATAGCGTTATTGTGTCTACACCTTCTATTTCAGGCTGGCCGGTCTGTATCTCTACATTCTGTATTTTCCCCTTGCTTTTACCAATGGCTACCACGGGGTGGCCGTGGGCCAGCAGCTTGTTTGTAGCCAGATAGCTATATCTCATCGGGTTTTCTGATGCACCTAATACCAGTGTCTTATGTTCCATAAATGCTCCTTCTTTAAGTAAAATTACAACCTTTTACTGCCATTCATATTTGGTAAAAAATGATGCCGTCATAGGCGTTTGTAATAAAACTTTAACCAAACGGAAAGCCGCAACTTTCCTAACTTTAAGAGAGTAAAAAGATAAACACATGCATACAGGGCAAGCGGCATACATCATAGCGGGCTACCGCACGGCAGTGGCAAAATCAAAACGTGGCAGCTTTCGCTTTTACCGCCCCGACGACCTGGCGGTGGATGTGATAAAAGGCCTGCTGGCTAGTGTGCCTGAACTAGACCCAAAGCTGGTAGACGATGTAATAGTAGGCAATGCCGTGCCCGAGGCAGAGCAAGGACTACAAGTAGGCCGCATTATTGCCAACAGGGCTGTGGGTGAATGGGCCCCTGGTGTAACGCTGAACAGGTATTGTGCATCGGGCCTGGATACTATAGCGACTGCTACTGCCAAAATACAGTGCGGCATGGCCGATTGTATAATAGCCGGCGGGACAGAAAGCATGAGTTTGGTGCCAACTGCCGGCTGGCGCACTATGCCTAACTATGGTATAGCTAAAGATGTAGCCGACTACTATCTGAGCATGGGCCTGACTGCCGAGCAGGTAGCGCAGGATTTTAAAGTAGCGAGAGAAGCACAGGATGAATTTGCGTATCACTCTCACCAAAAAGCCATCAAAGCCATAAACGAAGGTTATTTCAAAAAAGGTATACTACCTATTGAGGTGAAAGAGGTATATGTGAACGAGAAAAACAAACGTGCCGAAAGAACTTACATAGTAGATACCGACGAGGGCCCCCGTGCCGATACTTCTATGCAGGCATTAGGCAAACTGCCTTCGGTATTTGCACAAGGCGGTACGGTTACTGCAGGCAACTCTTCCCAAACATCAGACGGTGCTGCTTTTGTGATAGTAATGAGCGAAAAGTTGATGAACCAGCTCGGTCTCAAGCCCTGGGGCAGGTTGATAGCCTGTGCATCTGCTGGTGTTAACCCACGCATTATGGGTATTGGCCCCGTAGCGGCTGTGCCCAAGGCATTGAAGCAAGCCAATATGCAGCTTGGCGATATAGAACTGGTAGAACTGAACGAGGCTTTTGCATCACAATCGTTGGCTGTCATAAAAGAACTTGGCCTTAACCCTGATCTAGTAAATATCAATGGCGGTGCTATAGCCCTTGGTCACCCATTAGGCTGTAGCGGCGCGAAACTTACGATACAACTGCTGCACGATATGGAGCGACTGGGCAAGAAATATGGCCTGGTGACCGCTTGTGTAGGTGGAGGGCAGGGTATTGCGGGCATTATTGAGAAATTATAGACCTCACATTGTCATAGCTTATATCTGTTTGGCAGATGGCCAATTGCCGTATTTTTGCGCTCTCATATAAAATCTAAATGCGACGGATCTTATCACTACTTTGCCTGCTGTGTATAGGTGTGCATGGCAATGCGCAACTCATCAAGATTCCTAAACCCGAATTCAATGGTATGTATTTCCAGTGGGGCTACAACCGCGATTTCTATTCAAAGAGTACCATACATTTTACAAATCCGGGTAAGTACGATTTTAAAGTGCATGATGCGGTAGCATACGACCAGCCCAACTGGGAGGCTTTTTATGAAACACCGCTGGATATCACCATTCCTCAAAACAGTTTCCGTATAGGTGTGTATCTGAATAAGAAACGCACCCATGCTATTGAGCTTAACTACGACCACGCCAAATACGTAGTAGCCAGCCACCAGAAGCTGAGGCTTAGCGGCGAAATAAACGGTGAGTCTATTGATAAGGATACGCTGATACATCCTTATTTCATGAGCTTCGAGCATACTAATGGTGCCAACTTCTGGCAGATCAACTATGTAGGCCAGCAGGAGCTGTGGACCAACCACAAACGCATGAAAGCTACTACGGTATGGAAAGCGGGTGCAGGTGTGGTAATCCCAAGGTCGGATGTGATACTGATGGGTAAGCAGACCGATAACCAGTTTCATTTGGCAGGCTATCTCTTTAGTCTCGAAGGTGGTTTCCGTTTCTATCCAATAAAGAACCTTTTTGTAGAGATAACGGGTAAAGCCGGTCATGCCAACTATCTGGATGTGCTGACCGTAGACGAAGGCCGTGCAAGGCACCATTTCTACTTTGCCGAGCTGATAGGCCTTGTTGGTTATGATATTAACTTCCGCAAAAGCAAAAAGCCTGTAGAGCTGCCTGAGGCTGCCCAGTAATTTCGATTGACCTATCTTTGCAGCTGTAAGGCTAACAAGTTTTGATAAAGCGTACCGCACATATTGTTTTTTCGGCGTGGCTGGCTATTCTGCTGCTTTTTGGCACAACAGCCAAGGAGTTTGTGCATCAGTTTGCCGATCACGAAGACACTGTGCATTGCAACAACAGGCACGACGGTACACTTGTTATTGAGCCTGAGCACCACCACTGTAAGTTCCTTAGCTTTTCGCTGGCTGCATTTATTAGCCCTGTATATGGCTTTACACTGCCTGCTGAAAAGATCGTTTACAACACTTATGTAGCAGCACCTGTAGCGCACATCGCACATCGTACTGTTACTACGCCCTGCCTTCGTGGCCCGCCTGCACCTTCATTTGTATAAAAATGAGGTGATGCGTGCATGTCTGCACGCCAGTTATTACTATTAATATAATTAGTTTATGCTTCGGGCATTAATACCGGCTTTGCTGCTGGTAATCAATGCCGGGTATGTATATGCGCAGCCAGCTTGCAACCTGGTGCTATCGGGCACTGTGGTAGAAAAGCACAATGGCGAGCCGCTATACCCGGTGATCATCCATATAGATGAATTGAATAAAGAATACGATGCTGATGAGAATGGTAAGTTCTCTATTGATAGTCTGTGTGCGGGCGAATACACGGTGCATCTGCATACTTCAGGGTATGAGCATTACCAGGAAGTGATAAAGGTTGGTGCCAATATGCAGCTACGTTTCAGGCTATCGCACCTTACCCATGAGCTGGGTGAGGTGCGCGTTTCAGCAGAGAAGGAGCCTACAGTTATGCAATCGAAAGCCGGGCTGTCTAAAGCTGAAATTGCTGAAGGTAGTGGCAAGAACCTCAGCCAGCTGTTGCAAAATGTAAACGGCGTATCGCTTCTATCGAATGGAGGCACTATTGCCAAGCCAGTGATACACGGCCTGCATAGCAATCGCATTGTAATGCTGAACAATGGCGTGCGACAGGAAGACCAGCAATGGGGTGGCGAGCATGCGCCCAATATCGACCCGTTTCTTGCTAATAAAATAACAGTGATAAAAGGGGCTGCGGGTGTGCGCTATGGTACTGATGCTATTGCCGGCGTTGTGCTGGTAGAGCCTGCACCACTACCCACCAAACCCGGCTGGAATGGTGAAGCCAATGCCGCAGCCTTTAGTAACAACCGCATGGGCGTTGCCTCTGCTATGCTGGAGCATAATTTTGAGCAAATACCGGCACTTAGTTTTCGGGTGCAAGGTACGTACAAGCAGGCGGGCAATTATCGTATACCCGGGTATTGGGTAGCCAATACAGGAGTGAACGAGCTGAACTATTCTGCTGCCTTGGGTTGGCGCAAGCTGCACTATGGTGTTGAGGTGTTCTATAGCCATTTCGATACAGAGCTGGGCGTATACAGTGGTTCGCATACTGGTAATGAAAAGGATATGCTGGCTGCAATAGCCAGCGATACGCCTATGGTATCGGCAGGCTTTACCTATGGTATCGAACGTCCTAAACAGCATGTATCGCACGATATGGTAAAAACGAGGCTGTATGGCGATACGCGCATAGGTATGTTTACCGCCACGCATGCTTATCAGCACAATTACAGGCAAGAGTACGATCTCGTTCGTAAAGAGAACGGCAAGGCCCAGCTCAACCTTACACTCAATACTCAAACGCTCAATATCAATCTCGACCATAAACCTATTGGCGCTATAAAAGGACAAATAGGTATAGATGGTATCATGCAGATAAACAGGTTTGAGAATGGTGACAGGGTGTTTATCCCATCGTATAATTCGCAAGGCGCTGCTGCTTACCTGATAGAGCGATATGCGGTTAAAAAATGGAAGTTTGAAGCAGGCCTGCGCTACGATTATCGCGATTATGAGATGTTTAATGCAGAAGGGCCTAGCCAGCAATTGGTGCGTTATGCATTCGATTACAGCAGTGTATCAGGTACACTGGGCATCAACCGCAAGTTGAAAGAAGGCTGGGATGTATCTGCCACTCTTGCTAACGCCTGGCGCGCGCCACAGGCCAATGAGTTGTTTAGTGCTGGTCTGCACCACGGTGCAGCGCGTATAGAGCTGGGCGATAAGAGTCTGCAACCCGAGCGCTCATACAACCTGAACCTGGAGAGCAACTATAGCCGCAAAAAGCTCTCGGCAGATGTGTCGCTGTATACCCAGTATATCAACGATTTCATTTACCTGGAGCCGGGTGCTGATGAACTGACCATTCGCGGCTATTTCAAAACCTTCAACTACAGGCAAACGGATGCATGGCTTACAGGTGCTGATGCAACAGTAAGGTATCAGTTCGATAACCATTGGCAAGGCAATGTAAAAGCATCTGTGTTACGTGCACGCAATACGGTAAAGAACGACTGGCTCATCCTCATGCCTGCCGACCGTGCGTCTGCCGGTATGCGCTATACCAGCAATATCAGTAAAACACTACAGGATTGCTATATAGGCATAGATGGCCGTTACACTTTTGAGCAGACACGCATTCCTGCCGACTTTGATAGCCTGGACAACATGCGCCCGCCTGCAGGCTACTTACTGCTGGATGCAGAAGCAGGAACAAAACTCATGTTCAACAAACAAGCGGTGCATCTAAGTATCTCAGTAGCCAACATGCTGAACACAGCATACAGAGATTACCTCGATGCGTTCCGCTATTTCTTAAACCAGCCCGGCACCAATGTAGCATTGCGTGTGCGGGTCCCATTTTCTTTTTAAAAACAATTTCAAAAAACAAACGATGAACAATACTTTCTTAAAATTCGCAGCAGTAATATTTATAGCAGCTACCACATTCGCTGCTTGCAAAAAAGTAGATAATGAAACTGCGCCGGTACCCGAAGAGCAGGAGTTGATAACCACAGTAAAGCTGGTACTAACAGATGGCAGCGGTAATGCAAAGACCTATGCCTACAAAGTTGAGAATGGATTTGGCGACAACCCCGGAACAATATCTGTAGATACCCTGCTGCTGGAGCCTAACAAAGCCTATGACGCACAAGTGCAGGTATTAAACGAAAAGGCAAACCCTGCTGAGGAAATTACCGAGGAGGTGATGACAGAGAACGAAGATCACCTTTTCGTGTTCGAATCTACCCCTGCCAGCGGAGATGGCTCTGTAGCTATGAGCGATGGCAGTAAAGATGCTGCCGGCAAGGCATTCAACCAAAAAATAAAGCTAACAGCCGCGTCTGCCGGTAAAGGTAGTCTTACCGTTACCCTGAAACACCTGCCTACCAACAAGGCTGCAACTACAGCTTCCGCTGCGGGTGGAGAGACGGATGCAGAAGCTATTTTCCCAGTACGGATACAATAATTTGGCAAACTTTTTGTGGCATTTGCAAATTCGGGAAATTTAAAATTTTGTGTTTCTTTTTTGCCAGCGATTGATTAAATTTAGATTAATAAAAATCGAGTGAAAATGGCAATACTGATCGAAAAGGAAGAGATACCTATGTACCGTATCGTTCCCGCTTTTGTAGATAAGTCAGATTACTGGGAAAAAGAATTGCATTATGCTACCAGGCTGGGCAATGAGTTTAAAGGTAAAACAAGCATTACTTTCGAAACTACCCAGGGTCCACGCAGTGTTTCAACTACTGTGTGGTCTGTAACGCACGATTATCTCCAGCTAAAAGGGGGGATGAACATACCACTCAATAGCGTAATAGAGGTTCGCTTCTAACATAGTTGCTACAAATTTCTTTTTTTGTTGTTTAAAGGTTAACAATCCTGCTTATTTAGCAGGATTGTTTACTTTTGCACCCGTTTCAATATTGTTTGGAGCTACCTGTACCAATTTTTTATAAGAGATTAAGATGACCCAGCAAGAGATCATTAGCCGCATTAAGGCTTTTATGGTAGAAGATTTTGAAGTAGATGAAGCTGCCATCATTCCAGATGCCGACCTGAAAGCTACGCTCGACCTTGACAGTCTCGATTATATCGACCTGGTAGTGGTTATAGAGCAGAACTTCGGCTTTAAAGTAAAGCCGGAAGACTTCCAGCAAATGAAAACTATTCAGGATTTCTACAATTACGTGTCTAACCGCCTTGAGGCGCAATCTGCTGCCTAACCATGGCTGAATGGGAAGGCCGGTCGCAGGGCTCTACCCTTGGTTATCGCATATTCGTGTGGCTGCTAAAGACGGGTGGGCTTAAACCCGCCTACGCACTGCTGCATTTTGTTACTGTTTATTACCGTCTGTTTGTGCCCAAGGCTATTAAGCCATTGCGGTACCTGTATGAGCAACGGATGGGCTTTAGCCGCAGACAGGCCAATAGGCTCATCAAGCGCAATCTCATCGTATTTGGGCAAACCATTATCGACAAAATAGCCATCCTGTCTGGTATGCGCTCATCATTCGAGCACGTGAACCTGGAAGGCACGCAGCGTATAGTAGATACGCTGAAAGAAGGCAAGGGTGGTCTTGTAGTAAGCGCCCACCTGGGCAACTGGGAAGTAGCCGGCCAACTGCTGGATATGCTGGATGTGCCCATCAATATAGTGATGTACGATGGTGAGGGCGAGGCTATGAAACAGTACATGGACCAGTTTGACAGCAACCGCTCCTTCAAGATCATTTATATCAAGGAAGACCTCTCGCATATCTATGAAATGTCGGCAGCGCTGGCGCGTAACGAACTGATTTGCCTGCATGCCGACCGCTATCGCCCCGGCAATCGTACGATGGAACATGATTTTCTGGGTGAGAAGGCGCTGTTCCCAGCCGGGCCGTTTATACTGGCGTCTAAACTCAGGGCGCCTGTATGTTTTGTTTTTGCGTTCAAAGAAGGTAATTTTCGCTATCGCTACTACTCGTACCCTGCAAAGACGTATGAGGGGCGCGGTACGGCTGGCATGGAATTAATGCTGGACGACTACGTGGCATTGCTGGAAGAAAAACTAAAGCAATACCCCGATCAATGGTTTAACTATTACGACTTCTGGCAGAAATAATAATGGAACAAGACATTACCCGATACATACCCCAGGCAGCTCCTTTCGTGATGATAGGCGAGCTGTTGGAAACCGCTCCTGAACTTACCCGTACAGCTTTTGAAATAGCTTCTGACAATATAATGGTGCGCGATGGCCACTTTACTACAGGCGGGCTGGTAGAGAATATGGCACAGACCGCAGCCGCAGGCACCGGGTACCTTGCCCAGCAAGAGGGTAAGGTACCACAAGTAGGCTTTATTGGTGCACTAAAGAATCTCTCAGTACAAGAACTGCCTGCTGTGGGCACACGAATCACTACAGAGGTGCGCTTTATGCACCAGGTGCTGAATGTGCATATTGTACAGGGCAAGGTGTTTGATGGCGACAAAGAGATCGCCAGCTGCGAGCTCAAGATCTTCCTGCAACAATAGCCTTCCGGAAATATATTTCCCCAAACCGATGTAATACCTATTTTTGCACCCTTCGCCACCAAATACGGAGAGGTGCTCGAGTGGTTGAAGAGGCACGCCTGGAAAGTGTGTATACGGGAAACCGTATCGAGGGTTCGAATCCCTCCCTCTCCGCATTAACTTAAAAAGGACGCAATTATGTGTCCTTTTTGCTTTTTCAGGATTTTGGAAAATTAATTTTGAAGTAACAATTGTTTATGTACATTTGTACAAATGTTTAATTTGTATGGAAAGTTTGTACATGTTCGCGATAGTGCCGCCTAAAGAGGTAGCTGAAAAGATAGAAAAAGAGCGCAAACGTTTCTCGGAGAAGTATAACTGCATGAAAGGTCTGAAGCCACCAGTGCATGTTACTTTGTTCGAGCCGTTCAAATCGACCCGCGATATTGAACAGCGTTTACTGGAACTCCATAAATGGTTCAAATTCCAAGAGACGTTCACGATAGACCTGAGGAACTTCAGCTTTTTTGAAAATGCGACCAGCCCGGTAGTGTATATAGATGTGGCCAAGAACACAAAACTACCTGTGCTGAGGAAGACATTCCTGCAAAAGCTGAAGACGCTGATGCCGGTTGAGGAGAAGAAAAGGACGTTCAAACCACACTTCACCATAGGCTACCGCGATGTATCGCCGGAGATATTCCCGAAGATCATGACGGAATATAGCCAGCGGAGCTTTAAAGATACCTTCAAGCTGGACAGTGTGTACCTGTGGAGACACGATGGTAAGAACTGGCAGGTGCAGCAGGAGTATAAGCTCGGTATCGACTTCTTCAGCGCTACATCGCAAGGAACTTTGTTTTAATTGTTTTGCTGTTCCTATATATATTCATTGGGCGTTAAGAATCTATTTTTTAACGCCCTTGTTATCTATTTCTTTGATCTCACCAATATATAATGCGGCATCATTTCCCCCCGCTGTTTCGTTAGACAGGAAGAAGCGTTTTTTATCAATGAAAGTGATCGCTTCTGTTTGCCAGGCAGGGCTCTTGCTGATGTCAACCATCTGCGCCTTTCCTGAAAAGAACATATCGCTTTTGTAGTCGCTGAACAGCCAGATGTAAGAGTGCTTCATGAAATCGAGATAGCCTATCAATAGCAGGTCTTTAGTGCTTTCGTTATATGCGGCTCCGGTTATTACACAACCCACAGGGTAGCTGGTGTAAGGGGTAATTGTGTACGTGCCGGGTGTTTTAGAGAGCTTATAAACTTTTGTCATCGTATCGCCCCAGTTCTTGGTGAATAGGTAAAGCGTTTCGTGTATCGAGATAAAAGCCTCACAATCGAAATTGTGGCGGTAGGGATTTTTTATCAGTTCTTTTTGATCGCTATAAGAAAATGATATGGCTTCTGCCTTTACGTGCACTTCAGCTGCTTTGCCAATATCTGCTTTTGCAACCTTCAACACTTTCAGGTCGCCGCGGTTGCCAGCATTGTTGCCAAAATCGCCAATGTAGAAATAGTCTTTATCGGCAGTGATCTCTTCCCAATCTATGTTCTTGTAGTTGTCGATGATAACACGTTGTGTGATGTGCCCGTCTGCGCTATCGATGCAAAACAGTATAGGGTCATTGCCACTGTCGTTGATGGTCCACAATTTTCCATCAGTAAGTATCAGCCCTGAGGTCTCATTGATATCGGGCGGCATTGCTGCACGGAATAGAGGGCTGTAATGCTGTGCCTGAGTTGATGCTGATAATAGTACGTATACGAAAATAAAAGCCAGTCGCATTTTGCCAAAGTTATATATGCAATATTAAGGCTCTGGCATTATTTGTTTGTAATGTACAGGGTTAAAAAACTATAACGATGGAGATAAGCAAACAGCTATGGGATAGCGAAAGCCAGCTTTGGAAGAATGATATAGTATTATATGACAGGCATACGATGAATAATGCGTTGTTTGCATTTCCGGAAACCGGGATAATAACCAAAGAAGAGGCGTTATCAGCTATCAGAGATGAGAATACCACCGGGAGGCGATGGGCGGAGGTGAATTTCGAGAAACAGCAAAATATGTTCTTGTCCGAAAGCGCAGCGTTGATAACCTATACAGCTATTGCGCGTTGGGCACATAAGCCGGATGTATACAAGGCGCTATGCACTAGTGTGTATGTAAAGTATGAGCGGCAGTGGAAACTGGCTTTTCACCAGCAATCGCCACTAAGTAGTGACTAACGTTTTACTTTTATGAAAGTATCATCGGTCAAGGCATGCAGAAATGCTTCCAGATCTTGTTTCTCACCTTCGGTAAGATGTAATGGCTCGCGTAATAGAGAATCACGGTACATGCCATCGGGTAACATAGCAGAAGGGTTGTCATAGTAGTCGATAACCTCGCGCAGTGTTTTGAAACTGCCATTGTGCATATATGGCGCTGTAACAGCCACATTACGCAGTCCGGGCACTTTTACCTTACCAATGTCTTCGCGGTTCTTCGTTACGTGATACCTGGCCGAGTCGTTATAGTTCTTACCGTTGAACAGGCCTATGGCACGAAATTCATCCCCCGTAAAATCTAGTGTGAAATGGCACTCCAGGCATTTTCCTTTTGTGCGGAAGATCTCCCTGCCACGTTCCTGCTGGGCCGTCATGCCGTTAGGCTCGTCGTTCATCCAACGGTCGTTGGGGGTGTTAGATGTTTCCAGTGTCTCTTCGTAGGCTGCTATAGCAGTCCCCAATGTGTGGGCATCAGGGTATTTGCCAAATACCTTATAGAACAGGCTGCGGTATTTATTGCTTTTGTTCAGTCGCTTCACCGCCTCCTCTACAGGCAGGTTCATTTCGTCGGGGTTAGCTATCGGCATCAATGCCTGCTCTGCAAGTGTAGCCGCCCTGCCATCCCAGAAGAACGAACTGCGGGATGACACATTCATAGCTGAAGGTGTATTGCGGTTGCCTAGCCTGCCATGTACGCCTACGCTGAACTGACTCGTATCGGCAAAAGCGAAATCAGGCTTGTGGCAGGACGCACAACTGATGCTGCTATCCTCCGACAGTATAGGGTCGAAGAACAGGGCTTTGCCCAGGCTTTCTTTGGTGGGTTTGGTCTCGGTAAAAGCCCCACCCAGTGCCACCGTACCTAATAAACATATTATGATGATTGCCCGCTTCACGGCGCAAAATTAAATATAATTAGCCAGTGTTATGGCTTTAGCGCTCATTTAATACCTTTGCGGGCGTTATAATAATATTAAAATCTAAATAATTACCACATGGATTACCGTATTGAGAAAGACACGATGGGCGAAGTGAAAGTTCCCGTTAATGCCTACTATGGTGCCCAAACACAGCGCTCTATCGAAAACTTCAAAATAGCGCAGGATATCAATAAAATGCCGAAGGAGATCATCCGTGCATTTGCTTACCTGAAGAAAGCTGCAGCCCTTACCAATACCGACTTGGGTGTACTGCCTGCCGAGAAATCGAAACTGATAGGGCAGGTGTGCGATGAGATACTGGAAGGTAAACTGGATGCTGAATTTCCATTGGTGGTGTGGCAGACAGGTTCTGGCACACAATCGAATATGAACGTGAACGAAGTAGTAGCTTACCGCGCACACGTCATCAACGGTGGCCAGCTGGCTGATAAAGACAAGTTCGTACACCCCAACGATGATGTGAACAAATCACAGTCGTCTAACGATACCTTTCCTACGGCTATGCACATTGCTGCATACAAAATGCTGGTAGATGTTACCATCCCCGGCATCAAGAAACTGCGTGATACCCTTGCGAAGAAATCGAAAGAGTATATGAACGTAGTGAAGATAGGCCGCACGCACTTTATGGATGCTACGCCACTTACGCTGGGCCAGGAGATCAGCGGCTATGTATCGCAGCTGGATCATGGCCTGCGCGCCATCAACAACTCGCTGGCGCACTTGAGCGAACTGGCGCTGGGTGGTACTGCAGTAGGTACAGGCATCAACACGCCTGCCGGCTACTCTGAGAAGGTAGCGGCTAAGATAGCTGAGCTGACCGGCCTGCCTTTCATCACTGCCGAGAACAAGTTTGAAAGCCTGGCAGCACACGATGCTATAGTAGAAGCGCACGGTGCGCTGAAAACAGTAGCCGTAAGCCTGATGAAGATAGCTAACGACATCCGTATGCTGAGCTCTGGCCCACGTAGCGGTATCGGTGAGCTGTTTATACCTGACAACGAGCCGGGTTCTTCTATCATGCCGGGTAAGGTGAATCCAACCCAATGTGAAGCGCTGACCATGATAGCTGCGCAAGTAATGGGCAACGATGTAGCCATCAGCATAGGCGGCTCTAATGGTCACTTCGAGCTGAACGTGTTCAAGCCGGTGATGATCTACAACTTCCTGCACAGCGCAAGGCTGATAGGTGATGGCTGTGTATCCTTCAATGACAAGTGTGCTGAAGGACTGGAGCCGATACAAAAGAACATAGACCAGCACCTGCACAACTCACTGATGCTGGTAACCTCGCTGAACACCAAGATAGGCTACTACAAGGCTGCCGAGATAGCGCAGACAGCACACAAGCAAGGCAAGACGCTGAAGCAAACTGCTGTTGATCTGGGCTATGTGACCGCCGAAGAGTTTGATGCATGGGTAGACCCGGCATCGATGGTTGGTGAACTGCCTAAGAACTAAGAGATACCACCTGTATATAAGCCTCGCGAAAGCGGGGCTTTTTTTATGCGGTCCACTTATCGGATACTGCTTGTAACTTTCCCAGGTTGCCGGTGAGTTCTGCTAGACGCTCTATGACGCGCTCTACCAGTGCATCGGGGCAAGAGGCGCCTGAGGTGATCATAACACGAAGCGGGCGATTTTCAGGTAGGTAGTTGGTCGTCGTTATTTCAGTATGCGTGTGCATATTGAAGTGATGGATGGTATCTCCCGACTCGAGGCAATGCTCATCTTTTATGAAGTAGGTAGGCAGCTTCAACTCGCAAAGCTCTACAAGGTGAGATGTATTGGAGCTGTTATAGCCGCCTATTACTATAGCTATGTCGGCATCGGTATCCAGCATGCCTTGTACGGCGCTCTGATTATCATTAGTGGCATAGCATAGCGTATCGCGGGTATCGGCAAAGCGCTCTGAAACTTTATCAGGGGTAAGCTGATAGTGGGCTATCATTACCTGTTTCAGATAGTCGGCAATTCCTTGTGTTTCACTGGCCAGCATGGTAGTTTGATTGACTACGCCTATACGATGCATATCCTTATCTATATCGAAGCCTTCAGAATACTGGCCTGCAAAATCTTGATAGAATTGCTCACGGGGCAGTTCGCCTTTTATATAGCGGGCCAGTAACTCGGTTTCTTTTATATCCTTTACTACCACAGTAGGGGTATTGGCTTTGCTGTGTGAGAAAGTAGCGCGGGTCTCTTCGTGATTGGGTTTGCCATGCACTACTATCGTATACCCATCGTTACCTATCTTCTCCGCACGGTTCCAAACCTTCTCCACAAACGGGCAGGTAGTTTCGTAGCGGGATGGTTCGATGCCTTTATCGCGTAGTTTCTTCTCCAGCTCCAGCGTTGTGCCGAAAGCAGGTATGATGACTATGTCGTCAGAGGTCAGCTCATCCCAGTCCATCAGCATATTGCCTTTGGTATCCATGATGAACTTAACGCCCAGCGCCTGCAAGTCGCCGTTTACACCGGGGTTGTGTATCATCTCGCTGAGCAAGAACACACGTTTGTCGGGGTTCTCAGCCACAGCACGAAAGGCGATCTCGATAGCATTCTCCACTCCATAACAGAAACCGAAATGGCGCGCCAGCACCACATGCAGCGAACCAATCTCTAAGATGGTAGGATCGAAATCCTTTTTCATCTTATCGGCGGCCTTGCGTTTCTGCTTGATGGACGTGACCAGTGTGCTGCGGTAGTGTACGGGGACGTTGAACGACTTCATGTGTGGATGCTGAACTGCAAATTTACTGAAACTATAGGGCTAAAGTGTAAATGATATGTTTAATTATGCTCATCAGTCTTCTTCTTCGCCAAAGGCGGTTTGTACCACGCCGGTGCGCAGGCCATAGGTTTCCTTCAGGTAGCGGGCCAATACGGCGCTGGAGCCGTGGGTGACGTATACCGTCTCTGCCCCAGTGGCGCGGATGGCCTGTATCAGCCCGGGCCAGTCAGCATGGTCGCTGAGGGCGAAGCCCGCATCGGCATTGCGCCTGCGCTGCGAGCCGCGTACCTGCATCCAGCCGCTGCATATACCGAAGGCATGTGGCGCCCAGCGCTTTAGCCAGGGATTGCCCGTATCGGCAGAAGGAACGATAATGATGCCATCCTTCACCTCATCCTTTGGTGTTTCGGGGCGCAGGTAGGTGACATCGGGGAAAGAGGGCATACCCTGCTGCACCGCAAGATTCATATAATATACCGCACCATGGGCATAGAACTTGTGCCCCATAGCGCTGAGGTTATAGATAAGGCGCTGCGCTTTACCCAAGCTATAGGCCGATAATATACTATAACGGCCTTTTGCACGATTAGCCAGTACCCAATCATGGATATTGCGCATGATCTCGGCCTGAGGTTTCCATTGGTAGATGGGCAGGCCAAAGGTGCTTTCGGTAATGAAGGTGTGGCATTTTACCGGCTCGAAAGGAACGGTGATATTATCAGGTTCAATCTTATAATCGCCTGATACTACCCATACTTCACCTTTATATTCAACCCGCACCTGTGCAGAACCTATGACGTGGCCTGCGGGGTGAAAGCTGATCTTTACACCATTTATGAGTATAGACTGATCGTAACCGGCGGTTTGCAGCACGATATCCTGACCGAGGCGGGCCTTGAGCAGGTAGAAACTATCGCTGTGAGCGAAGTAATACTGGCTGCCGTAGCGGGCATGGTCGCTATGGGCGTGGGTGATGACCGCACGGCGCACGGGTTTCCAGGGGTCGATGTAGAAATCGCCTTGCTGGCAGTATAGCCCACGGTCGGTAAAGCTGATGAGGCCCATGTGCGACAGTTGTTGCGTTTTGTTGCGTTTTTTGTCAGATTCCTACTTCTCCCCGGCGTGGCGTTTTGTGGCACCATGACAAATGTTTGTATGGGTACAGAGCTTAAAAATCAAGCCAGAAGAAGTATTGTCAGGGATGGGGGGTGTATGCGGCATTTGATAGGGTATTTTATTAATTCAAATTTACGTCTTTTAATTGTTTTATAGAAATTTATTTTGGTGAAATTCTGATTATTACGAGGCGGTTTTGCGACGAAATAATTTTGTCATGCGACGGAGACTGCGTTTTGATTGGATTGCTTCGTCGCAGAGCCTCCTCGCAATTACCGATGTTGGGTGTAAGTGTCAGGTGGAAACACCTGACACCATAGCGAATTTCGTGAGGTTGCTTCGCTATCGCTCGCAATGACGGTAAACCTTACTGATTTTATTTTTTGAGATGAGGGATATATTTTTAGCCTCAACATATTGTTTATGCTGCACGATTTTCCGTTCTACCTGGGGCTTATTGTTTTCATCATGCTGTTGGTGATGCTGGCGGAACGTATCCGTATAGCTTACCCGATAGTGCTGGTATTGGGTGGGCTGGTCATCAGCATTGTGCCATCGGTGCCTAAGGTGTCGGTAGACGAAGAACTGATCTTTCTGATCTTTCTACCGCCATTGCTGTACGAGGCTGCATGGTATACATCGTGGAAGGAGTTTTGGCGGTGGCGGCGTATCATCGGCAGTTTCGCTTTTATTGTGGTCATCATCACAGCGTTTGCCGTGGCCTGGGTAGCCAGCAGTTTTATACCTGGCTTTACACTTGCCTTAGGCTTCTTGCTAGGCGGCATCGTATCGCCACCCGATGCGGTTAGTGCAACGGCTATATTGAAGAACCTGAAAGTGCCCAAGCGGCTTTCGGCGATACTGGAAGGGGAGAGCCTGCTGAATGATGCATCGAGCCTTGTTGTTTTCCGCTTTGCACTTATAGCTGTGAGTACGGGGCGGTTTGTATTTATGGATGCGGCAGGTGATTTTGTATGGGTGATAGTGGCAGGTGTAGCTGTAGGCCTTATCGTTGCATACATATTTTATATAGCGCACCGCAAGCTGCCTACTAATGTAAATATGGATATAGTGCTGACGCTGGTAGCGCCTTATGCCATGTATATAGCGGCAGAATCTTTTCATGTATCGGGTGTGCTGGCAGTGGTGAGCGGCGGTTTGTTTCTGAGTGCAAAACAACACCTGATCATGGACCATAGCAGCAGGTTGAGGGCGCAGAGCGTATGGTCGGCACTGGGCTTTGTGCTGAATGGGCTGGTGTTTATGTTGATAGGGCTGGAACTGCCTATTGTGATAAATGACCTGGATGGTGTGGGGTTGAGTGGTGCTATTGGCTATGGCTGCCTGATAACTGTAGTGCTGATACTTGTGCGTATGGCCTGTGCTTTCGGTGCATTGTGGTTTACCATGTTCATCAGCAAATATATCACTACTGCCGATCCGAGGCCGGGTTATAAAGCGCCTACAGTATTGGGCTGGGCCGGTATGCGTGGCGTAGTATCGCTGGCGGCTGCGTTATCAATACCTATGACGTTGGAGAACGGGCAGCCTTTCCCGGAACGCAGTGTGATCATCTTCATCACCTTTGTAGTGATACTACTGACGCTGGTAGTGCAGGGCCTTACGCTGCCGGTAGTGATAAATATGCTGAAGCTGGAAGACCCGGATAACCACCTGCCGGAGCATGAGGAGAATAAGCTGCTGCATAAACGACTGGCGAAAGAAAGCCTGCTGTACCTGCAAACGCATTTCGCTAAAGAACTGGCAGAACACCCCGCATTGAAACACCTTGCAGACCGCTGGGAGGATAATGAGTGGCTGTATGAAAACGAAGTAGCACATAATGGCTACAAGAAAACCTACAAGCACCTGCTGAATGAACAACGTAAATGGCTGCACGAGTGGAACAAGGAGATACGTGCCGATGAGGATGTGATACGCCAACACCTGATGCGTATAGACCTGGAAGAGGAGAAACTGAAGTATAGTTAGTGTTAGGTAGAAAGACTGAATAAATGTCGGTTATTGCGAGGAGGCTTTGCGACGAAGCAATCCAGCCCCTGCGATGGACAATGCCAGTTGGATTAGATTGCTTCGTCGTTCCTCCTTGCAATAACCTGTTGAGGTATAAAAAAATAGTGTCAGTTGGAATGCCTGACACTTTTGAGTTTTGTATTTATTTCTAAAGGTTGCTTCGCTTGCAAAGCGATAAATATTTTTAGCTGCGGAGCTTGGTGATCTTTACATCCATGCCGGGTTTTACCTGCATGATGCCTGTGGTGATGATGGTATCGCCGGCATTAAGGCCCTGCATTACTTCTACTTTATCGCTGGTGCGTGTGCCAAGTACTACCGTTACCATATCAGCTTTACCGTTTTTCAGTATTGCCACTTTCTTATCGCGCGTAGTAGGTATTACCGCCTGCGATGGGATAAGGATAGTATTGTTATCGGTAGACAGCGGAACTATAACGTGCGCAAAAGAGCCTGCTGTTAATTTTTTGCCGGCATTAGGCACAATAGCGCGAACGCGGATGGTGCGTGTAGTTTGGTCAGCACCCGGATCAACAGCGCTTATCTTACCGCTCATTGTATCGAGATTGCCCGGGATAGAGAAGAATACTTCTGTACCATTGTGCACCATGCTGCGATATTGATCGGGGATGGTGAAATCCATCTTCAGCTGATGCGTTTGCTGCAAAGTGGTGATGAGTGTGGATGGAGATATGACAGCGCCGTTACTGATGTTGCGTATGCCGATAGTGCCATCGAACGGAGCAACGATCTTGGTGGCACGCAGTTGGGCCTCAGAAAAAGCAATGTCAGCATCCAGCGACTGGATACCTGTTTGCGTAGCCTCATAATCCTGCTTGCTGATGCCACCGATGTCCACCAGTTCTTTTTGACGATCTTTCAACTTCACCTGTAGTGCGCGTTGTGCCCTGAGCTTTTGTATTTGTGCACGTACCTCGGCATCGTTTAGCTGCACAAGTGTCTGCCCTTTTTTTACGGCAGCACCTTCGGTAAAGAATATGCCTGTAACACGGCCTGATATCTCAGGCATAATTTGTATTTCTTCATTAGGCAGCAGGGTGCCGCTTGCTGAATAGTTGTTTTGAAAAGACTGGGTAGACACTACATAGCCTTCGGCCGAAAGATTGTTGGGCCTGCTGCCTTTTGCTTTTTCATCGGGCTTGCCTTTGCAGGCAGCGAAAAATGTAGCGGCAAATAGAAGCGTTAAATTTATGTTTCTGGTGAAGCCCATTTTATTGTTTTAATGGAATAACTTAGAAATTTGTAGGGCAAATATAGCCCTTACCCACCCCAAAAAGGACATATAGCAGTATAGGGATAGTCTCATGCGGTATAAAAAAAAGTTAATAGTTCTGTTTGTATTGGTGCTGGTGCTCACCGGCCTGCAGGCGCTATTGCCTTATTCGCCCGCTACAGTAGCGGTTTACGACCGCTATGTGTTTCATCCGTTCCAGTTTGTACGTAACATTATTTTCGGCTATATACCGCTGAGTATAGGAGATGTTTTATATGTGATTGGAGGGATAGCGATACTAATAGCACTGATAAGGCTGGGGTATTTCATTGCTAAATTCCGCACATATAAGCACTATATACTTAACTGGCTGCTACAGGCTATGATGGTGCTTGGTGTCATATACATCATATTTTTTATAGGCTGGGGTGGTAACTATTTCAAACCGTCGCTCACTACGTATTGGGGGCTGGATAAGTCGGACTGGTCGGCAGATGAGGAGTTGATAGCGTTTGACAAATACCTTGTTGCGCAAATAAACGCCCATGCACCGTATTATAAACCCCTTAGCTCGCAAGAAGTGGAAAAACGCACGCTTAGGTATTTTAAAACCCATACCGATAGTAAAGACAAGCTACAAGGGCTGAATGTAAAGGCATCGATCTTTGGCTATATGATGCAACACCTGGCTATACAAGGGTATTATAATCCTTTTACGGGAGAGGCACAGGTGAACAGGTTTTTGCCACCATTCATGTTGCCGTTTGTGGTGAGTCATGAAATGGCACACCAGGCGGGTATTGCGGCAGAGGGGGATGCTAACCTACTGGCATACGCACTGTGCAGTAAAGTGGATGATAAGGCTTTTAACTATTCGGGCTACTTTAATATATGGCTGTATACCAATGCGCGGCTGAGGATGGTGGATAGTAATCTTGCCAATAGCTTTAAAGCGCAACTGAACCCGCTAACACGCAGCCATATTGATACCCTGCGTGCTATACGTATGCGCTACAGGGGCAGCATCAGCGAGTATAGCGGTGCACTGTACGATGGCTATCTGAAATTCCATAACCAAAAGGATGGGCTTAAAAGCTACAACAGTGTGGCCTCCAGCGCATGGGCGTGGGAACAGCTAAACGTACGTGAAAGAGATTCACTGATGCGGATACCTTAGCTATTTAAACAATAGCTTGTGCACATCGTTGGGGTAAAGCGGGCTGATGCGATAGCCTTGCAAGGGTTTCCATATTTTATCGTAGTGTAAGGTGATGACGTTCCACAAAATCTTCTTGTCGGCAGATACTATGAAATTGCGGCCGGGGAGGCCTGTGCATACGAGGTAATCGCCAGAGTTGAGTTCGGTTATACTACCACCACCTGTAGAGAGCGGGCGTGTGAATGTATCGATGTCGGTTTTAAATTCCCACAGTTTAGTAATGGTATCTGTTGAGATGGAAGGTTCTTTTAAAACCAATACAGTGGGTATGCTGGTGTCGTTGCGCTCTTTCCAGCCATAGTCCATATTGAAATTATTGTTGAACAGGATGAGGTCTCCATCGCTGTTGATGCCGCAATTGTGCTGTGAGTAGAACAAGTCTCTGCCACGTGTGCTGCCATCGCGCTTGTAATCGCTACCGTAGTGGGCCAGTGTTTTGCCTGAGGGGTATTCGGCTTTTATAATACGGCTGATGTTGCGATGACTGGTGTAGAATGCCTTTCGCTCTTCATCGAGATAAAAACTGTTGAAGTGTGTGGTAGCATCACCATCGCCAAGATGGTCGCATACGCTCCATGTCCAGGCTAGTTTGTTGTTGGGTGTATATTCAATGAGTGTGCCGCAGGATTGTGTGCCTTTAGTGGTATCGGCGTTTCTTATCTCAAGATTGCCAATGGTCATATAGTTGCCGTTGGGGCGGCGGGTGAGCTGGTGGTGGTATTGCGTAATGCGATGGCCATTTACAGGACTATCGATAGGGCCTCGCCAAAGTATGTTAGCATTGTAGTCTATCTCGTAAACATTTTTGTTGGTGAGGAAGGTGATGGTGCCCTGCGGCGATATTTTGATATCGCGTATCATCACGGCCGAGCTATCGGTGATGTTTTTTATGACAGGAAGGAACCACAGGGCCTCGCCCTGCATGTTGTATAGCGTGCGCGTGTTATCGAAGAAGATAAGCAGGTCTTTGTATTGTGTGGCGCTATCTATAATTGCCAGACGTGAGCGGGGAGAGTCGATATAAGGATTGGGTAGTGTGGCAAATTTGTGTTTGATGGTTTTTACAAGCTTGCCATTATTCAGGTACTTCACTTGCCAGCTGTAGCTTGTGCCAAATTTGGGGACGATGGCAGTGATCCGATTATTTGATGACCGCTCTGATACTACGGGTTTATTGTTGCCTTCTGTGTATATATCGAACTGGTAGGTAGTGCCTTTCTCACCCGCAGGCACGGTGAAGCCAATGAGGCGATAATGCAGCGCCACACCATCTTTGGGCCATAGCTGCGCAAAAACAGTATTGACGAGTAGGAGGAATAGTATTGTAATGACAGGTTTCATGATATGGGAAAAGATACAGCGTAATAACTATTCTGCAAAAGACGGTAATTTAGACGTATAAGCAGTAATATGACCGAACAATTGGTACCGGAGGCCATTAATTTTAAGATAGTGAATAGTGGTGTTGTGTCTGATGCATTCACCAGCTTGGGTGTAAGAGACTTTGAGGGCGCAGCCAACTACATACGGCAACTGCCTTATGGGCGTAATGCCAATAAGCTTGACTTGTTGACGGTGTTTAGTGATGATTGTGGTACTTGCAGTACCAAACATGCACTGCTGAAGCTACTGGCTAATGAACAGCAGGTAGGCGATGAACTGGAACTCGTGATGGGGATGATAAAAATGAGTGCCGCGAATACACCCCGTGTAAAGCATATACTCGAACAACATGAACTGCCCTATATGCCTGAGGCACATATGTACCTGAAGTATAATGGTGAGGTGCTGGACTATACTGCTTCGGGCTTTAATATATCAGGCTATGATAAAGCTGATGTGATATCTGAAACGGATATTGAGCCTGATCAGATCGCTGACCATAAGGTGAATTATCAGAAAGCTTTTATGAAGCAATGGCTGATAGAGCACCCTGAGATACCATACAACCTGGATGAACTGTTTGCGATAAGGGAAACTTGTATAAAGGCGCTGGGCTAGAGGTAGATGATGATAGATGTGCCGATTGGTGTATGTTGATAGATATCTTCCATTTCTTCGTTGGTAACAGCAATACAGCCATTGGTCCAGTCGGTGAGTTTGTGGAATTTGCCGGGTGCTTTTCTGCCATTGGGCAGGCCATGAATCTTAATGTCTCCACCGGGTGATTTGCCTTGCTGTTTGGCTTGTTCGCTTTGCTGTTGGGTGGGGTATGAGATGCCCAGATTCTTATAGTAGCTACTATTGGGGTTCTTAGCATTGATGGTGTATGTGCCTTCAGGTGTGCGCTCATCGCCTTCAAATTGTTTTTGGCCAACGGGTTGATTGCCTAATGATATGTGGTATGTTTTGATGATAGTGCCAGTGCTATCGTACAGGTGCATTTTTCTCTTTGCTTTATATACGGTGATATTGCTTACTATAGTGTCGGCGGGCATGGGCTGGTATGGGTAAATATAGTAGATAGCAAGAGCTGCGAGTACAAATAGTAATATGAAAAAGAATAGCCTCACTAATTGCAGTCTTTACAGATGTCGAGATTATTGCTGCCTATGACCTTGAAATTGTTCATCTGCCATTGATTGTTGTAGGTGGTGATGATGAAGCTTTCATTTGGCAGGTTGTTTGCACAAGTTGCAGGATAGCAATACTATTATTGAGAAAACTGGCACCTGTTTTGTTATCACTATATAAATCTATCACTTATTTATTTGTGTAATGCGGTTGTTAAGCCTTTTATTTCTAATCATACTCTTAGGAGGATGTAGCCGGCCGGATGATTTTATGTATGCTACAAAGCTTATGCATATGCCTCCTTCAATTGTAGTAGATAGACCCTTTAACGTTAGGGTGATATTGCGTAATGATAGCCTTAAGGATATGCAATTGACTATTGATAAAAAAGTATACCAATCTGTAAATTTCTTCCCTTCACTCAAATGTGGTGGTGAATATATTCGGTGGGATAGTAATGAATGGAGAGATGAAAATCATGAATACGAGGAATTTCATTTAAGAATGGGAGATTCACTAACGTATGATCTGAAAATGTGCCTTAAGAGCGATGGAGATAGTTTAGTGCTTAAAGTGGACAATTATTACAAGATGACAAGCTTTGCGAAATCGACATGTAAGGAATTAACTATGGATATAAATGGTTATTGGAGGCCTGGAGAACCACTTTTTTTGGATTCTGATGAAGGATATGGTTTTGGAGTAGATGGTATACCGGTGATAGAAGAGACCCATTAGTATGCAATAATGAAGGGTTAGCATGCTAACCCTTCATTATTGGAATATCCTTTACCCTTTATACTCCCCCCAAACCCCACGCAGTGTATCTGCTATCTCACCAAGTGTGCAGAGGTTCTCAACTGCTTCGATCACGGCTGGCATCAGGTTTTCTGTAGTGCCGGCTTTTTGTTTGATAGCTTCGAGGCAAGCGGAGGCTTTGGCATTGTCGCGGCGTTCGCGGAGCGATTTCAGCTTTTCGCTTTGTACAATGCGTATTGAGTCGTCTATTTTGAATACCGGAGTGTCTTCTTTCTCTTTAGTGGTGTATTTGTTTACACCTACTATTATCTTATCGCCGCTCTCTATGTCTTTGTTGTATTGATATGCAGAGCGTGCGATCTCTTCTTGTATAAAGCCGGCTTCGATGGCTTTTACCGAGCCGCCCATGGCGTCTATTTTCTCTATCAGCTTCCATGCAGCAGCTTCTACCTCGTTGGTCAGGCTTTCTACATAGTAAGAGCCGGCCAGCGGGTCAACCGTTTGTGTAGCGCCGCTTTCGTTGGCGATGATCTGCTGGGTACGCAGGGCTATGGTTGCTGCAGTTTCTGTTGGCAATGATAACGCTTCGTCGTAGCCATTGGTATGCAGCGATTGTGTGCCGCCCAATACTGCGCTCAACGCCTGCAATGCTACGCGTACGATGTTGTTCATCGGCTGCTGTGCGGTAAGGGTGCTACCACCTGTTTGTGTGTGGAAGCGGAGCATCTGCGCTTTAGGGTCGGTAGCGCCCAGCGAGCGGGTGATGTGCGCCCACATGCGCCTTGCCGCGCGGAACTTAGCTGCTTCTTCAAATATATTGTTGTGCGCGTTGAAGAAGAACGACAGGCGCTGTGCGAATACGTTTATGTCGAGGCCCTTAGCGATAGCAGCTTGCAGGTACGCCTTACCATTGGCCAATGTGAACGCTAATTCCTGCACAGCGTTAGAGCCCGCCTCGCGTATGTGGTAGCCTGAAATGGATATAGTGTTCCACTTAGGTACTTCTTTGCTGCAATACTCGAATATATCGGTAATGAGGCGCATAGAGGGCGCAGGCGGGTATATATATGTACCACGGGCTGCGTATTCCTTCAGTATGTCGTTCTGTATTGTGCCGGATATTTTCCTGATGTCGGCACCTTGTTTTTTAGCAAGGGCTACGTAAAATGCCAGCAGGATAAAACCAGTGGCGTTGATGGTCATAGAAGTAGATACATCCTGCAGCTTGATGTCTTTGAAGAGTATCTCCATATCCTCCAGCGAGTCGATGGCCACACCTACTTTACCTACCTCACCTTCCGACATAGGATGGTCGGAGTCGTAGCCTATCTGCGTAGGCAGGTCGAAGGCAACTGAAAGGCCCATCACGCCCTGGCTCAGCAGGTAGTGATAGCGTTTGTTCGATTCCTCGGCCGTACTGAAGCCGGCGTACTGACGCATGGTCCAGTGGCGGTCGCGATACATAGCCGCATGCACACCACGGGTAAAAGGAAACTCACCGGGCAGCTCGTTCATAGCTACCGGCGTGTTGTAGAGTTGTTTGATTTCTATACCGGAATCGGTAGTGAATTTTTTCTCGCTCACAAGAATGTTTTTAGAGATAATAGTTTTTATGCACCCAGCAGCTCGCGTGCCTCGTCGTTTATCATTTGCAGTGCCACATCGTTAGGCAGCGCCTCGGGTGAGGTCAGTATATAATCAACAATGCGCACATGCAGTTCTTTAGCAGGTGCTTCGGGGTTCATGCCCTGTGCTATCTGGTTGATGATATTCAGTTCATGCTCTTTTACGGTCTTTACCATATCCCAAACTCGTTTCGATACGTATATCTGCTGCGATAGGTTGTGCTCAAACTCGCTTTTAATGTTGTTGGTGAGCACGTGTTGCAGTACGGCTACGTTCATGCCGGCATCGTATACACGGGGCACCAGCTGGCGTGGGTGTACACGCTCGATGAACATCACCAGGCGCTCGTAGGCTTGCAGGCGCAGGCGCATGGTTACATCTTGATTGTCGCGCAGCATGGCCAGCTGCTGTTGCTTGATGTTGGAGCCAAGGAAACCCTTTACAATAGCGTAGCTGGCTATAAGCACTATAATAGCAGGGATGGTATATTTTAAAATTTCTAAAACAGTATTCATTGTATATCGGCTGATTGCGGGGCAAAATAATAGAATTTGTGCGGTTTTGAGGCAAAAAATAAGGGGAACGCAATGGGTAAATCCCCAAAATGATTTGGGGATTAACGTGAAGTGCCTGCTTCAAAGGGTTTAGACAGAGTTGTTTATAAATGATGTATAAGCTATGCGCATACAATGTGGGATCAAATGGCATAGTTTTTTACCCCATCTTTCAAGACATAAACTCAACGTTATGCGTACCAATGAAAACGAAAACACCAACGAAGTACTGAATGATCTGATCAAGATCAACAACGACCGTATTGCCGGCTACGAGCGCGCATTGAATGAAATGCGTACTGAGGACGGCGACCTGCGCCCAACATTTGAAAGTATGAAGGCTGAGAGCGAAGACCATAAAAAAGAACTGGTGAGCTATGTGGAAGCCCATGGCGGTGATGTAGAAGATGATACTACTATATCAGGCAAAATATACCGCGCCTGGATGGAGGTGAAGAATGTATTTACCGGCGGCAGCAGGGGTGAGTTGCTAGACTCTTGTGAGTTTGGCGAAGATGCTGCGCAGCGTGCATACGAAGCAGCACTGGGCACAGAAGCGCCCAGGATAGATGACGAAGCACGCCAGATAATAGAAAGCCAGCAGCGTGTACTGAAAGACTCTCACGATACTATTAAACGCCTGCGCGATGATAATGCGTAGCAAACAATAACTAACAATCATTTACCAAATTCAACAAAAACAAAAATTAAGAATCGTATGAAAACACTAACGAAAATTTTGAGCGTACTGAGCCTTGTAACCGTATTGGGCATTAATGTGACCGATGCAGTAGCGCAGGATAACAAGACGGAGAAGAATGTAAAGAAAACAGACAAAGCAGTATCAGACATCATAGGCGCTAATATGTATGAGACCAACCTGCTGCAACTGGCTACACAAAAAGCCAAAAGCCAGGAGTTGAAAGACATGGCGGCTAAACTATTGCCAATGCACCAGCAAATGGGCACTGAGATAAAAACCTTTGCCAGCAGCAATGGCTACACCGTAGAGGCAGAGGAAGCAAAAAAATACAATGGCAAGATAAAGAAATGGGAAAGCCATAACACAGGTCTTGAGCTGGACTACGACCTGGCTGAGGAACTGGTAGACCTGCACAAAGATGGTATAGACCTGCTGCAGAATGCAAAAGAAGATACTAAAGACGAAGCCCTGAAGGCATGGATAGACAAGCAAATACCAATGATGAAAGATCACCTGGCTATGCTGCAACCCATGAAAGATAAAATGAAAAAACCGTGGACAGAGAAGAACAGGCCAAACCCTGATATGAGGGAAGGTAAACAATAAGACAAGGGGAGTCTGGTAAATAGAGAAAGGGTGGGATGATTTATCCTGCCCTTTCGCATTTTGTGAGGGTGTTATGTAGATGAAGTTCTACAAGGTGTTTGTATAATGTTAAATGAGTAAGGTATAACGATTTGGTAATCAGTTGCTATCCGATATGACAATACTTAAAAACGGATGGCAGAGTATTTACTTGATGATAAGTAATTAAAACCTTACAGTTATGCTGACACAACCGAATGATAATCTGAATAACGAAAACCTGAACCACGATCAGGAATATAGTGAACCTAATGATAAAGCAACATCTATGAACACGTTAAGCGCATTGGTAAATAAGGTAGTGAAGAATGGATATATAGACAGTTTCAAGGTGACGAAGAAAGGTTTGTATTCAAACTCAACCGACAGATATTTTACCCCTGCCGATGTGCACGTAGAAAACTTCTATCGCTTTGAAGGAGAATCGGACCCTGCGGATAACGCGATCATGTATGTGATAGAAACCAGCGATGGCCTGAAAGGCACACTGATAGATGCCTACGGCGCGTATTCGGATGATAGCGTAAACAAGTTTATGCAAGAGGTGGAGGACATGAATAAGAAGAACACTACTAACAACAAAAATGAAGATAGCGAAGGGGCAGCCTAAATGCATTGCCTGATATCATATAACAGCCCCGTTTAGCACATGCAAACGGGGCTGTTTTTTTCTTACCCAAAGCGAATTTGATGAAGAAGAAAGCCAAAAGCAAATTTGAAAAACACTTGTTGGTGCCACCTATAGCAGAAGGTTATAAAGGTAGTGGCAAGCTAAAGGGTAAAGTGGCAATAATAACCGGTGGCGACAGTGGTATAGGTAGGTCTGTAGCGATACACTTTGCGCGGGAAGGTGCAGATGTGACCATCGGATATCTGAAGAGTGATGCTGATGCTAAAGAGACGCAAGGGCTGGTAGAAGCAGAAGGTAAAAGATGTTTGCTGGTTAAAGGCGACTTGGGCAAAGAGGCGAATTGCAGGAAGTTAATCAATAAAACGCTGAATGAATATGAGCATATAGATATACTGGTAAATAATGCAGGCATACACGAAGAAGATGAAGCGATAGAACAGATAAACACCCAACAACTGAAGCGAACCTTTGAAGTGAATATATTCTCCTTCTTCTACTGCACAAAAGAGATGTTGAACCAATGTGCTGATGATGCGGTGATCATCAATACTGCATCGGTAACAGCGTATAGGGGTAGTGAACATTTAATAGATTATGCAGCAACAAAGGGTGCTATTGTGTCATTTACCCGGTCGCTGGCTAAGAACCTGGCTGCTGAAGGTAAACGTGTGAATGCTGTAGCGCCGGGGCCTGTATGGACACCCCTGGTGATAAACGCATTTGATGAGGCGCATCTTAAAAAATTTGGAAAAGATACACCCATGGGAAGGGCAGGTTATCCTTACGAGATAGCGCCGGCTTATGTTTATCTCGCATCGCAAGATAGCGCTTACATGACAGGGCAAGTGTTGCACCTGAATGGGGGCGATATAATTAATAGCTAGTCGACTGGGAAGAAAAGCTTGAATGTAGCACCTACAGCCTCGTGGCCATGAGCCGTTATGTGCCCTTCATGATTTACCATGATGCGTTGGCAGAGTGCCAGGCCAATACCTTTACCGCCATAGGTGTTTTCGGTAGTATGCAGGCGCTGGAATATCTGGAATATTTTGCCGGTATACTTATTGTCGAAGCCAATACCATTGTCGGCAATGGTGATGCGGTAGAACATTTTTGTAGCAAGGTTCTTATTAATATGTATCAGTTCTTCTCCGGTAGTCTTGTCGGTGCGGATGGAGATGTATGGATTTACACCCTCGCGAGAGAATTTGAGAGAGTTGTCGAGCAAAGATTTGAACAACAAGTGAAACTGGCGTTTGTAGCCTTTAATAACGGGCATTACCTCTACATGCACTAAACCATGCTTTTCTTTTATATAGTCGCTTAGTTCTTCTTGTACGTTTTTTATGATGAGATTAAGATCAACAAGTTCTTTTTCCTCATCTTCATTGATTAGGCTCACGAGGTTCACCATGTCGTCTATTAGCTCCTGCACACGGCCAGCAGCTACGTTGATGCGCTCGGTTATCATTTTAGTTTCGCCGGTATTATTGCCATATATGCTGGTGAGGCGATCGCTGAAGATGCGAATCTTGCGTAGCGGCTCCTGCAGATCGTGTGAGGCAGCGAAGGCTATCTGCTCCAGCTCGGCATGAGAGCGTTTTAAATCTACAAGGTTAGCTTCAAGCTCTGCCTGCGATTCCATTCGCCTTATCAGCTCATTAAGCACCAATATAAATAGCAGTACAGTGAGCAAGCCAAATATGGTAAGCAGGTATTTGAGCGTATTGGCTGTGATGTGCTGGTAGTATTGTTTGTTCTTAAAGTTGTTCTTCAAAACTCCTTTTTCACGGTCCATCATCTCCCGTACATAAGCAAGCGCTTCCTGTGAACTTTTGCGGCCTTCGAAATAGTAATTGGATATTTCGGGTGAGCCGGAGGTATCGGTAAAGGCAATATTATTCTTCACACTGGCTATGCGCATGGCCACCGCGCCACGCAGCAAAATGAGTGAACGATTTTGCGCCGGATTTTTGGCGGTCAGTTCACGCAGTTCTTCTATACTGGGGTATATGGCAGGTATTGTTTTGGTAAGCGATTGGGGATATGCTTTGTCTTTGGTGAGCATATATCCCCGCTCATCTACATCAATATTTTTAATGTTACTCTGTATCTGGTATAGCTGGCCGATGACCCTATTCGTATGGTCGATCTGGTTAGAGTAGTCGCCAAAAGTAGAAAATTGGCGTAATGAATAAAACGACAGTGCAGCCACTACCCCAAAGGAGATGACAAAAGCTATAATGATCAATCTGAACCGTTTCTTCATCAGTAGTGTAGTGAAGTGTTGTGGATTTTATTCCACATTAATATGCTTATACTCAAATGTTTATGAGGTCAAAAAAATACTTGGCGAAGTTTTTGTTTTCTATGTGATTGTAAATCAGCTTTAAACAATATTTAAAAAAAAAATTTTAACGATCAGATTATTTGGCTCCAAGGTTGCCTTATGTACTATGTATAAAGTAAGCCAAAACTATGATTTCTCAACAACAAACCCAGCGGCAGCAACTTAAAATCCTGCCTCAGCAAATACAATTACTCAACTTGTATTTTTTGAATTCGATTGAGCTGGAACAACGTATTAAAAACGAGTTGGAAGAAAATCCTTTCCTGGAGGCTAAAAACGAAGAAGCACCCGAAGAGGCCGGAGCCAGCAAGAATGATGTACAGGACTTTTCGGACTACGATGAATTTAAGTATGATGATGTACCTGATTATAAACAGGAATATCAGAATTATTTCACATCAGACTTTGCACCTAATACCGCGCTGCGCAACGTAGAACATTTTAAAGATGAGGCGAAGCAACAATTGCGCATGCTGGATCTCTCTGAAGCTGACATGGAAATAGCGGAATACCTGGTAGATGTATTGAACAACCAGGGATTGATGGATAAACCATTGGAAGAGATAGCTGAAGATTACTCCTTTATCAGGCAAAGCATAGTAGAGACCGAAGAATTTGAACGTGTACTGAAAATAGTACAGACATTGGACCCTATCGGTATAGGGGCGCGTAGTATACAAGAGTGCCTGATGATACAACTGCGTACTATGAACCCGAACAGACCCGATGTGAAGTGCGCAACCAAACTGATAGGCCATCACTACAACGATCTGATGCACCGACAGTTTGAGAAGATACATCATGTGCTGAATATAGATGAAGAGGAACTGCGTGTGGTGCTTAACTTTATAGGTAGCCTTAATTTTTACCCTGTTAGCGAGGAAGCTACCAGTACCGAACCGAAGAATACGATCATCCCAGATTTTATAATAACCAGAGATGGTGATAATGTGCAAGTGAGCCTGTGTTCAACACGTGCTAACTCTGTATTTGTGAACCAATCGCTTTTTGACCAGTTGTCGCAGCAAGTAAGTGCGCGTGACAGGTCGTCGAACCAATACGTGAAAAGCAAGCTGCAATCTGCACAGTGGTTTGTAAACGCAGTGAAGCAGAGGGAGGATACAATGATGCGCATTATGCAGTGCATTGTGCAGATGCAGGATGAGTATTTTATAGAGGGCGATATACGTTTGCTGAAGCCAATGGTGCTCCGTAATGTTGCAGAGAAAACAGGTTTGGATATATCTACTATATCACGCATTACGAGCAATAAATATGCGGAGACGCATTTTGGCATCATATATCTTAAAGACCTGTTCAGCGAGGGTATAGCCGATAAAAAAGGCGAAGTGATCAGTAATAAAGTGATACAATCGGTAATAGAAGAAGCGGTGTCGGCAGAAGATAAACGCCACCCTTATACCGACCAGCAATTGGTGAACATACTATCAACCAAAGGCTACAATATAGCCCGCCGTACGGTAGCTAAGTACCGTGAGCAGCTAAGGATACCTATTGCACAGATAAGGGCAGTATGGGCCTAGGCTGATTTTTTAAATTACATTTGAAATATAACAGACAACTTACACACACACAATACATTTTTATGGCTAAAATATTGGTAGTAGATGATGATAACGATATGTGCGTATTGCTCAATCGTTTTCTTACAAGGCATAGTTATGAAGTAACCAGCGTGAATACCGGTAATGCGGCGATAGAGTGGATGAAGAAAAACCAGCCAGACCTTGTGCTGTGTGATTTTAAGCTGGATGACACGACTGGTGTAGAACTGCTGGGCAGGATAAAAGAAATACATCCTGACGCGATAGTTATCATCATTACCGGCTACAGCGATGTGAAAGACGCTGTAGAAGTAATGAAGCAAGGTGCATACGATTATGTTACCAAACCACTACTGCCCGATGAAATATTGCTGACCATAAAGAAAGCTCTTTCGGCCGAGGGGGATGAACCTATGCGTATTGCCGCGCCCGCCCGCCCTGTAGCTGCTGCTACATCGCAAAGCAAAGCAAAACCCAAAGAGAATGGCAAATATATAATGGGTAATAGTCCTGAGTTTGCCCATATCATAAAGCAAATAGACCTGGTAGCGCCTACCAACTATAGCGTGATCATATATGGTGAGAGCGGTAGTGGTAAGGAAGCGATAGCCCAGCAGATACACCAGAAAAGCAAGCGTGCTAACAAGCCATTTATTGCCATTGACTGCGGTGCTTTATCTAAAGAACTGGCAGGTAGTGAACTGTTTGGCCATGAAAAAGGTGCGTTTACAGGTGCACTCAACCAGAAGATAGGTAGCATGGAGCTGGCCAATGGAGGCACCATCTTTCTGGATGAGATAGCCAATCTTTCTTACGATATACAGGTGTCGCTGCTGCGCGTAGTGCAAGAGCGTAAAATACGCAGGGTGGGTGGCAATAAAGATATTGAACTGGACCTGCGGATAATAATAGCCAGTAACGAAAGGCTATGGGATGCTGCCCGTAACGGTAAATTCCGTGAAGACCTGTATCATAGGTTTAACGAATTTAGTATCGACGTGCCGCCTTTGAGGGAGCGTAGGGGAGATATTATGCTGTTCGCCCAATTCTTTTTGGATAGTACCAATGCAGAGCTGGATAAGGAAGTGAAAGGCTTTACCAAAGAGGTGGGCGATATCTTCTCTAACTATATTTGGTACGGTAATTTGCGAGAATTAAAGAACGTAGTAAAAAGAGCGGCACTACTTACCGATGGCGATATGGTAGATGTAAGGTCGCTGCCATTTGAGATAACCAATTTCCATAAACTGCAGTTTGATGGCAGCGCACCATCTTCGCCGGCAGCTAATATAGGCAGGTCTACGCAGCGCGAAGAACCTATGGCTGCAGCAGCCCCGGTATCCTACGAGAACAAGCTGAAATCTGCTAACCTGGATGCCGAGTATGAAGTGATACTGGATGCGCTGAAGCAATCCAACTTCAATAAGAGCAAGGCAGCAAAACTCTTGAACATTGACAGGAAAACTCTGTACAACAAGATGAAGCAGTTTAAGGAGTTTAAATTAGATTAGTATGAGTACCGAAGTTGTAAATGAATTGCTACAGGTGCGTGAGCAGCCACTTGATGATAAAACCTACCTGGAGGAAACTACCAGGGTTTTATCGGTGCTTGTGTTTGTCTATAACCGGGCGCAACAAATATTACAATATAGCCCATCACAAATTGCTACGGAGCTGGGCTATGCCCCTAATGTTGTAGACAGGGATAGTTTCAAGCTTGGCGATATTTTGCAAGAGGACGACCGGAAGGTGTTTGATGGTTTTATACAAGATGTAGCAAGGGGCAATACAAGTGCAGAAGTAAATTGCAGACTGTTGCATAGCAATGGCGCCTATGTAGCCTTTAATATAAAGGCGATGCAGGGTAGTGAGGCTGTAATAATAACTGCTACCAATCACGCATCGATGATAGCAAAGACTGATAGCCACCTGGTGCAGGCCAATACTACAATTGATAAGTTGCAGCACTCTAACCGGGAGTTGGAAGACTTTGCTTATGTAGCCTCGCATGACCTGCAGGCACCCCTCAGGAAGATCAGTACGTTCAGCGACAGGCTGCAAGAGAAGTTTGCCGAGGAACTTAATGAAGAAGGCAGGATGTATTTGCAGCGCATTATCGCATCGGCTGAAAATATGAGGATGTTTATCGATAATCTTCTTGATTTCTCACGTATATCGCGTGTGAAAGAGCCGTTCACAAGTGTGGACCTGAATGTGATATTGAAACAAGTGAAGAATGATTTTGAGATATTAATAGAAGAGACGAATACAACCATAACCAGTGCCAAACTGCCAATTACAGAAGGTAACCCCGCACAGCTGAAGCAGCTAATGGCTAATATTATTAGTAACGCCATAAAATTCAGAAGGCAGGGCGTTAAGCCTGAGATTGAAATAATGCTGAATGAGGTAAGTACTGCTGAAAAGGTAAAATTTGCCCTTGAGGATAAAGCATACTTCAAGATAAGTATATGCGATAATGGGATAGGCTTTGAGGCCGAATATGCAGAACGTATTTTTGAGGTGTTTGAAAGGTTGCATGGCAAATCAGAGTATCCCGGTACGGGTATTGGTTTGGCAATTTGCCAGAAAATTGCCGCCTATCATGGTGGTGCGTTGTTTGCGGAGAATAATACAGGCAATGGTGCTTGTTTCTATATCATACTACCTGCATCGCAGGATTGAAACGTATATTTGTATACATAGCTTAAGCTTATGAAGCAGCACAATGCTAAGGTGAAAATACTGGTGATAGATGATGATGAGGATGATTTTATAATTACCAGCAGCTATATAAAAGACATCCCCGGAAAGGCTTATCAGGTTGACTGGTGCGCTAAGTATTCTGAGGCGCTGCAGCACATTAAAAATTGTGATTACGACCTATATTTTGTTGATTACAGATTGGGGGCAAAATCGGGCGTAGAACTATTGAAGGAAGCTATACAAGCAGGCTGCCAGGAGCCTATCATACTACTCACCGGTAAGGGAAACTACGAAGTAGATATTGAAGCTATACAGCAGGGCGCTGTGGATTATCTTATCAAATCTGATCTTGGGGTTGAGAAGCTGGAGCGTTCGGTACGTTATGCACTGGAGCGATCAGCAACTATGAAAGCCTTTAAAGCCAACGAGCGTAAGTACAGGGAGGTTTTTGAAAAATCGAAAGACATCATATTCATTGCCAACGAACAACTGAAGATAGTAGAGATAAATGATGCGGTGACCAGTATACTGAACTATACACGTAATGATGCTATTGGTAAGAGCCTGAGTGATTTTATAGAGCAGGAGCAGCATAAGAAGTACCTGAGTATGTTGCTTAATTCCGGTAAAGATGTGAATGATTGGGAGGTGACGCTTACCACAAAAGATGGTGAGAAAAAGGTGTGTATTCTTACAGCTACCGTTGAGCATGAAGATGACAATTATATTCAAGGTATCATTCACGATATTACCAACCTGAAGAAGATGGAAAAAGCCACCATCTTGTCTGAAAAGCTTGGCGCTGCAGGCAGGTTGGTAAGAACACTGGCGCATGAAGTGAGGAACCCCCTTAATAATATTACATTATCGATAGAACAATTGCAGCAGGAGGCGTTGGATGATACGGTGCAGATGTATCTGGATATTGTGAGCAGGAACAGTAAGCGCATCAACGGGCTCATTAATGAGTTGCTCAACTCATCGAAACAGGCTGATATAACATTGAATGCATTTGCATTGCAAAAAGTACTGGATGATGTTATTGATGCATCGATAGACAGGCTGACATTGAAGCGCCTGCAACTGAAGATAAACTATCCTGATGAGGCGCTATTTATACTGGCAGATACGGAAAAGCTAAAGCTGGCGTTGTTAAACATCGTCATCAATGCTATAGAGGCGATGACTGAAGGAGAAGGTGTGCTGGTAATTTCAATAGGTGAAGCAGACGGAATGGTGGTGCTTACTATTACTGATAATGGCTGCGGTATTAGCGAAGAAAATATTACCCGCCTGTTTGAGCCATACTTTACGCAAAAGCGCAATGGTGTAGGCCTGGGTCTTGCTTTTACGCTTAATATTTTGCAAGCACACAAAGCAAGTATTGAGGTATCGTCGGCGCAGGGTGAAGGCACTACATTTACAATTATATTTCCCGGATTGAATGAGGTAGCGCAAGCGAATGATGCTACTCGTTTATCATTGCCTTTGGCATAGTATTTTACCATTATAGCCAAACAACTCACAACACATCATGAGAGGTATTCTTTATTTTATTGCGGTCATCCTGATCATCGGATGGATCATTGGCGTATTTGCTTACAGCGTAAAAGGTATTATACACATACTTCTTGTGCTGGCTATTATCTCGCTGTTGCTTGGTATCATCAGGCGAGGTGTAGACTAAAGTGCGGCAGGGTATGTGTAAAGAAAAAGCTACAGTTATTGCTGTAGCTTTTTGTTTGAATAATTGTCTTGTGAGGGTTTCATGAGCCTGTCAAGGTCTGAAAAGCTGATAGGTTTCTCAAATACATTGAATTTTGCTTTAGCCGGCATTACCGGTAGTGGCGGATGAAAACCGCTTATCATATTTATTTGCAGCGTGGGATATTCGTTGGCTATTTGCGGGGCAAGGTTCCAACCCGTGCCATCGGGCAGGTTGTTGTCGAGAAATAGAACATCGGGTCTGTAGTGTTGCAGCAGTTGCAAACCTTCTGACAGGGAGTGCGCAAAGATCACTTCATAATCTTTTTTAATGAAATAGCTTTTTAATAGTACACACAGGTCGATCTCGTCGTCTATTATTAGTATTTTTCTCAATGTATCTATGTTTAGAGAATATTATAGAATATTTTCTACAGCAAGTATTACAAAAAGGATGCCGCGGGAATTATGCAGACGTAATTGGGGCGGTTTGCAGCCAATAACTGCGTAAGGCTGCTACTGTTTTTAGTAGATTTTCGAAGCTATTAGGCTTTGTGATGTATGAATTTGCACCTAATTCATAGCACCTGCGCATTTCCTGCTCATTATTGGTAGTGCTGAAGATGACCACAGGTATATTTTTGAACTTCTCATTTTGCTTGAGTTCTTTCAGTACTTCCCTGCCATCTTTTTTGGGCATATTGAGGTCGAGCAGTATAAAACGGGGCAGGGATGCTGCATCGTTTGTTTCCAGCTTCATCAAATGATCAAGCACCTCTACTCCATTCTCTACAAAGCAAAGCCTGTCGTTAAAGCCGTTTTCTACAAATGCGGTTTGCAGCAGAAACCTGTCATCTGCATCATCTTCAGCTATCAAAATGAAAATATCATCCATGAATTTTGGTATAGAGGAATAAAGTAGTGCAAATCTACACAAAAAATGTACCGCAATATTAATATGTGTTATATTTAAATGTTATTAAAACAGTATTTGTTTTGCGTTCAATTAGGTGAGATAAGAGGCACGGTTTTTTAGCTATAGCATTTTAAATAATAGTATAGATGAATAGTATTGGGATAAAAAAAGCAAGTAAATGGCGCAGATACCTCAATATTATATTGGGTATAAGCAATAATAAACTACCCCGAAAAAGCAATGCTGTGGGAGGTTTGGGTGGCGACCCTGCCAGTACTCGCAGGGTAATGACGGAGATACGTACTTCTGGTAGCGGCATGGCGCAGACCACTGATGCAAATGATGAAGGAACATTGTTATACTGTGCGAGATAGATGACGATAAATATTGTTACCCAAAGCGGCCTGCTATATGCTGGCCGCTTTTGTTTTGCGACGGCAAACCATTTTATAAAATATGCTGTCTACCTAATACGGACACGCATTTCTAAGCCTTTCAGTAAGCGTGTTGAAGTACAAAAAATATTAGGGGGGCATTGCATCTTTAAAATATTTGCGTATTTTCAACCGTTGAGCGGCGTAATGACAAGTGTCTGGATGGCATGAGCTATTGATAAAGAAGGGTAGGTGAACCGATGTTGCCATGTAAGATTTGCTGACAAAAAAACAACAAAAATAAAAGATAAAACACCCTTAAGGATAGTAGATATGATCAGGAAAAATACAATAGCACGGGTAACATTAGCGGCTGCACTGGTATGCACTATGCAAACAGCAAAAGCGCAAGATGTACACTTTACCCAGTTTACGGCATCACCATTGATAGTGAACCCAGCATTTACAGGTAACTTCAGCGGCTCGTTTCGTGCAGCAGCTATTTACCGCGATCAGTGGTCGTCTATCACTAATGGTTTCAGGACGTATGCTGTATCTGTAGATGCACCTATAGTTAATGACCTTTCGCATGATGATTACCTGGCAGCAGGTATCCAGCTGTATAACGACCGTGCTGGTGATGCTAATCTGCAAAACCTTACTGCGCTTGGTTCTATAGCTTACCACAAATTCCTTGGTACTAAGGCTGATAAGGCGCTTTCAGTAGGTCTGCAAGGGGGCTACACACAGAAAAGCCTTGACCTGAGCAAACTGTATTTCCAGGATGAATACCAGGATGGCAGCTGGAACCCGGGTGTGGGTCTTGAAACTGCAGGCATGAACAATAAAGTGAACTATTTTACCATAAATGCTGGTATCAGTTGGTCCCACAGTGCTACAGAAAGGTTTGGTTACGTTATAGGCTTAGGTGCAAACAACCTGAACCAACCACAGGAGTCATTTAAGAAGAAGAAGAATAGTGATGTAGGCCTGGGTATGCGTTATACGGCACAAGTTGGTGCTATCGCTTATGTAAGTGAAAAATTCAGCCTGCGTCCTGCAGTGTTGTATCAATCTCAGGCATCAGCTAGTGAGGTAGTAGCGGGTAACGAGTTTCACCTGATACTGGGCGATCCTGAGATACGTTCATTTGCAACAGCTGTGTTCCTTGGTGGCTGGTACCGCCTGGATGATGCTATAATGGCTACATGTGGTGTTGAATTCAAAGGTTTCCGCCTTGGCCTGAGCTACGACTACAACTCTTCTGCACTTAAAACAGCTTCTAACGGCCGTGGTGGCTTCGAAATATCTCTGGTTTATGTAGCACCTGATCCTCTGGATTTTGCACGTAAACTGACGTATCCTTGCTCTCGCTTTTAATTGCTGAAAATATATATTTGAAAGGGCGAAAATTTTTTTTTAAAGCCCTTTCTTTTTTTTAAACCAATTTATACTTTTATACCCATTAACAACGCGCACGCACATGAGAAAAAATTGGCTGCTCCTGATACTGGCTACGGTCCTTGTTACTATTCAATTTGATGCGAACGCTCAGCAGCAAAGAAAAGATAAGTACAGAAATAAAGCAGATGATCCTGTTGCTAAACTGCCTTATTACAAAAAGCTCCGCTGGGCAGATAACCTTTTCCGTGAGGGAAGCTATTTTAATGCTATAGAGTATTATCAGCAACTGCTGCAAGAGCAGGAGCGTAATCCATATCTGCTTAATCAGCTTGCTGAGTGTTATCACATGACAAGGGATTATGGCCCTGCTGCGCACTACTACTCAGAGGTGTATGCAATTGCGCCTAAGATGTATCCTGAGGCACAGTTTCAATACGCACTGAACCTGAAAATGCAAGGTGAGTATGAAGCTGCTATTGCTCAGTTCAACAAGTTCATCACGGATAATCCTAAAACGTTCAAAAAGCAAAAACTGCGTGCTAAGCGTGAGATCGAAGGTGCGCAAATGGCTTTGAACTCAATTAAGAATCCAGAAGCGGTAACAATGTTAAACGCTGGCCCTAACGTGAACAGTGCTTATACTGAGTCTGCTCCTTATCCGCTGGGCGATACTGCGCTGCTGTTTTCTACTATGCGCCAAAATAATGTGGTAGAAGTAGATAAAAGGAAGCGTGATGAGTATATGGCGCGTTTCATGATGTCGAAAAAACAACAGAATGTTGCCCAGGTAGATTCTTTCCAATGGCCTATCAATTTCAACGATGGTGATTTCAACTCTCCTAAAGTGCATATAGGTAATGGCATGTTTAACCCTGGCGGTGACAGGTTCTACTTTACTAAATGTATGGAAGAGGATTCAATGAAGATCGTATGTAAAATATACGTATCGAAATTTGAAGGTGCTAAATGGGGTACTGCTGAAGAACTGGGTAGCGGTATCAACGAAGAAGGTTCTAATACTCAGCCTTTCGTAGCGAAAGTGGGTAAGAAAGAAGTACTGTTCTTCTCGTCTAACCGCAAGCTGCAAAGCCGTGGTGGTTATGATATCTGGTATTCAGTTATCGATCCTCGTAATAATAGCTACCGTCGTCCTCAAAACGCTGGTAAACAAATCAACACAGAGAAAGACGAGCAAACTCCATACTACGATAGCCGTGTAGGTAAACTGTATTTCTCTTCTAATGGTTGGGTAACGATGGGGGGGTTTGACGTATTCTCAGCTGATGGTGGCCCTTCAAGGTACACTAACCTGAAAAATATGGGATACCCCATCAACACATCTGCTGATGAGCTGTATTATATTAAAGATCCGGTAGGTAAGCCAGATGCTTATGTAGTATCAAACCGTATAGGTTCGATAGCTCTGAAGAATCCTACTTGCTGCGATGATATCTGGCGTATACAATACGAGCCACAAATGATAGTATTGGGTAAAGTGGTGAACAGGAAAACGAACGAGATGATGACCGATGTAGTGGCTAAGATGGTTGATCAGTCGGGTGATATGAAAACGTACAATTCTACTGACGGTGCGTTCAACTTCAACCTGCTGCGTGGTAAGTCGTATGTAATCACTGGTGATAAACAAGGTTATGCATCTACTCGTGCCTCTATAAATACTATGGATGTAAAACGTACTGATCCTAATGATACAGTAACTGTTACCATCTATATGGACGAACTGACGCCTGAATACCGTTTCCGTGTGAGCAACCTGTTCTACGATTACGATAAAGCTGACCTGAGGCCTGAGTCAGTAGCTGGTCTGGATTCAATGGTAGCTTTCCTGAGGGACAATCCATCTCTGAACGCTGAGGTTTATTCTTTCACTGATGCTAAAGGTACTGATGCTTATAACAGGGAACTGTCTCTGCGTCGTTCTCAAGCGGTGATCGATTACCTGACTGGCGCTGGTGTTGACGCCGGCCGCTTGTCGAGCAAGGGTTTTGGTGAATCAATGCCCGCTGCACCAAACGATGTTAAAGGTAAAGACAACCCAGTAGGCCGCCAGCTGAACCGCCGTAGCGAACTGCGTATAGTAACAGATGTGCCTACACGCCGCGTGCTGTTCAATAGCGCTAAACCAGGCTCTATGGACGATCAGCAGAAAAACCTGCAGATAGATGAGAATATCAATATTGAAGAAGAAGGTGCTTCTGATGAAGGTTATTCTAAGCCAGGTGGCAAAGTGAACAAAGACTAAGTAATAACTAATTGATACCTTAGCGGCTGCATGAACATGCAGCCGCTATTTTTTTAAGTAAAACTGAACAAAAATGGATTATGTACAAGTAGCATTAACCGGCATGGGATCTGATGAAAAAGACATCATGATTGCCTTGCTGAGTGCTGATGGGTATGAAGGGTTTGATGAAACAGAGACAGGATTTAATGCCTATATACCCGAGCCTGATTTCGATAAGCAAACTATTGAGGAGATCGCCATACAATACAATGCAACAATAACGATAAACAAGATACCCAAGCAGAACTGGAATGAAGCATGGGAGAAAAGCTTTTCGCCTGTTGTGGTAGATGAATTCTGCACTGTACGTGCCGATTTTCACCCGGCATCAAATAGCACTATACATGAGATTATCATTACGCCTAAAATGTCGTTTGGTACAGGGCATCACGCCACTACGCAACTGATGATAGGAAAAATGCGGGGTATAGATTTTCAAGGCAAGAAAGTGTTTGATTTTGGAACAGGTACCGGCATACTGGCTATACTGGCTGAAAAGCTAGGTGCCGCCAGGGTAGTAGCCATAGATCATGAAGAGTGGGCTTATGAGAATACATTGGAGAATGCTGAAAGAAATGGCTGCAATAAAATAGAGGCTGCATGTTCATCGCTCGAAACTGTAGATGAAAATGGCTTCGATGTAATACTGGCCAACATCAACCGCCATATACTACTACAATATATGCAGCAGATGCAACAGATGCTGCTGCAGGGAGGTTTGATATTGATGAGCGGGCTGCTGACGGATGACAGGGAAATTATACTGGAATCGGCGGCGAAAGCGGGATTTGAACTGCTTGAAGATGGTATGCAGAATAATTGGATAGCGCTTATGTTTAAAAATAAATAAGAAGATTGCTTTTCGATTAAAGTTATCTTTCCTATATTCATTAGTCGTTTGTAATGTGCATACTGGTTGCCTGATTAGGTTTTGCAAGTAGTAAGCTCTATATTTGTCAGCTTTAACCTCCGGAAATTTAGAATGAATATCGCAATTCTTATTGTTCTGGCTTATCTGCTCGGTTCTATTCCTACTGCTGTATGGGTAAGCAAAAGATTTTATGGAATTGACATACGCGAGCACGGCAGCGGTAATGCCGGCGCCACTAATACTTTCAGGATACTGGGTACTAAGGCAGGCTCTGCGGTTATGTTTGTAGATATGTTGAAGGGTTTTTTGGCCGTAAAATTATCTGTCCTTTCAAGCCTTACATGGTATAGCGAACCCTTTGTAAATCTTCAGGTTGGACTTGGTCTGGCTTCTGTAGTGGGGCATATCTTCCCCATATGGGCTAATTTCCGCGGTGGTAAAGGTATTGCTACTTTGTTTGGAATGATACTAGGCATACAGCCTTTAGTAGCTGCAAGCCTGGTAGCGGTTTTTCTCTGTATGCTGATGCTGACGCGATACGTGTCGTTAAGTTCAATTTGTGCCAGCATTGCTTTCCCTCTGCTTATACTGTTCATCTTCCGTGAGCCTGAAACCAGCTACCGCATTTTTGCTATAGCTACTGCATGTCTTGTAGTGCTTACTCATTACAAGAATATCAGCAGGTTGCTCAATGGTAGCGAAAGCAAAGTGCCGCTGTTTAAGAAACGCAGGCTGCGCCGCCGAGAAGATTAATATATCGTTCTTGTATGGTATAATACTTGTTTGCAGATAGCTAACAAACAATCTGTTTCTTCATGAAAAAGCTATTATACGCAGTTACGGCCATTGCGCTTACCGCAAGCCTGTATTCATGTTATAAAAATCCCGTTACCGGACGTTCATCGCTCAACCTTGTAGATGAAGGCACTATGACTCAGATGGCGGGTAAAGAATACCTTTCTTTTTTGGGTACAAACCCATCGGTACAAGGCACGCGCGATGCCGAGATGGTGACCCGCATTGGTAACCGTATGGCGGCGGCTGTAAATCAATATCTGGCAGGTAAAGGCCAGCAGAATCTTGTGAATGGTTACAAATGGGAGTTTAACCTTGTAAATAATAATCAGGCAAATGCATGGTGTATGCCGGGTGGTAAAGTGGTGGTGTATACAGGCATATTACCACTTACGCAAAACGAGGCGGGCCTGGCTGTAGTAATGGGGCATGAGATAGCGCATGCTATAGCCCGCCATGGTAATGAGCGCATGAGCCAGCAATTGGCAGTGCAGGCAGGTGGTGAAGCATTGTCTGTAGCATTGGCTAATAAACCAGCAGTAACGTCCAATATATTCAATAGCGTATATGGTGTGGGCTCAACGTTGGGTATACTGAAATACTCGCGCAACCATGAAAGTGAGGCTGATCAGATGGGATTGATCTTTATGGCGCTTGCGGGCTACAACCCCAATGAAGCTATTGGTTTTTGGCAACGTATGGCTGCTAATAAAGGCGGCGGGGCCCCACCTGAATTTTTGAGTACACACCCAAGTGACACACGCAGGGTAGAGCAAATAAAAGGATGGATACCAGACGCGATGAAATACTACAAACCACAATAGAGGTTGCAGCATATCCCCATTCATAAAAGACTATTGAGCCTTCTATATCCGGTGAAAATTCGCTCAGGCGCAGGAGGGCAGTTTCCTGTACCTGAGCTTTTTTTGTACCAGGGCAGGTTTCAGCTGGCAACGCAGGATGCTTTGTATTCGGATGGGAAACACTACCGCCCAATGCTGGCAGCATATAAGAAATTGAAACGAGACCTGCCTGCTGTACAGAATGTGTTGGTAATGGGATGCGGCCTTGGTAGTGCTGTTGAGATATTATACGGGCATGGTTATAAGCCTGGCTATACATTGGTAGATACTGATAAAGAGGTGCTGCGGTGGGCATTGGAGCTATTGCCGCAGGATGCCATGGCTAAAGTGACACCAATATGTGAAGACGCTGCTCTATTTGCTGCAAAACATGATGAGCAATACGATTTGGTGATCGTTGATATCTTTCTGGGCAGGAGTGTGCCAGCTTTTGTTACTGCTCAAACGTTTTTAAAACACTGCCGCCGCCTGGTAAAAGGCGGCGGGCATTTTGTGCTTAATTATATGGTAGCGCAGGAGGGTGAATGGCTAAGCGCGTTGAATAACATACGTGAGTTTTTCCCTAATGCCGAGGTTTTGGCAATAGGTATAAACCGTGTAGTTGTTGCTACAGTTTAGCCGACTGAATGCGCAGTACTTTTCTGTTCTTTTTCTGTACCCTCATTTTTTCAGGTACGAGTTTCAGTATCTCATCCATCATGCTTTGCAGCAGAGACAGTTTTACAAAATAGTCGTTGGTAACAAGGCCAATTTCACGTACAGGCTCAGGGTCTTCAAAATAGCGCATGCGTTCCTGTTGGTCTTCGTTAAACTCGAATGTAGAGAGTTCAGGTAGTACTGTAAGGCCCTTGTTCTTGTCTACCAGTTTACGCAGGGTTTCTACATTGCTCGATTCGTAACGGTACGGTTTCTCTGCTTGTAGTTTTTCAACATGGCCGCCACAAAGGTCCAGCACCTGGTTGCGCATACAATGGCCTTCATTAAGCAGCCATATCCTGTCCAGAGCAATGTCTTCAGCCGTTACCAGTCTTTTCTTTAATGCTTTTTCATCGCTGGAGAAATAGGCAACAAAAGGCTCATAAAACAGAGGGTATTCTTTAATTGAATTTTCTTCAAGCGGGGTGCTTACCAGTGCAGCATCAAGCTCGTTATTTTTAAGCGCAGTGATGATCTGGTTGGTTTCCATTTCCTGTACCTGAAGCTTCACTCCGGGGTATGCTTTGCTGTAATTCTCGAGTAAGCCAGGTAGTATATAAGGGGCTACTGTAGGGATAACGGCAAATTTGAAAACGCCCGATAGTTTGTTCTGATCGTTCAGGATAAGTTCCTGGATCTTTTCGGTTTGCGCCAGTATTACCCTGGCTTGTTCTACTATAGCCTCACCAATGGGTGTAATAGCTATAGGGTGTTTATTGCGGTCGAAGAGCTTGATATTCAGTTCGTCTTCCAGCTTTTGTATCTGCATGCTCAGCGTTGGTTGCGTAACGAAGCATTTTTCGGCAGCAGCTACAAAACTTTTAAAAGTTGCAACTGCTACTACATATTCAAGCTGTGTGATTGTCATATGAATTATAGATTAGAATACAAACCTAATAGATAAAGTTGATAAAGATGCGTTAAACAAGACTGCGACAAAATGCTGATATAGTTTAGGGTTTGAGAAAGGCATTAAAATCTTAATTGTGAATTAATAAATTATATTATTTTTTAGTAAATTACGATAACATTTACCCTGTACGATATGAAATATATATATACCCTAGTCGCCCTGCTGTTATGCAGTTTTGCAAATACATTAGCCCAGACTACAACACTGATCATACCGGCAGCTAATACCAATGGTGCCAACAATAACAATCCATATGGTAGTTTTTATGGCTATGAGCGAACCTGCGCTATATATACAGCAGCAGAGCTCGGCGGCATGGCTAATGCAGGCAGACAGATAACCAAGATCGGCTTTTATGTAAACAGTCTCAACAGCCCATCTAATACCCCGGTTATTATTTATCTGAAAGCCGTATCGGGTACTAATTTTCCAGCCACTACCAATTTTGCCACCCAAATATCCGGTGCTACTGTAGTGTATACAGGCACTATTACTACAGCAATGCTATCTGCTAATAACTGGGTGGATATTGTACCTACCACTGCGTTTACCTTCAATGGTACCAGCAACCTTGAAGTAATAGTAGAGGCTAATGCAACTGGTGGTGGTAATGAGGGTAGCACGGGTAAACAGTTTCGCTGGTCGAACCCTGGTAATGGCAATGTAGCACTTACCTGGCAGGCCGATAGTAATCCACCAACTACTAATGGCACTAACTCGGCAAATAGGCCTAATATAAAGCTCGACCTGTTTTTACCACTTCCATGCGGGGGTACGCCCAATGCAGGTACCGCAAGCGCACCGGCTACAGCTTGTCCCAGCCAGCCATTTAATTTGTCATTATCCGGACAGACGACAGGTATAGGCATCAGCATTCAATGGGAGCGTAGGGTGCCTGCAGGCACAGGTACCTGGGCCGATATACCGGGAGCTACTACAGCGCCTTACTCACTTACACAAGCTGTGACAACTGATTACAGGGCGCGGTTAACCTGCGCAAATGGTGGCGCATTCAGCCATTCCAATATTATTACTGTAGTGCAGAATAACTTTCTGAGTTGCTATTGCACACCTACGTATAGTAACGGCGGTGGTAGTGATTATATAGCTTCTGTAAGGCTTAAGAACCTTTATAACCCAACTACAGGTAATGCGGCACCTTATTATCGTGATTATACATTGCAACAGCCCGGCACGTTGCCCATACCTGTGTTGTACACAGGCTATCCCGATACAGTAAAACTAACATTTGGCCCTGATGGCAGCCAGTACAGCCGTGTCTGGTTCGATTTTAACCAGAATGGCGTATTTGAGACTACAGAATCATATTCTTTAGGTACCAATGCCGGTGCCAACGGTACTGCTAATATCCCTTTTGTAACACCCGTAAATGCTAGTATAGGAATTACGCGTATGCGCGTGCGTGGCGCTGACGACAGCCAGCCTACCAATGCGCAGCCATGTAATGCCAGCAGTTCAACATACGGCGAGGCCGAAGATTATTTTGTAGATATCCAGTTTAAGCCATTACCGCCGTCAAACGTCGCGGCCAATCCCAACCCTGCTTGCGAGCGTGATACAGTAACGCTAAGTGCAACAGCTAATAATGTTGGTGGTGTGATTGTATGGGACGGGCCTTTGGGCAGATTCGCAGGTTCTCCGTCAAAGATCAATGGTATTGTGCCTGCCTCTGCAGGTACGTATATGGCCAGAGTGGCTATCGGGGCTGATACGTCGGAAGGTGTAAGCATACAAGTAGGCATACACCCCGCACCACCATTGATAATTGCTGAACACGATACTGTGTGCCTGGGCGATAAAGCTGAAATGAAAATAAACGATGTGAGCCCGAATGTGTACGACTGGTATACAGCGCCTGTAGGTGGTGTATTGGTAACAACAGCTAATAGCATCTTTATACCATCGCTTACGGAGGATTCTATCCTATATGTACGAGGCAGATCGCCACAAGGCTGTATAACCCCTCGTGAGGAGGTAAGGGCGATTGTTGGTGCAGAACCAATAGTATCGCTGGGGCCAGACACCACTATATGTGCCAATAAACCGTATACGCTGAACGCCTATAACGAATATGGAAGCTATGTATGGAGCACGGGTGCTAATACGCCTGCAATATCGGTAAATGATAACCCTGGTAAATACTGGGTAGAAGTAGACAGGTATTGCTTGCGTTCGGATACTGTAACTATAGGTATAGACTATCTGCCCGATGCTGATGGTATCCATTACTTCCGCACACAGGGTAATACCTATACATTTGCCGGGCTGAACATACGCCGTGCTGACAGCCTGGTGTGGGTATATGGAGATGGTAGTATAGATACAGCTGCAATGCCTACACATTCATTTACACTTACAGTGCCTATAACCGTGCAACTGGTGTTATTTAACCGCTGCGGCACCGATACAACTACCTGGACAACAGCTACGCATGTGGGTAACCTGTACGGCGATGATAGTATGGTAGAGGTTTACCCGAACCCTGCCAGTAACCAACTGTATATTGAAATGGCTGAAAAGGCCGGTATGCTAAAAGAGGTGGTTATTATAAATACTCTGGGGGCGGTTGTACGCAGGCAAGATGCTAAGGGCACAGCGTTAGAGGCAATAGATGTGAGTATGTTGCCTGCAGGGCAATATATAATAAGGTTGAATACCGGTAACGGTATCATTAACAAACGCTTTGAGATATTACGCTGATATAAGAAGCCAATTTTTAGAAAAGGGATACCAATAGTATCCCTTTTTTTACGCTTCCATTTTACTGTAACTTTGCGCCCACATATTTGAATATGTGATTATGCTTGCCAAGCTTAAACTAAAAATAGATAAACCAATATGGCTGATAGATGTGCCGGAGGAGTGTCTGCATTTTTTTGACGAGGCGAGTATGTATAACAGCAGGACGAAAGCCAAGCCATCTCAAGTAGTGTTTTTTGCTGAAGATAAAGCAGGGCTGGACGCAAATTTTGAGCGCATAACTACGAATATGCAAGAAGATGCTGTGTTTTGGATAGCATATCCTAAACAGAGTGGTAACAGGCAGTCAGACCTGATTCGCAATTCTGGCTGGCAGATAGTGTTTGATACGGGCTATAGGGTGGTGTCATCGACTTTAATAGATGAAAACTGGAGTGCAGTACGCATCCGGAAATTTGATGATAAGGCGAACTATAAAAGCAATACACCTATGGCCGAGCGTAAAACGCCTGGCATCGACTATGTGAACCGTACTGTGCAGCTGCCTAAGGATGCAGTAATTGCTTTGAACGAATATGCGGGTCTGGAAGCTTTTTTTAATAGCATGTCGTTTAGCCATAAGCGTGAGTATGTAGAAGCTATAGAGGAAGCTAAAAATCCTGAAACCAGGCTGCGAAGAATAGAGAAGATGGCAGAGATGCTACTGGTGATGCAACAACAAAAAGAACTTAAAAAGAAGAAATAATAATGAGCTATAAAGAAGTGCCGTCGGGGCAGGTGCTGCAACATATTAAAGAGCATTTTGTGGGCAAACTCGTAGAGGGCTCACGCTCGGCTGCTGGCAACTGGATGCAGTTTACGCTAGAGGATATTGAGAAAGGGAAGGCCACTATATCGCTGGAAGTAAAGCATGATATGACCAACCCCTATGGCAATATACATGGCGGCATGATGGCATTGGTGATGGATGAAGTAATTGGATGGTCGGTAGTGAGCCTGGATACCGATAATCATTATACATCGCTCAACCTGAATGTGGATTTTCTATATGCCATCAAAGAAGGCGAGCGCCTGAAAGCCATAGCAGAAGTGATACGTGCAGGTAAGAAGATAATACATGTAGAATGTAAGGTGTATGATATGCAAGAGCGCCTGCTGGGTAAAGCTACAAGCAACCTGATAGTAACGGGTATGCGCCCTAAGGATGGTGAGCATAAAGTCGCCAATTAATTACATATTCTTTAATTACTTTTGACGCCAGATGCTGAACGGTAAAAAAATAGTAGTTGTATTGCCAGCTTATAAAGCTGCCCTTACAATTGAACGTACCTACAAAGAGATACCTTTTGATATAGTAGATGATGTGGTGCTGGTAGATGACCACAGCCCCGATAATACAGTGGAAGTAGGCCAAAAATTGGGTATCAAACATATCATAAGGCACGAAACCAATAAGGGTTATGGAGGCAACCAGAAAAGCTGCTATCGCAAAGCGCTTGAGATAGGTGCTGATATAGTTATCATGGTACACCCCGACTATCAATATACCCCCAAACTCATACATGCTATGTCATCTATCATAGCATACGATGTATATCCCGTAGCTTTTGGCTCGAGGATATTGGGCAAAGGCGCATTGAAAGGTGGTATGCCGTTGTATAAGTATTTCTTCAACCGGTGCCTTACCCTGTTTGAGAATATTATGCTGGGACAGAAACTGAGCGAGTATCATACAGGTTATCGTGCATTCTCGGCCGAGGTGATACGCTCCATAGATTTCACACACAATAGCGATGATTTCGTTTTTGATAATGAAATGATATCGCAGGTGTTTATGAATGGATTTGACATAGCTGAAGTTACCTGTCCTACTAAATATTTTGAGGAAGCATCTAGTATCAACTTCAGTCGCAGTATGAAATACGGTAGGGGAGTGTTAAGAGTATCGATGATGCACTGGCTGCATAAAAAAGGTATTATCAAAAGTAAGCTTTATAGTAAGGCATAGTATTATGTTGGTTGCAATATATGTACTAAATTTAAAGAACGTTTTTACCTTATAAAATCAAAAGGATATGAAGAAAATATTTACAACATTAGCACTTGCCATTGGCGCTTTGGGTGCATTTGCGCAAACTGCTGCTCCTGATTGGACGGCGACAGACTGCGATGGCGCCTCTCATACATTGTACCAGGATCTGGATGATAAAAAAATTGTAGTGATGGTATGGGTGATGCCATGTGCATCCTGCATTGATGGTGCTAAGGCGGCCTATAATGCTGTGACAGCGTTTAACGCTGCAAACCCGGGCATGGCCAAACTATACATATTTGATGATGCGGGCAATACTTCTTGCAATACATTATCGAGCTGGGTGCAAACTAATGTAGCCAGCGGTCTGACTTTATTCGGCAATAGCGGCAACGTAGTGGACGAAGCTGATTTTGGTGGTTCGGGTATGCCCCATGTAGTAATAGCTGCGGAGCCTGCGCGTAAAATATTCTACAACAAAAAGAATAATGCTACTTATGATGAAACGGGTATCACTACAGCGCTGAACAATGCGAAAACAGCATTGAATGTTGCTGCTGTAAATGGTGCTGAAGGTTATTCTATCACACCCAACCCTGTGCAAAAGGATTTTACCATCAATTATGCAAAGCCAGTGTATGCGGTAAGTGTTACATCACTAAGCGGCCAGATAGTAAAAACAGTGAACTATGCAACCGGCGTTAATAACCCTCAGGTAGATCTGTCGGGTATTGCTACTGGTATATACAATGTGAAGTTTAGTGATAAAGACGGCAAATCAGCCACAGTGAAGATCGTAAAACAATAAGGCTATACTGAACATATAAAAAGGGCTGCATGATCATTATGCAGCCCTTTTTGTATTAGTGCTATTTATTCAATAATGGTTTTGATAGAAGAGGAACCTGCTGTGGTAGTTAGCACCGTAAAATAAAAGCCTTTAGGTAAATGAGTTAAGTTGAGTCCCCTGCTGTTATTGCCGCTATGTATTTGCCATGTGGTTGTATATGTTTGTTTACCATCCAGGCTATATATAGCAATGGTAGCGAGCTCATCTTTTTTGCTTTGATAGCCCATGTTGAATATGCCATTGCCCGGGTTGGGATACAATGTGTAACTGATGGTATTTGCGTTGATATCTTTCACGCTATTGGTTTGCCATGCCTGTGCTACAGCTGCGTATGCATTTACTTTACCATTACCCCAATTATTATTGCCCCCTGCCGGTATAGTGCCTGTAAAATTATCTTTAATAGCAGTAGCGAAGATGATATCCTTTACTTGTTGCGGTGCCAGCTTAGGGTTTGCTTGTAGCATAAGTGCTACAATGCCAGCCGTAGTGGGTGATGACATAGATGTGCCACTAAGCATAGCGAAAGGATAGGTGCGGCCTGTCGCTGAAAAATTATAGTTGCGTATAACCACATCGTAGCTGCTGCCGCCCGATTGGAAGTCAATATCGTAAGAGCTGGCGGCAGAGCCGAGTGTAAGGCCGGGGCCGGCTATATCAGGTTTTACACGGCCATCAATTGCAGGGCCACGGCTTGAGAATGGTACAAGGTTGCCCTTGCTCACATAGCCTGAATAGGAGAGTGAATTGCCATTAACATTAGTGAACGATGTTTTTGAAGCATAAGCGCCAACCGTTAGTGCTGTTTTGGTAGATGCTATATCGCTGATAGTAGTAATGGTATTGCCGGTAACAGCCCATGGCAATCCATTGCTTTCAAAGGAGCCCGTATAGCCCGTTGTATTGTGTACGTAGTTATTCCACATATCAATAGCGCCTGCATGTCCGCTAATAGAGATGCAGATGCTATCCGTTATTTTACTTTTAAATTCCATCAGCAGGCGAGGCTTTCCATTAAACTCAGAAGTAGATGTAATGAAATCGACGAAGCAGGTATCATTGTTGCTGCCAATTATATATTCGTTATGTATGGTGTTGTCGAGGCAAACAAATTCTGTACTGTCTATAAACCCGCCTTGCTGTGTATACAATTTTACTTTAGCACAAAAAGTTTGAGATGGTTGGCCCCATACATCTACCCAGGTCACTTTGCCCAAAGGGTTTTCGGCTACATTCAGGAATGTATGGATAACGGTATCGGTTGCAGAGAAGGTTTTGCTGAGGTGTATCTTCTTCTCGCCGTTATTCCCGCCTGAGCAAACAAATATTTTACCCTGCCCGGTAAGGTTATCGCAAGCGGTGCTGAAGAGTGAGCTGCCGTCGCGAGGGCCAAGGGGATTACCCCAACTAAGGTTGGCAACAGCAGGTTTGCCTACAGAGGCTGCGTAGCTGAAGATGTAATTCATGCCATCTATCATGTCAGCGGCGCCGGTATTCATCCACTGGCTTTTATCGGGGGTAATACCTACAAATACCATGTCTGATTGAAATGCTACGCCACGTAGTGTCCTATTGTCGGTGCTGCCGCCATAGCCTGATCCCGCTGCTATACCGCCTACGTGTGTGCCATGGGTTTCGCCGTTATCAGTGCCTGCAGTCCACATGGCAAGTGTATCGGTAATTTCATTGCCATAAGTATAGCCAGTGGGCGGTGTGCCGGTTTTCTTCTGTTCCCATACTTTTTTCACACGGTAGCGGGTGCCAGTTGTATCAAAAAAAACAGGGTGTGCATAATCAAAGCCAGCATCTATAATACCCATCACAATACCATCGCCTGTAAAAGGGCAAAACAGGTTGATACCTGCATGTACTGAATCAACGCGTGTGGCCTTACGGGCTTCGTTCAATTCAGGGAAAGCCGGCTCATCAAGTTGTATGTAGTCAATACCTTTTACTTGTGTGAAGGTTGCTACATTTTGTAGTGGCACCTGTGCAGTCCAGATGTTGCCAGCCTTAGTGCCGATCCTCGCGCCGATCACTTCAAGTGAAGATGAAACCTGGGCAATGTGGCCAGCATTTACTTTTATCAGCGAACTGATGTATGTATTACCACTGTTATCTTGCTTGTATACATAGCTAGGTTGTATGGTGCCCGCTGTAGCCGTGCGTTGCAGGTAAAGTTTGGTAAGTGGGGAGAGCGTTGGTAGTTGCGCCTCACCTTTTTGGGCATATACAGACAGCGAAGAGCATATACCCAGCGCCAACAGACAAAAGACTTTCTTCATAAAAGAGAATGATAATTATTTAAAATTATCATTTATTTTTTACTCATTCAGCGGTTCTAGCTTTTCTTCCAGTTTATCCACAGGCTCTCCAAATATTTTTTCAAGTGGTTTAGGAAGAGGCTTTTTTATTTTGAACCGTTTGGCTACAGATATACGTAGATTGCCGGCCTCAAACTGCTGCCAGGTGCCGGCCATAACGCTGTTATTCCTCGTTATAAAATTGACGTAATGTATCCCTGCAAAATATTGCTCCGAATTATACCCAACCGCAAAGCGTACGGTACCGTTGAGCTGGGTACTTACGTCACCTTCTTTTATACCAAGTTTTGTGTCGTTAATGTTAGTATAGTTTACGCCAACACCCCCCAATAAAGCCGCTGTAACAAAAAAATGCTGCTTGTAAACAAAGGTATGTGCATAGCCTGCATTAGCCGAAATACAAAGTATATCACTTCTGTTAAAGCCCTTGTTCTCGGAGAAAAAGTCGTCGTAAATTATATTGGGGGGAATAATGGCTGAATCAGCCTTTACGTTTATATAGTGCATGCCGCCGCCCGTTATTAAAGAGCCAGCACTTTTTCGCTGATACTCATTTTGCAGATAGGCTGCACGATAGGAGAATTTTTTATGGTTAAAAATGTATTGAAGTGTAAAACCAAAATTCTTTGTGTGCAGATCAGGACGTTTCAGAAAGGTGTCAATAACCTTATAGTTGTCGAGTATGCTACGATTGGATAGATAATAACCATTATAAAATTGGCCGTAAAGATCCAACGTAACCTTGCGCATATAGATATACGACTGCAGATCGAGAAATTTTGTCTTTCCATATTTTGGTGCGTCATTGTTTACAAAAGGTGCCCTAAAACCGATGTTTATTCCCAAAAATCTGTAGTTGAACCCAATGCCGATATTGTAGTTGTCATTTGGGCTATACACAACTCGTTTTCTATTGCCATACTGCCCAAGCTGGTAGCCCGTAAATTTTTGTGATCCATATAATCTTATTAACAGGTCTCTCGACAGATCCATAACACACATACTGTCGGGAGCGCAGTTCAGATTTTTGAGAAACTGAGCTTGGGCAATATTTGCCACGCATACCGATAAAAAGAATAGTATAGATGTTTTTATTCCCAATATTATTATACTTTAAAGGTAGGTATATAAAAATCACGCCTATTAATGTGTATATCAATATTATGTATCACGCTGGTATAGTTTTAGTTTATAGCTCCTAGACATTATATATTAGTTGTAAAGTCATGTCCTAATATTTAGATATCATTATGAGGTGGTTGAAATTGTTCCTTAAAATTGTTGGTGGCTTTTTGCTGTTACTTGTGCTACTGTTTGTAATAGTAGTATCGTATGTGCAATTGAACAAAAAAGCAGTACTTAGTACTATAACTGAACAACTTAATGATAATATATCAGGCACACTTACCATCGAGAGTATGGAGCCTACTATTATCAGGGGTTTTCCCGGTGTTTCTATATCGCTTAAAAACGTGTTGCTGCGCGATAGTCTTTGGGATGGTCACAAGCATGACTTGCTGCGAGCAAAAGAACTATATGTTTCCGTAAACGCGCTTTCGATAATAAGAGGCGGGGCCAGGGTGAGGGATATCAGCATTAACGATGCGGATATCTATTTGTTTACTGATAGCAATGGCTATAGCAATACCAAGATATTCAAACCCAAAGAGCATCGCGATACTGCTAAGAAAAAAAATCAGCCACGCATCAATCACATCTACTTCAATAATGTAAATCTGGTATTTGAGAACAAGACGAAGAATAAACTTTTCCATGTGGGTATTAATACTCTTGAAACTGTATTGAATTATCGCTTTGATGGTTGGGATGCGGAGTTGGATATCGATGCCTTGGTAAAGCAATTCAATTTCAATACTACCAAGGGTAGTTTCTTGAAAAATAAAACGCTGAATGGTGACCTAAAGCTATCCTACAACAAGCCAAAGGATATGTTAACCATTCCTGAGCAAGAGTTAGAAATTGGTGATGACGAAATTTCGATAGCAGGGCATTTTATGTTGGGAGATTCGCCACCAACATTTGTGCTGAATATTATTGCCAACGATATCAAGTATAGAAACGCGACTGCCCTTTTATCCCCCAACATCTCTTCAAAGATCAATACACTTGATTTTAATGAGCCCATAGACCTACAGGCTAGTATAGCTGGTAGCATGAAGTACCGAGATACTCCATTGGTAAAAGTTAGCTGGCAAGTGGAAAATAATATATTTACAACGCCTGGAGGAGATATTGAGAACTGTAGCTTTACCGGTACATTTCGTAACGAGATACATCCATCTAATGGCCGTAACGATCGTAATTCACGTATTGGCATACATGGTATGAAAGGTGAATGGTCGGGCATACCTTTTCAGGCCGATACTATTACTGTCGATAACCTTGTAAGTCCGGTATTAGAAGGAAGGTTCAAATCCAAATTCCCACTTAAAAAGCTGAACCCGATCATCGGTGCTAATACATTTACGTTTGATGGCGGTACGTTAGATATGGATCTTCTATATAAGGCTGGCATTCGCAACAACGTTAATACTGATCCATATATCTATGGGCGCATCAATATCCGCAATGCAGGTATGACATACGTACCACGTAATCTTAGTTTCACTAATAGCAATGCTACAATTCAATTTGCAGGTAGCGATGTGATGTTGAACAATGTTCGCTTGCAAAAAGGTAGTGCTGTGCTGAATATGCAGGGAAGCCTCAAAAATTTCCTGAATCTTTACTACACCAGCCCTGAGAAAATTGTCCTTGACTGGCATATCAGGAGCCCTGAAATTAATCTGGATGAATTCCGCTCTTTCTTATCGCAACGTAAGCAGGTTGTAGCGGTACCCAAAAAATCTGCCAGTGCATCGCAGAATGCTACCCGGATATCCGACCAGCTAGATAAAGTTCTTGATGCCAGCAGTGTGCATATGGATCTGAAAGTGGATAAGCTTACATACCGCCAGTTTCTGGCTGAGGATATTTACGCAAATGTTGATCTCACCCAGTCGGATATCATACTACAGAAGTTTGATGTGAAACATGCCGATGGACGCCTGAAAATGGCTGTGCATATTAAACAGCAGGGCCCTGTTAATAATTTCTCACTTAATACGCAGGTAGAACATGTGAACATCAAAAAGTTCTTCGAGGCGCTGGAGAACTTCGGACAAACCAGCATTACTGATAAGAATATTGAAGGTGCATTATCTGCCAAAATAAATGTTACTGGTGCTGTTAAAGACGATGGCAAACTCATACCGCGCTCCATAAAGGGAACTGCGGAGTTTGAGTTTTCAGATGGTGCACTTGTAGAATTCGAACCTTTCAAAAAGATCAGCAAATTCGTATTCCGCAAACGCAACCTTGATAATGTTCGTTTTGGTACCATCAAAAACAAATTTGATATTAACGGTGATAAGATCACGATATATCCTATGTTCATTGAATCAAGCGTAGTAAATATGAATGTAGAGGGTATTTATTCGCTAGGTGCGGGAACTGATATTAATGTGGATATACCACTCCGTAATCCGAAAAAAGACGAACTTATACTAGATGAAGATGAGCGCCACGACAGTAACATGCAGGGCCTTATACTACACCTAAAGGCCATAGACGGCGATGATGGTAAAGTGAAAATAAAATGGAACCGGAAAAATGAAGAGGTAGGTAGTGATAGCACGCAACAAACCAAACCCAAAAAGCGTAAGTGGTTTGGTGGTAAAAAGAAAAAATAAAGCCCGGTATTACCGGGCTTTTGCTTAGGCTTGTTTTACAACTTGTATCTCACAAAATATCTTTACTTCATCGCTTACTACTACTTGTCCTGCCTCTGTTACTGCTCCCCACGTCAAGCCAAACTCTTTCCTGCTTAATTTGCCCGATACGGTGAAACCTGCTTTTGTTTGTCCGTACGGGTCTACTACTATACCGCCATATTCTACGTTCAGTTTTATAGGTTGTGTATTGCCGCGTATGGTCAGGTCACCTTCCAGGGTATAGTCATCGCCCGATTGTGCAAATTTCTTACCTGTAAAGCTGATCTCCGGGTTAGTTGCAGCATCAAAGAAATCAGGTGATTTCAGGTGTCCATCACGTTGCTCGCTATTAGTGTCTATTGAATTTACATCTGCTGTAAACTTTACAGAACTTGCTTTTGTAAAGTCATCACCTTCCGTTTCTACATTCAGGTCAAAATTCCTGAAGTGGCCGGTTACTGTGGTTATCATCAGGTGTTTTACTTTAAACATCACTTCTGAGTGTGATGTATCAATTTTCCAAGTGGTTGTGGTCATTGTTATCTGTTTTTATTATTAACTAATGTTGGTACATCAAAAGTAGAGTTTTTATTTAGCTTGACAATATGCAAGATTAAATACGTGTATAGACGCAATAAATATCTGAATAAAGGTGCAGTTTATTTGTACATTTGTTTAAATATTTCGTGATGAATTGGGATAGAGTAAGAGAGAAGTTAAACATACTATCTGATGCTGCTAAATATGATGTTTCATGTTCATCGAGCGGTAGCAAGCGTGCAAATAGTGGGAAGGGTATAGGTGATACTAATGGTACAGGTATATGCCATAGCTATACAGAAGATGGCAGATGTATATCGCTGCTAAAGATTCTGCTGACCAATTTCTGCATATATGATTGTGCTTACTGTGTATCGCGGCGAAGTAATGATAATAAGCGTGTGGCTTTTACCGTAGAGGAGGTTGTAGATCTGACGATAAACTTTTATAGGCGCAATTATATAGAGGGTCTATTCCTTAGCTCAGGCATTTTCAAAAATCCCGACTATACGATGGAGCGCCTGGTGCGTGTGGCTAAGACGCTACGCACAGAGCATAACTATAACGGATATATCCACCTCAAAACAATTCCGGGTTGTAGCGATGACCTTATGAAGCAGGCAGGCTTGTATGCAGACAGACTGAGTATAAACATAGAACTGCCCTCAGATGCCAGCCTTAAGAAACTTGCTCCTGAGAAAAACTCAGCCGATATCATTAGGCCGATGTCTTTTTTAAGTGATGAGATAAAAGGTATAAAAGAGCAAAAAGCACTGATCCGTTCAACTCCATCTTTTGCTCCTGCAGGGCAAAGCACGCAGATGGTGATAGGCGCAACCCCTGAAACCGATAAGGACATTATGTATAAGGCAAATAGCCTCTACAAGTCGTATAGTCTTAAGCGCGTGTATTATTCAGGCTACGTACCGATAAGTGATGATCAGCGCTTGCCGGGTTTACAATCGCAAGTGCCATTCGTGCGCGAGCATAGATTGTATCAGGCTGATTGGCTGATGCGGTTCTATAAATTTTCAGTAAATGAGATAGTAAATAATGAACACCCTGACCTGCCAACAGATATTGACCCAAAGCTGCATTGGGCATTACGCAACCTGCATGTTTTTCCGCTCGATATCAATAAGGCAGATTATGAGATGATCATTCGTGTACCGGGCATTGGTATATCATCGGCACGGAAAATAATTCATGCTCGCCGTTTTGCCAGGCTGGGCTGGGAGCAGTTGAAGAAAATCGGTATCTCAATAAACAGAGCTAAGTATTTTATTACATGCAAGGAGTTGAAGTTTGAGCATATTGGTTTGCAAGGAGCAACCATACGCCAGCGCATACTAGCCCATGCCAACAGCAAATACGAAACATACAATACTACACAGCTAACCATGTTTTGATGATGACGATAGTAGAGTATGATGGTAGCTTTGCGGGATTGCTGACTGCGGTTTTTGAGATTTATGAATACCGACTAGCTGATGTGCAGATAGTTAAGAATGGCCATCCCATTCAGGATGTATTTGCAGAAAGGAAACAAGTAGATACTAATGACGAGAAAGCGAAACGAGTATGGGCAGGGTTAGGTAAAAAAATATCTGAGAGTGCTCTACGACAATTGTACTGGTATTATTTATCAGAAGAGAGGGGCTTTGAGAACAGGCTGTATGGCTATATTAAGTATGCCTTAAGTAGTACTGATAATATTGAACAGGATTATACCAATGAAACTGTCTTAAGGATAGCGCAAACGGTGAGAAAAGTTGGGAGAGAGAAGCATAGAATGGAAGCATTTGTTCGCTTTCAACTCACGAAGGATGAAATCTATTACGCCACTGTTGAACCAGACTTTAACGTACTACCACTTATACTACCACATTTTAAAAGCAGATATGCCGACCAAAACTGGCTAATCTACGATCTGAAACGTAAATACGGCATCTATTACGAAAAGCACACTGAACAGGTATCAGAAATAACAATCACACACAATGAAAGTGGAAAAGATACTGCATCTATTTTTCAGGCTGGAGAAGAAATGTACCAGCTATTGTGGAAGGACTATTTTAAAAGTACGGGAATACCCGAGCGGAGAAATATGAAGCTGCATATCCAGCATGTACCCAAGCGATATTGGAAATACCTTACTGAAAAACAACTCTAAGCTGCCACAGTCTTAATAGCGTGCTCAAGCCCATTAATGGTAAATGGTTTAGGCAAGAAGAGGTCGGCGTGAGCTTCTTTAGCTAATGCTTTACCCTCCGAGTTGGCAGAACAGGAAATAACGGGTATATGCGCAAATCTACTATCTGCTTTCAAGCATTGGGTAGCCACCAACCCACTCAACCCCGGCATTTCATTGTCCATAATTATTACATCGGGGTGCGCTTCATCTACAGTCGAAAAAAGGTCGTTGCAGTTGGGGTAAGTTATTACCTCATAGCCCTTTCGTTCCAATATCAATTTATATAGGTGCAGCATATCTGCTTCGTCATCAAATATCACAACTCTCATAACATTCGTCTTTATATCCACACATTGTAGATACAAAACTGTGCCAGTTATGCAGTGGTAATCAACAGAATAGCTAAACGGATTGTTAATTTACACTAATGTGTTAATTGCTGCCTGAAAGCCTGCGATATCCGCTTCATAAGTGTCAAAAGCGCACATCAGGCGGGCTTCATTCGTGCTATCTTTCCAGATATAGAAGGGGAATTTATCCTGCAATTTTTCATTCCAGTGGGTAGGTATTTCAGCAAATACTGCATTGGCTTGCACAGGTTTTGTTACCCGTACTTGCGGGTATTGCGAAAGCATGGAAGAAAGCTTCTGCGCCATTTGATTGGCATGGCTGGCATGGCGCCGCCAGTTGTCATTCGTAAGCATAGCCTCAAACTGTGCAGCGATAAATCGTGTTTTTGATGCCAGTTGCATGCTTTGTTTTTGCTTGTAGGCTATATGTTCTTTCAGTTTGTTATTAAAGACCACTACAGCCTCGCCAAACATCATTCCGGCCTTTGTACCGCCCAATGATAAGATATCAATATCAGCTTCTGTGCTGATTGCTTTAAGCGAGCTATTGAGCCCCGCTGCAGCGTTGAAGAACCTGCTGCCATCCATGTGCACATATAAGCCGTAGCTCTTTGCGGTGTAGGCAAGGCTTTTTATTTCGGTTGGTGTATATACTGTGCCGTACTCTGTCGATTGAGTAAGCGAGAGTATTTTGGTTTGTGCATAATGCACATCGCCTTTGCGTATCAGTCTTTCTTGCACTGCTTCCGGTTCCAGCTTACCGCTATCGTTTGTTTTTAATGGAAAAAAGCGGCAGCCTGTAAACGTTTCAGGCGCAGAAGATTCGTCGTTGTAGAAATGGGATATATCGGCACACAGTACAGAATTATAAGACTGTGTAGCACTACTTATGCTCAGCACATTGGCACCTGTGCCATTGAACACGAAATAAACGTCTACATCGGCATCAAATACTTCCCTGAAAAGTTTGGTGGTACGTGCGGTTATCTCATCAGCACCGTAAGAGCGTGCATGGTCTTTATTGGCTTTGGCCAATGCCTCCATTACTTCAGGCAATACACCTGCATAGTTATCGCTAGCAAAACTTTTCATTGGAATATTATTAACGCTCTTCGTCGGCTTCGTTTATAGTGAGCTTCACACGCTCAATGCGCATTCGGTCGATATTGAGCACAGTAAAATCGAATTGCTCGTAGCTAATGGTTTCGTTCACTGCGGGAAACTTGCCTGAAATTTCCAGTATCAAACCTCCCAGCGAGTCACTCTCGCCACGCACATTCTCAAACGTATCAGATGGCTCACCGATCAGGCGGCAAACGTCGTTGATGAGTGTTTTGCCTTCGAAGATATAGTTGTGGTCATCTATTTTTTTGAAGTGAAGATCTTCTTCATCAAATTCATCACGTATATCGCCGATGATCTCTTCCATGATATCCTCCAGCGTTACCACGCCCGATGTGCCGCCGAATTCATCTACCACTATAGCGAAGTGAATGCGCTTCTGCTGAAACTCTTTCAGCAGGTCCTCAATCAACTTTGTTTCGTGTACAAAGTATGCTGGGCGTATCAGCGCATGCCAGTTAAAATTATCATCCTCGGCATGTGGCAGGAAATCTTTGGTATATAGCATACCAACTATTGTATCAAGGCTATCTTTGTATACAGGCAGGCGCGAGTAGCCGGCATCAGTCACCAGTTTCTGCACCTGTGGAAAGTTGAGATCATTTGGTACTCCACTTACATCCAGCCTCGTGTGCATGATCTGGCGTACGGTGATATTGCCAAACTTAAGGATGCCTTTGAAGATATTCACTTCCTCGCGGGTAGCAGTATGGCCTACAGTTAGCTCTATCGCATGCTCAAAATCTTCGCTACTGATAGAATTACCTGTTTTGGTGCCTATTTTATCTTCAATGTAGTTGGTAGATGATACCAGCATACGGCTTATAGGGCCAAACAGCGAGGCCATAGTGTTGAGCACAGGCGCTGCAAACAATGCCATGCGCATATTATTCTGCGTAGCATATACTTTTGGCAATACCTCGCCGAACAATACCAGTAGAAATGTTACCACTACTATCTGTATCAGAAAAGATGCAAGCACGCTAATGTCAGGGGGGAGTACCTGCCGCACCAGCATGTTGGTGGTAATAACGATGGCGATGTTGATGAAGTTGTTGGCTACAAGGATGGTTGCCAACAGCATCTTGGGTTGCTCTAATAGCGTTACTGCCTGGCGTGCACTCTGCTGATCTTTCGTCTTCAGATAGTTCACATCCTTAGCCGAAAGAGAGAAATATGCGGTCTCTGCCCCTGCTGTTATTGCCGTGAGCAAAAGCAGCAGCAGTATAATAATGATGAGTATAGTGATATTAGATGCCGAAAATACCTCAGGGCTAGCCTGCAGCAATAATGATGTTAGTTTCGTCCCGCCCTCTGTAGCCAAAGTCTTTCCGGTGTTGGTTAGTTGTTCAAAAATAAAAAAAGGAAAGAACAATCGCAGTATCCTTTCCTTTTTGCTGTTAAAATAATATGCCTAAAATGGTAAATTGTCTTTTGTATCGCTCGCTGGCGGTGTCGGGGTAGGGTCGTAACTCATATCCGGGGCTGGAGTGGTGCTCATATCCTGATGGTTATCAGGTGCATGATATTCGCCGTTCTCTTTACGCTTGTCCAGCATTACCAGGTTGTCACCCACTATCTCGGTGCTGAAACGGCGGTTTTTATCCTTATCCTCCCAGTTGCGGGTGCGCAGGCGGCCTTCTATAAACACCAGGCTGCCTTTATGCAGGTATTTCTGCGCCAGTTCAGCCAATCCACGCCACAACACTACTGTGTGCCATTCTGTTTGCGAAACAAGGTTGCCGTTTTTGTCTTTAAAAGTCTCTGTTGTTGCCAGTGGGAATTTTGCTACTGCTATATTTCCTTCTAAATACTGTAATTCCGGGTCGCGTCCAAGATTTCCAATCAACATAACCCTATTAACGCCTCTCATACACTTTTAATTTATCAATTAATAAAAATCATAACCTATGTGGATTTTAAAAATAAAGTTTTTTTTCTAGAAATGAAAGTACCGTTTTGGGCATTGCGTAATTTTTTAACGCATTGAAAGGCACCCAGCTACCATCGCTGCCTAGTTCTATTTCCTGCTTCAGGCTTATGCCGTAGAATTGTGATTCTATGATACGGTGCGTAAGTTTTTGTGAGAGATTCCCTTCGTGTTTTAACACTGCATTTTTTTGAACATGAGCGGGGAAGCCGGGGTGTGCTCGTAATTGATGAGCATCAAGAGGCTGATCGCTTTCTACCAGGTAAGGCTCATACAGATTTTGCCAGATGTCTTTGCCTGTGCGTTTATGCAACCACAAAGCATTGCCTGTAGTAAATAGTATATAGTTAAAATGTCTTTTAATGACTTGTTGCTTTTTGCTGCGCACAGGTAGTAATGCTACCATGTCTTGCCTATAGGCAATGCAATGCTTTTGCAAAGGACAGATATCACATTTGGGTAGTTTAGGTGTGCATACTGTAGCACCCAGGTCCATAATAGCCTGGTTGTAGGCCGAACTATCAGTGGTATCTAGTAACTGTTGCGCCAGCACCTGAAATTCTTTTTTACCTGATGTACTGTCGAATGGAGTATCGATCCCGAAATACCTCGACAATACCCTGTACACATTCCCATCTACCACAGCATGTGGCAACCCATAAGCAAATGAGGCGATAGCAGCAGCGGTATATGGGCCAATACCTTTCAGCCCAATTAATCCCTCATAGCTTTTTGGGAAAATACCTTTGTGTCTATCTACAACCAGCCTTGCCGTTGCCAGCATATTGCGGCAACGATTATAGTAGCCCAACCCCTGCCATATACGAAATGCATCTTCATCATTCGCTGCGGCTAATGCAGCTGCGGTAGGGTAGGCTTCGGTAAAGCGCAGATAATAAGGCAAGCCCTGTGCTGCGCGGGTTTGCTGTAGTATTATTTCCGATAGCCAGATTTTATATGGGTCTTTCTCCTGTTTCCAGGGTAAGCTGCGGGTATTTTCGCTACCATGCCAGTGCATTAGCTGCCTGGTAAAATATTCCTCTGCAGTCTTCTTTTTGCTCATCTGTATGCAATTTACGCAAGGGAGCGTTTTATCCCTTTTTTATCAGAAAAAGTCGTTGGTAAATCCTACTTTTGCCGCACAATTTTTCAGCTTTACAATATATGGATATCCATAATCTGAAACAGACAGCCACACAGGTAAGAAGGGACATCGTACGCATGGTACACGCAGCACAGAGCGGCCACCCGGGTGGTTCACTTGGTTGCACAGAGTATCTTGTAGCCCTGTACTTCCATGCTATGAAGCATGATACAGAGTTTAACATGGACGGTGTTGGTGAAGACCTGTTCTTCCTGTCAAACGGCCACATATCGCCGGTGTTTTACAGCGTTCTTGCCCGTGCAGGATACTTTGAAATAAGCGAACTGGCTACTTTCCGCCAGCTGAATTCAAGGCTGCAAGGCCACCCGACTACGCACGAAGGCTTGCCGGGTGTGCGTATCGCCAGCGGTTCGCTGGGGCAGGGCTTGAGTGTAGCGTCGGGTGCTGCATTGGCTAAAAAGCTTAATAATGATGACCGCATCGTATATTCGCTGCATGGCGATGGTGAGTTGCAGGAAGGCCAGAATTGGGAAGCGATCATGTTTGCTGCCCATCACAAAACCGACAACCTGATAGCTGCAATAGACGTAAATGGCCAGCAAATAGATGGTGCTACTGCCAATGTAATGAACCTCGGTTCACTGCGCGATAAATTCGCTGCATTTGGCTGGCATGTGCTGGAGGCTGATGGCAACAATATGGAAGAGGTGGTGAAAATACTGGATACAGCTAAAGCTGCTACAGGTAAAGGCAAACCCATCTGCATACTGCTGCACACGGCTATGGGTAAAGGTGTTGACTTTATGGAAGGCACACACGAATGGCATGGTATAGCCCCTAGCGATAAACAACTCGACTTGGCGCTGGCACAACTGCCGGAGACTTTAGGCGATTATTAATAGCATTGAGATATATAGACAAGCCCCGCAAATTGCGGGGCTTTGTTATTTTATACTGAACTAAACATAAATAAGAAAACCCCGCATAAGCGGGGTTTTGAATATTGTCAGAGTAGGAACTATTTCAGTATCTCACGAGAGATAACCAGTTTCTGTATTTCAGAGGTTCCTTCACCTATCGTGCACAGCTTGCTGTCACGGTAGAATTTCTCAACAGGGAAATCTTTGGTATAACCATAGCCACCAAATATCTGTACTGCATCTGTAGATACCTGCACCGATACCTCAGAAGCATAGTATTTGGCCATTGCTGACTCTTTGGTCATTTTCTCACCACGGTTTTTCAGGTCAGCAGCCTGGTATATCAGCATTTCTGATGCTTCGATCTTCGTAGCCATATCAGCCAGCTTAAAGGCGATAGCCTGGAAGTTAGCGATAGGCTGGTCGAATTGGTGGCGCTCTTTTGAATATTTGATAGATGCTTCATAAGCACCTTTAGCTATACCCAGCGACAGCGCAGCGATAGATATACGGCCACCATCCAGCACTTTCATTGCCTGGCGGAAACCATCACCTACCTCACCCATACGTTGTGCGTCAGATATACGGCAGTTGTCAAACACCATTTCTGCTGTTTCTGATGCGCGCATACCCAGTTTGTTCTCTTTTTTACCGGCAGAGAAGCCCGGAGTACCACGCTCAACGATGAACGCAGTTGTGTTGCCCGAAGTGCGGGGCTCGCCTGTGCGTGCCAGTACTACAGCTACATCGCCGCTTATAGCGTGTGTTATCCAGTTTTTAGTACCATTCAGTACCCAATCATCACCATCTTTGGTAGCTACGCAGCGCATATTGCTGGCATCGCTACCCGTGTTGGCTTCTGTAAGGCCCCATGCTCCTATAAATTCAGCTGTAGCCAGCTTAGGCAGGAATTTTTTCTTTTGTTCTTCGGTACCGAAGTACAGGATGTGGCCGGTGCACAGTGAGTTGTGCGCAGCTACCGAAAGGCCGATAGAGCCACATACTTTAGCGATCTCGCTCACTACAGTTACATACTCGAAGTAGCCAAGGCCGCTACCACCATATTCAGCAGGCACCAGTACGCCCATCAGGCCCAACTCACCGAGTTTTTTAAATACTTCAACGGGGAACTTCTGGCTCTCGTCCCACTCCATCATCTGCGGACGGATATTCTTGTTCGCAAAATCGCGGATCATCTCAGCGATCTGCTTCTGTGTGTCTGTATATTGAAAATCCATAATAATCAGTGTGCAAGGTAGATTTCAGGGGGCAATTTTACGATAATTTTCCCGGATAACCCATCATTCAATTATCAATTTTCGCTTAAGTGTGTTGAATGTGCTGTCAGAGAAATGATACACCTCGCGAAGCTGGCTTACATCAGTATATGCCCCTTTTTCCCTGCGACGCTCCAGTATTCTGTGAGCCAGTCTGGGGCCTATGCCTGGCAACCTCACTAATGTTATAGAGTCGGCAGTATTTAGGTTGATTTTATCAGGCAGTGGACCATATTCATCGTCGAAGCTATAGCTGCGCGACTGCAGCTGGCTGTTAATTTGTATATAAGGGGCCAGTCTCTGATATTCGGCATCCGTAAGTGTGTATAATGGCTTCAGGTCTTCTTTTTTGTAGAAACGCTTACCCTTGCTCCGCCATTTCAACAAGTTGGAAGTTGTTTTCTCGCGTAACCCCAGCTTTCGAAAACCCGCACTATCCAACGTATTGGGATCGAAGGGGAAGAGTGTGCCTTTAAGAGTTGGCGAATTACTGATAGCAGTTACAGATGGAACTGTATCCCCACCTGGTTTACTATCTTGTTTAAATTTCTGCCACGCTGTAGCCAATTCTTTCTCCTGTTCGCTATTGGCTACGGGCTTCACCCAATACTGCATACTCAACCGTACAACCAGTAACACAACTAAGATTACCAGCAATGCAACTATACCCATACGCTCGGTGCGGTTGAAGGATAGGTATGCCTGTAATATGCGCTTCATCTAGTGCCAAAATAACTACATGCGCCATCAAAAACAAAAAGGGTGGCTATAAGCCACCCCTTCACTATATCTACTAAAAGATTATTGTTTAGAGAATTTCTCTACAGCTACAAAACCATTTCCGGTAAAACGCGCTGTGTAAAGACCTGCAGGCAGTTGGTCTACTATCACGCTGTTGTTGATAACGGGCACTGAAAGTACCAGGCGGCCTGAATAGTCATACACTTGTGCATGAGTAGGATTGCCGTTAGCTTTTATGTTCAGCACTTTAGCAGTTGGATTAGGGTAAACCGTAATTGCAGTATTTGCAGCTACGTTATTTACGCTGGTTGTAATAGCGTTACCACCCACTACTGCAAACGGGCTCAGTGATGTTACATTGTTACGTGTAAGGCTAAACATACCATTGCTTGCTGCGGTAGCTGCTGCTGTAGCAGTTACATCCCAGTTGCCGTTGGTATAGTGAGATACATAAGCGCTTGCACGGTTGAATGCATTGATCTCCATATTCGTGCTCCACATATACTCCATGTTGATATCAAGAGTACCTGATACTGTGCTGCTAACGAACCATGTAGCATCTACCACTGGCTGGTCGCTAGACAGGTTGACACCGGTATTACCTTCTGACATTACTGTAGGATTTACACCCACACTTACATCGCCATTTACAGAGCCTGAATTGCCAATTAGGATAGCAGGAGCATAATTGCTGCTTGTGCCTATATGATAATTGTTTGTGCCACTAGCTGCCAGGGCCATAGTAAGCGTACCGCCTGTGCCTGTAACTACATAGCTGCTGCTTGAACCACCGGAGAGCATACCGCCCATGCCAGCATCAATTTTCAGGTCATTCATGCCGATGTCCAGTTTGCCCGATTGCAGGTTCAGGGTGCCTTGCAGTACGATGTCAGAACCTATTTTAGCAGTGCTTCCGCTATTACCCAGATTAACTGTCAGGTTGTGGAAGGTGTTGGCAGATGAAGAGAAACGCAGACCGCCATCAAAATCAGCACCCGACATGATGATGATGTTAGATGGAGTGCTGGCACTGATATTGCCATTACCCATGGCCGAGAAATTACCTGTAGATGTAAAGGTGATGTTGCGGTTATTCATATCAATGCTACCAGACATTAGTGTGAGCATACCTTTTACATACATGTCGCCGGTCAGGGTAACTGTATTGCCCGCTGGAACATCAACTGTAATATTAGTAAGCCCAGAGCCATTCAACTCAAGGCCGGTATTGGTAGAAGTTGAAGTATACCACAGGCTGTAGTTATTGGTAAGTACAATGCTACCACCACCATTGCTCAGGCTGCCACCCGACCTGCGCAGTGTAGCGCCTGCACCCAGTGTCAGTGTGCCTGAGTTGACATTCAATGTAGAACCTTGAAGGTCTAGCATGCCATTAGCAGTAATATTTGCGTTAGAGCTGATGGTAGCGCCGGTAGATGATATAGCGCGTGCAGTAATGGTGCCTGTATAGTTAACACCTGAACTGATAGCGAGCGCAAGGCTGTCGACAGTGATAGTACCTGCACCGCTCAGCGTACCTGTATTCAGAGTAAGGTAGCTGTTGTTAGACGATACCAGCGATCCGTTTACTGTAAGGCCGCCTAATGCACCATTAAGTGTCGCGTTGTTGTCCAGAGTTACCGTAATACCGCTAGGGATAACTACTACATCGGTAGAAAGAAGAAATGCAGGGGCAATACCACCTACCCAGGTAGCTCCGGCGCTAAAGTTGCCCGATGCCAGAGCTGTAAAAGTTGCAGCGTTGGCATTAGCACTCATTGCTAGCAAAGCACCGGCCGCGATCGTCGTTTTCAAATAAGAACATGTAGAATTTTTCATATAGGAATAATTTTACAGCTAGGGGAATAAACTTTATGCCACAGCGGTGTAACGCCGGTTCATTTTACAAGGTATTAACTAAAAATTGTGGAAGAGCCGCTGTTAGCTGCAATAGTCCTTATTATGGGAGTAGCGTAGGAACATTGTTCCTTATGTTCTTCGAATTTTGAACGGGGTATTTAAGCTACATGGGAGGGTATGTAGTGCTACAGTAGTTTCCTCATTACATAGTCATCCATAATGTAGCCGCTGCCTATATCAATTTTTTCAGCGTAGGCTTCAGTATATCCCAGCCGTTCATAAAAGCCTTTGGCCGGATTATGAATGTTGACATTCAGCTCCAGTACATGCCTGTCAAGCTTTTTCACTAACTGCTCAACGTTTTGCAGTAATTCCCTGCCATAGCCTTTTCCTTTGGTTTCAGGCAGGCAGTATAGTCTGTGCAGTTTGTAGATGTCTTTATTTTCGGTGCGGGGAGAGAATGAGGCAAATCCGTTAGGTACACCATCTTCCAGCAGTAGCAGGTAGGTATGGCCACTCTGCATTTGACTGGCTATAGCTTTGGGGCTATAAAACAGTTCCAGCATATACTCTATTTGATCCTCGGTGAGAATAGGCCTGTATGTGGGCCACCATGTAGCTACGGCTATTTGCTGTATTGCGGGTATGTCTGCCTCTGTTGCCTGCCTGATGCTAACCATTGCAGCAAAATAATAACAAGCCACACTAATCAACAAACTTTATTGGCAAAGTATTCGTATTTATGATGAATACAAACAACTATATGCGACAACAAACATTCGTAATTGTTATTTGCCTGGCCTGCATCACTGCATTCAACTCGTGTGCTACAAGTAAAGCAGGAAGTTCCGGAGATACAAGAGATATGCGTAACCGAAGCCGAGATAGAAGAGAGATTAGAGGCAATAATATGCGTACCGGAGCAATTGAACGAATAGAAATAAAGGGAAAAGCCTAAAGTAAGAAAGCAAAAAAGCTTTTTTTACGACCTTTTAACCAATCGCCTTCTACAGTTTTTCCATCCTGGCTCTGCAATATGCCGTAGCCTGAGGGCATACCGTCTTCCCATTCGCCATTGTATACATCCCCATTTTCATAAGTAAAGCTTCCGTGTCCGCTGCATTTGCCATCTTTCATGTTGCCCTCGTACCAGGCTATGGGCTGGTTGTCTTTGTAAAAGATCAATTTGCCTTTACCCCATGCATAATTGTTAATGGCGTTGCCCATCCATTCCAGGGTGTCAAAACAGGTGAGGTCGGTCCAGACAAGTATGCCTTTCGCATCATAAAGCCATTGGCCGGTTGGGTTATTGCTGTGGTGCAGGGTGTTCATGCTATTAAAGACGGGTTAAAATTAAATTCAGGTTGGCAGAATGGGGTGCTATGCACAGTCATTTTTTTGTATTATTTTTATTCCAAAACATTCTAACCAGATTATGAAACGTATCGCTGCTATATTATCCGTTGGTGCATCAGCTATCCTGTTCAGTTCATGCGTAGTGTACAATCCATCGCACAATCGCGGCATACCTCGTACTGATTATAACAGGCCCAAACCCCCAAAGAAGTTTGTAAAGGTGCAGGCACAAAATGATGCTATCGTTTATGTAGCAAGCAATTCTAAATAGTCATCTTATATATACTATTGCAAAAAGCATGGCATTATGCCATGCTTTTTTATTGTTGGCAATATAGTGTCTTTAATTATTGGCTAATACTTGCTGATAATAACTCATCCTGTACGATCATCTCCTGTCGCTTCCCAAGGTTATATGCAGTCAAAACTGCTTTCTGAATCTCAGCATATACACCATTACCTTGCAATGGACATGCTATACTGGCGAATGTTTTTTCTATTAATTGTTTAAGCAGTTCTTCCCTCATGGTGCGTAGTTTGGTTGAGTAGAATAAAATATCGTACCAGCCTAAATCGCTTTTTACTATAAGTTCTGCTGAGTACTTTTATTGCATGGTAAAATCGTTATCGCTGCTGGTCTTTCTGTTTTTCAACATTGCACTTTATGCTCAGCCGTTTACTGTATATGAGCAGAGCAAAGGCTTGCGATCGGCCACGTACGCGCAAACTATCGACTGGTATCATCAACTGGATGTACAATACAATACCATAAACATGCAGGAGGCAGGGCCAACTGATGCCTACTACCCATTGCATGTGGTATACTACGATAAGGCCGGGAAATTTGATGTGGCTGAATGGAAAAGAGAAGGAAAGCTGATATTGCTAATAAATAATGGGATACACCCTGGCGAGCCCGATGGTATAGATGCCAGCATGATGCTGATGCGTGATGCCGCTAGCGGCAAAATAGCTATGCCCGATAATATAGTACTGGCTGTTATCCCGGTATTCAATATAGGTGGTATGCTCAACAGGGGTAGCTATAGCCGTGCCAATCAAAACGGGCCGGAACAGTATGGCTTTCGTGGTAGTGCGCAGAACCTGGACCTTAACCGCGATTTTATAAAAATGGATGCGCAGGAAACGCAGTCTTTAGTCCGTCTTTTTCATAAACTGGATCCTGATCTTTTTATTGACAACCACGTAAGTAACGGATCTGATTACCAGTATATAATGACACTGCTCAGCACGCAACATAGCAAATTGGGTGGCAGCATGGGCGCTTATCTCGAGCAAACACTGGAACCGGCCATGTATAGCGATATGAAAAAACGTGGCTACGATCTTGTGCCGTATGTAAACCATTGGGGACATACACCTGATAAAGGTTGGAAACAATTTCATGAAGGCCCGCGTTTCGCCAGTGGTTTCACTGCCTTGTTTCAAACCTTTGGTTTTGTGCCCGAAACGCACATGCTCAAAACCTTCAGGCAAAGGACAGATGCAACGTATGCACTTATGCAGTCGTTCATTGGTGTTGCATCATCGCATGCCGAAGCTATAAAAAGTGCGCGTGCGGCTGACAAGCAGGGATTATTGAATAAAACAACGTTGCCTATAGAATGGCGTTCAGATACTACGGCCAGTAAACTGATAACCTTCAATGGATATGAGGCGGGTTATAAACCTAGTGAAGTATCGGGGAAGCCAAGGCTGTATTACGATAGGAAGAAGCCTTATACTAAGCAAGTGCCTTTCTACAATATATACCTGCCAGCGCGGGAGGTGGCTGTACCACAGGCATATATCATTCCACAAGGCTGGGCCAGGGTTATAGAGCGGCTCAACATCAATGGCGTGAAAATGCAAAGATTGGAGCATGATACCACCATGAGGCTGACTGTATACTATATTGATAAGTATGAAACATCGAAAGGCCCTTATGAGGGGCATTATCTACATAGTAATGTGAAAGTGAATGTCGTTAAAAAAGATATCCAGCTTACGCAGGGAGATTATCTTATATCGCTCAATCAGGATGCACGCAGATATCTTGTGGAGGTTTTAGAGCCAAACGCTCCTGACGCCTTTTTTGCCTGGGGCTTTTTTGATGCTATACTTCAACAAAAGGAATACTATAGCGACTATGTGTTTGAAGATGAAGCGGCTGAAATTTTGAGGAATAATGAAAGCTTACGCAAAGCTTTGGCTGAAAAGCGTGCAGCCGATAGCAAGTTTGCTGAAGACGGGGAGGCACAGCTGGATTTCGTGTATCGCAACTCACCTTATTATGAGCCTGTCCATATGCGCTATCCTGTATTCAGGCTCGATTAGTATTGGCATAGTTTATATGAACTTTTATCAACTAAAATATAGTTTATGAACTGGCAGGAAAAAGATAACGCACTATACCGCAAATACGAGTTCGGGGATTTTAAAGAAGCCTTCGCCTTTATGGGTAAGGTGGCAGAACTAGCTGAGGCGCATAACCATCACCCGAGGTGGACAAATGTATATAACAAGGTGGAGATATGGCTAAACACGCATGATGCCGGCGATATAGTGACGGATAAAGACCGTAAGTTGGCGGTAGCTATTGACAAGATCAGCTAGCTAACCTCAAACCAAACAGGCTTCTCGTCATTCCAGTCGCCATTGTAGTTAATTGTCAGTTCCTCACCGGTTTCAATATCGCGCACTGTTTTTATGAAAATGGTCTCATTGTCATAATCCATAAAATACTCGCAGTTGGAGGCGTAGGAGTGATTATATACCGAGATATAGCCTTGTGCCATGCAGCACATGTCTGTTTCCCCCGGTTGCCATTCAAAAATATAGTCGTGTAGTCGTGTTTGGTCAAGCAGTTTGCGCTCGTCAGCAGTCATTACCAACACGGGTGCCAGTTCTACTACTGTATCGGCAGGTATGGGCTTTTCTGTGAACATTCCCCTCCCTTTCCGCTCAGTATCTCCCACATATATACCCGGCAGCAGCATCGCTTAAAATTCAATTATTGATTGTGTAATAAAAACTTAGCTGTAAAGATATTATCTTGCCATCACCAAAGCTTGATTATGAAAAGGTTTCTCGTCGTATTAGCATTGTTGGGCAGCACGCAGGCTTTTGCACAGTCCAAAACTCCGGGTTTCTTCAAGCGGCTGGAGCTTGGCTACACATTCGTCTTCGACAAGGCAACATTGTCAGAAAGCTACCCGATAGAGCGTAAAGATCCGCTCAGGATCGATCCGATTATCAAAGACACGACCATATATACTAGCCTAAAGCCTAAAGGGGCGATAGGGGGGCTTATTGGCTCTACCATACCAGTGGCCAGGCTTGGCAGGGTGAGCATGCTGGCTTTCACCGTTCATGCTACGGTGAATATGATAACCTGGGACTATAAAGACGACCAGCCAAAGAATACAACGATAACAAGCCCTAATACGCCCAACGAGCGTGTGGAAACACAGCAGATAACAGCCACAACCATGCAGGCTGGCCTGCCACTTGGTGTTGATGTGAAATTTGGTTGCGATGCTGTGGCTGATAAAAGCTACCGCTACTGCGCCAGCTTTGGTGTAGGTGCTACACCCAGCTATATTACCAGCGAGTTGAACGGACTAAGCAATAGTGAGATGCTGGTGCGTCCACACCTGCGTGCTGAAGCAGGTATATTTGGTGGTATGTGCTTTAAAGTGCGTGCGCAATATACTTTTGGTACAGTGTCTTATCTTACTACGGTTAAAGAGCAGCCGGAGCATCTCCGTATGTTCAATAACACTACTAGCCTATCCGGCAACTCATCATTCAATCTCTCGCTCATCATTATGCCGTTTGCTGCGAGCTGGGATGCCGACAGGTGGTGGAAATAGGTAAATATTGAAATAGTATAAAAGTAAAAAGCTCCCGATCGGGAGCTTTTTACTTTTATCAGAAATAACGTTTTACAATTGGTTGCTGGTAGTTGCAGGTGCGTAGCCGTTTTGAGCTAGTATACCTATGCGGCCTTCCTCGTCGGATACAGCTTCTACTTTTACCTTCGCCACACCTTTCTCGTGGAAATTCAGCTTTTTAGCTGCAACGCTAGCCAGGTCTATCACACGTGTGTTAGATTTAGCCATACGGTCGTTGATACGAACGTATACTACTTCACCATTCGACAGGTTGGTTACTTTTACATAAGTACCCAGTTTCAGCTTATTGCTGGCAGCAGTGAACTTATCATTGTCAAATACCTCACCTGTAGCTGTTTTACGGCCTTCGAACTTGTCGTGGTAGAAGCTGGCAATACCGTTGGTAATGTTGTCCTTAATGCTCTTAAGGTGGTCAACAATGCCTTCCGACTTTTTATCTTGCGCGTTAGCACAAAGACCTGCCAGTAAAATCAAACCTGTAGTTATCAAACGCCTCATACACATCTAAAATTTATGCAAAGTAAGGTGTTTTGCCCCGGATTTCCAAATACGTATTGTCATTAATCTTTATGTCTCCTGTTAAAATTCTGTGAACCGGACCTATTGCCATAGCTCCTTTTTTCGCCACCGGCATACGAACGGCCGCTACCACCTTGAGGCCTAGGGCTAAAGCCACCACGCTCGCGGTCGCGCTGCTCGGCCTCTTCTATCCTCACTTTACGGCCTTTATATTTCTTCTGGCTAAGTGTAGTAACGATAAATTCTGCCGCTGTGCCGCTTACATTGAAGAAGCTGCTCAAGTCGCGAACGGTAATGCGCTGGATGACATTAGGCTCAATATCTGTAGCATCGGTAATGAACTGGAGCAGTTTATCCGGGCCAGAGATACCGTCTTTGATACCTATATTGATGAACAGGCGCACGCTGCCACTTTTACCAATGCCAGATTTGCGTTCGCCACGGTTCTCGTAGCCTGCATTCAGGTCTTCGGTATCGTTATAAGCGGCTATGGTGTCTTTTAACTGCAACCAGATCAACCTGCGTATCAGCTCATCCTTATCCATTTCGGCAAAGCGCTCGTGGATGACGGTTTGATAGACTTCTGCAAAATCAGATTTAGGTTCGGCGTTTGCGATCTGATCCAACTGGTGGAACAGGCGCTTGCGCACTACCTCGGCGCCATCAGGTATATCGCTACGGTTGAAGCGAGATTTGATCATACGCTCAATCTGGCGGATGTTAGAGATCTCCTTAGGCGTAACGATAGACATACAGATACCTGACTTACCGGCACGGGCTGTACGGCCGCTACGGTGTGTGTACACCTCGGGGTCGTCGGGCAGCTCGTAGTTGATAACGTGGCTGATGTCATTCACATCTATACCGCGGGCGGCAACATCAGTAGCTACAATGCACTGCAGGCTCTTATTCTTGAAGCGCTCCATTACCTTGCTACGCATTTTCTGATCCATATCGCCATGCAGCGCGGCCACGTGGTAGCCCATACGCATCAGTTTCTCGGTAGTATCCTGGGCATCCTGACGGGTACGGGTAAATATGATACCATATATACCTGGTGTAAAGTCAAGCAGGCGGCGAAGGGTTTCGAAGCGGTTGCTGTGGTTAGTAACATAATACTGGTGGTCGATATTCTCATTGCCCTGGTTGGCGGCAGCTACCGAATGCTCTTTCCAAGAAGTCATGAAGCGCTTGGCGATGTTACGTACATCGTTGTTCATGGTAGCAGAGAATAGCCAGGTATGCTTGCGAGACGGCGTACTTTTCAGTATCAGCTCGATATCCTCACGGAAACCCATGTTCAGCATCTCGTCAGCCTCATCAAGTACAACGTACTCCACCTGGTCTAACGAAAGTACTTTACGCTCCAGCAGGTCGATAAGACGACCGGGAGTAGCTACAATTACCTGCGGGTTGCCCTTTACTTCGCGTATCTGGCCGCCGATAGGCACGCCACCATACACGGCAACAGAGCGCAGGCCACGCATGTAGTAGCCATATTTCTTAAATTCTTCCTGGATCTGCATACACAATTCGCGTGTAGGGCTGAGAACCAGGGCTTGCACATGTTTCTGTGCAACGTCGGTGTGGTGCAGTAGCGGAAGGCCGAAGGCGGCTGTTTTGCCGGTACCCGTTTGGGCGAGGGCAATGATATCAGAAGGGTCGGTTAAAAGCTGGGGAATTACTTTTTGCTGGATGGGCGTTGGAGTCTCAAAGCCCATGTCCGATACGGCACGAGTTAACTCTTCTCTTAGCGAGAAGCTCGAAAATGAAGTCATTAAAAGAACTTGTTTTATTAAAGAAGCCGCAAAGGTACGGTTATTTACTGAGAAATAATCATTTATATGTTTTGTATGATGGGAGCCATATATAAATGATAGGTTTAATTGTTCCATTTTGTTCCAGTTGTGTGGGGTGTTGGCCACCCTCGGTCCCTCCTTAAATGAGGAGGGATGATCTATGTCCTGCCAGTCGGCAGGCTGTTTGGGGCGAATGTTCCATTTTGTTCCAGTTGGCATATCCCCTTGTTTTTTGTTCCACCTCCCTCAGGTATTGTCCCTGTCCCTTGTTTTGCATTCCACCTCCCTCTGTCCCTCCTTGGCAAGGAGGGATGATCAATGTCTTGCCAGTCGGCAAGGGGAGTCTATTTTTTTGTTTCATCTGTGTGTGAGTGTTAACCACCCTCGCTCCCTCCTTAAATAAGGAGGGATGATCAATGTCCTGTCTGTCGACAGGGGAAGGTGATGAGAAGGGTTGTGTTTTACTATAGCAAATATACAAAAATATATTGTTTTTATGAAATATAGTTTCAGGTTATTGGAGGATATGAATTTTAGAATATGGCGCGTTGCGGGTAGCCGTAATTTTACCAACGCTATGAAGAAGATAAAGCTGAGTATACTGGATCAATCGATAGTGAGAAAGGGCAGTACGGCCCGCGAGGCGGTGGAAGAAACCATTGAGACCGTGCAGATGGCTGAGCGGCTGGGTTACCACCGTTTCTGGATATCGGAACACCATAACTCGTCGTTTATAGCAGGCAGCGCGCCCGAGGTGCTGATGGTGAAGCTGGCTGATGTGACCGAAAGGATACGTATAGGCTCGGGTGGTATTATGCTGCCCAACCATAGCGCGCTGAAGGTGGCGGAAAACTTCAGGATGCTGGAAACGCTGTTCCCCGGGCGTATAGACCTGGGTATGGGCAGGGCGCCGGGTGGCGACCGCATCACGGCATCGCTACTGAACCCTGCGAATGATTTTAGCGAAGAAAGCTACCTGACGCAGCTGGAACACCTGCAACATTTCTTTCGCGATACGGCGGGCACACAGCATGGGCCATTATATGCAGTACCACAGGCTACTACCATACCCATGCAATGGATACTGAGCTCGAGCGGTGGTAGCGCAGCAATTGCCGCGAAGTTTGGTATGGGGCTGGCGGTGGCCAGATTCATCAATGGGTTTGCGACACCTGATATCGTGCAGCAATACCGCAGGCAATTTAAGCCATCATCGCAGTTTGCTGAGCCGCATGCTGTATTATCTATTTCAGTATTGTGTGCCGATACAGAAAAGAAAGCTGCGGAGATGCGCAAATACCTGGACTATATACTGGTGCAGTTTGAGCGCGGCAACTACGATAACTTTGGCAGTTATGAAGAGATCAAAAGCTATGAGTTCTCCCCATCGGAACTGGAGCGCATACGCTACAATAGCGGCAGGGTAGTATCGGGTACGCCTGAGCAGGTAAAAGCTCAACTGATGCAACTGGCCAATGAATTTGATGTAGATGAAATAATAGCCGCCTGCATGAGCGGCGACCGTGACGACCGCAGGCGGTCGTTTGAACTATTGGCAGAGGTCTTTGAATTGGACCAGAACCAATAGCTTTGCCACATGGCTGAAACGCAGAAGAACAACCCACTACATGGCATTACACTCCAAAAGATGCTGGAAGAGTTGGTAGCTAAATATGGATGGGAAGAATTGGGCTTCCGCATCAATATCCGTTGTTTCAACTATGAGCCGAGCATCAACTCCAGCCTGAAATTCTTACGAAAGACACCTTGGGCACGTAAGCAGGTGGAGGACCTGTATGTGCTTATGAAACAATAGCCGGGCAAATACCAGATATACCTTATAGGGCTTATATTGCGATACTAAACGATACGTAATTCTTATGTACACCAAACGCACCATAAGCTGGAAGATTGTACTGCTGTATGGCTGGAAATATATTTTGTTCTTCGCGCTATACAGTTCGGCCATTGTAGCTGCACATCATTTTTTGGATTGGCATTTTCTGCAAATACCTTTTTTACCTATATCGGCCATAGGTATAGCAGTAGCTTTCTATGTGGGTTTTAAAAACAACTCATCGTATGACAGGCTATGGGAGGCCCGCCGTATATGGGGTGCGCTGGTGAACAGCAGCCGCACCTGGGGTATACAAGTGCTGGATTTTATTAATAATCGCGATGGTAAAGTGGACATGGGCGAGATAGAGCTGCAGGAAGTAAAACGCAGGCTCATCTACCGCCATATCGCTTTTCTGAATGCCTTGCGCATACAACTGCGCAGGCCAACGTACTGGGAGCAGGCCTATAAGATAGGCAACAGGATAGTAGAGCGGGAGCATGAATTTGACATGCAGCATATGGACAAGGAATTGCAAAAATTTCTGCCGGTGGAAGAGTCTGAAGGATTTTGCTGGAACCGTAACTCGGCCACGCAGATCGTTCGCAAACAGTCGGACGAGTTGAAGCAACTACTGAATGATGGGCTACTGGATAAATACCAGCATGTGGAAATGATGCGCACCCTGAGTGAATTATATAACCAGCAAGGTGGTGCAGAGCGTATCAAAAACTTTCCCTTTCCGCGCCAATATGCATACTTCAGCTTTGTGTTCGTCTGGATATTTATATTGCTGCTGCCATTCGGTTTGATACCGGAATTTAATAAACTGGGTGAGCAATATGAATGGCTGGCTATACCGTTCCATATTTTAATCTCATTTGTGTTCAATACTATGGAAATAGTGGGTGCCAGCAGTGAAAACCCGTTTGAAAACTCGATAAATGATGTACCGATAACGGCACTGTGCCGCACTGTAGAGATAGACCTGAAAGAAATGCTGGGCGAGACCGACCTGCCACCCAAGGCCGAGCCGGTGCATGATATACTGATGTAAGAATTTTAACGAAATAAAATAGCCATTCCGTAAGCGGGCGGTGTCTATAGAGAAATGAGCACCTGTGGCAACAGCTATTGTCATAAACCCACTGCCTGATCTTGTAATGAACATGGAGAATGCCACCGGTTACGAGACCGATAGCCAGTTTAAAGCCTATTTTGACGGTATTTTTCGTGAGTATTACCGCAGTATGCATGGCTATGCCTACAGCATAGTGAAGGATAGCGATACGGCTGAGGAGATCGTGCAACTTATATTCTGCAAGCTGTGGCAGAAGCGTGACCAGATACAGGTGCAAACTTCCATGAAATCCTATTTGTACCGGTCGGTACATAACGAATGCCTGAACTATATGCGTGGGGCTAAAGTGCGGGAGAAGCATGAGAAGACCGCAGTGCAGTTCAAAGCATCTACAGGCGGCAGTACTGATAATGCCGCATATAAGGAGTTGCAACAGCGGGTGAATGCGGTACTGAACGAACTGCCGGAACAATGCCGTACTATTTTTCAGCTAAGCAGGTATGAGGAAATGAATTATAAAGAGATAGCTGAGGAAATGAACGTATCGCTGAGCACTGTGAAAAATGAAGTGGCCAAAGCACTGAAACTATTAAGGGTAAGGCTGGCCGACTACCTGCCATTGATAACGATATTATTCTTCATCGAAAAGATATAAGCTGTGAACAAGATGAATATAACCGACGAGCTGCTGATAGATTATATGCTTGGCGAGGCCAGTGCCGAAGACAAGGCATTGGTGGATGAATGGTTGCAGGATGCGGCCAATAAAAAATACTATGAGCAGTTTGCAATGCTATGGGATGCCAGCAAGCTACCTGTAGCTGATGTGAATGTAGAAGCTGCATTGGCTAAAGTGCATGCGCAGATACCTGAATATACTAAACGGACCAGGCTAATCAACTTCCGTATGCTGAAGATAGCAGCTGCGGTATTGCTGCTTGTTGGTGGGGTGGCGGCTGTATACCGGCAGCAAAATACTACAGCGACTGCTGTTGCAGATGCGACACCTGTTGTAAGCGTACCTAACCCTGTTGCAGAGGCATTGGTAATGCCGGCCAACCAGGTAGCTACTACCACAAGCGAACCTGTGCGGCTGGAGCAGGTGGTGAATACCGGTACCGTGGAAACTAAATACCATCATAAGCAAGCGCATGCGTTAACAGACTGCGGCAACCCCGGACAGTATGCGTGCAACAAAACATCTTGCCCGATAGAGATATGCATTACGCAGAAGAGTACTTGTAAAGATGGTAAGCCTACTGAAACATCGTATTGCAGTGTGATACGTCCCGATGAATCGGGGGGTATATGCTACAGGCCGCACGAAGAAAAGATACCACATTGCGGTACGATAGTAGAGCAGATAACCATAACACGTATAGGCACGGGTGAAACGATAGTATTGGATGATAAAAGCCGTATAAAAGCGCAAGACCTCTTCAACCATATAACAGGTGATGACTGTGGTACTATGATAGCCGGTGCCTTTACAAAAGATTGCAGCAACAATGCCGATGAAGAAGAACTGACTATCAATAATAGCGACGGGCAACTACATTTCTGGTAGGGTGGTAGGAGTAAAACATAGAAAAGGAAAAGCCCCGCAATTTGCGGGGCTTTTCCTTTTCGAGTATCTAACATTATTTCAGCACGGTGCGGCTGATAACGATGCGCTGTACCTCGCTGGTACCTTCGTAGATCTGTGTGATCTTAGCATCGCGCATCAGGCGCTCTACGTGGAATTCTTTTACATAACCGTAGCCACCATGTACCTGTACCGCCTCGTTGGTGACGCGCTGTGCGATGTCTGAAGCGAACAATTTGGCCATAGATGCAGGCAGGGTATAATCCAGGCCCTGATCTTTGGTCCATGCGGCTTTGAGGCAAAGCAGGCGTGCTGCTTCGATCTCCGTTGCCATATCAGCCAGTTTGAAGGCGATAGCCTGGTGCTGGTTGATCTCTTTGCCGAAAGCTTTACGCTCTTTAGAATATTTAAGTGCCAGCTCGTAAGCGCCGCTTGCTATGCCCAGTGCCTGAGAAGCGATGCCGATACGGCCGCCTGCCAGCACCTTCATAGCAAAAGAGAAGCCGAAGCCGTCTTCTCCAATACGGTTGGCTTTAGGTACCTTCACATCGTGGAACATGATGCTGTGTGTATCGCTACCACGGATACCCAGTTTGTTTTCTTTAGCACCTACGGTAACGCCGGGCCAGTCTTTATGCACGATGAGTGCATTGATGCCTTTGTGTCCTTTTTCAGGATAGGTTTGTGCTATAACGAGGTAATACGATGCTGTGCTACCGTTCGTGATCCAGTTTTTGATACCGTTAAGCAGGTAATAATCTCCTTTATCTTCGGCGGTAGTGCGCTGAGATGTAGCGTCAGAACCAGCTTCTGGCTCGCTGAGCAGAAATGCGCCTATCTTCTGGCCACTAGCCAGCTCAGTGAGGTAAGTTTGTTTTTGCTCTTCGTTGCCGTAAGTTTCAAGACCCCAGCATACCAGAGAGTTGTTTACGCTCATACATACAGAAGTCGAAGCATCTACTTTAGAGATCTCCTCCATAGCCAGCACGTAAGAAACAGTATCCATGCCGGAACCACCATACTTAGGATCCACCATCATACCCATAAAGCCGAGTTCGCCCAGCTTTTTGATCTGCTCGTGCGGAAACTTCTGATGCTCGTCACGCTCGATAACGCCTGGCAGCAGTTCGTTCTTTGCGAAATCGCGTGCAGCCATCTGTACTGCTTTCTGCTCTTCTGTAAGTTGAAAATTCATATTATGAATTGATGTGTTTTATTTCCGTAAAATCTGCTGCAAACGTACTGTTTTCCTGCCTAAAGCGCAAATTTGCAGCTGTTATTTAACCAGCTTCACCAGCATGAACAAGCCGTGCTTGGGCAGAAATGTGCGGATGAAAAAGCGGGGGAATACCTTTCGGGCTATATTCAGTAAAGCCCCTTCGTGGCGCTGGCCTGCTTTAGACGTTAGCAGGTCGCCATGGCCTAAAAGTGTGTCAATCTCTACTTTGCTGAACTGTTTGAACAATTGCTGAGCCTCTTTTACCGTGTAAGCTTTTGTGCCAGGGCTTTCCAGGTAGTGGCTGTAGATGTAATTGAGGCTGCGTGCAGGCTTCACGGCCAGCAGGCCGTACCTGAGCCACAGCATATAGCCTACCATAGAATGTTTGTGGTAGATCATCACCCGGGCTTCACCACCCGGTTTCAGTACACGGTATATTTCGCTTGCAGCTTTGGGGGTATTAGGGGAGTGGTGGATGACACCCCATGAGTAGACCGCATCGAAAGAAGCATCGGCATACGGCAGGTTCTCGGCATCGGCTGTGCGTAGCTCTGATTGCAGGTTGAGCAGTTTCATGCGGCGGCTGGTATGTTCTACAGCACGCTCGGTAAGGTCGCAACCCGACATGATGGCACCGCTTTGCGCCCACATCTGGTGGTCGGCACCAAGGCCTACGCCTATCTCCAACACTTTTTTGCCTTTGAATTTCTCAAACTCAGCAAATGGCAGTATAAATGGCTCCAGCTCGTAGCGTACCTTAAGCTGGTTGTTGAACTGCGCTATCTCGTCTTCACCTTTCAGGTACAGGTTCTCGCCACACGATGCATCATTCCAGAAATCCTTTACCTGTTGTTTTGCTGCTTCCATTTTTTTATTGCCGTTGAGGCGCTCAAATATAACACTATTACTTGTGTGCGTATTGGTGTACTACCAATTAGCTTTCAGCGCATCATACTCGCTTTTCAGCAAGCTATATGAGGCTGAGTCGTGAAGTATGCCGTACTTATAATAGTCCTGGCGGGCGAGGCCTTCTTTTACAAAGCCGTAGCGGGTAACGAGGTTGATAGAAGCTATATTTTGCGGGCCTATCATTGCCAGCACACGGTTGAGGCCCATAGTTTCAAACCCTTGCTGCAATACAATCTTCATGGCTTCTTTAGAAAATCCCTGATTTTTATATTCGTCACCCAGCATGCCATAGCCAATCTCCGCTTTGTAGTGCAGGGGCTGCCATGTATGATAGCCTATGCGACCAATAGTATTTCCGCTGGCTTTTTCTACCATCATATAATTGCGGAAGCTGAAATTGTAGTTCACAAGGCCTTTGACAAACTTTTCCTTTTCTATAGCCAGTTCGGCATCGGAATAGCCACCAAACTTTTTAATAGTCTCTTCATCGCAATGGGTATGCAGGTAATTCCAGAGTTCGGGATTGAGCTCGTGTAATATGAGGCGCGGGGTTTCGAAGCTGTTTATAGGGTGCGAAATATTATACATGCGCCAAAAGTAAATAGCAGGCGGCATTTTGTATATGACCTATAGATATATAGAGATGTTTTATTTTGCAGATCAATTAATGTACCTACATTTGTTGTCTCAAACAGACAAAACAAAACAAACAATGAAAAAATTTATCCTTTCAGCCGTAGTAGCCCTGGCTCCTATCGTAGCAATGGCACAAGTAAAGTGGAACCTTGACAAATCTCACTCATCAGTAAAATTCACGGTAGAACACCTGGTGATATCTGAAGTAGAAGGTAGCTTCAAAATGTTTGATGGCAGCCTTGAGTCGACTGCCGCTAATGATTTTACCAATGCTAAGGTAAACTTTTCTGTAGATGTGAACAGCATCAACACAGATGATGAAAAGCGTGATGGCCACCTGAAAAGCGATGATTTCTTCAACGCAGAGAAATTTCCTAAAATGACTTTTGTTGCTACTTCTATCAAAAAAGTAAAGGGCAACATGTATACTATGGAAGGTAACCTGACCATCCGCGATGTAACTAAGAAAGTAAAATTCTCTGTTATCAACGGGGGTACTGTTAAAGATCCATGGGGTAACATTAAAACAGGTTTCAAAGCTTCGGGCAAAATCAACCGTAAAGAATTTGGCCTGAAATGGGGCGCTGTAACTGAGGCCGGTGGCGCAGTAGTAGGCGACGAGGTGAACATGATCATAAACGTAGAATTTGCACAGGCAAAATAAGACAGTGGTTTTTCATATAGGTTAGGGTGATTGTAAGCGGTGGGTTTTGTCCCGCCGCTTTCCGTTTTTATGGATTTTCAGATTTTCTTCATCTTTATAGTGAATTGGCTGCGACACCTATATATACCGATGAGGAACTGCTGGCGCTATACCGCAGCAGTGGCGATAATATATGGCTGGGCACCTTGCTGCAACGCTATACCTTGCTGCTACTAGGTGTGGCCATGAAATACCTGAAGGATAAGGTGATAGCAGAGGATGCCGTGCAGCAGGTGTTTGAAAAAGCACTGCTACACCTTCCCAAAGAAGAGATACAGAATTTTAAAGGCTGGCTGTATATACTGATGCGCAACCACTGCCTGCAACAGCTGCGCGATAAGCACTATAATATGGGCGATGAGGTGCTGAAATATGTAGCCGATGCAACTACAGATAAAGAATTGCTGCAACTGCAGGATAAAGCACTTGAAAATATGGATAGCGCATTGCAGCAGCTGAACGAAGAGCAGCGTAATTGCATCATACAGTTTTACCTCGAGAAGAAAAGCTACCAGCAGATAACCGATAGCACCGGGTTTAGTTTTCAGCAGGTAAAGAGCTATATACAGAATGGAAAGCGTAATTTGAAATTGATACTATTGAAAGCCCTGCAACAGAATAATGGCTGATGTGAACGACATATGGAACAGTGGCAAAGGCAAGCTGCCTGATGATAAGCTGATGGCTTATCTGAAAGGGCGGCTATCGCCTGAAGAGCAGCGTGAAGTAGAGGCATGGCTGGCACAGGATGGCATGGAAAGTGATGCTATAGAAGGGTTGAAGGAATTGCCAACACAAGATTCAGCACATATAGCTAACCGACTGAATAACCGCCTGGATAACAAGCTAAAAGATAAGCCCGGCAGGCGCAGGCGCAAAATGATGAATAACCAGTGGAGCTGGTTGGCCATTTTCATTATACTATTGCTATGTATGCTTGGGTATGTGGTGTTGCACTATTCGATAGCGAAGTAGGTATTAACGTATTATTTCATATCCGACTTTCAAAAAAGCTGTACCTTGCAGAGCAAGCCTGTAAAGGCTGAAGCAAGATATTCATGCAACTATCCGGTAAGAAAATAGTGCTGGCCGTAACGGGCAGCATCGCAGCCTACAAAACACCCCAACTGGTGCGCCTGCTGGTAAAAGCGGGAGCGGAAGTAAGGGTATTGACCACAGCAGCGGCAGAAAGCTTTGTGAGCCCGCTGGCACTGGCTACGGTATCAAAACATGCCGTGTATAGCAATGTGAGCGATGGCGCCGCATGGAACAACCACGTAGAACTGGGCCGCTGGGCCGATGTGATGCTGATAGCACCTTGCAGCGCCAATAGCCTGGCTAAACTGGCAAATGGCATTTGCGATAATCTTGTATGTGCCGTATACCTTTCTGCCACCTGCCCCGTGCTGGTAGCGCCGGCAATGGATGAAGATATGTGGCTGCACCCAACTACCCGTAACAATATACAGAAGCTACGCAGCTACGGCAACCAGGTGATACCTGTTGCACATGGCGAACTGGCGAGCGGACTGATAGGCGAAGGCCGTATGGCTGAGCCGGAAGAAATAGTAAAGTATCTGGAGGTTTTTTTTTCGAAACAGCAGGATAAGCCATTGAAAGGCACGCATGCACTGGTGACTGCGGGGCCAACTTATGAGCGGCTCGACCCCGTGCGTTTTATCGGTAATTTCTCGAGTGGGAAGATGGGTGTAGCGGTGGCTGAAGCGCTGGCTGACAGCGGTGCGCAGGTAACACTGGTGCTAGGCCCATCCAATATACAAGTGTATCATGCAGGCATAACTGTTGTGCGTGTAGAAAGTGCGCAGCAAATGTATGATGCCTGTATGCAGGCTTTTCCTACCGTAGATATAGCTGTGCTGGCTGCGGCTGTGGCAGACTATCGCCCACAACAGATGGCAGAAGAGAAAATAAAGAAGCAGGGAGATACGTTAGAGCTAAAGCTGGAGAAGAATAAAGACATATTGGCAACGTTGGGCGGGTTGAAAAAGGTAGGGCAAACACTGGTAGGCTTTGCGCTGGAAACAACCAATGAGCTGGCACATGCCAAAGAGAAGCTGGAGAGGAAGAACGCTGATATGATAGTGCTGAATACCCTGCGCGATGAAGGTGCAGGTTTTGGGCACGATACGAATAAGATAACGATAGTAAAACGCAACGGAGATACGGAAGCACTGCCACTACAAAGCAAGCAGGATACCGCTGTTGCCATTATAAACCATATTGTAGCTATAAGGCATGCTGAGAAAACTGTTTAGCATAATACTACTGTGCTGCGTGGCCACCGCGTTGCAGGCGCAGGAGCTTAACTGCAAGGTGCGCGTAATGCGCGATAAGATACAGGGGGTAGACAAAGAGGTGTTCACCAACCTTGAGCGTTCTATCATAGAGTTTCTGAACACCCGTAAATGGACATCAGACCAGTTTACGGCATCGGAAAGGATAGATTGCAACATACTAATAAATGTAACCAAGCGTATAGAAAATGATGCCTACGAAGCTACATTGAATATACAGGCTACGCGACCTGTGTTTAACAGTAGCTATACGAGTACGCTCATCAACTTCATAGATAAAGATTTCAGGTTCCGCTACTCGCAGTATACACCTATGCAGTACGACGATAACCGGGTGAGTGGCAATGATCCGCTGGCATCGAACCTGACGGCTACACTGGCATTCTACATCTACGTAATGCTCGGGCTAGATTATGATAGTTTTCAGCAGGATGGTGGCACTGAGTTTTTTAAGAAAGCGCAGAATATTGTGAACAACGCGCCGGAGCAGCGCAACGTGATAGAAGGCTGGAAGCCTGTAGAGAGTAACCGCAACCGGTATTGGATCATAGACCAAATATTGAGCCCGAGATTTACTACGCTGCGCCAGGTATGGTACCGCATGCACCGCGAAGCGCTGGATAACATGTATAATAAGCCGGAGCAATCGCGTAAAATAATACTGGATGATATATTGAAACTAAGCCAGCTGCAAAAGGATAACCCTACCTCAATATTGCTGCAGTTCTTCTTTAATGCTAAGAGCGATGAGTATATAGGCGTGCTGGCGCAGTTGCCTAAAGAACAACGTGGTATCTATATTACACTCCTGTCTCAGATGGATGTGCCCAACGCCCAGAAATACAATAACCTGAAATAGCTTGATGAAAAGATACCTGATAGCTGTTGCCGCATGTATTTGTATGGCCAGTTGCAATGATAAAAAAGCAGCTGATACTGCACACCTACCGCAAGATAAAATGGAAGCCATACTTGTAGATCTGCACCTGGCAGAAGTATACAGCAGTATGGTAAGTGATAGCCTGCACGAATCGCGTAGTAAGGATATGGACTCGCTGGCAGTGTATTATAAAGACGTTTTCGCCCACCACAATGTTACTATGGAAGAGTTTGAAGAGAGCTTTGAATGGTACCGCACACATCCCGGCACGCTGGATAGCTCCTATAAACAGATGATAGTAACGGTTGGCAAACTAGCCAACCTTGATACTGCAGTTGTAAAATAATTATTTCAGTTTGGCGAATGCGCTGCGCATGCGGCTCATGGCTTCTTTCAGTTGCTCCATAGAGGTGGCGAAAGATATACGTATGCAATTGCCATTGCCAAAGGCACTACCACTCACAGTGGTTACGTGGCCTTTGTGCAGCAGGTACATAGCCATATCTTCATCATTATTCACTGTCATTTCTCCATCAGATTTACCAAAGAAATTGCTGATGTTCGGGAATACATAAAACGCGCCTTCGGGGTTATTTACTTTAACACCAGGCATAGTAGCCATTTCACTCAGTACATAATCCCTACGCTCGCGGAAAGCCTGGGTCATAGCAAGGCTTGGGCCAAGATCGGCAGTGAGCGCGGTGATAGAAGCACGTTGTGCGATAGAGTTGGTGCCTGAAGTAAATTGTCCTTGTAGTTTTTCGCAAGCCTGCACTATTTCGCGCGGGCCGGCAAGATAGCCAAGGCGCCAGCCTGTCATGGCAAAGCCTTTAGACATACCGTTTACAACCATGACGCGGTCGCGCAACTCGGTGAACTGTGCTATGCTTTCGTGCTTGCCTTTGTAGTTGATGTATTCGTATATCTCATCACTGATGATAGCAACTTGCGGATGGCGCTTAAATACTTCTGCCAGGCCTGCCAGTTCTTCTTTAGAATAAACGCTGCCTGTAGGGTTGCATGGCGATGAGAAAATGAACAGTTTTGTTTTAGGTGTTATAGCTGCTTCCAGCTTTTCGGGCGAAAGTTTGAAGTCGCTCTCGATAAAGCAGTTCACGTATACCGGCACGCCTTCAGCCAGCTGCACCAGCGCACCGTATGTAACCCAGTACGGTGTAGGTATCACTACTTCATCGCCGGGGTTGATGATAGACAATACTGCATTTGCCAGCGATTGCTTGGCACCGGTAGATACTATGATCTCATCGGCAACATAGTCGAGGTTATTATCGCGTTTTAATTTTTTGCTGATGGCTTCCCTTAGTTCAACCAGGCCAACAACAGGTGTGTATTTGGTAAAGCAATTAGCCATGGCTTCTGTAGCGGCATTGCAGATGTGCTCGGGCGTGCAAAAGTCGGGTTCTCCGAGGCTGAGGTCTACTATGTTGATGCCTTGCGCTTTCAGTTCGCGGCTGAGCTTGGCCATTTTTATGGTTTGTGGCTCAGATACACGGTCCAGTCGTTGTGCTAATTGCATGGGGTGGGATTAAAAAAATAACAGCAAATCTACATAAGATTTGCTGTTGTAATGAGGATTTTAAGCCAATTTTATTACAAAGATTTATAAGCGCCTTGTGTCATCAGGTATATGCCCAGCAAAATGATGAGGGCTATTACTACGCCCAAAAACGTGATGGTTTTTTTATATGCTTTATTGATGGTTTGTGTGCGGTGCAGCTCGCTTACATTGTTCAGGATATTCTCCATACGTGAGAAGGCAGTTTCACCTTTCACCACGTAATCGTAAGCGCCAAACTTGATACTGTCTGTAGCCACCTCTATTTTATCCTGGCCGGAGAGCATAATAACCTGTGTGTCAGGATACTTTTCTTTGATCTTTTTCAATACTTCTACACCATTCATTGCATCGCGTTTGTGGGCGCTCAGGTGATAGTCAAGCACAATTATCTCGGGGTTGAGGCTCATATTCTGCAATGCATCTTCACCATTGTCGAATATTTTAATGTTATACAGGAAGCGCTCAGACAGGAAGTCTTTCAGCATTTCGTTCTGTATAGGCTCATCATCTACCAGAAATAAGTTACGGGTGCTTTGTGTTGACATAGCAGTAGTTGTTCGATTTTGCAGAAAAATAATAAAAAAGAATTACAAATTATAGCCCTATTAAAATATACTGATGCGTTGTGCTACATAGCCATTGAGACCCGTAGCTCTTCAAATGCTTTTTCACAAACACGGTTCAGGTTTTTTATGAGATCAGGCAGGCGGTCGAAGTGGGCCGATTCGCCGGCGCTTTGCTCAGTAAGGAATACATGACTCACATCCTCTTTTACGCCCATATACGACAGCTGTGGTTTCATAGAGTGGGCTGCTATTTTTATTGCCTGATAGTCTTTTGTGTCAAGTGCCTCAGCCATATTTTTCAGTAGGCGGGGCCCATTTTCCAGGAACATGCCTATGTACTTGCTCATCTTGTCGGGGTTGCCATTGGTAAACTGGCGCAGAAAGTTCATATCAGTTACCTTGTCGGGCAACGGTGGTAGTGCTGGTTTGGCAGGTGCCGCAGCTATAGGTGGTGCAGGGGCTTCCGCTTTTTTATTTCCCATCACCGAGGCCATTTTAAGCAATAGTTCATCGGTATTGAATGGCTTAGAAACATAGGCATTCATGCCTATTTCAAAGTATTGCGCTACATCTTCCTGCAGCACATTGGCCGTCATGGCTATTATTTTGGTGTCGCGGGCTGGTACCGGCAAGCTATTGCGTATAGCTTTGGTGGCGGTTACACCGTCCATTACAGGCATTTGTATATCCATCAGTACCACATCGTAGCTATTGTCGCGCACTTTGTTTACTGCTTCTTCGCCATTTACGGCTATATCCAGCTTCATGCCAGTTATCAGTTCTTTCAGTGTGTCTTCGGCCACCATACGGTTAAACTCGTTATCCTCTACCAGCAATACTGATATGTTTTGCAGCTTCTTCATGTCTTCTTCCCGCACTGTATTGTTGGTAGCCACAGGGGTTTGTACCGATGATATTTCTAATGGTATGCTTACAGAAAACGTAGTGCCTTTACCCAATTCGCTTTGTACAGATATGTCGCCTTGCATGAGCGAAACGAGTTGCTTGGAGATGGTAAGGCCAAGGCCTGTGCCGCCAAACTTTCGGGTGATATCGGTGCCGGCTTGTGTAAAGCTTTCGAATATTCGCTCGATATAGTCGGCAGCGATACCTATGCCGGTATCTATAATGTCAAAATTTATCCAGGTTTTGTTGTCGTCTGTTTTTTGCATGCATGCTTTGACTGCAACATGGCCCCTGTCGGTAAATTTGATGGCATTGCCTGCAAGATTGAGCAATACCTGATTGATGCGGGTAGGGTCGCCAATCAACCTGTCGGGGATGTTTTTGTCAATATCTATCTGAAATGCAATGCCTTTTTCTTCTGCTTTAAACAATAGCATATCGCGTATGCTGTGCATCATTTCCGACATGGAAAAATCAATTTGCTCGATGACAATTTTACCTGCTTCTATTTTAGAAAGATCAAGTATATCATTAATGATGACCAGCAGGTTGTCGGCAGATAGCCTTATGGCATCGAGGTAGCGTTTCTGTTCTTCGCGCGGCTCTTTGCTGAGCAGCAGGCGCGTCATGCCTACAATAGCGTTCATTGGCGTGCGTATCTCGTGGCTCATATTGGCCATGAACTGCTGTTTGAGATCGGCTGTACGCTCAGCCACTTCTTTCTCTTTCTGTGCCAGCTCTATCTGCTGGCGGCTATTCAGGCTGCGTAGCTTATTGAGGGTGGTTTGTTTAAAAATAGCCTCCTTCAGTTGCTCGTAGGCTTTCAGGTGATGGAAGGCTTTAGGTATATCGCCCATCTTATCGTACAGTATAGACAGCCCCTCATGTACGCTCATGATATCGTGCTTGCGGCTATACTCCTGCGCCAGATCGAAGGCGGCGTTCATGTGCTGCAATGCCTGGCGGAAAATGCTCTCATCCATCATGAGCCTGCCGAGATAGAAATGGCTGATGATCTGCACCTCAGCATTGCCCAGTGTTTCAGAGCGTTCCAGCGCTTCCTTCAGGTATTTGCGTGCATTGTTGAAATCGTGCATTTTGTAGTACACCTTACCGAGGCCACTAATGGCGAGTAGGTAGAGCGGGGTGTCTACCTCAGCATGTTGCAGGTTCTCTTCAAAATATCGCAACGCCTCACCATATTCGTCCTGCTTGAAGTAAATGTTGCCAAGTATGGTATAGAGCGATGTAAGCCTGTGTAAGTCGTTGGCGCGCTCAAATATAGGCAGGCAACGAAGGGCAAATTCAAGGGCGTGCTCGTAGTCGTTCAGGTCGTAATGCACATAGGCGATACTGGCCAGGTTCACAGACTGCGCCACCTCATCGCCAGTGCGCTCGTTGATGGCCAGCGCTTTTTCGAAATAGTTGAGGGCCTCAGCCAGCTCGCCTATGTCGCGGTATATATAACCAAAGTTGTTGTAGGTGCGTGCCTCAAGGGGTTTATTCTTTATTTCGTGGGCTATAACAAGTGCATCCTGTAGTATCTCCAGGCCTTCGTCGTAAGCACCATTTTGCCAGTAGCACCATCCCTTTAGGTTCATGCCTCGGCCTTTGCCCAACCTGTAGCCTTGTTTTTCAGAGCGTTCAATAATCTCGTCGGCCATTTCAATGGCGCGGTCCACATCGGCATTGCGCACTTCCATAGCCATTTCTATATAGGTGTCAATACGTGCCTTCTCGTTGTGCAGGCTATCATATAGCTGCAACAGCTCTTTGTACCTCAGTGTATCCATCGTAGCGGGTATGTTATATCTATAAAATTAAAAACCCCTTGCGTATCAGCAAGGGGTTGGGAGATATTATTAAATGATATTAGCCGTTTTTCTCCTGGCGGCGGAACTCGTCGTGCCCTGGATCTTGGTAGCTGGTGTAAACAGAGCAACCGTGTCCTATCAGCGACAGGCCCCATGCAGCGATTATCCATGCATGCCAAGGGTAAGCCCATTCGAACTCACCTTGTTTTTTGTGTATCATTACCATAATGATTGTAGCAATCGCAAAAACGATCACGTGCAGGAAAAACATAGATTTCTGACGTCCGGTTGGTTGTATCTTCTGAAGCATTTAGCTGCGATTTAATTTTGGGCAAAGATAATGGGTGAGATTGAGAAAATGAAATGCCTGCATTCAAATCAAATATCGGCTAATATCATGCTGTAGTAGCAAGGTTTCCTCATGCTCTGCCTCACGTGCTTCAATCTCAAAGCGATTATTTAGGTAGCCATGCCGGATGCTTTCCAATAGGTATTGCCAGAGGAAAGGGATAGTGCCCAGCCTGTGGTATTGTTGTACATGTTTTAGCTCGTGCAGCAGCCAGGGTTTGTTTGTTAGCAACTCCTGGGTAGTTGCGCCATGCAGGTGAATGGTATGGCCTAATACCAAGGCTACACGCTTTGTTTTAAGCCTGTTAGCAGCTATAGCGGCCAGCCATGAGTTTTCTTTGATATTCACCTTTACCATACTGCTATGCTACATACAAAAAACGCTCCCGTTTTGCGGGAGCGTTTACTAATATTTTGTTTAAAGAATTAAGCGCGTTGTGTAGCTGCTTTCAGACTATTGCGTGTCAGCAGGTGGTGCGTGCCAAACAGCGCCGTAGCGCCAATCAGCTCGCCTGCTAGTGTTTTCTGGTAAAAAGGTATTGCCATTGTGTACGTTTTAACCAGTGCAGCGAAGCCTGTGCCCCACATACCACTCAGGAAAGAACCGAAGTTGGATACCACGAAGAATATCAGGCTACCACCCAAGGTATAACCTAATACTTTTACTGCGCTTGGCTTGCCCATTGTAAGGCCCAGAGCCGATACCAGCATCATGCCGCCATATACGAACAGCTGCTCCTGGCCATAAAAGCCGGGGAAGTTGGTGAATGCCTGGAAAAACAGGTCGGCCAGCAGCATGGCCAGCAGGGGTGCTGCAACGGCGATGCGTTTATCATTGATAATAGTAGCTGCAAACAGGCCTAAAGCACCTACAGGCGCCAGATTGTACAGGTGAAACTCGCGAGTAACTATACGTGCAATGGCTACCAGCACTATTAGTGCAGCAGCTAAAAGGATGTTTTTCTGATTTGTCTTCATACAGGGCAAAAGTAAAAAGTAAAACGCAAAAAGAAAACTCAATTTCTTTTTGCGTTTTATATGTTGTCCACAAGTTGTGGTTTAATTCAATCCGCGGCCGTGGCAGCTTTTGTATTTCTTGCCGCTACCGCAAGGGCAAAGATCATTGCGGCCTATTTTTGGGCCTGCCTGCACCGGGGTGCGCCTTACGGCTTCATCGGCAGCATTTGGCTCGGTATAGTAGTCTTCTTCATCGGCAGCGTAAGCTTGTCCTGCAGCATCAATTTCAGCCTTGTTGTCGTACATGTGGCTCATATCGGTGCGCTGTGGTATAGCCTCTGTTGCCTGTGGCGGCGCCTCTTGCATGGGTATGCCGGCGCGTATCAGGAAGGATACTATGCTCTTGTTGGTTTCCAGCATCATTTGCTTGAAGAGGTTGAACGCTTCGAACTTGTAGATCAGCAGGGGGTCTTTCTGCTCGTACGATGCCATTCTTACCGACGCGCGGAGGTCGTCCATAGCACGCAGGTGGTCTTTCCATGCATCATCTATCATGTTGAGCGTTATGTTTTTCTCCAGCGCCTGCGGTACTGCACGGCCATTGGTTTCAACAGCTTCTTTCAGGTTGATGTATAGCTGCATGCCACGCACACCATCCGTAAATGGTATCACGATATTCTCCACACGATCACCGTTCTCTGCATGTATTTGCTGCAGGGTAGGTGTGATGTTCTCAGTGAGCGCAGTCATTTTGCGGGTGTAGAACTCTTTTACCTGATGGTAGAGTTTGTCACCTATCTCCTGCAGGTTGCCTTTTGCAAACTCGGCAGCAGTTATTCCCTCCGGCTCTATCATCATGTGCTTCATCACCTCTATGCGGAAGGCTTCATAATCCCTGCTTTCTTCAAATTGAGTAGCCAGGTCGACTGCTACATCATACATAGCATTATCCAGGTCTATCAACAGCCTGTCTCCAAACAAGGCGTGCCTGCGGCGTTTGTAGATGATATCGCGCTGCGAGTTCATTACATCATCATACTCCAGCAGGTTTTTACGCATGCCGAAGTTGTTCTCTTCTACTTTTTTCTGCGCACGCTCAATAGATTTGGTGATCATGCTGTGTTGCAGTACCTCGCCATCTTTATGGCCCATTTTGTCCATCAGCGATGCGATACGCTCAGAACCGAAGAGGCGCATCAGATCATCCTCAAGCGATACGAAGAACTGAGATGTACCCGGATCGCCCTGGCGGCCTGCACGACCACGCAACTGGCGATCGACCCTGCGGCTTTCGTGGCGCTCTGTACCTATGATGGCAAGGCCGCCTGCTTCCTTAACGCCGGGGCCCAGCTTAATATCGGTACCACGACCCGCCATGTTGGTAGCTATGGTGATAGCTCCCGGCAGGCCAGCCTCCGCCACAACCTGCGCCTCGCGGGCGTGTTGTTTAGCGTTCAGTACGTTGTGCGGTATTTTCTTTTGCTGCATCATGCGGCTCAGCAGCTCCGATACCTCGACTGATGTAGTACCTACCAGTACTGGGCGGTTCAGCGCGCGTAGTGCTTCTACTTCGTCTATTACAGCTTTGTATTTCTCACGTTTGGTTTTGTATACCAGGTCTTGCTGGTCTTTACGCTGTATAGGCACGTTGGTAGGTATAGCCACCACATCCAGTTTGTATATCTCCCACAGTTCGCCCGCCTCTGTTTCGGCAGTACCGGTCATACCGGCCAGCTTGTGGTACATACGGAAGTAGTTTTGCAGCGTAACGGTAGCGAAGGTTTGCGTAGCGGCTTCTACCTGTACGTTCTCTTTCGCTTCTATCGCCTGGTGCAGGCCATCGCTATAGCGGCGGCCATCCAGTATACGGCCTGTTTGCTCATCTACGATTTTTACTTTGCCATCGGCAACGATGTATTCTACATCCTTGTCGAACATCGTATACGCTTTCAGCAGTTGTTGTATAGAGTGTATACGGTCGGCTTTGATAGCGTAGTCTTGCAGCAGGGCGTCTTTCTGCTGTGTTTTTTGTTCCGGAGAAAGGTCGGATTTCTCGATCTCGGCCAGTACGCTACCGATATCAGGTAGGATGAAGAAATCAGCGTCTTCGCCCGATTGTGTGATGAGTGCAATGCCTTTTTCGGTAAGGTCTACGCTGTTTTGTTTCTCATCAATAGTGAAATACAGTTCAGCATCTACTATAGGCATGTTGCGTTTTTGCTCACCTATGTAGTGGTTCTCTGATTTCTGCAATATCTGGCGGTTACCTTCTTCACTCAGGTATTTGATAAGGGCGCTATTCTTAGGCAGGCCGCGGAACGCACGGTAAAGGTGCAGGCCACCATTGTCTTTATCGCTCTTGCCTTCAGCTATCAGTTTTTTAGCTTCGGTAAGGCTGGCGTTGGTTACTTTTCTCTGGGCTTCCAGCAGGCGCTCTATACGAGGTTTCAGTATGTGGAACTGTTGCTCATCGCCTTTAGGCACCGGGCCTGATATGATAAGTGGAGTACGGGCATCATCTACCAGTACGCTATCCACCTCATCCACCATAGCATAGTGGTGTTTGCGCTGCACCATTTCATCGGGGTGGTGCACCATATTATCGCGCAGGTAATCGAAACCAAACTCGTTGTTAGTACCCCATGTAATATCGGCCATATAAGCCCTGCGGCGCATAGCCGAGTTGGGCTGGTGTTTATCTATACAATCGGTACGCAGGCCCAGGAACTCAAACAACGGACCATTCCACTCCTGGTCACGACGGGCCAGGTAGTCGTTCACGGTTACGATGTGTACACCCTCACCCGGTAGTGCATTGAGGTATGCAGGCAGGGTAGATACGAGGGTTTTACCCTCACCGGTAGCCATCTCCGATATTTTGCCTTCATGTAGTATAGTACCGCCTATCAGCTGCACATCGTAGTGTACCATGTTCCAGGTTACGGTGTTGCCCGCAGCCTGCCAACTGTTCTGGAATATCGCTTTGTCGCCTTCTATGCGCACATTGCTGCGTTCCAGCGCCAATTCTTTATCCAGTTCGGTAGCAGTCACTACCAGTTCTGTGTTTTCTTTCAGGCGGCGCGCAGTCTCTTTTACTACGGCAAACGCCTCGGGCAGTATCTCTTCCAATATCTGCTCTATTTGCTCATTGCGCTTTTTGCTCAGCTTGTCTACATCGTTATAGATTGCTTCGCGTGCGTGCAAATCGGCTTCAGGATGTTCATCGGCTGATGCTTTCAGTTGCGCTATCTCAGCGTCAACAGTAGCCAGGTGTGCTTTTATGCGTTGGCGAAACTCTTGTGTTTTGCCGCGCAACTCGTCGAGAGATATTGATTGTAGCTGGCCGTAGACACGGTTGATATCCGCTACTATGGGCTGTATGCGTTTTACATCTTTGTCAGATTTGCTGCCGCCAAACAGCTTGGAAAGGAAACCTATCATTGTGTTTTACTTGTCGTTCTAAGAAAAAGGTAGTTTAATATAGTTTATGGGGTAATGTTACTCCATAGTTATAAGGCTAAGTATCAAAAGCCATGCAATTTTTATTTAACTGACAGGCTGGCACTCAGGGGCACCAAAACTACGCCAATTGCAGGATTTCAGCAAGAAACGAGGCTGAATATTAGATGGTTGAAAATTTTTTTCGGGTAAATGCTTGCAAGGCAAGAAAATTTTTATGTATTTTGGAAATCAATTTAGAAAAAACGCGCTTCAATTATGAAAAAAACCTTCATCCTCGTTACAACTGTGCTGGCTTCGGTTTTTGCAAACACCGGTTTTGCACAAGATGATGAACTGGTACGAGTTTATCGTTGGTATAATCCGAAAGATCAAAACTATGTAACAGTAGCAGATGGTGAATATCAGGAAGGACAGATGCTGAACTGGAACTGGAAAGATAAAACACAGTTGTTTGTTGCTTACCGCAACCCAGGTGCAGGTCGTGTAGCTGTTTATGGCTGGTACAATCCTGAAAATAAAGACTACGCAAGCATAGCAGAAGACGAATTTACAGATGATCAGATGCTGAAAATGGGATATACTAACAAGCATATCCAATATTATGCACCTACACGCCGTGGTGCTAATACAGTAGCTGTATACCGTTGGTACATACCTAAAAATCACGATTGGGTAACAATTGCTGAAGAAGGTAATACTGACGCTTACAACAAAAAAGGCTACAGCCGCAAAACTTTCCAATACTACGGTATAGCGAGGGGTTCGGATGTTGAGATCTACAACCAACTGTAATTTCAAAACACATTATAATAAGAAAGGCAGCCTCAGGCTGCCTTTCTTATTTAGTATTCTTTGTGCTACAATACCTGTACGATCAGGAATTTCAGGTATTGGGTGGTAGGCACATGCCAGAGTATAGGGTGGTCTGATGCCTGTGTTTGCCACGTTACCTGCCTTATTTTGCGGCGGGCATCTTTGGCAGCCATGTCTATCGTTTTCAAAAACATTTCGGGCGGTACCAGGTTGGTGCATGATGCGGTAACTAAGAAACCGCCTGGTTTTACCAGCTTCATACCACGTAGGTTGATCTCTTTATAACCTGTAATGGCTTTTTGGATATTCTCGCGGCTTTTGGTGAATGCGGGAGGATCCAGCATTACCACGTCGTATTTCTTGCCTTCTTTGCCCCATTGTTTCAGCACATCGAAAGCGTTTACGGCCTGAAAGCTACACCTGTCGCTAAAGCCGTTCAGCTCGGCATTGCGGCGGGCAATGTTCACTGCGTTTTCTGATATGTCGAGGCCGAGTACAGATTTTGCTCCGTAATGCGCTGCGTGCATAGAGAATGTACCGGTATAGCAAAACGCTTCGAGCACGTCCGCATCTTTTACTATATGCTGCACATAGCGACGGTTGTCCTGCTGATCGAGGAAATAACCTGTTTTCTGACCATTCACTATGTCAACATGGAATTTCAGGCCATTTTCGTTCAGTATTATATTGGTATCGAACGGAGCAGATAGGAAACCTTTTTGTTGTGACAAGCCTTCCAACTCGCGCACAGGCACATCATTACGTTCGTAAATGCCCTTAGGTTTAAATATTTTTTCCAAAGCGGCTACAATGGCAGGTTTCCACCTGTCAATACCTAAAGCCAGCGTTTGTATGACAAAATGTTCGTTGAATTTGTCGATGATAAGTGCTGGAAGCTGGTCGGCCTCGCCGAATATCAGTCGGCAATTTTCTACATAGCCAATTTGCTGGCGGTATTTCCATGCTTGCAATATGCGGTTGTAGAAGAACTGGTCGTTGACTTCTTCATTTTTATCGCGCGTTACCAGCCTGATGGTGATCTGTGATGCAGGATTGTAATAGCCTTTGCCAATGAAAGAGCCATTAGAAGAATATACCTCAACAATATCGCCGGGATTGGCTTCACCCTCATGGTCGCCCAACTCATTGCCGAATATCCACGGGTGGCCATTGGCTACGCGGTCGCCTATCTTTTTTCTTAAGAAAAATTTAGTCATGGCTGCAAAAGTACATAATAGCTGATAGTGAAAGGCTATTCCCTATTTTTGGAGCATAATTTATGTTGCAAAAATTAGCGATCAACAATTACGCGATCATAGAAAGGCTGGAAGTGTTGCCTGACGCGCATCTTAATACTATTACCGGTGAAACTGGCGCGGGTAAGAGTATTATGCTGGGGGCATTATCACTAATATTGGGAGAACGTGCCGATACTTCGGTATTGATAAATAAAGATGAGAAGTGTGTAGTAGAGGCTTGGTTTGATGTGCAGGATAATGATGCATTTCGCAATGCTATTAAGGAAGAGGAGTTGGATGATGAGCCACAGTGCATTATTCGCAGAGAGATAAACAGTAGTGGCAAATCGCGAGCTTTCATCAATGATACGCCGGTTACGCTACAGGTGTTGAACAGGTTGACCTCTTTACTGGTAGATCTGCATCAGCAATTTGGCCATCTGGCGCTGGAGGATGATTCTTTTCAGATGGATGTGATAGACGCTATTGCACAACATAAAGACGTAAAAGATACCTACACGGCGCTATTCAATGAATATCGCAGCATCTCTGCTCAGCTCGCAAAAAACATCGCAACCCAAGAGCAGCAGAAAAAGGAGGCTGATTATAAGCAGTATCTGCTAGATGAGTTGGTGCAGGTGGGTTTTAAGGAGCATGAAATAGAAGATGCTGACCAACAATTGAAGCAATTATCGCATGCCGAGCGGATACTTGGTGTATTGCAGGTAAGCCGGGCAGTGTTGGATGAAGGTGAGCAACCAATGGTGAATGAGTTGAAACGCATCGGTCAGCAATTGCAGTCGATAGCAGATGTAATGCCGGATAGTGCAGCGTTGCAACAGCGTATCACCTCAGTATATGCTGAACTGAAAGATATAGCGTCGGAGCTTGAGGTATTGGAAAATAAGGTGAGCCTTGACCCCGACCTGATGCAGCAACTACAGGAGCGGGTGGATACAGGCTATAAACTTTTGAAGAAACATAGCCTGCAAACCACTGCTGAACTGCTTGTGCTGCAAGCACAACTGGATAGCGACTTGCAAGTGGCGCAGCATATGGATGAGACCATACAACAGCTTGCAGCACAGAAAGAAGAAAAATATGCAGCGCTGATGAAAGTAGCAAAAGTGCTATCGGCCAACCGCAAAAAAGCTGCACCTGCAATAGCTGAAAAAGTAACTGCATTGTTGGCGCTTGTAGGTATGCCTAATGCCAGGCTGCAGGTGGAACTGAAAAATATACCGGAGCCTGACGCATATGGTATTGACGATATTCAATTTCTGCTGGATGCTAATAAGAGTGGACAATTCCTGCCTGTGCACAAAGCTGCATCGGGCGGTGAGATGAGCCGTATCATGCTCTGCATAAAATCGCTAACTGCCAAGGCTATGCAGTTGCCTACATTGATATTTGATGAGGTAGATACAGGTATATCGGGCGAGGCGGCAAGGCAGGTAGGCGTATTGCTCGCCGATCTTGGGCAATATCACCAGATAATATGCATTACGCATCAGCCACAGGTGGCTGCTAAAGGTACTACGCACCTGCATGTGTATAAAGAAGAAGCAGCCGACGGGAAAATAAAGACCAAATTGCGCATACTGAAACCCGACGAACGTGTACTGGCTATTGCCCGCATGATAGGTGGCGAGCAACCCAGCGCTGCAGCTATGGAAAATGCACGCGAGTTGGTATCGCTGTAAGCTCTATTTTTTTACCAGCTTCTTTATTGGCGCTTTCAGCCACATAGAAGTTGTGGTACGAAAGAAAATGGTGTTCTTGGCACTCGCAGGTATTTCCGGCGGTATAGGATACCTGCCGCCATACACAGGCATGAGTTCTATTGTGTCACCTTTTTTTATCTGGCCCAGCTGTATCTCTATGGTTTTATACCAGTCTATTTTTTTGTTGTTTTTAGGTTTGGCTACACCCTCGGTAGTTATCTTGGTTACCTGGCAATCGAGCCAGCTACCAGCAGCATTGCGCCAGAAAAAATAACTGGGCGCTTCCTTTGACTGCCATACTGCCACAAAACGGTAACTAACTTTCTTGCCGTTGCCAACAGCGGGAGGTAGTTGTAAAGATTCAATTACATTAAGGAATGGTATGCCATTACGTAACTCTTGTGCTTGTGTAGGGGTGGTGCTTATTGCACTCATGAAAATGAGTGCAGTCAGGATTCGTTTCATCTTGCAGTAAAGGTATAAAAAAAGCGCCCCGGAGGGCGCTTTGCTATTATGCATATTCAATTATTTCTGTACAATTTTCATTTCTTTTAACAGCCAGCCAGCGCCGCCTAGCTTCTCTATTACAAACAAAGTATAGCGTACATCAAGCGATATATTGCGGCTTAGGTTAGGGTCAAAATACAGGTCGCTCATAGTGCCTTCCCATATCCTGTCAAAGTTTGTGCCTATCAGTTCTCCTTTGGCATTTAATACAGGGCTACCTGAATTGCCACCCGATGTATGGTTCACAGCAATAAATGCGATAGGTACAGTGCCATTCACGGCCCATTTTCCATAGTCTTTAGCTGCATGTAATTCTTTCAGTTTCATTGGTACGCGAAACTCGTCGACAGCAGGGTTGTCTTTCGCTATTGCTTCGTCGAGATTGGTTTGGAAAGAATAGCCTGCTGGCCCGTCAGGGTCTATGCCTTTTATCTTGCCGTAGGTAAGACGTAGTGTGAAGTTGGCATCGGGGAAGAATGCCTTGTCATTATCATACTGCATCTGGCCTTTCATATACAGGCGATTCAGGTATGCCATACGCTCATTGTACTGGCTCACGGCAGGTAGTATTTTTGCTTTGCGCAAAGTAGTTACTGATTCATACAGCTGCCACGATGGGTCGTTCATGATAAGTGCGCTATCGGCAGGGTTCGCATTGTTAGCCAGTTCCTTCAGTTTATCCTGACTTACTGCCAGTGCCGAGCGGAACACATAACTGGACCAGCGCTCATAGTCTTTTCCTTGCTCTGCATATTGCTTGCCCAGTGCAGGTGCAATGCAGCCCGGACATTTCTCAAATATCATTGGCATTAAGGCTACAAATACTTCTTTATCGGTAGTAGCATCATAGTTTTTGTAGAAGCCATCGGTACTTTTTACCAGTTTGCTTAACGTGTCACGTAGTTTTTCCTGGCTGTAGTTCTGGCGGTATAGTTGTAACATCCTTTCCAGTACAGCGTTTTGTGCCAGCAATTCGACACCCAGTACGCCTTCTTTTAAATATTCTTCGGTCTGTACCGCATCATTCACGGCTATTGAGCGGGCACCAATTTCTGCAAGCAGGTCATCGGTATAAGGCAGTTCATTATCGCGCGAAGCCCATCCCTGGAATTTGCCTTCGTAAGCTTGCTTTTTAGATAATACGTTGTTCATTTTCAGGCCACGCAGTTCACCTTGCCATTTTTTCCAGCCATTAGCAATGCTGGCCCTTTTCGATGTGTATTTGATGAATACATCGCGATCTGCACTCATGTTCTTGGTCCACACGTCCAGCTTTTTGGTGCGGGCTTCTATGCGTATTGGGTCAAGGTAAGAAGTGATGTGATTGAGTTGGTAAGAGGTGATGTATTCTGACGTATAAGCAGGGAAGCCGTATACCATTGAAAAATCCCCTTCTTTGTAGCCACCTGCATTGATTGTGAAGAATTGTGGAGCTTTGTAGGCTATGTTGTCTTTTGAATAGTCGGCAGGCTTATTGTCTTTGCCTGCATATATACGAAATATGCTGAAATCACCAGTATGGCGCGGCCAGCTCCAGTTGTCGGTATCGCCACCAAAAGAGCCTATTCCGTTTGGTGGAAAGCCCACCAGGCGTATATCGCGATAGGTTTCGGATAGCGTGATCCAATATTGGTTCCCATAATAATATGGTTTGATGTTAGCATCGAGGCCGGTGGTGTGTTTATAGCCTTTTTCAAGCGCTTTAATACGTACTGCTATGATTGCCTGCCTGCTTTTCTCGTCCATAGTATCTGGGAGTTCGCTCAGTATGTTCCAGGTCACATTTTCCATCTTGCGGATGAAGGTGACCGTAAGCCCGGGGCAAGGCAGCTCTTCGTTTGGGTTTTTTGCCCAGAAGCCGTTGGCAAAATAATCGTTTACTGTGCTGCTAAGGCCTTGTACGGTACCGTAGCCGCAGTGGTGGTTGGTGAGTACCAGACCCCTAGGTGAGATAACCTCGCCTGTGCAGCCTTTACCAAATAATACTATCGCATTGTTGAGGCCTGTGCCTTGTTCATTATATATTTTCTCTACAGGTATCTGTAATCCCTGCTCTTTCATATCTGTTTCCTGCGCTTTCAGGAGTGGGGGGAGCCACATACCTTCTTTGGCTGTGGCAGTGGTTTGGGCTAAAAATGGCATTAAAACTGTCGTACAAACAAAAAAATAGTCCTTCAAATTCTTTTTGAGCATGGAAACATTTAATTTTAAAGAAATAAATATACCGCTTTGCTATAAAAGTTTTATGGTAATAGTTATATTAGCCCAATAGAATGTGAAATTCTTTCTTGTATTATGAGAAAATGCCTACTTCTTGTAGCACTGTTAATAGTGTCACAATTTAATACCAAAGCCCAAAAGCTGTTTGAAGCTCCTGATACCGTGTGTGTGCGCCAACCGATACAGCTTTCAACCCTGGCACCTGATGCTTCGTCACATTTCTGGGGTTTTTGCTCCGGCTATATGTTTAATGACGCTACCGGTACCAATATGGGTAAGTCATTTGGCTTAAACGGCCCGACCGATATTGATATCGTAAAGGAGGGGGATAATTATTACGGTTTTGTTATCACTTCGTCTGTAAACGAGTTCGTAAAGCTTGATTTTGGCACTAGTCTGAGCAATATTCCTAAGGTATTTAACTACGGTACTTTTGATAACGCTATGCCGGCTAACCCTGCGTGTTTGTATGTAGTAAAGGATGAGGCAAAAGGAAACTGGCACGTGTTTATCGGCGCGGGCACTACAGCGGCAAATTCTGAAATGGCACGTGTTGACTTTGGTACTTCGCTGGATAACACACCGAACATTGTGAACTTTGGTAACGTTGGTGGTGTGCTTAATTCACCAAGAGGTCTTTTTATTGCTAAAGAAGGTGATAAATGGTATGGCTTCTGCATGAATGGTGAAACACTTGGTAAACTGGTAAAGATCGATTTCGATACAAATATCTCGCTTACTCCCGTGAACGAATTGGTAGGGCCTATGAATGGTTTCACCAACTATCCTTCTGATATGGAAGCATACTATGAGAATGGTAACTGGTATTTCTTTGTAATAAACGGTGGTGGTAGCAGTACAGGTAATAATAATCTTATTCGTATTGATGTTGGTCCATCGCTTGCTGCTATATCATCTAGTGCGCCTCCGGGTGATGTCTCTATGGGTAATCCTAACGACAGGTTGAATACACCGGACGCGATATCAATCATCCGTGACTGCGATAGCCTGCATGCATTCATTACCAACAAAGCCAGCCATGAACTGGTGCGTGTGGATATGGCAAGTGTAACAGGCCCAATAACTGCCAGGAATTTTGGTAACGTAGGGGGGCTGAATGGCCCAGTTGGCCTTTCTCGTTTCATACGCGACAGGAACGATATTTATTCTTTTATAGTCAACTCAGGTGATAGCTCTTTGACCAAAGTAATGTTTGCACAGTGCACCAACAGCAATATTGCATACTCTGGCGGTAAAATACCACCACCATATGCATACGATGCGCCAGGCCTGTACAATGTGTACTATGCAATAAACGAAGGCTTGCCTACGATGCAGGTAAACTGCCAACAAATAAGGGTATTGCCTATACCTTCTATCTTGTTGTCGAAAGACACTACTATTTGCCAAGGCGATACAATTGCCCGTACAGCATTTTCGCTGAATGCTATTAGCTATACATGGACGCCTAACTATAATATCAACGTGACTGATAGGCCAGATGTGCTGATGTGGCCTGAACATTCTGTTTCATACAGGATCAAATTGCCTTATGCCGATGGTTGTATCGTAGATACAGTTATCAATATTCAGGTGATGAAGATAAAGGCTGATGCAGGTCCTGACCGTGAAATAAAAGATGGTGCGCAAACTGTGTTAGGTGGTCCGTTTACCACTATTGGTCCTAACTACTCATATAACTGGAAACCTGCGCAGTACATTAGTGATGACATGGCGCTGAACCCAATTGTGAATCCTCCATACAACTTTACATACTACCTGGAAGTAAGGAACCCTGAAGGCTGCCTTTCGGTTGATACGGTACTGGTGCGTGTACCTTGCGAAGATATTGCTGCTCCTAATGCGTTTGCGCCTAATAATCAAAGCTCAGCGTCATCAGCCAGCTTTGGTTTGATGAATGCACAGTTTATCAGGCTTACTTATTTCAGTATATATGATCGTTGGGGTAAAGAAGTATTCACTACAACTGACCCACTTAAACGCTGGGATGGCAAAGTGAATGGCACTGACGCTCCGATGGGTGTGTATATATGGCAGGCAGAGGGCTTCTGTATATCGGGCCAGAAACTGAAAAAATCAGGTAACGTAACGCTTATAAGATAGTTACATGTCCGCATATTTACTGCACTTGGAGTTGCAGCCGTTTGATGAGGAAATGAACCTCAGGATACCTGAGCATAGGGATTATGTCAATAAGCTTTTTCTGGAAGGCAAGATACTATCCTATAGTGTAGCGGCACAGCGTAGTATGATATGGTGCGTTGTGAGTGCGGAAAATGAGCAGGAAGCGATGGGCATAGCAGTAGGTTTCCCGCTTTACCCTCATTGTGTAGATGTAGCATGCCACTCATTGTTGCTGTACAACAGTCAGCCGGCAGCACTACCTGATATTTCCCTTAACTAATATTTATTGAAAGGCACCGCAAGGTGCCTTTTTTAATGTTTGATAAGCTTATAGGCAAAGCCAATAAGTATTCGTTTTGCTGTGCAGCATTTTCAACCGAAATTTGCGGCTCTAAAACGATTTTTAAAAGTATGAGCAATTTTGTTACTGTAGGAAGTAAGTTCCCAGAGTTTAAGAAGAAAGCGGTAGTATCACTGGAAAAAGGAAAAGAATTTCAGGAAATCAGCAGCAAAACGATAGAAGGTAAATGGACAGTAATGTTCTGGTGGCCTAAAGATTTCACGTTTGTATGCCCAACTGAAATAGCTGAGTTCAACAATGCATTTTCTGATTTTCAAGACCGCGATACAGTGTTGTTAGGTGCTTCTACAGATAGCGAATTCGTTCACCTGGCATGGCGTAAAGACCACGACGATCTGCGTGGCCTGCGTTTCCCTATGATAGCGGATACTTCAAAATCACTTGCTGAAGAACTGGGTATACTTGAGCCAAATGAAAAGATCGCTTACCGCGCTACTTACATCATCGATAACGAAGGTGTAGTTCGTTGGTTGAGCATTAACGACCTGAGTGTTGGCCGTAATGTTTCTGAAGTTATCCGCGTACTGGATGCACTGCAGACAGATGAGCTGTGCCCTTGCAACTGGACAAAAGGCGAAGAGACCCTGACACAGAAACAACAAGCTGAATTAGCTTAATTATATTCATCATCATATCCACCTCTGCTCATGCCGGGGTGGATATTTTATATACAAACGATATACTGCCATGCAACTAAATGAAACACTGACGAATATGTTTGCTGACCTGGGTATAGATGCTAGCCATACCAACCAGGGGCTGCAAATACTATCGGCAACAGATAGCAAATTTCTTCGTGACCTGAAACTGAATGTATCGGGCGTGCTGAATAGCAAGAACCTGACAAAAAAAGAAGCTGCCCTGTTGGCTCTGTCTACAGCAGTAAACGAGAAAAACCACCCCTTGATAGCAGCGTTTACTAATATGGCGCTGAAAGAAGGCGCTGCTGAAGCAGAAGTATCAGAAACGCATGCATGCACTGCCTTGATGAATACCAATAACGTATTCTACCGTTTCAGGCACTATATGCACGATGTTGAGTATTATAATAACCAACCCGCAGGCCTCCGTGCAGGTATCATGATGAACCCTGTGCTGGGTAAAGAGTTTTTTGAAGTTATGAGCCTGGCTGTATCTACGCTAAACAACTGCGAACGCTGCATAACATCGCACGAAAGCACTGTGAAGCAACATGGTACTACCGAAGCGCGTATATATGATGCAGTGCGCCTTGTATCTGTGATCAAAAGCCTTTGTATCGTCATATAACCTATTATCTCGTCGCTATATCAGCGGGAATGATACTGTAAATGTGCTGCCCTTGCCCGGTGTGCTATCAACGCGCGCCCGGCCTCCATGGGCATCCACCATAGCTTTTACATAGCTGAGGCCAAGGCCGAAGCCCTTTACATTGTGCAGGTTGCCTGTATGTGCGCGGTAGAATTTTTCAAACACGCGAGACTGGGTCTCCTTGTTCATGCCTATACCATTGTCTTTTACCTTAATGGCCAGCATATTATTTTGCACAAGGGTTTCAATTTCTATGGTCGGCTTTTCTTTTGAGTATTTGATGGCATTGTCCAGCAGGTTGAAGATGATATTGGAGAAGTGTACTTCGTCGGCATCTATCTTTTGCCTGTTGGCATTTAGTTTCAGGTTCAATTTGCCTTCGCGCTCTTGTATCTGTAGTGCCAGGTTATCTGCTACTTTGTGAATGATGTCGTGCGCATCCAGCGTTTGCAGGTTCAGTTTTATGTCTTGCTTTTCGATACGTGCTGCCTGTAGTATTTTCTCTACCTGCTTGTTCATCCGCTTGTTCTCATCCTTTATCATACCGCTGTAGTACTTTATCTTGTCGGTATCATGTATCACTTTTTCATTGGTGAGTGCATCGATAGCCAGAGATATAGTAGCGAGTGGGGTTTTCAGCTCATGCGTCATGTTGTTTATGAAGTCTGACTTGATCTCAGACAGCTTCTTTTGCGTAAACATGGTGCGTATGGTAAGACCGAATGCGGAGATGATTATAGAGGTGAAAAAGATAGAGGCTGCAATCATCCAGCCCATGCTATGTAGTATATAGTTGCGGTCTTGCTTTATATACAAATACATGGTTTCGGGGTTGAAGGCGTTCTCCACCTGCAAGGGTATTATTATTGATTCAGTATACAGCTCAGGTTTGAAGCCGGGTGAACTCCTGATAGGGCTGCTGAATATATTGGTGATCGTATATTCGGCTGGTTCCTTGATAGCGTAGTTGTCCAGCGCCTGTTTTATGGTAGTTTGTATATCCGTCTCGCTAATGCGCTGCGAGGTGAATTTTTGCAGGTAATACAGCTTAGTTTCCTGGTTGATATATCCGATATTTCCCGTTTGGCGGAGGTATAAGTCGTGCAGTTGAGAGCGTATTTGTGTTACGGCCCGCTCGATATCCTGCTGCTGCTGCTTTTCGCGCAGCGATATAGCATTACGTATCCACGACATCTGGATGAATATGATGCCCAATACCGATAGGGTGATAAGTACTATAATAAGCGGAAAGACTTTCTTCATGCTGGAACAAAAATACTAGGCTATAGTTTTAAAATATGAAAAGCTGCAATGGGTTTAACGTTGGTTTAACGCTTTGAATAGCAACTACAAGATACCGTTTTTATAGCTGCTGCAAAATGTTTGTCATCGGCACGGTTTTCGCTTATTATCAACGTTATTGTACGTTACTTTGCAAAATATCTCTCGTTTTGAGCAATATCATCGAGGTTCAACATCTTTCAAAAACTTTTGGCAGCCATCGTGCGGTCAACGATCTTTCTTTCACTATACAGGCGGGTGATGTGTATGGTTTCCTGGGGCAGAATGGCGCAGGAAAAAGCACCACTATACGCATGTTGCTTGGGCTTATCTATCCTGATGCCGGAAGTATCAAAATACAAGGTCAGGTCTTCAATAATAGCCATAGGTATTTGCTGAGCCATATTGGTGCCATCATAGAGCGGCCAGATATGTATGGGTATCTTTCGGGCTGGGATAACCTGCGCATGTTTGCAAAACTTAGCGGCGGAAATATACCCCATAGCAGGTTGCACCATGTATTAGAGATAGTAGGCCTTACAGGGCGAGAGAAAGATAAGGTTCGGGCATATTCTCAGGGTATGAAGCAAAGGTTGGGCATAGCGATAGCTATGGTGCACAGCCCCGATCTGCTGATATTGGATGAACCAACCAATGGCCTTGACCCACAAGGCATAGCTGAAATGCGGCAACTGATACAGCACCTGAGTAAAGATCATGGCAAAACCATCCTTATATCGTCTCACCTTTTGTACGAAATTGAGCAGATAGCAACACGCATGCTCATTATACATAAAGGCACTAAAATGGCTGAAGGGTTGGTGACAGATTTGTTGAGACCTGAGGAGACATTGGTAGAAGTGCATATACGGCCAAATGAAACAATAGCAGGTGTGCTACAGGCTACAGAATGGCAGCAATATATAAAGTCAGCAGATAGTACACAGCTTGTGCTCAAAATGTCGCCTGAGCTTATGCCGGTACTTAATCAATGGCTGGTAGGGCAGGGAGTGCAGGTTACAGAACTTAAATCGCGGCACTCGCTGGAAGCCTATTTCTTATCACTCACAAATGATATTGCCCATGTTAAGGCTTGAGCTGTATAAAATATTCCGAAGGCCGCGTACCTATATAAGTTTTGGTATCATTACGGCTATTATACTGGTGATACAGTTGGCCATGCTGGCCGATGGTAAAAGCTTTATTGCGTTTGCACTGCAAGGCATGGGTGAACAATTTGATATACAAGGCAACATCCTGAACGGCTACCTGATCACTTACATCATACTACAATCTCTGCTGATACACATACCGCTGCTGGTGGCGTTGGTTGGTGGCGATGCATTGGCTGGTGAGGCTAATGCCGGTACCTTACGTTTGTTGCTTACAAAGCCCGCATCGCGCACACGCTGGGTGCTCGTCAAGTTCACCGCTACTATCATTTATTCGTTTGCTATGCTGCTATGGCTAGCTGTGGTGGGCTTGTTCTGCTCGTTGCTGATGTTTGGAGATGGCGATATGGTGAACATGAAAAGCGATGCCTTCGTAATACTATTGAAGAACGATATAATGTGGCGCTATTTCTGTGCTTTTGCTTTTGCTGCATTGGCTATGGCGGCGGTTGCAGCTCTTTCCATACTATTGTCTGTATTCGCTGATAATTCTATCGGGCCTATTATTGGCACAATGGGTGTTATTGTGGTACTTACTATATTCTCTAACCTTGGACTGCCATTGTTTGATACCATAAAGCCATACCTGCTCACTACCCACATGATAGGCTGGAAAGGATTCTTTGATGATCCTGTTCCTTATACGTCTATTGGCTGGTCGGCGTTTGCACTGCTTATGTACATCATTGGTTTGCTGGGCATTACTATTTTTGTTTTTAATAGAAAAGATATCAAGTCATAAATGAAACCTGTTCGTATTCTTGTTTTATTGGTATTGCTCTGCGTTTCGGTAACAGCGCAGGCGCAGCAGCTTTCTGCCGACGAATTGTTCTATAAACTACGTGCAAAGCTTGAAACGGTAAAAGATTATGTTGCTGATGTGCGTGTGAAAATAGATGTATCGTATATGCGAGTACCACCGCTTACCGGCAAGCTGTATTTTAAAGCGCCCGGTAAAATGAAACTGGAGCGTAATGGAGGCATCTCCATTATGCCAAAGAAAACCATGAATATGGCTGTGAGTAATGTAGTGCCCGATGGCAAAGTGACTATCATTGATGCCGGTATGGAAACCGTCAATGGCAAACAGCTACGTGCCATCAAAGTAGTGCCCAGCGATGATGGCTCTGAAATTGTGCTGACAAAAGTATGGGTAGACGAAGCGTTGCTATTGCCCATACGCACCGAAACTACAACGCGAGATAATGGCACCATAAAAATGGAGCTGGAATATGGTAAATACTTAGCGCAATCGCTGGCCGACAAGATCACTTTTTACATGGATGTGAAGGACTATAAGCTGCCTAAAGGAGTGACGATGGATTATGACGGGGCTACTCAGCCAACTAAGGCCGCACAAGCACCCGATACCAAGCGTAAAAAAGGGAAGATTCAGATATATTATCTTAATTACAAGGTGAACCAAGGCCTTTCTGACGAAATTTTTAAGGATAAAGACAAATAATTTAAGCCTTAATCTTTTGTAACATCAGGATATTGATTAGCTTTAGGTGTTTAATTTTTACGCTTCAGACTATGAAATATTGTTTACTGATACTGTCGGTTATAGTAGCATTGGCAGCCTGTAAAAAAGTAGAAACTCCGAAATCTCGTAGCGAGATGCTGCGCGATGGCAAATGGATGCTTTCTGAGAACGTACTTAAAGGCACAAGGCTTTTTAAGAACGACACCGCTATTAAATATGATTCGCTTCGCCTGAAAGATATGCCAGAGTGCAGAATGGACGATTATCTGGAGTTTAGGGAATATGGTGAGGGTGCGTTGAATACCGGCGCTGTTAAATGCCCGCAAGGCGAGACTTCAGAAGTTGCATTGCGCTATGGTTTTAGCAGTAATGATATGAGGATGTTTATCTATGGTGCAGGAGATATGTTTTACGGAAACAACGATGTTAATGCTGAAGTTGAGAGTTTTTCTGAGACTAACTTTACCATCAGCTATTTTGTAGTTGATAACACGACGGAGATCCCTAAAAAGGATACGACGTGGTACATATTCGCATTCAAGAGATTTTAAACCGGGAAAGGAACTTAGATATTTAAGCCACCGGCCTTCCGGTGGTTTTTTCTTTGTATTTCATTTTTATATCACGTGCTGCAATTCGTACCTTTGCAGCCTCCAAAACTCCGTTAATAGTTTTATGATACATATTACATTGCCCGATGGCGCAGTGCGCGAATACGAAGCCGGTATATCGGCGCTCGATGTCGCAAAATCGATAAGTGAAGGCCTGGCCCGTAAAGTGCTGGCAGCCGAAGTGAATGGTGAAGTGTGGGATGCTACCCGCCCTATGCATGCTGATGCCACGCTGAAGCTACTTACGTGGGATGAGAAAGGTGCTAAATCTACTTTCTGGCACTCATCGGCCCACCTGATGGCAGAGGCGCTGGAGGCGCTGTATCCCGGTGTGAAATTGGGTATAGGCCCTTCTATCGAAAACGGCTTTTATTACGATGTAGACCTGGGTGAGCGTAAGATAACTGATGAAGACCTGGGCAAGATAGAAGCGAAAATGAAAGAGCTGGCGAAAGCCAATAGCGTATATGTGCGTAAGGATATGTCGAAAGGCGATGCCGTGGCCTATTTTACAGATAAGGCAGATCCATATAAGCTGGAACTGCTGGAAGGGCTGGAAGATGGTTCTATCACCTTCTATACCCAAGGTGGTTTCACTGATTTGTGCCGTGGGCCGCACATACCTAATACAGGTTTTATTAAAGCTATAAAGCTCACCAATATAGCCGGTGCATACTGGCGTGGTAATGAAAAGAATAAAATGCTCACCCGCATTTATGGTATCACCTTCCCTGCACAAAAGGAGCTGGATGAATACCTGGCATTACTCGAGGAGGCTAAGAAGCGCGACCACCGTAAGCTGGGTAAAGAATTGGAGCTGTTTGCTTTTTCTGAAAAAGTAGGTAGCGGTTTGCCGCTGTGGCTGCCTAAAGGGGCTATGTTGCGCGAGCGCCTGCAGCAATTCCTGCAAAGGGCACAGATTGAGAGCGGTTATTTGCCGGTTATCACTCCGCATATTGGTAGCAAACAATTGTATGTTACCTCTGGCCACTGGGAGAAGTACGGTAAGGATAGTTTCCGCCCGATAACTACTCCGCAAGAGGGTGAAGAGTTTATGCTCAAACCAATGAACTGCCCGCACCACTGCGAGATTTATAAAACAGCACAGCGTTCTTATAAAGACTTGCCACTGCGCCTTGCCGAGTTTGGTACTGTATACCGCTACGAGCAGTCGGGCGAGTTGCACGGCCTTACCCGTGTGCGTGGATTTACTCAGGATGATGCCCACCTGTTTTGCCGTCCCGATCAGGTGAAAGAAGAATTCAAGAAGGTGATCGATCTGGTGATGTATGTATTTACTTCACTTGATTTCCACAATTTCACTGCACAGGTATCTCTCCGCGATCAGGAAGACCGTAGCAAGTATATAGGTAGCGAAGAGAACTGGGAGATAGCAGAGCGTTCTATTATGGAAGCTGCTGAGGAAAAAGGCTTGAAAACTGTAGTAGAATACGGTGAGGCCGCTTTCTATGGCCCTAAGCTTGATTTTATGGTGAAGGATGCCCTTGGCCGCAGTTGGCAGTTGGGTACTATACAGGTGGACTATAACCTGCCCGAGCGTTTTGAGCTGGAATATGTAGATAGCGACAATACCCGCAAACGCCCTGTAATGATACACCGTGCGCCTTTTGGCTCTATGGAGCGCTTTACAGCCGTGCTGCTTGAGCACTGTGCGGGTAATCTTCCTTTCTGGCTGGCTCCGGTTCAGGTAAAAGTGTTGCCTATCAGCGATAAATTTGGCGATTATGCCAATGAAGTTGTACGCCTGCTGAAAGCAGCTGATATACGTGCTGAGGTGGACGACCGCAACGAGAAAATAGGTAAAAAGATACGCGATACTGAACTGATGAAAGTGCCGTATATGCTGGTAGTAGGCGAGAAAGAGATGAACGAGCGTATGGTGGCTGTGCGTAAGCACGGAGAGGGCGACAAGGGTACTATGGCAACAGATACCTTTGTTGAAGACATGAAACAATTGGTGAAAACACAAATATCAGGCAACAAGGCGGCCGTTGTGGCATAAAACTTTTAATGAACCACAACAGCGGTATATACATTTAATTATATAAATACGCTATTTTTGCCATCAAATTTTTAAAAACCGTTAATGCAGAAAAGAGGAAAACCATTCTTTAAACCAAGACAAGTACAGAACGAACATCGTCTTAATAGAGAGATCACTGCACCAGAGGTGCGCCTGATAGCAGATGGAGTAGAGCCAGGCGTCTACCCGCTGGCAGAAGCGTTGCGCATAGCACAGGAGCAAGGTATCGATCTGGTAGAAATATCACCTAATGCGGTGCCTCCGGTGTGCCGTATCATCGACTATAAAAAATTCCTTTACGAGAAGAAGAAGAAGGATAAAGAGCAGAAGGCAAAAGCGAAGCAATCTGAAGTAAAAGAGATTCGCTTTACGCCTAATACCGATGAGCATGACTTTGATTTTAAAGCAAAACACGCTGAGAAGTTTCTGCAAGAGGGTAATAAAGTGAAATGCTACGTGCAATTCAAAGGCCGTGCCATCATGTTCCAGGAGCGTGGTGAGCTGTTGCTGCTGAAGTTTGCAGAGCGCCTTACCGAAGTAGGTTCGCTGGAGTCGATGCCTAAGATGGAAGGTCGTCGTATGCTTGTGATCTTTACACCTAAGAAGAAAAAATAAGGGTAGTTATTGATTTGTTAAAGAGGGGTTATATAACGATAACTCATTAAAAATCAATTAAAAGATCAAATTGTCTTTTTTCATTGTATGCTTGTGTGTAATTATACAAGTGCATAACTTTGCAGCAAATCTGTATCAGAAAATAACTTATTATATATAGTGCCGTAAGGCATTTTCAAGACGTTTTCATGGTGATAGGGTTTATAGGGGCTGGCCTGTTCTCAGGCTGGCTTTTTTTATTTGTCATATGCCATGTAATAAGATGCCTGTCCAGAGCGTTTTCCAGCCGGAAAATCATGTATATTAGTACGCAAATTGCTATCTACCATGCCGTTCAGAAATTTCGCAGCATTGCTGTTAGGGTTATTTATTGCAGTTGCCGCCCATGCTCAGCCATTGGGGGTATATACAAATATGCAAAACCAGGTGATGCTGTGGAACAAAGGACTGATCCGTAAAATAGACTATCTACAGCCGGTTGAAATAAAAACAGGCCGCACAGTCATCCCTTATCTTGATAATTCCCGATCGTTTAAGGTATACTATAATGGTAGTGTACGCACCATGAATATGGGCTTTACCAACGATTTTAAGGTTACTGATAACCTGATGGTGTTTATGAATGCTACCACATTGTACGTGTTTGATAACGGAGACGTAAAAACGCTGTCTACATACTGCCCTCAATATTATGTGGGCGATAGTACTATCATGTTTCTGGATGGTATACGCAACGAGTATAAAGCATACTATAAAGGCAATATCTACCCTATAGAAGGTTTTTTGGCCGGCAATGCACTTGAGGTGATAAAAGTATCAGATAACATAGGTGCTTATGACAATTACGCTAACCAGTTCAAGATATTCTACCTCGGGGAGATTATTAATCAAGAAGACTATGCAGTAAATAGCTTTGAAGTAGGCCGTAATACGGTAGCTTATGTTGATATCAATCGCCAGTTCAAGATCTTCCATAGCGGGCAAACTTATATTGTTGAAGACTTTCCGCCGGTGAAATACCAGGCTGGTGATAATGTAGTTGCATATGTATCGTACGATGGTTATTTTAAGATATTCTACGGCGATAGTATTAAAACAGTAGGTTTCTTTACTCCGGCAGATTTTCGTGCGATAGATAATATGGTGGCCTACAGGGACGTAAGCGGCTATTTTAAAGTATTCTATAAAGGAGAGATCTCTACATTAGAGCCTTATTATCCTGATAAGTATACCATGCAATACAATTCTGTAGCCTATGTAAACCGTGCCAATACGCTACGCTTGTTTACAGAAGGGGAAGTGCATGATGTAACTACCGCCGAGATAGAGAGTTGGGAGATCAATTACGATGTGCTCAAGTACCAGATCGGTAACAATATGTTCCGTATCAACTATAAGGGTAAAGAATACTATTAAAAATAGCGCTTTACCATCCGCAGGTTGTGTGTGCGCTTTTTCAGCGATATGCTGATAATGCCACCCTGATCTATCCTGTCTACCACTACACGCCCGCTGGTATCGGTTGCATGTATTATAGTTTGACTGTCCAGTAGTATGCCCACATGGGTTATTTTACCTTCCTCGTTATCAAAAAAAGCCAGATCGCCACAGTGTGCGTGCTGCAGAAAGTCTATGGGTTCGCCTTCGTTGGCCTGTTGGCTGGCATCGCGAGGTATTGCCATGCCGCATAGTTTAAAAACAATTTGCGTAAGGCCCGAACAATCGATGCCCGCTAATGTACGGCCACCCCACAAGTAAGGTGCGTGCAAATATTCAAATGCAGTTGCCTTTACCTTATCCCGGTCTATGGTCAGATCTTTTATCAGTTTCTTTTTGCCTTTGAATTTTACTATCTGGTTCAGCAGAAACAATCTTGCCCCTTTCAGCCCATAGAGTTCGCTGCCCATTGGTAAAGCCATTTCGCCTTCTTCAAATACCAATTTGTCGGTATGGCGGGCTACCAGGTATTTCGGTACTTTCCTGTAATCCTTGCGCGATAGAAAGGCCAATTGCCCCACTTTACACCAGCCTTCATAGCCATCCCATTCGCAGCGTATGCGTGCCCAGTCGTTATTGCTTATTTCCAGCACTTCGGCCCTTTCACCAAAAAGCACTTCATTCACCATTTCTGCGCGGTGGGTGGGTTCACTACGCAGCGGCATGCGTGCAACATTGCAATATGAATAGGATAATACCATATTTATCGATCTCTTAATCTGGTTGGTACAGCAATATTACAAGCTATATCCTGTTCAGGCAATCTCTTTTCCTTAAACAAAATCTTTTATTACCTTAGCATGCTAAATTACGCCCATTTTCGTATAGATTTTTATATAGATATGTGAATAAAGGCTGATTGAATGAAACAAATAATTAATCAGACAAACGAACTAAACAAAACATGGAACCAACAATTCTCGCTGCTATCGTCGGGGTAGTAGCCGCTATAATAGGTATTGTGCTAGGTAAGGTAATATTTGCCAAAAACACACAAAAGCAGATAGAAGATGCTGAAAACCAAGCTAAAAAAATTGTAGAAGACGCAAAAGACCACGCTGAAACACTTAAAGAGAAGAAAATACTTGAGGCGCGTGCCGAGGCCGAAAAAGCTAAAAGCGAGCACGAAAAATCGAAAGTTCTGTATGAGAAGGAAGTGATGCAGCGCAACCAAAAGATCAGCGAAGCAGAAAACAAACTCAAGCAGCAACAGCAAAGCATCAACGATAAAAACTCGTCTCTGCAAAAACAGATAAATGAGAACGAGCAACTAAAAGAAAACCTCAATAAACAACTTGAGGTAGTGAATATTAAGCGCACCGAACTTGAGCGCCACCAGGAAGAGCATATCAAGCGCCTTGAGAAAGTAGCCAACCTTTCTGCTGAGCAAGCAAAGACCGAGCTGATGGAAGCAGTAAAGGAAGAAGCCCGCACACAAGCCATGGCACACGTGAAGGAGATAATGGAAGAGGCTAAGGTGAATGCTACAAAAGAAGCTAAGAAGATCATCATCCAAACCATACAGCGTACAGGTGCTGAGCAGACTATTGAGAATGCGATTACTGTTTTCAACCTGGAGAGCGATGAGATCAAAGGCCAGATCATTGGTCGCGAAGGCCGTAATATACGTGCGTTGGAGGCAGCTACAGGGGTAGATCTTATTATTGATGATACTCCTGAGGCAATTATACTCAGCTGCTTTGATCCCCTGCGCCGTGAGATAGCACGCCTGTCGCTACAGCGTCTTGTACAAGATGGTCGTATACACCCGGCACGTATCGAGGAGGTTGTAGAGAAAACACGCAAGCAACTGGAAGAGCAGATTATGGAGATAGGCGAGCGTACTATCATTGAGTTAGGCGTACACGGACTGCATAAAGATCTGGTGCGTATGGTAGGTAAAATGCGTTTCCGTTCATCATACGGCCAGAACCTGCTGATGCACTCTAAAGAAACTGCAAACCTTTGTGGTATCATGGCTGCCGAACTTGGCCTTGGCCAAAAAGTAGTGAAGCTGGCAAAACGCGCAGGTCTGCTGCACGATATTGGTAAAGTGCCTGATGAAGAAACAGAACTGAGCCACGCATTGCTGGGCGCTAAGCTTGCTGAAAAAGCGGGCGAACACCCGGCAGTAATAAACGCTATCGGTGCCCACCACGATGAAATGGAGATGACCTATATTATCTCCCCCATCATACAGGCCTGTGATGCTATAAGCGGCGCACGCCCGGGTGCTAGGCGCGAAATGATGCAAAGCTATCTGCAGCGTATCAAAGATCTTGAAGCACTGGCAATGGCTTACAATGGTGTAGAAAAAGCATACGCGATACAAGCCGGCCGCGAGCTGCGTGTAATAGTAGAAGCAGAGAAAGTGAGCGATGCTGATAGCGACCGCCTGTCGTTTGAGATAGCAGATAAGATACAGAAGGAGATGCAATACCCCGGCCAGATAAAAGTAACCGTGATACGCGAACTGCGTGCGGTGAACATAGCCAGGTAGATTACGTTACTATAGAAATTAAAAAATGCAGCCATTGGCTGCATTTTTTTTAATAGATAGTTCTATTCTTTACAGTCTATAGTGCTTAAGTGTTATAGTTTGTATTAAAATTGAAGTGTCGGGCTTTGTATATGACAACTGAATGAGACTAGGAGGTGGGAAGTGGGGTATTTTTGTATTAAATACTCAAAATAGACCCTTATGAGACGAAACCCTATTCTACGTATGCTATCTGCATGTGCTATTACTGCAATTAGTTTGTTCGCACAGCAAACACAGGCACAAACACTACCTGAACTTATGTATTTCAGGTTCAATACAGTCGCGGCTGGTGTTACTCCTAATGATGCTCCTGCTGGCACTCGCGTATGTGCAGGTGGTACACTCAATGGTACGCAAACCATTGGTGGTACAGGCCAGTTTGGTGCCGCTGCTGTTGGTGTTGCGGGTGCTTCTTCAGCTAATAATATCAATACAGGTTGGGCCACCAACCTGCCCGGCGACTGGACTATATCGCTCTGGCTAAACGTACCAACATCTACAGCTACCCGCTATTATTTTGGTGATCTCAATACAAGCAGCCTCCGTTGCTTTTCAGGTGGTGCTGCCGGCACGGGGCTAAGGCTTACCGGGCCATTTACTATCAACACAACTATACCGCTTACGCCCGGTCCTACAGTGGTGCATTTTGTGCACAATGATGCGGCCAATACAGTATCTGCTTACGTTAATGGCGTGTTCGATCTTTCGGTATCTACTACGGCAGGCAACCTATCAGGAGCAGGACCGTTTTATGTAACTGCGTATTCAGCCACTAACAATTGCCTTGATGGTAGTATGGATGAGTTTCGTATGTACAACCGGGCCCTAAGTGCCGCTGAAATAGCTAGTACGTGGAATGTAGATCTGTTTGCTGCGCAATGTGCCGTGGTTACTAACCTGAATGTAACTGGTATTACATCTAACAGTGCAGATATCGCCTGGGACCCTGTAGCCGGCTCTACAGGATATGAATATGTGGTGGATCAAACTGCTGCAGATCCTGCAGGTGCAGGTACCCCTATATCCGGTACTAATACTACGGCTATTGGCTTGTTGTCATCTACCACGTATTATGTGCATGTGCGTAATATCTGCAATCCAACAGCATCTTCAGCCTGGGTTACTCGTTCGTTTACAACATTAGTTAATCCTTGTGCCTACCCAACCAATATAACCTACAATGCTCCTACGGCTTCCAGTGCAACATTTGCATGGTCTCCTGTAGCTGGTTCAGGTGGTTATGAATATGCGGTCACCTCTACTTCCACACATCCTACTTCTGGTATTATACCTACCAATGCTACTTCTGGTTCGGCAACAGGCCTTACAGGTGGTGCTACGTATTATTTGCATGTGCGCAATCGTTGTCTGCCTGCAGGTATGTCTGACTGGGCAACGATCAGCTTCATAATGCCGGAGTGCCATACGCCAGATAATATACTCTTCTCGCATATCACCGATAATTCAGTAAATGTGCAATGGGCTATGATGCCTGCAGCTAATAGCTATGAATATGTGGTAGATAACATGCGTGATGATCCGGCTATAGCCAGCGGCGCAACAAGCACTAGCAGCAATACTGCACAGATAGTAGGGCTTACGGCAAATACGAAGTACTATATACATATTCGCAGCCTGTGTTTTATCAACGATGTGTCCGGATGGGCAGTTGATTCTTTTATTACCCATTTCAGTTGTGCGGCGCCCATCGTTACGGTTCAGAATATAGGCACAAGCACACCTACCGCCAATTGGAGCCCTATTGCTGAAGCGTTAGGCTATGAATATCTCATGTCATCATCAGCCGTACCTCCTCCTTTTGGTACAGAAACATTGAATACTTCACGCTCATTTGCCCTGCCTAACGATGGTAAAAACTATTACGTGCATGTGCGCGCAAAATGTTTTAGTCAGTTTACGTTCTCTACATGGTCTACAGCTACGTTGCGTGATATGGGTACGGGGGTTGAAGAAATAGGTAATGATGCTGCGATGATAACAGCATATCCTAATCCTGTAAAAAATGTTATGGTTGTCGATATCACTAATCCATTGGCCGATGCTACAATTGCAATACTTGATGCTACAGGTAAAGTGCTACAATATAGTCCTGCAGCAGGCCGTCGTTTTGAATTTGATATGTCGGGGTTAGCGCAAGGTATTTATTTGCTTAAATATGCTGCTGGCGGGCACTCGCAAATCATAAGGTTTAACAAACTTTAAACCCATAGAATGCTAACAAAAACAGCCAGGCTTTGCCTGGCTGTTTTTGTTAGATAAGAAAAAAACTGGCTTGTTTATTGTTAGTCCTGTAATATGGTCTTGAAGAAATTCTGGAAATTGCTGGGTGTCTTTACGGCTATTGTTGTTGGCAGCAATGCAATTTTTCTGCCGGGACCATCTTTCTTGGTCTGGATATTTTACCCAATACATTTGCTAAGCCAGTTGGCTGCGATATTCTGTATACTTTCATTGCCGCTTGCGCTGATAGTGTTGGCAATAATGCTATACGAGCGTAAAAGATTTGGTCCCAAAATTCCAACTGCTGTTTGTGTCATCACAATATGTGCAGCAATAAGTGTATCATTTTTTGCAGGACAATATTTCTCTGATATTGGACGCTATATCGCGATGCGGAATGCAAAAGACGTTATCAGGTTTGTTGAAACTAAGAAACCAGTATTAGGACCATATCCTGACCATGTAGATTTATCTGCATATTCACCGGGAGTGATAGGTGTTCAATCCTACAAATACGAACGAAAAGCAAATGGCTACGAGGTCAGCTTTGCTCAGAATGTTTTAATCGGATTTAATTTTGAAGTTGTTGTTTATAATCCATTAGATCAGCATATAGCAGAAGGTGAAATGAGAGAACTGTACGACACACCTTGCAAACATTGGCGATATTATATCTATGACTAACCCATCCAAAACAAGAAAAGGCTAACATTGCTGTTAACCTTAAAAAAATATCTTGGGGTAAAAAACTACTAGCGGAAGATAGAAGTAATCACCTGCAGCTTGTTAGGGCAACCATATTTCTTAGTGCCAGAGCAAGATGATGTAAACAACGCTAATGCTACAATAGTAACAACCGGAACAATGCGACGCAGTGTTGATAATTTCATTGTGGTAAAAACTTGAGTAATAGTAAAAAACCTATGTTTGTACGAAGTTAATAAAAATAATGAAAAATATCCACTTTATAGCAATAGGTGGAGCGGTAATGCACCAACTGGCATTGGCGCTCAAAAGGCAGGGTAATAATGTGACTGGTAGCGATGACGAAATAAACGATCCGGCTAAAAGCAACCTGGCCGCGGCAGGTATTTTACCAGCAGAATATGGCTGGTTTCCGGAGAAAATAACCAAAGAAATTGATGCAATTGTGTTGGGGATGCATGCAAAAGGGGATAATCCCGAATTACTTGCAGCGCAAGAGTTGGGTATTCCAATATATTCATTTCCGGAGTATGTATATGAGGTGAGTAAGGATAAGAAAAGGGTAGTGATAGCGGGTAGCCACGGCAAAACCACCATTACATCTATGGTGATGCACATACTAAAAGCGCAGGGGCTTGATTTTGATTACCTGGTGGGTGCAAAGGTTGCCGGTTTCGATCAGTCGGTAAAGTTGAGTGATGCGCCTATTATAGTGTTGGAAGGCGATGAATACCCTGCATCTGTTATAGAAAAGCGCCCCAAAATTTTCTTCTATCACCCACACATATCTGTACTTAGTGGTATAGCGTGGGATCATATCAATGTGTTCCCTACTTATGAGAATTACCTCAGCCAGTTCGAGCAGTATTTGAACGGCATTCAAGCAAACGCTCCAGTGTTCTACAATAACGAGGATACTGAAGTGCAGAAGGTGATTAACTCGTCTGCATCACATCTTAATGCACAGCCTTATGATATGCCTACATTCCATTACGAAGATGGTATTGCTGTGCTGGATACTGAATTTGGTCCTATTGAAGTATCTGTATTTGGCAGGCACAACCTGCTGAATATGCAGGCTGCCATAGCTGTGTGTATGGAGTTGGGTGTAAGCAAGCAGGATTGCTACAAAGCAATAGCTTCATTTGCAGGTGCAGCAAAAAGGCTGGAGAAGATATTCAGTAACGATAAAACCGTGGCTTATCGCGATTTTGCACATGCGCCATCTAAACTGAAAGCTACGCTGGATGCTGTGCGTGAAGCCTATCCTGCGCACAACCTCATAGCATGTTTTGAGTTGCACACCTACAGCAGCCTTAGCGAGCAGTTTCTCAACGAATATGCACATAGTATGGATGCAGCAGATAATGCAATAGTCTACTTCAGTCACCATGCACTAGAGCTGAAACGCTTGCCTAATCTTGATGCGGGTACAGTCGGTAAGCATTTCGCTAAAGAAGGCCTTGCTGTTATAGATGAAAAACAAACGTTGGAAAATAAAGTGACGCAGTTGGTGAAGAATAGCGATAAGCCTGTATGCCTGTTGCTCATGAGCTCAGGTACTTTTGATGGAATTGACTGGAATAAACTAAGTTCGCACTAAGAAACAGAGACATGGCAAAACTGGCACTGAAACGCCCTATTATATTTTTCGATCTGGAGACTACAGGTACTGATCCCGGTAAGGATCGTATCATAGAGATGGCGCTGATAAAACTGAATCCCGATGGTAGCCGCGACCGTTATGTAAGGCGTGTGAACCCCGGAATGCCCATTCCTGCCAGCTCTACTGCTATACATGGCATTACTGATGATGATGTAAAGGATATGCCCGTCTTTAAGCTGATAGCGCATGAAGTGCACGATTGGATGAAGAACTGCGATCTGGGAGGCTATAGCTCAGGTAAGTTTGATATACCTCTGTTGGCCGAGGAGTTTCTGCGTGTAGGTATCCAAGTCGATTTTACAGATCGGATGATGATAGATGTGCAGCAGATATTCTTCAAAATGGAGACACGTACGTTGAGTGCAGCGTATAATTTTTATTGCAATAAGCAGCTGGAGAATGCACACAGTGCCGAAGCCGATATACTGGCTACTATCGAAGTGCTGGAATCGCAACTAGACCGCTACCAGCAACTTGGCACAGATGTAAAAGGCCTGCACGACTTTACTACTGATAAAATAGTGGACTATGCACGCCGTATGATAGAGGTGGACGGGCATCCCGTATTTAATTTTGGTAAATACAAAGGCAGAAAGGTGGAGGACGTTTTCCGCCAGGAGCCACAGTATTACGACTGGATGATGCAGGCTGATTTTCCGCTGCACACCAAGCAAAAGATATCGGAGATACTTAATGCTATGAAACTCAAAAACCTCAATAAGAAATAAGAGTAGATATTTAACGAAACGTTTGTGGTTATTTATTTACTTTGTACTCCATAATTTTTGCCCTTTTGGACAAATTAGTCATCATACCTACCTACAACGAGAAGGAAAACATTGAGAAGATAATTCTTAAAGTGATGTCGCTGAAAGGCGGCTTTCATGTGCTTATTGTAGATGATGGGTCTCCTGACGGTACTGCCGGTATTGTAAAAGGTTTGCAGCAGCAGTACCCGCAGGCATTACATATTGTTGAACGCAAGGGCAAGCTTGGCCTTGGTACTGCATATATTGCAGGTTTCAAATGGGCGCTGGAGCGCAGCTACCAGTATATTTTCGAGATGGACGCTGACTTCTCCCACAACCCCGACGACTTGATAAGGCTGTATGAGGCTTGTGCCGGTGGTGCAGATGTAGCAATAGGCTCACGGTATACACGTGGCGGTAAGCTGGTAAACTGGCCCTGGTCGCGCATTGCTATCTCCAAAGGTGGCGCTATATATACCCGCACTATTACCTGGATGCCTGTGAGCGACCCTACAGCGGGGTTTGTATGTTATAAGCGCGATGTGCTGGCTACATTGCCGCTAGATAAAGTCCAATTCATTGGCTACGCTTTCCAGATAGAAATGAAATACCGCTCGTGGAAACTCGGTTTCAAATTAGCAGAGGTACCCATTACCTTCATTGATCGTACCGAAGGACAGTCGAAAATGAGCGCCGGTATCTTCAACGAAGCATTGTTTGGTGTTTGGAAGATGCGCGGTTTTGGTAACGATCGTGCTAAATAGCCTGTCGCCAGTCCAGAGCCATCTCTTTATGGCTGCGTATCCATTGCATAGCGTGTGGTCCTTCCGAAAATAACAGATCGAGCATACTGAGGTTAGGTAAAAAGCCATTCCGCTCGCTGAATAGCTGATAATAAACATGTGTGTCAATACCTTGCTTTTCAGCTTTGGGCTTGAACCTGTGGCGCAGATCTGCAGCCATATCGGCGTATTCCTTTTTATAGCTATCTGCTGCTGTTTCTGTAAAACCAGCTTTTAACTGTTGCTTTAGCCAATGTATGCTTGCCAGGTTGAAGCCTGTAAGCCGTTCAAATTTTTGCTGGTACAGAGCCTCAAGCCCCGGTGCATAATGCTGGAAGTAGGCAGCCCTGTTATATACCGACACCAATGTGCGCCAATGCTGCACCTGCCACCGGTCTTTATTGCATATGTGCATATCGCGCATAGTGCTGCGCTGCCCCCGCCCGCCCAGAAGGGGTATACTTAGCTGTATCAGCCCGTTTGGCCCCGTTATGTAGTAGCGGTTGCGGTAGGTCATCTTCTCAAAATGCTCGGCCTCATCAAAAACGATCTCATCTGCGGTGCAGGCATAGGCCCACCAGCACAGGTTGGGGAAGGGTAGTATGGAGCTGATTATCGAAGGCATGAATAAGGCTGCAAATATGCAGTATATTCTGTTAAACTGTATACCTACACTCCCTGTACTATACTTTATGATAAGCTTATTTAAGCTAATTTGCGTCTGATTATGATAATATTCCGTTGGCTTGGGCTATGCATTATTTGCCTGTCATTATCGGCGCAGTCTTCAGCGCTGGAGGTTGCGTTTGCTTACAATCTTTTTTATCTACAAACACCACAAGGGCCTAAACCCTATGTAGAGGTTTACTGGCAAATAGATAACACTAAGGTCGGTATCAAAAAGCAGGACGATGGCACATGGCTTACCAAAGTAAAGACCAGTTTCTCTATTGTGGCCGATACCGGGGTGATATTGAATGATGCGTTCGTATTGCAAACACCACCTGCTGCTACTGTACAGCAGGCTCTTTCGCAAAACATCATAGATCTGCACCGCTATAGCATACCCGCAGGTAAGGTGAAGATGGTGCTTACGTTGGAAGATATGCAGGTAGAAGGCAACAACTTTACACATACTGATAGTGTTGACGCTACTATTGAGCCCGCGCCAACAGCCTTCTATAGCGGGCTGCAACTGTTGGATACATCTTATGCCAGCACCACCAAAAATATCTTCTATAAAAACGACCGTGCAAACATACCGCTGAGTACCAATTTTATTGATGACCACCGTGGCATGCTGCATTATTACACGGAGCTATACGATATGAACCTGCTGGCCAATGCTACACCACCATTGGTGCAGAAAGTTTTTGTGTCAAAAAAAATGTTTGAAGCACCTGTTTATGATCTTTTGCAAACAGATACGATAACGCCCGGTCAGATAACACCGGTATTAGGCAGCTTTGATATCCGTGCGCAAGCCTCAGGCAATTACTATCTCAATATAGTATTGACAGATGGTAAAAATGAACGACTTGCTTCCAGGGCCATATTCTTTCAGCGCAGCAATAAAAATCCTTTAGAAAAAATTAAGGCAGTAGACACAAGTACCGGCCCGCAAAAGATCAATGTACTTGATCTTAATTCTACGTTCGTTGGCAAATTTTCTATTGCCGAGTTAAAGGCGATACTCAAAATGATACGCCCCATTAGCACTCCCGGAGAGCAGAATACAATTGATGGCTTCATAAAAAGGCCTGATGAAATGTATACACGTTATTTTGTTTACAACTATTGGAAAGCCCGTGGCAGCGATCCTAAAAAAGCCTGGGAGCAATACGCAGATAAGGTGAGGGAGGTGAATAAATTATTTAGTGGCGGCAATGCACGCGGCTATGAAACTGAGCGTGGCCAGGTTTATCTTAAATATGGCAAACCTGATGAGCGCATAGTAGTAATGAACGAGCCCGGTACTTTGCCGTATGAGGTATGGCAGTACAATACGCCTGGCAAGCAAAGCAGCCAGGGTATATTTCTGTTCTATCGCCCTACATATATGGTGAGCGATATGATATTGTTGCATACTACGGTAAACGGTGAGCTGCGCAACCAGCAATGGCGTTCTTTATTATATACAGGCGCTGCCAGCAGTACCAACTCCCGTGCCGAACAATATTTGCCACAACTGACAACAAATACTACACGCTAGCATATATGCGCATACAGTTTTCTAAATATCAGGGTACAGGCAACGATTTTATCCTTATTGACAATCGGGATGGAGTTATAGCGTTTACTACAGCGCAGGTAGCGCAATTATGCCATCGCCGTTTTGGTATTGGTGCCGACGGCCTGATGCTGCTTGAGCAAGCAGATGGGTATGATTTCAGAATGGTGTATTACAACTCCGATGGCAATGAGAGTACCATGTGTGGCAATGGAGGGCGTTGTATTGCAGCATTTGCAAGCAGGCTGGGTGTTGTGAAGGATAAAGCACTGTTTGTAGCTATTGATGGTCCGCACAATGCTGTGGTGCATAGCAATGGTGATATTGCCTTGCAAATGCAGGATGTCTCTGATGTAATTATGAACGATGATTATAGTGAGCTGAATACAGGTTCACCTCATTATATAGCTTTTGTAGCCGATGTAGAGGCTACGGATGTTGTAGGCGAGGGTAGGGCGATACGTAATAGCTTACATTATCACCCTAAAGGTATCAACGTAAACTTTGTGCAGCGAATGGATGATGGAGGCCTGTATGTGCGTACATACGAGCGGGGTGTTGAAGATGAAACGTATAGTTGTGGTACTGGCGTAACCGCTGCTGCAATAGCGGCTACAGGCGATAATACAGGCATGTTTGCCACCGCTATAAAAACTCCCGGCGGCACACTTGAAGTTTCGTTTGAAAAAATAACTGCACACGCTGCCGTGCAGGTAGTGCTTAAAGGCAATGCCGTGCACGTGTTTGATGGAATTGTTGATGTTTTGTGAAAACGATTGGAATGTGATGGATTGTAGCTAATTTTATTCCTTAAGTTTTCCGAATTAAAAATATAGATATGAAATTTTTTGTGTTCCCCTTGTTGGCGGTAGTAGTAATGAGTGTGGTGTCGTGCTCGCAAACAGGTGTAGTTGCTACCACAAATAATGGTTCGTCATCTCCTCAAACCAGCAGTAGTAATACTGATGCTGGTACTAACGCAAATATGCCGGCTAATAAAGCTGCGATGAAACAGCAGGCGCTTCAGAATAGCAAGCCTGAGCAGTTTGAAAGAAGCAAATAATCAGGGTTTACTGTTCATATAGCTGTTTAGGGGTAGCCGCTGCGCGATAGATTTTGCCAACGTTACCTCATCTGCGTATTCTAATTCTCCACCAAAGGCAATACCTCTTGCTATGGTAGTAATGCGCACGGGTAATGCCGCAATTTGCTTGGTAATATAATACACTGTGGTATCACCTTCAATTGTAGGGCTTAAGGCCATTATCAGCTCTTCTACGCCGTTGTTTTGTATGCGCAGGCTTAGGGTCTGTATGTTCAATTGCTCTGGCCCTATGCCGTCTAATGGAGATAATATGCCGCCTAGCAGGTGATAAAGCCCATTATATTGTTGTGTGCTTTCAATAGCTATTACATCCCGTAGCGATTCTACCACGCATATTTGTGATCGGTTGCGCGCAGGGTTGCTGCAGATATTACATTTATCACCGTCAGATACATTATGGCATTCGCTGCAAAAACGTATGTTATGCCTCATACTCACTATTGCGTTAGCAAAAGCATCCGTTTGTGGTACGTCAGTTTTTAGCAGGTGAAGTACCATGCGCAATGCTGTTTTTTTTCCAATACCGGGCAGTTTGGCAAATTCTGCTACTGCATCTTCTATAAGTTTCGACGAGAAAACCATGTTTCATTAGCCCTGAGGCACAGCTATGTTTTGTATCAAAATGTCAACGACTGACATACCCTGCCAGCGTATTGCAAATGTACTAAAGAATGAAAGATCTTAGCGGTGCGTATATGCCGTTATGCATAGGTTTAGGGACAAAAAAAGAGGTGGTTTAAACCACCTCTTTTTTTATAGAAAAACGTACGAATTAGTTAACGTAGATTTTTTCAGTAGCAGTAGCGTTGTCAGTAGCCAGGCGCAGAGAGTACATGCCCGGAGCGATGCCAGGGATGTTCAACGGAATTACTTTAACACCGGTCAGGTTGGTGCCGATAACCTGGTTGTACACAACTTTACCAGCTATATCAACAATGGTAACAGTGGCTTTGCTGGAGTTGCTGCCAAAGTCGTACATGACGTTGATATCGCGGGCAGCTGAAGGGTTAGGATAAACGATCAGGCCGTTTTCTTTAATGTCTACGCCAATATTGTTTACGCTGGTAGCCCAGCCATTAGCAACTACCGCATTACAGTTGTTGTTGTTATTCAATATGGTTTCAACCGGAGGATTGGCCACAGTTGAAGGTCCTGCCGTTACCCAAATAGAATCACACCATGTAAGGTTTACTGAGCCCGATGCACCACCGAAAACATTATTAAGAGGAGGTGAGTTTGGATCAATAGCCCTAGGACCAGTAACTTGAGAGTAAATACCACTGATAGCACCGCCACCCTTCAGGTTCATTACCGTTGTATAGGTTTTGTTGAAATTCCATGTGCCGCTACCATTAGAGAAATAGGTAAGTACGTGTATAGAATCACCAGACATTACAGAGTCATTTACATTAACAGCATGGTTGGTTACCTCCCAGCCAAAGTTGACCGGTGTGGTAGCACTAAACAAAAAACGGATGCCGTTTGTAACCGGTTGCCACGTACCCGCAGTGCCTTGGCTGTAGTAGCCTTTCACGCTGACGTCTACAGCCCTTTGGGCCGAAGCGTTAGAAACTGCAATAATCATCAAGATCATTAATAAGTAAACATTCTTCATTAGATAAAGTTTTTAAGTGAATATTAAAGATAGTAACGATTATTAAGCTATGAAATATCGATAACTGGTTTATAGTCATCGAAACGTAAAGTGTTTATCAGCTTGCATGCCGATGATTGTTACAAAGAATAATGTTTGCTTTTGTATATCTGATGTATGCACATAAAAAAAGAGGTGGTATAAAACCACCTCTTTTTTTATTGAAAAACGTACGAATTAGTTAACGTAGATTTTTTCAGTAGCTGTAGCGTTATCAGTAGCCAGGCGCAGAGAGTACATGCCCGGCGCAATGCTAGGGATGTTCAGAGCGATAACTTTAACACCAGTCAGGTTAGTACCGATAACTTGATTGTAAACAACTTTACCGGCTATATCAACAATAGTAACAGTAGCTTTGTTAGTGTTGCTACCGAAATCATACATGACATTGATGTCGCGGGCAACTGAAGGATTAGGATAAACGATCAGGCCGTTTTCTTTGATGTCAACACCAACGTTGCTTACGCTTGTAGCCCAGCCATTAGCGGTTACAGTAGCGCAAGACTCGTTGTTGTTCAGAATTGTTTCAACTGGAGGGTTGGCCATTGTAGTGGGGCCAGCTTTGATCCAAACAGTATCGCACCAAGTCAGGGTTTCAGAGCCGGAAGCGCCGTTGAAGATGTTGTCCAGATTGTTATCATCTGGGCTAACAGCTTTAGGCCAGCCGCTTTGAGGAGAATAAACACCACTGGTAGCACCCCCACCTTTCAGGTTCATTGTTGTTGCAGTACCTGAAGTGAAACCCCATGCACCGCTAGTGTTGCTGAAATAAGTCAGTACACGTACAGAGTCACCTGTCATTACAGAGTCATTCACGTTAGCAGCATGGTTAGTTATAGTCCAGCCAAAGTTGATAGGCGTAGCTGCGTTAGTGCCACCGCCACCATCAAACAGAAAACGCATGCCATTTGAAACAGCTTGCCATGAATTCGTAGCACCTTGGCTATAGTAGCCTTTGACGCTAAGATCTACCGCCCTTTGAGCCATTGCATTAGCAACTGCAACAACCATTACCATCATTAATAAGTAAACACGTTTCATTTGATAAAAATTTTATAGTGAATTTTAAAGGTAGGTAAGGTTTTAACACGAAATGTTTTTCTAAGACAATATTACAAGTTTTTGACAAAAGCGAACTTGTTGATAGGGCATTTGTCATAGTATTGTGAATATGCCAGGCAAAGAAGAATGACTTAATTTGATGCTTAGGGTGAAGTATGCACATAAAAAAAGAGGTGGTATAAAACCACCTCTTTTTTTTATTGAAAAACGTACGAATTAGTTAACGTAGATTTTTTCAGTAGCAGTAGCGTTGTCAGTAGCCAGACGCAGAGAGTACATACCCGGAGCAATGCCTGGGATGTTCAGAGCGATAGCTTTAACACCAGTCAGGTTAGTACCGATAACTTGGTTGTAAACAACTTTACCAGCTACGTCAACGATAGTAACAGTAGCCTTGTTAGTGTTGCTACCGAAATCGTACATAACGTTGATGTCGCGAGCAACTGAAGGGTTAGGATAAACGATCAGGCCGTTTTCTTTGATGTCAACACCTACATTGCTGATGCCAGTAGCCCAGCCATTAGCAGTTACAGTAACGCAAGATTCGTTGTTGTTCAGAACTGTCTCAACTGGAGGGTTAGACATTGTAGAAGGGCCAGCTTTGATCCAAACTGTATCGCACCAAGTCAGGCTTTCAGAACCAGAAGCACCGTTGAAGATGTTATCCAGGTTGTTATCATCCGGGCTAACAGCTTTAGGCCAGCCAGATACTGGAGAATAAACACCGCTGGTAGCACCACCACCTTTCAGGTTCATTGTAGTTGCAGTACCTGAAGTGAAACCCCATGCACCGCTAGTGTTGCTGAAATAAGTCAGTACACGTACAGAGTCACCAGTCATTACAGAGTCATTTACATTAGCAGCGTTGTTAGTTATTTCCCAACCAAAGTTGATTGGTGTAGCAGCGTTAGTACCACCACCACCGTCAAACAGAAAACGCATGCCGTTTGAAACAGCTTGCCATGTGTTAGTAGCACCTTGGCTGTAGTAGCCTTTGATGCTAAGATCTACTGCCCTTTGAGCCATTGCGTTAGAAACTGCAACAACCATCACGATCATTAATAAGTAAATACGCTTCATTTGATAAATGATTTTTTTTAAATGAGCACTAAAGATAAGAAAGTTTTTCAAAAAATAAATTTTAAATAGCATGTTGGTAATACATAGCTGCAGCACATTTTATAGTCTGAAGTAATATATAGAATTATACTAAGAACGAAACATATAGGCACAAAAAAAGAGGTGGTATAAAACCACCTCTTTTCTGTATTGAAAAACGTACGAATTAGTTAACGTAGATTTTTTCAGTAGCAGTAGCGTTGTCAGTAGCCAGACGCAGAGAGTACATACCTGGAGCGATGCTAGGGATGTTCAGAGCGATAACTTTAACGCCAGTCAGGTTAGTACCGATAACTTGGTTGTAAACAACTTTACCAGCTACGTCAACGATAGTAACAGTAGCTTTGCTAGTGTTGCTGCCGAAGTTGTACATAACGTTGATGTCGCGAGCAACTGAAGGGTTAGGATAAACAATCAGGCCGTTTTCTTTGATGTCAACGCCGATTTCGCTTACGCCTGTAGCCCAGCCATTAGCTGTGATAGTAGCGCAAGACTCGTTGTTGTTCAGAACTGTCTCAACTGGAGGGTTAGCCATTGTAGTAGGGCCAGCGTTGATCCAGATAGTATCGCACCAAGTCAGGCTTTCAGAACCAGAAGCACCGTTGAAGATGTTATCCAGGTTGTTATCATCCGGGCTAACAGCTTTAGGCCAGCCAGAAGTAGGAGAGTAAATACCACTGGTAGCACCACCACCTTTCAGGTTCATTGTAGTTGCATAGCCAGAAGAGAAACCCCATGCACCGCTAGTGTTAGCGAAATAACGCAAAACGTGTACAGAGTCACCAGCCATTACAGAGTCATTCACGTTAGCAGCGTGGTTTGTTGCTTCCCAACCGAAGTTGATAGCCGTAGCATTGTTAGTACCGCCACCACCGTCAAACAGAAAACGCATGCCGTTTGATATAGCCTGCCATGTGTTAGTAGTACCTTGGCTGTAGTAGCCTTTTACGCTAAGATCTACCGCCCTTTGAGCCATTGCATTAGCAACTGCAACAACCATCACGATCATTAATAAGTAAATACGTTTCATTTGATAAATGTTTTTAAGTGAAGCCTAAAGATAGAAAAGGTTCTACAAAAACAAAAAAAATATTAAGTTCTGTTCACGAAAATGTCATTTTAATGATGTAAGGGCTTTGTCATAAAATCTCTGTAAGAATTGATTGTCACAGCTTATCGTTATTCCTATGCCTGTCTGCATCGCGCTTGGTTTTCTTCTCTATGTTTTTCTGCAATGCTTCAGTCAGGTCTACGCCGGTTTGGTTGGCAAGGCATAATAGCACCCATAATACATCAGCCATCTCATCGGCAATGTCTTTGCCTTTGTCGCTCTCTTTATAAGATTGCTCGCCATATTGCCGAACCATGATACGGGCCAGCTCCCCGGTCTCCTCCATCAGCATGCCCAGGTTGGTCAAATGGTTGAAATAACGCTGTCCTATAGTGGTTATCCATTCATCTACCTGCTGCTGGGCCTCGCGTATTGTTATGTCCATTGTCTATTTGTTAGTTAGCACAAAATAGTAGAACTTCATTTTTTTAACTAATTAAATACATACGACGGCAGCAAGTTTAGTTATGTTTGTTGCTTTCAATAACCTTCCAATCCCGTCAGTACAATGTACGCAACCGATATAGAGGCGGCTAATGCCCTCAAGGAAAAATATGACATACTCAGGCAGGCGATAGCAAAAGTGATAGTAGGGCAGGATGATGTGGTGAATAAGTTGCTTATATCTATATTATGCAATGGGCATAGCCTTTTGGTAGGCGTACCCGGCCTGGCCAAAACTTTATTGGTGCAAACCGTGGCCGACGTGCTGGACCTTTCATTCAAGCGCATACAGTTTACGCCCGATCTTATGCCCAGCGATATAGTAGGTGCAGAGATACTGGATGAGCAGCGCAACTTCCGTTTTTTGAAAGGCCCTGTTTTTGCCAATATTATACTGGCCGATGAGATCAACCGTACCCCGCCCAAAACACAGGCAGCCCTGCTGGAAGCTATGCAGGAGCGTAATGTAACTGCCGGCGGTACTGTATATAAATTACCTGCCCCATTCTTCGTGCTGGCTACACAAAACCCTATAGAGCAGGAGGGTACGTATCCTTTGCCGGAGGCTCAGTTGGATAGGTTTATGTTCCAGATCATGCTCGACTATCCCAGTTTCGCCGAAGAAGTGATGATAGTGAAAAATACCACCGGTGCTTTGAAGAAAGAACTGAGTAAGGTGATAGATGGTAATACTATTCTCTATTTTCAGGATCTGGTAAGGCGAGTACCCGTGCCCGACAACGTGCTGGAGTATGCGGTAGGCCTTGTACATAAAACACGCCCGGCAACATCGTCTGCCCCTGATATAAGCAAAAAATACATAGCATACGGCGCAGGTCCGCGCGCCTCACAATATCTGGTGCTGGGGGCAAAATGCCACGCCCTGCTCAATGGCAAATATTCGCCCGATATAGAAGATGTAAAAGCGATGGCCATGCCTGTGCTGCGCCACAGGGTAGTGCGCAATTACAAGGCCGAGGCAGAAGGCGTAACCCAGGAATCTCTCATTCAACAATTGCTCTGATTTAAGAAAAATGGACATTAATAGCAAAGCTGGTTTTCTGAAAAACAACTATGTGCAAGCACTGCAGGAGATTGACCCTGCTACAGCACCCGCATGGGGCAAAATGAATGTGCACCAGATGATAGAGCACATGAGCTATTCATTCAGGCAGGCAAGCGGCAAGGACAATTATACCATACTTACACCTGCCGAGAATTTGCCACGTATGCAGGCATTCCTGATGAGCGAGAAAGAATTTAAAGAAAATACTCCTAACCAGCTATTGCCCGATGTGCCACCACCACCCGTGCATAGTTCTATCGCCGCGTCGCTCAACGAATTGCAGGCCGAGATAAATGATTTCTTCGCCGTATTCGATGGAGCGCAGGAAAAAACGATCACCAATCCATTTTTTGGCGAGCTTACGTACGAAATGTGGGTGCAACTGCTACACAAGCATGCACGCCACCACCTGAAACAATTTGGCGCCTAACCCAACGTTTCAGCCAATAAAGCGGTCATATAGTTTTAATTAGCTTTTTAATTGTTTCTATAAAAAAATTTATTACTTTACGTCGTAGTAATTTTTTGTGGTTTGTAATATTTGATGGATTGTCGCTTGTTTGTTAATTGTTGATTAACTGTCTGCTACATAAATTATTGATTTACAACACTTTGAAGCTAAACTTTTTAAAACTGTATTAATATCTATCTGCAAATGAGGCACCTATACAATCTCATCGTTTTGTGTGGCGCAATGGTTTTTGCCAATGATGCGTTGGCACAGCCGCAGCACACTATGAGTGTTACTACCACTGCAAACGATAATTCTCCGCTTAACAACGCTGCGAACAACCGCAGGCAAAACCTGTATATACCTTCAGTCGATTTCCCTACGGCAACTGCGCCTGGTGCGATCTCTACAATTTATGTGAAGGCAAGTGCGTCAGGTACATTCAATTTTGCCACATTCACGGTTAGGGCAAGCAATACTGGTCTTACTGCGTTCACTACAGGTCCTTACGTTGGTGGTTTATCCAATATTTACAATGCTACTAGCCCTGTATCTTTTACTACAGTTAGCGGCAACTGGATAAAAATACCTTTGCAGAATGCAATACCGTATGTACCTACTCAGAACTTCATTATTGAGTTCAACCAGACAGGTTTCTCCCCAGGTGCGGTATCAGTTTGCGAAAGCTCAGTAACGTCAACTAACCGTTCAATGTTTGGTTCTGCAACCAACCCTAACGGAACGGCGCAAACCCGCCTGCAGCAAATAGGTTTCGATCTGGCTGCTTCTTGCGATGTGCCTACGAATATCCAAACCAGCAATATCACGCTCAGGACAGCTGATATATCATGGGATCCGACACTGGGTACTTCGCAATACGAATACCTTGTCAACACCACAAGGACTGATCCTACCAGCACAGGCTACAACTTCAGCAATACTAATTCAGCTTCATTAGCTGGTCTTCAGCCCAATACTTGTTATTACATACACCTTCGCTCAGTTTGCCCCGATCCAACAACGCTGCCTCCTGCACCTAAACAAAGGGAGTCTGCCTGGGCGCTCGATTCTTTTTGCACAATACCTGACTGTGTCATCCCTAACGTAACTATCGACAGGATAACACACAATACTGCTGTTGCAAGCTGGGATCCCGTACATACTGCTTATTTGTATGAATATGCTGTAACTACATCATTAAATGCAGATACGCCTACGTCGGGCCACACTACTACTTATACCAACATTCTTTTGCAAGGCCTGAATCCTAATAGGGGCTTCCAGGTTTATGTGCGTGCTTATTGCTCGCCTATACCCATATCGCCTTGGAGGTTTGTACCTTTCCACACACTGCCTACAGTAGGTGTTAAAAACATAACAAGCGATGGCGATTTCGCAATACAGGCATACCCTAACCCGGCAACAGATGTTGTATCGCTGCGCGTGTTTGGAGATGTAGAAGATAAGGCAACTGTTTCTGTTACCAATTTGGTAGGCGGTGTAGTCATGAGCTTGCCGGCTACAGGTCAGGAAACTACGGTAGACATCCGCCAGCTGCCCGTCGGCATGTATATGATGAAGTATAGCGATGGCGTACGTCAGCAAACGATCAAGTTCTTCAAGCAGTAATTGCTTATCAGATATTCTTTTGTCTAAAGGCCGGCTATATAGCCGGCCTTTAGCTTTGTGTACAAGTTTATGTAGATTTATTGTTGAACACCTGTATGTGCATGATAAGAAGTTTATTGCTCCTTTTACTCTTTACACCCGGCCTGCTACAGGCACGCATCATACCAGCCGAGGGTAGCGTAATAAATTACCGGCTTGCAGGCTTTACTGCATCATCGCTAGGCTCTGCGCAATACTACCGGCTGCAGATAGCTAAGGGCATACACCATGCCGATAAGGATTTTGAAAAGAATATCATTATTAGCGTAGAAGATACCTCCAGGCAAATGATTCAGCTACTGCCTGAGTTCGGCAAGTCGTATACATGGCGCATCAGTAGTCTCAACACAAAAAACAGCAAAAAAGCACTTCAAACTACACCTCTTTACCATTTCGCTACTGGTGCAGTGCCTGAAGTAGATACCTCAAAAAACAGGCTGCGTATTTTAAATGCTGCAAGCTTGCACAAAGACATGCTCTTGATAACAGATAATATGGCTGTTATCTACAACATGCTGGGCGAGCCTGTTTGGTATTTGCCAGAGTTGAAAGATGCCTCTGAGAAAAATATGCGTTATCGCGATTTGAAACCAACTGCATTTGGTACGTTCACTGCATTGTGCAGCGATGGTATTTACGAATTCGATTATCAGGGCAATATATTATGGCGAGGCCCGCTCAATAAAACGCCACGTATCGAAGGTGTAGAGTATTACCATCATGATTTTACCCGCCTGCACAATGGGCATTACATGGTGCTGACCAATGAACTTTTGAAGAAATCGCAATCTGCCGGCCAAGCTAATAATAAAGACAGTATAATCAATGTTGTGGCCGGCGCTATTGTAGAATATGACAGTACAGGAAAAATTGTTTGGCAATGGAGCTCGTCTGATAAATTCACCGATGAAGAATACTTTTCAATAGGTCCCATTAAAGGGAAACCTGGGCCCAACACACACATGAATGGCTTCTGGTTTGATGATAAGAGCAAAGAGGTATACATCAGCTTTCGCAATATCAATACCGTTATGAAGATCAGTTATCCATCGGGTAGGGTAATATGCCGCTACGGATTTGATAAGCCATATTTTAAGGGGCAGCATACCCCTACCTTATCATCAGATGGTGAGTTGTTTCTGTTTAATAATAACACTACTGCACGTGAGTTGGGTGGAATATCTTATGTAACAAGGTTCGCTATTAATGGTTGCAACCTCGACAAGCAATGGGAATTTGGTTGCGATATAGATACAACAACTAATGCAGGCACTATGATAGGGGGTAGTGCTGCTGAGTTGCCGGATGGCAACATGCTGGTATGTGTAGGTAATACAGGCCGTATTTTTATTGTTTCGAGGCAGAAGCAGGTAGTATGGAATGCAGTAGCAGAAAACAAGCTTGATGGCAATGAGCAATGGGTGCCCAGCTCTGAATACAGAACTGGTTTTATAGAAATGGCACAGCTGCCGGAATTTATTTTTAGAGGCAAGTAAAATCGCTACCAGGTGACGGCTGTTATCTATAGCGGCAATGTTTTAGCCAATAAAAAAAGCCGACTAATAATTTAGTCGGCTTTTTTATTATTGGTTATAGCTTATTTAAGTTTGAAAGCTTTTTTCACTTTAGCTACATAGTCCAGTTTCTCCCATGTAAATAGCTCCACCTTTACAGTCTTGGTTTTACCATCGGCCGATTTGAATGTTTTGGTAACATTCTGCGGCTCGCGGCCCATGTGGCCATATGCAGCACACTCGCTATACATAGGCTGGCGCAGTTTCAGGCGCTGCTCTATGAAGTAAGGGCGCATATCAAATACTTCGCTTACAAGTTTAGCTATCTGGCCATCATTCATCTTCACTTTTGCAGTGTCATATGTGTTTACATAGATGCCCATTGGTTTAGCAACACCTATCGCGTAAGATACCTGTACAAGCACTTCTTCGCATACACCTGCAGCTACAAGGTTTTTGGCAATGTGGCGGGTAGCATACGCAGCAGAGCGGTCTACCTTGCTGGGATCTTTGCCTGAGAATGCGCCACCACCGTGTGCACCTTTACCACCGTACGTATCAACGATGATCTTACGGCCTGTAAGGCCTGTATCGCCGTGTGGGCCACCTATCACAAACTTACCTGTTGGGTTGATGTGGTAGTTGATCTTGTTGTTAAACAGGTGTTTGTACTGAGGGTATACTTTGATAACGCGTGGTATGAGTATATTCTTTACATCATTGCTGATGGTATCCTGCATTTTCTTTTCGGTAGCAAAATCATCGTGCTGTGTAGAGATCACGATGGTGTCGATACGCACAGGCTTGTTATCATCGCTATATTCAAGTGTCACCTGGCTTTTAGCATCGGGGCGCAGGTATTTCATCACCTTACCTTCGTTGCGTATTGCCGAAAGCTCACGCAGAAGCAGGTGCGCCATATCCAGTGCCAGTGGCATATAGTTGGCTGTTTCGTTGGTAGCATAGCCAAACATCATACCCTGGTCACCAGCACCTTGTTCTTCTTTCTTCTTTTTATCTACGCCCTGGTTAATATCAGGAGATTGTTCGTGTATTGCAGAAAGTACGCCGCAAGAGTTAGCCTCAAACATGTACTCGCTTTTTGTATAGCCTATTTTAGTAATTACATCGCGGGCAATGCTTTGCACGTCTATATATGTATTGCATTTTACCTCGCCTGCCAGTACTACCTGTCCTGTTGTTACCAGCGTTTCACAAGCTATTTTAGCGTTAGCGTCCCAGGCAAGAAAGTTATCTACCAGCGCATCAGATATCTGATCCGCTACTTTATCCGGATGTCCTTCTGATACCGACTCCGAAGTGAACAAATAAGGCATAAATTCTGGTTGTTTATTTTAATAATTGTGTGTGAAGATAAGGGTTGTAGAATAATATCTATTATTCTACAGTTACAGATTTAGCAAGGTTACGGGGTTGGTCTACATTACATCCGCGCAGTATGGCTATGTGGTATGCCAGCAATTGCAGTGGTACTATAGTAATGAGTGGTGATAATACCTCTTCAGTTGCAGGTACTTCTATCACGTGGTCGGCCAGGGCACGTATCTGAGTGTCGCCCTCGTTCACTACCGCTATAATACGTCCTTTACGCGCCTTCACCTCCTGCACATTCGATACTATTTTCTCGTAAGCGCTTTGGTTGGTAGCAAGAAACACTACAGGCATTTCTTCATCTATCAGTGCTATCGGGCCATGCTTCATTTCAGCCGCAGGGTAGCCTTCAGCATGTATATAAGATATTTCTTTCAGCTTAAGGGCACCTTCCAGTGCAACAGGGAAGTTGTAACCCCTGCCAAGGTAAAGGAAGTTGCGAGCGTCTTTATATATTTTAGCTATCTCCTGTATCTGGCTATCCAGTTTCAATACCTGTTTTATTTTATTAGGTATGTTGTCCAGCTCATAAAGTATCTCACGCACTTTCGATGTTGGTAAAGTGCCTTTGGCGTTGGCTAATTGCAGTGCCAGAAGGGTCAATATGCTTACTTGCGTTGAGAATGCTTTGGTAGATGCTACACCTATCTCCGGACCGGCATGGGTATAAGACCCGGCATGAGATACACGCGCTATAGATGAACCGATCACATTGCAGATGCCGTATATCAGCGCCTGGCGTTCTTTAGCCAATTCAATAGCCGCAAGCGTGTCCGCTGTTTCACCCGATTGAGATATTGCCAGTACTACGTCACTTTCATTAATGATTGGGTTGCGGTACCTGAACTCCGATGCGTATTCCACCTCTACAGGTACACGCGCCAGATCTTCAATCAGGTATTCACCTATAAGCCCAGAGTGCCATGATGTGCCACATGCTGTTACAAGGAAGCGTTGCGCTTTATCAATCCTGTTCATGTACTCGTCAACACCACCCAGCTTTATCCAGCCTTGTTGGGCGTTCATACGGCCACGTAGCGCATCTTCTATAGCTTTAGGTTGCTCGTATATCTCCTTCAGCATAAAATGCTCAAAGCCACCTTTTTCAATGGCTTCCAGGCTCAGCTCCAGCTTTTGCACCGCATGCGATTTCTCTACATTCGCGAGGGTCTTTATTACAAAAGTGCCGTTCCTGTCTACACGGGCATACTCCTGGTCGTCCAGGTATATCACGTTTTGGGTATACTCTATAATTGGCGATGCATCTGAAGCTATATAAAACTCACCATCACCAATGCCCAGTACCAATGGGCTACCTTTACGGGCAGCTATCAGCACATCGGGGTTGTTTTTATCCAATACTACTATAGCGTAGGCACCTACAACTTCATTCAGTGCTACACGCACGGCATCTTCCAGCGATAGGTTGTCTTGTTTTTTGATTTCTTCAATCAGGTTCACCAGCACCTCGGTGTCGGTATCCGAATGGAAAACATAGCCACGCTTGGTAAGCTCCTGCTTAATAGGTGCATAGTTTTCTATAATACCATTGTGTATAATGGCCAGGTTCTTCGATTGCGAAAGGTGAGGGTGTGCGTTTCGGTCATTCGGCTCACCGTGTGTCGCCCAGCGTGTATGGCCTATACCAATTGTAGCATCCAGAGATTGGCCGTCTGTCACTTTTTCAAGCTCGCTTACCTTGCCTGCTTTTTTATACACATTCATATCGCCGTTCAGCAGCGCTACTCCGGCGCTATCGTAACCACGGTATTCCAGCCTTTTAAGGCCTTTAAGAAGAATGGGAAAGGCTTGTTTAGTGCCTATATAACCTACTATGCCGCACATAAAGCTTATGTATTAAAGTGTTATAACTGAGAATAAGTCACGTTCAAAGCTATCTTGTAAGTGCCTGTGTTGCCACCGGCTACCATCCTGTAAGCACCCGGATAGCTTTGCGTACCATTGATACGCAAATGTAATGTATCTAGCTTGTTTACAATAGCCCTTTGCACCTCGCGGGGTAGATTAAGTTTGTATTGATTTACAGTTATGCCTGTACCCAATGTTACGGTCTTCCTGCTGCCATCCATAAAGGTCAGCGGAGCCACGTCAGTTACAGGTTCGCGGTCAAGCACAGTGTAGCTATTGCCTGCGGTATCTACACCCACAGGATATATACGCTCCGGGGGAAAGAATGTACCCGCGCTGGCATCTCCGGCAAACGATACCTGTGTGATAACGATCTCTGCACGGTTGATGATACCTGCAGGCAGGTTTTTCAGGTTGGTGAATTTCAGGTCGATAGCAGCGCCAGGCTCATTTTGCATAAATACCACTTCCGGGTTGCTGGTATTACCTATATAGCTGGCTATGGGGAAGCCGGTATACTTACGTGTTATACGGTTGAAGTGCGCACAATCTGTAGTGAAGTTGAAGAAAGCCGTCTTCGTTTCTGTGCTCCCGTTGTCGTGAAAGAAGAACTGAACGCTCGCACGCTCATATTCAGCACTACCATTCAGCCTGAAATACGTAAGCGTATTTGCTGAACTGCTGTTAGTGTCTGCCTCTATGTAAATACCATTGATATTATCAAGAAAGTCTTGCGCGGTAGAGGCAGCAGAGGCGGCATCCTTCATGTTTTGTATAAAGCCGTCTTTCAGCTTCAGGCGCAGGTGTGGTGCGCGGTTGGCACCCAGCACACTTATCGAATCACGGGTTTTATTTGGGTACAGGGTTGCAGTTTGCGATATAGCGCTACCCCTGTCTACATTTTTCTCTGTTTTAGAGTAGTACACTTCATCATCCTTCATGCCCTCTATTACACGGTAGGCAGTTACCTGCTGTGGTGCACTGGTAGCCGTAGTATCGCCCCAGCCAAAGCCACTGTATGGTAGTATGATGAATGCCGAATCTATTGTGAAGGCGTTGGCAGAAAAAACGTAGTTGGTTTTCTCTGGCAGTACCTGCATATATACCATGCCGTTTACCGTACCGCAGGTAGGGTCTGTTGCTTTGCCAATGGCATGGTGTATGTCCAGGCCTGTAATATTCAGGCTGGTTACCACGCTATCGTCTATTATAGTAGTAGCCAGCACTGTGCCTACATCGTTCAGTGTATTGGTTTTTATAGTATTCAGGTTGCCATGCACCAGGGTGTCTTCTTTACAGCTCTGTACAGTGGTTATGCCTGCTATAGCCAGCGATGCCAGCAGTATGCGGGAAATGGGTTTCAAAGTATGTTGAATTTTCAAGCGAAAATGATAAAAGATAATCTAAGACTCTGTTAAGCTTTTATACAGCTCAAACAGCGGCGTCACGTCTTCTTTCCAGCTCTCGTCATACTTCACCACTTTTTTGTAGCGGCTGGGTTTTATATCTTCTATCACTTCCTTCGGCAGGTTAGGTGCGCCTTGTATCACTACATCGGCATACTTGGCTGCGCCCATTGTTAGGGCCTGGTTGCTGCCATCTTTGTAGGCATCCAGGTCTTTTTCTTTTATCTCGTTGCTTATCAGGGCTTTTTTTACAAAGTCCGGGTTCAGCTTTTCGTTAAATTCATCGGGCATGGCTGTATATACCACTTTCGAGTAGTTGAATACAGGCTCTTTCTTATATGCCGTCTTCAGGTACATAGGCACCAGCGATGTGAGCCAGCCATGGCAATGGATCACATGTGGCGGCCAGCCAAATTTTTTCACGGTCTCCAGCGCGCTTTTGCAGAAGAATATCATGCGCTCGCCATTGTCCTCATGAAAATTATCATGCTCATCACGGAATACGGTTTTACGCTTGAAGTAATCATCGTTATCCATGAAGTACACCTGCAGCCTTGCATTAGGCAGCGAGGCCACTTTTATGATCAGAGGATAGTCATCCTTGTCAATGATTACGTTGATACCCGACAGGCGCACAACCTCGTGCAAGCGGTGGCGGCGTTCGTTGATATTGCCGAAACGCGGCATGATCACACGCACTTCAATACCTGAGTCGAAGGTCTTAACGGCCAGTTTGTTCAGTATCTGGGCAAAATCTGTAAATTCGAGATAGGGCGAAAGCTCGTTGGCAATGATTAGAACACGTTTTTTGTCTGCAGACATGCGGTACTATTAGATTATAAAAACCAAGAAAAATTCAGAACTTGCCTGAAATTGTCTGCAAAATTACGAAAATATTAAATTCCAAACCTTTACTTTAAGCGTTCGGCCCATTAAATCTCCTTTATGATCGTATTCAAGCATATTGCCAAGCTGCAAGCTCACCTGCAACAGCAAGGCACTAATATAGGTTTTGTTCCCACTATGGGCGCGCTGCACGCAGGCCATATCTCGCTCATCAGCAGGGCGAAACAGGATGGCGGCCTGGTGGTGTGCAGCATTTTCGTAAACCCTACACAGTTCAATGATCCCGCAGATTTTGAGAAATACCCCAGCTCTTTGCCACAGGATATGGAGATGCTGGCCGAAGCCGGTTGCGATGTGTTATTCGCACCGTCTGTAGCCGAAATGTACCCTGGTGGTGCTGCCGCTACCATTAGCTACGATTTCGGATATGTAGAAACCCTGCTGGAAGGTGCGCACCGCCCCGGCCATTTCAAAGGGGTAGGGCAGGTAGTGGCCCGCCTGCTGGATATTGTAAAGCCGCATACCATGTACCTGGGCCAAAAAGATTATCAGCAATGCATGGTGCTTACCCAATTGGTAACCATGCCCGGCGTACACCCCGCTAAGGTAGCAATAGTACCCACTCTACGCGAGGCCGACGGGCTGGCCATGAGCTCGCGCAACCGCCGCCTTACCGAGCCCCAGCGGGTAATAGCCGCCCTCATCTACCAATGCCTGGTATCTATACAAGCGAAAAAAGATAGTGGCAACTTCACTGTAGTGCAGAAAGAATGCAACGACATACTGAAAGCTAAAGGCTTTGAGCCCGACTATATAGCCATCGCCGACGCTGAAACACTAGCGCCGCTGGAAAACTACGACGCAACCCGCCCTATGGTAGCACTCATAGCCGCCAAAATTGGTGAGATAAGGCTGATAGATAATATGGTGCTGTAAGTATTGGCTGATGCAAGAACCTACAAATGATAAGTTGAAAGACTTTTTTGAAGAAAGTACGACTTTGGAGCAGATGTCAGCGTTTCTAAGGTATTGGAAGGGGCAGGGTGTCACACAGGATGATATGAAAAAACGGCTTGAGACGTTTCGTAAATCAGCTAGTAAACAGACTGAAGACAGCGTACTTGAAATGCTAGATATCGTTGAAGGATTTTGTAAAAAGGAGTTGCTTGTATGGTAACTATTGACTGCATATTCAAACTAAATCACTTCAAAAAAGGATTGCTAAACGCAGGGTCATTTACAAATACGGAATCATCCATTGTACGCAGAAAAACAATGATGCTGCGTTTTTCTTTATCGCTCAGGTGCACACCACCCCTGTGTGCCAGCCCCATACGGCTATCTATATGCTTGCTGCCCTTCACCCCTGTGCTGTAGAAGTCCAGCACTTCTTCCAGCGTATTAAAACGCCCATCGTGCATATACGGCGCGGTAAACGACAGGTTGCGTACCGATGGTATTTTGAATGCCCCCATATCCGCCGCCTGTTGTGTTATGCCATAGCGTCCTTTATCGGCAGGCATGGTGTCCAGGCCGTTATTGCTAAAGCCGGTGATGGTACCCAGCGGGTCGGCATCGGTGCTGTGGCAGTGCAGGCAATCGCCTTTGGTCATATCATTCATCAGCGTCAGGCCCTCTGCTTCTTCTTTTGTAAAATAGTCCAGCCCGTTGGTCACCCTGTCGTATTTCGATCGGTAAGAGAGCAACGTACGTTCAAACTGGGCTATGGCTTTTGCTACCAGCACACTGTCGATAGTGGCATCGCCAAATGCAGCTTTAAATTTCTTGCGGTACAGCCCGCTGTTCTTTATCCGCTGTATAGCTACAGGCCACGAGATGTTCATCTCATCGTGCGCCCGCAGCGGGTGAAACACTTGCTCTTCTATAGATACGGCCTTGCCATCCCAAAATAGGCTGGGATACCATGCCAGGTTGAATAAAGGCAGCGTATTCCGCTTTTGCTTTGCGCCAGTTATGCCAGCGCTAAAGCTATTAGGCCCGTCACTAAATGCTGCCGACTGTTTATGGCAACTGCCGCAGGCAAAACTGCTGTCACCGCTCAGTATGGGGTCGTAAAACAAATGCCTGCCCAGGTCTACGCCTTCTTTGGTAACGGTATTGGTGGCGCTGGCAGGCATGGCCGGGAACAGAGATAGGTCTGGAAAACGGTAAGGGGTAGCCTTATGGGGTATCCTGAAGCTCAGGATGCCCCATAAGGCTACTATGCAAATTAACGCAGGCCTCACTGCTAGTTGTTTAGGATAACGGGGAAGGTCTCGCTTTTTAGGTTGGTCTTTACCTTCAGCCGGTACATGCCAGGTGGCAGGTCGGCAATATTTATCCAGAATTTGGTGGGACTCAATCCATAGCGCCGCACTACTTTGCCGCTGGCATCGGTCAGCGCCATTTCTTCTATTATGTGGTAGTCGTTTCGCTTCTCGGCTTCTATATGCACTATACCTGTAGTTGCAGTAGGGTATACATTCAGGTATTTGGTCTGTTGCGCATCCTTTACGGTATGCACAAAGGTCATGTGGGTAATGATGTTGTCTATCAGCCAGCCTTCTTTGCTACTATCCACACCATCGGTCAGTATCCTGAAACGGAAAGCTATAGAGTCTTGCGACCACACGAAAGAGGTACTGAAACACAGCCATATATCACGCCAGTTGCTGTCTACACCACTAAAGGCGTCATCGCCCGATGGCAGTGTATCATGGTTCAGCGTATCAAAGCCATAGAATTTGTATACGTATGGGCTGGTAAAGGCATTCAGCCATGTTTGTCCGCTATCCAGCGAAAACTCCACAATACCGCCATCATTCTTTTTATCAAAGTCTATTTTCTGCTTCCATTGCAATGCCATTACACCTCCTTGCGAAGACGGCTTTTTGATACCGAATACAAATGCAGAGCTGTCGTTGCTTGGGTAGGGATTCAGTGTGTCGGTTACGATGGCATTAGGTAGTGTAGCTGCACTGTCAAATATCACCTTCTGTGGTGGGCCTATCTGCCAGCAGTTGGGTACGTTGGTGTTGGGCACAAGGGTTACAATAATGGAGTTGTTGGGGTTGGTGTTGGCACCGTCAAAGTATTGCACATACTGCTGCGCTTGGGCAGTTAGTGAAATGGTCAGGAAAAAGATGAAGGGTAAGATTCTGTTCATAGGCTTTGTTCTGGTTTTATTAGCACAAAGATATATATGCCCCATCTGTTTATATGTGTCCAATTGTCATAGTAACGTAAGTATGAGATTAAAACTATTATAGTAGGAAACCTTACTGTTGGATATAAATAAAGCCAGCCGACTGGCTGGCTTTATTGCTCATGGTATTTAGTTCAACTTATTTACTACTCTTCATCATCACTGTCCTCTTCAGCAGCTTCAAGGTTAATGTCGTTTTCGGCTATACCAGTCAGCGTTTCATCCGCTTCTTTTTCCTCGCTCAGCGTTTGGCCCAGTATTTCTTTGGCTTCATCCAGCCCCAGTGTTTTAGCCAGTTGCGCAAGGCCGCCGTATGTAGCTATCTCATAGTGCTCTATCTTCTGTGCGGCCAGTATCAGGCCTACGTCGCGGGTAGCTGTGCCGGCATCGGTGTCTTCTATGATGCCTTTACCTTCTTCTACCAGGCCATCCATTGCGTCGCATTTCTTTGCTTTTGGTGTTTCGCCAACCGATGCAAATACTTGTTCCAGGCGCTCAACATGCGTCTTTGTTACTTCCAGGTGCTCCGCAAACGCATTAGCCAGTTCTGGCGATGATGCAGCTTTCTGCATTTTAGGTAAGTTCTTTACCAGGTGTTTTTCCGCCCAATAAATATCTTTCAGTTCATCTTTAAAGAAATCCAGCAGCATCGATTCATCTGATTTTTGTGCTGCTTGTTTTTTAGGTGCTGCTTTTTTTGCAGCGGTCTTTTGCGGGGCCATAGTTTTTTTAGCGGCGGCTTTCTTAGCCGGCATCTTTTTGCTTGCTGCTTTTTTTGGTGAAATTGTTTTAGGCATGGTTCTGATTTTTTTGTTTGTATAACTAAAACCATGCCTGCAAAAGCGCGCCACATAAAACTTAACCCAATAGTTTTACGAGTTGGTCGGCTATGTAGTTTACATAATACAGTTGCACTTTTTCCGGCGCTTTTTGTTCACAGGCAATTTTTGCAGCTTCCATTACCTTTCCCTCATAAACTATTGCGTAGTATGCATATATTTTTCCTTCCGATTCCGGTACGGGCGTTGCATATCCTGTAACGGCTATAGCCCAGTGGCTGCTGTAGTTGCTGCCTACACTTATAGCCATGTCTATCGCCATTTTTTGCGATACGCAGTTGCAGGCTATGGCGTGTATAGGATCTATGTTCAGATGGCGCGTTTTCTGCTCCAGGTTGTAGGCTGTGATGCCACCCTGGAAGAATTGTATGGCATTATCTGCGGATGATAAAGCTGCCTGCAAAAATCCTGATGTAACACTCTCGGCTACCGCTATGGTCTCCTGCTTTTGCAATAATGCCGTAGCTATGCTTTCTATCGATTTTGCGTGAAACATAATATGCCCAATTGTGAATCATCACAAAAAAATAATACCGACAATAACTTGCCAGTTGTGCTTTGTTGATGGCATGGTCATTTCGACGAGTTCATTGCGAAATGATTTATGATGCAGAAAACGAAATACACTTTTTTCAAACGGAACGGACTCAGCATTGTAGTGTTGATATTGATGGTCCTTTCCCTTGCCGGACAGTTTTTTACAGGCCGTTGCGAAAAGAATGATGCGCGCAGAGAAGAGGGGCGGCCCAAACTTAGCATAATACAGTATGCACAAAGCGGCCATTTTATACAGGCTACATTCGAGAACTGGGAAAGCGAGTTTTTGCAGATGGCGCTATATGTTATGCTTACCATATCGCTTCGTCAACTTGGTTCGTCAGAGTCAAAAAAGCTGGATGAAAAAGAGGAAGTAGACCGTGAACCACAACCGCATCCCAATGCGCCCTGGCCGGTAAAAAAAGGCGGGCTGTGGTTGAAGCTTTATAGCAATTCCTTATCTATTGCATTCATGCTGTTGTTCCTTATGTCGTTCTTGCTACACTTCTATGGTAGCCTCAAAAATCATAATGAAGAACAGTTGGAGAAGGGATTACAACCGGACGCATGGCCGGAGTATATACAGTCTGCAAAGTTTTGGTTCGAATCATTCCAGAACTGGCAGAGTGAGTTCCTGGCTGTGGCTTCTATTGTTATACTCTCCATCTGGCTGAGGCAAAAAGGCTCTCCGGAGTCCAAGCCTGTAGATGCACCGTACCACGAAACCGGTTCTGCATAATGAGAATTAAAAAAGCAACCCGATTGTATTGTGGCACCAGCAATATTATGCTGCCGGTACGTAATAAAACATTTTTCCCAGCCGAATACCGGAATAAAAGCCGCCTTACATACTATGCCTCGCTTTTAAATAGTCTTGAGGTAAACAGTACATTTTACAAATTGCCTTTACCACGAACGGTTGCGCGTTGGGTGGCTGAGGTACCGGATGATTTCCGTTTCACATTCAAGCTGTGGCGGGAAGTGACGCATGCTAAAGGTTTTTTGTATGATGATAATCAGATAGACGCATTTTTGAATGCAGTGCATCCGGCAATTGTGAAAGCAGGGTGCCTTCTGGTTCAATTCCCGCAAAGCATCAAATTCTCGCAGATACGGAGGGTAAATGTATTGCTACAATATCTAACGACGCACAAGTTATATGAGGGTTGGAAACTTGCTGTAGAATTTCGTGATGCATCTTGGTATAACGATACCGTATGGGAAATGTTGGACAAGTATGAGGTCGCTGTTGTACAGCATGATATGCCTAGATCTACAACACCTGATATAGACCTTGTTGCAGCTGTTGCTTATCTAAGGTTTCATGGGCAGGCGGGCGATTATCGTGGTAGCTATCCCGATGATGTGTTAGCAGACTATGCATCATACATCAAACAACTGCTGAAACAGGGTAAAGATGTGTATGTCTATTTCAATAATACGATCGGTGGTGCCATTCATAATGCACTTGATCTGCAAAAATTATTATGATGTCCGGTGTTTCCACCTGGCATGCTTTAGTATGTTGTCTTCCCCGTAATTTAGATGTATGGAACAGATCAGTTGGAAGGATTTTGAGAAGGTAGAATTACGTGCGGGAACAATAATAGAGGTGCAGGAATTTCCACAGGCGCGTAAGGCGGCCTACAAGCTGCATATCGACTTTGGTGACTTGGGCACCCGATGGAGCAGCGCGCAGATAACCATGCATTACACACCCGAAGCACTTATTGGCAGGCAGGTTGTAGCCGTTGTCAATTTCCCTGAAAAACAGATAGCCACATTTATGTCGCAATGCCTGGTCACTGGCTTTGCCGATGCTAATGGTGATATAGTGCTGACCGCTTTAGACAAGCCTGTGCCCAATGGCAGCAAGCTTTGTTGATGCATGTTTCTCCTCTGCCGTAGGGTTTTCCCAGCTTTTTCTATGCTGTTAGGTGTTACTACTTGCAACAATCTACTGGGTTTATTTGATTATTGTTTTAAAAAATAGTATATTTGCTATAGTAAATGAATCCAGTATACCCTATAAAAGCAGTTGTTGCGCCGCAAAAGCCTCAATTTTCTATGTCGTTGACTGCCAGTTTTTTACGCTGGGGAGAAGTAGGGAAGCACAAAAAAACGCAACAAAACGCAACAAAAAATTATTGTCACTACCTTTGCCTCGCTTTGATGAGGTTCGTTTATATATGCACATTCCTGCTGGCATTGCTGGGTAGCACACATGCTATGGCTCAGGCTGTGCCCGATACCAGTATGAACCAGGTAATACCTGATGCCGCCCGCGCCCATGCCGATAGTGTGCATGCCAGCGATACCATACCTCAAAATCTGGGCACAGGCTTCTTTACCGACACCCTCAGTCAGGCCAACGATAGTATCAGTCTGGTGCTGAAGCCCAAAGTATTTGAGCCTAATCCTAAAAAAGCAGGTCTTTACTCAGCTATATTGCCGGGTGCAGGCCAGCTATACAACCGTCAGTATTGGAAGCTCCCTATTGTGGCTGCTATAGTAGGTGGCACGGGTTACCTGATCGTAAAGAATAATGAAGAGTACCGCAAATGGCGGCGCATATACGTTGGCCGTCTCGACCTGGACCCCAACACCAATGATAATGAGCGGTATAGTACCGTAACCATAAAGCAATTGCAGGACGATGCCAAGCGCAAGCTGGATATGAGTGTACTATATGCAGCCCTTGGCTATATGGTGCAGGTAATGGATGCGGTCGCTTCGGCCCACCTCAAAAATTTTGATATATCACGTGATATATCTATGCAGTTCAAGCCTATGGTACATCCCAATGGTATGGGTTTCGGGCTGGCCATGAATTTCAAGTAGTACCCTGTTGGCACCGGAAGATTTACAAGTTTTATTTCACGGGCCCTTGCGCTAATTTTACACCATGCTGCACAGCAAACCCAAAGAAGATAAGCACCTGCACAAAGGCCTCCGCAACCAGTTGGTAGAACTACTGAAAGAGAAAGGTATTAAGGATGATCGTGTGCTGGCAGCCATAGGCAAGATCCCTCGCCACTTCTTCCTCGATCCGGCTTTTGAGCGCATTGCGTACGAAGACAGGGCATTCCCTATTGTAGCCGATCAAACCATATCCCAGCCGTACACCGTAGCGTATCAATCACAACTGCTGGAGCTTAGGAAATTCGATAAAGTGCTGGAAATTGGTACTGGTAGCGCATATCAATCTTGTGTGCTTGCAGAGCTGTGCAATCGGGTATTCACTATAGAGCGCCAGAAAGCACTATTCGATTTTGTGAATGATTTCTTCTTTATGAAGAACTACCATAACATCCGCCGCATATATGGCGATGGCTTTATTGGTTTGCCATCCTACGCTCCGTTCGATAAGATCATCATAACAGCCGCCGCGCCTTATGTGCCACCTAAGCTTGTAGAACAACTCAAGCCGGGCGGCATTATGGTAGCACCTGTGGGTGATGATTCAGGACAAAAAATGCTGCGCATACGTAAGGATAAAGAAGGTAATGTGACTGAAGAAGAACTGGGTGATTTCAGCTTCGTGCCCATGCTCGGCGGCAAGAACCAATCGCAGGGCTAGTTTGTTTTTATAGCTTTTATATTCCGCCGTATGCCCTTCCACTTGGGCCTGCTCATTGGCGATGATTTGAATGTCTTGCGGAAAGCCTCTTCGCTCATCTCCTCCCATTGGCTGAGTGACAAGTTGAGCACCTCTGGTATTGGCGTAAAGTGTGGTTCGGTATTGGGTTGGGAGAACCGGTTCCAGGGGCATACGTCCTGGCATACATCGCAGCCAAACATCCAGCCCTGCATCTTACCCGCAAACTCATCGGGTATCAGTGCGTCTTTGAGTTCTATAGTGAGGTAGGATATACATTTACTGCCATCGACCTCTGTTGGCGATACGATGGCCTGGGTAGGGCAAGCATCTATACATCGGGTACAAGTGCCACAGTGGTCGGTAGTGAAGGGTGCATCGGCAGCAAGGTCAAGGTCGGTAATGAGGGTAGCTATAAAGAAGAATGAGCCAGCATGGCGTGTCAGCAGGTTGCCGTTCTTGCCCACCCAGCCAAGGCCACTACGTACGGCCCAGCTACGTTCCAGAACTGGGGCGCTGTCTACAAAACCACGGCCATCTACATCCCCAATATGCTCTTTGATGTAGGCCAGCAGTTGGTTCAGCTTCTCGCGGATGACGTAGTGGTAGTCGGTGCCCCAGGCATACTTAGCAATGTGTGGCGCATCAGGCTGTTGCTCTGCTGATGGGTAGTAATTGAGTAGTAGGGTAATGACAGACTTAGCCCCGGGTACCAGCTTTGCAGGGTCTATACGCAGGTCGAAGTGGTTCTCCATATACTGCATATTGCCCTGGTGGCCTTTGCTCAGCCATTTCTCCAGCCTGCGGGCATCGTCATCAAGCTGCACAGCTTTGGCTATGCCGCACGACATAAAGCCCAAACGCCGGGCCTCTTGTTTGATGAGTACTGTATGTTTGTCTGCTTGCAATGTTAGTCCTTTACAGGCTTTACCTCTACCCCGCGAATTTCCGAAAGTCTGCTGATATAATCTTTAGCATGCTTTGTGGGGATGCCGGCCACCACGCTGCAAAATAGTTGCAGGTCTTGTTTGTAAATGGTAGCCTCGCTTTGCTTAAGCAGGTACATCACCTCGCTCATGCCCGGATAGTCGAACTGTAGTTCTACTTTCTCCTCTATCCATCTTTCGGTGAGGGGAGCGCCGGTAAGCGCATCGGCAGTAGCGGTCTTATAAGCATTAATAAGGCCGGGTACGCCTAGTAAGGTGCCGCCAAAATAGCGGACTATCACTACAAGCACATTAACAAGCCCTGCACTGTCTATTTGCCCAAGTATAGGCCTGCCAGCGCTGCCTGAGGGTTCGCCATCGTCGTTGGCGCGGTATTGGGTGCCGTCGGTGCCAAGGCGGTAGGCGTAGCAATGGTGGTTGGCTTTGGGGTGTTCCTTCTTTAATGCCTGCAGCTTATCCTTTACATCCTGTACCGATTGTATGGGATATGCGAATGCAAGAAACTTGCTACCCCTGTCTTTGAACTCGGCAGTGGTGTTAGCTGCCAGCGTACTGTATTTATATACCTCATCCATAGATATCGCCCAATGCTGTTAGCAGTATAGCTGCCAGCGACAAAACTAAGCCTAATATGCGCAGAGGAGATGCTTTTTCTTTAAATACAAGAATGGCACACAAAGCACTAACCAGCACAATACCGATATTATTGACTGTGATAGCAGCAGCGCTTTGTAGAGGACCGTCATTCAGCAGGCGTACAAGGTAGTATATAGAAAAGTAGTTGGGTATACCCAGTAATATACCGGCTACAATGTTTCGGTACTGTAGCCTGGTCTTGGTGCGTATCATTACTATAGTTGCTATAATTGTGCCTGCGATGCCTGCTGTTGCAAATACGTGTATAGTGTATATGACAAGCGAGTTGGTATCAGTAATGTATTTATTTTCTACAAAAGTTACCAGCGTATCCAGCAGGCCGCTACTTATAAAAAGTAACGCAGGTAATAATAATGACTGGCCTTGCTTGCCATCTTCCTTGACACGGGTAGTAAAGTAAACTGCAGGGAAAGCAATCAGAATACCTGCAATTTTAAGTGCCGTCAGCTTTTCGTTATAGAGGAATACTGCAAAGACTACCGGTATCACCAGGGATAGCTTGTTGGCTACTGTGGTGGTGGTGATACCATCTTTTACGGTACTATATGCTATCAGGTTGAAGATACTAACGAACATTATCCCCATTAGCAAACCCCAGGGCAACCATGCGTGCGAAAGACTTTGTGCGCCTACGGGGAAACTGCCGTGCAGTATACTGCCAACTACCATACACGTCCAGTAGTTGACTACGATGGCTTGCAGGTTATCTATTCTATACCTTGGAAATACTTTGAAGAATATGAATAGAATAGCATTAAAAAAAATGGTGAGCGCCAGGTATATCATGCTTACTTCTATTATAATTCCATGCCCTGAACATAGGTGTATGGCGCTTTGTTGTTGATATGCAATTGCAGTACATCACCGCTGAGTTCAGTTTCATACATCAAGGTAGCATCGGGTAGTGCCGGTGCTGTAATACCTTCGGGGATGTCGGCTTTGGCAACAAATATCCTTGCTTCGTCCCAAAGGCCATGTTCAATATAGCTATTCAATAAATGAGCACCTCCTTCCACTATCAGCGAAAGTATGTCTGCTTTATGCATTTCTTTCAGTAGTTCATTTATCAAATTATTACCAAAGTCGAGACGCAGATACCGTACGTTATACTCCTGTTTATCCAGCCTGCTGTTCACTATCCATGTGTGCGCTTCTGTGTCAAATATTCGATGCGTTGTAGGTAGGTTAAGATGTTCGTCTAATACAATGCGAAGCGGCTGCTTGCCATGCCACAGCCTTGACGTTAACTGCGGGTCATCGCTCATGGCGGTATTAAAGCCCACCATGATGGCAGCTTCTTCCGTGCGCCATTTGTGCAGCAATTGCTTGCTGTATGTATTGCTTAGCTGGTAGCGTGTGCGGTTGAGCGGTGCAAAGAGCCCGTTAGTAGTTTGTGCCCATTTGAGGATGATGTATGGGCGATGTTGTGTATGCATGGTAAAGAACCGCCTGTTGAGCCATAGTCCTTCTTTGTCAAGCACACCTACAGTAATGTCCACACCGTTTTGGCGGAGTATTTCAATACCTCTGCCGCTCACTTTCGCAAACGGGTCGGCATTGCAGATGACAACTTTCTTCACCCCTTCGGAAACTATGCGAATGGCGCAGGGAGGTGTTTTGCCAAAATGTGCACAAGGCTCCAGGCTAACGTACATGGTACTTTCGGGTACCAGATGTTTGTCTGCTGCGGCAACACTATTAAAACAATTTACCTCAGCATGCGGCTGGCCATATTGCTGATGCCAACCCTCACCTATGATGCGGCCATTGTATGCGAGTACGGCACCTACCATAGGGTTAGGGGCTACATAGCCTTTGCCTCTTTCGGCAAGCTCCAGGCAGCGTTTTATAAATATTGCATCATTTGGCACCATGCAAAGGTACAAATGGTATCTGCAAGATGTTAGTACCGGGCTTACCTTTGTGGCGATGTTGAGCTATAATGATGCTTTTTACCAGTTAAAGAACAGATTGCAACCATTGTATGATGCACAGGAAGCGGCGGCTATTGCACATGAATTGCTGGAGCACGTAACCGGATTGAGCAAACTGCAACGGCTATCACAAAAAGATGAATTGCTGAATGATGCACAGCATGAGCAATATGTACAGTCATCAGCCGGGCTGGCAGAGGGTAAGCCCCTGCAATATGAGCTGGGTTATGCCTGGTTTATGGGCAGAAGATTTGAGGTAAATGAACATGTGCTGATACCACGCCCTGAAACAGAAGAGTTGGTGCAATGGATAATAGATGATAACAAAACCGCCACCGATATGAAGATACTGGATGTAGGCAGTGGCAGTGGTTGCATTCCTATATCATTGAAGCTGGCATTACCCGATGCTATGATAACGAGTTGTGACATTAGTGAGCAGGCATTAGTGGTAGCACGTAAAAATGGAGATGATGCCCAGGCGGATGTTGAGTGGTTACAACTTGATTTCCTGAATGAGCAACGGCAAGAGGCATTGCCGGGGTTTAACATAATAGTATCCAACCCGCCGTATATACCAGCAGGAGAAGAGAAAACACTTCATGATAATGTGGTGAAATATGAACCACACCTGGCCCTATTTGTGCCAGATGATGATGCCTTATTGTTTTACAAGGCAATAGCCATGTTTGGTAAGCAGCATCTATTGCAGGGCGGCGCCATATATTGCGAATTGCATGTAGACTATGCGGTAGCTACAAAAACTATGTTTATAGAGGAAGGGTATACCCAGGTTAGCCTGAAGGAAGATATGCATGGCAACCTGCGCATGTTAAAAGCTATGGCATAAAAAAGCAGGCTGTGAAAACAGCCTGCCAAATCATCCTTACTAAACTACTATCGTTGGATAGCTACTTTTCTAGCTACTTTCCAGTCTCCGGCTTGTATCATCAATACATAGTTGCCTGCTGGGTATGAGCTAACGTCTGTTTGCAATGCATTCAGGCCGTTGGTTAATTGTTGTTGTGTTTGCATGAGCACCTTGCCTGTCAGGTCTACTATTGCTATGTTAGCTTTAGCTGCAGCTTTCATGTTCAGCAGCATAGTCACATTGGTACTTGCAGGGTTAGGGAATACGTTCAGGTCATTACCAGCACCAGTTACATCGTTTACTGAGTTTGGAGCAACAGGTTTAGCTTGTACGATCCTTTTGCGGATACCTATTTTAGCGCCACCCGCACCTGTTGTAGCATGGATCACTTCCATTACATATATATTAGTGTCGGTAGAGAGAATGAAGTATGTAAAAGTATCCAAAGCATAAGTTGTGCCCATAGGTGCGCCGTTAGATTTCCAGTTTCTGCCTATCATGTTTATAGAGCTATCAAGAGGATAGTTGCGGTACTGTGCTGTATCGCCATCAATTTTATGCAGTTTGGCAATGCCGATATTATGGTTGCTCAGGATACCGGTGTATGCATATTTCATGCCCGGCATCACATCATCCATATAGCGTGTGAAAGCGAAATCCCAGGTGTTGTTGCCCGGCTCACGGTCAAGTACTGTATTGCTTGCGATATCGTAGTAAGCAAACAGTTTGTTGGTATAGTTAGCCGTAGAAATAGTTTGTGTATTTGTAGTGCCGCTACCATCTATTGGCCTTACATGGAATTTCCATGAAGTTGGTTGAGTTGTTTTAAACTCTTCGATCCAAACCTGATAGTGTCCATTGGGTGTAGTTACCAGATATATGCTATCACCTTTGATGTAGTGTGTAGCACCCGGGCCAAAGCCATCATATTTGCCCCAGCCAAAATCCAGCATGCCGCTTGGGTTGGCATTTTGGTTGAAAGCACCTGTTTCGTAAGTAGTGATTGAGTTGTATAACGGGGTAGATTTTTTACCAACTGTGTCAGCTACCAGGTTGTTACCAAAGTTGCCTGTAGCTTGTTTGTTCAGGCTGTAGACACTCACGCCAGCTGTGCTTGCATGGTTGGCATGTATCGCATAAGCGCCTTCGATAGGGCCCATAGAAAATGCGAGGTGCCAGTTGCTGTTCGTTTCGATTTTTGAAGTGCCAGTACCCAGATGGTAATATACATCATTGGCAAAAGTTGTACCTGATGGTTGTACAGCCATAGATACAGTATCGTGAATCCACGCAGGCAGCTGTGCGTTCGCGATACTTGTTGTTGCGATAGCCGCAACTGATAATATGTAACGAAGTTTCATGAAAAATGAATTTTGCTGCGAAGCTACATGCGGCTTATTTTTCAGACAATTTTTTGACGCACAGTTTCCCATATTTTACAGGCTTTTTCCTGATTTTATAAACAGAAAAACGATTTTGTCATGCTTGTGTCAGGCTATTGTCATAGTAGTGTAACGAGCATGTTATGCGAGGGAATTAAACTGTATGTGTTAGTGAGAGGTAAGAAGCTTAAATTTGGCACATCAATAAACTATAACTTATGAAATACTATGCACTTGCTTTGATAGCTGCGGTAAGTTTTGCGGCCTGCAACAACGAAGCAAAAACAGAAGAGACAACTACAGAAACTACTGCAACGGAAATACCTGCTACAGAGCAAGTAGCTGCAGCAGGACCGGTAGACCCTGTATGTAACATGACTAAAGATGCTACTTGGACGGAGTACACAGTAAACGGTGCTGACACAGTATGGTTCTGTAGTGAAACCTGCAAGACTGCATACCTCGGTAATCCGGCTAAATATTCAGCCGCTACAACCAATTAATTATCGGTTCTTTCGCTAAAGGCTCATTTGTGGTAAGCAAATGAGCCTTTAGCGTTCTTACCTAATTTATACCAATGGCCAAAGAGCACGCACTGATAAATGATGTATACCTCCTTGAAAAGTTTTCTGGCAAAGGTGGATGGACATATGCGCGTATACCGGAGGTGCGGGCTAAAAAGAATACGCCATTTGGCTGGAAGAAAGTAAAAGGCAGTATCGATGGCTACGAAATCAGGCAGTTTCACCTGATGCCGATGGGGAATGGCATACTCATGCTACCTGTGAAGGCAGATATAAGGAAGAAGATAGGTAAGAAGGCCGGAGATAAAGTACATGTTGTTTTATATGCCGATAACGATGCCATAGAGGTGCCGGCAGAACTGCAACAATGCCTGGACGATGAGCCGGCTGCGTTAAGGTTCTTCAACAAGCTGAGTGATAGTGAGAAGAGGTACTATATACAATGGGTATATACAGCCAAGCGAGAAGAGACAAGAATATCCCGTTTGGCAAAAACCATCAACCGCCTTGTGGCCGGGCTAAAGATGTATGATAAAGCTGAAGAAATGTAATGGATGATATTATTTCAAAACAGCAAAAAATCGTTAATGTTGGTATTTTTCTATTTCAACTAAACGTTTTTAAATCTATATTTGGTAAGTACTAAACTAATGAGCCATGTCGATACTATCAGGAGGCAACAAAAAAGACAAAAAAGGTGCTAAAGGCGCTAAAAATAATCTGCTGGCAGGCAAAGGGAATACGAAAACAGCTAAGCCCGCACCGGGCCTTGCTAAAAAGCCGGTGAAGACAGGTGGCACACGCGGTAGCTAAAACGCTATTGAAACGGAAAGCCCCGATAGTATTGCTATCGGGGCTTTTTTATGCTGTTGTCGGGCAATCTAGTTGATGCCGTCTGTTGTTACTTCTTTGGCTATTTTTTTCACCAGTCCTTGCAATACTGAGCCGGGGCCTACTTCGGTAAAGCGTGTAGCGCCGTTCTCTACCATTTTTTGCACAGTTTGTGTCCAGCGTACAGGTGCTGTCAGTTGGTTGATCAGGTTCTGGCGTATCATTGCCGGGTCGATATAAGGATGCGCGTCTACGTTTTGGTATACAGGGCATGTTGGGTTGCCAAAAGGAGTGTTAGCTATGGCCAGTTCCAGTTCTTCGCGTGCAGGCTCCATTAGTGGCGAGTGAAAAGCACCGCCTACAGGCAGCTTTAAAGCACGCTTGGCACCTGCTGCTTTCATTTTTTCGCAAGCCAGGTCTATGCCTTCGTTACTGCCGCTTATCACCAGCTGACCGGGGCAGTTGTAGTTAGCAGCTACTACCACCTGATCGGTAAATTCTTTACATATCTCTTCTACTCTAGCATCATCCAGTCCCAGTACTGCCGCCATGGTAGACGGGTTGATCTCGCAGGCGCGTTGCATAGCAGCGGCACGTTTGGCTACAAGCCTCAAACCATCTTCAAAGCTCAATACTTTATTGGCAACCAATGCCGAGAACTCACCCAAAGAGTGACCGGCAACCATATCAGGATGCAGATCGGGTGTGGTGAGGAAAAGGATAACAGAATGCAGGAAGATGGCAGGCTGTGTTACTTTGGTTTGTTTCAGGTCTTCGTCGCTACCTGTAAACATTATGTCGGTAATGCGGAAACCAAGTATTTCGTTGGCCTGCTCAAAATATTCTTTCGCCAGTGAGTTGCTCTCGTAGAGGTTTTTGCCCATACCTGAGAATTGTGCGCCCTGGCCCGGAAATACAAATGCGTGCTTCATGTATATGTTCTTTTACGGGGCTAAAGTAAAACCATTCGGGCAATGTGCCAACTGTGTGTGCGTAAGGTATTATGGCGATATAAATGCTTGTGATAAGATATTGAGAGATACAAGCTTAATTTTGAAGTATGAAATGGAATGATTTAACCAGTGAAACACAGCTGGAAGTGATAAAAGAAGAAAGCAAGCAACAGCCTGTTGTCATCTTTAAACATAGTACACGCTGCTCTATCAGCAGTATGGCAAAAGGCAGGCTGGAGCGAGCAGAGGAGCCTGCGGGTATTAAATTCTATTATCTGGACCTGATCGCATACCGCAACATATCTAATAAAATAGCGGAGGATTTTCAGGTGCATCATGAGTCGCCACAGATACTGATGCTGAAAAATGGCGAATGTGTATATGATGAAAGCCATAATGGCATTGATATGTACGATATTGAAGAGCAGGCTAAGAGCGCTTAGTGCGATTCCCTTATTTTTGAGGTATGAAATACATACTGTTTATCCTTTGCTGCGTAATATTCACCAGTTGCTCGGCACAGCGTATCAAGGTTCAGAAAGCAAGCGGCGGCGATGTGCATGCTAATTGCACCGATTGTGTAAAAGTCCGTATCAAGAACAGGGGGGTAGATCCGATAAGCAAGGTAGTATTGACCACAGAGGGTGGCGAATATCATTTCGACGGTATAAAGCCCGGTAAGGCCGGGGTATTCAAGCTGGCTAAAAAGCTTTGTTCTTGCGGGTATGGGCTAGAGATACATTATGTCCGTTCTGCTAAGAACGCAACAGTAATTACGCGCAATTGCCAAAATATAATGCCCTGCACTGATTATTTTGCAGGTAATGCAGAGGTTGTAATAAAAGCTGATAAGCTGCCGGAAGACCTGACATCTAAAGAAGCTAAACGTGTGAATGTAGATGTAGAGATCAGGAACTACGATATAGGCACAAAATAATAGCTATACTTTCTTCCCCTTCCATCTACCGCTTTTCAGGTATGTGAAACTGATAAGCAACAGGGAACCCCAGTATACAAACTCGGAGCCCCATGCCCAATGCAGCGGCAGGCGCATGCGTTCGATGACCACATAGCAATACACCAGATAGGTTGATACACAAGTTATCTCAATAGCGAGGTTAGTGAGGGTATTGCCTGTACCCACCACACCGTTGAACATAACGGTAGAGATGGCCATAAGCAAGGTGGCTACAGTTATTATTTGCAGGCTTGGTTTGGCAAATGCCACTAACGATGGGTCGTCGCGATACATGGACAGGAAGGTGTCTGAGAACCCCAGCAACAGCACGCAGATAGCCAAAGTGAACACAAAGCTGATAATACCCACTTTGGTAATTACAGGTATGACCATGCGCTGCTTACCCTGTCCTATCACGTTGCTAACCATGGTATTGCAAGTACTTGCAAAAGCCCAGGTACTGATGCTTACGATGCCAAATACGCTACGCAGTATCTGCGAAGAAGCTAACTCACGGTCGCCAAGGTGCTCAACAAAAATGAAAAATACCTGCCAGCCACCTATGCTGAATAGATACTGAACGATAAGTGGAGAAGAGACCTTCAGCATTCGCCTGGATAGCTCAATATCAAAATTCAGATAGCGGCGTATTGGATATTCTTTGTGCAACTGCTTGAAGTAGAAAATGCCATACATAACTATGCAATACGCTATTTCGGCAATAACAGCGGCCACGGCCGCACCGGGTAAGCCCATTTCAGGGAAGCCCCAATAGCCGAAAATGAGCGCGTAATCAAATGCTATGGTAACTGCGGTGCTTATAACAGAGCCGTGTATCAGGTATTTTGATTTGCCGGTGGATATGTAGAACGCATTAGCAAGCTGGGTGAGCATGAGGAAGGGTAGCCCCCAAACCCTTATATACAGAAAATCGATGCTCATGGCCACATTGGTGCCATCGCGCAGGCTTAGATCGAAAATAAGAGGAGCCAGCCATAGCGATAGCACCATCATGCCCAGGGCAAATGCAAGCGCAAGTAGCAGGCCGTTGGCCATAGTTTTAGCCAGCCCTTCACTGTCGCCCTCACCGGCACGGCGCGCTAGTTGTATCTGTATGCCATTATTCAGCCCGTAGCCTATCATAGACAGGGTAAGGTAAAAGATGCCGCTAATGCCATTAACACCCAGTTCTCGCTCACCGAGCCTGCCCAAGAATATGGTATTAGTGAGGAAGCTGATCTGCGGAATGAGCAAAGCCAGCGATATTGGCGCTGCCAGCTTGATGATACTTTTATAACTAACGGAGACTTTCACCTGAGAATTACGAAATTTGCGTACACGATGCCTCTACGGCCTGCCGTAAAGTGTCGCAAATTTATTCTATAATTGCGTGTTGTATGGAGATTATTAAAACAGCGGTCAATAAGCAGCAATATGCCGGGCCAGAAACGGGAAACCTGATGGCTTCGGTAAAAAAAGTAGCGATCGTGCTTGGGGCCCGTAGCTTGATGTCGATAGGCTATGGAGAAAAAGGTGAAGTGCTGGCGATACGCTATTGCGATTATAATAATGTGTCGGCCGACTGGATCAGTGATTTTTACGAGCACCAATTTATTACTGAGCCTTTATTGGCCGAAGAGGAGAAAGTGACAAAAGCCTTTGTAAGCACAGAAAGGACATTGATAGTGCCTGCCAATTTGTATAATACTGAGGCTGCAGCTAAATGGGTAGCTAAAATGCACCTGGTAGAAAATGATGATGTGATATCGGACTATAAATTGGATAGCGACCAAGCGCACCTGGTGTATGTGTGGCCGCAGATGATACAAGACCTGGTGAAAAGGTATTTCCCCAATGCGCTAGCAATGCCATTGAATGCTGTACAGCTTAATAAATCAGCTAAAGACAGCATAGACGTGCAGTGCATTGTTGGCCTTAAAGAAGCTACCATTACCCTATACAATGGCAGTAAGCTGCTATGGAGCGAGACATCGCAATATGCAACAGCAGAAGATATAGCGTACCGTATACAGCATTTGTGTAATGCTAATGATATAAAAACCCCGGATGTGCGCTGCACATGCACGTCATCGGAGCTGATGCTGGTGATCAGTAAGCTCACACAATATTTCCCGGATCTAAGTATAAGCGATGGTAGTAGCAATGCTACAAATGCTGCATGGGAAGCTCCGGTTTCATTATCACGCCAACTGTACAAATGCGCATAGTAGGTGGTATGTTTAGTGGCCGCCGCTTTAATCCGCCCACATCTACACCCGCAAGGCCTACTACCGATGCCTCGAAAGAGGCGCTTTTCAATACCCTGGTAAACATGATGGATATTGAAGGCATCTCAGCCTGTGATATATTTGGCGGCACGGGTAGCATCAGTTATGAGCTTATCTCGCGCGGGGCGGCAGAGGTGGTAGTGGTAGAGCGGGATATGGGTAATATCAATTTCATAAAAAAAATAGGCAAAGAATTAGGGATAGCTGATAAACTACAAATTGTAAAAGGTGATGTTTTCCGTTTTATGAAGCAAAACACTACTCAGTACGATTTTATTTTTGCAGACCCACCATACGACCTGACTAATATTGATGATATACCGATGCTTGTATTTGAGCAGAATATGCTGGCTGCAGGTGGTATATTTGTATTAGAGCATCCATCGAGGAAAGACTATCAGAGCCACCCTCGTTTCCTGAAAATGAAAAACTACGGCACCACAGTATTCAGTTATTTCACACAATCCAGCGAATAATTTATGCAACGCATCTGTTTATTTCCCGGTACTTTCGATCCCATTACCAAAGGGCATGTTGATGTAATAGAGCGCTCTGTCTCTTTGTTTGATAAGCTGGTGATAGGGGTAGGTATCAATTCTGCAAAGCAACCGATGTTTACAGTAGAGCAACGCTGCGATTGGATGCGTGAGATATTTAAGAATGATAGTAGGATAGAAGTGGCCGGCTATGAAGGTCTTACCATCGACTATTGCCAGAAAATTGGCGCTAAATATATATTGCGTGGTATACGCTATATAGCTGATTTTGAATACGAAAAAGCTATAGCCGATATGAACCGTATGCTGGCTCCGGATATAGAAACCCTTTTCCTTACCTGCTCGCCCGAATACTCTACTATATCATCTACACTAGTGCGAGATGTGATACGTAATAAAGGCAACGCCAGCCTGTTTGTTCCCAAAGAGGTGAAATTCTAATACCGCTTGCGCTCCATGACTTTGAAACGGGTATAGCGATGGGTTTCGCTCAATAACCTGCGTACAAGCAGAAATATTACAAATCCGTCATCCAGCCAGCCGAAAAACGGAATCAGGTCAGAAATAACATCGAATGGGAACAGTACGTATAGTACTGAAGCTGCCATTATAACTTTGGTAAGGAACGACATACGGTACCTCCCGTTAAATACATCTTTCAGCATTTGCCATAGCGTTCTCCTATTTTGAAATAAATGAACGACCTGCTTTGTATTCCTTACCCCACGTACCGTAGTAAATTTCGACATATACACCTCTCTCTCTTTAACACCACAAAACTACACAGCATAATGTTGGCACTATGTTAAGCATGGCACAGCGCTTTGTTAAAACACATAAAAAGCCCGCCATTAAACAATGGCGGGCCAAACTATACTACAACAAAAGAGAGCTTATTGCACGATGAGTTTTTGCTGCATCCTGCCATTGTCTGTATCTATGGTCACAAGGTACATGCCCGCAGAGAGGCGGCCTTGTGGTATAATATATTGGTGCATACCAGCTGATGCCTCAAGCGCATTTTGCATGATCGCTTTGCCTGCCATGTCATAAATGTTCAGTATCGCGTTGCGGGTATTATTGTGCAGGCTGTATACTACTGTTACATTACCAGTAGTAGCAGGATTGGGGTATAGGGACATTGCACTGATTTGGTCTGCAGCATTTTTGATGCTGGCAGTAGCCAGTTTTTGTTTGTCGAATTTGTACGTGCCATTGGTCATGTCGAAGCCGGTGAAAACCAGTTTCCACATAGCGCCATTCTCAGGTCTTACAAAATAAACACGATCATCCAGCGCCTCGTATGTGTTGTTGCTCAGGTCAAACCATTTCCAATCGTGACCTATAAGGTTTGGCGTCATTTCAAAGGTTGCGCCAAACCAATTATTATGGCCGGGCACATCAGTTACGCTTTGCGCTTCAGATACCTCAACTTTGCGGTTGCTGAGCACACCAGCTACCACGTACGGCATTTGCAGTTGTTCGGTATAGCGAACGAATGTCAGGTCCCAATCTGTATTCGCAGGCTCGCGATCTAGCTGAGTGCCATTTTGTATAGAATAATAGCCGTAGTTTTTGTTGGTATAATCAGCTTTGGCAATTGTGGCCGTTACTTCATTGGTGCCATCTATGTTGGCATATTTGAAGGTGAATACGCCGCCGTTTAGCTGAACGATCCATAGCTTCTTATAATCGCCACCCGCCAACTGTATGATATACAATGAGTCTCCCGTTACAATGTGTGTGCTGAGGTCGTATTTGCCCCAGTCGAGGTCGAAACCACCGCTTGCAGGATCGGGGTATGCACCCATTGCTCCGTTAGCCCATGAGCGCCAATCATTATATCTTTCAGGCCAGTTTGCTATATCGCTTATGTCAACAGTATTCCATGCAGCTATACTACCATTAGGATAATTCCAGAGTTTGGTGCCAATGCCATCATTTATCATGATGCATGAAGACAGGTCTTTCAGGTTGAAGGCGATGTCCCAGTTACTATTTGGCTGGGTGCCTTGCTCATCGTTTTCAAGGCTGTACCATGTTTGGTTTACATAGTTAGCACCTATGCTCACCTCATCACTCACTTGTGCAAATGAACTAAAGCTGAAGATGACAGCAAATAGAGTAAGTAATTGTTTTTTCATATTGACATGTATGTTTAGTTGTGTTTAGCGATGGCGCATCCCGGCTTGTAAGCCTCGTATAGCAGACCTTGCTCCCCTGCCGACAAGAACGCTACAAACACAGGATACGATCATCACTTATTTCTACAGCCTGTGCATAGCGGCTAGTGTCTGGCAGAAGTAAATGGAACGCCATTTAATGCTTCGAAAAAGAAGCATATGCGCCATCTACGCAAAGCAAGCTGGTAAAAACGAGTTGATTGAAATACCTTAAGGATATTTCGGGGTGGGAGCAAGAGTACAGTGCAAATATATTGTGGCCAAAGCATCGTACGCTTCTATAATCGGGAAAATACAGAGGCAAAGCAGTGTTATTACATTGCTATGACAAAAACGGATTACTGTAGCTTGTAGCTATCCAGTACACTCATTACGGCATCGCGGTAGGTAGCGCCAATAGCGAGGGGTTCATTACCGATGCGTATTGCATTGCCATCAATTTCAGCAATGTGATTGATGTTGATGATATGCGATTTGTGTATACGAATGAACTGGCTGTATGCAGATAGCTGGTCCTCTATATTCTTCATAGTACTATGCACGAGAACTTTGCTTGTAGTGGTGTGTATCTTTATATAATCTTTCAGCCCTTCAATGAACAAAAGTTTTGAAAGCTCTATGCGTACCAACTTGCCATCTGATTTTACAAAAATAAAATCATCAGCAGGGCGTGGTTGCGCTTGTTGCTCGGCAGGTGCCAGTTTTTTGTGGAATGCTTTGAGTTTGTCAATTGCTTTTAAGAAACGGTCGAAAGGGATGGGTTTGATTAGATAATCTATTGCATTGAGTTCATAACTCTCAAGGGCAAATTCAGCGTAGGCTGTGGTAAAGATAACAAGGGGAGGGTTTTTGATTGTACGGAGCAGATCCATACCACTTATCTCCGGCATATTGATATCCAGTAGCACGGCGTCCACATCCTGTTTGCTTAAAAAGCTAAATGCTTCCAGTGCATTTGCACATTTACCTGCAACGGTTAGTCCCGGCGTTTTTTGCACATAAGTTTCCATGATGTCTTGTGCGATGGGCTCGTCGTCTACTATCAATATACTCAGTTGACTCATTACAGATTTATTTTCATGGTTAGTTCGTAAGTGTCGGCGTTTTTCTCTTCGCTAATGGTGTATCTGTCTTTATATAGGAGCTCCAGCCTTTTACGCAGGTTGGTAAGTCCAATGTTGCCATATTCTTTGTTCACTATGGGTTTGTAGCTGTTTTTCGAGTGAATGGTAAGTACATTGTCTTTAACAAGATAGTCAAATACTGCTTCGTATTTATCAGCTATATGGCGGGTGCCGTGCTTGAACATATTTTCCAGTGCGGGTAACCAAAGTAGTGGTGGAAGCTCGTATGACTTGTCGGCTTCAATAGTTAAGGCTAAATGCAGCTTGTCGCGCACACGGAGTGTCTCGAGATCTATATACGCCTGTATGATCTCCTTTTCTTTTTCGAAAGATGCTGATGAGGTGTTTGAATCATATAGCAGGTAGCGGAGTATGGAAGAAAGTTTAAGTATACTTTCAGGAGCTTCCGGTGCATGCTTCAATGCAAGCCCATAAATGTTATTGAGTGTGTTGAACAGGAAGTGAGGGTTTATCTGGTGTTTCAGAAAGTTGAGCTCCAGTTCAATTTGTTTTTTCTCTATTTCCAGCAATCGCTTTTGTTGCTTCTGATACCCCAAGGTATACCACGCCATTGTAAATAGCAGTATCCAAAAGAAAAATCCAAACATATAGGTTTGTGATTCTTCCAGTATCGCAGCAAGGCTCCATGTATGAGTAGTAAAACCGGCAACATAACCCGGGTGCTGAAGGCGTTCAACATCTATGTATTGGTACAAGTATTTTACAAATACCGCATAGCCAATAGATATTAATGCTATCCATATGCCGGCTGTGAGAAAATATAGTGTGTATTTACGCTTCAGTAAAAATTTTGGTGCCAGTACCAGATTGTTGCAATAGACCAGGGCCATATGTATAAGTGTACCGCCGAACATGAAATACAAGTATTCCGGCTTATTGATAATGCCACTATGGCTACTGCGTTCGTTGTTTGCATTAAGCTCGAATGCGAAATACAAGGTGAATACCCAGAAGTATACATTACGGGCAAAGCGGCCTAGTAATAGGTTGAAAAATGTTTTTTTGATAGCCATAATACAAAGGACTGAAAAAGGAAGAGTGCCGGATAACAAAATAGACGAAATGCCTGATTTTTTAGACGAAATGAATTCTATCTGTTCGTCGAAAATATGGAGCTGTTGCTCTAATAAAATTTTAACCCGGATTTCTGCGCTGTTCCTTTGATGAAAATTATCAACGACATGAAAAAACTACTCATCATTATTGCATTGGCTGTTTCAAGCCTTAGCGCTAAGGCGCAGATCTCAAGTGTTTACACACAACAATTTCAACATTACCTGGATAGTGTTGGTAAGAAGTTCAATGTGAAAGGGATGTCGGCGGCTATATTAATACCGAACGAAGGTATATGGACGGGTGCTTATGGGGAATCAGAAGCTGGGGTCCCTATAACTACTGATATGTACTTGCCTATCGGTAGCAATACCAAAACATTTACTGCTGCCGTTATTTTGAAGTTGCAAGAACAAGGTCTGCTCAATATCAATGACCCTATCGACAAATGGATAACGCACGATTCAGTAGATGGAACAGTGACTGTAAAACAATTATTGAGTCATAGAAGCGGCCTGGCAGACTACACGGTAACCTATGAATTCTTTGATGCTTTTAATAGTGATTATCACAAGGTTTGGCAGGCAGAGGAAATGCTGCAGTTCCTAAGAACACCGGTAGCTGCTCCTGGTACACAAGGGGTTTACAACAACACCAATTTTTTACTACTCGGTATTATCGTCAAGAAGATCACTGGGAAAGAGATCCACGAGGCATATCACGATATGGTAATGAATCCTCAGAATTTAACACATACTTTCTTTTATCCGCATAAAATGCCTCCTGGTATTATACCGCACGGATGGTCTAATGCCGCTAGCAATGCAGCGCAGGAAGATATGATGGTTGACTATGGATATAGTAATGTTGCGTTTTTGAGTATGGCGTCGGGATCGGGTGCAATTGTATCTACTGCTGAAGATAATGTGAAATTCTGGAACGCGCTTATGAATGGCCAGATAGTAAATACAGCTACGCTTAATATGATGAAAGATGCACACCCTATAGATAGGGGCATAGTATATGGATTGGGATTGATGAAAAAGACAACCAACCAACGTGAGACATATAGCCATGGAGGTACTTGCTTTGGCTACAGCAATGAAAACCTGTACGATGTGCAGAAAGGTGTGAGCATAGCTATACTTACCAACCAGGATAGCCTTAGCAACAGTCGCCTATATGAATTTGTGAGGGGTTTACACCAAATTGTTATCAATATGCCACCAACCACAGTGTTTGAAGTAACGCATGAAAACCAAGTGAAATTATATCCTAACCCTGCAAACGGTATGGTGCAATTGGATGCGGGTAATATTACCGGTAACTATGAAATAAGGGATATGATGGGTAGACTGGTAGCTAGTGGTGAGGTAAAGCCTGGTGTTCATACACTTTCTCTCACTGGCGTGGCAAAGGGTATATACACAGTAAGGGTTTCGGATAAAGGCACTCCAGCTTATACGGGCAAGTTGTTGGTTAACTAACTGAGTAGTCGTTTCGCATAAAGGCGCATGCTCCGGCAGGTGCCTTTATTTATATGGTGAGTGTGGTAACTGCCCATAAAGCTGCGACAGAAATAACCACCCAAAGAACGACTCCTTGTATAAAGGGTTTTATGCCAACTGATTTTATGGCTTTTTTTGATAGCCCTGCACCAATGAGGAATAAGGTGACAGTCATACCTTTTTTAGCTATAGCTACCACAGTAGGAGCTATAACATGAGTAGCAGGCACGTAGGTGTTGATGGCCATAGCAAGTATAAAACCCCCGATAAAGTAGGGGATTTTGATCTTTTGTTTGCCGTTTTTAAAAAATACCGCCGTTCCTAGTGCTAGGGGTATTATCCAAAGCGCCCTGGCAAGTTTTACCGTTGTTGCAGTTTCCAATGCTTCAGCGCCGTATGCCGATGCTGCACCTACTACAGAGCTGGTATCATGAATGGCAATAGCCGCCCAGATGCCAAACTGATGTTGTGTTAGCTCAAGTGCATGACCAATATATGGGAATATAAATAGCGCAATGGCATTCAGTATGAATACAATGCCCAGAGAAACAGACATTTGCTGCTCTTCGGCATTGATGACAGGCCCAACAGCCGCAATGGCACTCCCGCCACAAATAGCAGTACCTGATGAGATGAGATGGGAGGTCTTTTTATCGATGTGTAGCCAGTAGCCTATACCAGTGCCTAATAGCAAAGTGCCGAATATAGAAACAACAGTGAAAATAAAGCCTTCGCTGCCTGCAAGAAGTGCTTTTTGCAGGTTCATGCCGAAGCCAAGGCCTATTATAGAGTACTGTAGCAGAAGTGTGGTGATCTTTTTATTGTGCTGCTGATAAGGGTGCCCGATAAACTGGGCTATTATAAGCCCAAGAAATAAAGCAATAGGTGGTGTTACCCCCGGCAGCAGGCATGCTAACAGACATACAGTAAATACTCCCTTGCGCAATGCGATATTCTGCAACATGATGAAATCAAATATAGTATAAAGCTGTTCGGTATTTCATATGTGTTACCCTAAAATATTCCTACTTTTGCCGCCACACGACACAATAGTATATGGAAGACCTGAAAAGAACGCTCAAAACACAGATCATCGAATCGCTGAACCTGCAAGGTATGAAACCCGAGGATATTGATGATAACGCGCCTCTGTTTGGTGAAGGCCTTGGCTTGGATAGCATTGATTCGTTGGAGTTAATGGTGCTGCTGGAGCGTAACTATGGCATTAAAATAGAAGACGCACGCGAAGGCCGTAAAGTGCTGGAATCGGTACAGTCGATGGCTGAATACGTACAGCAACACAGAAAAATATAATCCTCTTTTAGCGCACTGCGGATGGCAGAAAAAATAGTTGTAACAGCACAGGGCATCATCACCGCGTTAGGGCATGGTGTTGATGCCAATCTGCAGGCTTTGCGACTATCGCGATCGGGATTACGCTTTGCTACCCATTTACAGACCATCCACTCGGCCGAATTTGTATTGGGAGAGGTGGATATGAGTAATGACGCACTGGCAGCCATGCTTGGTTTGCAAATGGGCGACAATGGTTATACCCGTACCGCACTACTGGCACTAGCTGCTGTGCATGAATTGCTGGAGAACGTACCCCGTTCGCTACTTGCTGATGATAGCTTCGCTTTTATCAATGCCAATACTGTAGGTGGCATGTGCAGTGTAGAGGATATGTACCTCGATTTTCTCTCGCCCGAGCAGGATGGTTATTTTAAAAAGTACATAGATACGCTTGATTGTGCTGCCAGCACGCTGCATGTTACCTCACATTTTGGTCTGAAGCCACTCAGTACAACAATCAGTACAGCATGCTCATCATCAGCCAATGCGCTGATACTTGGCGCCCGTATGATACAACACGGCATTGTAGATCGTGCTATATGTGGTGGTTGCGATGCGTTGAGCCGCTTTACGCTCAATGGCTTTCATAGCTTGAAAAATGTTGACAAAGCACCGTGCCGCCCATTCGACCAACATCGGTTTGGCCTCAACCTGGGCGAAGGAGCAGGATATGTGCTGCTGGAGCGCGAAAGCGATGCGAAGGCTCGTGGCGCAAATATTATTGCTACATTATCAGGCTATAGTAATACTAACGATGCCTATCACCCTACGGCGCCGTCGCCCGACGGATCGGGTGCCGCACGCACCATACAGTATGCGCTGGATATGGCGGGGGTGCAGGCTAACGAGGTCGGTTATATTAATGCGCATGGTACTGCTACGCAGAATAATGATAGCGCTGAAGGTAAAGCTATACAACAATTGTTTGGCGCCGATGCCTGTTTTAGCTCAACTAAACCGTTTACAGGTCATACCCTGGCTGCAGCAGGTGTCGTAGAGGCTATATTCTCAATGATGGCCCTTACCTATGGCATAGCCATACCCAACCTGAACCATGAAGTACCAATGGAGGAATTGCAAATAACACCTGTAAAAGCATTGCAGGAGAACCTGAAGTTACAACACGTATTGAGCAATTCATTTGGCTTTGGTGGCAGTAATGTTTCACTCATATTCAGCAAGCTATGATGCAGCCGTTATACATAAAATCTGCATCAGCAATATCTCCACAGCACAGTTTTGAGGGAGATGGTTTCCTGAATCCCGTATTGTTCACTATGAACAATCAGTTGTATGTGGCTGATCCTGATTATCGCCCGTATATAAACCCTGTGGCCATACGCCGTATGAGCCGTATTATTAAAATGGGTATTAGCGCCGGTATGCGCAGCCTGCAGGATGCCGGGGTTACCACACCCGACGGTATCATTATCGGTACGGGTAAGGGTAGCGTTACTGATACTGAGCATTTTCTGGAGGATATGATCCAACTCAAGGAAGGGGCACTGAATCCTACTTACTTTATACAGAGTACATATAACTCTATAAACGGTTGGCTTGCATTGCAAACAAAATGTAATGGTTATAGCCAAACCTATGTGCACCGTGGCCACTCACTGGAAATGGCTTTGCTGGACGCACAAATGATGGTGAATGAAACTGTAGATACATGCAACCTGCTGGTAGGTTGCTATGATGAGATGTCGCCTGACTATTTCTCGATTAAGCACAAGGTAGATTATTGGAAAAAGCAGGATATTGACAGTCGCGAGCTCTTTAAGCATGGTGATACGGCAGGTTCAATTGGAGGTGAGGGTGTTGCATTTTTTACCGTAAGCAATAACCCGGCTCAAGCCATTTGCAGTATGGAGGCTATCAAAATGCTCCAAAATCCTGATAGACTGAAATTGAATGAGGCTATTGCAGATATGCTCCCGAATGCGGGTATTACTGTAAAAGACATAAGCATCGTCATTTCGGGTGAAAATGGAGATAGCCGAACACAATGGATATACGATGCTATGCTACCACAATTTACCAATGCGTCAACAGTACGTTACAAGCATCTGTGTGGTGAGTATGATACAACTACTGGCTTTTCGCTATGGCTGGCTACTAAAATATATGGTGGTGAAAAGCTACCCGGATTGCTGGCAGAAAATGTAATTTCATCAGGCTATACATTGATTCTCAATCATAATATTCTGGACAGCGTTTCCTTGTTGTTGTTAAAAAACTAAGTTTTTCCATTTCATTTTTAGGTTAGACTATTACTTGTTAATACATTATCTGTGTAAATAAGTTATATGTTTTATTGTGTATACGGTACTTGTAATGTTGTACCTTTATGGCATGAGTGCAAGCAAGAATATGGTGATTTTTTACACCGATGACGATCGTGATGATCTGGATACTTTCAAAGATGCAATGAGCGAAATTGATGGTAATGCTGAATTGCATACTATGGATGGTGGTGATGAGTTGATACACGCACTCGATAACCCGCCTCCCAAACCGCATATCGTTTTTTTGGACTTGAATATGCCCGGCAAAAATGGGTTTGAAGTATTACAGGAGTTAAGACTTAGCAGAGACCTCAGGCATTTACCTATAGTGGTACTGTCCACATCTACCGATGAAACTTCAATTAGCCAAAGCATGTTGCTGGGTGCAAATTTCTATATCACTAAACCCAGTGATTACGCCCAGTTGAAAGCATCGGTAAGCCATGCAATAAACATAGATTGGAGTACATTTGTGCCCAACACAAATAACTTCGTCTATAAGCATTAAATATGGATACACGCAACGCTACCCCAACTAATAAAGACCTGTTTCTGAACAACCTGCGCACCCATACTATGCCGGCCCACAAAAGCCTGGAAGAAGTGCCTTTGTCAACACGCATTGTTGAGTCTGATGTTACAAAAGAAGAATATGGGCGCTACATAGAGTTGATGTATCCTGTGCATGCTGATGCTGAGCAGAATATATATCCTATACTGAGTGATGTAGTGCCAAATGTTGAAGAGCGAAAAAAAGCGGATCATATAAAAAAAGACCTGGAACATATAAGCCTGCCGCTTACAACTGCACATGAACGCCCCCTTACCGGTAAAATGCCCAATATGTCTCAGGCATTTGCACTGGGTGTGATGTATGTTATCGAAGGCTCTACACTTGGTGGCCGCGTGATATTGAAGAATATACAGCCTTCATTGCAATTGAGTGAAGAAAACGGTGCAAGTTATTTTGCGGGCTATAAAGCTAATACAGGTATTTACTGGAAAAACTTTCTCGAAGCGCTCACTTCATACCCTCAAAACGAAGCTGACGAAAAAGAGATTATTGCAGGTGCAGACTATGCATTTACAGCCATTCACGATTTTATGCTGCGCTAAGCGCTTATGAATATTAAAGACATTGTTAATCGCGACGTCGTAAATCTTACGAATTGCGAACAGGAGCCGATACATATACCCGGTAGTATACAGCCTCATGGTTTTTTGCTGGGCATCAATGCAGCAACCTATGTTATAGAGTATTGCAGTGGTAATGTTGATGCTTATGTTGGCAAAAGCTACGAAGTTGTATTAGGTAAAACTCCGGTAGATATTTGGGGTAAGGAGGTTCAGGCCCGTATTGATAAATACCTCAAAGGTGCAACATTCACAACGCCGCTTCAATTGTTTATCGATGATAAAAAGCTGCAATGTACTGTGCACAGAACAGGGGATATATATCTGGTAGAAGCTGAACCTGCTGTAGATGATTATGAATATCCCGACGTATACGATCAGACAAGACAATTCTTGTCTTATATGGAACATTCCATATCTCTGCAAGAGCTGTGCTCGCTGGTAGCCGACCGTACCCGGCAAATCACGGGTTACGACCGTGTAATGATATACCGGTTTGATGAGGAGTATAATGGCGAAGTATTCGCTGAAAGCTGTCGTGGTGATCTGGAGCCGTTCCTGGGTCTGCACTATCCGCATACAGATATACCGGTACAAGCTCGAGAGCTATACATGAGAAACTTGCTGCGCCTGATAGGCGACATTGGGTATCAGCCTGTACCTATATACACCACTATTGGTAGCGATAATAGCAGCCTCGACCTGAGTTTGTCGGTATTGCGCAGTACATCGCCCATTCATGTGCAATATCTGCAAAATATGGGTGTTGGTGCTACGCTTACCATCTCCCTTATTTACAAGGGTAGGTTGTGGGGGCTTATTGCCTGCCACCACTATTCACCTAAGGTCATTCCACCCAATATACGCATTGCAGCACAGTTGCAAGGCCACTTCATAGCCTCGCAGATAGATATGCGCCAGGCGAATGAAGCCTACGATACCTCACGTCAGAGTGCTGTAGCCGTTGATAAGACACTTGCGCTTACTAAAACATCGCAATCCTTTAGGGAGATAGCAGATAGTGAAAGTATTCTGGAGATATGCAATGCTTCTGGCGTTGTTATTTCATTCAACAATGAACTGTATACTGGAGGTAAAACTCCGTCTGAAGCAGATATACGCAATATAATACGTGATCTTTCTGCGCAATACCTGCATACTGGTTTTCATACTGCACATCTTGCGTCTGCGCTTACCTATGCTAGCAAGTTTGCAAAAATAGCCTCAGGTCTTACCTATCATCCTCTGAGTATTGTGAATAATGATTGTATTATATGGTTCCGTCCTGAGACGGTTACAGAAATGCATTGGGGAGGCGACCCAAGTAAGGCTATAGTGAAAGATGAAAAAGGCTTGCATCCGCGTAAGTCTTTCGAGCTTTGGAAGGAAATAGTAAAGTATAAGGCAAAACCCTGGATGCAGCCCGAGTTGGACGCTGCCGCTACATTTGCTTATTCGCTTCAAAAACACATGGCGCTCATTGTGGCCACTGCCGAAGAGAAGCGCTACCGCGCATTGACTGAAACGCTGAAGAAGAGTAATGAAGAGCTGGAGAATATCAACTGGATAAGTACGCACGATCTGCAGGAGCCGTTGCGTAAGATACAGTTGATGGCGTCACGTATTCTTACCCAGGGTGATGAGCAGCTGTCCGAAAAAACTCTGGATTTTATTCAGCGTATGAATGCGTCGGCTAGCCGCATGCAAACTCTGCTGCGTGATATCCTGAACTATACCAAATTGCGTTATAATGAAGAGCAGCTAATTCCCGTAAACGTTAATAACCTGGTAAACGATGTGGTTGTTGGTATAGAGGAGCAGGCGAAAGAACATAATGTGCAGTTTGAAATAAGTGATTTGCCCACTATAAATGGTATCCCATTTTTGCTCACGCAACTTTTTACCAATCTCATCGGCAATGCTATCAAATTTTCTGATGCCGAGCGACAGCAGGTAATTACTATTACTGAGGAGCCGTCAATTAATATTGATGGGAAAGACCATCGTCATATTTCCATAACTGATACCGGCATAGGCTTCGAGAAGAAATATGCAGAATCTATTTTCAAGATATTCTCAAGGCTCAACAACCATCAATCCTATCATGGGTCTGGTGTAGGTCTGGCGCTTTGCAAGAAAATAATGGAAACACATCATGGATATATTGATGCTGATGGTGCCATCGGCAAAGGAGCTGCTATCCATCTATATTTCCCTGTACAATAGTTACCAGTTAAAACCACCTTGCTGCAATACCTCGCGTATGGCTTCGTAAGATTTGTATACCAGCGGACGTAGTTGGTCTTTAGCTACCCAGCGTGCTTCCTGTATATTTTCCTCTTGTTGCGGTTGCAGGTTGTCTTTGGATGTGCCCTTCATTTTGTACCAACTGGTGCATTTCAGCAGGTTTTGCCTTTTCTGAGAGTATATATGGTATGTGTCGCAAATCTTTTCGCCCAATTCCAGGTTTTGCAAACCTGTTTCTTCACTTACTTCGCGTACAGCACAGTCGCCAATGTCCTCTCCTTCGTCGCATTTACCCTTGGGCAGGTCCCATTTGCCGCGGCGGTATATCATTAGCACATCACCAGCCTCATTCTCCACTACACCACCACCCGCCTCAATAGGCTCATAAAGCCTGTGCAACTCGTTTTGCAGCGATGTTGGTGAAATGTCTTCTATAATAGCTCCAAGGGAATTTAGTTTGTCCAGGTGCTGAAATGCCAGCCTGTAGTTGCGAGGGAAAGCTCCGGTGAAATTCAGGTAGCCTGCAGCAATAGTGTGCTGGCTCAGGTACTCGCGCAGGTCATTGGTCAGTATCAGCGGTTTGTTATTATAATATATCTTTTGGGCAAAGTACATATCCGGCTCTTTTTGTAAAACTTATCTAATTGGCGTAGGTTTGAGCGGTTATGAGCACTCAAAAACATTTCGCCGAAAAACTATTGCAAATTAAGGCATTGCAAATCAACCTGCAAAAGCCATATGTATGGGCCTCTGGATGGAACTCCCCGGTATATTGCGACAACCGCAAGGTATTGTCATACCCGTATGTGCGCGATTTTGTGAAAAGTGAACTGGCTAATATGGTGCTGGAGCATTTCCCCGATGCTGAAGTAATAGCAGGTGTAGCTACTGCCGGTATCGCACATGGTGTGATGGCTGCCGATCTGCTGAAACTGCCTTTTATATACGTGCGTAGCAAGCCAAAAGAGCATGGTATGGGCAACCAGATAGAAGGTGTATTAGAGAAAGGTCAGAAAGTAGTAGTGGTAGAAGACCTGATATCAACAGGTAAAAGCAGCCTGCAGGTGGTAGATGTACTGCGCGAGCAGGGTGCTGAAGTGCTGGGTATGTGCGGATTGTTTACCTATGGCTTCCCGGTGGCTGATGAAGCTTTTGCGAAAGCAGGGCTGCCATTACATACCATCAGCAACTATAATGCACTAATGGAAGTTTGCGAAGAACAAAAACTTATTCAACCCGAACAGAAAGATTCTCTGCAACAATGGAGGATAGATCCGGGTAACTGGAATAAGTAATTTGCCAATTGGTCAATTAGCCAACATGTAGCCTCGAGTTGCACTATTAGTTATTCACTATACATTATTCACTATTAAAGTGGCGTGGCTTAAACTGATAAGGTGGAAGAACCTGCTAATTGTGTTTCTGACACAGTTGCTGGCGTGGTTTTGCGTTATCAGGCCATTGGCCGATTATGGTGGCGTAAGACTGTTGTTGAACGCGCCTAATTTTTTACTGGTGAGTGCCAGCACAGTGCTCATAGCTGCTGCCGGGTATATCATCAACGATTATTTCGATATCAAGATCGATATCATCAACCGGCCTGAGAAAGTGGTGCTTGACAAACAGATACCACTGAAGCTGGCTATCATCATGCATAGTGTGCTGAACCTGGTAGGCTTGTTCTTTGCATTTGTAGTGGCAGAGCAGGCCGGCCATATCAGCTGGATCGCGTTTCAACTAGCTTGTACCGTAATGCTTTGGTTCTATTCTACCAGTCTTAAGCGTCAGTTTATGTCAGGCAATGTTGTAGTAGCATTGCTTACCGCATTCACCATCATAGTGTTGATATGGTATGAGCCGGCGCTACACGATTATGCCTTACGCAATGCATTTCTCGAAACAGCTAAAGGCACTATACCTAATCCGGTATGGGTGCTTATAGTTTATACCTACTTCGCCTTTATGCTCACCTGGATGCGTGAAATAGTAAAGGATATGGAGGATTTTAAAGGCGATGCTGAAGAGGGATGCATGACCATGCCCATCAAATGGGGCTTGCTAAGGTCAGAACGCTTTACGCAAATATTAGGGGTGCTGCCGCTAATACCCTTGGTAAACGGAGGTATTAAACTGCTGTTGGCAGGTTGGTATATATTAGGTGTTTATATGCTTGCGGCTGTAGCGATACCACTTGTTGTATGGTTGTTTCAGCTACGAAAGGAGGCTACTACCCGGCATTATGCCAAAGCAAGCAAGCAGATAAAATACATTATGGTTGCAGGCATTATTTCATTGGTCGTTTATTATATAGAAGCACATGCGTAAAATAGTATTGGCATCACAATCTCCGCGCCGCAAGCAACTGATGGAGTTGGCGGAGCTGCAGTTTGAAATAATAATTGCCGATGTAGATGAAACAAATCCACCCGGCATGCCCGGCCATGAAGTGCCGGAATTCCTTGCTAAAAAGAAAGCCGCAGCAATAGAAGCCCGCGTACATGATGCAGTCATTATAGCAGCAGATACTATCGTATTGCTGGATGATGAAATACTAGGCAAACCTAAAGACCATGCTGATGCAGTGAAAATACTTACCAAACTTGCTGGCAGGGTTCATAAAGTTGTTACTGGGGTTTGCATGCAGAAAGGTGATAAACAGGTATCATTCTCGGTAACGACAGACGTTCATTTCCGTCCTCTCACTGGCGACCAGATAGCCCACTACGTTATCAACTATAGGCCGTTTGATAAAGCCGGAGCATACGCTATACAGGAATGGATAGGAACAGTAGGCATTGAGAAAATAGATGGCGACTACTACAGCGTTATGGGATTGCCCATTGGCGAAGTTGTAAAACAGCTAGATCAGTTCCACTAATTCTCTACCCACTAAACTACCCAGTGCCACACCCATGCCACCCATCCGGAAAGCTCCAAACACCCGTGGCGAAAACGCCTGAACGATAGGCTCTTTACTACTGCCAAAGGCCATAATGCCTGACCAGCGCTGTGCAATGGTAAATCGGGTATCGGGAATGATGACTTCACGTAGCTTCTCTTCCAGTGAAGCCTGTATATTTTCAGTTACTGCAAACTCGGTAGTTTCTTCCCCATCAAAATCAAGGTTTCGGCCACCACCAAGTAATACTCTTCCATCTATCTCACGGAAGTAGTAATAGCCCTTATCAAAATGATATACGCCTCTAAATTTCAAGTCTGGTATAGGGTCGGTTATTAATACTTGTCCGCGACCGGGTACTACATCTACTTCAGGCAATAATTGTTTTGCAAATGCATTCGTGCAAATGCTGAGTGTGCTGCCATTTAGCGTTAGTGACTCTCTTCTAAATGGATCTCTAATCTCCACGGTTACATAACTGCCCATATCATCAAAGCGCACCACTTCTGCGCCTGTCTTTACTTCTACTCCTTTCGATATGGCGAAGTCGGTAAGTGCTCGCAGCATTTTACCTGTATTCAGCTCTCCTTCGCAAGTATTTTCTATGAGGGCCATAGTATGTGCTGTAGAGAAGCCAAATGGTTGAATCTTATCATTGGCCAATGCAAAAGCAGGTTTGCCTGTAATAGGCAATAGAAGGTTATTGAGATATTCCATTTGTGCCAGCATGGGTAGGTCGTCAACATTCAATAGCTCATAGCTGCCGTTTGCTCTGTAGCCAATGCGTTCATCTCCCAGCCTATTGCGCAATAGTTCAAGCCCTTGCTTGCGCTTCAGGTACAGGCTGGTTATCTCATGCTCGGTATGGTACTGCTCATTGTCCAGCAGCTCAGTAAGGCTGCCCATACAGGCAAACCCGGCGTTACGGCTGCTGGCCCCGGTAGGTAATAAGCCACGCTCCAGCACCAAAACTGTTTGGGCAGGATATTTCTCCTTCAACTCAATGGCTGTGCTGAGGCCTACAATACCGGCACCTACTACAATATGATCGTACTTCGTAAAGCTCTGCTGTTCCCAATAACTAAGCATACCCAAAAATAAACACGCAATGCACAATTTGTGTAATTTGGCTATATGAGAATTATAGTTTTTGTCATCTGTATGCTGCCCATGCTGGTGTTTGCACAAAAAAAGAAAAGCGATTTCGTTGGCCATGTAATGAACGACCTGCAGCGCTTTGTGGTTGAGGAATTTGCCAAAAAAGATAAAGGCATCATGGACTCCTTTGCAGTTGCGATGTTAAAGCCCGATGTGAAGACGATATATGTAGTAAAAACAAGGTATTTTACTGAATTGCCAGCTACTTTTAATGGTTATACTATTGTGCCTGTCAATGCCGATAGTGCAGGTAAATTTCTATATAAGGAGCAGCAATCCGGCAGATCTGTGATCATATTTATGACCGATGCCATGAAGTTTTACCAGCGCAATACGGTATGGATAATGCCCGTAACAATGGAGAAGAGCGGACGCAAATATATTCCCGCATTTGGCTCGCAAGCTGGGGTAAAGACTACCTTCAATTTTGCCGAATCGACTGCCAAATTCACGCTCGATAGCATACTTTACGTGCATCCTAAGCCTAGTGGTATATAATTGGCCAGCCATTTCGTACTTTTGGCATCCGTTTTATATATCATAGATTATTATGGAATACGCTTTCCGAAGTATTGAGCAGAAGTGGAAAAAATACTGGCAAGATCAAGGTACTTATATTGTAAACAACCATAGCGACAAGCCTAAATGCTATGTGCTCGACATGTTTCCTTATCCTAGCGGTGCAGGGTTGCATGTGGGTCACCCTCTTGGTTATATCGCATCCGATATTTACGCCCGCTACAAAAGGCTGAAAGGCTTCAACGTGCTGCACCCAATGGGTTTTGATGCATTTGGCCTGCCTGCCGAGCAGTATGCGCTGGAAACAGGGCAGCACCCGGCTGTAACCACTGAGAAGAACATTGCCCGCTACCGCGAACAGCTTGATAATATAGGCTTCTGTTACGATTGGCAGCGCGAGGTGCGCACCAGCGATCCTAAATACTATAAGTGGACGCAGTGGATATTCATGCAGCTATTCCATAGCTGGTATGATCATAAACTGGATAAAGCCAGGCCGATAAAAGACCTGATTACCATCTTTGAGAAAGAAGGCAATAATAAGAACCCATGTCCCGATGATGATAAATTCTGCTTTGATGCACGTGGCTGGAAAGGCATGACAGAAAAGGAGAAGCGTGATACACTGATGCGCTATCGCCTGGCCTACCTGAGCTATGCAAATGTATGGTGGTGCGAAGCGTTGGGCACGGTGCTGGCAAATGACGAAGTAGTGAATGGTGTATCAGAGCGTGGTGGCTATCCGGTAGAGCGTAAGGAAATGAGGCAATGGTTCTTGCGCATCACTGCATTTGCTGAGCGTCTGCTGAAGAGTCTGGATAATTTGGACTGGACTGATGCGATGAAAGAAATGCAGCGCAACTGGATAGGCAAAAGCAATGGCGCAGAGGTGCGTTTTGAGGTAGCCGGTTTTCATAACAAACATATCACCGTATTCACTACAAGGCCTGATACCATTTTTGGTGTCGATTTTATGGTGATGGCACCTGAGCATGAGATGGTGGCTGATATCATAACTGCTGAACAGAAAGAGGAAATAGAAAAATACCAGACGTACGTAAAAAGTCGCTCGGAGCGTGAGCGTATGGCTGAAGTGAAACAAGTGACAGGTTGCTTTACCGGTGCGTACGCCGTACATCCGTTTACACAGAAAAATATTCCTATCTGGATATCAGAATATGTGCTGGCTGGCTATGGTACCGGAGCTATTATGGCCGTGCCAAGTGGTGACGATCGTGACCATGCCTTTGCAAAACATTTCGAGATACCCATCACCAATATTTTTGGTAATAGCTACGATGGAGGGAAGGCGTATAGCGAGAAACATGGAAAACTTGAAAATAGCAATTACCTGAATGGTATGGAAGTATCGCAGGCGATACCTGTGGCTATTCGTGCAATAGAAGATGCTGGTGTAGGCCGTGAAAAAGTAAACTACAGAATGCGTGATGCGGGCTTTAGCCGCCAGCGTTATTGGGGTGAGCCATTCCCTATCATTTATATCAACGAAACACCGTATGCTATAGATGAAGACGAAGTGCATGCCCATCCGGCACTGCAAACACTACCTGTAGAGTTGCCTTTGGTGCAAGACTATAAGCCGGGCCCTGAAGGGCAGGGGCCGCTAGCAAACGTTACAGACTGGATGAATACGCATGCTGGCCAGCGCGAGACCAATACAATGCCTGGCTACGCCGGCAGTAGCTGGTATTTTCTGCGCTACATGGACCCACATAATGATACCGCTCCTGTAGATAAAAAAATAAGTGAGTACTGGCGTGAGGTGGATGTGTATGTTGGAGGTACCGAGCACGCAGTAGGCCATCTGCTCTACAGCCGTTTATGGACGAAAGCCTTATTCGATCTGGGCCATATTGGTTTTGAAGAGCCCTTCAAAAAGCTGGTGAACCAGGGTATGATACAGGGCAGTTCAAGGTTTGTATATCGGGTGAAGGGAGAAAATAAATTTGTGTCGGCAGGCTTAAGGAAGGATTACGAGACTAATGCGATACATGCAGATGTGAGCATGGTGGATGGTGTTGAACTGGATATAGAAGCATTTAAGAAATGGCGTGATGACTTTAAAGATGCTGAGTTTGTACTGGAAGATGGAAAGTATATCTGTGGCGCAGAGGTAGAGAAGATGTCAAAATCAAAATACAATGTGGTCAACCCGGATGACATTGTAGAGAAGTTTGGCGCAGATACCTTCCGTATGTACGAGATGTTCCTTGGCCCAATAGAAGTAAGCAAACCATGGGATACGAAAGGTATCGAAGGTGTGCATCGCTTCCTCAAGAAGTTATGGCGCTTATATGCCGATGAGCAACAAGGGTGGATCGTTACCGAAGATGAGCCAACAGAAGCGGAACTGCGTGTGATACACAAGCATATCAAGAAGATTGGTGAAGATATAGAGCGTTTCTCATTTAATACGGCTGTAAGCCAGTTTATGATATGTGTGAACGATCTTACCGCACTCAACTGCCATAAACGCACCATACTGGAAGGCCTTGCAGTTACGCTGGCTCCATTTGCGCCACACCTTGCCGAAGAACTGTGGAGCAAGTTTGGCCATGAGAGCAGTGTATTGGACGCGCCATTTCCACAGTTTTACGATAAGTATATTGTAGAGAATAGTAAAAAGTATCCTGTAGCGGTAAATGGTAAGACACGCGTAGAGATGGAGTTTCCGCTGGATATGGAAGAAGCATTGATAAAGAATGAAGTATTGGCAGACGCAACCGTTGTGAAATGGCTGGAAGGAAAAGAGCCTAAGAAGTTCATTTATATAAAAGGAAAAATGATAAACGTTGTTGTGTAATTCTTAACAAACGTTTCAACACGATAGTTTACAATCCCTTGCAGTGTGTCTGCAGGGGATTGTTGCTTTAGCTGGCATGGTTTTAGGAAACAAACCTTTGAACAAAACCAAAAAAACATGAAACCAGTTACATTTTTAGGAGCCTTTGCAATAGTAGCCAGTCTGGCATTTACTTCATGCAAAAAAGATTATACATGTACTTGCACAACTACTGTTGGTAGTATATCGAATACCAAATCATACGATTTGAAAAACCAAAATCGTGTTGATGCAAATGATGCTTGCGAGCGTTACGAAACTGATGCTAATAGCGGTGGCATAGGCACAACAACCTGCCATTTGTAGTAACACTTTGTTAACTGCATCAAAGCATTACATTAACACCAGTGCTAAAAGGCTAATGCTAGTTTTGCGCAATTAAATCTTAGCGTTATGAAATCCACCACAATCTGGCGTTTAATAATGGTCTGCTTGATATTAGTAGGCGCATCATGTAGAAAAAAGTATACATGCAGTTGTACTACAACTTACGGCACTAGCGGCGTCGTAGGAAAGACTATTGACTATGAATTGGAAAAGCAATATCGCGATGATGCAATTGATTTTTGCGAGCGCTACGAAGACGACCTGAATAAATATGATGATAGCAGTACTACAGGTTGCAGTATTTAATATGTATATGCAGATATTGACCAATAAGGGCGCCGCACATGCGGTGCCTTTTTTGTGCACGTAAACAAACGTATATCTCATAACTTTGCCGCGCAAATCTTTTTGTCTATGCAACGCAAGAAAACGACCATATTTCTGCTTTCTTTTTTCATATTGCTGGCAGCCGTGTTTATGACCTACTTCTACAATGTAACACGCAAGCCGAAAACATTGCCTGTACTTAGCCCCGAAGGGCATAAAGTCACGGCTTTTTCTTTCATTAATCAGGATGGGCAAACCATTACCGAGAAGGATGTAAAAGGAAAAATATTCGTGGTTGAATACTTTTTTACTACCTGCAAAGGCATTTGCCCCAAAATGAATGAGAATATGACGAAAGTATATGCTGCATTTAAAGGCAATGATGATGTGAAAATACTTTCTCATACTGTTGATCCTAAAAAAGATACCGTAGGAGCTATGAAGGCCTATAGTATGCGTTTTGATGCCGACCCTAAACAGTGGATGTTCCTTACCGGTGGCAAGCAGGAGCTGTATAACATGGCGCGCTACTCATACCTGATAAACGCTGTAGATGATACTTCCAAGATCAATATCGAGAGCGATTTTATCCACTCTGAAAAATTCATATTAGTGGATCGCTATATGCAGATACGCGGTATATATGATGGTACTGATATCGGCTCTGTAAACCAACTAATAGGCGATGTGAAAGAATTGCTGAAAGAAGAGCAATAGTTTTTTCTAGATATTCATCGTCCATCCCAGTAGCAGCCAGCCCAAAACAATAAACGGAGCCGGTATTTTGGTGAAGTAGAGAATAGAAAACGTGATAGCAATTACAACAAGGTTGGTATAGTTAAAGGGCATGCCTTGGAATAATACCAGGCCTGATGCCCAGATAATGCCCACAATAGCGGCGTTGATGCCCTCAAGAGAGCGATAGATCATTACATGCTGCCTCAGGTTTTGGTAGATGGGGAAGAGGAAGAACAAGAGCAGGGTGCTGGGCAGAAAAACAGCAGTAGTGGCTACGGCGCAGCCCACCAGTTGCATAAATCCTCCTGCCGGGCTCATTATTACACCTCCCACATAGGTGCAGATGGCAAAAACAGGTCCGGGCATTGCCTGTACCAGTCCATATCCGGTTAGCAGTTCCTGCCCGGTAATAAGGGGCTGCTCTGGCCGGGTAATGAACTGAAAATACATCATAGGCATCAGGGAGTGGCCGCCCCCAAACACAATGCCCCCGAAACGGTAGAAGTTCTCAAACAGGTTGTATAGGCGCTTATAAGGCCAGTCTCCCAACCTCGCCAACTCACTGACAACACCCGCCGCCAAAAAGATGAGGAAGAACAACCATAGGTTGACCCATTTGATTGGCTTAGGCTTTTCGTGTGCATCAGGTATCCGTTTATTACTGAAATTGCTGATGATACCAGCTATTACCAGCAATACAGGGAAAATCCAGGGCGTACGAATAAATACAGTAGCAACAATACTACCCAGCATTATGCCCCAGGTAGCAGCATGTTTCACACTCGTGCGCATCATACGAGCTGCGGCAAAACATATAAAACCAATGGACATGGGTTGTATATAAGCAAACAGGCCGGGGCTGATACGCGCCAGGTTGAAATAAATAAGGAACGAGAAAAAGCCCATCATAAGGGCTGCTGGCAATACCCATAGTATCAGGGAGAATATAGCCAGCGGTATACCTCCGCGCTTCATCGCTATCAGCATCACAGTTTGGGTAGAGGATGGGCCTGGTAGCATCTGGCAGAAGGCGTTATATTCCAATAATTCCTCCTCGGTCACATAGTGGCGCTTTTGTGCGAAGGTGCGCACCATCATGCCAATATGCCCTTGCGGACCGCCAAACGCCGTGAAGGCATACAGCAATACCGATTTCAGGAAAGGTACGTGCCTAAGAAACATCCCTAATCTGTGGTTGGACGCCGAAAAGTACTCAAAAAAAGCTTCACTACATAAACTGGCTTTTAACCGAATGGTTTTGTATCTTGCAGCGCAAATTTAGCTAACTACTATTATGACATCTATACTACTCAACGCATTGTATGATGCAGGCAACAAAATAGGCCCGGCTCTGTGCTGGATATTCGTAATACTGATGACCATTGAACTGGTATATGTAATGGCTAAATACCTGGGCCCCAGGAGATAAATTACCCTCATGGCATCCCAACAAGGGCATATTGCCGATATAAGAAAGGATTATCGCCTTGCAGCGCTCGATGAAGCTGCGGCCGGCGATAATCCTTTGTTGTTTTTTACAAAATGGTTTGCAGAGGCTGAAAAAGCCATGGCCGATGAAGTGAATGCAATGACACTTGCAACGGTTGGTGCTACCGGCAGGCCTCATGCCCGCATCGTATTGTTAAAAGGGCTGGACGATAAAGGATTTACATTCTTTACCAATTACGATAGCGCTAAGGGGCAAGATATAGCCGCGAATCCTTATGCAGCGGTAGTTTTTTTCTGGAAAGAGCTGGAGCGGCAGGTGAGGATAGAAGGCTGTATCGAAAAATTGTCTGCCGAAGAAAGCGATACCTATTTTCAGTCAAGGCCGGAGGGCAGCCGTCTGGGGGCTTGGGCTTCACCGCAAAGCACTATTATACCTAACCGCGATGTGCTGGATGAGAACTATCTGAAATACGCAAAGGAATTTGATAGCGAGATACCTCGCCCACCACATTGGGGTGGTTATCGTATAGTGCCCGATGTTATCGAATTCTGGCAAGGGCGCAGCAGCCGCATGCACGATCGCATCCGTTTCAACCTGGTTGATGGTAAATGGGCACAGTGCAGGCTCGCACCTTAGTATTACCGTCTTACTATCTTTCGTTTTACAACATGGCGGTGTAGCTTTATATTAGTTGCACCATTTACTTATGAAGCTTCTGCAGAATAGCACACTGGCAGGTATCGCCAAGCTGTACCGCATTTTCAATGCGGCGTACAGAAGGCGGTTTAATGCGCTGGTGCTGCTTACATTTTTCAGTTCGCTGGCCGATCTTATTGGTTTGTCATTCCTGATACCATTGATAGGATTGGCATTGTCAGATAGTTTCTATGCCAGGATACTTACTTACATACCGGGCCATGCAGGTATGGGCAAGCAGGCAGTGTTATTGTGGGCTGCTGGCATATTCTTCGTCATTATCATTGTAAAAAACCTGTTTGTTCTATGGATACACAGATTGCAAACAGGTTTTGTAAAAGACTTTTTTATTCATTCCTCGGGTAAAATGATAGAACGGGTGTATGGCCGCTCGTTGGAGGAGATGAATACAAAGGCATCTTACGAATGGGCAAATAAACTCACTTTTCAACAAGGTACCTTGTGCAGCATTGTTATCCTGCCTTCACTGGTTATTATCAACGAAGGGTTGATCATTTTGTTTAGTACTGTATTGGTATGTGTGTTGGATTATAGGTTGCTACTGCTGCTCGCTTTAGTATTGATACCTGCGTTAGGCATTTTTTACCGGCGTGTAAAGCTGGTGTCGCGCAATGCTGGCAAAAAAAAGAATGAGATGATAATGGATATGAACCATCATGCTCAGGATATGATAAAGGGATACACTGACATCAAAATAGCTGGTACAGAACGAAAATTCGTAGATAGGTTTATTGCAAAGGCAAACTCCTTTGCGGCTTTACAACAAAAGACAGACTTTCTGGTATATGTGCCCGGCCGTATTATTGAAGGAGCTATTTTTCTTTGCGCGCTCATCATATTGCTTTACTGTGTATTGGTGCTAAAGGATACGGAAAAACTGATTGCTACTATAGGCTTGTTTTCTGTGATAGCTTATCGTGTTACCCCATCTATCAATCGTATAGTTTCAGCAATGAATCATATTGATAGCGGCATGTTTGTGCTTGATGATCCTGATTTTACTATTGACGATAATGACATCGTAAGGACAAACAAACCTGTTGAATTCAACCAAACCATTCAGTTGAATGATGTGTCGTATAGCTATCCCGGCCAGAGTCGCATGGTGTTAGACAGTTGTAGCCTGACTATAAGCAAAGGAGATAGGGTAGGCGTGGTAGGTCAGTCGGGAGCAGGTAAGTCAACACTTATAAAACTGCTTTTGGGATATATACAGCCAACTATCGGCTCTATTTTGATAGATGGCGAGCCGCTAACTACAGAACACCTCGCTGGCTGGTGGCAACAGATAGGCTACGTTCGGCAAGATGTATTTGTGATGGATACTACCATTGCTGAGAATATAGCATTGGGTGAGGATAATGAGTCTATCGATACAGTGCGGCTCAATAAGGCTATAGATGCGGCAAGCCTCAGGTCGTTTGTTGATGCACGGGAAGGTGGAGTGAACAGCTTGATAACAGAGATGGGCAATAACCTGTCGGGAGGGCAGAAACAGCGTATAGCTATAGCAAGGGCATTATATAAAGGTGCCCAGATTTTAGTGTTCGATGAAGCTACTTCATCGCTGGATACGCAGACGGAGGCGGAGATAAATGAGACGATACAAGGGCTGACAGATACGCTCACCATCGTCATTATTGCGCATAGGCTCACTTCGTTGCAGCATTGCAACAAAATACTGGAGATGGAAGCTGGCGCTATTGGTAATGTCTACAGCTATCAGCAGTTTGTTGATAGATATTAGTTGGCTGTGGTATGCTCTTTAAAGAAGTCTACGGTTTTCTTCAAGCCATCTGTAAAGCGCTGTGTAGGTGCATAGCCCAATAGGTCTTTTGCTTTCGAAATATCCGCCAGGGAGTCTTGTATATCTCCGGCGCGTGGCTCGCGGTATGTAGGCTGATGGTCAATACCCAGTTGCTCGCGTATGGATTCGTACAGGAAGTTTACGGTGAAGTTTTCGCCCACAGCTATATTATAGGCTTGCGCAAATGCAGCATCGTTCTCGCATAGCATACCGCGCACATTGGCCTGCACTGCATTCTCTACAAAGGTGAAATCCCGGGTTTGATTGCCATCACCATTTATATATACAGGTTTGTTGTTAAGAATGCCATCCACAAACAGAGGTATCACAGCAGCATAAGGGCCATAAGGGTCTTGCCTTGGGCCAAATACGTTGAAGTAACGAAGCCCCACTACTTTTAGCCCATATAGCTTTGCAAATACATTAGCATACAGTTCGTTGGTCATTTTTGTCACCGCGTATGGGCTAAGCAGGTTGCCGGTGCGTGCCTCATGTTTAGGCAGATTGGGTTCATCGCCATATACTGATGAAGATGATGCGTATACAAAGCTTTTTACACCGGCATTTTTTGCAGCCGTTATCATGTTCACAAAACCGCTAACATTTACATCGTTGCTGGTTATCGGGTCGCTTACTGAGCGGGGCACGGAGCCCAGTGCTGCCTGGTGGGTCACATAGTCTATCCCTTCACAAGCTTTGGCACATGCCGCAGCATCGCGTATATCGCCTTCCATAAACTCGAAGTTGGGGTTAGCGGTAAACAGGTCAATATTTTTGCTGAAGCCTGTTGATAGATTGTCGAACACCCGCACCCTAGCACCGTGCGCCAATAGGTATTCTGTGATGTGTGATCCAATAAACCCTGCACCACCTGTTACCAGAAAGCTTGCATTACTTATGTCTTGAGTATGGAAACGCTGCATGAAAATGATTTGTATGCTTTGCTAAAATAAGGATAAAAAGAAACAGCCACCATATAGGTGGCTGTCAATAGTTAAGCTTTTTTCTCAGCTTTTGCTTTTGTCTTTTTAGTGGCGCGTGCCAAACGAGATTTGCCGAAGCTACCCATTGATATTTTGCCGCGCTTTGTGCGTTTATCGCCTCTGCCCATGATAAAAATAGTTTAGTTGACAAAAATAAAAAAAAGCAAGGTACAAAGCGCACCTTGCCTCTTATGTCTACAGAAAAAATACAGCTTATTTTTTGCCGCTGATTTTTGTAGAAAATTCTTTACCAGCCTTGAACTTAGGCACCTTGCGCGCTTTGATCTTGATCACTTCGCCTGTTTGTGGGTTGCGGCCGTTGCGGGCAGAACGCTCAGATACAGAGAAAGTACCAAAACCTACCAGCGTCACACGGTCACCTTTTTTCAGAGATGCTACTACTGAGTTTGTGAAAGCATCCAGGGCATCGTTAGCCTGTGTCTTAGTAATGCCTGAATCTTTGGCAATCTTGTCGATCAGTTCAGCTTTGTTCATAGCTTTTTTTTAATTTGTAGTGAAACAATTTTTTAAGAGGATAGGGCAAATATACTCAGCTTTAGTACAGTATCAAATATCTTGTGAAAATAATTTGTCCACTGAAAGCCTTGCCAGTATTAGGTTTCAGCAATTAATTAACAAATGTGCAAATTTATATACTTGATGTCCGTATCTGAAATGCTTATCTGTCAATACTTTCGTCATATTGGCAGGAAATTTGCTATGACGAAACCCTTTAAAATACTGCTTTATAGCCTCTTTTTATTTTCTATCCCACTATCTCCATCACCGTACGGAAAGCGATGAATTTATCGCCAAAACGCTTTAAGCCCTTCTCTCGCATAGTGGGTGCATGTTGGTCAATATAGGTATGATAATCTTCCATGTTTTGGCAAAAATACTGGGCCGTATAAGTGCGCCCTTCGCTATCGTCTTGCTCCAGCAGGCGGCACAGTCGCGCATCTGTAAATAGTCCTGTATTGAGCAGGTCGTTGATGTGTTCTTCTTTCATCCATTTCACCCATGCGTCATCTATTTCGGGGGCTACCTTTATTGTTACGTTGTATAAGATCATACTTAATATTGTTTTACCATTTTTTCTCTATCGTATCCAGTATAGTCATGTAGCTGGCATACCGGTCTACACTAATGCGGCCATCACTTACTCCGCTTTTCACTGCGCATCCCGGCTCATTTATATGCAGGCAGTTATTGAACTTGCAATCATTCATTACTGCCCTCATTTCCGGGAAGTATTGTGCCAGTTCTTCTTTCTCAAAATCTATAAGCCCCAATTCTTTTATGCCCGGCGTATCAATGATCCTGCCATTGCCGGGGGCGTCAAACATTTCTGCAAATGTTGTGGTATGTTGTCCTTTGCCGCTCCAGTCCGATACTTCTTGTGTGCGCAACTCTTTGCCGGGTAGCAGTTGGTTGATCAGTGTGCTTTTACCTACACCCGAGTGCCCGCTAAAAAGTACCGTATTGTTATGCAGGCGTTGCTGCAGGGTAGTAATGGTGTCAGGTTGCAAAGCCGATATGGCAAATACCTCGTAGCCTGCATCCATGTATATATCCGTCCACTGTTCCAGCTGCTGTACATGCTTAGGTTTTAGCAGGTCTATTTTGTTGAATACGATGATAGACGGTATATGGTACGCCTCTGCAGTTATCAGAAACCTGTCAATGAAACCTTGAGATGTGCGTGGCGAGGCAATAGTGGCCAGTACAATAGCGGCATCGAGATTGGCGGCTATAATATGCTTCTGATGCTTGTTGTGTGGCGATACACGCACTATGTAATTCTCGCGCGCCTCTATGGTTTTTATGATGGCGGTATTGGCGGCTTCATCTTCTATTTCACAATTTACTCTATCGCCCACAGCTACCGGGTTGCTCGATGATATGTCTTCATCTATTTTCAGTTTGCCCTTTATGCGGGCATTCCAAAACCTTCCTGCTTCGTCTTTTACTACGTACCAGCTACCTGTCGATTTATATACCAGTCCTGTCATTATACTTCAGTTTATTCGTAGCGTAGCGCTACTATAGGGTCTAATTTAGCGGCCTTCAGGGCAGGGTATATGCCGGAGATGATGCCTACAATAGCACACAGGCCAAACCCGGTACCTATCCACACCCAAGGTATGATAAAGCCTGTTTTAAATATTAGTCCCAGCAGGTTGCCCAGTAATATACCTGTTACCACACCAATAATGCCGCCAATAAGACTGATGAGTATCGACTCGGTAAGGAATTGCTGCTGTATGCTGGATGACCGTGCTCCGAGTGCTTTGTTTACGCCTATCTCCCTCGTGCGTTCTGCTACCGATACCAGCATGATGTTCATCAGCCCTATTACCGAACCCAGCAGCGTAATGATGCCAATCACCATTGCCGCCCAGCGCACATATTTAATGCTATCTATCAGCATATCGGCCAGGCCATTGTTTTGCGCTACAGAAAAGTTATTAGCCGTGCCTGCCGGTATTTTTCTTATCGTGCGGAACAGGCCTTCTGCTTCATCAGCGGCTACTTGTTTATTGCCTATCTTATCCACCTTCACACTTACTACAAATCGCTGCTCACCTGTATAGGTAGCTCGCACGTTGTTGAGCGGCACATATACAATGTTGTCGTTGTTCATCACCATACTGCCGCCTTGCTCTGCAAATATGCCTATCACTATGTATTTGATATTGCCTACCAGCACTGCCTTGCCTATGCTTTTCTTATAGTTGTTCTTGAATAATCTTTTAGCTATGCCATTGCCCAGTATACACACAAAGCTGCCGGAGTATTGCTCATTAGGCGAGAAATCGCGGCCGGCATCAAACTTGGTGTCTGATATTTTTGAGTAAGACTCATCTACGCCCAGCATGGTGATGTTGGGGTTGGTCTTTTGCGAGCCATATTTTACAGTAGCTACCGAGCTGCCACTCATCGACAAGCCTACCAGCGCATCGGGGAATGTATACCGTTTTTTAAATGCCTTTGCCTCGTCATAGCTGATGGGTTTACTGTCAATATAGCTGATGCTTATCCCATTCCGTCGCTTCTTTTTCTTGATGATCTCGTTGGTGAGCTGAAAACCATTTGCCCCCATGCTGCTGAAGTTGGAGTAAATACTCGCTTTCATCACCTCAATAGCCGTAAGTATGCCTATAAGCGCGGTAATGCCCAGGCCAATAATGGTGATGGTGAGCGCCGAGCGCAAGCGGTTGTTGCGAATGGCGCGCGAGGCAAGGTTGATATTGAACAGCAATTGCATACCATGCCAAAGGTAGCAAAAACAAAAGCCGCTATAGCAAGACTATAGCGGCTTTCTTTTATAAGGAGTTTTTAAAATTATCCTTGCAGGGCAGCAGCACCGCTCACGATCTCGGTAAGCTCGGTAGTGATGGCGGCCTGGCGGGCGCGGTTGTAGCTGATCTTCAGGCTACGCAGCATTTCGTTGGCGTTTTCGCTGGCTTTATCCATAGCCGTCATACGTGCGCCATGCTCCGATGCGTTGGCATCCAGTACTGCTTTGTACACCTGTGTGTTCAGTATTTTAGGCATCAGCTCTGTTATAAGCGTTTCTTTCGATGGCTCAAAAATGAAATCTACATTTTTAGCGCCTTCTACTTTCTCCACTTTAGGTATAGGCAGGTAAGCCTCGCTTACAAATATCTGCGTAGCAGCATTTTTAAACTGGCTGTACACGATCTCAACCCTGTCATATTCTTTATTCAGAAATGCTTGCTGGGCATAAACCGCAGCGTTGCGCACGTTTTCGAAGCTCAGGTCAGAGAAGATCGTCCAGAAGTTATCAACTACTTTATAGCCATAGCGGGTGAAAAACTCGTACCCTTTTTTACCAATAGGCAGTATGGTTACATTGCCATTGGCATACTGGGTACTGTATTTGTCATTTATAGCTGCGCGGGTAGCCTTAATTACGTTAGCATTGTAAGCACCGCAAAGGCCACGGTCGCTGGTGATGGGTATCAGCAGCACACGCTCTACAGCACGTTCTTCAGCCAGTGGCAGTTCCATATCGGCCGATGTGCTGCTCACGATGTTGCTGAGCATTTCCTGCAGTTTTTGCGCATATGGGCGCATTTGCAGTATGGCATCCTGTGCGCGGCGCAGTTTTGCGGCGCTCACCATCTTCATCGCTTTGGTTATTTGCTGTGTAGATGTTACAGATTTAATACGGTTACGAACCTCTTTAAGCTGTCCAGACATATTATATTATGGTCAATTGTTTCTCAACCGGGTGCAAAATTACTGCAACTCTGGCAAAGTGCAAAAGAGAAAATGAAGAGTTTATCACCATTCTTCCTGCACGCAAACCCATAAATAACAAAGGATTAAGTCTATTTCTGCCGTTTTGTGGGAAAAACTGTTGAAATTTAGCCTCCAGAATACACTTCCACCAAATTATATGCTACACAAAACCAAGATCATTGCAACGGTAGGCCCGGCTAGTAATACTTATGAGAAACTTTTAGAGCTTGTTCGGGAGGGGGTAAATGTCTTTCGTCTCAACTTTTCGCATGGCACGCACGACCAGCACAAGCAGGTAATAGAGCATATACATCGCATTAACCAGGATTTCCCTTTCAACATTGCTATTCTGGCCGATCTGCAAGGCCCTAAGTTACGTGTTGGCGATATAGCTGGCGGCGCTATGGTATTGGAGCAGGGCGATGAGTTCCTTTTTACCAACGAAATACGCGATGGTGATAAAAATGGTGTGTATATATCGTACCCCAATTTTGCCAAAGATGTAAAGCTGGGGGAGAAAATATTGCTGGATGATGGTAAGATAGAAGTATTGGTAATAGAGATAACCGCAGACAACTGTGTGCGTGTTAAGGTGCTTACATCAGGCATATTACTACCACGTAAAGGGGTGAACCTGCCCGATACTAAAATATCACTGCCTTCATTATCTAAGAAGGACCTGCGTGACCTTGATTTTATTATCGATCAGAATATCGACTGGGTAGCGCTATCATTTGTGCGCAGGCCGGAGGATGTGCATGAACTTCGCGAGCTGATAAAGCAGAAAAATAGCAATGCCAAGATCATATCGAAAATAGAGAAGCCGGAAGCGCTGGAGCACCTGCGCGAGATCATACTGGCATCCGATGCGGTAATGGTAGCCCGTGGCGACCTGGGTGTAGAGCTGCCCTTGCAGCAGATACCCATGATACAGAAGAACATCATACGCAAATGTATACACCGAGCCAAACCGGTGATAATAGCTACGCAGATGATGGAAAGTATGATAGACCGCACCCGCCCCAACCGTAGCGAGATAACCGATGTGGCCAACGCTGTATTGGAAGGTGCCGATGCTGTAATGCTGAGTGGTGAAACGGCAATGGGCCAATATCCTGCGCTGGTAATAAAAACTATGGTGAGCATTATAAATGAGGTGGAGAATGAGGCCATCGTTTACAACCGTAACCTGGTGCCACAGCCACACTCACCATCTTTCCTGAGCGATGCGCTGTGCTATAATGCCTGCGAGATGGCGAAGGATATAAACGCTAATGCTTTGATAGGTATGACCCAATCGGGCCGTACAGGTTTTATGTTGAGCAGCTATCGCCCACGCTCACCACTGTTCGTGTTTACCAAGACACATACGCTGGTCAATCAACTGAGCCTTAGCTGGGGAGTGCAGGCTTTCTATTACGATAAAGAGGAGAGCATAGATGAGATCATTGCCGACCAGATAGCTGTACTGAAAGAAAAAGAACTGCTGAAAGATGGCGATATCGTTGTGAATACATGTAGCGCGCCGGTGCATGAGCATGGCCCTACCAATTTGCTGAAGGTGAGTATCGTGAAATAATTAAGCACTGCTGGAATGTTTTTGCAGCACTATAAGCATGAGGAGTATCGTTTTGTGTTTGATCGTCTTGTTTACGTGCTTCGCAGGCTATGCGCAATCCTATCGATTGGTATATGACAGTATGGCCTTGCCCGAGTTATATGAGCGGGTGCCTATAATAGTTCAGAAACAATCTTCTGGTGGATACATAAACGTACCTACCAGAAGATTTACACTTACTACTACCGACGGCCATCTCGACCTTAATAGCTTTGTGTATAACCGTGGCCATTTGTACAAGAACAATGGTAAGGCTCACTTCCTCCTACACATTGATGGTAACACGATACCACTAACAGTTGACTTGCCGGTATTAAGAAGCATACGATATAACGTGTATACAGATAGCATTAAGCCGGTGCTAAATTTTTATGTAAATATTGAAGGGGTTTTTACAAATGGGCGGATATTGCCGCTCGATACGAGCATGGTTACCATAAGTAGCGATGTGGGCAGCATGGTAGGGATGGAATGGGTTGTGCCGAAAACTTTGAACTTTGATAAAGTAACCTTTACTGCTACTGCAAAGTACAATCCGCAATTGCAGCAGACGGAAACTATTTATCTTAAAAAGTTCAAAGATGTGCGTGATACCAATGGATATAACGATGCACCTAGCGGTAATGAGCACGAATGGCCTAAAGGCAGACGTTAGGAATGTTATGTAAAAATAACTTTTACAAATTAATGTAATTACGTAAATTTGTTATTATATTATTGGTTGTCATGAATGCTTATTCTACATTTTGTTGCGTCATAAAAATTGAAATTATTAGTGTGTTGCCTGTCAGGGTATTACACTGGGGAGGAATGGGAGGGCCTGAAAAAACGCAACAAAACGCAACAATTGTCGCACGTCACTCAAGGTGGAAATCTGCGGCATAATTTTATACGTACATACGCTATAAAACTACTCATATGCTCAAATACGCTATTCTCATCACAGCCTTCTTATGTGTTTATGTTGCTGCTACTGCACAACAGCTGAAGACCAGCTTCGAAAGCCTGCACGAAAAGCGTATCAATACCGACCGTACAGGTGTGCTGGTATTGGGTAGTTGGGGTGCGGTGAATGTGTTAGGTGGGGTAACCGGGTATATTATAGCCGATGGTACTGAAGCACAAGCTTTTCACGGTATGAATGCCATATGGGGTGCTGTCAACTTTGGTATCGCGACAGCAGGCTACATCGGCAATAGAAAGGAAGCAAACAAAGAAATGGATTGTAGCCGTATGCTGCATCGTTATGAGGCCACCAAACGTTTGTATTTGCTGAATGCAGGTCTTGATGTGTTGTATGTAGGTACAGGCGTAGTGCTGAATGCTAAAGCTGATGAATTTAATAATCCTGTACGTTGGCGGGGCTATGGTAAGTCGATAGCGATGCAAGGTGTAGCGCTGCTTATTTTCGATGGCACCATGTTCGCCATGCACCATAAGCAGAATAAGAAATGGTATAAACTGCTACAAGGTGTGTGCGTTACCGGCGATGGCATTGGCTTTAAGTATGGTATTTGATCACTCCTCGTTGTTAGCTACATAATGGGCTTGTGCTATGCGTATTTCACCATAGCTGTATTCGTCGGGTAGCAGGTCTTTCAGCGGTTTTGTAGCGCGGGTTTCGCCTGTTTGTTTTATGAGGGTGAGTATAGCGTCGAGCTTTCTCTTAGCTATGATATCTGTTGCTTTTAGTTCGCCAAGAGTCACAAAAGTTGCCAGGTGACCTTCTATGGTGGTAAGTGAAAGCCCTCGTTTTTCGGCAATGGCAGCCATATCAAAGCCTTGTTGAAATAGCGACAGCGTAGTGCGGTGGGTATTACCCACAGCTTCTTTCTCTTTCTTGGCTCGTTCTCTTTTGGCCGACTTTAAATGCATCTTGCTTTCCAGCTTATTGCTGGTTATAAACTGCTTAATGGCACTCATGAACGATGGCCCATATTTCTCTACTTTATAGTCTCCGAAGCCTGATATCCGGCGCAACTCTGTGAAATCTTTAGGTAAGTAAGTGGCTATTTCAAGTAGGGTATTGTCGCCCACAATAATGTATGCCGGCACATTCTCTTGCGATGCAATGCCTTGCCTTATCTGTTTCAGTTCTCTTAGCAATTCTTCGTGGTGTTGTGGTACATCAGTAACCAGTATCTCTTCTTTCGGCTTTTTCAATACCAGTGTCACTTTCTGCTCACCTTTCAATATTCGCTGGCTGGCCTCGTTCAATACAAGAGTAGGGTAGATATCGTCTGTTTGCGATAGCAGGCGTTGCTGCAATAGCTGCTTGATGATGACTTGCCAGTCTTCTCTTTTTACATCTTTACCTATGCCGTAGGTTTTTAGCTGCTTATGGGCATCAATGATCTTTGCGCTTTGCGAGCCACGTAGAAAATCAATGATGTATTCTGCGCCAAAACGCTCGCCTGTGCGCACAATGGCCGATAATAGCTTTTGTGCTTCTATAGTTGCTTCGCGCTGCTCCAGGTCGCTCAGGCAATAATCACAGCCACCACAGTATGCTGGTGCGGGCTCACCAAAATAGTTGAGTATGTATTGCCTGCGGCAGCTTTCTGCCTCTGCAAATTCCTTCATCTGGAACAGCTTCTTCTTCAGCACTGCCGTTTGCGCCGGGTTTTCGTCAATAGTAATAAAACGCAGCAGCTTCATGATATCGCCCGAAGAATAGAACATCAACGCATCACTTGGCAAGCCATCGCGTCCTGCACGTCCTGTCTCCTGGTAATAGCCCTCCATATTCTTGGGCACATCATAGTGTATCACATAGCGCACGTTTGATTTGTCGATACCCATACCAAAAGCTATCGTAGCAACTATGATCTTCTTATCATCCCGCTGAAAAGCCTCCTGTACGTTGCTGCGCTCTACATTGCTCATGCCGGCATGATAGTATGAGGCCTGATAACCCATACCGTTCAGTTGTTCAGCTATGCGCTCCGTGCTGCTGCGAGATAAGGCATAAATAATGCCGCTGTCATCTTTATGTTTATCCAGATAGTTTGCTATCTGCTCTATCGTGTTCCGCTTGGGCTGTATATAGTATTTGATATTCGCCCTGTTGAAACTTGATACAAATTTTGCAGGCTGTTGTAACTTTAATTTTTCAGCTATATCCTTTTGTGTTACATCATCAGCACTTGCTGTCAATGCTATCACTGGCACAGAAGGAAAATTCTGTTTCAAAAAAGCAAGCTGTAAATACTCAGGCCTGAAATCATGCCCCCATTGCGATATACAGTGCGCCTCATCTATAGCAAATAACGAGCACTTTAGCGTCGATAAAAATTGCACAAACCTGCTCTCATTGCTAAACAGCCGCTCAGGTGCCATGTATAGCAATTTTATAGTACCACTCCGTACAGCCTCTGTTATCTGGTGTTGCTCCTCATTGCTCTGTGTGCTGTTCAGGTAAGCAGCAGGTATACCATTGGCTTGCAATGCATCCACCTGGTCTTTCATCAGCGCTATCAGCGGAGAGATGACGATTGTCAGCCCCGGCAGCAATACAGCCGGCAACTGGTAGCATATCGACTTACCACCGCCCGTTGGCATTATAGCCAATACATCATGCCCATTCAGCACCGTTTCTATTATGGTCTGCTGGTTGAGCCTGAAGCTATCATAGCCAAAGAAATGTTTGAGTGCCTGGTGTATACGGGTATTGCTCATGGAGAAGTTGGTAAAGATACGATAGCTATGCGATTGCAAATATGACTTAAGTTTATACTTTACTTGAGTTATGAAAGACACCGCACTGCATTTATTGCAGACTATTGAAAAGGTTTTACCGCAACTGCAGCAGATTAGCGACGAGCAAGGCTCAGTTAACCATTTGCCCGGTAAGTGGAGTAAGAAAGAGATATTGGGTCATCTTATAGATTCTGCCTGTAACAACCAGCAGAAGATCGTTCGCGGCATTATTAGCAATTGTTCCATGCTTCCCTACGCTCAGGATGAATGGGTGGCTGTACAGCAATACCGATATATGAATTGGCATGATCTGGTGCAGCTATGGTATAGTTACAATTTGCACCTTGCGAATGTTATAGCAAATATTCCCGCATCATCTCTACAGCACATCATCACGATAGATGCAAACACGTATACGCTACAATATATAGCAGCAGATTATGAGGTGCACCTCTTACACCATCTCCGGCAGCTATTAGCGTAGCGTTTTATTGTACCCTGTTTAATTTGCCATCCTTAAAATACAGGTAGTGCCCATCATCATATACCCATTGCTCCTGTGGCAAGCCTTGTACTGTTGTTTGATTGATACGCGCGGGTTTACCCCATGCCATACGGCACATTTCAGTGTTCATGCCTTGTTTCACTTCGCTTTGCAGTATGCTCATCCAAAAGCTCCCATATTTTTGCTTATTGGCCTGGGCCACATCTGGTGAGAAGAAATTAGCGGTTCCGGTGTCTACCTGCACACTTATTAATGGCACATAAAACTTTTGTCCTTTGCTGTCTTGCAGCAGCAGCGATAATTTTTCTTCTTTTTCGTCCACAGCTACATCTACGCATGTCCACACTTCGCCTGCACGGCTCATTACCAGTCTTTCGTTAGCTATGTCTACTTTGTTTTTAAGCACACTGTTTTTTACTATATACTGTTTGTTGGTATACAGCATACGTGCCTTTTGCCAATACCCTTGTGTTATAAATGGGAATTTATGCTCCAGTTTGGTATTGTATTCATAATAGCACTGGCTGCCATCCTGTGTTTTTAGTTGCAAGTAAAATATATCTGTAAACCTTGTGGGTGTAGCTTTTGGGTGTGGCAGTACTTTTACTACAGTATAATCTTTGTCTGCCAGTGCGTCGTGCTGCGAATGGTAGCCACCAGCATCACATTTATATATCCTGGTCTTATCGTATTTGTCTTTTGCAGGGTCTGTCAGAAAACCTTCATAGCCTTCAGCCCGCTTATAGTCGGGTAGTTTATTTAGGTATAGCGTTTCTCCGATATATGCATTGGGCGTTGCACCTACAAAGTTGTGCAAACTATCGTAGCCATATTGCGCACAAGCTGTAAAACAGGTAAGTATTGCAAGGGGTAATATTAGCAAAAGCCTCATTGCGTAAAAATAATGCAATGAGGCTATAAATAGCTGATTGTTAATAAAATCTGTACTAATAATGCATACTTGTCAGCACACCATTATGGAAATATAAGTACTGGTCGTCGTATACCCACTGTTCACCTTGCCTGTCATTTTCATTTGCGGTGTTCACACGCTGGGGCTCGCCCCATGCCATACGGCACATTTCTTTGGTCATGCCGGTGCGTACCTGGCTCATCAGTACGTTGTTCCAGTTGTCGTTGCCAAATTTCTGCCTGTGCGCTGTTGCCTGTTGTGGGCTAAAGTATTTGTTGCCCCTGGTGCGTTGCAGCGCCAGGTAGTCAATTGCAATTTTCTGTTTTTTATTATTGCTCAGCACCAGTGCCAGGTGGTAGTTATCGTCTATTATTACGTTATCGCAATTCCATACCGTGCCGGGTGTGCAATACACTTGTTTTTTTGTCACCAGGTCGGTGTTGTCAGTAAATGCACTATTTTTCAACACCAGTTGGCTGCCTACCATCCTTCTTTTTGTTTTTGTCCAAAAACCCTCGCAGATGAATGGGAAAAGTGCTTCCATGTTTGCATTGTATTCGTAATACATAGTTACGTTCTTCTCTATATCCAGCAGGTGCAGGTAGTATATATTGCCATAGCGTAGTGGCCTGCCAAATGCTTGCGGATGTCGCTGAACATCAAGCACTTTAAAGCGTTTGCCTGCCATTGCTTCGTATTTCGAATACGAGGCACCGCAGCATTCGTAGATGTTTGACTTATCGTATTTATACTTGGTACAATCCAGTATAAAGCCTTCATAGCCTTCGCTTCTGCGGTAGTGTGGCTTTTTGTTTAGGTAAAGTGTCTGCCCTACATATGCTCTCACGTCGTTGCCTAAAAAGTTTTTCAGACTGTCGTACCTAACTCTCTCAACTGTCGGTACGTCTTGTGAATAAGCGGTAAAAAATGAGCATGTCAAAATCAAACTGTACAATATTTTCATAATCACCCTTTTATGACGTAAGTAAAAATAGTACATTTTTCCATTTGTTATTCACTCGTTAACAAAATCTTTCTCAATTGTTAATGAAATCTTTGCCAATTGTTAACATCTACCGTGAAAACACCTTAAAAATCTGTGCCAACGATGTATCGACATCTGATACGAATGATATAGATGTATTACATATGTTTGTTGGGATATTAATAAGATCCACAACTGGCAACATTCGCAGGCATCATGTACTTTTGCGCCATGGAATTAACAGCACTTACAGCCATTAGCCCTGTCGACGGCAGGTACCGTTCACAATTAGCGCCTCTTGCGCCATATTTCTCAGAGTTTGGCCTCATCCGCTACAGGGTAAAGGTGGAAGTGGAATACTTTATATTCCTGGCTGAAAAGAAGATATTCAAGCTGCCCGCTGCTGTTAAAGCTGCTAAACTGCGCACTATTTACAATGATTTTACTGAGGCAGATGCACAGAAGATCAAGCAAATAGAGCGTACTACCAACCACGATGTGAAGGCTGTAGAATACTTCCTGAAAGAGAAACTTGCAGCGCTGGGTGCTGGCGATAGCGTGGAGTGGGTACACTTCGGCCTTACCTCGCAGGATGTAAATAATACATCGGTACCTATGCTTTGGAAAGATGCACTGGAAGAGCAGTATTTGCCTATGCTGCAAAACACAGTGTTGCAGCTACGCAAAATGACCAAAGAGTGGAAGGGCATACCTATGCTGGCCCGCACACACGGCCAGCCGGCATCGCCTACTACACTGGGTAAAGAATGGATGGTGTTTGTTGAGCGTCTGGAAGGTCAGATACAGCAACTGTCGCATGTGCCGTTTGCTGCCAAGTTTGGTGGTGCTACAGGTAATTTCAATGCGCATTATGTGGCTTTCCCTAAGCACGACTGGATAAAGTTTGGTAACGATTTCCTAAATAATAAGCTGGGCCTTGAGCGTATGCAATACACTACGCAGATAGAGCATTACGATAATATAGCAGCACAGTTCGATGCACTGAAACGCATCAATACAATACTGATAGACCTTTGCCGCGATGTGTGGAGTTACATCTCTATGGATTACTTCAAGCAGCGTGTGAAAGAAGGTGAAGTAGGCTCATCGGCTATGCCACATAAGGTGAACCCGATAGATTTTGAAAATGCTGAAGGTAATCTCGGCATTGCCAATGCGATATATGAACATCTTGCAGCCAAATTGCCTATCAGCCGCCTGCAGCGCGACCTCACGGATAGTACTGTGCTGCGCAACGTGGGCGTGCCTATGGCGCACAGCTTCCTCGCACTGCGCTCGCTAGAGAAAGGCTTGGGTAAACTCCTGTTGAACAAAGACAAAATGCAGCAAGACCTGGAAAATAGCTGGGCTGTTGTTGCCGAAGCGATACAAACCGTGCTGAGGCGTGAGAACTACCCGCAACCATACGAGGCGCTGAAAGCGCTTACCCGGGGTAAAGCAGGTATTAACAAGCAAGACATCCACAAGTTTATCGATACATTAAAAGTGTCAGCAGCGGTTAAAAAAGAATTGAAGGCCATCACCCCGCACAACTATGTAGGTGTGCCGTTCAAACTATAGTAGATGCCTCTGTTGCCCGAAGCGCTGATCAACGATTTGCAAAGCGTACAAAGCTTTGACGAAGCGGCTTTCAAGGCAGCGCATCAGCTACCTGTTGTTACTTCCGTAAGGCTCAATCCCAATAAGCCATCAGCTGCATTCGCAGCCTGCGATGCTGTTCCCTGGTGCGGCGTGGGCAGGTATTTGAGCGCACGCCCTGTATTTACTTTAGATCCACTATATCATGCCGGTGCCTACTATGTGCAGGAGGCATCATCCATGTTCCTGGCGCATGCAATAGAAGCGGTAATGCCAGACAGGAGCAATATTCGTGCTATGGACCTATGTGCTGCCCCGGGTGGCAAAAGCACATTAATAGCCTCTTTGCTGGGTAAAGACAGCTTGCTTATATCGAATGAAGTTATCCGTCCACGTGCATCTATTCTTGAAGAGAATATGACGCGCTGGGGGCATATGAATACCTGGGTATGCAGCAACGACCCTAAAGATGTAGGCAAACTACATGGCTATTTCGATCTGATGGTGGTTGATGCACCATGTAGTGGCTCAGGTCTTTTCCGTAAAGATGAAAAAGCGCTTGATGAATGGAGCGAAGCTAATGTTAACCTCTGCAGCCAGCGCCAGCAGCGCATACTGGCCGATGTTTGGCCAGCGCTTAAGCAAGATGGTATATTGATCTATGCTACCTGTTCCTATTCTCCGCAGGAAGATGAGGATATACTTGATTGGCTGCATGAAACATTTTCAGTTAGTAGCTTGCCTATAGCATTGCAAGCAGAGTGGGGGATAGTGGAGTCAACATCAAAACATGGGCTGAAAGGCTATCGCTTTTCTCCTGATAAGTTACAGGGTGAAGGCTTTTTTCTCGCGGCTATTCGTAAAGATGAGGAAACTGAGGTATTGAAGCCTGCTAAGTTTAAGCCTGTAACCGACAAGAAAATAGCACAACAAGTTGCACATCTTTTAGCCGAAGGTAGCTATGCTTTATTGCCAGGTGCAGAGCGTGAATACACAGCAATAAATGCTTTGCATGAAGCTGATTGGAATATTGTAAAAAATATTGTATTTTTACGTAAAATAGGTATTAATATTGGGCAGCCTTCTGCCAAAGAATGGATACCTGCACACGAGCTGGCCTTAAGTATAGATAAGAATAAAAGCCTGCCTGCGATTGAAGTAACACGTGAACAGGCACTAGTTTTTTTGAAGAAAGAAGATTTTAAGACAGATTTAATAGAGAAGGGCTGGTACATGGTAACCTACGAGGGATTGGCGCTGGGTTGGATAAAATGGCTGGGCAACAGAGTTAATAATTATTTGCCAAAATCATGGCGCATCCGCATGCAGATACCTGACGAGGATCAGCTATAGAAAGGAGGCATAAAAATTGTATATTCATTGTGCAGCAGGTTATACCCCTGTAATTGATTGCTATGCAAAAAATTTTCTTGTCAGTTATCATTTCGGTTGTGTTGTCACTTCCTGTGTTTGCGCAGGATAGTTTGATTGTTATCAACAATAGCGATAATGATGGCTGGATATTGCCTTACAGGGCTAAGCATGGCGAGACTATATTTTCTATAGCGCGTCTTTTCAATGTGCCTCCTGCAACGTTGATAAGTATTAATAAGCTTACGTACGAGGCTGAACTGAAAACAGGGCAGGCATTGCAAATACCAGTAGGCAGCTTCAACCAGCTGTCGGCACATCCTGCCAATGGCGATGCAAGGCCACTATACTACCGTGTGCTTTCTAAAGACAATCTTTTCCGCATCAGCCGTTTTGCTGGTGTGCAGCAGCGTACCATGCAAGGCTGGAACGGCCTGAGCGATAATAACATTGAAGGCGGGAAAGTTTTGATGGTGGGGTGGATAGTAAATAATCCCCCGCAAACGCAACAAAACGCAACAAATGCTGCAAGGCTGCCCATCACTACACCTCCTGCAAAAAACATAAAGGTAGAAACAGAAGAAGATGACAATGATGGTGAAACTATAATTGTCATTCCTAAATCTGATACAGATACTATTCCTCCCGTAGTTAAAATCTATTTGTCGCAAACAAATAATGAACAGAATGTTGTTGAGGAAAAAGGCACGGCAGTATTCTTCGATATGCAGGGTGGACTTAAAAAATCAAAAACGCTTTATGCTTTTCATAATACAGCTAAGAAAGGCACTATCATCAAGGTGTTTAACCCTGGTAAGGATAAGGTTGCCTATGTAAAAGTGCTGGGACCTATACCCGATACCAAACAATATCACAATAGCATTATAGGTATATCCGAAGCCGCTAAAGCAGCGCTGGATGTAAGTGACGACCGCATGTGGTGCGAGTTGAAGTTTGCAGGATATTAGTTATGCACAACTGCTGATAAATAGTGCTTTGATATTTCCCGCTTTTTTGTAGGTTGCTGCCCTGATGAAAATACTCGTCATCCGTTTTTCTTCTATCGGCGATATAGTTTTGACCACACCCGTTATGCGTTGCATAAAGCAACAGCTGGCAGGTGCGTCGGTGCATTTTCTTACTAAGGCTTCATTTAAGCCTGTAGTTGCATACAATCCATACATAGATAAAGTCCACTATTTCGATGGCGACCTGGCTGAAACTATTACTGAGCTTAAGAAAGAAGGGTTTGATTATGTGCTAGACCTGCACAACAACCTGCGCACAACTCGCGTAAAGCGCGCTTTGAAGGCTAAAAGCTACAGTTTCCCCAAGCTAAACATAAAAAAATGGCTGCTGGTAAACCTGAAGATCAACCTTATGCCATCTAAAAGCATTGTTGAACGCTATATGGAACCTGCACGAAAACTAGGCGTAAAGAACGATGGCCAAGGTCTCGACTACTTTCTGGCGCATAAAGACAAGCTGCAGAACAAAGATGTGCCCATGAGCCATTGGGCCGGTTATGTGGCTTGTGTCATTGGTGGTTCATTTAATACCAAAAAACTACCTGTCGAGAAGTGGAAAGAGTTCTGCAAGCTTGTTCCATACCCGGTTATGGTGTTGGGTGGCCCTGAAGATGCTGAAGATGGCAATGCTATTGCCGGTCAGGATAGTATCAAGATATATAATGCCTGTGGCAAGTTTAGCTTGAATGAATCAGCCTGGTTGGTGCAGAAAGCACAGGTAGTGGTTAGCAATGATACTGGCCTGATGCACGTAGCGGCAGCGTATAAGAAACCGATTATCTCTCTCTGGGGTAATACTTCTCCTGAGATGGGCATGTTTCCTTATTATGGCTATAATGATCTTAAAGAGACTTTAGAGCCTAAAATGGTGCTTATGAATAACGAAAACTTGCCATGTCATCCTTGTAGTAAAATTGGGTATGATAAGTGCCCTAAAGGGCATTTTAAGTGTATGAACGAATTGAATATGATGAATTTAGCTGAATTTGTCAGAAAATTTTGGATGATTTCCCAACCCATATCCAAGAGTTGATGTCTTACATATATACCCCCTATCAAGTCAGGAATATAAAAATTAACAGAGTTATTGGTTTTCAACTTTGAATATTATATATTTGTTAGGCCCGTTTTTAAAAATTAACAAATGAGAAAATTTTCCGCGCACCTATTAACTTTCTTCGTCTTAGTTTGTTTGGCATTATTGCCAAACACTTCGAAAGCGTCGCACGCGGCAGGTGGAGAGATCATTTATGAGCACATCAGTGATTCTACCTATCGCTTTTTCTTCAAATTTTATCGTGATTGTAGCGGTATTGCGCAGCCCGGTGCTCAAAGCATTTGCTTTTACAATCCCTGTAAGCCATTGTATTACAACTTGACTGCTAGCCTTTATACTGGCTTGCTGCCAGGTGGCGGTAATAATGGATCTCCTGTATCGCCTGGTTGCTCTGGTTATAAAACTAACTGCGATACTCCTGCTGGTACGCTACCGGGTTATAGGGAGTGGTGGTATGCAACAGTACCTCACACACTGGATGGTAAATGCGATTCATGGCGCTTTGGTGTGAGTATCGGATCTCGTAACACTCAGAATAACATTCAGGTAACTAACTTCTATGTAGAAACTACGTTCAATAACGCATTTGCAGGCGATACGAACTCGTCTCCATATTTTTCTGTAAAACCCATTCCTTATTGCTGTCTGAATGTTCCGTTCAGCTACAACAATGGTGCAGTTGACCCTGATGGAGATTCTCTGACAACAGAAGTGATGCAGCCATTGAGCAATGGAGCTTGTAATAGTGCACTTACAGTAGCGCCTTGGATTACAATGACTCCTCCACCTCCAGGATGGATACCATTTAGCATCCCGACAAACCCTCTGCAATGCAATAATACCTTTAACATATCAGCTACGACAGGTCAGTTGAATTTTACACCTACTCAAGTAGGCCCTAGTACATTAACTGTTCGTACATGGGAATGGAGGCGCGGTACTAAGATTGGTTCTATCATGCGCGATGTACAGGTGCAAGTACTACAAACATGTCCTTTTGTGCCAGTAAATCCACCCCAACCTAACCCAACTGCTCCTACTACCAGCTTGGTAAATGGTGTAGCCATCGGTTGCGTAGGTGATCCAATCAGTTTTAGCTATACGTTTACTTCTACCGATCCTAATGCAGTACTATTGGGTAGCGATAACCACCTTAGTGTAAATGCGCTGTCCAGTGCTACTGTTGTATATACAGGTTTGAGGACCCCTAGTGTAACTGGTACATTTACATGGACGCCTAGTCTTACACAAGCGGGCAATTATACGCTGGTTGTAACTAGTACAGACTCTACGTGCTATCCTCCTGGTATATTATATACTACCAGCTACTCTATACCTATAGTTGTATATCCTGCTGTACAAGCATTTGGTGATACAAGTGTTTGTCCTGGCGATCCGGCACAAATGCGTGCAACAGGTGGTGGTAACTATACATGGTCTGAACTACCAGGCTATAACCCATCACTTTTGTCAAATACAGGTAGCCCGGTAATTGCTACACCATATGCAGTAACTAAATATCAGGTTGTTTCAGGTCTTACTTCATTCTGTACACGTAGTAAGGATACAGTTACTGTAAACGTACTGCCTTCGGCCACCTTTGTTAATATGCCTGATATGCTTACATGTCCTGGTGTTCCTGTAACGCTTGATCCTCAGATTGTTCAGGACCCGGGTGTTACCTATAATGTGACCTGGTCGCCTACTACAGCGCTGGCAAGTCCTACAGGTCTTACTAATACAAGTACACCTCAAACTACGATCACTTATCGTATAGTGATAGGTGCCAGCAATACTCAATGTAAAGGCTTTGATACTGTAACGGTGGATGTGCTGAAAGGCTTCTTGCTACAGAATAATGATACTGCAATATGCATGGGTGATAAAGTAGATGTTAGGATCAGCGGTGACCCTAACTATACCTACCTGTGGGAAACTGTTACTGACCCAGGCAGCACCAGCGTATTCTCTGATCCTAATATCATAGATCCGGTTATCACACCGTCTTTGAAAGTTGGAGAATACACCTATACCATATTTGCTAAGCACGCCAACTGCCCTGGCCACGATAGTGTTGCGAGGTTTAAAATAGATGTGCAGCCTAACCCTGTGGTTAAAGTGAATGAAGATGCTATCATATGCTTTGGCGATACCATGCAGATGTACAGCATCGTGACACCTGCTGACTATCCTAAATATACCTATAGCTGGGATCCGGGTCTGGCGCTTGACAAACCTGGCAGTCCTTCACCGATCTTCTCGGCGCTGAATGCTGGAGAAACAACGATAGTACTGACAGTGTCTACACCAGCAGGCTGTAAAGGCACAGACGATGTGAAACTGAATGTACTGCCATCAAACTTCATGTTCCTGTCAGCAGATACAGCTATTTGTCCTGATGATACCGTTCAACTGAGGATGGTGGGTGTAGGCCTGAAATCATTCTTCTGGGGCAGTGATGATGCCATCAGCGATGTAAGTGCCCAGGATCCATATGTATGGCCTGCTACAACGAGAGAGTATATGATCTACGGCCGTGATACTAACCTGTGCTATGATACACAGAGTGTACGCGTTACGGTAAGGCCACGTGCTATGCTGGACCTGCCTGATACCGTGAAACTGTACCCTGGCCAAAGCTACCAGATGAACCCCGGCGGTAATGCGCTGTACTATAGCTGGTTCCCTCCTGTAGGCCTTGACAAAACAGATATAGCTAACCCGATAGCTAAACCTGAAGTGAACACCCGCTATTTTGTAACAGCTGTAACAGAAAGCAACTGTACGGCGAGCGATGCGATAGATGTGCTGGTAATGCCGGATAGCTATGTAGACATGCCAAACGCGTTCAGCCCCGGTAATGGCAAGACGCTGAAAGCGGTGCGCCTGGGTGATGCGAAACTGAAGAGCTTCACTATCTTCAACCGTTGGGGAGTTAAGATGTTCGAGACCTCTGACATTAATGAAGGCTGGGATGGCAAGCTGAAAGACCAGCCACAACCAATGGGTGTTTACATCTACACGATAGAGGCTGTAACTACCGGCGGTAAGAAGTTTGTTAAACAAGGTAACATTACCCTGATACGATAATACTATAGAGTTGTGCAACATTTTGTTGCACAACTCTAATTCATAAAAGAAAACTAGTTCACAACACAGTATATTTAAAATTGTTATCGAAAATGAGATCATTTTTAAACAAAGCAACCCTACTGTTGATCCTTACCTGCTTATTTGGGGTATATAAGGCTCAAGCCTCTCACGTTGCCGCGTTAGACATGTATGTAACCTATATAGGTGTAGGCCAGGATGGCTGCTCCGGTACTACGGAGTATAAATATGAGGTAACTCTAATAGTGCATACCGCTTGTGAACCCGGATCTCCACAGTTAGGAACAACTGCAAATGTAGATTGGACTTCTGGAAATGCTATTTTAGCCAATGGTCCAACAGGTAATAGCGGTTCAATTAATATGACTCTGGTACCCAATGTCGATGGTGATAACACTAAGCCAGATATTGTACACGTACTTTGCCCTCAGTACAACAATGATAACGCGTGTCTTGTCCCTGCCAATCAAACCCTACCGGCTTTTAGAAAGTGGCAGTATACTGGGCAGGTTATAGTACCCAGCCCTCAGACAGACTGGACTTTTAAATATGAAGCACCATGTTGCCGAAATACTGCCATCTCTAATCTTACGACTAAAAATAGTGCATTTATCAAGGTTGTTTTAAATAACCTGAATAAATACAACAACAGTTCTGCTAGATTCGAGGCTAACCCCTTACCATATATTTGTAACCAAACCCGTACTGAATATCTAAATAAACCTGTTTCTATAGATAAAGATATCGTGCGTGTAAGAAAGGTAATTACAAGGCAAACCGAAGCGCAACCTGATAATTACAATACTGGTGGAGGCTATTCTTTGGGAAATCCTATTGGTTCAACCGAAGGTTACAGAGTTGACCCTGTGAGTGGTACAGCTTATTTTAAAGCTTCTACACCGGGCAACTATGTACTGGGTTTCGAGGCTATTGAAACAGATAAACTGTCTGGCATATTTCTTTCATCTATTACACGCGATGTGCAGGTTAAAGTATTTGACTGTACGGCACCTCCTCCACGTGTCGATTCTATCCCCGGTGACCTGTTCAGCTCGGTACCAACGATAAAAAATGCAACTATCGTTAATAATCCTAAAGATACTGGTTATTATATTTATGCTTGTCCGGGTAGTGATATATCTATTGAAGTGAACGCAATACCTGACTACAGGGATGACCCGGGCAATATCAACAATATTATTTATCTGCGCCACAGCATCTCTGGTCTTAACAGCACACCTACATTTACGGTAACAGGTAACGGAACTAATCGCGCTAAAGGCGTGTTTTCATGGACACCAACTGTGGATGACTATGGCGATCATGCCTTGATCGTTACTGCGGTTGATACTACTTGTGACCTTGATCAGCCCATCGTGCTGTTCAAAGAGCGTGTATTTAATATACGTATAGCCCGTGGCCTTGATGCAGGCGATGACAGGCCGGTATGTAAGTACAATGGTAAACCTGTACAGTTGTTCGTTAAGAACGCTGAAGGTGTGAAACTACAGTGGACAAACCTGGATGGTAGCCCTGCCACTTCACTGATCCCGAGCACTGAGATCGAAAATCCATTAGATACTTTGCTGAAACCAATCACTGAACATGCCTTTGTAGTAGCTAGTACTGATCTGGTAGGTAATTGTAAATCAAAGGATACATTGGTAGTATATATTGATACAACCAACACAATTGACATCGTACCGCAGAACCCATATGTACTGTGCCGTCCTGACTATCTGCAACTGGATGCGGTAACAAAAGGTGCTCGCCCGCTAACGAATATGCCCTGCGGTACCGCCAACCCAATTAGTTGTGCTCCTCAGGATCTGCTGGTAGTACCTATCATGGGCTCTCCATCTTATGGTAAAGGCACGTTCTATGATACCTTAGGGCCTACCACACCAACGTTTCCTAACTATGAAGTACGTACTTCTAAACAACAGTACTATATTCCTAAAGGAGATCTATGGGATATGGGCTTGCGCTCTTCAACCATCAGGAGTATCTCCATAGAGATAGTTGACGCCAAAGAGCCTAATCATCCATATGACAATTTCAAGATATCGATGAAATGTACCGGCAAGGACAGCCTGAGCAAAGCGACAGGTTTTGAGAACTTCATGACAACGGTATATTCTTCGGCTACACCTGTGACATTTGGAACTGGTGTGAAGGAATTCGTTCTGGATCAGCCTTACACATGGGATACCACAGCCAACCTGATCATAGAGATCTGCTATTCCAATAACACTTATATATCAGTTTGTAACCAGGTATTAGGTACTGCACCATTCCTGAAGTTTGTGCCTACGGAGAAAGCGACTACGCTGTCTTTGAGGCGCTACTTTACCACGGCTGATGTATGTCCTATCGTCACCCACGATAGTATCCAGACTACGGCCAGCCGTCCGCTGTTTACCTTTAAAGTTTGTGAGCCTGATAATGTACCATTTGAGTTCAGGTGGAGCGGTATAGACCCAACAGGCAGGGATTCTTCAGTACAGTTCCTGTCAGATTCTACCATCCAGC